>ERZ827181.13-NODE-13-length-242757-cov-7.203472_pt1 | contig 242757 bp, 240 predicted proteins | sample MGYA00519778_ERZ827181 | MGnify/ENA primary metagenome ERZ827181 (study PRJEB31778, sample SAMEA3449273) | human gut metagenome | biome: human gut; feature: human-associated habitat; material: faeces | place: United Kingdom | collected 2010/2012 ...
GGCTCATTGAACCGCCCGCCGTAATCTTATTTAATATTATTCTTACTCAAACTTGCTTTCAGTCCTCTTGCCAAATCGTGGCGTCCGCTCTTTTCATATATAGCAGTCATTGATTCCAAAAACTTCAAGTTATCAATATTAGGATTGCTCTGGTTTACCGGTGCTGTATTAACAGGAGTTGTATTTTTTCTTACCGCCGGCTTTACTGCTGTCTGTGCTGCTGCAGGTCTTTGCGGCTGACTCATTGTTTGTACATTGTTGACGGAAGCAGGATTTACATAGCTTCTCAATCTCTCGTTATGAATAGGTGCTTCCTGTTCATATGGATTTCTGTTTTCTCTCTGGTAAGCGTTAATACCGTAGTTTACAGTAGTGAAAGGTTTTTCTACATTTACATAAGAGCTTCCAATTGGCTGTGCTCCTTTGTACATTTCAATTTCTCTGTCATTAAGACTCTGGCTTAGCCCGATTTTCATTTCCGGTTCTTTACGTTTGAACAATCTTATAACGGCAAATGCTAATAATCCAACCAGACCGAATGAGAATACTTTGTTTGCTGTATCAGATACTGCATCCTGATCCACAGAATCTTTTATACCTTCTACTGCCGAAGAATTTTTAAGCCTGTTGAAAAGTGTTGAAGTTTTTTCTGCTGACATATCTTCTTTATAGATAGGTGCGTAGCTTTCAACAGGGTTGCTAAGTTTAAGATTTTGAGTTTTAGCAGGTATAACCGGTGCTAGAGAATCAAATGAAACCGATGCAGAGGCTGCATTTTCTGCCTGAAAGAAAATACTGATACCGTTGCCTTGAGGTTCAACCATTACAGTATCTACATTTGAAACGTTGTTATAAACTGTATTAAGAGTTTTTGATGCTCTAATGTCTTTCATATTCAATGTAATCTGATTTGGTGCTTTTACTGTTTTTTTAACATCTACTGCTTTATCTGATACAAGCACAATATTATATGTATCCTTTACAGGAACAATTTCAATAGACTGTAGTACGTTATCTTCTGCACATACAGATAACATAGATAAAAACATTCCTAAAAATAACAACGTTCTCTTCATAATTAATATACTCTCTCTCCCTTGATAACAGTGTACAAGATTGGCATGCCCATGCCATCAATCAAGAGGTTAAATTTGAGGAGATAATAAATAGACCATATGGTCTAGATTAATTCTAAAGTGTAAAATCAAACAACTCTTTAATTTCAATATCCAGAGCATCTGCGATTTTTATAACAGTATTAATTGTGACATTAGCCTGTCCTCGTTCTATTTGTCCAATATAGTTAAAATTCATATCTGTCATTTCTGCAAGTCTGATTTGTGAAATTTTTTTTGATTTTCTTATATATGCTAGTTTTGCTCCGATACGTTTAACAGCATTCAAATTTTTATTTGACATAATAATCCTATTATATGCGTCAATTTGAGGATTATCTAATAGCCATTAGCATAGAAATAATGGCTGACAACTATTAAAATTTGTAAATATTTAGAATATATCTATTGCATACAAAAGTATAAAATGATACTATTTCCATGTAAATTAAGTCATTACAATCAATAACAAATCCTGCAGCAAGTTGTTATAGTGCTGCTACGGAGAGTAGTACTTTTAGGCAACAGTGCAGATTTATCCGGCTATATGGATGTAGCCGGTTTTATTTTGTGCTGGCAGCAATGAAATCTGTAAAATCAAAAACCCTGTATTTGCCTGCTGAGAACAAATTTAAGGCTATTTCACATCCGATGCAGGATGTCAAAACGGTTTTTGTGCCGGTTTTGACAATATTATTATGTTTATTTTTGAAGATTTTGTACATTATTCCATATTCATTAAGTTTGGATATTCCATTAAGCCCGCAGCAGCTGTCAAAGTTTTCCATTTCAACGTATTCAAGGTTGTTAGTATTATTTAAAATCCATTTGATATCTTGAAAATTATCAATGTTGCAAGGCTTGTGAAAAGTCACTTTGACAGGCTTTTTTAAAGAAATCTTGAGTTCGTTTTCTTTAATATATTCAAATATGTTTTTTACATTTAAGCCTTCAATATTGTAACCTTTAATAGTTTTTTCGCAGCTTGCACAGGTTGTTACAATATCTTTAATATCATATTTTTCGATAATTTTGATAAAGCTTTCTTTATAACTTAGATATGAGTCGATATCTCCGCGGACATAAAGCGGAATACCGCAGCATTTAAAGTGAGGCGTAATTACTTCTATACCGCAGGCATTAAGCAGTGTAACCACGGATTTATTACCTTTAACCTCTCCGCCGCAGCCGCCAAAATATATTACTTTTTTATCAAAAGTTTTACCCTTTATATTTTTAGTAAACATACCCATAAGATTAACTCCTAATCCGAAGATTAATCTTTTTTGTACAAAAGATATAACTTTTTCAAACGGGTGCTTTTTAAAATACTCTGCTTTTGCAGCCGTTATAATTTCCACAGCGTCAATTCCGCTCGGGCAGAATTTTGTGCACGCACCGCATTTCAAGCATAAATCAAGGTATCGGTTCAATTTTTTTGACATTTTAAGCTCGCCTTTGATAAGCCCTTTGAGCATAATAAAAAGACCGCGTGATACAGTGCAGTCATTTCCTGTAATTTTATAAATCGGACAAACTGATTGGCAGAGTCCGCATTTAGAACAGGAGTGAATTTCTTCTTTATATCCGGCCAGCTTTTTCATAATAATTATTTTAAGTCAAAAATTTTTTGTAGTAAAATATGGTTAAAGTGTAGAAATATAGGAGTATGAAAGATGCCGGCAGCTATTCAACAATCACAAATGGAATCAGACAGGCTTTCTGCAATTAAGACAATAGACTCTGAAATTAGAGCAATTGAAGAACTGAAAAAATCTCTTGATGCAGAAAGTCTTACAAAGGCTCTTGATTTTATGCAGAATTCAACCGGCAGAATTATTATTACCGGTATGGGCAAGTCCGGCCACATTGGCAAAAAAATAGCTGCATCGCTTGCATCAACCGGTACACCTTCATTTTTTGTCCATCCTGCGGAAGCAAGCCACGGTGATTTGGGTATGATTACCGATGACGATGTAGTTATTGCGATTTCCAATAGCGGCGAGTCAAGAGAACTGATTGATATTTTGAACTATTGCAAGCGTTTCGGGATAAAACTAATTGCGATTACTAAAAATCAGGATAGTTCACTAGGAAAAGCCGGTGATGTGGTTCTATTACTTCCTAATAACGGAGAAGCCTGCCCGCTGGGACTTGCACCTACAAGCTCAACCACTGCAACTCTTGTATTGGGAGATATTCTTACAATTAGAATGATTGAGAGAAAAGGGTTCTCAAAAGAAGACTTTAATGACAGACATCCGGGAGGAAAGCTGGGTTCTATTCTTAAGCGGGTTTCTGACTTAATGCACACAGGTCAGGATATGCCTTTATTGGATGAAAATGCTAATATGCAGGCTGTTCTGCTGGAAATGACTTCTAAACGTCTAGGCTGTGTTGGTTTTGTTAACAGTGCAGGAATTCTAACAGGAATTCTTACGGATGGTGATTTAAGAAGATGCCTGTCCTCACAGATACTTTCTGAAAAAGCTGCTGACTTGATGACAAGAAATCCAAAAACAATTGCTCCGGAAGCAATGACTGCAGAGGCATTGAAAATTATGCATGATAAAAAGATAACAAATCTGTTTGTTGTTGATAATCTCAAGCCTGTAGGTGTTATTCATATTCACGATTTGTTAAATAACGGAGTTGCTTAAGCTATGAATATTGATGTTGAAAAGAAATTTGCAGCAGGAATTTCAATTACATCAAATGCAGTTATAATATTTACTAAACTTATTGCTGGTGTAATGTCTGGCAGTATAAGTATAATATCAGAAGCTATACATTCACTTTCTGACTTTCTTGCATCTGTATTAACATTTTTTGCTGTAACGCGCTCAGCAGAACCGGCTGATAAAGAGCATCCTTTCGGGCACGGAAAATATGAGGATATGTCCGGCTTTATTGAAGGCGGGCTTATTATATTTGCGGGATTATATATTATTTATGAAGCAGCTTCAAAACTTATTTTCGGATATCATGTAAAGGCAGAACCTACAATCGGGATTTATGTTATGGGATTTGCAGTCGCGGCAAACTTTTTTGTAAGCAGATATCTTTTTATGGTTGCAAGAAAGGCTGACTCTGTTTCGCTTTATGCTGATGCAAAACATTTGAGTACAGATATTTTTTCTTCTCTCGGAGTTCTTATAGGTCTTCTGTTAATTAAATTTACCGGATTGACAATATTAGACCCGATAATTGCACTCTTTGTCGCAATTATAATACTCAAGGCCGGATTTTCAATCTCTAAAGATACATTGAATAATCTTCTGGACGGCTCTATTCCTCATGAAGATATTGAGAAAATTGAAGAGATTATTAAAAAAAATAAAGTTATTAAAGGGTATAAAGACATAAAAGGCCGGAAGTCGGGACAATACAAAGATATAGAGCTGACACTCCTGTTTAATCCTGATATGAAACTCTGCTGCTGCCATAATATTTGTGACCAGATAGAAAATGAAATTAAAGCTTCGCTGGGTAATGTTACAATTGTAACGCATGCAGAGCCCGAAGTACTTGTATAATTCAAAAAATGCGTTAAACTTATAATAGAGGTTCGTTTATGAGTTCAATATCTTCTATAGATACATCCATTTATTCCGGCATAATAGAGGATCTTTCCTCCTATACCCCGTCAAGGACTGCTCTGGACAGCAAAACTCCTGCCGTAACGCGCGAAGATAGCTCTACTGTTGATTTAAGTAACTATTATTCAAATATACGCCCCGAGGATTTGCTGGCGAACGCCGGTGAAAATGTTGCAAAATCTGCAGAAGATTTGGATAATGCTATGGTTTCAGCTATTGAAAACGGATATTCGGTAAATGATGCAGTGAATATCAAACTGGCTCAGCATGCATATGCTGCCAATTGTAAAGTTTTTAATATGATTGCTGATATGCAGACATCGACATTTGAACTAACTGTTTAGTGTATTAAGAAAAACATTTCATTATAGAAGCGGAGTATGCATACAATTATTATAAGCAGTATGAGTAAAAATATTGCCTGCGGTGATTTCCAATCAAAATATTCATGCGTATGATAAACTCTGTTCTGGTATGTTTCAATAAAATGTACCAGATAAAGTACATTGAAGATGACCATATAATATGGGTTATAGTCTATGTCAGAATTATACATTTTAGAAGTATATTTTTGTATTATTCTGAGCACTCTATATGAAAGTGCAATGTATATCAAGCACTGTAACACTGATAAAAGCATTAAATATGCTGCATGTTTATAAAAGAAAAATAAATAAAAACCGCCGTTGATAGCAAGCAAAAGAACAAGCCAGTTAAGCTTTATTCCATCTTTTTTCCCTTCGGTAAGGTGGTTTATGGCATTCCCATTTATGAAAAACCATATTGTAGAAAAAAATCCAAAAGTTAAGAGGTCAATTGCTATAAAAGGGCCAAGTTCTTTAAATTTAATATTAGGAAGTTCAGGCTCTTTGAATAATGCATTGCAGTTTGGACATTTTATCGCATTTACTTCAATTAAATTTCCGCAAAACGGACAATTAATTTCTTCACTCATTACAACTCACTCTCTTTATGGACTAATTATATCATACTAAATATTTTTTGCACAGTGCCCGGCTATAGGACAAACTGAACAATTTGGTTTTATTGGCTTACAAACATTCTGTCCGTGTGTTACCATAAGAGTATTAATATCAATCCAATACTTAACAGGAAGTTTTTTTCTTAAGGCAAACTCTGTTTCTTCAGGAGTTTTCGTATTAACATATCCAAGGCGGTTAAAAATCCTGTGAACATGAACATCAACGCAAATTGCAGGTTTATTGAAACCTCTTGATAAAACAAGATTTGCAGTCTTTCTGCCCACACCTTTGAATTTGATTAAATCTTCAATTTCATCCGGAACTACGCCGCCTAATTCTTCATCAATCTGGCGCGAAAGCTCAATAATTTGTTTTGCCTTGTTTTCATAGAAACCAACGGGGTAAATCGCTTCCGCAAGTTCTTTTACCCCTATCCCCTTCATCTCACGGGGAGTTTTTGCAAGTTCAAGCATTCTTAATGTTGCAGGATATGTTGTCCTGTCATTTGTCCTGAGGCTTAGAATGCAGGAAATCAATACCAGATATGGATCATTGAAGGTATCCATAAGGTCTACAAATTCGCTTCGTGTTTGTTTTGCGTCTTTTAAAATTTGTACTACTTTATCTATATTCATACTTTTAACTTACTGCCATTAATAATTCTCTAATTACTTTTGTTGCAACTGCTGTAGAAGCTCCGCTGGCATCATAATCCGGTGCAAGTTCAACAACATCAGCACCAATAATATTAAACTGTGATAAATATTTGAACCATCCTACCAGCTGGTTGAAATCAAGACCGCCGACTTCCGGAGTTCCCGTACCAGGCATGATTGAAGTATCTAATACATCTAAGTCTACTGTAACAAATATATTTTTATCTTTAAATACATCCAGTTCTTTGTGTTCGTGAATTAACGTATTGTATTTTTTCATTAGTTCAAATTCTTCTTTCATACCGGAACGTATTCCGATTTGTTTAAGATTTTCAAATCCGATGATTTCAGCAGAATGTCTGATAACAGCGGAATGTGAGAGCGGCTCTCCTAAGTATTCTTCACGCAAATCAGTATGTGCATCAAAGTGAACAATGGCAAGGTTGTCAACGTATTTAGAAATTGCTTGAATTTCCGGCAGTGTAACAAGATGTTCGCCTCCTATGCCGAAAACCCGTTTGCCGTCTTTATAAATTTCTTCAACATTTTGACGTATAACATCAAGAGATTTTTTGGTATTACCCAGCGGGAATTCTAAATCACCGGCATCATGGAAATTACAGTCCTCAAGGTGTTTATCAAAGTAAGGAGAATATTCTTCCAACCCCCAGCTTGCAAGCCTGATTTGCTCGGGAGCAAATCTTGAACCGGGACGGTATGAAACAGTTCCGTCAAACGGCAAGCCGAGCATTATAATATCAGATGAAGCATAGTCCGGATTCTGCCCCATCCAGTTTCTATCCAAAAATGGTCCTGTTAACATCTTTTTCTCCTTTTTTGTTTTATTATAGCAAAAAATATTTTTACAAGTTTTCAAAAAAATATGAACATTTTACCATTAAATACATATAAATACCAAACTCCGGTATTTGGTGCAAAAAAATCTAAAAAGGAAGAAATCGGCCCGAAAAAACTTAACTTTACGCAGTCAGAAGAAGAATTTAATGAATTCTTAGTTAAGCTTCGCCGGCTAGAAAGTGATATAAGAGTTCAAAAACAAAATCTGAAACTTTTTTATTCAGCGCAAGATAGTTATGACTATCATGAGTTATTGAAACAAAGGCAGCTGGTTCTCGCTAAATTAAAACGTATTGCAAAAAAATATGACACAGATTATCTGGATTTACAGCGTAATGTGCTGGTGAAAAAAGAATATAATAGATTTGCTCCAAAAATTATAAGAGCAGGCTCTGTAAAAGAATTGGCAGAACTAAAGGAGTTGATTTCTACTTCTTTTCTCTATAAAGCTGCTGAAAACTTATTGATGAATCTGATAGATAAAAAGAAATTTTAATATAAAAAACAGGATGTGTTAAGCACATCCTGTTTGATTTTGAATTTATGAAATGCCTATACTCTAGCGAGTTTAGCTTCACTTTCAAGCTGCAATGTTACTGTTGTAATATCACATACAGATGAAGGACCGAAGTATTGGATTGCACCAGGGAATAGGTATCTGTCATTCATAGCCCAGTCTTCTCTGTTTTCTTCCAATTTTTTGAAAACAGGCCCGTCAAGTTCAACTAATGCTTTTTTGATAACAGGTTTCATTTCACCGTGACGTCTTTCCATGTTCATCATCATCGTAAGAGGAACACCGCCTGCAATCCAATCATTAGCAGGTTCTGTAAGGTTTCTTACTGAAGACAAATACCCTGTTAAGCCGAAGTTAATCAAAGCAAATGCATTGAAACCAAGTGAATAGCAATAGTCAGCATCAAAGTTAGAAGGGAATGCACATCTGCCTTCATAGCCGAAGAAGTGTGATTGTGTTGAGAATTTACCAGAATACTTTCCTTCTTTCTTTAAGCCTGCTAATTTTTCTTCAATCATAGAAATTAAGAGTTTTTCAGTTTCAATTTTTGATACCTGAACGTTACCGTGAGGATCTCTATCCATTAATAATTGTGATTTAATAAGTGAAGGTAAAGATTTGAATACACTTGAATTTTCGCTTGATAGAGAATTTTCAATTATTGAAATCTTTTCAGCATCTGTACCATTTGAATATTTAGAATCCTTTTCAAGTGACGGCATAATATCATTTAAGTTTGCAATCATTGTTTTTAATTCTGGTACAAATTCAATTAAACCTTCAGGAATAACAGCAATACCAAAGTTTTTGCCGTTTTCAGAACGTCTTACGATAATATCTGTCATGTAATTGATGATAGAAGAAAGTGACATTTTCTTCTGTTCAACTTCTTCAGAAATCAAAGTAATGTTCGGCTGAGTTTGAAGAGCTGCTTCTAATGCAACGTGAGAAGCACTTCTGCCCATAATTTTAACGAAGTGCCAGTATTTTTTTGCAGAGTTTGCATCTCTTTCGATGTTTCCGATTAATTCCCCGTAAGTTTTAGTAGCTGTATCAAACCCGAAAGAGATTTCGATTTGTTCGTTCTTCAAGTCGCCGTCAATAGTTTTAGGGCATCCAATAACCTGAATGCCGGCATTATGTGCAACAAACCATTCAGCAAGAAGTGCAGCATTTGTGTTAGAATCATCGCCGCCGATAATTACTACAGCAGAAATGTTAAGTTTTTTGCAAACTTCCCAGGCTGCTTGGAACTGTTCTTCTGTTTCCAATTTAGTTCTGCCGGAACCGATGATATCAAAGCCGCCGGTGTTTCTATAATCGTTAATAAACTCATCATTGAATTCAACGTACTTGCCTTCAATAATACCGCTAGGGCCGCCTAAGAAGCCGTAAAGATTATTTTTAGAGTTAGCTTGTTTTAAAGCATCATATAAACCGGCAATAACGTTATGTCCGCCAGGAGCTTGGCCCCCTGAAAGGATAACACCAACATTTCTAACTTCACTGGCTACAGATTCTGTAGAAGTTTGGAATGTTACGGTTGGTTTGCCGTAAGTGTTCTTGAATAAAGCTTTAATTTCTTCTTGATTTGCAACTGACTGAGTTGCAGAGCCTTCTTGAGAAATAAGATGATTAATACCATTTGCCAGTGAAGCAGGAAGCTTTGGCTGGTATTTTAATCTTTCGATTTGTAATGGTGATAAATTTGTCATAAAAAGTTTCCTTTCTTCTTTGATAAAATTATACATTAAAAACTAGTATCCGTTAAGTAGCAGCAAACTTGCCCAAATAACAATTACCCCGGACATTATACCTGTAATAGCGTAATGCCAGTCACCATATTCGTGTGATAGTGGAAGAAGGGTATCAAAAGATATATAAATCATGATTCCGACAACTGCAGCCATGAAGAAGCCGACAAATACTTGCGGCAGAAACCAGTGCAGCAGTGCAAGTCCAATGAGAGCTCCAATAGGTTCTGTCATTCCGGTCCAGAAAGAGTACCATATAGCCATGCGTTTTTTGCCTGTTGCGTGATAAATAGGCAAAGCTACAGCAATACCTTCCGGAATATTATGCAGTGCAATAGCAAGCGCTACAGAAATTCCAATTGTAATATCCTGAGAAGAAACCAGAAATGTACCTAAACCTTCCGGAAAATTGTGTACAGCAATGGCGATTGCAGTGAGTAAACCTGCTCTTTTTATTCTATGTGTTTTTTTGCAGTTTTCGGATTTTTCATTCAATAAATCTTCTTCTACGTGATCAGGTATAAAAGTGTCGATAAGTTTTGATATTATGACTCCTGCAATAAATCCCCAGAACATAATCCAGTGATAACTTACGGGATAGTATGTTTTTAAAAGCCCTTCTGCAGTTGATAGTATTTCAGTAAACGATACAAAAATCATAACTCCAGCTGAAAAACCAAGTCCTAGCGAAAGGATTTTTAAATTATTTTTATTAACAAGAAAAGTTATAAACCCGCCAATTACAGTTGCAAATCCGGCAAGTACAGTCATTAATAGAGGTAATTTCCAATTTTCAAGCATATTATGCTCCTTATTTAAATCAATTTTAGCATAAAAAAAGAAAAAGCCTCAAAAGAGGCTTGGAATTAAGAATAGCTGGAAGTATGAAAAAGATTTAATGATTATATTAAACCAAATTGACAATATAATAACTATTACCTGTGTGTTTATAATCGATATTCTCCACCGGGGTAAATTTTTTGAAAAATATGCTTGCAATTTTTTTTTTAGCAGGTTATATTATAAACACAGCTTGATACGGGAGCGTAGCTCAGTCTGGTTAGAGCGCATGCCTGTCACGCATGAGGTCGCGAGTTCGAGCCTCGTCGTTCCCGCCATTTTAAGAGGGTTTTAAAACCCTCTTTTTTAATATAGATTTAAAAGGCCAATCGTTATATTATTTTGCGCACATATTTTAAAAATTTTCAACATTTGAAAAAATGTTTTATTCTTACTTATAAATTGCTATCTTATTAAAAAAGGAGGATTTTATGAGTTGGTTATATTTATTACTTGCAATTATTTTTGAAACAATAGGTACAACAGGTAATATATCTCTCTAGGTAGAAGATGGGAATTATTTAAAGAAGAATATAGATTTTAAGGGGCATTAAGCCCCTTTTTTAGTATAGATATTTACGTCCAAATTCTTGCACTTTTGTCTCTTTCCTTGCACAAAATTGCACCAAATTTTAGAATGACACCAATGCAAATCGCCAAAATCCCCACTAAAATTACATTTACCCCCAGTGCAATAAAGTGCAAAATAGTGCAATTTTATTTTCGCTCACAAACTGATATGTGTCGAATTATCTCTGAGACTGAAATGCGTAAGCCGGTGTGTAGTGCCGGTGTCGGCTTGTCGGAGGACAAGACGAGCAGGGCACGGAACACTACGATACCGCCGTTGTGACGAAGCTTAAGCGTAGGAACGAAGCAATCTTTGATTGCACAGGCGGAATGATACAGGACTTGACTTTCTCTGAGACAAGAGTGATGAATGTGTCTGTAAGGATTTTAATATGACTGAAACACTTGATACAATTAAATTCACACCAGAAAAATCAAAACAAATTGCACTAGCAAGGCTTGATTTAATCCACAAATGGCTTGAGTTTAGACGTAAAGCTAACAACAAGCTTCAAGCAGATTATGATTTTGTAAATTTGCACAACACATAAAACTCACACCTGTTCCAAATTATAGGCAAAATTTCTCGTGGCTCTTTACATCGTTGGCACGCCATGCTTGGCGGAACAGATGACTATCAAAAATTATTACCTCAGTACAAATATTCAACTGTTCGGGAATACCGAACAGTTCTAACAGACGAAGAAATTAAAATCTTTATGGGCTTGCTTTTGCACCCAAATCGCATTTCTATCGGCAAAGCTACTGCGCTTACAAAATACAAACTTCGTGAACAGGGGCAAAGCTTTATCCCTGCAGATATCACGTTTCGGCGTTACGCAATGTGGTTCAAAAACAACAATTACGCCCAATGGGTGCTTGCTCGAGATGGTGAAAAAGCCTTGTCAGACAAGGTCGAGCCATACATAAAACGAGATGCAAGCTTGCTTGATGTGGGCGACATTCTGGTCGCTGATGGGCATAAATTAGCGTTCCAAGTAATAAACCCATTCACAGGCAAGCCAAGCAGAGCAACACTTGTCGGATTTTTGGATTGGAAATCGACCGCACTTATCGGCTACGAAATTATGCTTGAAGAAAACGTTCAATGCATTGCATCCGCCTTGCGAAACGCAATTATAAACCTCGATATGATTCCAAAAATCGTCTATTAGGACAACGGCAGAGCATTCAGAGCAAAGTATTTCACAGATGATAAAGGTTTCGGCGAATTAGGATTTTATGGCTTATACGCAAAACTTGGTATTGAAACAGTTTTTGCAAAACCCTACAACGCACGAGCAAAAGTAATTGAACGGTTTTTCAAAGAGTTTCAAGAAGGCTTTGAAAAACTTCTGCCAAGCTATGTCGGCTCATCGATTGACAATAAACCAGCATATCTTTTAAGGAATGAAAAATTGCACAGAAATTTGCACTCGGATTATGTTCCAACGATAGAAGAGGCAATAAAAATGATTGATATGTGGCTGAATTTCAAAAACTCTCAACCTTGCACAAACGCACCTAATATGACTGTCGCCGAAGTTCTTGAGGCTAGAAAAAGGCAAAATATCGACATAAATCAGCTTGATGATTTGATGCTTGCAACAGAGGTTAAAACGATTCAGCGAAACGGTATCAGATTTTTAAACTGTGATTATTTTGATGAGAGATTATACGGATTTAAGGGCAAGGTTTTGATTAAATACAACCTTTTTGACCTCAAAAGTATTAAGGTTTTCACCCCAAAAGGCGAATATCTTTGCACTGCTGAACGTGTAACAGAAACCCATCCAATGGCGAAAATTTTAGGCACAGTCGAGGATATGGAAGATTTTAAGCAGAAAATCCAAAAACAAAAACAGCTCAAAAGAAAAACAATAAATAGCCTCAAAGCATACTTACCACAGGAAGAAATTAAACTGATTGAGCATAAAATTGAACAGCCTGCCGTTCAAACCGAGTTCAAAGAGCGTTCAAATGCTGTTCAAGGAATATTTAAAAACAACGCAGAAAAATATGAGTATTTAATCAGGCATAAGCCTGGCGATACTTGGATTACAGAATTTAAAAAGACAAAGGAGTACCAACTTTTATATGATTAAGACTTTTGTTAAAACGCAGAATGTACGAAATTTTATCGGACTTATTGAAAATTTGCAAAACAAACCCAAAAATATTCCAAAAATGGCGCTAGTTTATGGCGAGCCAGGGTTGGGTAAATCGCAGACAGCACTTTGGCTTGCGTGCAAATATGATGCAATCTATTTAAGGGCTGCGAATCTGATGTCTGTTCGTTGGCTTTTAGAGGAGCTTGTTAAAGAAATGGACGAAATTCCGAGTTACTTAAGCTCAAACAATTTCAACATTATCGTCCGTAAGCTCAAAGTCAAACCACAACTGATTATTATTGATGAAATCGACTATCTGATGAACGATTTTAAAACGATTGAAACACTGAGGGATATCCACGATAAAACCGAATGTCCGATTGTGTTTGTGGGGATGAATTTGGTGCATAAAAAGCTCGAACGCTACAAACATTTATACGATAGGTTCTCTGAAATAGTGAAATTTGAATCCTTTGGTGTGGCTGATTTAAAGCAGATTTTTGACAACCTTTCAGAAATTCCATTTACTACAGAAAGCATTGAATATATCCACCCAAAATACAATCGTTTTAGGCAAATTGTCCAGCTTGTTAACCAGCTTGAAACCTACGCAAAAGACAATGGAATAACGGAATACACGCTAGAAACGATTCGAGGTTTATTATGAATATAGAAAAATTAGTGAAACACTTGAGGGAGTTTACACTTGACGAAATCGAAATGATAGCTGAAGCGGATCTTGAAATGGGGCTTGAACACCTCTTGAACGAGGGTAAAATAGCGTTTGAACAAGGTCGCTACAAATACGTTGAAAAGACAGAAACAATCGACTATGCGATATTTTCAGCTGAGGCATTGGATGACACGCCTTTAAACTTTGAAACTGCAGTAAAATATTTTTTAGAAAAATATGCCAAAACCACTTGCACTAAAAGGACATATGAGACTTATGAATCGATTTTTAGGATAAATATATTGCCATTTTTTAAGGGCAAAATCATTCAAGAAATCACAATTGAAGACATAAAAGCGTTTTATGCAAGCTGTAAAACTCGGAATTTAGGACATAGACGGCTGAAAAACACGCTAGCGCAACTTAACCAGCTTTTGAAATATTGTAAGTCTCAAGGTTTAGTTTCAAAATGCTGTAGTTTTCAGGTTAAGAGATTGAATGAGAAGAATGAATTTAGTATGAACAGAATAATTTTCGAGGATTTAAAATGAGCAAAATGAAATATTATAAACAAGCTGAAACCCTATTTCTGCAAGATAATTTGTCAGTAGATGAAATTTGTAAAAACTTGAACGTTTCTCGCCGTACGATTTTTTATTGGAGAAATAAGTTTGAATGAGATAGAAAAAAGGCTGAAAAATTGACAAATAAAGAGGGGTTTTCAAAAGAACTACAGGGTTTTGTTGAAAAACTAATGGCAAAATTAACGATGGATATGCAAAACAAAAAGCCTGTGAATCAGTCTGAGTATTATACTTTGACAAATCTGCTAAAATACTTGCCAGAGTTAGTAAAAATCGAACTCAAAGAACAAACCCAAACCCCAAAACCTATCGGCCAACTATCTGAAGATTTTGTTAAACAAATCGAAAAAGAGTTCTTCGGAATTGAATAATTATAAATATTTTGACAAATTGTATGCATTAGTACCCAAAGCTAAGGCTTGACCTTCACGAGTTTTAGGAGGATTGATTAAATCTAAAGCCCCAGATACTCCATTACAAATAGCCTCAACATCCCTTTTATTTTGCGGATGCGCAGAGGCTACAATGAAATTAAACAAAGCAAGTTTAATTGCCCAATTTCTTAAATCTTGTGCAACTGCGTTATGATAATCTAAATTGTAATTCTGATTGTGATAATAATTCATACTACTATTATAACATATTTTCTGGCTTTTCAAGTGTTTGCAGGGGTTACAGAGGTTATAAAAATTAATATTTTTATGATAGGATAAAGAAAAAGGGGTTGACGTATGCGAGATCAATTTTTGGAATATATTGAATCAAGACCTTATTCTGCAAATTCTGGTTCAAACTATATTAGTGGTATAAATGCTATATCTGAGCGTTTTTTGAATTTTGATTTGTTTAAAATAACTTCAGCACAAGAAGTTCAATCTATTATATTTGAATTAAAAAACAATAAAGACTTTATGCAAGCCAATACAAAAGGTCATAATATGTATCTTCGTGCAATTAAACATTATATGGAATTTTTGTTGGAACCTAATCAAAAGTCTGTTTCAAAAAAATCCAATCTTACAAATATTCAGAAACTTATTGCAACTGAGATGCTAAAAATCGTAATAAGTGGGCAAGTTAGGATTGAATATAATGAATTATCAGAACGTATAAAAAAGGAATATGGCATTATAGTTAACCCTCACACAGAATTACCTATTCTTATTGGCGATATCTCAAAAATTTGTTATTCAATAGATTTACCAATGATATCTTGTATTGTTGTAAATAAAGAAACTCAATTACCAGGAATTGGTTTTTATAAATTATATGACGAACTAAATGGCACAAAATATGCTAGTAATAAATATTTTGAAGAAAAAATTAGAAATGAAGTTAAAAAAGCTATTTTGAATTGTGATGATTGGTATAAATTATCAGAATATCTTAATATTGAAATAGAAGGTATTGTTACTTCTAAAGAGAATTTAAAAACAGAAAATAAAACAAACAGTGTTAGTATAAATAATAATGATTTATTAAAATTTGAAAGTGTTTTCCCTGAAGAAATTACTAATGAAAAGTATCAAGAAGGTTCTGTTAAATCGGTTTTAGTAAATAAATACGAAAGAAACCCAATTGCCAAGAAAAAATGTATTGAATATTTTGCACACAATGTCAAATATGCGGATTTAAATTTTCAGAAAAGTATGGAGCAATTTTTGAAAATAAAATTCATGTACACCATATAAAACCTATCGCAGAAATTGGTGAGGAATATGAAATAGATCCAATAAAAGATTTAATTCCTGTTTGTCCTAATTGTCATATGATTTTACATTCTAAAGGCAAAAATGAAGTCTATTCTGTAGATGAAGTAAAAAAAATGATTAAAAATAATTTATAGGGATAAAACGTATGCTTATAAATAAATCAATTAATGATGTCAATAGAGCTATATGTAAAAATATACATCTAGTAAGTGTTATCGATAGAGGTGTTACTTCACAAAATATATTAGCTCAACTACGCAATTTCGTTGAGTTGGTGTGCCTAAGAGTATATAGTCAAGGTCAAAATATAGATGTTTCATATAAAAATATTCAAACTGCCTTAACTTTTATTCGATCTCAAGGGAAATATCATTTTATAAGAAGATTTCATGATTTATTACAAAAAACAATTTCTCATTACACTCCAAGTGAAGAAAATGCAGAAAGACTGATGCTTAAATATTATGAATATTTAATAAGAATTAAAGACTTTTTGCTAAATAATTGTAATATTCAAATCCTTGAGAATCTAGACGATTTCCCTTTAGATACAGATCCAAAGCTAAAAGAATATTATGAGAAAATAGCTCAAAAAATAGAAGAAACTATTATGCCATATCAAAATAGATTTACAGATAGGTATTATGTTCAAAAAATTAAACCTTTTTTTTGTAAATCATAAAATATATTATGAAGTAACTCTTTCAATAGCTAATGATAATACAAGTAAATTTGATCGTATAATTGCATTTACTAAATTTGACATCCTTTCAAATTATGCAATTAAAATTTCGATGCATAGTTCTTTTATTGAAATATTAGATAAACATATGCCGGTTTTAATTATTGATAAATGGGAAGTAGCAATTCGGCCTTGCGAATTTTCCAATTTGGCAAAAATTTTCAATATTCCAAAACAAATTCAGTCTAACTCAAAAGAGTATAAAAATTTAATGCAAGTACTGCAAGAAAATCACTTTACTTTATCAGAAATAATACAACTAGAAGATTTTTATTATAAAAATATAAAAAAACAAATATTAGCAGATGGCAGAAATTCAAATATTTTTGATATTTTAGATATTTGTAGAGATATTATTATATATAACAGACCGGGATGTAATATTTTAAAATATTTATTATTTAAATTAAATAATCGAATAATAAAATTACAGTATTCTAACGAACCTTGCTCATATTTATCAAATTTAAAATTGAGCTATAGTACAATTCCTTTTGATACGATACCATTTAATACTTCTTTAATTAGGCATAATCCTAGGATTAACGATTTATTAGCTTGTATAGAAATAGTCGGTCGCGAGGATGAACTTTTTGCAAGATTGCTAAAAAACAATACTGAAGAAAAGTGTCAATTATATACTCATGAAGATGAAATAAAATATTTTAAAGATCTAGACACTCTTATAAGTAAATATCATAAAAAACTATATTCAAAGCATACACAACGAAAAATAGAAAAGTATAAAAATTTTTATTATATTAATGGTTATGAAAACGATACAATCAAAATATTAAATATTTTAAAAAATTTGACAACAAATGGCATCGCTAATTATTCAAACTCTATAAAAGATTGGTTGGAAAATACATACACTTGTGTTGATTGCGAAGAAAAGAAAACTGCTCTTATTAACTTATTTGAAAATTCAAAAATCGCGTTAATATATGGATCCGCAGGGACAGGTAAATCTACGCTGATAAATCATATATCTAATTTTTTTGCCTCCAAAACCAAACTTTATTTAGCAAATACAAATCCTGCGGTAGATAATCTTAAAAGAAAAATTTCTGTAGCAAATTCTGAATTTAAAACAATATCAAGTTTTACAAATTCAAATAGATGTAATACTGAATTTGACATTTTAATTATTGATGAATGCAGTACTGTGAATAATAGAGATATGTTAAAGATATTGGAAAAAGCCCAATATAAACTATTAATACTTGTTGGAGATGTATATCAAATTGAATCTATTATTTTTGGAAATTGGTTTTCTGTTGCTAAGGAATTTATCCCTCAGGCCTCAGTATATGAATTAACAAAACCTTTTAGAACGCAAAATGAACAACTAATATCATTCTGGGCAAAAGTAAGAAATTTAACAGATGATATACTTGAAATAATAACGAAAAATAATTATTCTCAGACATTAAATGAATCCTTATTCGAGCAACATAAAGAAGATGAGATTATTTTGTGTTTAAATTACGACGGTTTATATGGCATTAATAATGTTAACCGTTTCTTGCAAGAAAGTAATCCAAGCGAACCTATATATTGGGGAATACATACATATAAAGTTAATGATCCAATATTATTTAATGAAACCGAAAGATTTGCACCATTGTTATATAATAATCTGAAAGGTAAAATTGTAAAAATAGAACCTTCTGAAAGCAGTATACAATTTGATATTGAATTAGACAAAGTAATAAATGAAACTGATTTATGGGATTATTCCGGTATAGAATTAATAGATTGTTCTAACGATGGTAAATCCACCATACGTTTTAGTGTCAGTAAATATATAACAGCTGACGACGATGATTATGAAACATCTGACCACATTGTACCATTTCAAGTTGCTTATGCAGTTTCTATACATAAAGCTCAAGGTTTAGAATATTCATCTGTAAAAATAGTTATTACTGACGAATTAGAAGAAATGATTACACATAACATTTTCTATACTGCTGTTACAAGAGCCAAAGAAGAATTGAAAATTTATTGGTCTCCAGAAACAGAAAAGAAAATTTTTAAGAATATGAAAAAACGTGAAAATAAAAGAGACATCGCGTTACTTAAAGCTAAAGGTGTTATAAACTAATTACATCTTTTCTATATACCAAACTGAATTACCAAAATGGTTGAAGTTCCATTGAAGTTGAAAGTAAAAATTAAACTCCATTGAATTATCATCTTTGTAGTTATAAAAATGTTTATTTAATTCGGTTTTGTGAAACTATCAAAGGCGATTTGAATTTCTTTTGCAAACTTTTTTCTAAATTCAGAATATTCAATATCAAGAGTTTTACGAGTTCTTTTATTTTTCAAAATCATCTTCAAACCCTCTTATATTATCAAGCTCAATATTGTATCTTTTGTCTTGTCTATCTACACAAGTTGCGAAGTCGATTTCAGTATCAGCAAATTTGTTTTTCCAAGTGCAAATTAAAAGCCCAATTTCCTGCGTTTTTAGATTCAAAACTTTTGTCCCGTATAAGTGATAATCTTTTTCTGCCATATCTTGCTCCTTTCAAGCTATGACATTAATCACTCTTTCAGCCAGAAACATCAAGCGCATAAAACGATTTCGTATCATTTCAACACATTTAAAAGCTATTTAAATACCGTTTAAAAGGCATTTAAAACTGTTCACAAATTATTCATCAATACTTTCAAGGAAATTAATAAAAAACGCATTAACTTGATCTGCATCCCTGCGCAGATTTTTAACAACAGGAGCTAAATTATAAAGTTCTTCATATTCTTTTTGTGATGAGCAAAAATAATCAATCACAACTGAGGTGTTGTAAATATTTTCAGCATATCGTTCCAGCTTTTTAAAATCTTTTCTTTTGATAACAAATCTTTCTTCCATACACAACCTCCTTTTAGGTTGTGACATCTATCACTTGAAAGTGGTTGGAAGTCAAGTTAAATTAATAAATATTCACTACAAGGCTTTAATTCCAATTGACTTGTTATAGTTGAATAAAATAAATCATAAAATTTAAAGATCTTTTTGTTATCACAATGTTGAAGCATTATTTTAATTATTTTTCTTTTATCTTCCAGTGAAACATTTCTGCCAAAAATAAGTCCTTCTAAATCCTTAATCTTATAGTTTGCTTTTCGATTTTCTTCTTTTTCGTATGCAGGATAAATTAAATCTTTTAAAATAATACGTTGTTCTTGTTCATATTTCCAATTGATTGATTTTGTACAAATGTAATTTTCGGCTTTTTTATGATACTCATAGTACCATTTTGTATGGTCTTCATAATGTTTTAAGCAATTGCTAAATTTTGTTCTATCAAAATTGCATAACCAGAAGTCTTCAATTATTTTTTTAGGCAGACCTCCCAAAGAAGCAAAAAAGTTTATTTCAGGATATTCATTTGTGTATTTAACTTCTAATATCTCTCGCTCACAAAAAACTTTGTATGTTTTATTGCTTTTATTGTCACCACAAGCAGAATTAAGAGTTAAACATTTTTTACCATTAATTTCTTTTATTTTGTAAATTAAACAAATTCCATTTTCAGAGTTTGCATAATTTGACCACATAGGTTCATTTTGAAAACTATTTGTAAAACAAGCAACACAAAATTTATTGTACAAAATCTTTTTAATATTTTTCATATAAACCTTTGGAAATTCAAAAGAGATTAAGTCTATGTTGTAAGTATCTTTATCTTCATGTTCTTTGTTTAAATATTTTCTGCTTTGTTCTTGTTCTAATTCTAATTTATATATTAAATTTAAAATTTCCTTTTTGTTAGATTTGTTTATAATATCAACTAAATCTGAATATTCATTACAATATTTTAACGATTCATAAATTTCTTTATATTCACTATCTTTAAAAGGATCAATATTTTTATCAAATTTTTTAAATTCTGCATCTATAACTAAATATGCAAATTTATGCAACTTTGTTAAAATCAATAAAATTTCATCGATTGAATACTTCTTGTTAGAGTCTGTCAATTTGATTGGGATATTGTATATGTCTACACAATTAAAAAATTCGTGATAAATTGATTTAAACGTTGTTTTCATTTCTGGTTTATCACTAAAATCACTTGCTATAAATACTGGCAAATAATTCGGATCGATTTTCTTTTTTCTGTTTCTAAAATGCGCATCATAATAAACACTAGACAATACATAAAGATAATGTTTAAATAAACCACGAAAAGCTATTTCATCGCCTTGCCAAATAATATTCATGTAATCTTCCATTTGGTCGTTTAATTCATCAGGTTTAGCAAAATATATTTCAAGATTTTCAAGTTCTTGAAAAATAAATGGGTTATTTAAAGAACGATAACGGTATAAATATTCAGTCATATGTATCCTTTTGTTTAAATTATAACTTAAATTAAAAACAGAGGGGAGTATATCCCCTCTGTTAAACACATTATTCGTGTATTTAATTACCAAGATTTCTGCTTGTAAACATTTTTAGTGCCTTCGGAAGATATAGATGTTTTAAATCTAGGATAGTCATCACCTTTTGTGCAGTTATTATGCCATTGCAAGGCTTGAAGATTATCAATGCTATCTGTCCCGCCTTTTGATTTTGGTACAATATGATCAATTTCCCAGCCATAATTAGTATCATTAGCACGATTACCATAGCTACTGTAATTCATCCATGCGCCAGCGATATCTTTTCTCCAAATAGCTGCATCATTAGCAGAATCTTTTTGTGCTTTTGCCCATACTTTAAGTTTTACGTCCTCCGACCAATTTTCATTATAAAACATTTTAAATGTCTCCTTAAAAAATTTGTACCACAAAATAACCATAATGGACAAAGCAACAAAGTTGCTTTTATGGCTTTTTGCGTTTATACTACTAAATGAAAAAAATAATTTGTAGGTGATTTTATGTCCATCATAAAATCACTTTTTTTGCCCCAACCACCATACCCCTATCTACATTTTCATCTTCTTTACTCCTTTCTTTTTAATAATACTGCTCGATATAACTATAAGCCTTATCAAAGACTTCTTTATCCTTGAGCTTATATTTAATCCAAATTATACTTCTTAAAGCCTTTTTAACTTCTTGTTTACCAGCGGTTGTTGTTTGCCATTCAGGGAAACGTACAACTTTTACAATCTCATCAATATCGTTTACGATTCTTTCAACAATTATAGGTGTTTGTGCATTTTTCACCCCATTAAACAGTTCAGTTAATGCAGCTTTACCTTTATCAATTTCTTCTTCAGGAACAACTTCTTTTTCAGCTTGAGCAGCTTCACGTGCTAATTCGAGCAAGAGTTTTAAGAATTCAATACTGGTTATAAGCCCTAGTTCGTGCTTTTCACGTAAGTTTTCAAGTTTTTCACCTAATCTTATGAACTTTGGATCATTGCTGTGCGCTCTAATTTTTGCAACAAGGTTTATTTCAACCTTCATTGTTGTTTTTTTCAAATCTTTTTGTTTTTCTATGAATTCATCAATCAATTCTGCATCCATAGTTAAAATATCCATATCGTCGTGCAGTTCTCCGACTACTAAATTTTCGTGAATTAGCTCAATTGTTTTAGCACCAAGTGTCGCCCAAATTAATCCACCTCTACCATCCGTTGGTTTTACTGATTCATATACCTTACTTAACCATTTATAATCATATTTGTATGGTTGCAAGAAGGTATCAGGTGAAAGCGCATTCCAAACCCTGTTTAAAACTCTATAATCTGCAGCGAATTTATCTTTTTCTTTGTTGGTTGGAATACATTCTTGTGCTGCCATCAAACCTTCCCAACCATCGGTAGTTCTATCAACACCCATAAAGTAGCTTAGACATTTTTTCATTAAAGCAGGGAATTGTGTTTTAACGTCTTCAATATTTGTTATAACTTTTTTCATTCCTGCTTCATCAAAATCCAATGCACGAGCAACGTTATCAAATATGCCAATGTAGTCTACAATCAAACCAGATGTTTTACCTTCATCATAAACACGATTTGTACGACATATTGCTTGAAGCAAAGTATGATCTTTCATTGGTTTATCTAGATACATAACTTGTAAAATTGGAGCATCGAAACCCGTCAAAAGCTTGGATGTTACAATAACAAATTTAAGTGGATCATTTGGTTTTCTGAATCTGTCTAAAATTTTACCTTCAGCATCACGGTCTCTGCGATATGCTTTATATCTATCTTCTTTATCGTTATTTGTATCCATAACGATAGTTGATGCTTCTGGCGACATTAGCTTGTCGATTTCTTCTTTGTACATCAAACAGCATTCTCTGTCGTAACAAACGATCTGAGCTTTGTATCCGTTTGGTTCAATCTTAGTTTTAAAATGGTTCACAATGTGTTCGCAAACTTTTTTTATACGTTTTTTCTCATACATAATAGCTTTCATATTTACCCTACGAGAAAGTTCGCATTTATCTTCTTCTGATAAATCTTTTGTCAAACAATCAAATTCTTTATCAAGATTTTCTTTGTTAACATGCAAATCGACAGGAACTGGTTCAAAATTAAGAGGAAGCGTAGCTTCATCTCTTATTGAATCAGAGAATGAATATTTACTCATATACCCACTTTTATCTTCAACAGCCCCAAATGTATGGAAAGTATTTTTATCAATTCTATTTATAGGAGTTCCAGTTAACCCAAAGAAGAATGCATTAGGAAGCGCCAATCTCATTTTTTCTCCAAGGTTTCCTTCTTGAGTTCTATGCGCTTCATCAACCATAACTATAATATTTTCTCGTTCGTTTAAAACTGTTTCGACATCACCAAATCTAAATATTGTTGTTATTAAAATCTTACGAGTATCATTCTTGAAGAATGTCATTAATTCTTCTTTTGTAGATGCACTTTCAAGGTTTGGAATATCTGAAGCGTTAAATGTTGCAGTTATTTGCGTTTCTAAATCGATACGGTCATCAACAATAACAACTGTCGGATTCTTTAATCCAGGTATCATACGCAATTTTTGTGCAGCAAATACCATAAGCAAAGATTTACCTGAACCTTGGAAATGCCATATCAAACCTTTTTTAGGATAGCCATTTATAACTCTGTTTACAATTAAATTTGCCCCTTCATATTGTTGATAACGGCATATTATTTTATATTTTCTATATTTTTTATCAGTTGCAAATATAGTAAAGAATTGGAATATATCCATAACTCTTTCAGGTGTAATCATATCTGCTACGCTAATTTTCACATCTGATAAAGTACCTTCGGTTTTACAACTTGGAGTGTGCCAAGGTCCCCATAAACCAATTGGCATACAAACAGATCCATATCTAAAACTTTTTCCTTCAGATGCAAAATTAAATACATTCGGTACAAACATTTGAGGAATGCTTTTTTCGTAAGCGGAAATATCGCCAGCACCGTCTAACCAAGTTATTGCATCACGAACCGGAGATTTTAATTCTCCAATTACGACAGGGAATCCGTTAATAAGCAGCACCAAATCAAGTCGTTTTCCACCTTCTTCTTTTGGGAATACCCATTGATTTGTAACAATATATTCATTCTTATCAAGTTCTTCTTTAGTCATTGTGCCAAAAAACTTGATAGGCACCATTCTCCCGTCTTTACCAAACGGGAATGAATTTTCTTCAAATATAAGCTTTTTAAACTGCTCATTTCTTGTAACCAAGTCGTGTGCTTGAGTTGAAAGTATAAGCGAACGTAATTTATAAATTACTTCATCTGCTCTTGTTGGTTCTTCTGCTATTTCTGGATTCAACCTAATCAGAGCTTCTTTAACCATAGGTTCTACAAGTACATCACTATATTCACGTTGAAGTTCATCTGCTTTAATATACTTCCAACCATTGTTATTTAATATTGTTATAAGCATTTGTTCTAAGGTATCTTCATTAAACATGTGAGACCTCCTTGGTTATATTCTGGTTTATTATTGACTTTATTACAGATTTTACATTTGCAAGAGCAGGTGTAATTGATTTTTTTGAAATTTCTAATTTTTCTGCAAAATCGACGAATTGATCTTGAATATTCTGAGCGGGTATTGGGACAATAACACTTTTTAATGATTTTGCTGAAATATGCCTTACTAATGACCCAGTGACGCGACTTAGCAGTTGTTCTTTCTGAGCATTTATTGCATAACTTAAATATTTAGTGTTAATATCTGTGCTTTTAGGACGCATAATTATTATATCGCCGCCAAGTAATACATTTTTTAATTCAATTGTGGAACATCGAGCTAAGCCGTTTGGCGTAACATCTGAAGCGGGAAATAGAATATCTCCTACTTTTGAAGCACACTTAACTTCTGAATTAGTTCTAGATATTGTAGTGTCAATTATTGGCCCATAGGTTGTAAATAATTCTCCATAATGAATACAATCATTTTCACCTTCATCAACTATTTCAGTTTTCTTGAAAGTTTGTCCTTTTAACCAACTTGAAGAGAGGTCTTCAAGCCAATATTCTTTATACGAGGCCTCCAATAGCATTTTTTGAAATTCGGCTTGTAAAAGAGTCTCGGATTTTTCTATTAAATTTTGATATGAATGTTTTGTTTCTTCTGCAGCCCAAAGAAGTTCTGCTAATTCACGCTGTTTATTCAAATCTGGTAATTCAAATTCAAGTTCTTTAAGGGCTCCCCAATTAATTGTTGGAGATAAGGAGCCCACAGATATTTTAATTGCTGAATCCAAAAAATAATCCGATGCAATAAACATTGGGAAAAATTTAGGATCAATAACTTTTTCTTTTGGTCTTAAAACCATACCGTGAGCGGAAAAAATGCCATCAAAAGGTGCTATTGCTACTTTTTTTTGGTATGCTCTTCGTTTTCCAAAAAGCACATCACCTTTTTTCATTATTAATTTTTCCCCAATCGGAGCGACTTCTGAGCCAAATCTTGTTACTTCAAGGCATTGAGGGTCTAAATGTTCTAATCCGATATAAGTATATTTATCTTCTTCAACAGGTTTCTTTTTTTCTGTACTATTATATGCAATATCTTCAAATCTATACTTTGTCATTTATCCCTCCTTTCCTATCATTGCTACTAATTCTTTATAATTTTTTCTCATTTCATTTGAACTTTTGAGCCAATCTTGGCAGCAAGTTTTCAAATCATAAACCTCTTCTTTTTTTGATTCTGTTTGTTCATTTACATATATAGGAATACTCAATGAGTATCCATTGTTTTCAATATCTTTTATAGTCGCTTTTTTTGCAAAACCAGGAATACTCTCATAATTACCATAAGCATTTGCAATTTTTGTTATGTGCTCATCTTCCAAGAAACTTTCTGCATTTTTTCTTGTAACTTCTTTAACTGCATTTATAAATAACACCTTACCTAGATTTTCAGGAGCCTTATTGGTTCGACAAATCATAATGCAAGCTTCCATTGGAGAATTATAGAATAGGTTTGGGCCTAATCCTATAACTGCTTCTAATAAATCTGATTTAACAAGCTCTGTACGCAAATCTTTTTCTTCATCTCTAAAAAGAACTCCATGTGGGAACAATATTGCACAACGACCGGTTATAGTATCCAGACTTGCTAATATATGCTGCAAAAAGGCATAATCCGCTCTTCCTTGAGGAGGCGTTCCAAGAATATTTCTACCATATTTATCAGATTCAAATGCAGCTCTATCCCACTGCTTAATCGAATATGGAGGATTTGCTAAAACTAAATCAAATTGCTTCAATTTACCTTTTTCAATGAATCCTGGATTCTTTAAAGTATCATCATTGCAAATTTCAAAATCCTTTATATCGTGCAAAAATAAGTTCATTCTTGCAATAGCAGATGATAGCTGATTAACTTCTTGTCCATATAGTTTAACATTGCGCCATTCTTGTTTTTTATCTTTTAAATATGCAATGCAAGATATTAACATGCCGGCGCTACCGCAAGTCGGGTCATACACAGATTCATTTGATTGCGGCTTTAACATTTCTGTCATTAAGTGAACAACAGTTCTGTTTGTATAAAACTCTTGCGCCGTATGACCGCTATCATCGGCAAACTTTTTAATTAAGTATTCATAACCTTGTCCGAGTTCATCTTCGGGGCAGTTTTCAATAGACAACGTTTTGCTGCTAAAATGTTCGATTAAGTCTTTCAGTAATTTATCAGGTAGGCGTTTTTTATTTGTCCAAGGGGCATTACCAAATACACCTTGCAGTTTTTCAACATTCGCTTTTTCGATAGCTCTAAAAGCATTTATAATTGCAGTACCAACATTTTCTGAAATAGAGCGTACGTTTTTCCAATGATGCCCTTTAGGAACAACAAATTTATGTATTTCATCCCATTCAAGGGCTTCTTCTCCATATTGTTTAACAGCATTTTGGCATTCTTCATCATAAACATCGCAAATTCTTTTGAAGAATAATAACGGGAAAATATACTGTTTATAAGCACCTGCATCAATATTGGTTCTCAAAAGAACAGCAGAACCCCACAAATATGATTCTAATTCATCAATTGTTATTCTATTGCTCATTGATGTAACCTCCTTTGATTAACAAGGCTTTGAATTTATCTTCAGCTTTAACAACATCCGATAATGCTTCTAAAAACTCTTTTTTAACGACTTCTGGATCAATTGTTTCTTTTTCTTCTCTTTCAATGTATGTATTAACTGAAAGAGTATAATCATGATCTTTCAAGTCTTGAATTGTAACTATTTTACATTTTTCTTTTTCATTTTTGTAATTTTCATACAGTTTATAAACATCGTCGATATTTTCATCGGTCATTATATTTTGAGCACGTTTTGGTGTATAAATTTTTGATGCATCAATCAAACAAACCTTACCTTTGTGTTTTTGCGGTTTATTATTATTCAATATCAATGCACAAGCTGAAACCCCGGTACTATAAAATATGCCGCTAACAAAAGTAATAACTGCTTCGAGTTTATCACTTTTAATTAATTCTTCACGCATTACACCATCTTTATTGCCGTGGAAAAGAATTCCTTGAGGTAAAATCACAGCACATCTTCCATTGTTCTTATCCATTGATTTGACCATATGTTGAAGCCAAGCAAAATCCGCACAAGAATCAGTTGGACAACCCCAAATATTGCGACCATAAACATCTGATGCGAAAGCATCCGCTCCCCAGTTTTTTAATGAAAAAGGAGGATTCGCTATTACACAATCAAATGTTTTGAGTTGACCTCTATAAATGTGCAAAGGATTTCTCAATGTATCACCCTGCAATATATTAAAGTCTTTTGCTCCGTGCAAAAATAGATTCATTCTTGCAATAGCAGATGTTGCAAGATTCTTTTCCTGTCCATAAATTTTGCCATATGACTGCTTATCGTTATTCATTCGGTGTATTGCTTCTATAAGCATACCACCTGTACCACAAGCAGGATCATATACAGTTTCGCCTGGTTTTGGATCTAAAATCCGTGTTAAAAGTTTTACAATAGATCTTGGCGTATAAAACTCTGCCGCATTCTTTTTTGAAAGGTCAGCAAATTTTTTAATAAGGTATTCATAGCTATCACCCATAATGTCATCAGAATAGTTCTTATTCCCGACTTTCTTTTGCGACATGTGTTCAACAAGATCTTTCAATCTTTCATCTGACAGTTTGCTTTTATCTGTCCAATCTGCATCATCAAAACTTGTAAATACACCGCTTAATGTATCAGGGTTTGAACGTTCTATTCCAGTCATTGCGTGTACAATAGCTTTACCGATATCTTTACTTTTTTCTCTTATATCGTTCCAATGACATCTTTCAGGAATTACAAAACGATGATTTTCTGCAAATGTTGCATACTCTTCGTCTCCACCGGATTCTTCAAGAGCTTTCTGTGTTTCTTCATCATAAACATCAGATATTCTTTTGAAAAACAGAATAGGAGTTACATAACTTTTAAACTCATCCTGGTTAATTGGACCTCGCAATATATTGCAGGCTTCATATAAATGATTAAATAATTCTTCTTGACTTGTCATTTCTTCCGCTATTTTAGTCGCCATTCTTCACTCCTAAAATTTGTTTTGCAATTCTCTGACTACATTTTGCCATCTATCGTTAGCAGCACTAATAGTATTCTGATATAAAGATAACTCTTTTTCATACTCTTCCGATATTACTTTTTGTTCTTCTAATGGAATCATTGGAATTTCTACAGACATAATATCTTTATAACTTATATTCATTAATGTTGTACCTTGCTGCAACCCTTTAATTTGTTTTACACCTAATGGGCTATCTAAAAATATTTTAAGATATGCAGGTAAAATCTGATTTTGGTTAACTCTGATTACAATGAGATTAGATGATGCTATACAAGGATATTGCTGTACTTTAAACACAGCTGTTTTAATTGTTGTTCCTCTTGCCGGAATTAAAATATCACCGTCTTCTAATATATAATTTGAGATTTTACGTTCATCAGTATCAAGGTGATCCAATGAATTATAATCAATATCAAATTCTTTTATATTCGCAATATTTACAACACCAATAGCACCTGTTTCATCTTTAGAATTAATAACTTTGCCTCTAAACGAAGTTGCAACATCAGTTAAAGTTACCCTTTTAGTGCTTGAATTTTGAAAATTTTGCCAATCATCATCCTGTCTTGCAAATATCTTGTCAATATTCCAGTCTCCAAACTCTTCAAGTTCAGTATTCATCACAAATGTCTCATCTTCCAATTTAATTGAAATTTCTTTTGATTTTTTATCAATAACTTTCTTGTATCTTCTAATTGTTACGTCATCAGTTACACCTGAAGCTATTGTAAATAAATAAGTTTTTATTGCAGTTGAGCTGAATATTCCAGATGGCAACTCAGATATTTCTTCAACTTTATACATTTTTTGAATAAAATTGCGTAATTCTTCAACGCGGCCAGATGCAAAGGTAATACGTGCAGGAAGAATAGTAATTAATTTCCCTGTAAATGATAAATGGTATAGCAAACTTTCGGTTGATGCTAATTCATATTCTCTGCATATAAAATCTCTTTGTTGTTCAACCATCATTCTTATGCCAAAAGGTGGTAAAGATAATATCAAATCAAATTTTTGTGTAGTAAATTCAAAATCATTTATTCCAATTTGCATTATTTCTACATTCTTATATTCTGCAAATATCTCTCTGAAAGTCTCACAATACAATGAATTAGTGGATGTTATTAAATATGAACAGCTCTTATTTTTATCAACAATTTCTTTTAGTAAGATTGAAAAATTTTCACCATCCTTTATTAAAACATTTGAAAGGTTTTTATTAATTTTATCAAGCAACAAGTTACATATTGTATCAGGTATTTGTACATGATCATTCTTTTTGGTATCTAAAGTAAGTACATCTAACCAATCCAGCTCTATTGAATTAACAGCTTGATAAAAGTTTAAAAACATATTTATATTTTCAAAGACATTTATGCAGTCATATTTGTTACAAACATATTGTAAGCAACTATATAAAGATTCATTTATATCATTAGGTTTGTTTGCTTCTTTTTTAACTTTAAGTGTTACAAAAAGCGCAGTTGTAAGTTCTCCAACAGGAAGCATTCCTCTTAGGTAACTTACTTTTTTAAATGTGTCTAAATTTTTGTTTTTCATGAGATTTCTCCATGATCTGTTTCACAATTTTATAATACACTATAAAGAAAACATTTTCAACCATAACTTTGGTATTGCAATACCAAAGTTATGGATTTGCTTGTTCATATTCTTTGTTAGCAACACTTGTGGGCTAGAATTTTATCCTTTACGTTTCTTAACATAGGTTTCTAAATTGCAATAAACCTTTTAAGAATAACTAGCTAATCTACAAATAAAAATCCCTATATACTGCATCTATATCTTCTTGTTCGATACCGATGTAGCGGAGGGTGATTTGGGGTGAGGAGTGATTAAAAATCTTTTGCATTATCACGACATCATCATATTTTTGGTAGCAATGATATCCAAATGTTTTCCTCAATGTATGTGTGCCAATGCGTCTTGTTATCCCGACCGCTCTCGCCGCTTTATTTAAAATCTTATACGCTCTGCTCCTCTCCATTCGTCTTCCTTTCTGCGTATAAAACAATGGTTGCTCTTCCGGCATTCCTTTAGTAAATTCTTCAATCTCCTGCTTCAATTTATCATTAATTGGAAACATTTTTTGTTTGCCCGTCTTCAGTTCTCTGATTTCAATATACTCTTTGCCCCTAACGTCCCCAACATTAAGTGCAAGTATATCAGAAATCCTCAGGCCGCTATTTATCCCAAAGCTGAAGAGCAGAGCGTTCCTTGGCTTTTTTGCCAAGAATTCTTTCATCTTTCTAATATCGTCAAGGCTTTTTATTGGGTCAACAGCATTCATCTACAAACCTTTCGAGCAACATACATCACTCAAAAGCAAGAGAAAGTAAAGTGGGAAAGGGTAAATGAACAAAAACACCTTTTAAAAAGCATTTAAAAGGCGTTTAAATTCTGTTTAAAACACGTTTAAAAAGTATTTAATTTATGCGTTCAAGTAATCAATCACTTCGTCGACGTGGGCTTTGACTTTTACTTTGCGCCATTCTTTAATAACATTTGCGTTTTCATCTAGCACAAAAGTTGAGCGTTCAATGCCCATATATTTTCTGCCATACATAGATTTCTCAATCCAAACATTAAACGCTTCTGCAAGTTTGTGTTCTGGGTCTGAAAGTAAAATAAAATTAAGGTCTTGTTTTTCTTTGAATTTCAAGTGGCTTTTAATACTGTCAGGGCTCACCCCAATTACAGTTGCAAAATTAGTTAGCCTATTTATGTTATCTCTAAAATCGCACGCTTCTTGAGTGCAACCTGAAGTATTGTCTTTTGGATAAAAGTACAAAATAACTTTTTGCCCCTTAAAATCATTTAAAGAATATTCTTTTTCTATGCCATCAGCATCAATACCTTGTAGTTTTATATTATTCATATCTCATCTCCAATTATTCTTGAATCATAACACAAGTTTAAGGATTTTTGATTATACAGAAGTTTAAATATGATTTTAAATGGACAAGATATTGCGACCATATTTGACGGAAGTTTGGTTTATAATATCCTTATAAAGGATTTTGAATAAATGAAAAAACGCCGCAGTTCTAAAGCAAAAAATCAAACTTATCATTTCAAAAAACGCTGTGATGAGCGATTGGGAGTGCAAATAGATAGAAAATCAATACAAAGACGAATCAAAAGTCAAAAATACGACGAAAACTTTTATTTGCTTGATAGACAATCTAATAGAGTTACTCGTTATCGTTATAAGTTTCAAGATAAATGGTATATTATTCCATACGACAAAAATACCCATAAAGTTATAACAATATTTGAAGATAGAAAACAAGATATTATTTTAGAAACGATGATTGCAGAAAAAGAAGTGTTTTTATCAAATAAAAATATTGGATGGATTGAAAAAATATTTCAATTTTTTCAAAATTTAAAAATATTTTATAAATAGGGGTGATTTTTTCTAAAATGGCAACATAACATTCTAATATTGCCTTTTTAAAACCTATAGTTTCTAGTGTTTTTAAGGTATAATTTAGTTATGGAGAGTGATTTTCAAAAAGGTGAAATAGTTATTTATACAAGCAAAGATGGTTCTGTTTCGCTTGATACTAAGCTTGAGAACGAAACAATTTGGCTCACTCAAGATATGATTGTCAAATTATTTGATTCCAGTAAAGCAAATATATCAGAGCACATTAGTCGTATTTTTAAAGATGAAGAGCTTGATAAAAACTCAACTGTTCGGAAATTCCGAACAGTTCGAAAAGAAGGCTCTAGAACCGTTTCTAGAGAATTAGAGTATTATAACCTTGATATGATTATTGCCGTTGGTTATAGGGTTAATTCAAAGGTTGCTACAAAATTTCGTATTTGGGCAACTAATACTTTAAAAGAATACATAACTAAAGGCTACGCAATTAACGAAAAAATGCTTAAATCTAAGCAAAAACAAATTCATACTTTGCAATCTGCTCTTAATCTTCTAACAAGAAGTATAGAAAATCAAATTGAAACAGTTGATGATGCACAAAATGTAGCTAAAATTCTTGATAATTTTGCTAAAGGTTTGAATTTGCTTGATAATTTTGATCATAAAACTCTTGATTCAAAAGGTTTTACAGAAAAAGAAGCTGTTATTATTCCAGAACAAGAATATCTTGAAATTATCGACAAGATGAAATCAGATTTTGCATCTGACGTTTTTGGAGTTCCAAAAGACGGGAGTTTTGCTAGCTCAATTAATCAAATTTATCAAACTTTTGATGGCAAAGATTGTTATCCGTCTTTAGAGGAAAAAGCCGCAACTTTATTATATTTAATCACCAAAAATCATTCTTTTTCTGATGGCAACAAACGTATTGCAGCAAGTTGTTTCTTGTACTTTTTAGATAAAAACAATATGCTTTATAAAAATAATTTACCAATAATAGATTCAAGTGCATTGTTTGCCTTAACGCTTTTAATTGCAGAAAGCAAGCCAGAAGAAATGGATATTATGAAGCAAATTGTAATTAGTGTACTAAACAAGTAATCTCAGCTCAAAGTTGATTTTGTATCTAATCTAAAGATTATTTATATTAGGAATATTATTAATTAGTATAATTGGAATTGTATTTTTACATGAATCAGTTAGTCTATTAAAAATAGCATTTATATTATTGATTATTCTTGGAACAGTCGGTTTAAGGCTTGCCAACTAAAAACCTGCACAAAATTGAGGCAGCGGTTGGAAGAGTTTTTTTATTAATTGACTAGCTCTTTTCGCTAGCCTTGCATTTATTCCATTGCAATAATTTTTTATCTCATTTATCATATAAACTTATGACAACGAATTTTGATTTTTTAAAGAAAATAGACAAGAATCTATATACAATAATAAACGAAGCAGAGATGCTGTACCGCGATGAATATTTTGAACAATGTATGGTTCAGACAAGGCGCTTCGGAGAACATATATGCAGAAATGTTCTTGGCAGCAGACGCAGGACCGAACGCACTTTTGACGATATGCTGGCTACGCTTAAGGATAATATAACAGGCGAGGAGCAAGAAAAAGAGTTTATAGACGACCTATATTTTTTAAAGAAACACGGTAATAATTCTGCTCATTCTGTTAAAGTGCATAAAGATGGTATTGAGGCGCTAGAATGCTTACAGAGGGCTTTTGAAGTTGCAATTAATTATTGTGTATATTCTAACGGTGCTGGTTCCAAGCTTTTGAAACTTAGATATGATACAGAACTTCTGGTAACAGGTGTAAAATCTAAAAAATCCCTTTCAGACAGATACCTTGAAGAAAAGTCAAAATCTAAGCCAAAAAGTGAACACAAGCAAAAAATTCAATCGTACAAAATGGCTACAAAGAAAGATAAAAGCGGAGTATCATTATTCTGGAAATTTGTCGGGGTTTGTTCTTTTATTTCTGCAGTAATGCTTTTATTGATGGCGTTGATTTCGTAGAGCCTGTCTTTCAATGCATATTAATTCTTTAAGTTTTTGATTTGTATACTTTAGTTTAGCTTTAAATTTGCAGTTTGTATTCAAGAATAACTTTAGAATAAGTGCGTCGAGGAATTTGTAATCTTTCATCAAACATTTAATTTCTTCTTTGTAAGCATTGATTTCTGTTTGAAGTGCATTTCGTATATTTTGCAGTCCGTCTATTAAAACATCATTCGGAATACGTTTGAGGATGATTTCGGTATCTTTTTTAAAACTTTTCATCTTGATTGGTTTATTTAAATCCGTGAGGAAGAGTTCATGTAATTTTTCGTAATCCTCTTTAGATTGTTCATGGTTAATAGATTTCCCGCATCTTATTAAACTATATTTTGGATTATACAAGTGGTCAAAAAAATGTCTTGCTTCATGGAGAGCAGTATACTTGTTCAGAATATTATTTTTTGTACTATCAAGCGGCAAGAGAAATTTATATCCGGTATGATTTAGATTTAGCTCTCCATTTTCTCCCGGAGTAACTTTTACGGAGCATCCATGGCTTCCTGCAAATTTTTGATTTTCTTCGTTTAGAATTACGTAATTAATTTTATTTGGATAAAGTTGTTTATCTAATGTTCCGCGTAAAATATCAACAGAACAGTATTTACCATTCCAATAATGATTAATTTCTTTATAAAAGTTTTTGAACTGTTTTTCAGCCATAATTTTCCGGCTTTTCACAGAACCCTTCACTATGCTGAAAGGCAGACGGGCTTCCGGTAAAAATTTTTCATGTAATACAATTCGCATTTGTTATTGTAAGATTCTTTCTTTACACACATCAATCCAGCGGCTAAATCCTGAATACTTTTCTAATTCTTCGAGAGAAAGTTCTATTGCGCTGTTAGAACTTCCGCAGGCAGGAAAAACTGTTTTAAATCTTTTAAGTGAAACGTCAAGATAAACAGCAATGTTTTCGTTTATCCCAAAGGGACAAACACCGCCAACAGCGTGTCCTACCAGTTTTTCAACCATCTCTGGAGAAAGCATTTTAGCTTTTAGACCGAAGACTGTTTTGTACTTATGGTTATCAATTTTTGCATCACCTGCGGTTACTATTAAAACTATTTGTTCATTAACATTAAAAGCTAATGTTTTAGCAATTCTTTCCGGTTCACAATTAAGAGCCTGAGCCGCGAGTTCAACAGTTGCACTGGAAGAATCAAGTTCTTTTATCCGGCCAGATATTCCAAACCGTTTGAAATATTTTTTTACGCGTTCAATAGACATTTACGGATAATTCCTTCTATTTGTTTTGAGGCCGTTCCGTCACCGTATGGATTTTGTGCTTTGAGTCTTGTTTCTGCTTTAGAAGATGTGAGAATTTTTTCACTTTCTTTAAGAATTTTGTCATAATCTGCGCCTACAAGCTTTGACACTCCAGCCTCAATTCCTTCTTTTCTTTCGGTTTCGTATCTCATAACAAGAGTAGGGCAGGCAAAAGACGGAGCTTCTTCCTGTATTCCTCCGGAATCAGTGAGTATTAACTTTGCATGCTTTTGCAAATATACAAGGTTTGGATAATCTAATGGCGGAAGCAGATGAATGTTAGCAAATGCTTCTAATCTATCATATATTTTATTTCTGACATTCGGATTTGGATGAACCGGAATTACAAAAGTATGGTCAGTATATTTTTTTGCCAGAAAAGATATTGCATCAATAATTCTGTCAATTCTTTCTCCATGGTTTTCGCGTCTGTGTGCTGTAATTAGAACTAATTTGTCATCAATCTGTATATTTTTATCTTCAAAGAATTTTTTTGAATTTTCGATTACGTCTTTTGATAGGCAGAAAAGCGCGTCAATTACAGTATTTCCGACAACTTGAATTTTATCGGTATCAATACCTTCTTTTAACAAAGCATCTTTATTTACTCCCGTTGGTGCAAAATGAAGTGCTGCAACACGTGAAGTCATCTGACGCATAACTTCTTCCGGAAACGGCTCATAAATGTCATAAGAACGAAGTCCGGCTTCCACATGGTAAACAGGAATTTTATGATAAAAGCTGGTAAGAGCTCCGCAAAGTACTGTCATTGTATCGCCTTGAACGATTGTAGCATCAATTTCCCGTTCGCAAAAAACTTTATCTAGACTTGTTAAAATTCTAGCCTGAACCGATGAAAGTGACTGATTTTCTCTCATACAATCAAGGTTAATATCAGCTTTAAGACCGAAATATGCAAGAGTCTGGTTTGATAGCTCTTTTTGCTGTTCAGTGTTGCATATAATAACATTGTAATCCTCTGGATACTTTTTTAGTTCAAGTATCACAGGTGCAAGCTTAATAATTTCCGGACGGGTTCCAAAGATAAAAATAATGTTTTTCATAAGTCCATTATACAATAAAAGATTTTTGATTTGTAACGATTTTGCAATAAAGTGTTATAAAATCATTAAATGTGGAATATATTATATATATGGATATGTTTAAATCAGGTGCAAGTAATACCCCTGAAACCCTTGTGGCTGTAGGGGGGGGGGGCTAAATACCCTAATTTACAGGGCTTTTTAAGCGAGGTGTTAAAATGAAAATTAACACCAATTTATCAAGCTTAATCGTCCAATCCAACTTAAAAGCATCAACCTACGGATTAAATACAGCAATAGAGCGCATGTCAACTGGTTTTAAGATAAACCATGCGAAAGACAATGCTGCTAATTATTCAATAAATACAAAGCTCTCAAGTAAATTGTCGTCATATTACGCAGCTCAGGACAATGCTTCTATGGGGCTGGATATGATGACAAGTGCAATGGAAAATTTGGATTTGATATCCAGTCACTTAAGCCGCATCCGTAATCTTGCAGAACAAGCTGCAAACGGAACATATAGCGGAGAATCGTTAAGAGCAATTCAGTCAGAAGTTGATGGAAGGCTTGCAGAGGGGCAGCGCATAATTCAAAATTCAAATTACAATGGTATACAGCTTTTTCAGGCACCAGAAAAGGAATCAGAAAGTAAGTTTATCAAGGAAGTCGTACGTTTAAGTGAAGAAGAAGCTCTTGCACAGGGTTATACGCTAATCAAAACCGCAGATGAACTTCAAGCTATGCAAGATAACTTATCCGGCAAATACATTTTGATGAATGATATCGACCTTGCCGGATATGATTGGACTGCTGTAGGGACATACGATAATCGTTTCGCAGGAGAATTTAACGGCAATGGATACGTTATAAGTAATCTTACGATTAATGAACCAACAAAACAATTTCAGGGGCTGTTTGGGGTGGGAGATGCTAGAACATCTTATTCAAATGTGGGTTTAGAAAATGTTAATGTTAAAGGTGGCGCTGCTACTGGTGGTCTTATTGGTAGTGGTGCAGTATATATAGACAATTGCTATGTAACTGGAGCTGTTTCTGGTGATTATCGTGTTGGAGGAGTCGTTGGGGACTTTGGTGGAATGAACTTGTCAGTAACTAATTGCTATACATCTTGCGATGTAGTTGGAACTAATTATGTTGGAGGTATTATTGGGAGTGGCTATGCTATTATAAGAAATTGTCATTCTAATTCAAAAGTAACAGGAAGAAGTGATGTTGGAGGGATTATTGGAGATGGTTGTAGTTACATGTATGACTCTTTTTCTACAGGATTTGTTACAGGTAATAATTACGTTGGAGGCTTGATAGGAGATACATATGGAGATGTGAAAAATTGTTACTCATTAAGTAAAGTTCAAGGTATAAAATATGCGGGAAGCTTAATAGGGTGCTATAGAAGCTCAGCTGATAAGACTATTACAGATTGCGGCTATGATGCATCAATAAACCCGGGTTTACCAGCTATTGGATTGAATAAAGCTGGTTTTGATGAAAGTACTTTGATAAGTGATTATAAGATCGCCCGGCCGGTTTTACCGAATATCATAACCTTTCAAATAGGCATAGCTTCCGGCGATTCTTCCCAAATGAGTTTTGATTTGGAGTTTACACTAGATTTATCAATTGAAATCTCAGATTCAGAAAGTGCAAGAAAAGCTCTTAATCAAATAGATGAATTGATGGCAAAAATTAACCAACGCCAGACAGAATTTGGCTCTGCCTATAATCGTCTTGAGTCTGCACTTGAATCAATTGGAGTAAGTATTGATAATCTTACCTCAACTCAATCAACCATTCGTGATGCAGATATTGCAGAAGAATCAAGTGCGTATATTAGAAATCAAATTTTACAGCAGGCGAGTGCAACTTTGCTAGCTACAGCAAACCAGACACCGGCTATAGCAATGCAATTGTTGTAATGCCCAGCAAGCGCAGCCGAGTGCTGCAAGTATTGTAATCTAAACTATCCCTCATAGACTTTTTTACTATTTTTGGTATGATATTACTAGTGATGTACAATTTCACTTAAGGAGAGTTAGTCTATGCGTCAGCGACCAAAAGAACAGGATAAATTAGAACGCCGTCACAATTTTCTTCCTGTTGAAGAAAATCTAACGGCTGAACAGGTTAAAGAAGAAGCTTCAAGATGTTTGAGCTGTAAAAATCCACGTTGCGTAAAAGGATGTCCTGTAAACATTAATATTCCGGAATTTATTAAAGCCTTAAAAGAAGATAATCTGGAGGCAGCCGGAGATATTATCAGAGAAACAAGTATGCTTCCGTCTGTATGCGGCAGGGTTTGCCCTCAGGAAAGACAGTGCGAAGGAAACTGTATTCTTGGTATAAAAGGTGAAGCTGTTGCAATTGGTGCTCTCGAAAGATACGTGGGTGATAATACTTCTGCAAAAAATGTAGAGATTGTCCCTACGGGTAAAAAAGTTGCAATCGTAGGTTCCGGATGTGCAGGTATAACAGCAGCATCAGACTTACGTAAAGCCGGCCACGAGGTTACAATATTTGAAGCTCTGCATCAGTTCGGCGGGGTTCTTAGATATGGAATTCCTCCATTCAGGCTTCCAAGAACAGTTCTTGATAGAGAAATTAAAAATTTGAAAGATATGGGAGTTAAATTTGAGAAAAATGTTATTGTCGGAAAATCAATAACTTTGAAACAGCTTAAAGAAGACGGCTATGACGCAATATTTATCTGCTCTGGTGCTGGACTTCCAAAAATGATGAATATTCCGGGGGAAAACCTTAACGGCGTATATTCTGCAAATGAATTTCTGACAAGAGTTAATCTCATGGGTGCAGATGGAAAAGAATCTGTAACTCCTCTCCGAGTCGGTAAAGCCGTTGCTGTAATCGGCGGTGGAAACGTAGCAATGGATGCTGCAAGAACTGCGGTCAGAGTCGGATTTGAGAAAGTTTATATAGTTTACAGAAGGACAGAACCGGAACTTCCTGCACGTTTGGAAGAAATAAGACATGCTAAAGAAGAAGGTGTGATTTTCCAATTCTTGCATGCGCCGGCAGAGATATACGATAAAGACGGATATGTTTCCGGCATGAAATTTGAGATAATGGAATTGGGAGAACCGGATGAGTCCGGCAGAAGAAAACCTGTAGGTACAGGACGATATACTGATTTAGATGTTGACTCTGTTATCGTTGCACTTGGAACGGGGCCTAATCCTATTATCCAAAAATCTGCACACTTAGACGGGCTTGATTTTGAAGTTGATTCAAAAGGTTATTTTACCGTTAATCCTGAAACTCGCGAAACATCAATTCCTGCAATTTTTGCTGGAGGCGACGTTGCGCCTGTTGGAACTTCAAATGCGATTAATGCAATGGGTGCAGGTAAGAAAGCTGCTAAAGCAATTAATGAATATTTAAGGCAATAACTTAAAAAAAAGACTTCTTATACAGAAGTCTTTTTTTTATTTGTTACACTTTGTTTTACCGCTCCATGATAAGTCTTTACATTTTAAATATTCTTTGTTCTCATTTTCAATGACCCATTTAGTACAGTGTAAACCGGCCACCATACAGTGCTGGTGTAAACAGGTATCAGTTGCAGCTCCGTGCGGGAAAATACCATCTTCAGTTAAGTCAAACGCAAATAAATCATCGCCCATCATATTTTTACCTTTATTCGGCCCGTTAATATCAACAAAAACCAATCCGCATATTGGTCTTAAATCTGAATCTTCTTGAATTTTTGAACAATCATGTGAATATGCATGGAATGCCATGGACATACCATCGTTTGTAATAATTTTATAACGATGCGGTGCTGTATTTATATTATCTTCCCATTCTGTGCCGTTTATGTATAAATATTTTTCTGCGAAGCATCCGCTTTTTCCCTGACAATCTTTCTTTTTCTTTATATAAGCTCCAAAGGCATTATACATATTTTTGGAGCCTTCATAATCTTCTTCTGTTGCGTCATCAGATACATCACAGAGCTCCCACTCCAGCGGGCTTCCGTGCATTGATGTGCCCTGCTCATATGCGTCATTCAAAGTGATATATGCTTTTCTTAACCTTAAAACCGTTTCCATTTCTTGATGCTTGCTGTTTAAGCCGGGAAGTGTAATAGCAGCAATTATGCAGATGATTGATAACATCGAGAGTGCCTCTGCAAGTGTAAACCCTTTTTTCATATCTGTTTTTCCTTTCGTATTAAGAAATATAAATTTTAGCTCATATTATCATGCGAAACATAAATAGTCAATTAAATGCCTTATGAAATATAACAAATTATATTGTAATCAAATAGAATTATAAATATGGACTTAGAAACAGCAAAAAAAGAGTTTGGGTTAAGGGTTAAATCGTATAGAAACAGCCGGAATTTAACTCAAGAACAGTTTTGTTCATTAACCGACTTGGAACAGGCTAATTTATCAAATATAGAAAATGGAAAGACTTATCCAGGTTTCATGACAATATGTACAATGATAGAAAAAGGCGGTATAGAGCCGGATTTTTTGTTTAGATTTTTGAGTTCAAATAGTGTAAAATACGATACCATTGATTACGAAATTATGAATATATTAGTTACTTTATCAGAACCTGCCAAAAAAAATATAAAAAATATTTTAGAAATGATAAATAAAAATTATTCATAAAAAATTTCATTCAAATATACGAGATATTTCTTTACAAAAAACATTTTTTATGCTAATCTTTTTGTGTATAAGAGTGCTTAACGGGTAAAGAGAATAAAATTAATTTATCCTGTATAAAAGAAAATGAGGGCTTTTTAATGCTTATAGAAAAATATTTGGAAGTTGTTGTAAAACAGAGAGGATCTGACTTACACATTTCTGCAGGTTTACCTCCGGTTGTGCGTATAGACGGCAACCTTCAGAGAATGGATGTTCCGGCTCTTAAACCGGAAGAAGTAGAATTGCTTTTGTTCCCTATGCTTAACAAAGAGCAAAGACGTAAACTAGAGCAAGACTGGGAACTTGACTTCTCATACGGTATTCAAGGGTTAAGCCGTTTCAGGGTTAATATTTACAAAGACAGAGGCAATTATGCGGCTGCATTTCGTGTAATTGCATCAAAAGTACCTTCTTTTAAAGAATTAGGTTTATCAGATACAGTTAGAAAAATCGCTGAAAAACCACGCGGTTTGGTTCTTGTTACAGGACCTACCGGTTCAGGTAAATCAACAACGCTTGCAGCGATGATTAATTATATTAACGAAACACGTTCAGAACATATTTTGACAATTGAAGACCCTATCGAATTTATTCACCCGTCAAAACGTTCTATCATTCACCAGAGAGAACTGGGGCAGGATACAAGAAGTTTTGCTAACGCTCTTAAGTCAGCACTTCGTGAAGACCCTGATATCATTCTGGTAGGTGAAATGCGTGACCTGGATACGATTAGATTAGCTCTAACCGCCGCAGAAACAGGTCACTTGGTATTTGGTACATTGCACACGTCTTCTGCTTCTCAAACAATTGACCGTATTATAGACGTATTCCCTGAAGGTCAGCAGCAGCAGGTACGTGTACAGCTTTCTAACTCATTAGTAGCTGTATTCTCACAAACTCTATTACCTCTTCTGCAGGCAGATGGTACTAAGAGCGGTCGTGTTATGGCTCAGGAAGTTATGCTTGTTATTCCTGCTATTGCAAACCTTATTCGTGAAGCAAAAGCAGCTCAAATTTATTCAACAATGCAGACAAACTCCGGTTTCGGTATGCAGACTCTGGAAATGTCCCTCAGAGATTTGTATATGAGAAAGAAAATTACTCTGGAAGATGCACTCGCTCGTTCAAGCCGGCCGGAAGAATTCAAAAGAGGATTACAAAACAGTTAAAAAAACGGGCACGGCCCGTTTTTTTTATGTTAAAATCATATTATTATGATTACAACAGAGAATTTAACAGTCCGCTTCGGAAAAGAAGCATTATTTGAAAACGTAAATATAAAATTTGCTCCGGGTAATTGTTATGGGCTTATTGGAGCAAACGGTGCAGGTAAAAGTACATTTTTAAAAGTCTTGTCAGGTGATTTAGAACCGACAAGTGGCTCTGTACATATTAAAAAAGGGCAAAGAATTGCGGTATTGAAGCAAAACCATTTTGAGTTTGACGATTATACTGCAATTGATACTGTTATAATGGGGCATAAGCATCTTTATGATGTAATGAAAGAGAAAGATGCCCTTTATATGAAGCCTGATTTCAATGATGAGGATGGTATTCGTGTAGCGCACCTTGAAACAGAGTTTGCAGAGATGGACGGCTGGCAGGCAGAGCCTAATGCTTCGTCTTTATTAAATGACCTCGGGATTCCGCAGGAACTTCATTATTCTTTGATGAAGGATTTATCAGGCAGTGAAAAGGTAAGAGTGCTTCTTGCACAGGCTCTATTTGGAACTCCTGATATTCTGCTTCTGGACGAACCGACAAACCACCTCGATTTGGCAACAATAACGTGGCTTGAGGATTTTTTGATTGATTTCCCAAATACTGTAATTGTTGTTTCGCACGATAGAAAATTTTTAGATAGAATTTGTACACATATTGCTGATATTGATTTTAGAAATATTCAGTTTTATACCGGAAACTATTCTTTCTGGACTCAGGCAAGTGCATTAATTATGAAGCAGAAAGAAGAGCGCAATAAGAAATTAGAAGAAAAAGCAGAAGAGTTTAGAAAGTTCATTGCAAGATTTAGCGCAAACGCGTCTAAGGCAAAACAGGCAACTTCTAGAAAGAACATGCTTGAAAAATTAACGCTGGAAGATATTAAACCTTCAACAAGAAAATATCCGAGCATTAATTTTAAATTCTCAAAAATACCTGGAAAAGATGTGCTTACTGTTACAGGACTGAAAAAAGAGGTGAATGGCGAGCGCTTAATTAAGGCTCTTTCGTTTGATGTAAGGCAAGGTGAAAAGATTGCTTTTATTTCTCAAAACCAGCTTGCTGTAACTACGCTTTTTGAAATTTTAGAAGGCAAAATAGAACCTGATGAAGGTTCTGTAAACTGGGGTGTAACTGCGACACATTCTTATTGTCCAAAAGATAATAATGACTTCTTTAAAACAGATAAAAATCTTATTCAGTGGCTTGCACAGTATTCAGAAGAACAGCATGTAAGTTTCTTAAGAGGTTATCTGGGTAGAATGCTTTTCTCGGGCGAAGATGCAGAGAAGGCGGTAAATGTATTATCAGGAGGGGAAAAAGTTCGGTGCATGTTTGCAAAAACTATGATTGAGGAAGCGAACGTACTCTTGTTTGATGAGCCTACGAACCATCTCGATTTGGAGGCAATTACATCATTGAATAATGCATTAATTGATTATACCGGAACTGTTCTATTTACTTCTCAGGATTACCAGTTCATAAACACTGTTGCAACTAGAATAATTGAAATCACGCCAAACGGTTATTTAAATTATCAGATGAACTATGAAGATTACCTGAAAAATCCAGATGTCCGCAAAAAACGCGAGCAGCTCATGAGCATGTCTGTAAAATAATAACTATAGGTTTTTACGGTTAAAATTGTTGATTTTTGCAAGTGTTTGTAATACGCTTATTTTGTATAGAGAAAACGCTTTAAAAAAGGAGGAAGCTAATCTATGGAAACATATGGAATTGAAAAATTTGGTATTATTGGACCAAAAGCAGTTTATCGCAATTTGACTCCTGCTCAATTGACAGAAGCTGCATTACGTTTAGGTGAAGGTTCTTTAAGCAACACCGGTGCTTTAGTTGTAACAACAGGCAAATATACCGGTCGTTCACCTAAGGATAAATTTATTGTTGATACAGAATCTATCCACAACGAAATTGCATGGGGCAAGGTAAACCGCCCAATCAGCAGAGAAAAATTTAATGCTATCAAGGGCAAAATCGCTGCATACTTACAAAACAGAGAAATTTTCATTTTTGATGGTTTTGCAGGTGCAGACAAAACTTATACTCAAAAATTCAGAGTAATTAATGAATTAGCAAGCCAGAACTTGTTCATTCACCAGTTATTAATCAGACCAACTGCTGAAGAATTATCCAGCTACGGTGAACCTGATTACACAATCCTTTGCGCTCCTGGTTTCAAATGTGATCCGGAAGTTGATGGTGTAAACTCAGAAGCTTGCATTGCAATTGATTATGAAGCTCATGAAATCATTATCTGTGGTTCTAGATATGCTGGTGAAATCAAAAAATCTGTATTCGCAACTATGAACTATGTAATGACTAAGAAAAATGTTCTTCCTATGCACTGTTCTGCTAATATGGACCCGGCTACAGGAGAAACAGCTGTATTCTTCGGTCTTTCAGGAACAGGTAAAACTACATTATCAGCAGATCCTAACCGTAAGTTAATCGGTGATGACGAACACGGCTGGTCACCTGATGGCGTATTTAACTTTGAAGGCGGATGCTATGCAAAATGTATCAACCTTTCTGCTGAACATGAACCTGAAATTTTTAACGCTATTAGATTTGGTTCATTAGTAGAAAACGTTGTTATGGATCCAGAAACAAGAGAATTTGATTTCAATGATGGTTCATTGACAGAAAATACTCGTGTTGGTTATCCTATTAACTACATAGACAATGCTCAAATCCCTTCTAAGGGCGGTATTCCAAAAGTTGTTGTATTCTTAACAGCTGACGCATTTGGTGTATTACCTCCAATCTCAAGACTTGATAAGAATGCTGCAATGTACCACTTTGTAACTGGTTTCACATCTAAATTAGCAGGTACTGAAAGAGGCGTTACTGAACCGCAGCCAACATTCTCTACATTGTTCGGCGAACCATTCATGCCAATGGATGCATCAGTTTATGCTCAAATGTTAGGTGAAAAACTTGAAAAATATGGTACTAAAGTATACTTAGTTAACACAGGCTGGGCTGGCGGTTCTGCTGCTTCTGGTGCTAAACGTATGAAATTAGCATATACCCGTGCTATGGTAACAGCTGCGTTAAACGGATCATTCGATAATGTTGAATTCAAACATCATGATGTATTCAATGTTGATTATCCTACATCTTGTCCGAATGTTCCGGATGAAATGCTTGATGCTCGCGGTATGTGGGCTGATAAAGCTGCTTATGATGCAGCTGCTAACAAGCTTGCTCAAATGTTTGCTGATAACTTCTCAAGCAAATATCCTAATATGCCTGCTGAAATCGTTAATGCAGGTCCTAGAGCAACTGCTAACGTGTAAGTTATTTGATATAACTAATATGAACGAAATCCCTGTGAGAACACAGGGATTTCGTTTTATTCAAGACCAAATTGCTTCATGCTGTTTTTAATTTTTTCTCCGGTATTTTCGGCCTTACTTTCGTTTTGGGTCTTTTCAAGATCTTTTTTCGTTTCTTCTTGAGTTTTTTGCAAGTCTTCTGCAACATCTACGGCAGTGTAAAAATCAACAACTTTTTGATACAGTTTAGGGGCGGCAGATTTAATTCTTGCAAGAAATTTACTTCTTTCCTGACCGGTCAATTCTCCGTCGGGCTTTTTTTCACCCTTTGCATTTTCGGTATCACACTCATTAAAAATAGTGTTAAGTTTCGAACTTTCTTCCGAGCTGATTTTTATACCTTGATCATTAAAAAATCTGTTAAGTCCGCTCAAGTTCATTTTTAAATCGCTGTAATCTGGTATTGGCATAATATTTTCTCCTTAATACATACAACCATCATGTATAACGGCATTTTTAGAGAAAACTTTAGGAAAAGTTAAGAAATTGTTACAAAATGTCCAGCGGGTCAACATCGATTGCGAGGCGAATGTCTTTTGGAATAGCTATTTTACTCAAGAATTTTGACACAAAATCATGACCTTTTTGGGATAATTTATTTTTGATTAAAATTTGGAAACGGTAAAAACCGTTAAGTTTTTCTATGACGCATGGCGTTGGCCCGAGGGTTTCCAGATATTCTGTAAATCCGAACTTATCAGTCATAGTATTTAATCTTAGAGCAATTTCCATTGCAGATTTTTCCGCTCTGAAATTATTCTGTGAGGATAATATAAGGCGTATAATCTGACTGAACGGAGGGTAATCAAATTCCTGTCGCGCTTTAATCTCTGTTTCAAAGAATTTTTCGTAATTTTGTGATTTTGCAGTCTGGAATGCGTAATAATCAGGATTATAGGTTTGGAATAAAACTTTGCCTTTAAACTCCCCTCTTCCTGCGCGTCCTGCAACCTGTGTGAGGAGCTGGAAACCTCTTTCTGAGGCTCTGAAATCAGGTATGTTAAAGCCGGAATCAGCGCTTAAGACGCCTACAAGCGTTACATTCGGGTTGTCGAGTCCTTTGGCAATCATTTGAGTCCCAACAAGGATATCAATTTCTTTGTTCTGAAATTTATTTAAAAGCTCAATGTGTGCGTTTTTTCTTGTTAGAATATCGCTGTCAATTCTCTCTACACGTGCATCTGGATATAATTCGTTTATTAAAAGTTCTATTTTCTGGGTTCCTACGCCGGAAGTCGAAAGAGCGTCGCTGCCGCATTGAGGGCAGAAATCAGGAAAAGACATTTCTCTGTTACAGTAGTGGCATTTAAGTTTTTTTATGCTTGTGTGCCAGATCATAGGTATAGAACAGTCAGGGCATTCAATTACAGTACCGCAGGCTTTGCACTGGGTGTATGTCGAGTAGCCCCGGCGGTTCATTAGCAAAATAACCTGCTGTCCGCGCTCGAGTGTTTCTGTAATCTCAGTCTGCAAAGGCTTTGAGATAATTCCGCGATAAGATGCCTTGCCGTATTCCTGCATATTGATTACCTGCGGAAGCGCAAGAGGTGAATTGTTAAATCTTTTGCGCATTTCAAACAGGTTATTATTATTTGTTGCGTAATAATACGTAGAAATATCAGGTGTTGCTGAACCTAATAGCAAAGGCGCTTGATGGAATTGGGCTAGGCGCCGCGCTACGACGCGCGCGTCGTAGCGCGGCGCCGGATTTGTCTGCTTGTAAGCACTTTCGTGCTCCTCGTCTATTATAATCAATCCGATATTTTGAAGCGGTGCAAAAACAGCAGAACGCGCACCGGCAAGAATTTTTATTTCGTTTTTGAAAAGTCTTTGCCAAACATCGTATTTTTCACCGTCAGAAATACTGCTGTGCCAGATTGCAACATCTTTAATCCCGAACTTTCGCGCTAGACGCTTGGTAAGCTGGGAAGCCAAGGCAATTTCCGGCGCAAGAAACAGAACGTTTTTGCCAGAATCAATTACATCTTTTATAAGCTTAAAATAAACTTCTGTTTTCCCCGAGGCAGTAACGCCATGCAGCAAAATCGGGCTTTGCGACCTTAATTTACCCTTAATTCCTTCATATGCTGTAATTTGCTCTCCAGCAAGCTCAAACAATGGTTCTGTTTCAACATCTTTGAATATTGAGAGCGGGTTTCTGTAAATATATTCTTCTTCGATTTTTATGAACCCGTTTTCTTCAAGCTTTTTCATTGTTGTTCGCGTTGTTTTAGCTAGTTCTTCAAATTCAATAAGCGAGCACTTTCCTTTTTCCTTAAGCAGTACAAGAATTTCTTTCTGGCGTTTGGTTAAACCTTCTCCATCATCTTTCAAGAGCGAAACAGCTAATGCAACTTTGGCATTTTTTTCAATTAATTTCATCGGAAGCGCTGCGTTTAAAACCGTAACAAAATCAGTGCAGTAATAATTTGCAACCCATTCTAATAATTTTAAATATTTTAGTGAAAATAACGGTGTTTCATCGAGGATTTTGTTAATCTTTTTTGCTTTAAAATCACCCGGAAGATAGTCAGAAAATCCTACTATAAAAGCATTAATAAGTCCCTGACGTCCGAACGGCACAAGTACAGCCTGCCCGATTTGAATTTTATCGCGCATTTCGTCAGGTATAAGATAGCTAAAAGTCTTAACCCCAAGCCCTTTTATATTCACTAAAACTAAAGCATACTTCATTTGTAATATTATAACATCAATACAACTGTTATTTATCTATCATAGAGAATTTTGGAGGTAATTTGGAAGCAATCTTGTCGACAAAAGTTCCTGGTGATAAGGAATATGCTTCTGCCATTTTAAAAATTGTTGTTAACTGCGGGTCTTTTAACCCCCGCTCAGCTTCACTAACAATCGAAAGAGGGATATCATTTTCACTACTGTATTTGAATAAACTCTGCTCACCACGACATTCTCTCATGGTTGCAGCTAAAGCTCTTTTTATCAAGTTTTTCTTTTCTGTAATATCCTTTTGCATACTAGAATTTTATTATTTTTTTAAGCAATTCGCTTTCGCGAACGGGATAAGTGAATGTGATAATTATTTTTCTATCAGAAAAAAATTATGAGGTAAGTTATTCTCTATTCTTAAAGCTAACTCAGAAAAAGATAAATCAAAACCTTCAGCAATCTTGCATAATGTTGTTAATTGAGGATCTTTGACTGCACGTTCACACTTACTAATTACATCTATACTAATATCATTTTCGCTGCAAAATCTAAATTGACTCTGAGCACCTCTCAAATCCTTTAAAGTTTTAGCAAGTGCCTCTAGAATAATTTTCTTTTTTTTATTTAAATCTCTTTCCTCTTGCATACTTAACATAATAGTGATAAAATCTTTTTATCGCTTTCGCGAACGCGATAGATAGGAGGGGTATATTTTGATAGATGAACAAGAACAAGATCTTAAAACGTGTAACGATTTTTTATTAAATCAGCTTTATGACTTGCTTGGAATGGCAACACATATGTCTGGAAATTTAGAATGTGTTGTATATATTAGAAAGAATTGTTCAAAAACTTCTAAAAAAAAGCTTAAACAGCTTGAGAAAAATTTTCTTATTATTGAAAAAATAAGCCAACAGCTCCAAGAGTTAGTTAATGAAGCTGAAAAAATTTCATTTGATTATATTGAACTTACTAAAAAAGAGGATAAGAAAAGTAATGAAAATATCCCTCTAAACAATATTATTATCTTTCCACTGGAGCAAAACGATGATTTATACGTTTATCCAGATGAAAAGCTAACCGGAATATTTAAGAAAAATCGAGATGATGAGTCATAGAGATATGGTTCTATAACAAGCTGCTATTAATCACTCTATCTATGCAGGCTTTTGGTGAGTATCCCCATTCACGTTTTGAAATTCTTGAAACTTTCAAGCCGGAGCGCTCAATAATAGCCTGTTTCTTCATATTAGAAACTTTACAAGGTGTTTTATCTTCTACTCCATCGCATTCAATTACAAACTTATCATCAACGAGTAAATCCACGCTTAATCCGGCAATATCTACTCCGCAGGTTACTTTGTGTCCTAATTCTCTAAATGCATTTGCAACTTCTTTCTCAAAAGAATTTTTATAAATATTTTCATCAAAGTCATCAGACTTGCTCAGAGCAAACCTGTTTTCATACTCTTCGACAAAACCCAAATAGCTCCTCAAAATTCCTTCCGGCAGTTCTCTAGGGTCTTTTGAAATAAAGTTAATCATCTGGTAGCGTGCACGTGTGATTGCGACGTTAAACAAATTCGGTTTCTGTAAGAATATTAAACTCTGCGGGAAACTGTTGTTTGCATAAGCCCACGATATAAGGATAATATCCCTCTCATCACCCTGAAAAGTATGCGCTGTACCGATTTCAATCTGGTGTTTTCCCATCATGTGCTCTGATAGAACCTTGCTTACAGAAATCTTTAATTGTTCAACCTGCGCTCTGAACGGAGAAATTATGCCGATTGATACAGGATTATCAGGATTTTTCCTTTCATCTTCGATAACGATTTCATGTAATCTTTTTACCAATGCTTCGATTTCCGGCAGATTTCTTGTTGCATCAAAATCTACTTTGCCGTCAGGAACAACAACTGTTTCAAGAACTTTTTTAGAATTGTCATTCCTTCTCATGACCTTAATTCTTCCGCCGTAAAACTCTTTGTTAGAGTAATTAATAATAGGCGGGAGGCTTCTGAAATGTTCATCCAGAAGAACCGGATGCATAGAATAGTAATTGGCTAAATCAAACATTGAATTTGTCCTGAAACGCCACATAAGCTGATATCTGTCAGTTATTCCGTATTGTGAAAGGAAAGATTGCTCTTTTGCTTTTTCTAAGAAAGACAGGTGAGGTAATTGTTTATCATCACCAACTACTACAGCTTTCTTAGCTCTGAATAAAATTGGGAAACAGCTTGCAATATCGCATTGAGAAGCCTCATCAATGATTACGACATCAAAAAGTCCCGGTTTCATCGGTAAAGAACCTGAAACAGCGTAGGTTGTAACACACCAGCAAGGGAATGCTTCAAGAAGCGGTTTAAAATCTTCTGTTTCAAGAAGCCTGTTTTGAAGATTTTTCTTCCTCTCAACAAGGGATTTTGAATGAACAAACAATCTCTGTCTTTTTACAGGGTCTTGCATTAATCCTTTTAAAGCTTGTCTGCGTTTGCATTTTAAAATATCAATTGCAAGTCGTTTCTGTTTTTGTTTCATGTTTCTGATTTGTTCAGACAGAACGTGAATATTTCCGATTGTCTGAATTTCAGTTTCAATTTTTCTTGCTTTGCATACAAGTTTTGCAAATTCCAATTCATTTCTAAGTATTGCAAGATTTTCATTATTAACATCAAAACTGTTTGTGCGTAGACATTTTTTTAGATTTCCGATTGCAGAAATGTTTTTTAACCCGCTCCAAAAACCTGATTTTTCGATATTTTCGCTAAGTGACTTAATTGAGTTTTCTACAAGATTAATTTCGTCTTCCTTAAGAACGTGTTTGATAAACAGAGGATTTGCATATTGGGATTTTTGGAGATTAATTTCTCCATTTACCTCCGTCCACTCTTCTTCAAGCTTAATTATTTTTTCTGATTTCTTTTCTAAGTCAGATATGGCTTTCAATAAGTTTTCCATATCAGAAACATCGCATAGAATAGAATTTTCAGCCCCTTCATCAAGGTCGACTTTGTTTGCAAGCAGGTCTTGAAGCTGCATTGATAACTCTCTCTGGTAATTCAGCCTTCCTGCTCTAAGCGCTAAAAACGGCGCTCCCAGCTCGTTAAGTCTTTCTGCGACAACATCAACAGCTTTATCCATACGTGATGCAACAAGAACAGTTTTTCCGTTTGCAATTAAATGTGCTGCGAGGTTAACTATAGTTTGTGATTTACCTGTTCCCGGAGGGCCGAAAACAGATACAAGCTTTGCATTTTCTACATTTTTTACAACATTAAGCTGTGCATCAGAAAGCGACAGCGGAGTTACCGGAAAGAAGTCCGCAAGGCTCTTTTGCTGACTGTCAGTCGGTTTTGACTGAGTGTACTCTTCATTAATAAGGTTTAAAACAGTTTCTCTATAAATTCCGCTCGGTTTTTCAGCAATTTGCGTAAGTTCGTGCAAAACTCCGGCTGTTACAGCAGGGCGCTTGGTTAAAATTATTGCGCACTGTTTTGTTAAACTTATTTTATCCAGCTTTATGGCAGATTTTTTAGCTCTTTCTTCCTGCTCGATTATTTCGTCAATGTTTTCTGAGTTTATTCCTTCATTTACCCCGTCATTGTAGAAGTCTTTTGTTATATTGTCTTCTTTGATAATGTTATCAGGATTTAGTGAAACGTCAATATCAGGAACTATTGATTTAAGTGTGGTTAAAAATATATCCATCTTTTCCTGTGTAATAGGAACAGACGGTACAACATCAAGTAATCCTTCAAGAAGCTGCTCTGTTTCATCTTCATCATCATTCTTTTTCATCAAGGCAGTGAGTGCACCTGTATTCAGGGATAAAAACTCATCAGTCAGCATACAATTTATATTAACGCCGTTTCTTTCAAGCCTGCAAGGTGCATAAAGAAGCGGGGTCAAAAATTCGTTTTTCTTACCGCTTTTTGATTTTCCTGTCAAAAACATGTAGCCGTAAATAAGATATTTATCTTTCTGGCTTGTTTCTGACTGAATCATAAGCTCTGTAAGTTTCGGGTCAGAGCCCTCCAGCCTTAAATATTCCAAACCTTGGGTAAACAGAGTATCTTCTTCATCTAAGAAAATCCATTTGTTGTCTTTGTCAGCTTTAAGATTTCTGAAAGTAGAGCTTTTGACCTCTTCACGCACACAATCGTGAAGATACTGGCTCAATTTTTTTATAAAACTATTATTAAATGCAGAATTTATAGCTCTTGTAGCTTCCTGTAACATATTCTTCTCCCTCTGTACTTATATATTAAGCCAATTATACCACTCCGAAGAAGATTTAACAACATATAAACCTCCGTTTACATTTTTTCTCCAAAATGATATATTTTGACTATGACAGCTACAATTGTTTTACAAAATCATTCTTTTCTATCCTTAGCTTTTTCATTTATCGGTGTTATTTCAATTATAATGACCGGTTTATATGCTGCTTTTGCAAGAACAAGTGTTGACAGGATGATTGGTCTTATTTTTTGTCTTGTAATAACTTTTTATGTTGTATTAGAACACATAAAAAGATATTTGTTTCTGAAAAAAGGGTATGTATCTGTCATCCAAATCTCAGATGACAAGATGCGTTTAGTATATTCATATTTTTCTGAAAGGAAAGCAAAAAATATTAACTTTTCTGATATCAAAAGTTTTAAAGTCATTATTAAGGCGGGAATGATTTCGCGCTTATTTACAAGGGGAGGTTCTACCAGTGCAAGAGTTTATAATATAAAAATAATTATAGACACAGGTAAGGAATGTATAGAACTGCCGGTTCATCCCAATCAGACAGATCCTGGAAGCAATTTAGATTTTATGTATCCTCTGCTTGATGTTTGCAGCAAAATCCCGAATTTTTCCTATGACATTGAAGGAGATGCATTTTTAAAAGAAACTTTTCGTGAGTATGCAGCTTCAAAACTTTCAAATTAATACTAATATATGAGTTAGTTTAATGAAATATATGCTAAAATGCAAAAAGCATAGGAGATTTTATGAGAAAGTTTTTGTTAATTACATTAATGCTTTTTGTACCATGTTTTGCGGCTGAGATTAATGCTGTCAGCCAGCCTGTAACAATGCCTCAAAATATTATGTTTGCGGATTGTACTAAAATTTTTACAGTAAATAAAGAGAAGCTTTTTTATCTTACACTTGCATCATTGTCTGCAAACAGGTTTTTAATAGATGAGGTGCAGACATCAAACGGGTATGTTATTTTTACGGTAAACAAAAACAGATATCTTGCAACAATCGCAGGTGTTGACAGTTCCAATTCTATTCTCAAAATAACTCCGTGCAACAATGTATATAATTTCCCTCCAGGAATTTTGATTAATACATTTAAGTATATTGATTTGAACCTTAATTCAGATATAAAGGGCTAATAAGATGAAGAAGTTTCTGGTACTTTTTATTCTTATGATATCAGTATTAGGACTTACCGCTTGTTCAATCAGAAAAGAACATGAGCCAAAAGTTGTAACGTTCTGGACTTTGCAGATGGGTGACTTTTCTGATTATATGTATAAAGTAATCAGGACATACGAAAAAGAGCATCCTAATGTGCATATAAAATGGGTCGATGTGCCGTTTTCTGAGGGTGAAAAACGAACGCTTGCAGCAGTTATGACTGATAATCCGCCGGACTTAATTAATCTTAATCCGGATTTCTCAGCTCTTTTAGCTCAAAAAGGGACTTTGGAAGAGATAGATGAGGAGTCTGTTCAGGATTTTAACCCTGAAATTATTAATGCTCTTAAATATAATGATAAATTGTACTCAATTCCGTGGTATGCAACTAGTGCGATAACTATTTATAATAAAGAATTATTTCAAAAATCTGAAATAATAAGACTCCCGAGAACTTATCGAGAACTTGCTTCAATCTCTGAAAAAGTAAAAGCAAATACAGGTGCTTACGCCTTTTTACCAACAATAACTGAAAACGATACAATGGTTAAAATTTTGAACAAGTACGGAATATCAGAAGCCGAAGATTACCCGAAAGCGCAAAAAGTTTTTGAAATGTTCAAAGATTTGTATCAGAAGGATCTTATTCCTCCTGAAAGTATTACTTTTACTCATCGTGAAGCTTTAGAGCAGTATATGGCAGGTAAAATTGTTTTCTTTCAAGGGGGGGCAAATTTTCTTACTATGATTAAGGAAAATGCACCATCCGTTTACGAGCAAACAGATGTGATGGAACAGATTAAAGGTCCAGTTGGTCAAAATGATTTTTCTGTCATGAATTTTGTAATTCCATTGAGAGCTAAATATAAAAAGGAAGCGCTTGATTTTTGTCTGTATTTAACAAATGAGCAAAATCAGCTCGAGCTTGCAAAAATGACAAACGTTATTGGTACAAACACCAATGTATTAAAGAATAGTTTTTATAACGATAATTCTGCTCTGGAAGCAAAAGCCCGTTCAATAAGTGCAAAACAGATTAACCGGATAACCCCGCAGTTAAAACAGAAAAGAAATCAAAAGGAAATTAACACTCTTGTAAATACTGCAGTTCAGTCAGCTTTGTTGAACAAGGATTCAACTGAAAGTGTTTTAAGTAAGCTCCAAAAAGATATTGAAGCTCTTGCTGAGTGATTAATTAACAAAGTTCTGCATCTTTAAGCCCAAATTGTTCAAGTGAATTTGTTTTAGCTTGTACACAAAGATATTGCATATCGGTTTTGGCTTCAATTGTTCTAGCTGCTTTGGGCATTATCTTTACGCAACTTCCTTCCTTAACGTCTATAACTTTATTATCAACTGTAATTGTCCCTTCACCCTTCAGAAAAATATAAATTTCTTCGTTTTGAAAATGTCTATGACAAAAAGGAATTTTTAGACCAGCTGTCATAGCATTTACTGATATTTCACAGCTTGTCAATTCTAGCAAATCATGTAAAAAAGCTTTACCGTTCTCGTATTTTTCTCCAATTTCAGCTAAAGTTCCAATTTCTGCGTTTTTAAAGTTTGTCATAATTCTCTCCTTTTGTTTGATGTCTAACTATTATGTTAAAATTTTTTATATAATTTTTCTTAAAAGTTTTTCTAAAATATCAGCTTCTTCTGCTGATAAATTTTTGTATAACATTTCGTTTAAATCTTTCGAAATTTTTTCAAAAACAGGTTTGAAATTTTCTCCCTTTTTAGTCAAAACAATATTTGTATATCGATTGTCCTGGCTGGAAACTTCTCTTTTCAGGTATCCTAATTTTTCGAGCTTGTTAATAAGTGCGGTTACTGTGGGTTTTGTGCGGTTAATTTTTTGCGCGATATCTTTCATTGTCATTTTTTTATTCATATAAAGGTATATTAAAATATCACCATGGCTCGGAGCAAGCTCTGCTGCCCCGTTCTTTTTTAATTCTTTAATAATAAAACGGTTTCCTTTTTCGTGAATTTTTGCTATAAGTGACAATAAATCTATCATAAAGATATTATAGTTAGATATCTAACTATTGTCAAGAGTTTTTGTTTTTACGCAGTAGTGTTTGGCTAAATATCTATACATTTAACCCTGTTTATCTTATACTAGTTGTTAAAAATAGATAAGCGAGGATAAAGATGTTAAAAGATTTTTTCTTAAATGAAGTTAAAAATGGTATAAAAAAAGCGGCTGCGGCAGGAAAACTAGGTCAGATGAGTGCTGATGCAGTGTTCTCTCTAATTGTCGAAAAACCTAAAAATCCTGATTTTGGTGATTTTGCTGTGAATGTTTCTTCGCTGGCGCGTTCTGCTAAAATTGCTCCGCCAATGATTGCTCAGGCAATTGTTGAAAATCTTACAAAAGAAAATTATTCTGTAACTGTTGTCGGCGGATTTATTAACTTCAAGATAGAAAATTCTCTTCTTGCAGAAGCTGTAGCTGAAATTCTTGAAAAGAAAGAAAATTACGGCAAGCCGGAAAACGTACCGGTTGAAAAAATCCTGCTTGAATATGTGTCTGCTAATCCTACAGGTCCTTTCCACATCGGGCACGGACGCTGGGCGGCAATGGGAAGCGCGCTTGCAAACCTGCTAAAATTCTACGGACATGAGGTTTATCAGGAATTTTATATCAACGATGCAGGCTCTCAAATCCAAAAACTTGGTAATTCTTTAAAAATAAGAATTAAGCAGGAACTGGGTGAAAATATTGATTTCCCGACAGACGAAATTGAAAGAAAGAATTATTATCCGGGCGAATATTTGATTCCTGTTGCAAAAAAATACCTTTCTGAACATGAACCGACTGATGACGTTCAGGTTCTTTCTGATTATGCAAAAAAAGAAATGGAAGCCTGCCAGAAAGCTCTGCTGAAGGAATTCAGAGTACACTTTGATAATTTTTATTCCGAGCTTGATTTGCACAAATCCGGCAAGGTTGAAGAAAGCTACAAAGAGCTTATGGCAAAAGGAATGCTTTATGAAAAAGAAGGGGCAATGTGGTTTAAATCTTCTGAATTTGGTGATGATCAAGACAGAGTTATTAAAAAAGCCGACGGCTCAAATACTTATTTAACTGCTGATATTGCATATCACATTGATAAACTTCGCCGCGGTTATGACAGACTTATTAACATCTGGGGTGCTGACCACCATGGTTATGTTGCGCGTGTAAAGGCTTCTATTGAAGCTTTAGGCTATGATCCGAATAAATTAGAAGTGCTTCTCGGCCAGCTTGTTAACCTCGTTATTAACGGCGAAGAAGTCAGAATGGGCAAGCGTAAAAATATGGTTACTCTTGACGATTTGATTGAAGAAGTCGGAATTGATGCGACACGTTACTGGATGGAGATGAGAAATATTGATATGACTCTTGATTTCGATATTGAGCTTGCGAAGAAAAGTACAGATGAAAACCCTGTGTTCTATGTTCAGTATGCTTACGCCAGAGTTTGCTCAATCCTTAGAAACGCAGTAAATGACAGAGTTAACCCTGAAACGGGAGAGAGTATAAAAGCTCCTATGACTCAAGCTGAACTTGATGATTTAATAAATAATTTTGATAAAAATATTATTTTAAAAACAGCAGACAGTGCAAAGGCACTTATATTAAAGCTTGAAGAGTTCAAATCTGTAATAAAACTTTCTACTGAAAACAGAACTGTATACACAATCTGTAGATATGTTCAAGAACTTGCGGCTGAGTTTCATTCATTTTACAATTCTAACCGCGTAATCTGCGATGACAAAGATTTAATGAAATCAAGACTTGCTTTAATGATTGCAATCAAAACAACATTGAAGAATGCACTGGATATTCTTGCAGTTTCAGCACCAGAGCGCATGTAGGCAATATGAATATATATCTTGACAATGATACAGATATTTCTAAGATTGATATCAAAACTAAAATAATATTTGTACTGGTTGTTTTGGTTGTTCTGATTAATCATATTCGTTTTGATAATACAGTGCTTAAAAACGTAGATATGGAACCATTTTCGGAACCTGTACAACAAGAAATAAAAAACGGAAAAACATTTGAACATGAAGTGAGCGGCGGTGTTGCAGAAATTACTCCTATTGCAGATTACAAAATATACGGCCGTGTATATGACATTCACTCCAGACCCTCTAAAATGTGGGCCGCAGCCGTATATCCCTATGATGTTTCAATAGGATTTGGCGATTTTAAGTTTAAGGAAGTTTATAAATCGGTAAAAGTTCGTATGGCTGGTACAGTATCTTATTATTCTTATAGCGGTTCTGCCTGGCAAAATCATCTGTCAAAATATTTTAAACATGAAGGCGGAATTAATCACGCTTTTACAAATAATCACCTTTGCCCTGCTAACAAAAATGTCAGGAAAGGTATAAAAAAACTTCGCAAAAAAGATATTGTTTATCTTGAAGGTTATCTTATAAAATATAAATTTCGCGGGAATGACGGCAGAATGGAAGAAGGTATTTCAAGTACAGTGCGGAATGATAAGGAATCTTTTCGGGGAAATAACGGAAGCGGTTCTTGCGAGCAGATTTATGTCACACGAGTTGTTTCAAGGCATGGTGATTTTCGTTAATAATTATACTCTCTAAGCGGTGGTCTTGAGTTATCAAACTCTCCATAAAGATTATTCTTACGTGTTTTTTGGATATCAATTGGAGTATATAAACTCTGATCTTCAAGCACTGGTTTTTTATAATTAATATTGTGTATATTATTATCAGAAGGCTGTATTACTTCTGCAGCAGGTTCTGATGTTACAGGTTCAGCTTTAACTTCCAGCTGTTTCTGGAATTTTTTGTCCTGAGCTTTTTGTGCGCGTTCTTCTTTGAACTGCTGATATTTTTCTTTAGTGTTTGTTATCTTGGCATCAACACGCGTTTTCGCTGCATCGTAGTCTTTTGAACCTTCCTTATGCCATCTTCTGTATTTTTTAGTAAACACATTATCAAAATTACCCATATCATAGTATATCTGGTTGGACTCTTGATCATAAACCTGCGGCGGAAGAACTCTTAATTGAACATTCTGAGCTATTTCAGGACATAGCATTCTGGAATAATCTCTAATTTTTTGGAGTTGTTCTGTCTGAGGCGAAGGGCCTCTTGTAATAATTCTGTTTTCCACAACACTTATTGTTTTGTAAAAAGTATTTGACCAGAGTACGTTATTTTTTTGTGTATCTACGAGTGCTGCGTATGTGCATATTTTATATGCCGGATCTACAACAGTTGCTCCAGGAATGTTTAGAAAATCCCATAAAGTGCGTCTGAGAATGTAATTTTCTGAATCAATTGCAGAGGTCAATAAAAGTACGTATCTTGCTTGAGATTTATTTGCTATTTTTTTTAACTGAACGTAATCAATATTGTAAGATGTTTTAAACCTGTTAGTGAGATTTCTTGCAGGTATCATATATGAAGGATTACTTTTCAAAAGTTTTCGTTCTTCACTAACGGTTGGAGAGGTAATGTAATCTGTCTGGTTGAGAATATTTATCACTTCATTGGCGAAAAATTCTGAAGCTGCATTATAAATATAAGCATCGACAGCTTCGTTTTCGGTAACAATATTGTCTGGAATAACCAGTACTTTATACTCCTCTGCATATACAAACGGAGCAAAAAACATAACTATCCCAACTGCTAATACTTTTAATAAATCTCTCACGATAAAATTATAGCATAAGAGTGTCGAAGTTTACAATTGTTAACTTTATTGCTATTATAAATGTAAATATAATGAAACTAGTTTTTAATAAATATATAATTATAATTTTGAGCTTTTATGCATTTTGGATTCTGGGGCTTCCGTTTATTTTTACAGAACTCCTGCCGAAAGTCTGTGAAAATATTTCTCTAAATTCTGACTTTACTATTGAGGTGGATAAACCGCAGTTGTTTTTAACTCCTCTTCCAAAGGCTTCTTTCAAGGCAAAAAATATAAAGGTTAAATCAAAAAAGACAGAAGATTTTACCAGTATAGAAAATTTTGAAACTTCAATAAGACTTCTGCCTCTTTTATCTGGGAAAGTGCATATTAATAAAATACAGGCTTCAGAGATAAAGATTAATTCTGTCCTTAAAAAAGAGCTTGAACTCGATAAAAATTTCTTTAAAAATCTAAACAAAACTAAAATAAAGCTTAATGAATTAAATGTTGAGGAATTTGCCGTTAATATTCATCAGCCGGGATTAAGCGAACCGGTAATTTATACTGCACGTAATATATATTTTAAGAAAAACGCGCGGGCATTGAATTTTAATCTTTCGAGCGAACTCAATATTAAAGGATCAATCTCGCAAGCAAATGTAAATCTGTATCTTCCGCGTAACAACGATGTCGATAGAAGTGTTGTTGATGTTACTTTTGATAACTTTGATATTGCACCTCTAGGTGATTATTTAAGACAATATCTTCCAAACGGGCTTTCTGATATTCGCGGGATAATTAATGTCAGAATAGATAAGAAAAACCTTCAGGCTGTCCTTGATAATTGTGCTGTAATAATGAAAGACAGTGCAAAATCAATTATTCTGCCTGATACATTAAATATAAATTCAAAATTTAATCTTACAAGTAAAGTTATTAACTTTGAATATGTTGATGTTAAATCAGAGAATATTAAAGCATCCTTGAGCGGAGCAATATCAAACTATCTTGATAAATCAATTACAATGGTAGACTTTAATGTTATCCTGGATAAATCCCGTGTAGAGGATATCGTGAACCTTTTACCGCCGATAATTGTGGAAGAGTTTAACGTTTATAGACTTAAACATTATAAGTTCTATGGAGATGCAATCGGGAATTTTTCTATAAAAGGAGATATCTATGAGCCGGAAGTAAACGGCGATGTGTTTATAAACAACGGGATACTTATCAAACCAATTAAAAACGCAAATGGCGCTACAGTAAAGCTTAATTTCACAGGCAAGTATGTTAATTTTGATGTTGAGGTACCTGCCGGCGGAATAGAGCGTGTATGGGTAAAAGGCGGAGTCGAATTATATAATGTTAAATATTCTGATATGCGTATATGGAGTACAAAACACGTTGATTTGGCTACAGCAGAAGAAAAGGTTGTTCCGTTGCATGAAATATTGAATTTCCTTATAGGGCCGGTGCCGATTATGGATGTCAAAGGGGATGGAAATATTGATATTATTGTGAAAGGAAACCGCAAAAATCCGCACGTCTGGGGGCTTTTAAATTTCAATAATGTTACGACCAATTTTAATGAAATACCTGATTTAGTTCTTAAAAAAGCACAGGCGGTATTAAAATTTAATGATCAGAGTGCTGAATTTAAAACAAAAAGCGGGCAGGTTAACGGAAAGCCTATAAGCATTGCCGGCGTTTGTAATCTATATGGAAAATTTGATTTTGATGTAGCTTCATCATCTCAGGAACTGGCTTATTTATACAAAGCTATTGAAACTTCAACAATGATTGAAGATATAAAGAAAATGCTTCCAAAACTCGATGTCTGCAAAGGCCCTGTTAATCTGAAACTGAAAGTCTACGGTTCAATTCTTGATATAGAGGATATCCAATTCAATAGAAATCTTTTTTCTAAAGGGGAAATAGAACTGCTTGATAACGTATTCGGAGTTCAAGGTGTAAATATAAGTAAAACAAAAGGTTTAATTAAGTTTGATGGAACAAACGCCGATGCAGATGTTTCTGCGCTGATAGGAAAATCTCCTCTACAGGCAAAAGCTGTGGTAAAAAATAACCTTGCTGATGCTTTAATTTCTATTCCAAGGCTTAATGTAAATGATATACTGCCTCTTGCTTCGGATATTAAATCTGATATAGGAAATATTTTCTTAAAAGTTTCGGCAGGTTACAAAGGTAAAATAGACCAGATTGAATATAATAAAGTTAATTTTGATGCAAGAATTATCGGTGTATCACATGATAATAAACTCAAAATCTCTAACGGAATTATTTCTTTGAATAATAATAAACTTAAAGTTTCAAACCTTAAAGGAAACTTTGTCAATTCTGACAGCACTTTCGAAGTAAATCTGGATGCCGATAATGTTTCTGACAAACCTCGTGTAAACGGGAATGTTAATTTAAAATCTTTTGACCTGACTCTTTTAAATTTTATAAGTAAGTATTCAATAGTTCCTGAAGATTTTAAGAAAGTTAAATTTGAAAAGGGTAAGATTAACTTAAAATGCAGGATAAATAATAACAGAGTAAATGCTTATTCAGATCTTGGCGGTGCGGGTATTGTATATACACCGGCAGCTCTTCCAATTAACGTAATTAACGGCAGTTTAATAATAAGAAATAATTCGCTCAAGCTTAATAAATTAAATTTGCTTGCGGATGAAATGCCTCTGCTTATAGATGGAGGAGTTAATGATATTTTTAATAAACAGAACTTCAATATATACATTAATTCGAAGCCAAAACAGGATTTTATCGATAAGTATATTAATAAAAATCAGATTTATCCTGTCAAAATTAAGGGTGATATTGTATACTCTCTCCGTGCAAGAGGGGTAAAAGATAATTTTGATGTAAAAGGCGAAGTAAATATGGCACCTGATTCAAGTATTTACCACCTTGGAGCAACGGTTGGCGATATAGAGAATGCAATTGTACTTAACCTTGACGCTCAAATATTAAAACAAAACCTGTTGAGAATAAGAGAATTTTCATATGACAAAATAATCTCTTCTCTTGGAAGCAGATACACCAGATTGAATATGCTTAAAGCAAGAGGCGGAATAGATATTTATAAAGACGATTTAGTTTTTCATGATTTGTACGTAAAAACCCAGAACCCAACTGATGCTCGAATATTTAATATAATATTCCGAAAACCAAATATAAAACAGGGACAGTTTACATCTGACCTGCGTTTTAACGGCAAACTTTCAAATCCGAAACTTATCGGAGATTTCCATATCTTTGAAACAAACATCCCTTTCCTTGATACAACTATGAAAAACATCACTTTCAAATTTAAGGATAAGACTATTGACCTGTCTTCAAAGGGTGAAGTTCTGGGAAATGATATTACAGTGCATGCGGTATTAAAAAATAAATTAACTATTCCGTATTATGTAGAAAAAGCAGATTTGAATACGAAACTGTTAGATTTAAATTATATAACTGAAAAATTGAAACTCTCTCAGGTTGATAATATGCAGACTTTTGATACATTTGAAGGAATGGATTTATCTTCACTCGTCGTAAAAGATATAAATATGAAGGCTGATACAATCCATCTAAGAAATATTGTAGCAAAAGATTTTGAAGCTAATGCCTCTTTGAGTGAAAAACAAATATTAAATGTAAATAATTTTAAATTCATTATTGCAAGCGGTATTTTAAACGGTTCTTTCAACTACAATTTTGAAAACAATCATACTGCGATATCTTTGAAGGCAAAAGAAATAAACGCAAACGATTTGAGCTATGCACTATTTGACCTTAATAATCAAATGTATGGAGATTTGACAGGTGATATAAAACTTTCTTGCGTCGGTGAAAGTTTTGACAATTGTATGAAAACTCTTAACGGTAAAACAACATTTAATGTAAAAGACGGAAGGATGCCTAAATTAGGCTCTCTGGAATATTTATTAAAAGCCGGTAATCTTCTTAAAGGCGGGCTAACAAGTATTTCAATAAACAGTGTAATTGATATTATTACCCCGTTAAAAACCGGTGATTTTTCAAGTATTTCCGGTGCAATTAACATAAAAGACGGCGTTGCAGAAAATATTGAAATCACAACAAAAGGTGAAGATTTAAGTCTGTTTATTGGCGGAAACTATAATTTTTCTACCGCGAATGCTGAGATGGAAGTATACGGGCTGCTCTCCAAGAAAATTTCTACAATGTTCGGTCCTATTGGAAACCTTTCATTAAACACTTTATTTAATGCCATACCGGGAGTAGACCTTTCTAAGAATACAAAAGTTCTAGAGCAGATAAATAAAATTCCGGGAATTGAATTATCCAGCAAAGCATATAGAAAATTCGTTGCAGAAATTAAGGGCAACATTAACGGTAATGATTACGTAACAAGCTTCAAGTGGATTAATTAGATAATAAGAAAATGAGTTTTTACAAAAGTTAACATTATTTGCCTAAATTTTTTGCATTTAACCCCCTTTATGTGTATAATTTATTAAGTGTAAAAAGTACAATAGAAGAATGGAAAAAATATAAATGGCGTTAAATTTTCAAGACTTAATACTAAATTTATCAAGATTTTGGTCAGATTACGGATGTATAATCCAGCAGCCTTATGATATCGAAAAAGGTGCTTCAACTATGAACCCTGCAACTTTTTTAAGAGCACTCGGGCCTGAACCATGGTCTACTGCAATGGTTGAACCTTGCAGACGTCCTACTGATGCCAGATATGGCGAAAATCCTAACAGATTAGGACATTATTTTCAGTATCAGGTTATTTTGAAACCATCACCTGACAATGCTCAGGAATTATATTTAAAGAGTTTGGAAGCTATGGGAATAGATTTATCCAAACATGATGTAAGATTTGTAGAAGATAACTGGGAATCTCCGACTTTAGGCGCAGCCGGTGTAGGCTGGGAAGTATGGCTTGATGGTATGGAGATTACACAGTTTACATATTTCCAGCAGGTGGGAGGATTGGAAGTTAAGCCTGTTGCTCTGGAAATTACTTATGGTCTGGAAAGAATTGCCATGTATATTCAAAACAAAGAATCTGTTTTTGATATTATGTGGAATAACAATTTAAAATATGGTGACATTTATCTCCAAAACGAAATAGAACAATCAAAATATAACTTTGAATACTCTGATGCAGACAGATTGTTTAAATTATTTGACGCATATCAGCAAGAAGTCGATAATTGTATAAATGCAGAGCTTGTACTGCCTGCATATGATTATGTATTGAAATGTTCGCATACTTTTAACCTTCTTGATGCAAGGGGTGTAATCAGTAAGGACGAACGTATCAATTTCATAAACAGAGTAAGAACAATGGCGTCAGCAGTAGCTAAGTTATATGTTCAGCAGCGTGAGAAACTCGGCTTCCCTCTGCTGTGCAGATAATAAGAGTTTCTTATATAACTACAAGTCAATAGAAAGGTGATAGATGGCAAATAGTAATTCTTCTTTCCCTATTTCTCAGGTTCTGAGAAAAATGATAACACGCAAAAATCCAGATGATGCGTTGGCCGGTGCAGCAAAAGGCGGTTTGGAAAAAACATTAGGTGTTTGGGATTTAATTATTTTAGGCGTAGGAGCCATTATAGGGTCCGGAATATTTGCTGTTGTTGGTATTGCAGCTGCTGGAAGTGCTGACGGGTCAAGCCCGGGAGCCGGACCGGCACTAATTATTTCAATGGTAATTGCTGCTATCGCCTGTGTATTTTCTGCGCTTTGCTATACAGAATTTGCCACAATGATACCGGTCGCCGGCGGAGCTTATACATATACTTTTGCCACTCTGGGAGAATTTGCTGCGTGGATTGTAGGCTGGATTTTGATGCTGGAATACGCAATCGGTTTTATTGCAGTTGCCTGTGCATGGACAAATCACTTTTTGCAATTTATAAAAGGTTTTTCGAGTATTCTTCCGGCATGGCTTGTTAACCCTCCGATATGGCTGGTTAATGATTTTCGTTCCGCAGTAAATATATGTAATAATCATGGTTTGGATGCTCATACTGCAATTCCGCATTTTGCAGGCATTCCTTTCTGTATAAATCTTCCGGCTATAATTATGATTGCAATTACTACTGCAATACTTGTAAAAGGTACTAAAGATTCTGCTAAGATGGCTGGAATTATGGTTGCAGTAAAACTCGGGGTAATTGCTTTGTTTGTACTTACCGGAATGTTTTATATACGTCCTGAGAACTGGACTCCGTTTGCACCAAACGGCTTTGAAGGACTCTTTATGGGTGCTTTTATTATCTTTTTTGCATACATAGGCTTTGATGCTCTGGCAACTGCCGCGGAAGAATGCAAAAATCCGCAGAAGGATTTACCAATAGGTATTCTCGGCTCTCTTGTTGTGACAACAGTTGTGTATGTTATGGTTGCTCTTGTACTCACAGGTATGCAGCCGACAAGCGGAGTTGCAATTCCGGAGGGATTATTTAAAGCACCTATGGCTTATGCAATGACAGCAGTACATCAGAACTGGGCTGCAGGATTGATTTCAATCGGTTCTCTGGCCGGACTTACTTCTGTGCTTCTTGTAATGCATATGGCTGCAACACGAGTTCTTTTTGCAATGAGCAGGGATAATTTCCTGCCGCGTGTATTCCAGAAAATTCATCCAAAATTCCAAACTCCTCACGTTCTTACGATAACTGTAGGTGTTGTAGGAATTCTCGGAACGTTAATTCTGGATTTAAATGTGGCAGCTTCTCTTTGTAACTTTGGTACATTTACATCATTTATTATAGTTTGTGTTGCAATATTAATCTTAAGAAAGGTTGATCCGGATCGCCCAAGACCTTTCAAAGTTCCATTCTGTCCGTGGTTTCCAATTGCAGGAATTGTTTGCTGCGGAGGTTTGATGATATTTTCTATGGTAATTGCAAAAGGCGAAGCTGCTGTTTTATCAACAGAACTGTTTATCGTCTGGGTTATCATGGGTGCACTTATTTACGCTTCTTACGGATATAAAAAGAACAGAAAAGCAGAAATATTAGCTGAAAGTAAAGAAATAGCAGGAAAAGATGAAATTACAGCAGGTATTAAATAATTTATTAAAATGTAAAAGCCCTCAAGAGCTTATTGACGAAGGTTCAAATTCCGGGCTGAAAAAAACTTTAAACGTATTTGATTTAATAATCCTAGGAATAGGTGCGGTTGTTGGTACAGGTATTTTTACAATTATCGGAAGCGCAATTGCAGGAAGTGCAGATGGTGCAGGAGCAGGACCGGCAGTTGTTATATCAATGATTCTGGCGGCTGTAGCAAGTGTTTTTTCAGCACTTTCGTATTCGGAAATTGCAGCTATGATACCGGTTGCAGGAAGTGCGTATACTTATACCTATGCAACAATGGGTGAATTTATGGCCTGGATGGTCGGCTGGATTTTAATGCTGGAGTATGCAATTGGTAATATTACTGTTGCAAGTGCCTGGACAGGATACTTTGTCCAGTTTATGAAAGGGTTTAAGCATATACTGCCGGCATTTATTGTAAACTGGCCGTTATGGCTTAGAAATGATTACAGAACTATGTACGAAATCTGCAATAAGTATAATTGGAATCCTCAAGATGTTATGCCTTTTATACATTTGCCGTTCAATTTAAATATTCCGGTTGCAGTAAACGTACCTGCAATAGCAATTGTTTTGCTTTTAACAATATTGTTAGTTAAGGGGGTTAAGGAATCGACAAGAGTTGCAACAATTATGGTAGGAGTGAATATGTTTATCATTCTTTCATTTATTGTTGTGGGTTCTTTTTACGTAAAGCCTGAAAACTGGACACCTTTTGCACCTAATGGTTTAGAGGGAATCTTTACAGGTGCGTTTGTAATCTTCTTTGCATATATCGGGTTTGATGCAATTTCAACTGCTGCGGAAGAAACAAAAAATCCTCAAAGAGATTTGCCTGTAGCAATTATGGGAACTCTTGCTCTATGTACAATTTTGTACATATGTGCAGCACTTGTTTTGACTGGAGTTGTGCCTCTTAACGCCATTGATACTCAGGCCCCGCTGGCACACGCAATGAGATTTATTGGTATTAACTGGTATGCAGGTCTTATTTCAATGGGTGCCTTGTGCGCATTAACATCTGTGCTTTTAATTTATCAGCTTGGTACAACAAGAATTCTTTTTGCGATGAGCAGAGATAATTTTCTGCCTAAATCTTTAAACAAAATCCATGAAAAGTTTCAGACTCCTCATATACTTACATGGATTTCCGGATTAATAGTAATTGTTTGTGCTTTGTTTATGGATTTAAATATTTCGGCAGAGCTTTGTAATTTCGGTACATTTACATCATTTATTATAATTTGTATTGCGGTACTTATTTTAAGAAAAACAGAACCAAATCGCCCCAGACCTTTTAAAGTTCCGTTCTGTCCGTGGTTTCCGATACTTGGTATTATAACCTGTGCAGCTTTGATGTATTGTAAATTTAGCGCGAAAGCAACATCTGCTTTATACTTTATTGTTTGGCTTTTAATCGGATTAACAATTTATGCAGCATACAGCTACAAAGAAAAACGCCGAGAAGAAAGCGGTGATTTAGTATAAATAAAGTATGAAATTTGCTAGAGAAGTGTTATAATCCTTATTATGAGAATTGTAACCAATAAAGAATTAAGCAGCTATAAAGTACTGCCGTTTGATTTATATACAGAAAACAAGGGCAAAATATTAGAAGCCGGCGAGGTTTTGACTCCCGGAAAGCTTATAATGCTGAAAAACTATGTAAAAATTTACACAGAAGAATTTGGCAGCGAAGAAGAGTCGGAAGGTAAAGTAGAGGCCGAAAATGGAACTCCTTCTCAGTTATTAAATTTTTCTTATGAAGGTATTGATGCTGCAGATTTTGAAACGGTTATTAATAAAGATGCATATGTTAAAACAGAAATTCAGGTAAAAATTAAGTATTTCTACAAAAGAATTCTGGACTTGTTAATTCAAGGATATTATGAAGAAGCTCTTTTTAAACTTAACACTCTGGTAGGCGTTTTAAAAACAGAAGTTTTCAAGCAGGTAGGAAAATCCGGAAAAGGCTCAAAGATAAGGTTTTTAGGAGAGTATGAATTATGTCATCCTTTAAATGTTGCTGTTATATCAGGTTTGATTGCCAAGAAGCTTGAATTCTCTCCATTAAATGTTGATCAGGTAATACTAGCAGGGCTTTTGCATGATATCGGCAAGTTAAAGATTGAACTTACTGATTCAGAAGCTTTGCTTACTATGAATGAGGATGAGGTTAAAGACCACCCTGTAATTGGTTATAAGATGATTAGAGAAGAGTTTGAACTTCCGGAAGATATTGCCAAAGTTGCTCTTGAACATCATGAAAATAACGACGGTTCAGGGTATCCAAAAGGGCTATCCAGTGACTATATTTCTGAGTACAGCCAAATTGTTAATGTGGCAAATTTTTATGATAATCTTGCATTCAATAGAACCCATATTATGGTGATGAATAATAAAGAGGCATTAAGAACTATGCTGGAAGTCGGAACTAAAAGGTTTTCTGCTAAGATGCTTTATTCATTTATCCATATGTTTAATTATGATGATTCGAAGAGTTTTAACGATATGGTTCTGTAGAATCGGGTAATTGCTTCGTTTTTTATTTTGATAAATTCTGTATTTGTAATACAAGTATAGGATTAAAAAAATGAGTAAATCAGAAGAATTTAAAAGACTTATGGAGATTAGCAGCAGCAATCGTGTTGTACTTCTTACAAATCATTATCAAATTGTCGGTCAGGTGTATGACTGCGAAGAATGTAATAGAGAAGCTTATATAAACCTTACTAATGCTTCTTTATGCTTAATAAATGATGTTTATGAAAACCAGACCTGTGATAAATATACCAGTTCGCACTATGATTGGCTCCATGTAAATTTTGACAAGGTTGTAGCGTTTACATTCAAGGGCTAGGGGAAAAGGGAAATGGCCTTAAGTTGGTCGCGAAAACTTTGAGGTTGACTGGATTGTCAATCGACTCTGGGTCTACGTGCGTAGCACACACAAAGAAAAGCCGGATATTTCTATCCGGTTGTATCCCTATATTACTTAATCGTAGTTTACTTAATCGTAAATTATACTCCAGGGGTAAATATAATTCTGGTTTGAATTAGTATTACCCATTTTATGCTATGTGTAATGGTAGTATTTATTTTATTACTGTGAAGAACTTAAATTCTGCAGGCATTAGTTTCCCAAAAGAAAGCGAATTTGTAGCTGCAACAAATTTTTCTTCCATATAATCAGTTCCATCAAATCTAAATTCAGAAACAATAGAATAGTCGCATGAAAGTTCGATAGTTTTATCAAACACTTCTCTGCCTTCTCTTTCTTCTGTCCAGCAGTTTCCGTTTTCTTCAACACAGAATTTTTCTGTAGGAGAGTTATAGTTAGCAGCAACAAGAATTGAATTTTTCAATCCTTCTTTCTGAATTTGCCATACAACGAATCCGTCATCATCCTGTCTGATTATATGAGCTTCTCCGTCAGTAATAACAGGTGAATTTTTAACAAATCTATCAATTGCATCAAATTTTGCGTAAAAATCGTAATCTTTTTCACGCTTCATTGAAACTTCGTTTCCGATAATATATTCCATACCGGTTTTTGTAAAGGATTCATCTCCATCAATGTACATAACCGGTCTTTGTGCATTACGCCCGCCAGGTAGGAATTTGTATTTAAACCATTTGAATAATGCTCCTTGTTCTCCTAACTGACCCGGATATCTGTTGATAGCTTCAAATTCTCCATCTTGATTATTATAAGTTTTCAGGATGGAAAGCGGAGTTGATTTTTTTGAAGAAGAATTGTAGTTAGCCAAATATAAATTATCTTCTGCAATCGCTTCCGGCGTCTTGTAGCTTTGTGAAACAATGTCATTACCCCAGAGCAAATCAAAGTGCATATCTTGATGGTATTCTTTATAGAAATTATCCCAGAGCATATATTCTGCAAGTGTTGCAAAATACGGGATTTTTTCTTTCATTGCACTATTGAGCATTCCCAGAACTTTTCTAGGCGCTCTGTAGCTTATTGGCACTCCGTCTTTTTCAGAAACTTCATCAACAATGTGGTCAATGTGGTCAACTCTGAACCCGTCAAAGTTAAATTCTTCCTGAAGATTTTTCATATAATCAATAAAGAATTTAATAACATCATTATTATACTTGCCATTTTCGAGGCATACAAAGTAATAAGGTGTCTGACAGTCAAGGTTTGCAAATTTAGTAACATCATCTCCGTCAAATTTATAATGTTTGAAAGTAGGATATGAAGCTCCTTCGCTCATTTTATCAAAAATTGGAACACCTGCTGAGCACCACGCACCGCCCGGAGCCGGCCACATACCTTCGTGAATGAGCCCTTGTATAATCTCTCCCTGATTATTTATTTCATTTTCTGAAAGTTTCTTGCCGTGATTATTTCCGGTAAGCTTGTTTATAATCATTTTTGCTTTTTTGTGTAATCTATCCTGAATACTTTTTTCAAGCATAGAATTAGATAAGAAAATCTTAGTTTCTTTCAATAGTTCATCAAGTTCATTAAAAATAGTTTGATAATGTTCTGTCAATTCACCGAAACTTTCACCCTTGACGGCTTTTTTATAAATTCCGCTGACAATATCCAAGTCATCTTTTGAATATTTGTCTTTAAGTTTTGCAGCTGCTTCATCAACATGTTTAGTTAATTCAGAAATTAAGGCATTAGTGTCAAACCATCTTGCGCAATCAGGATTTGTTAAAACTATTTTTGAAAAACGTCCGGTCTGGGGAAGTATATCATAAATTACCGGATGACCTGCGAGCTGTGTCATTTGTATGAATAATTTTACCTGTTCATCTGCTCCGCATCCTGTTTTTTCTGTAATGTTTTTGTCTTCAAGAGCAGGGCTCACAGCACTTGCTGTAGGCAGATAAGCACAGCCGAATTCACGCGGGTGGAACGGAATTAAATACATAGTTGTTCCGAAAATATTATTGTTTAAATTTCCTGATGGCAGAATTAATAATTCCCTCAGCCAATCCATAAATTTTCCACAGCCGCTGGATTTATTACCATCGCCTAAGCCTGCAAGGTTAATAAGTTTAATGTCGTGTCCTTCTTTTTGAAGCCAGCTTGAATCTTTTACATTATTTCTGGCAAGCACACTGGCTTTTGTGAAACTGAAACTTCCATTTTCAAAAACACCGTTAGCTTCCCATTTTGATTCAAGAGCAAATAAAACTTCTGCATCAGTTAATTCTTCTAATGCTTTTATCTGCGGATAAGGAAGATAACCGAACCTTGTCATTGTAGATTTTAAATACTCTTTTCTTTCTTCAGTTATGCTCTCAAATGAATGCATTTCTCTTAACTTAGAATAAAAGCTGTTTAAATTTTCACAAGCATTTCCTGCTTCTTTTTTAAACAAAAAATCTAACATAGGGTTCTCCTTTTATAATAATCTGTGATTGTTTGGATTACGTATACAAGGATAATATCATGCATATATATTTTTTACAAACGAACGTAAAGTTTTATTAAGTAAATATCAAGAAAAATTTTTACAGGTTTTTGCACAAATATGATTACATTTGAAAGCCGGCAAAAAGTAATAAGAAATGCAGACCTGATAACACGTAAGGCGCACAGTCTATATCCGCATGTTTCTGAAAGCAGAATTGTTTCAATGATTGGAGAGGATAAAGTTAAAGATTTATTCTGGGGAAATATGTCATTGAGATATGCTTTAAAATTTGCTGCACAAAGATACAATATGGAAATTGATGAGAAGAATTTGTACAGGTATGTTTTGGAAAGCCTTCAAGGAGGGCTTGGCAACTGTTCTGAAGAAGCAAAACTCGCAGAATTAATCGCAAGAATCAACGGGCAGAAGAATGTTTATTCAGGCAAAATTTTTGCAGGAAAAGGGTTTGCAAAACATGAAGTCGCTTTTATCACAGATAAAGAAATTAAACCCGATAAAAAATATCATTTTAAAAATAAAGATGCCTTAATTATTGACCCGTGGCTGGGAGTTACTGACTTTGCAGGCAGATATTTTAAAAGTTTGACTAAGCAATATGCAAAAGTTCTTCAAATAAGGGGAAATGCAAAACCTTCATTACAGGCTGATTTTTCTTCCAAATTGACTCCCCAAAAACTCGGGGATTTGAAAAAGGGGCATCCTGAATTAATTATTAGAAATTATAGACCGATAAGCTTCAAAGGGCACAGTGATGCATTACGTTACGCGCAAAGAACAAAATTTATAAATAAGATTTTTAATAAAAAATTATGCGATTTGAATTTTGAAAAACTTGAGGGAATACAGCAGGGGCTAAAAACTTTTGAAGGACTTTCCCTAAAACAGATTGCATTTGCATTGACTGACCTGCATTCTATTAATATGATAAGCGGGTGTACAAACCACTGTCTGCACTGTTATGCAAATGCCCAGCCGTTTATTAAAAGATACCCGTTTGAAGATTTATTACAAATCTGCAATGATGTTAAGGAGCTTAGAAACAGGCTGGGAGTTAATCCTGTACACCATCACGGACAGCCGTATATAGATTGTTCTTTCGATGCTGATGCACTGGACTGTCATTTGTATGATAAGGAAGGCCAAAAACACGATTTTATTGAAATTGCAAAAATTATGAAAGACGCTTTGGGCTATAGTCCGGTTTTTGATACGAACGGCTGGGGGACAGGGGTAAATGCAGGGGTAAATGCAGATAAGCAGGCTGCGGCAGAAGAGTATGTTCGAAAACTTATGCAAGATGGAAATTACAAGAGCTTTCACCAGATTAATATTTCAATAAATCCGTTCAGACCTAAATATGTGCAGGCTGTTAATTCAGAGTTCAAACCGGATGAGCTGTACCGTCCGATAAGAAAAGTCGGAAGTGAATATGAGCAGGAAGAAGCTTCTCTGAGTGAAGATTACAAAAAGGCGCGTGATAGATACACGCAATATGTTAAGGACACTGCTAATGTGCTTTTGACTTTTAAACCAGTATTAGACTCAAAAAAACTCCATGTGATAATAAGAGTGCTTGATAATAGTATAGAAGAAATGAAAGGATTTCGTCTGAATGACTTTACTCCTGCGATTATACATATTATGCAGGAGCTTAATCTTAGAGCTCATTTTGGTATGCTGACCAAAAAAGAATTTAAACAATATGTTGATATTCTAAATAACTATAGTACCAGAATGTTTACTTCAGGCAGAATGGAAAAATTTTATAAAACAAAAAATCCAGAAAAATTTAGTATGATTAATCGCATAGATAAGGATAGAGAAATTGCAGAGCAAAATTATGACCGGATAAAAGTATATGAAAAACTTTCTGCTGCAAATATGCGTTACCTTAAGATGATTACCCCGGATGGAAAGGTTTTCCTATATGATAATTATTCTATTATTCCTACAGATATTCAATTAAAGACCTCAACTCCTGATATAAAAAAGCCGTTTCAAATCCCTGTTAAGGATTTTATTGTTACAGAAAAGATGATTGACTTAATATAAACTTGCCTTGAAAACATGTTTATACTACGATTTTAGTGGTTACACTAGTTTGATAGACTCTGCTCTAGTTTAACAATCGTTAAATGAAACAGTGCAGCCCGTAGTAAAACAAGTTAAAAAAAACAAAGGAGACAAAAGATGTCAGTAGCATCACTTATTGAACTTTTAGAAGCAGGCGTACACTTTGGACACCAGACTCAGCACTGGAATCCAAAAATGAAACCGTATATTTACGGCGCAAGAAACGGTATTTATATTCTTGATTTGAGAAAAACTACCGAACTTTTAGACGCAGCTTATGATGCAGTTAGAGAATATGCAGCAAAAGGAAGAAATGTCCTTTTTGTAGGTACTAAAAAACAGGCAGCAGAAGTAGTTGCTGAAGAAGCTAACCGTGCCGGTGCTTATTATATTAACAGAAGATGGTTAGGCGGTATGTTAACTAACTTTGAAACTATCAGAGGAAGAGTTAACAAACTTAGAGAAATGGAAGAATTTATTGCTTCCGGACATATTGAAAAATTACCTAAAAAAGAACAGGCTCAATTAAACAGACAGCTTTCAAAATTGAGCAAAACTCTCGGCGGTATCAAAGAAATGCGCGGTTTACCTGATATTATATTCGTAGTAGACCAGGCAAAAGAAGATATTGCTATTAAAGAAGCTAACAAATTAAATATACCTGTTATCTGTTTAGCTGATACAAATGCTAATCCGGAAGGCATAAACTACATTATCCCTGGTAATGATGATGCAATCCGTTCAATTAAGCTTATTACTTCTAAATTAGCTGATGCTGTTTTAGAAGGTAAACAGTTAAGAGAAAACAATGCTAATTCAAAAGGCAAAGTTGAAGCTGTAACAGCAGCTGATGCCGGTGTTGAAGAAGCAGCTACAGTATAGTTACTAAATTAACTTAAAGGTAAAAAGAGGGAATTCTCCCTCTTATTTACCCCAAGAAGGAGAATTATAAAATGAATATTACAGCTACAATGGTAAAAGAACTCCGTGATAAAACAGGCGCTGGCATGATGGATGCTAAAAAAGCTCTTGTTGAAGTTGATGGTGATATGGAAAAGGCAATGGAAGTTTTACGCCAAAAAGGTATGGCTTCTGCTGATAAGAAAATGGGCAGAATTGCTGCAGAAGGAAGAGTTGGTTCTTTCGTTTCTGATTCTTGCGGTGCTATGATTGAAGTTAACTGCGAAACAGACTTCGTTGCTAAAAATGCTGAATTTATTGAATTAACAAATGGTTTAGCTCAACTCGTAGCAGAAGCAAATCCTGTTGACGTGGATGCTTTACTGGCAACTGTTTGCCCAAAATCAGGCAAGCCTGTTGCAGATGTAATCAAAGAAAAAATTGCTTCTATCGGTGAAAAAATTACTATTAGAAGATTTGTAAGATACGAAGGCAATGTTGCTACTTATATTCACAACGGTAAAATTGGTGTTTTACTTGAAACTGATGCTAAAGATGAAGTTCTTGCAAAAGATATTTGCTTACATATCGCATCTTCTGCCCCTGAATTCGTTTCAAGAAAAGATATTCCAGCTTCTGTAATCGAAGAAGAAACAAGAATCGAAATGGGTAAAGAAGATTTGGCTAAGAAACCTGAACAAATCAGAGCTAAGATTGTTGAAGGAAGAGTTAACAAATTAATGGCTCAAAGATGTTTAGTTGAACAGCCTTTTGTTAAAAACCCTGAACAAACTATTGAACAGTTAATCAGCGGTAAATTTAACATTGTTAAATTTGATAGATACGTTCTTGGCGAAGGTCTTGAAAAAAGAAATGATAACTTCGCAGATGAAGTTATGAGCCAATTAGGCAAATAGTAGTTATATACAAAAGGCGCGAGGTCTTTAGACCTCGCGCCTTTTTGATTAGTTATGAAAAATGATTTTAAGTTTGCGCGGGATGCGCTAAGGTATATTATAAAAAATAATGGAGTACAGGAAATTTATATTCCTTATTATTTGTGTGATGTAATTCGTCATGCTGTTTTTGCAGAGGGCGCAAAACCTTTATTTTATCATATTGATGACAATTTTATGCCTGTACGGGATTTTCCGTTAGAAAGTTTTATTTTGTATCCTAATTATTTTGGAATATGCGATGGAAATGTTGACAAGCTTGTTAAAACTTATCCAAAGCTGATAGTTGACAATGCTCATGCCTATTATGCAGAGCCTAAAGGTTTTGCATCTATTTATTCCCCGCATAAAGTTACCGGCAATCATGAAATAAAAAGAAAGAGTTTTGATAAATATCATAATATTTATGCGGACACAAACCAATTAAGTTTTGATATTTCTGAAGAGGCAATCCCATTTTGTTATCCTTATTTGGCATCAACTATTGAGGAGGCTGATGAACTTGTAGAGAAACTCACTGCAAGGGGGCTAACTATATACCGGTATTGGAACCAGCTCCCTGCAAGTTATAATGAGTATAAGTTTTATTCAAGACTTGTGCCAATCCCTTTGGATTAGACTTTTTTCTTTAAAGTATTGCTGATTTTTTTGAATTCAGAAACAACTTGCCATAGTTTAGGCATTTTGAGAGCATCTTTGAACGGAATTTTATTAAAATAATATTCTGCAAGTTCTATACTGTGTTTAATCTCGTCAAAGTTCGCGACATTTCCTAATAATTTTTTTGAACTGTTGCGCAGCATCCATAATAGTTTTAAAATACTTTTGTGGTAATTGTTTTTTACTTCATCTTTATTAAGAATTTCTCTATGGTCTATATGATTTGCAGCATCAGGATAAATTTTAAAATCAGAGCTGACTTTTTTATAATTTGAAGAAATTATATCCAGAAGGTGTACCATTTCTAATTGTTCATTTATCGTCCAAGCTACCGGAGAAAGCTGTTCCGGAATACGAGGCATCTTCTTTTCTACGCAAAGGCTCATGTCTTTTAACGAAACAAGTCTACCGAGGATATGCCGGTAGTCAATTCCTTCTGAGAGCGGATAATCTCTGTACATTTTTATACTGTCATCAATTACTTGTCTGTAGGTTTCCGGTTTAACGCTGCCAGAGATTATACTATCAGGCGTAATCCTTTTAATTATAGTTGAATACATTACATTGATAAGATTAATTGTTTCTGCTTTCTGATTTTTTGCAAGCAGTGTTTTTATACCTTGGTGTATTAGATTAACCTGGTATTCATTTAACCCTTTCTTGCCATTAGAATCAACGAGCTTTCCAAAAAGAAATATATTACTTTTTAGCGAATATCTATTAATTTTGCCAAAGAATTTTTCACATTCACTTCGGAATATATTTTGATTAATAATCCGTCTTTGTTCTTGTGATACATTACAAGGTTTTACGTTCATTGAAAAACTCCTTAGTATTATAAAACCAGAAAATAATAATTTTGCTACCCTCTTAATCTCCAATAATATTCTACGAGATAACTTATTGCATCAAATGGATGCTCAAGAAACTTGAAATCCCTGTTTGATTTTATCTGTGTATGTGTTGGTACATCTACTATACTTGTTCCTTCTTTAAAGGAAAGATTATAAATATTATACAAAATCCATTTGCATTTTCTAGGGTCGATAAAGAGATGACATTCTCCGTTTGAGTTTTTTACCCTGGCATTAAATGCAGAAATTCTGTTCAAAATTGGAGGATTGTAATCTCTCAGTTTGAATTTCACGTTGTCATAACCGTGTTTTTTCAAAGCGTTTTTAATAATAACGTAATTTGTATACTCGCTCTGAGTACTTCTGTTATCACCTGATGCATCGCCGTTAATTATTATTTCTGATTTGTGTTTGGGAAATCTTCTGATAAACTCTTCAATACATTGCTGTGTGGATGTGTTTTCCAAAACAATCTCATCAAAGAAATATACATTTTCTTCATCTTTATGTGCTAATGCCCAGCACATCGGATCTACGTTAAAATCGCAGGTAAGATGCAGAGGTAAATTCGGATTATATTTCAAGTTTAATTTGTTTTTCTCGCTGAAACCTTTAACTACAAGCCCTGATGAGTAGTCACCAAATTCCCCGAGTACGTTAATTCTATAATACTCTTCATCGAAGCTGTCTTTCATTGATTGAATAAAGTGTTGGGGTAAATAAATATTATTCGTGGTTGGCGCGATTATAAGTCTATAATTTTCTTGTTTCTTTTTATTTACCCCTTCTACAAATCTTTGCCATATCCATCCTTTGTCAGCCTGCGGGTTTGTGTGGCCGAAAAGACGGTAGCGGAAATCTACCCAGTTCTTGCCTCTGTAAGTATTTCTTAGGCGTCCTATTAACTGTTTAAAAGAGGAATCTGTAATCTGCGAGGCTTCTTCAATTTCAGCCCAGTGTAAATTCAATGATTTAAACTTCTCAGGATCTTCCAAAGCTGAAAAGAGTATTTCGGAGCCGTTAGAAAATTTGATAATTTTATCTACTTTATTGTAGGTATAATCTTTATCCATAATATAGCCGAGATTTTCTAAATGGTCGAGATAAGAAACCAGAGTCGTTTTCCTGACCAATTCATACTCTTTTGCTCCGACAAGACCGCGGCAGCCTGGATATTTTTTTGCAAGCAAAATTCCTAATAGTGAGCCGCACCAGGTTTTTCCAGATCCATATCCTCCCTGATAAATCGCTACATCAAGTGAATTTGAATGAGGAATTTCGATAAATTCCCGCTGTTTATCTAATAACTTGTATTTTACCATTTGCAAAACCTCTGATAACAATTTACTGATTTTTTCATGCAAAATCTTTTAAAAGCGTTAACTTCACTCGCTTCTAAAAGTGCATTAAAGACTTCTGTAGAAAAATTTCTGTCATTGTCTACATAGTTGTGATTTTCACATAAAACATCGTGAACAAGTGCAGGAATCAAGAAACGGTTGTCCGTATTTGAGCCTATAACACGCCAAAAAAGACGGGGTATAGAAGCCCCGTCATAGCAGTACCCTTTGGGTATTCCAAAATTGTACGTTTTATCTTTTTGGTAATCACATAACCTAACCTGTAGATTTTTTTTATTAATAAACGGATACTTCTCAATTGACTTTCGTTCTTCTTCTGTCATTGATGGAATGTAGTATCTTATACAAACATGGGGATTATCATCAAAAAAAATTCCGGCTTTCTGGTTAGTGTAATACTCAAGCATTGTGTTGAGCCTCCGGAAATACTTCAAGTTCTCCATTAACGTATTTGAACATTTTATCTAATGTTTCAGGAGTTATGTTCAATTCTGCAGCCATAGTGTCAAGAAGAGGATTTGAACGTTCTAACTCTACGCATAAATCCCACTCAAGTTGGGCCTGCTCATTAGTAGCAATAATTTCTTTTAACTGACTGTAGCTGACGCCGAGCTTTTGAAGCATTAGAGCAAAATTTCTCTTTGTACAGGTTAACTTACTAATGCGTTCAGCTTCTTTTTGTGCAAGTTCTGTTTCATAATTAGGGTTGATGATCGGCTTACCATCAGTACCCATTATTTCATTTGCTTCAAGTGCAAAAATTGTATTATTATTTTCAACTATTTTGAGATTTTTCTTGTGATTATATTCAACAATAAAATCTGCTTTTTCAATATCAGTATATGGTTGTTCTAATTTGTATGACATTTTATCCTCTCCTTAATTCAAAATTTTAATATCCGCATGTATACCAATTTGCAGAGTTATTATGTAAGTTTGCAACTACCTTGAATCCACTATTTGTTTTACTAATCATGTGTGCATCTACCATCTGTGCCCAGGTCACACTGGTTGCAACGTTAGTTACTTGCAGGCAGTAATTTGCATCAGAATAGTTTTTTATCAAAGTAATTTGAGTCCCTGCACTACCGTTTATAACCCCAACCTGCCCGCCTTGTTCAATCCAGCCATCAGACCAAATTCTATACCAGGAAGCACCGCTGCAATATGTTTCTGTGATATACGGTTTTGTACAGTTACTTAAGTCAACATCGGCTTTTGTTTCAAAAGTTTCGCTTAAGTCTGTTTGCTCTGAAATATCTCCCTGTATAACCCCCCAGACACCTCCATTTTCTTTTATAACAGTTTTTGCATTGTCTGTTATATTAGAAAAATCTGTATTTGCAGAGTTAGCTAATACATTATTAACTTCCGTTGCTGATTCCTGCGCCAGAGCCGCCTGCTCAGCTGCAATTATGGCTTTAGCTTCTGCAATTTGTGCATTTGAAGCGGCATCCTGTATGCAGCTAATATTATCAGCACAGGTTCCGATATTATTAGCACCTGTTAAATCCGCTGATATCGCAATAAAACCTGTATCATCCAGAATGCTGTCTTTTGCCTGTTCTGCATCAATTGCAAAAGAATTTGCCAATTGTGCGTAATATTTTGCACTATTTTCATTCCCATCAACTGTTCCATCGAGTTTTACAGCCCACTGTCTGGAAAGTTCACTATAGTATGAAATTGCATCGCAGTCTGCTTGTGTGCTGTTTTGTTTATTAGAACCAGAGGAAACATTGATTGCAAGACAATTGGTATTCTTATTAATGTCAACCATTAGGCACCTTCAACTTTCTTTGGAAAAACAGTAATTGTATTAAGACTGCCGATATCTCCATTACCAATTAATAATGTATCCTCAAATGTGCTATCCGAACATAATTTAACTCCATAATAGTAAATTTCACAACTTGCATTTTGTGGTACTGTTAATAAATCGGTAAAATCCCCTGTGAGCTCAAAAACAATAGACGATGCCTTATTTGTGTTAACTTGTAATTCATTTCCGACAGGTTTACGGTTGGAGTCTTGAATTGCAAAAAAAACAGTGTAATTTTTATCAGTTTTTAGACCATTAATAACTAAGCTTCCGCTATCGCCCTGAATCAGAGTTATATTCCCGTTTTCATCAATATTAAATGCCATTTTATCCTCCTAAAATTAAATGCCGCAAGCATACCATTCAACAGTATAGCTCCAACCCTTGCCGTCATAGTGCGTAAAATTGCCGGCTGTTTTGGACGAAATGCCGCCGTGTTCATAGTTGCAGTTGTGTGTCCCAAGTGTAAGTGAATAATTTGCGTCCCTAAATGCTTTAATGAAAGTTGCAGTACCTCTAGAGGCGCAAAGTCCGCCCTGCTCTAACCAAACTCTTGTTTCTTTTTTCTCATCTGAAAAATATTCTCTGTACCACGATGTTCCATTTACGTATGTCGTTGTGAATATTCCGTTTTCAGAAAATTTTGCAATAGTTTCTTCAAGGCTTTTATTAATTTCTTCTATATCGGCGTCGATTTCTTCACTCATAGAAGTAAGTGTGCTATTTATACTTGCAATATTGGAATTTACTCCTGCCTGATTGGTCGAAACAGTTTCAGATACGCTGCTTATTCTGTTATCAAGGTATTGAAAGTTATTATTCATAATTTCAGACGAGGCAAGAGAGCCGTATTCAATTTCAGTTAATGCCATCTGAGCTCCTTTCGTTAATTAAAGTGTCATAAATTTTATCCAGCTTTTTATTGATATCAATAATCTGTTCTTTCATATTGCCAAACTCCGATTTTGTAATATAAACCTGTGATACCTCGGTTAATATTTCTCTATGGGTTTGTTCAAGTTTTTCTGGCGTTACAAAGAGGTTATATTGTAAAATGAGTGCAATACACATCAGTATTGCAGGTGCATATTTGTATAAAAAATCTTTATTCAAAATGCTCACCTCATCACATTGATGTTCCGGAATACATACTTAAGACTTTTTCCAGTATACTTACAATTTTTCCGGCGGAATCAGTTGACATCCCTAAACCATTGGAGCTGGAAGAAGAATTTGTCGTTGTTGTTCCATTCCCAGCACTTGTCTGTAATGATTGATTTTGCATGTCAGAGATTACATTATAACCCTGCATATATGCAGCAAGAAGGTTATTCATCATAGATGCGGTATTCTCTTGAGAGTCTGCGAGCAAATCATTTATGTATGAAGAAAGAGAGCTTGCATTCTGGTCTGATAAATTTTTATATAAATCAGTAGCCTGTGATGATCGAACCATATTTCTGTTAGAAAGTGGATTTATAATATTGTTTTCAAGATTTTTATATGTTTCACTATTAAGTTTATTAGTGTATGCATTAAGCTTTGCCTGATTAGTTGTTGAGTTTAAATTTGGATTTAGATATTCATCCAGAAGCGAATCCATGTTTTTATTAACAAAATTATAAATTGAATCTAATGCTGTTCCGGGCTGAAAATTTGCTGTTGTTCCCGAATTATTTGTTGTAGCTGATGCGTATGGATTATTAGTTGTTGTGTTTCCATAAATTTTACTGGTTGTGCTAGTCGAATTCTGTGATTGTTTTCCCATGCTGTAATCCTTTCATAAATTACTTATACAGTTTTTACTTTAATTTTCCCGAATTCAATGTTTCTTATACAGAAATCATCGCCGGGGTTCTTAGTTAATAATGTTATTTGCAGGGTTCTAAAGAATGATGCCGGCAGGCTTTTTATTGCACTGATATCTTTGCGCGGAAAGTAACTTAAATCCCATCTGCCGATATCAAAATACAGAGAATTTTTTAAACTTTTAGCTTTTACATAACGTGTTTTAGAACTCATCGAATCATAATTTTTGGTGTATTCAATATAGAAGCTGTTGCTGTAATACATATCCAACGTGACTTTTGGGGGGAATGATAATATTTTTATAGAATTTTCATTCCCGAGATTAAGCGGGGTACACTTATAAAATGCTTCTATAAATTCACCGTCAAAACTCGTAGAATTATATTCTTCGTAAATTTTTTTACCGGCAGAATATAAAACTCCGCCAATTGTTGCAAAACAATTTATTTTTTGAGATTTACGCTTAACCCAGCATTTCCGAATGTAATCATAGATCATTATTAAAGAATTTGTTTCATTTCCATCTGGAATTAAAAACCAGACTTCATTCCTATCAGAAGTCACCACTGATAAAGTTTTTATGGAGTGTATTATAGATGTTTTGATTTTAAATAATTCGTCCTGAATATCAAGAGCGATATTATTTCCCAGAGTTCTATCTCCATTTATAACCTGCTTAAAAGAAAATACTCCCTTTTTTGTATCGTCATAAAAATATAGTTCAGTCCCATGAAAGACTACAGAGTTATAAGAGGCACACCCGCCGGGGAAATCTAACGTCTTATAGAACGAAAAATCATCTTCATCTCTAGAAATCAAGCAGGAAGAGTTATTGTGAAAGACTGCCAGTGTACCTAAATAAGGATAAATAGCGGTTATATTTTTAACAAATTCTATATATCCTGCAGATGTTGTTATTTCAGCATTTGAAGTAGAAAAATCATAAATATTCTCCTGTACGGAATACCATAAAACCTGTCCGTCAAATATCCATAATCTTCCTGCAAAAATAACAACTCCTAACCCTTTGACATCTCTCTCATCGGCATCTTTCAACTCCATCATTTTGACTTCTTCAAGTTCACCTTCATCATTAAAGTTCCCGAGTTCAATACTAAGTATTTCTTCAGAATTTGAAAATACCCATAAATCTGACCAACCCTGTGAAACATCTGTCGCTGATGAAACAGATGTCAGACTGAGTCCTGAAACTTTAAGCTCAAGAGTCCCTCCGGAAGGTGAAAAAAGATATATTTTCCCCTCAGAATTATTTTCTGTATGAACAAAAAAATGGGTCACCCCCTTTTGTATACTTTCAAATATATTAATAACATTTTCATCTTCAGGTATTAAGCTGCAAACGCTTACATTTCCTTTAGATGTACGAATCCCGACACCGGAATTAACCTCTGTTGCGAAGAGCTCTACATTTTGCATATCCGATGCCGTGATTACTGATGAAGAGTAAACAGAACTACTTCTGTTTATTCCAGAAAAATTGTTGCATATTAATGCGGTTCTTTGCATTATTTTGTCCTTTCTGTACTTTTTGATGAAGCATTATTACAAAAATCAGTGTTTTTTAAGTCGAACTTTACATTTCTTAATATAATGCTCCCCAAAAGGCAATTTTTTAAAAGTTAGATACTTTATATATATATAAGAGATAATAAGAGAGGAAAGAGCAAAGATGTTATTCACTACAGAAACAATTTCAAATGAAGAAATCAAATCAATCAATAACTTCTTTAATGAATATGAAGCAGTAGAAACAGTTGCTCCGGAAAAAGCGGAAGAAGAAACAACCGTTGTTAAATATCTTCATTCTCTTGTTACATCTTGCTACGCAAAATCAGTTGAAGATATTGCCAATACAAAAGTCGGCAATAAAATCGTAAGAAAAAGAAACTTGCAGCAGGTAATGCAGGAATCTTTCTTCTATGGAGCTAACAGATTTGGCAACAACTTCATCGCATAGTTATAACCAAATTTAAAAAGTAAAAAAATATTACTCTCTTATATTATATAATCTTACATCTTAGAAAGTTTCAGCCCTTGTGTAAAACCGTTTTAAAACTGCTTTACCATTTGAGGGCTTTTTATTGTGTCTAAATTGTTACCGCTTTATCCAGCCCCACCCCCTTTGAGTACTTAATTAACAATCTGTATGCAGTTTCTGACTGTTTTTTGTAGGCTGAATAATTCTCATCGCCCTCTGATGCTATAGAGTTCAACATAGTTCTTGAAATAATAGCATTTTTGACAAGTTCCTCAAGGTGTGGAGGAACTATTAAAGAATCAGTATCTTCCTTAAGACTATAAATTTCTTCTCCTTTTATATTTTCTCCAATAGCAAGAGTAATGTATTCAATTGTTATAATGCATTTTTCTTTAGGAGTAGGTGAAAAATTTATTTTATCCCCTCGTATATAGAATTTTTCCGGTATTCCGAAAGTTTCTTCAGGAATGTCTTTTGTAAAGCAAAGTTGTTTTGAATTTATTCTAACACAATAATTACCTGTTTCATCTCTTTTAATAAGTCCGCATGGAATAGCGTATGATTTTATATTCGGTACTGTAATAATTACGTGCGTACGTTCTCTAAAACTAAACGGGTAAGAATATAGAATTTCTGATACTGCTTTATTTAGCGAAAGAACCAGAGATTTCTCAAACTCTTCTTTTGAAGCTGCATCATTATCATACATTGACCATTCCTGAGTAGCAGCCGTGTTATACAAATCTAATAACGTAATTGTCATAAAATCTCCTTTATTTACAAATATAGGATACATCATATCCTGCAAAGTTTTTAATATAGCTTTCTACAGAGGTTCCAAATGCATCTTTAGGATTTTTTAATCCATCAGACTTGAGGTATTCAATTACTCCTCCTGCACCTTTAAGATGTGCTCCAGCAAGAAGTCCTGATTGGGTAATTGTATATCCGTTAATTATTTTTCCTGTATATAAATGTGCGCCAACAGCTTTAAGGTAAAGCCATTGACGTTTTTTAAATGCTATCTGTGCATTTTCTTGTGCAGCCGGATTGTTAAGAAAATCTTGTATAGAATAAACTCCGTCTTTTCCGTTAAAAGTTCCGCTCCAATCATTGTTATAGTTAGTATTCTTTTTATAATATCCAGCATCAATAAGTGCAGCTTCTCCCATCTGGTATTTTCCTGCATATCCATATTTATTGAATGCTTTATAACAGCCTCCGGATTCTCTTTTTCCCAGAGCATCAAGAAAATCTTGTAAACTTTTCATTGTTTACCTCCTATTTATCTAATACTTTTGATAAGATAAATTTTTCATGATTGTTATTTTTTAATTCTCCGATTTTATCTTTGTATTTCTTGCCATTTTTCTCTAAGATAAGATATTCATTCGGGTTTTGTTTTTTTAATCTTTTAGCTTCACTTTCCGGCAGTATAAATACATGGCCTGTTGGTATAAATTTAATCTTATACATAAGTATCCTTTCTGAATAAAAAGCAGGGGAAAATCCCCTGCTTGAATGTTTTTATGCGGCTTCCCTTACGCCAGCCCATTTAGCAATTGCGTAAATGTTTCCTTTAAAGCCTTCTGCAAAGTCTAAATCAATAGAACCGTCTGCCTTTTCGAAACGTGACAAATCTTGAAGCTGTATAGCAGATACACCTGCCGGCAGTTCAATAACAATATCGCCAAGCATTGAATTAGGGTATGCATCACCTGCTTTTACAGTAAGCAATGAGCTTGTAGCAGTATTCTCAATCACTATAAATAAAGAATTGTTCTTGTTAGAGAAAGCATCAGCAATTGTAATCCCATTGGCTTGTGTAACTGTAGTTTTTGTAATTCCGATATTTGCAATTGATTCTGTATGATCAAGTGTCGGGTACTGAACATCAATGATATCTCTTGTCATAAATTTTCCTTTCAATTTTTATAATGTAAAATTATTATGCTATAGAAAGTTGAGCAGCAACTTTTACAGTTCCTAAATAATCTGCTCTTGGAGCACCAACTCCATATAAACCATAACCTTTATAGCAAGTGTTGAAGTTCTTTTCTGGAGTGTAGTAAGTAGTATTTAAATCAGAAGAAATACCTCCGGCAAGTGTTTTGCCTTTTACACCAAATAAAGGATAAAATACACCGTCTTCCGGCTGTGCAATATTATTAGAAACAAGTATTTCCCATCCGCAAAGAGTTCCTATATATCCTTTTTTTATTTCATCTTTACCTGTTTCAGTATATTTAAGTTCATCCATTTTACCCAGGTAGAACTGATATTCCGGCGGAATAACGCATACCATCGAGCCGTCAAGCCAGTTTGTATGACCTTTACCATCACCACGCTGGAATTTAGCCTGCATGTATGCGAGAATATCTTTTGCATTTTCTGCACTAAGGGTGATTGCCTCTCCGCTATTATCCAGATAATGTCCGGCTCTTGTATAAAGATTAGCGTAAGAAGCATCTACAGCAGCTGCAAATTGTTTAATCGCATCATTAGTGTAGTCTTTAGCAAGTTCAACCTGTGATTCAGGATTATCACTTGAACGCTGCATCATTTGTTCTTCCATTTCGGATAATTCAAAGTGAAATGCTTTGCCTCTATCTATTTTAACTTTACAGGTAGAAACAGTTGCTGCTTCGGCAGTAGGAAGATCTCCCCCGTCATAGTCGAATAATGTAACAAGACCAGGCATGGTGACGTCGACTTCGTCACCTTTATTAATATGGTCTTTCATTTCTGAGTGTGCGAGCTTACCAATAACAAGCTCGTTGTAAAAATGTTTGTTGAAAGCTTTAGTAAAAGCGTTTACAATCATCTGTTTTGTTGTAGTCATAAATTTCTCCTTTTTGTGATATTTACGTGCGTAGCACACGTTATGGCAACAGAGTTTGCGCAAAGCTCTTTGAGGATGGCTAGGTGTTGAAATGTATTATTGAAATCTTGCTTTTGCCATCCGGCCATTGGTCTACGTGCGTAGCACACTAAATTAGACGTTCAAGAAGATCATCAACTTCTTTAGGTGTCATCTCATCAAGTCTTTTCCTCGGTGGTGTTATTGAATTAGTTTTGTTTTGTGAAAAGCTCATAGAGCCTATTGCTTTTTCAGTTTCATTCTGCGCGGACTTTGTTTTTTCAAGTGCATAAATTCGTGATGTTACATAGTTCTCAATTAGACTGACAAACTTATCTGCATCAAGGTTTGCTCCAAGGGCTTTGTAAGCTTCTTTGTAAATTTCTCGAAACATCGGGTCTTGAAAATACTCCGGGGTGTTGTATTTATTCGCAGCTGCTTCAATTGCTTCTTTAGCGTTAAAGATTTTATCTCTTTCCGTCCAAGCTTTCGTGATGTTATCAAGCATACTGGAATTTTGTCTGAGTTTCCCGAGTTCATGTGATTGTAAACCTTGAAATTTCTCAAGTTTCTCATAAGCTTTCATGAGCTCATCGACGGACTTGAATTTACCTAAAATGAGTTCTGAAGGGGCATTTTCAGCTTGTCCTTCTTTGGTTTGTGATACTTCTGCTGAGTTATCGGATACCGGCTCTTGAAAAGTATCATTTTTTTGAATTTCTTCCATAAAACGTCCTTTCTTTTTTATTTTATGCGTGGAATAGAGCGATAAGATTAAATTAAATCTTCTAACATTTGGTTAACTTCTTCTTCGCTCATATTTTCTAAATTCTTGTTTCTGTAAATTTTTTTTAGCAAATCTGTTTTTGTAAACTCTCCCCAGGATTGTGTTGTTCCATCGTCAATAAATCCTCTATTTTTCATAATTTTTCCTTTCTTGGTTTTATTTAAATATGCTATAATTCATCTATGAAGTTACAAGAATATTTTTCAGACTTGCCAAATCGCTTGAGCGCTAATTTTCTGGCACTCATAGGATTTGTAAATTTTATGTGTATGCTGCTTATCTTAATCCCAGGCATTAAAGAGTTATTGTTTGGTGATATTTTAGCAGTGTTATTTTTTAGTATTGTGGCTTTCGGTTTGACAACCCTTTTAGTAATTTGTTTCTTATCAATCCCATTTTTTTTATTGTTAGAAAGCCATAGAGAGAAAACTACCTTAATTGCAGGAATTGTTTATATAATAATTTTTATTGTGATCTTGTATTGTTTTACTAATAAAATTACTGATTTTTCTGCTTTTGTCGGGCTTTTATCAATTTATGTTCATTACAATGCAGTTTTATTTTTGATATTTTTAAGTTTGATAATTTTTATCGTCATTGATAATAAAATTCGTTTCCCAATAAAAAATACTTTGCTTATAAACAACAAAAACTACAAATTATTTGTTCGGGTATTTTATTGTTATTTTTGGATATTATATATTCCATTTGCATTCGGGCTGTTTATTTTATTAATAATTTGATTTTTGTCTGGCATGTTTAAATTCACTATAATTATTGTCTATTTCTTTGTATCCTTTTGGTATTTTCGCATTTGTTCCGTGGTATACATATTCTTCAATCATTTCAACAGAACATTTGCAGTTTGGATGTGGTTTTTCCGGTATGTCATTTTCAGAATTATAAATAGTGTTATTTAGTTCTTGACAACTATCACACGCACTGGCATTAGTATCCCACCTATATATGTAATTACTTATACCGCCTTTTAGAATTTTATTAGCCATAGTATACTCCTTTTTTTTGAGGAACGTTTGTTATTTCATTGACAGGCAAAGTACTATTTATCTCAGCATTTACCCCTCCAAGGAATCGTTCTGGATTATCTACACCTTTTTGTTCAAAATACCAGACAAATATTTCTTGCAGATTAAGGGGGATTAGTGATGCAAATTTTTCTATAGCTTGTACAACTAAATCAGCTTGTTCTGATTTTTGTGTTGTCATAGACGAATCTGCGTACATATATTTATATTCACCTTGACGCGTAAAGTCATCAACTTCTATAACTTCCTGCTGGTTTTCGTGGTTTACAAATATTGTTTCAACTCCTGATTTGAAATCGGCGCAGAGCTTAGCAACCTTTTCTACATTTGGAATAATCAAATCCTGGTTAATAGTATCAACAATCATAGAAAGTCTTGTCATCTGACCTTGTGTTTTAGTATTAATTTCAGTGGCTGTTTTGGATGAAGTTGTTTCCACTGCCCCCACCATGTTAGGGAAAATACCTGAAACTTCTGCCATTAAGTCATTTAAGAAAGATATATCCTGAAGGAAAACTCCCGGGTTAAACGTAAACTGTTGAAATGCTGCGGCTGGGGAAAGGTTATCTCCGTATTCAATAATTTTCCCAGGATACAGGTTAATTTCATCTTCATCAAAGAAACCTTCTGGAGCAAGAAGCGGAGGATTTTCGCTTAAGGCTTGAAGGTTGCATGTTCTATTCAAAAGCTCTTCCTGAAAATGAGCAAGCGATAAAACAGAATATAGTGGGCTAATACCTCGCTTAGTTTCAGGGTCAACTATAAATGCCCCGTATGAGAAAGGATTTATAATCCCTTCATTTTTACCGAAAAGTGCCAGATATTTTCGCCCAATAACGACGGCATGCCAATTTTTAAGCAGCGTACCGTCAGAGAGTTTTAAATCTCCCCAGTGCTCAAGTACTTCTACAGTAGAGCCTTTAACAATTTGATCCTGAGTTTTTAAATATTTAGAACTGTTATCATTTACAAGTTTTTTTATCTCTTCAATTTCTTCTTCTGAAAAAGAGTAATACTTGTTATTAATAATTTCTGAAGGAGTTTTGTAAGTTCTGTAAATTTTAGGACAGCTGTCCCAATTGTCTTTCTGTGAAGTATCGAAAACTAAATCTGCCGGATCTACCGGATAAATGTATGGATTGTCATAGATTTTTTTTGTATCAACCCAGAAATTTTTACCTTTTGCAATTGCATCAAGAATAAGCGGAAGTTTCTGTACATCGGAAGAGAACAAATTTTTAAAGAAATCTATAGGTCTTCTGTATTCTTCATAGTTCTTTTTCCAGGCAGTAAAAGAGATTAATTCACCATAAAGTAAAGCGTGATCGATAATCTGGTCGCAGGTTCTCTGATAACCCATTTTTTCAAGAATGTCAACCAGCATTGCTTTTTGTTTGTTTGAGGCGTTATTTGAGTCGTGATTTTCTCCCGACACGTCAAACATAGAATTAACATTTGCATAAGTATTTCTCCAGATAAAGGCTTTGAGCGTTTGGTAAAACATAAATGTTTTGCACATTTTGACTTTTGCTTTCCATTTTTGAGATTTATCCGAAATAGATTTGAAATCGTTTTTAAAAAAGATTTCATTTGCCAGATTGGATGCCATCTCGAGGTTATGTGCGCGTTCTGAATTTAGTGCTGAAAATTTTGATGAAATCTTTTTTATAAGAATTGATTCTTCTTCTGTGCTTAATTTTTTTGTAGAGTTATCTTTTTCAATAATGTACTCAAAAGACATAATAATCCTTTCTGGAGCTGCGCTCCTGTTAAATCATACGTAAAGCTATGTAAAAATAAAGCCGTAATTTATACGACAAATAGCTGCTTATAAAAATTTCTCTTAATATTAGTTAAACTTATGTAAATTTTCTTTTAAGCATTTCACAACAGACAAAAGAAGTTTTATTTCTTCGTCCGTTGAATCAAAGATGCATTTAATTAATTCTTCTCTATCAGGATTGCCATCAGTCTTTAGTTCAAATCCGAACTCTTCCATACCAATTTCAAGTGCTTCTGCAATTTTAAAGAACGCTGATAATGATGGTACGTGAATACTGGCTTCAATTTTGCTAATATGTTTTTCACTCAGTCAATCTTTTCTGCTAACTCTGCCTGAGTAAGCCCTCTTTTCTTTCTAAAACTTTTAATTTTACGTCCTATAAAATATTTATCATCAAATATCATTGTGTCGTCCTTCATACTTTTTGTAGATTATCCTAATTCTAGTTACCATTTAACCTCCTATGCGATAAGAATAGCCGATAAGTGTCAAAAACGATTATAAAATGATTGTTTGTGATAACATGTTGTACAAAAGTAATAAAAACGGAGTAAAATAATGACTGAAAAAAAAATAGCAGGAGTTACAGCAGTTATTCCTACGCTTCAGAAAAATAAGGAGATACTAACAAAACTCATAGAAGCACTTGAACGTGATACAGCTGTTACTGAAATTCTCCTTATAGATAATTCTTTGATAGGTTTCAAACACTCCAGCAATAAGCTTACAGTTATAACTCCAGAAGAAAACTTATTTGTAAATCCATCGTGGAATTTAGGTGTCGCAAAAGCCAAAACAGAAATCGTGGCATTATTAAATGACGATATAATTCTTCCTGAAAACTATTGCGGAGATGTTGCGTCCAGTATGAGTAGTGAAATGGGGATAGTTGGGGTAAACGGGATGGGGATTGAACCGCTTCCTGAAACATTTTGTCATCCTCAAAAGGAGAATATTTACTTAGAACCGACTAATTTTATGGATGATTATTACGGGATAGCAATGTTTTTCTTTAAAGAGGCTTATAACAGGATTCCTGATGAAATAAAGATAGTATACGGCGACAGTTGGATTTTTACTCACTGTCAGAGAATGAAAAGGCAAAATTATAGAATTTGCGGATGTACTATTTATCATTATGGCAGTTTGTCATCAAGTCAAATTGAGTTTAATCCAATTGCAAAGGTTGATGCTAAGATTTATAAAAAATTAACTGTAAAGTGGTATCATCGTTTATTCTCATATGAAGAAATCTGGGATTGTCATAAGTATAGACTATTAGGTATGACTTTAAAGATAAAAAAGAAAAAACCATGGGGAAAAAGATATGCATAGAGCAGTAGTATTTGCTCATTATGATAAATATAATTCGATTCAAGAATATGTATTATATTATCTGAAAGAATTGAGAAAGGTTGCTGATACAATAATCTTTGTGTCAGATTCAAATCTTCCTGAGTCAGAAATTTCAAAGGTACAGCCTCTGGTTAAACTTGTTATTGCAACTCCGCATGGTGAATATGATTTTGGATCATATAAACGCGGGTTTAGCCATATACCAGATGATACCGATGAATTAATCTTTGCAAACGACAGCTGCCTGGGACCATTATATTCATTAGACAAAGTTTTTGATGAGATGCAGGATAAACAATGTGATTTCTGGGGAATGAACAGTCATTGTATTGATGTTGATTTCCACATACAAAGCTTTTTTATGGTGTTTAAAAAAGAGGTGTTTAGATCCGATTTATTTAAGAACTTTATATCAAGTATCGAAAAACAAAAACATAAGGATGACATAATATTAAATTATGAGATTGGATTATCTCAGCTTTTATTGAAGAACGGTTATAGAGTTGCGGCTTTTATAGATAAACCCTGTCAAGCAAGGATTAATGGAAGCTTATTCTTTCAAGATAAATTAAATCCTCTGATAAAAACACGTGTCGTACGTCAAAGCGGCTGGTTTCTGGGAATGCTTTTATCAAGCTGGTATAATAATTTTGAAATTGATTATCCTAAAAACCTTATCTTTGATTATGCTAAAAAGTATAAAGAGGAGATTTCTTTATTTGACAATCTTACAAGCTTGCGTAAAGTGTTGTTCCGTATGCATCTGGCTAAGAAAGAAGTCTGCCTTTTAGGCCGCTGGTATCGATGGTAGTTTTCCTAAAAGTATTATTATTTAATCTTATAAATCCGCATTTTAAAAGACATAGTGCAGACGCACGATTTTGGGCTTCTGCATAGATATCACAATTAAACCATGTGGTAGAAAGCTTAAGACATTCAAGGTTTTGTCGAAACATTTTTCTTTTTGAAAATCCGTTTAGAAAGAGTTTTTCGTCTTCATCAATAAAATAATAAATAGCACCTACGAGAACTGTATCATCAATAAACATATAAAAGAGAGTCTTTGTAGAAATAAATTCAAAAGAGTTTGGGTCGCAAATTTTATCCTGAACTTTTGTATATAACTTTTTGCACTCATCTTTATAAGATAAAAATTCTTTATCAGAAGGTATTAATACACGTATCATATTTTTTCCTCAGAAAGCCCTTCAATGATGTTAATTTGCGGTTCTTCATTTTCAGCCATTTCGTTATCTAATCCGAGTGCAAGTCTTTGCCCCTTCTGTACTTTCGTAATTGAGGAAATAATAAAATCCATTGTAGCAAGTGTATTTTTGGGGATATCAAGATATTCAAATTCTGCATATTTAATGTCATGTGCAAATTCAGTCAATAAGAAATCCAAAACAGACAAAGTTTTGTCATAAAGTTCTATGTGCTTTTCATTTACAATTTGTTTTTTAGTTTTTTTAGCCATAATCTCCGTTGCCTGAGTTCTTTTACATGTGTAATCTCGCGTTATATTTGTAGTTTTACAAAAGAGGGAGACTTTTAGTTTATGATGAAGCATGTAGTTATACTTTTGTCTCCCGTAGCACAAAGAAAAAGACCGGAGAAAGGGTTAAATGTACAGGAGTATAACGAGAGAGAGAAAGGTGAAACGAGAGTCTCCGGTCGAAAAATATTAAAAACTTTTTATCAATTCTTTGTTCCCGTAAAAATCAGAAGCATACTGTTTAATTTTTTCTCCATTTCCTGATTTTACGGATTTATTAATTCCAAATATCCAGCCGAAAGGTTTTGATTTGATTTTTGAATAATTATACTCTCTTAGTGAATAAACAATTTCGTCCTTATGTTTAATCATCAAATCGTTTGCTTTAATTCCTGATACAGAAGTTTTATGCATAATTCCGTCAAATCTCCATTCAACAAGCTCACAAACCGGCTTTGAACAGATAGGACAAAAACCTATTGAAAGTTTTCTTGAAGAAAACAAATTATTTTCCCTGAGATAATAAACATCATCAGGGTTAAATTGACAGCAATGCCGCATCTCTAACCTCCTAAAACTATTATCCATAGGTGATTATAATCCCTCATACCCTTGGAAGATTTCTCCTACGCAGCCTTACAGCCTTGTTTCAAAATCGAGTACAAGAATATATTACACCATTTTTAAAACTAACCTAAGAATTGTAAAGAGTTTTTTACATCTAAACCCAGAGTGCAATATTTATGCTATGTTTAAAATACGAGGGGGTTGGTTTATGAAAGCAATTGTATTTGATAATGAATTGAAACTTGATAAGAATTACGAGAAGCCTGTTCCAGCAGAAGGTGAAGCTCTTATAAGGGTAACTCTGGCCGGGATTTGTAATACAGATTTTGAAATTACAAAAGGCTATATGGGATATGTTGGCATACTTGGACACGAGTTTGTCGGGATTGTAGAAGAAGTAAATGGAGCTGACCAATCATGGGTTGGCAAAAGGGTTGTAGCAGAAATAAGCTATGGATGTAATGACCCTGAGTGTGAGTGGTGTGCTCAAAAGAATTACCGCCATTGTCCGAATAGACATACCCTTGGTATCTGGAGAAAAGACGGGTGTTTTGCAGAATACATGACAATGCCTGTTAATGTTTTATTTGAAGTTCCGGATAATGTGACAGATGAGCAGGCTGTTTTTGTAGAACCTCTTGCTGCTGCATGTGAAATTACAGAACAGCTTCATATACAGCCAATGCAAAAAGTTGTTGTTTTAGGGGATGGAAAATTAGGGCTGACTACAGCTCTGACGCTGAATGCACAGAATCTTGATGTGCTTCTTGTCGGCAAACACCGGAATAAATTAGACATTGCCTCTGCGCAAGGAGTAAAAACACAACTTTTAAACTCATTTACTCCGGAGAAAAAATATGATGTTGTTGTTGAAGCAACAGGAACAGCATCCGGGTTTGAAACTTCAATGTCACTTACAAAACCGAGAGGAGTTCTGGTTTTAAAAAGTACTGTTGCATCTGGAAAAGAACTTAACCTTGCACCAATAGTAATAGATGAAATAACTGTACTTGGCTCCCGCTGCGGTCAATTCCCGCCGGCTTTGCGGCTTTTAAAGAATAAAAGAATTGACTTTACACCGTTTATAAGCGGAATTTATAGTATAGATGATGCAATAGAAGCCTTTGAAGCAAATAAAGATAAAGAGAGTATAAAAATTTTGATAAAGATGTAATATAAAAAAAAGAGGGTATTTACCCTCTTTTTTTTTAAATCCTTTTTAAAGAATCTGAAAGTTTGATAATTTCTTCCTCAACTTTTTTTGTAAAATTTTCTTTATTCATAAAGCTTAAAATGTCATCGCGTTTTCCGCAGACAAGCATTGATGAAGCATCAATATTCATAGACGGATGAAGTGCAGAAAGCAGAAGCAGTGCGTGACCGTCAATATTTTCATCTTTCTCAATGCTCATTGATATTGCTCTTGCATATATATTTTTATTTTTGTTTTCAAAATCTTCCGCAAAGTTTCTAAAATAGCCAGTATCAGGTATTTCTTTCTCAATCCGGCCTTTCATTTTTGCGGTAATTTGATTTATTTGTTCAGAAATTTCTACCATTTTTCTTGGTATCATCCTTATATTTTTTTCACTAATCTTTTTAATATCGTATTTTATCATATATAACTCCGGTTATGCAACTTCTTCAAAGTGCGCTTTAAATCCTGTTTTTAATTCGCTTAGTCTTTTTTCATTGGCTTCGTGAAGTTTTTTCATATTTTCTTCAGATAAAACTTTGTTAAAACCTTTAGGAAGTTTTGGTTTTGCTGCGGGTAAGCCCAATTCAAGACGGTAATAATAATTATAACATCCTTCAAGATAAGCATTATATTTTTCATATTTCCAATCTGGCAGTTTTGAAATTTCACGTTTGTAATCATTAAACAGCGGTCCTAATGTATTTTTACCCTGTCTTAAATCATATGCAATATGTTCATATTCTCCAAAGTAGTTTGTAAGAGGCCCTCTGAACTGAAGCTCTCCTCTTACACCGTTGGAGTGTATTATATTCATTTGTGCAGTTCTATATCCGGAAGCTTTTACTGCAAATTTTTTCACTTCCTCTTTTGTATACTTATAATTAGGAAACTTGCTGTAACCGGCTAAATCCGGTCTGGAATTTATTATAACATTATTTCCGCAAATTTTTCTCAACGCTTGTATCTGTCTGCTGCTAAATTCCGGCAAGCCATGTCCGCCCCTGTAATTATTTATAAGCAGAACTTCTAAATCTTCAATAGTTTCGCTTTCTAAACGGTTTATTAGCTCTTCTTTGAGAAGGCCCTGTTCTTTAATTTGATGTATAGAAAGCTCTCCCTTTTTAATTCTGTTTGCAGCTATAGAAATAGATAAATCATCAACAACCTGCTTAGAACGCTGTTCAATTAGCGGCTGTGCAAATTTTTCAAATAAAGGAAAAGCTTTGTCTGCATCTTGCTGTGGCATTGGCTGATTGTAAATATATTTTTGAAGTAATTTTTTCTCGGAAGAACTCAATGGGCTTCCATTTATTCTCATGTCATTCATCATCGCTTTAATCTGATTTTTTGATAATTTAGGTAGCGGTTTGGTAATAATTCTTGACCCAACTCCATCTCCTATATATTTAAGAGCTGTATCATAAGAGTTAATCTTGCCCTGTTTTATTCCTCTTTCAAGTTTAGTTATTATTGATACGGGACCTTTCGGACGATTTGTAATTTTTTCAACGCTATTCAAATGTCCAAATATATTATCAACCTGAGTTTTGGCATGTGGAAACTTTGAGGTTAATTCCTCTCCTATTTGATAAGCTGTTGTTCCTAAATCAGCTTTGCGCATTGCCCTTGAACTTTGTTCTGCAAGAGCAATACTCATATCTTTAGAACCGCTTGTTAATCTTGTAAAGTTAACATTGAGTCCAAGTTCCGGCTTTTGTATGAATTTTTTTATTATAAATTGATATCCCATAAATCCCCATTCTTATTATAAAAAGTATTTATGAGTTAAAAAATTGCCTTTTTGTTACAATGTAACATAACAAAAACGGCCTTGATTTTAATCAAGGCCGTTTTTATTGTTAACTATTTATTAGAATGAATTAGCAGGTTTCTTTTGCTGAGTAGCACCAGGAATAGCCTGCCAGTTTGCAGCCATAATCTTTTTGAAAGATTTAAGAGCAGTATCTTCTAATTCACCTAACTCTTCAGCTTCCATAATTAATTCTCTCAATGGTAGAAGAGCTCTTTGATCGCGAAGAACACCTAATGCAGCAGCTGCACCAGCTCTAACCAAATCGTTTTCAGAACGGTTTTTCATAACATCAATTAATGCAGGAACAGCTTTTTTATCATTCAATTTACCTAAAGAAGTTACTGCATAAATTCTAACGTTAACCCATTCGTCATATAACATATTGATAATTTTATCAACGCATTTTTTATTGCCGATTTCGCCCAAAGCACGAGTAGCATCGCATCTTACATTAACTTTTTCGTGATCAAGAGATTTAATTAATGCGTCAGTAGCAACATCTCCGATTTCAATAAGTGCGTCAGTTGCTGTAATACAAACTTGAGAGTTTTCATCATTAAGAGCTTCTACAAGCGGTTCAACAACGATTTTGCCGCCCAAACGTCCTAAAGCACGTGCTGCACGAACTCTAACATCAACGTTACGGTCTTCTCTTAAAGACTCAATTAAATGTTCGGTAGCTTTAGAATCACCCAATTCGCCCAATGCACGAGCGGCATATAAACGAACAGAACCATTTTTATCATTTTTTAATACATCTATCAACGGTTCAACAGCTTTAGAATCGCCCATTTCTCCTAATACACGGGCAGCATTATATCTAACTTTTTCAGAACTTGATGTCATCAAGTCATTAATCAATTCCTGAAAAGTTTTTTTGACTTGTTTCTTTTTGCTGTTCACTGTAATTGCCATACACGTTACCTCCGATATGCAAACATATTTTTACTTCTACACAGTAATATAAAGTATTGTTTTTATTTTAAATTGCCTTTATCTTTTGATTTGTTAAATTTTTGTTACATTCCCTACTATTTAGGGTAAAATTTACACTTAATCTCGGTAGTATTAATATACCATATTTTGACATTTTTATAACTACTCTACCAGATATTTTTACAAAAATTAATTATTATTATAATTACTATATTCGTGAAAGTTAATAATAGATTGAAAAACTGCACTTTACATTTTGTAAAGAATGCTACTTACTAGGGATAGTAATAGTAAATTCGCTTCCTTCATTTAATTTAGTTTTTACTGTGATTTTTCCGTTGTGTTTTTCAATGATTTTTTGTGAAATTGCAAGCCCTAAGCCTGTTCCAACTCCAACTCCCTTTGTTGTATATCCGGCAAAGAATATTTTGTCAGGTTCTTTTATTCCGCATCCGGTATCTTTAATTTTAACCAGAAGATTATTATTTTTATAATTTGTGTCAATAGTGATAGTCCCCTTCTCTTTTATTGCATGCGTTGCATTTACCAGAATATTCATAAAGACTTGATTTAACATATTTGGATAACATTTTATCGGCGGAAGCTTTGAATAATTTTTAATAATTTCTATTCTGTTTTTAGTTTCGTGTCTGATTAAATCTAAGGTTAAATCAATTTCCTTATTTATATCAGCTTCCTGAAGTTCAGCTTCATCAAGTCTTACGAATTTTCTTAATGAAACCACAAGGCGGTTAATTCTTGCGATTGCTTCTGTATCAATTTCATTTATTTCTTGCAATAATTCGCAGATGTCTGCATCTTTAATTTGCGCGATTATTTTTTTTGTAATTTCATTGTTAGATTTTATTGAAGCTACAGGTGTATTAATTTCATGTGCAACTCCGGCCACCAGCTGGCCTAAAGAGGCCATTTTTTCCGAGTTAATAAGTTTAAGCTGGGTATCTTTTAATTCTTCCAGTGTTTTGGTCAAATCTTTGACCATTTTTTCGTTCTTTTTATAAAGTTCTGCTTGAATGATTGCGTTTCCAAGCTGGGAGGATACGCCGTTTAAAACTTCAAGTGTGTCATCAAGTTTTGTTTTTTGTTTTGTAGAAAGAACAATTATTCCTAATAATTTATTAAGATGATAGATTGGAAGAACAACTCTCTGGACAATTTCTCTGAAAGGTTTGGCTTCCTTAAATTCTTTCATACACGTAAGGCAAGAAACCCGCCCTTGTTTTATAAAATTATTAACATCGTTGTCAAAAGATATTTCTAATCCAGTTTCTTTTTTGTCTAAAGATTCTCTTATGATAAATTTAGAACCGTCTGCTTCAGCGTAATATCCTCTAAATGCGCCAAACATTTGCGCAAGTTCTTCAAGAGCAGATTTCAATATTACTGATGTATCGATAGACTCCCTTATAATATTGGAAATATTATTAAGTAAAAGAAGCTTCATAGCCTGTGACTGTGCTTGAAGTTTAACTTTTGATAAATTCCGGTTATCGTCTTCAAGCAGTGATATTTTTTTCTGGAAGTTTTGATTTTTTATTAAAAGGGTTTCAAATTTGGTCTTTGCAGTTACATCTGTAAACACTATTATATTATATTGTCCTTTGCGTGTCGAATTCATATCATAGTAAAAAAGTTCGTTTCCTGAAGTCTGATATGTAATATATGCCGAAAAATCTTCATTTGAGGCTAGAGCCTGAACTATAGGCGAATGCACACTAACATCGTTACTTACAAGTGCGCAAACATTATAATTAAGTTTATGAGAAAACTTTTCAAGATTTTTGTAATCAGGAAATATCCGTTTAAAGACATTATTTCTGAAAACAGCTTCTTTGTTGTTATTAATGACGATAACGGCACTGTTAAATTTGTTAAATAAATCAAACTTCCCCATAACAATATTATATATACATCCGGATATAGAAGCAACAGACTATTCCCCAGAGCAGCAATTTAATTTCTCAAATAATTTATTAATTATGTTAGGATGAAGAAATGTTTATTAATATTTTTTAGTATTATATTTCAGATTTGTCTTGTACAGGCAGAACCTTTATATATATTAAACGAATACTGCACAAACAATATTTATTCTTCTGCTGTAGCAGCGCTGTCGCATTGTGATGGTGTTGCAATTAAGAGAGATATTAGAGGGATTATTATACGTATTCCTTTTGAAAATCCTGAATACAATTTTCAAAAAATCACTCCGCAGTTGTATGAAAAACTTTTATGTATTGAATATTTTTTGGCAAAAATAAAAAATCCTGTTATAATAGAGGTGCATACAGAAAAAATTCCTGAAGGCATAAATATGAAAAATTGGGAATTTGCATCTGTTATTGCAGGCAATATTGGAGAGGAATTTGTAAAATCAGAACCAAAGCTGCCAGTGGATAGAATTTATACGGTTGGTTACGGGGAATATATGCCGGATATAAATACATCAAATAATGGTGGTAAATCTGATAACCGCATTGATATAATAATACTATGTAGTATAAGTGGAGAATAGTATGGCTGAAAACGAAAAGGCTGGAAATAACGGTCAACAAGACTTTACAAAGTTTTTAATCTTAACAATATCATCAATTGTAATAATGTTTGTGGTATTTGCCGGTGTTAACTATGTAGTAATGGAAAATCTTATAACCCAGAAAATAGGTTCTCTTAATACATCTCAAGAAGAGCTAGGGGAAGAAGGCGGGGATGAAGACCAGATACAAAAAGGTATTATTGTTGATTTAGGCGATTTTATTTTAAACCTTTGCGACGAAAGCCAGAAGAAATATTTGAAAGTTAATGTAGCAATAGAAGTTACAAAGAAGGATACTGATTTTCCGGAAGCTGAGCCGGCAAAAGGCGGCGGGCATGGTGGTCATGGAGAAGCTGCTGCTCCGGTTGATCCGATGGAAGCAATACAAAAAGAAATGAATCAGTTTAAACCGGCAATAAGAGATGCTGTTATAACAAATCTTTCAAGTAAGACTTCTACAGAGCTTGCAACTGCAGCCGGAAAAGAACTTGCTAAAGAACAAATTACAAATGACATAAATTCAATTCTAGGCGGCGAGAGAGAAGTTTTAAGAGTAAGTTTTGGACAATTTATTATCCAGTAAGGGATAAAAACAGGGACAAATGGCAGAAAGTATTAATAACAACTTAACAGATACAAATTTCTTTGAAGATGAATTTTCTGATTCGGAACACAAGAGTTATAAACTATATAACTTCAGACGTCCGGATAAATTTTCGAAGGATAACCTCAGGGCTTTAAGAGATATACATAGAGAGTTTTCTAAGGCGATTTCTCTTGTTTTGAGCGGTTATCTCCGTATGCGTGTGGAAATTGAGATTGTATCTGTTGACCAGCTTACATATGAAGAGTTTGTAAGATCAATGCCATCTCCAATTAGCGTAGGGGTTTTTGAGTTTGAGCCTCTGTCCGGTCAGGTATTGCTGGGTATAAGTTTTGAGGTAATATCCTGTATTGTAAACAGAATGCTGGGCGGTGTCGGTAATATTGAAAATCAGACCCGTGAACTTACTGATATTGAAAAAGCTCTTGCAAAAAAAGTTATCAATATTATTATTAAATCTCTTGAAGATTCCTGGAATACAATTATTCCTGTAACAGGAAAATTTATAAGTCTTGATGATAATTACCAGTCAATTCAGGTTGCAACAGCCGGTGAAATTGTTGCTCTTTTAACTTTCGAAGTTCAGATATCAGGCAAGCATTTCGGCTTATTTAGTCTATGCTTCCCTTATCCTGTATTAGAAACAGTTCTTGGACACTTGAGCACACAGCATATTTTCCAGACAAAGGGGCTTGTTGCTTCTAATGATGAACGATTAAAAATGATTTCAAAAATCAATACTTCAAATGTTGATTTAAGGGTTCAATTCGGACAGTGCAGCATAACTCTTGATGATTTTCTGCAATTGTCAGAAGGTGATATCATTAAGCTTGATAATAAAGTTCAAGATGATTTAATTGTTAAGGTTAATGGAGAGAAAAAGTTCTTTGCCAGACCCGGAACATTAAAAGATAAAATTTGTGTTAAAATAACAGATGTATATGATGAAATGCATGAGTTACTAAGGAACTATTTTTAGAGAGGTTTTAGATGCTGGATGATGACGATATAAAAGATACGGAACTAAGTCAAGGCGCAGATGATGCAGAGGCTGATTTTACACCCGAAGCATTTGAACCCGAAGAAAAGCATGAGGATAAGACAGTAACAGTGCAGCCTGTTCAGTTTGCTTCTTTTGAAGACTTAGATCAGGTGCAGGGACCGCCTAACCAGAATTTGAACATTCTGCTTGATGTAAAATTACAGCTTACTGTTGAGCTTGGAAAAACAGAACTTCCGATTAAGAAAGTTCTGGAGCTCACAAAGGGTTCTATTGTAACCTTAAATAAAGCTGCGGGTGAACCTGTAGAATTGTATGCAAACGGCAAGCTGATTGCTTATGGTGAAGTTGTAGTTATAGAAGATAACTTTGGATTAAGAATTACTCATATCACAGACCCTGCAAGACGTTTGAATACAATAAGCTCAAATGCTAACAAAGAGAATGAGGGGTAATAAGCACCTCTTGACTGACGGGTATATTTAAAGTATTTTGAAAGTGTACGTAAGTACACTTTTTTGATATTAGAATAACTTAGGGAAGAGGACATGGATTTTACTACACTAACCATTAAAGTTTTAAAAATGCTTTCTGTTGCAGGAAGTTACGGTATTGGTATAATTTTACTGACAATTATAGTAAGGGCTCTAATGTGGCCTTTAGGCTTATCTCAGCAGCGTTCTATGAGAACTATGCAACTGCTTCAGCCTAAAATGAAAGCAATTCAAGAACGCTACAAGAGCAATCCTCAAATGATGCAGCAAAAGATGATGGAGTTTTACAAAGAACATAAATTTAATCCAATGGCAGGCTGTTTTCCTCTTTTAATCCAGATGCCAATATTTATATTATTGTATTCAACATTAATGAGTCCGCAATTTATCCAAATGGCGGGCGATTCTCAGTTTTTATTTATCAAAAGATTGGATGCAACATTAAAAACTTCTGCGGGAGTTTCTCACGATGGTACTCTCGGGGTTTCAAAATATGATACATTTATGACAGGTAAAACTGCAAAAGTTTATCTAACAGGTGAAGAACAACCATTATTAAATGTAAAAATTGTAAAACCTAACAAGGCTGTTGAAGTTCAAGGCGAACTTACTCCGGGCCAGCCTGTTGATTTCAAAATCAGTCTTGATAATTTAAATTTAAAATTCAGCCAGCTTGATCAGATTGAGAAAGCTGAAATTGATGTAACAGATATTCAGACAAAAGAAACTGAAAAAATGACTTTTGTAAGAAAAGATGGTATTTTAATCAGTACTATTCCTACAAAAGAAGTTAAGACAGCGTTCCACTATGATGTATTATTCTTAATACTTCTGTTTGCTGTAACAATGGTATTCTCACAAAGAGCAATGATGGCTATGAATAAAAATACGCCGCAAGATCCAGCACAGCAGCAAATGCAAAAATCAATGAATACTTTTATGCCGATAATGCTTACATTTACTTTTGTAATCATTCCAATTCCGGCAGGTGTTCTTCTTTATCTGATTTCAAGCAATGTTTTTCAGGTTGTTCAAACTGTAATTATTAATAAACAGCTTGAAGCAGAAGATGCAAAAAAAGAAGCAAAAGTTGATGATGTTGATTTAGCTAATGCAAAAAAGATAGACGCTAAGGACTAGTATGTTTTTATCAGAATTTGATTATGAATTACCGGAAGAATTAATCGCGCAGCGTCCGAGTGACAAGCGCGAAAATTCCCGAATGATGGTTCTTAATCGTGATGAACATAAAATTCTAAACAAACATTTTTATGATATCGTTGATTTGCTTGACGAAAATCACGTTCTGATTTTGAACGATACAAAAGTTATTCCAGCAAGATTATACGGTTATAAAGATACTGGGGCAAAAATAGAAGTTTTCTTGCTTAAAGAAAGAGAGAATAAAAACTGGGAAGTTTTGATAAAACCTTCTAAGCGCGTCAGAGTCGGTACTGTAATAAAAATCTCCGGAGAACTTTCTTGTGAAGTAATAATGCCTCTCCCTGATGATGGAAAGTGGCTTGTTCAAATGATTTATGAAGGAGATATTTTTGAAATTCTCCACAGAGTCGGGAATATTCCGCTTCCACCATATATCGAACGTAAAATGTCAAATGAAGAGCTTAAAAAACTTGATTTTGAAAGATACCAGACCGTTTATGCGAAAGAAGAAGGCTCTGTAGCAGCTCCAACAGCGGGTTTGCATTTTACAAAGGAAATCCTGAAAAAACTTGAAGATAAAGGTGTTCAGGTTGGTTATGTAACTTTAAATGTCGGGATTGGAACATTTCGTCCTGTAAAGTGTGATAATATTTTAGATCATCATATGGATTCCGAGGTGTTTGAAATAAGACAGGAAACAGCGGATTTGATTAACCGGGCAAAGGCTGATGGCAAAAAGCTTGTTGCTGTTGGCACAACAACTGTAAGAACCTTAGAGAGCGCTTATAAAATGTTTGGGAAAATTCAAGCATGTAAGGGCGCATCAGAGTTGTTTATTTATCCCCCTTATAAATTTGGGGTAGTAGACAAACTGATAACGAATTTCCATCTGCCAAAATCAACACTTCTTATGTTAGTTAGTGCTTTAGCAGGAAAAGATTTTATTTTTGAAGCTTATAAAGAAGCAATTAAAGAAAAATACCGCTTTTACAGTTATGGTGATTGTATGTTTATAAATTAACTCCCAAATAGGAAGCTGTTTAGTTTGTTAAAAATGTTTAATGCCTTATAGAATTCTTCATCGCCTTTTTTATTTGCATAGTATTCGCACAGAACATCATCGTGCTTCCCATTTAAGCATTCGGATAAATAGGTACCATCATTATAAGATTTTTCTAGTTCTGAAATTCTTTTGTACTCTGCAGGATTTTCTTTTTCTTTAATAATCCCTTTAGCTCTTGAACGGTGTCCGAAAGTTCCGGTGTTGAAAAATGTATTATGTTCTAATCTTTCGATATCGGAGCGGTCTTTTGCGTGCTGAACTTCATGGGCAATATTATTTATTTCTGAACCGTTACTTTTTACATCATTTATGAAATAAACCTGTCCATCATGGTCGCAAAAACCTGCAATTTTAGGGTCATTGGGATACTGTTCTTCAATTGCTTTCAGTTCCCTTGAATGTTTATAAGCTTCTTTTCTGTTAACTATTTTTATTGGAGGGACAATTCCTTCTAATTCTTGTTTTTTTACCTGATTAAGGAATATGTGGTTAATCCTCTTGCTTGAGCTTTTTGCCGTTAGAACAGGCAGGAACTCTGCACCTTCAAAACCGTCTAAAATTCTGTCGCAGTTTTTATATTCAATTTCTGGAGCATTGCTGTCCCAGGCTGTTTTATAAGTTATTTCCTGCGGCTTTTGACCTGCTTTGAGTTTAACAAACCTATGTATATCATACCCTTTTTCCGGCAAGATATTTGTTTCAATAAAACAGTTCTGATATAAATTTCTGCTAGTAAAAGATTTCATCTTACCATCTATACTTTTTGCAGTTTTTACCGAATCAGGAGTATACCATTTTATTTCCCGTGTGGTATTTCCGGCATTGTTATATGTCATATTTCGTTTTACTAATTTCCCATTGCTGTCAAAGAAGGAATATATTTCAAAATTCCCCTTTTTTCCGGTTCCGTTCATAAAATTATAAGTGACAGCTTTTTTTGAACCTCTTATGGTTTCAGGCAGCCATTCCATTGTTGCATTCATTATTCTGGTAAATAACTTAGCTTTCAAAATCCATCCCCTTGAAAATCTCTTACAATAATATAAAGTACAAAAGTGTAAAAAAATTGCTTTACTGTTACAAATTTTAAACTTATTTTTATGCTAAACTTGATTTAGATATTTGAAATTAATAGTTGAGGTAGTATAAATGTTAGACATTAAATTAATTAGAGAGAATCCGGAAAAGATTAATGAGCTTTTAAAAAGAAGAAATCCTGACTTATCAATTGATACAATTATTGCAATTGATGCAGATAGAAGAAAAGTTCAGGCACAGGCTGATGAACTCAGAGCAAAAAGAAAATCCGAATCTCAAAAAATTGGTATGATGAAAAAGAATGGCGAAAATACAGATGCCATTCAGGAAGAAGTCCGTAAACTCGGTGATGAGATAAAAGAATTAGAGGAAAAACAAGTTGATTTAGATAATATTCAAAGAGATATGTTACTTAGAACTCCGAATATTCCTGATGAAACTACTCCGGTAGGCACATCCGAAGATGATAATATTCCTGTAAAATTCTGGGGTGAACCAACAAAATTTTCTTTTGCCCCAAAAGCTCACTGGGACATTTGCGAAGATAAAGGTATTGTTGATTTTGAACGCGGTGTAAAGATTTCTCAATCAAGATTTACTTTGTACAGAGGCAAAGGAGCAAGATTAGAGCGTGCAATCATTCAATTCTTCCTTGATATTCATACAGAAGAACACGGATATGAGGAAATTTTACCGCCGTTTATGGCAAATGCTGCAACAATGACAGGAACAGGCCAGCTTCCTAAATTCGCAGAAGATATGTACAAATGCGTTGATGAAGATTTATATTTAATACCTACTGCAGAAGTTCCTGTTACAAATATATATTCCGGTGAAATTTTATCGGAAGACGATTTGCCTAAATATATGACGGCTTATACTCCTTGCTTTAGACGTGAAGCAGGCTCAGCCGGAAAAGATACAAGGGGGTTAATCCGAGTCCACCAGTTTAATAAAGTAGAAATGGTTAAATTAACTACTCCGGAAGCAAGCCCTGCGGAACATGAAAAATTAACAAGAGATGCAGAAATTTGTTTAGAAAAATTAGGACTTCCATACAGAAGAGTAGCTCTTTGTACGGCTGATATCGGGTTCAGCGCAAATAAATGCTTTGATTTAGAAGTATGGCTCCCTTCTTATAACACATATAAAGAAATTTCAAGCTGTTCTAACTATGGCGATTATCAGGCAAGAAGAGCTAATACAAGATACCGTACAAAAGACGGGCAAATTAGGTTTGTTCATACAATTAACGGATCTGGATTGGCAGTCGGCAGAACATTTGCTGCAATTCTTGAGAACTTCCAGCAAGAGGACGGAACAGTAATAATACCTGAAGTCTTAAGAAAATATACCGGATTTGATAAAATATAAAAGAAAATGGTGCGGTAATAACTGCACCATTTTCATATATTTCTTAAAAAGGTTTTATTATTGTAGAGGTGAACATGATGATTACCATAGGTTCAAGTGTACCATTAAATTTTCAGCAAAATTCAACTGCGCAGAAGCGACAAAATTGCGAACTCTTAGCTTACGCTGCCTGTGGAGCTATGCTGACTCCTCTAATTCCATTAATAGATGGCGATGGCTTAAAAGAAACTTACAAAAATAGAAATGTTGCTAAATATGTAACAGGTATGGCTGCGGTAGGAGGTTTTTTTACTGCCTCAAATCTTATATTGAAGAATAAATTTGATAATGAAAGTTATTTTAAAAAGATTGCTTGCAAGGCTTTAATTGGGGCTGTTACTCTCCCTTTAGCTCTTCTTGTTGATAATTGGGCGAGGATTGGTGAGAAAAAAATGGCTAAAAAATGGTATGGAATAGCATCGATTACCGGCGCAGCTATAATGTGTATCACTTCAAAATTAGTTGATTGCAATAAACAAGCTAAAAAGTAATGGACATTATTACATTACTGATTTTTTATTTCAAATAATTTATCAAAATCAATATTTAATGCTTTTAAGATTGCTACTATAGTGGTGAGCGACGGGTTGGTTTCTCCTCGCTCAATAGTTCCGATGTGCTTTCCTGCACAAATCCCCATTCTTTCAGCAAGTTCGTCTTGAGAATATCCGGCACGGTTTCTTTCCGCTCTCAAATTCTTACCAAATATTTTCAAGATTTCATTTTTTTCCATATCAATATAATTACATATTGACACTTTACTAGCCACCCGTTATAATTACAAATATACCATCTATAGATGGCATATCAGTAATTATAGCTATAGATTTTAGGCACTGCTACTAAGCACTCTTTCTTTGCTTCTCTCAGCAGTGTTTTTTTTAATATGCTTTTACAAGAAATATTCTAATTCCCTTATCAAGTCTTTCTATGCGTTTAACATATCTATAGTCGGTTATATTTGTAAGTATTAAAACGACAGCCGGAGCTTTGCCAGTCATTTTTGCATAGTAAAGTGACTGCCCTGCGGATTCAGCCCATTTTTTAGCAAAGTCAAATTCGATTGCGTAATCTTTAGCAAGACAATCAACTCTTGTCATGTCCCATAAAACAGCTTCTTTTCTGCCAAAATCAGGGGTGCACCATTGATTCACATAGTAAGATTCAACTTGATTTGGCATCATTGACTGTGTTTCATACCATTTTTGAGGAACATAACTTAAGCCAAAATAATAAATGCCTGTTGCCATTAATAAAAATGTAATCAGAAAGTGTATTATTTTATTTGAAGCCTTCTTTTTTCGAGCCATTATCTAACCACATCAAGTGTTTCGTAATCATTAAGATATGGCAGGTGTTGTTCTGTGATTAATTCACCCGGAAGCAGAATAGAAATCCCTGGAGGACATTCTGCAACAACTTCGGCAGAAATCCTTCCAATGGCTTCTTCTTTTCTTATTGTTTCTTTTTCTGCATAGAATGCATCTCTCAGGCTCATTTTTATTTGAGGTTCAAGCATAGGCATATGCTTACGTTTTTCAAGATAATAAATATCTTGATAATTTGTTGAGGCAATTTTTTCTAAGCAGTCTGCAAGATATTTAAAATCAGAACGTTTATTGCCTATATTACAAAGGATTAAAACTCCAATGTCCGAAGCAGATTCTACTTCAATACCAAAATCAATTTCCAGTATTGATTCAAGCCTTTTTCCTGAGAGTCCGTCTATTTTAATAAAAACTTTTGTAACATCTGTTTTGTATCCGAAATCACCTTTAAGCTGATGCAGATTAGGTATAGAATCAAGCCTTGTTCTTAAATATTTAGCATTTTTAATTGCTCTATCAAGGAGTTTTTGTCCGTTATTGGATTGAAGATTTGCCCTTGCTGCATCAAGGCTAGCCAGAAGCATCAGTGACGGGCTGGTTGTATGTAAAAGTTTCAAGGCTTTTTCAACGGCAGAAACATCCAAGCAGGAGTCTTTGGCAATATGGAGCATAGAGCTCTGACTCATACTTCCGCCAGTTTTATGAAGTGAATGAACAACAGCATCTGCGCCTAGTTTGAGAGCTGTTTCAGGAAGATGTTTGTTAAAATTCCATAAGCATCCGTGAGCTTCATCAACAAGAAGCGGAACTCCGTACTTTTTACAAACATTGCTTATTGATTTAATATCTGATACAACACCTTCATAAGTCGGGTTTGTAATCCATACCATTGAGGTGTCAGGGTTTTGTTTGAGAAGTTCTTCTATTTTACCTCCGTCAATATTTCCCCATACAGACCAGTCTTCAATTCTGTTCGGGCATACCCATATTGGCTCAGCGCCTGAGATTATCAGGCCGGTTAATATTGACCTGTGGCAGTTCCTGTTAACAATAACTTTTTGTCCTTTTTTAGTAAGTGACATAGCAAGAGCAAGATTTCCTGCTGTTGAACCGTTGAGCAGGAAAAAGGTTTTCTTTGCGCCAAAAGCTTCTGCAGCAAGTTCCTGAGCTTCTTTTATAGGCCCTGTTGCAGGATGAAGTGTTCCAAGATTATCAAATTCATCGGTGGTATCTATATTTAATGCTTTTTCACCGATTAGTTTTCTAAAGTCTTTAAAAATGGCTTTACCTTTTGTGTGTCCAGGAATGTGGAACTGGTAAGTCGGATTTTCATATGCTGTTTTTAAAGCATCTACAATTGGTGCTTTAATTTTGGTTGTTTCATTAAGTTTATTATCTTGTTTGATATTTTTAGCCACTTCTTACTTCCCTTTTTTTATAACATAATACCTGAAAAAAATTTTTTTTGCCATCTAAAAACTAATCCATCGGACTAAACTTTTAAATCTTTTGGTCGTTAAAATGTTTTACCCGATTGTGTAATATACAATTGGGAGAGATTTATGCAAATTGATGCAGGCATAGATAGAAAAGATAATTTGGCAAAGGTGAGCGAAAAGGTTACTGTACCGGCTCGCTCACGTTCTTATAATTTGTGCGTCAAGGCAGATGCTTTAAGGTTTGCCAAGATGTATAAAGAGTCTGTACAAGCATATCTTCAGGCAATTATGATAGACAGGAACGAAACGAAACCTTATTTCGGGCTTGCTATGTCTTATAAATATTTACAAGATTATAAAAAAGCAATAGCTACACTTCTTAAGCTTATAAAGATTGATGACAGCAATGATGATTACTTTTTTGAACTGGGCGTATGTCATCTTTTAGATGGCAACCCTGCCGGTGCAATTGAGCATTTAATCAAGGCTATATTAATAAATAGAGATAATCTTGAAGCTCAAATACAGCTCGCAATTGCACACGAACTGGTTGACGAAGCTGATTTATCTTTAATGATTTATAATAAGCTTATAGAAACTAATCCTGAATTTTTGAAAGCGTATTACAATAAAGCTGCAATGCTTATGGGTATGGGTGATTTTATGGAAGCATCAAGAACATTCTTCCAGCTTATAAAACGTAACCCTGATTACTATAAAGCATATCTTGGAATAGCAATGAGTTTTGACAAGATGGCAAAATACAAGGATGCCATCAGGTATTATAAAAAATTCCTTGAATTAAAGCAGTTTTCTGAGGATGCAATTTTTGCCAGAAATAGAATTAATGAATTGAGGGCTGAATATTTTTCAAAAGACAATTCTCTTACTCTTATTGAGTAAGTTACCCTGTTGTAGACCATATGGTCTATATAAATTTTGCAAGTTTAACCCTTGGATTGATGTTATCCATGCCCTTATATAATACACTGTTAATGTAGACTAAGGGAGGGGTAAATTGTACCCCTGTAATTTAAATGGTGAGGAAGGCGTAAGATGAATCTTACGGGATTAGACATAACTTTACAGCGTATAAATACGATTGAAAATCGCTTTCAGTCGCTTATGTCTTATGGTGTACAGCCTGATGAGGATTTTCAGAAAATTCTGGACTCTTCAATTTCTCACAGCAAAAATCCCAGCGATGCTTCCAGAAGCGAAATTGAAAACTTAATAGAAAAATATGCTGATAAAAACGGACTTGACTCTGATTTTGTAAAAGCAGTAATTAAACAGGAGTCAGGATTTAATCCAAATGCTACTTCTCATTGCGGAGCAATGGGGCTAATGCAGTTAATGCCTTCTACAGCACAGGGACTCGGGGTTACAAATGCTTATGATGCAGAGCAGAATATTATGGGCGGGACAAAATATCTGAAAGGGCTTATGGACAGATTTGACAATAACAAGTCTTTAGCTCTGGCCGCGTATAATGCAGGACCTAATGCAGTGAAAAAATACGGTGGAATACCTCCTTATATGGAAACTCAGAACTATGTCAAAAATGTTTTGGGTAGTTATGAGCGTATGAAAGGAGATAAGTAATGATTGTAAGAAGTTTTGAATCAGCCGCAAACGGTATGCTTGCTCTTATGGACATGAATGATAATACAGCCAATAATCTTGCTAACGTTAATACAATCGGCTATAAAAAAGGTTCTTTAAGATTTAAGGATGTAATGCAGTCTGCTGTGTATTCACAAGAAGGTTCTATTATTAGAAATATGAATGAAAATAATTACCTCGGCAGCTTAAGCGTAGGCAGTCAAAGTATGCAGTATACTCATGATTTTTCTCAGGGAGCGCTTACCAAAACATCCAATCCGTATGATGTTGCAATTGAAGGCGATGGGTTTTTCAAAATACAGGATATTGACGGAAATATTTCATACACCAGAAACGGTTCTTTTGTAGTTGATAGAGGTTACTGGCTGAAGACAAAACAGGGCGAGTTTGTTCTGGATGTTAACAATAGAAGAATTAGAATGCTTCCGGAAGATATGGAAGATGAAACTGTTTTCAGAGATAGAAAAGATATAGTTATTGCCGAAAACGGTAATATCGAGATAAATTCTTATAATCAGAAAATACCGCTTCAAACTATAGGTATCTATGATTTTTCAGACAAAGATGATTTGTTTGAAATAGGGGACGCAAAATTTGTTCCGAGAGATATAATTAACAATCCGGAGCTGCGTTCTGAGAAGTTTTCAATACAGCAGGGAATGCTTGAACTTTCAAATTCAAACGTTATACAAGAAATGATTAATACAATCAACACATCAAGGAATTATGAAAGTTTAACCAAAGTTGTAAGCACTAATAGCGATATGCTTACAACAGCAGTATCAGTGGGAAGGATAAGAACGGCTTAGGGTATAAATAATCGTCAGCGGAGTAACGGTTACCAGACTAAATTAGGAGAGAAGAGATAAAATGTTAAGAGCATTAACAACAGCAGCAACAGGTATGATAGCACAGCAAAACTATCTTGATGTAATTGCAAACAACGTAGCAAACGTTAACACTACTGCATTTAAACAATCAAGAATAGAATTTCAGGATTTGTTATCTCAAGCAACCAGAACTCCGGGTGCGTTGATGAACCAGGGTACTTATCAGCCGGTTGGTATTGAAATTGGGCTTGGTGTTAAGACTGCTGCAACAACCCGTGTATTTACGCAGGGTGTTGCAATCTCAACAGGCCGCCAGCTTGATATTGAAATTGAAGGTGAAGGTTTCTTGCAGGTTATGAAGGAAGACGGCTCTCTTGCTTACACCCGTGACGGCTGTCTGCAGGTAGACTCATTAGGACAGCTTTGTACAAATGATGGTTTATTAATCCAGCCTTCTGTATCAATACCGCGTGATGCTACAGAAATCACGATAACTCAGGATGGTAATATTTCTGTAACACTTCCGGGGCAGACACAACAGTCAATTGTTGGTTCGCTTCAGCTTGTAAAATTCCAGAACCCTTCCGGACTGTTATCAATCGGGCACAACCTGTACAAAGAAACACAGGCGTCAGGAAACCCTGTTCAGGATACTCCGGGTCAGAATGGTCTTGGCTTAATCCAACAGTGTATGCTGGAAGGTTCTAACGTTCAGATTGTTGATGAACTTGTAGGGTTGATTAAAGCAGAACGCGCATTTGAATCAAATTCAAAGATAATTAATTCTTCAAGCAACATTCTTCAATTAACTAACCAGATGGGCTAGTGGCGTAAATGAGCTCCACTTTGAATAAGAGGATAGGTAATGAATAAACTTTTGACAACAGTATTAATAATGATGATAGGAGCACTGGGTGCAAATGCCCAGATGGTTTCTTCTTCGGATGTAAAAACTGCTGTTGCCAATATTCTTGAAACAAACTACAAAAAAATGACAAACGGTGATGTTGAGGTTAAAGTTTCAGCAACACCTTTTGCTCAGCTGCAGCTGCCTGACGGCAAGATAAATTACAAGATTGTTTCAGGCGGGGATAAGGTTGTTCCGAGAGATATTAAAAGGGTTGATATTTACGTAAACGGAGCTTTTGTAAAAACTCTCAATCTTCCTGTTCAAACAGTTGTATATAAAGAAGTTCTTGTTGCAAGCGATTTTATTAACAGAGAACAGGCTCTTACGAAAGATTGTACTACAGTAAAAAAAGTAGATGTTTCAATGAGAATGGATTTTGTTCTTACTGACAAAATGCTTGAGAAAGAAATAACAACAAAAAAAGCATTTCAAAAAGGAGAGGTTATAGACAGAAGATTTGTAAAAATGCGTCCTGATGTTATGAGAAACGCGGATGTGAGAATTTTCTTTGTTTCAAACGGCGCAGTAATGATTTCTATAGACGGAACTGCAATGGCAGATGGTATGACAGGTGATTACGTAAATGTAGAAAACAAGAATTACAAAAAAGTTTATAACGGTAAGGTTATCGGGGAAAACAAGGTTTTAGTAAATATTTAAACTAAATAAAAGGTAAGTATTATGAAAAGAATTGTATCAAGTTTATTAATAATGATGTTGATGTTGGGGGGATTATTACCAGCTTGCGCAATTGATGCGAAAGTAAGAATTATGGATTTAACCCATATTAAAGGTGTGAGAGAAAACCAGCTAGTGGGTTACGGTGTCGTTGTCGGTCTGCCTGGAACAGGTGATAACTCTCGTTCAACTCAGATTACAAATAAAATGCTCTTAAGAAATTTAGGAACTGTAATTGAGCAGGAAAACTATATTCAAAAAGGTGCTTCTGCTGCTGTAATCGTAACAGCTACAGTTCCTCCGTTTTCTAAAAACGGTGATAAAATTGATGTAACAGTTTCTGCAATGGCAGACTGTAAAAGTTTAGAAGGCGGTGTTCTTGTTCAGACAATATTAAAAGCACCTAACGGTGAAGCTGTTGCTGTTGCACAAGGTCCTTTATCAGTAGGCGGTATTAATAAAATTGCAGGCGGGTCTTCGGCTAGAACTGCAATTACTACAACTGGTAGAATTCCGGGGGGTGCAATTATTGAACGTGATATTTATACAGAAATCGGAGATGAAAATTCAATAACACTTTCTATTGACCGCTCTGATTATACACTGGTTTCAAGAATTGCAAAAACAGTATCTCAGGTAGCTCCGGCGCAGGCAATTGACGGAAGCTCTGTAAGAGTAGAAATTCCGGCAAGATTTATAAATGACAGGGTTAATTTCCTTTCAATTATAGAAAATCTTGAAGTATCTCCGACTATGGATAAGGCAAAAGTCGTTGTTAATGAAAGAACCGGAACGGTAGTAATAGGAGCTGATGTAAAACTTCTACCAGCTGCTGTTGCGCACGGTAATATAACAGTTACGGTTTCTACGACAAATGATGTTTCTCAGCCGAACGGTTTCTCCAACGGTGCAACCGTCGGGTTTGAAAACTCTGATATTCAGATTAATAAAGCTCCGGGAAGCTTAGTAACAATGCCGGCTAATAGTAATCTTAATGATTTAGTCAGAGCATTGAACTCTATCGGGGTAGCACCGGTTGATTTAATCTCAATATTGCAGGCGCTCAAAAAATCAGGAAGCCTGCAGGCTGATTTAGTAATTATTTAGGGGTAAATGTTAATTTTATTGGGAATTGGTACTACAAGTTAAAAGAGGAATAAATGGACTTTTCAACACCTACAATAGATTTAATAAAAAGCGGACTTAATAACGCACAAACTGTAAATTCAGATCAGGTTCTTTATAACAGAATTAAAGAATCCGGCGATTCTAAAGAACAGTTAAGAAAAGCTGCAACAGAATTTGAGTCCATATTTGTAACCAAAATGCTTTCTGAAATGGATAAAACGGTTGATCATGAGAACGGGCTTTTTGGCAAAGAAAGTCAGTATGTTGATACTTTTAAATCAATAGTTTACCAGCAGATGGGGCGTGATATTGCAAATAACCCGAGAACAAGCTTTGGATTTGCAGACCAGATTTACAGACAAATGGAAAAATACGCAAATTAGTGTAAAGGAAATTATAAATGTTACCAAGAATAGAACAAAATTCAGTACAACAGTTCAGCGCATTAAATGCCTTTAAATCAGCACGAGCGCTTCCTAAGCAGGAAGAATCTGAAAATGTAGAAGTATCAAGGGGTACAGAAACTACTTCTGCACAAACGCTTCTTGATAGAATTGATGTAAATGAAGTGAGAGAATGTGCAAAGACTGTTGGAGAATTCAATATTTCAGACGATGACATAAAATATGGTCTGCTGTATGGTAGAAGTGTTATTGCAGAATACTTATGCTAGGGATGTTGGGGATTTAAACCGGCTAAATGAGGAAGAGGAAATGAAAAGAGTATTAATATCTATTGCTATATTAACAATGACAACAATGACAGTAAACGCAGAATCTCTGTTTACTCTGGGTGCAACTCAGAATTATGCAGGCGTTCCGCGCTCATTGTTCGGTGGTGTTCAAGCGCATCAAATCGGCGACTTGTTATCAATAATAATGCAGGAAAATATTACGGTAAGTGATAACTTAACCTATTCTTCTGAAAAATCATCTAACACAGTTGATACTTTTACAACTTTTCTGAATAAATGGCTGGGACTTTCGCTCAAAGATTCTAACGGCTACGGTGGTTCTAATGAAGTTTCTAACTCTGCTGCCGGCGGACGTTCAATGACTTTCGGCGACAAGATTGCAGTTCAGGTTGTGCAGCAGCTTCCGAATGGAAATCTTGCTGTGCAGGGAAAGAAAACTCTTGTTAACGGCAACGAAAGAATGGATTTCATCGTAACCGGTGTTGTTGACCCTAGATGGCTTAATGTAGACGGCGAAATATATTCATATAATGTATCGAATCTACAGTTTGCACTTTCAGGACGTGGTGCTATTTCTAGAAACCAGAACGAAGGTATATTCAACAGATTTGTTAAGTACTTATTCTAGGGTAGAGGTTACAGGATTAACGTAAAATGGATAAAAAATTATTTCAAAATTTAATAGATATTTTGGACGAAGAGATTAATGCTTATTCAAAAATGAAAGAATATTTTTCCGAAAAGAAAGAAATTCTAAAAAAAGCAAAGCCTGACGATTTAGGAGTTCTGGATAATAAAATTATTGCACTGAACAATCAAATTGTGAAATTAAATAATTCCCGAAAAGAATTGGCTGTTCAAATCAACGGTGAAGATACCAATATGTCAGGTTTTATCGCTGTTGCAGAGAAGGAAGCTCCGGAATATGTTGATGCGTTATCAGAAAGAAAAGTAAAGATTTGTAAACTTATTCCTGAATTAATGTTATTAAATAATCAAAATGTGGAATTATTAAAGCATGGCATCATAATCTCTAACAAGATGTTGGAAACAATAATTGATGCATTTGCTCCTCAAGGATGTAATTATAACGGAGCAGGCAAAACAGACTCACAAGAATACGACTTGTGGACCATAAACGAAGAAATATAGAGGCATAACAGCCTTTATTAAATCTGAGTTGCATGAAACAAAATAAAATGAGGTAAATCATGGTTAGCTTGTTATCATCACTGAATATGACAGCAAATACGCTTTCAGTAAACGAAAAAGCAATAAGCGTTGTATCGCATAACGTTGCGAATATGAATACCGAAGGGTATCATAAACAGCGTGTAAATTTGCAGACAAGAAATATTGCAGGTGCTATAGGTAACAATGTTAATAACCAGATAAAGGCTAATGGCGGTGTAAAGATTGCAAATGTTATACGATACAATGATGAGTATCTAAATAACTATTACAGAACCCAGCTGTCAGAGCAAAGTAAGCTTGGACAGCAGCTTGACGGGCTTGGAGACCTTGCATCAATTTTAAATGATTTAGAAGGAACCGGTATAGACGGAGCACTTTCTGATTTTTATGAAGCTTTGAATAACCTTAATGAATATCCAGCAAGTTCTACTGCCAGAATAAACTTCATAGAAACGGCAAAGACTTTGACTTCAACAATGAATTCAAAATACCAGCAGCTTCAGGAAAATACTACGAAGGCTCTTGGTGACGGCGTAAGTCAGGAAAGTCTTGAAAATTCAAAAATTTACGTTCAATATAGAGAGCTTAATAATAAGCTTGAAGAACTTGCAAGCGTAAATAAAGCCCTTATTACAACGCAGACAGGTACTCTTGAGGCAAATAACCTTCTTGATAAACGTGACTTGATTTTGAATGAAATTGCAGAATTTACAGATATCAAAGTCGTTGAAAAACATAATGGTGCGGTAAATCTTTATATAGGAGATACTGCTGTTGTAAAATGCGCAGAAGTTACCGGAAAACTTGAAATCCAGACCGCAAAATCATATTGCGATTCTCAAAATCCTCCAATAGCTTATCCTGATGACTGGGATGGCGAAAATGCAGTTATTAGTATTGTAAATCCTGAAACAGGCGAGGTAATTAATAAAAATGCTAATGCAGATATAACCTCAGGTGCACTTGGAGGACTGCTTCACTTTGCAACAGATAACGGGGATGGTGAGAATGGAATTAATGCCGGAACAGTTATGAAAGGACTGGACAAGCTGGCACAGTCAATTGCAGATATCTTCAATGACTTGAATACCAGAAACGGCGCTTATTGCATTAATCCTGATGATACGACAAAACTGCAGGCAACAACAGCGGATAATCTAATTTTTGTCGGGGCAGACGGTACAGGACAGGGAATTACTGCAGGAAACATACAGATTAACTCAGATTTGCTTACAGATGACGGCTGCTGGAAGATTGCCTGTGCATATTTTGGCGACCCTGCAACTAACTTTGATGAAAATGCTATTGGTAATGCTCAAAACGTAGTTGATATGCTTGGAACAAGAACTCAAAAAATTGCAGACCTTGATGGTATGTCGCTTGAAGACTTTTATACTGGACTTGTTGGTAAAGTAGCATCAGCAGGAAGCAATATTCAGTCTTTATACGACACACAGTCAGAAGTGATTAACTCTATCGAAAGCAAGATTAAAGATGCAACAGGTGTTGATTTGAATGAAGAGCTGGTAGATTTAGTAAAGTATCAAACCGCATATTCTGCAGCTGCTCAGGTGTTTAATACCTGCAATAGCTGTCTTGATGTGCTTATGAGCTTAGGAGGTTAATTGATATGGTAAACAGAATTTCTACATCAGGCAGATATTCACAGCTTATAGCTGATATGCAAAAGCAGCTTAGCAACTATAATAAGTTAACCCAGCAATTAGCTTCCGGCAGCAAGGTTAATAATATTACAGACAACCCGATTGCTGCTGTAAATATTTTGAATACAAATAGACAGCTAGGTCAAATTGATATTTTTTCTAAAAACGTAGAAATGGCTATGACAGAGCTAAGCACTCTTGATGATTTGATGGATTTAGCAACCGGTTATCTTTCTACTGCATGGGATAAGGCAGTACAGGCAAACAACCAGACGTACGGTAAATCTTCTCTTGAAGCTTTGAAGGTTGAGATTGATGAAATTACAAAGACAATGGTCGATCTTGCGAATACTGAATATAATGATAATTATATTTTTGGCGGAACGAATACTAAGATTTTGCCGTATGAGCAGGCTGAAAATGGTGATATTATTTATAATGGAACACCTTATGATAACAAAGATTATATAAGACAAACAGAAGTTGCAGACGGGGTTTTTGAAGTAATAAACACTACAGGAGATAAGGTTTTTGGTTATTATAAATCAGCTGTAGAACCAGGTAACGGTGTTTATACTGATGCTAACGGCAAGCGTGTAATAGAATCAACAGATGCAGGTACTGGGCAAAAGGTTTATAAATATGAAAACGGGGTAGAATATACCGGTGATGTTGCAGATTTAACTGACGGCGCGGAAGAAGAAGCTGTAGGGGTTATGGGTGCATTGAGAAAACTTAGTAATTCTCTGGGGACTGTTGTTGAAGGGCTCGAAGCTGGAGATGATGCTATGGTTCAAGAGGGTTATGCAGAAATGAATTCAACTCTGGATATGTTCTCGGATTCTCTAAATACTATTACAACAGAGCAGACCAAATTCGGCGGAGTATACAACCGTATGGAAATGTCTACTTCAACTCTTGAAACAAATGGTGATAATTTGACAGCTTATCTTTCACAAATAAAAGATATTGATATTACAACAGCGATAACAGAATGGATGCAGGCTCAGTATGCATATCAGGCAAGCTTGCAGGTAACCTCTGCCTCAATGGGTATGAGTTTGTTGAATTACATGTAAAAATAAGCTTCCGTTCCTCACGGATGAAGAGCGGAAGTAAATTATAAAAAAATAAATATTATATAGTCTACAATTTTAATATACTTACCATTTTTAAGGACATTCATTGTCCTTTTTATTTTTTTGTAATATAATTAGAACCATAAGTTTATCGGAGGGAGTATGACAAAAAACGTTATTTGCATCAAATGGGGTACAAAATTCGGTCCGGAATATGTGAACAGATTGTATCACATGGTTGAGAAAAATCTATCGATTCCGCATAGATTCGTGTGTTTTACTGACAACAGCGAAGGTCTTGCAGAAGGTATTGAAACAAGAGAACTGCCTCCGTATGAAGATAATCCTAATATCGGTGATAAAGGCTGGAGAAAGCTTTCTTTATTTAATGAAAAGCTTGCTGATTTAGAAGGGACAGCTCTTTTCCTTGATTTGGATATTGTAATTCGGTCTGATTTAACTCCTTTCTTCGAGGCTGAAGGAGAATTTCTTATTGTAAAAGATTGGGATTTCCCGGATGATATTATTGGCAACTCGTCTGTTTTTAGATTTGAAGTGGGAAAACATCCGGATGTTTTGGAAAACTTTTATAAACTAGGTAATGAAATAAGACACGATTATAAAAATGAACAGGCATTCCTTTCTTACGAAATGGATAGAAAAGGTATTCTTAAATATTGGAGTTCTGATTGGTGTGTAAGTTTTAAACGAAATTGCCTGCAGCCATTCCCGCTTAATTTTTTCTTGATGCCAAAAGACCCTGAGAATGCTAAAATTATAGTATTCCACGGCAGACCAACTCCGGAACAGGCTTATAAAGGTTTTATGGGAAAAGGCGGATTAAGGTACGTTAAACCTACTAAATGGCTTGATAAATATTATCAGTAGGTGCTGAAAATGCTTCTTTTAGAAATTATAATTACAATTTTATTTTATTTATTTCTTCCCTTTTATTTTGTTGAACGTGTTATTCACAAAAAGTCACATGGATGGAAGGAAAAATTTGCTTACGTCAAAGAATTTACAAAAGAGGATAAAGTAATACACATTCATTGCTGCTCTGTAGGTGAAGCTTTAGCAATAGAAAATCTGCTTAAATCGATTCGTGCAAACTTTCCGGAAAATAAAATTGTAGTAACGACATTTACATACGCTGGCCAGCAGATTGCACAGAAAAAATATGCGGAACTGGCAGATTATATTACTTATTTCCCTTTCGATATGCCGATTTCGGTAAACAGATTCTTGGCAAGAATAAAACCACAGGTTTCGATTATAGTAGAAACAGAAATCTGGCCGTATTTTGCCTATAGCTGTAAAAAACGCGGTATTCCTCTGTTTATCATAAATGCAAGGATTTCTGATAAATCATACGGTCAGTATAGACGAATGAAATTTTTCTTTAAGAAAATATTGCAGAACTATTGTGCTGTATATGCACAAAGTATTGAGGATATGGATAAATTTGTTTCTATTGGGATGAAACGTGAAAATGTTGAAATGATGGGAAATCTGAAATTTGATGTCAAAAGAACAGATGAAAATGTCGATATAGGGCAGGAAAATTTCCGTATTCTTCTTGCAGGAAGTACGCATAAACCGGAAAATGAAATAGTTATAAATAATTATAAAAAACTTAAAGAAAAATTCGGGGATTTAAAATTATTAATAGCTCCAAGACACATGGAACGGGTTCCTGATATTAAAAACCTGTTAGAAAAATATAACCTTTCTTACGGTCTTCGTTCCTGCAATGATAAATTTAGCTGTGAAATTGATGTAATAATTCTTGATACACTGGGTGAATTAAAGAAAATGTATTCAATATGTCATCTTGCATTTATTGGAGGAAGCTTTAACAAAACAGGCGGTCACAATCCGCTTGAGGCTGCGATTTATGAAAAGCCGGTTGTGTCAGGCCCGTCGATTTTTAACTTTAAAGACATTTATGATATTTTATGTAAATCCGGTGCAGGCAAGGTTGTTAAAACTCCGGAAGGAATGTTTGAGTATCTTAAAAATCTTTTGGAAAACCAGGCGGAGTATGACAGAACAAAAGAGGCTTCTCAGAAAGTGTTTGAGGCTCAACGCGGTGCAATAAATTTTGTGATTGATAAACTTAAGGCTGTTTTGAAATAATAATTAAATTTCTTTCAAAAACTTCATCTAATGGCAAAGTATACGTAATAATTTCATCAATTTTTGCATTATTTTTTGCGAGAACTTTTATTGCATTTCTAATTTCTTCCTGTGCTTTTCTAGATTTGTAAGCAGCAAAATACCCGCCGGCTTTCAAAAGCGGTAGTGCATATTCACAAATTTTACTTAAATCTGCTACCGCACGACTTGTAATTACATCGAATTTTTTATTTTTTATATTTTCAACCCTGTCACATATAGTTGTTAAGTTTGTTAACATCAATTCTTCTTTTATTTCATTGATTGCGTTAATTTTTTTTCTTATGCTGTCAATTCCAGTAACATTAAATTCAGGGAATTCAATTGCAATAGGAACGCAGGGAAATCCACCTCCGCAGCCAATATCAAGAATATCTCCGGCGGTAATATTATATTTTTCAAAAAATAATTTTATTCCAAGAGAGTCATAAATATGTTTTTCAAAAAGTAATTTTTCATCATTTTTTGAAATTAGGTTAAGTTTTGCGTTCTTCTGCAAAAACACTTCGATATATTTTGTAAAATCAGCTTTAATCTTAAGTTTATCCATATTTTCTTTCTAAATCACTAAAAACATCCTTATCCATACGCAGTTTCATATCTTTTACTCTAGCCTCTATTTTGGTTATGTTAATAGAATCGCCTAAAGTTTGTGCTATTCTTCTTGCCTTAAAGTATTCAATAAGTGCTTTCTTGTTAAGTGAGATGTTATTGTAATAATAATCCCCCAGAGCCAGCGTTGCTTCAAGCAGATAGAAATCTTCATTTATAAACTCGGCGCTTTGTTTTGCTTCAATCAGGTATTCAAGAGCCTTTTTGTCTTTTTCTTTTATGCAGATTTTCGCAAGATATGATGCATTATAATAAATTCCGTCATAATTGTTATTTGACTTTTCTATATCATAAGCTTTTGTAAAACAATCTCTGGCATCTGAAAGATTTTCATTATCAAAGTAACAGGAGCCCATGTTGGAATATGCAAGAACTTTGTAAGGATTTCTTCCGCCTATAGTTATGCATTTTGCATAATATTCGAATGCATTTTTTTCATCCTGCCTGTCATCATTTGCAAGAGCGTATTTAAAATAAAGCTCTGCACGGGTTTCATTTGTAGTATTATCATCAAGTGACTCAAGTGCTTTCTGATAATAAGAATATGCTTCATCTGGATTGTTCATCGCAGAATAAATATTACCCAGCAGTGTGCAAGATGAAACCATAAGTGATTGAGGTGTATCAACTGAATAAATTACTTTTTTTATAGTTTCAATTGCTCTTTCATTTTTGTACATCAGAAAATACAGGTCAGTGAGTTCATAATACAAATAATTTAAGTTTATAACCTCATTATTTTTTTTGTAGAAAAGTTCAACCAGCTCATAATAATGCTGTGCCGTTTGATAATCGCCAATTTCTTTGTATAAACGTGCTAGAAGCATTCTTGTTTCAATAAGGGTGTGTATATCAACTTCCGGGGAATTTATAATTTCAATAAATGTTTCAATGGCTTCTGTATTTTTCTTTTCTTCAGCAAGTTTTTTTGCTCGTTTAAATTTTTCATCAATAGTTGGAGATTTTTCAATTGTTTCAGTTTTTATTCTTGGGGTTACTGTTTCTACAATCTGCGGCTGTGGATTTTTTCCGCTTTCTATTTCAGCAATTCGTTTATTATGATATTCGATTTCTGCTCTCAAAGCATGTCTTGAAATCATAATTTCACGAGTTTGAAGCGGCTCTTTAAGCTGCTTTTCATAAATATTTATAATATATTTATGCAGTTTTATTTCTGTCTTTGCCGGGATTGAAATATCAATATTCTGCTGGAAATAATCTTGAACGTAAACAGTTTCGCCAACCTGAAATATCATTAAATTATTTTTCAGGTACTCAAGCGAAAACTCGTCATACAGTTCAAAAACAGCAAGAGCATTTAATGTTAATCCGTGTCTTACAGTTCTAAGAAACCAGAAAAAGTTCCGAATAGTTGCAGGAACCATATTGATGTAAGTTAGCCCGAGATACGAATCAAAGCTCATTCCAGACTGTGCAAATTTCCCCAGAAAATCTCCGAGCTGAGCTTTCATTGCCTGTACAATTTTTAGTGATAGTGCTGTGTAGTAGTAATATCCTCTTGTATATTTATAAAAATCTTCTAAAACCGTATCAGTACCGGTTATCTGGTAAGAAGAAATAAATTCGCGAAATATATCTTTAGAAAAAGCTTTAAGAAATACTTTTTTACCGACCTTTATGCTTCCAAAAATACCAGGTGTCATCGCTCTTGTAGATGCTATTATTTTGACGTTTGTCAGCTGAGATAGTTTTTCAAGGAAGTCAATTACCAATCCATTATTTTCAGCACTAATATCGTCGTAAGAATGAAGTATTATTACAAAAGGCTTTTTTATAGAAGAAATGTACTGCTGTAATTTTACAGAAAGTGTTGTTACTTTTGCGTTAATATTAACGGCTTTAGAAAGTGTGGTTTTTTCAATAACATCAATAAATGAAATTAGAATATCATCGCAAACAGTAGATGCTTTGCAATAATATTCTAATTTTATTACATCTTTATTAATAAATTCAGAAACATAATTTATAAACTGCCTCTTACCTGTTCCTAAAAAACCGTGAACGTATAGAAGTATATCGTCCGAATTGAAAAAATCTACAGCTTTGATAATTTCAGCGTAATTATTCTTTAAGAGAAATTTATTAATGCAGCCCGCTTCCGGTAAATTAATATTTTCTGTATCAACTGAGCTATCCAAAAAATTATATTCCATAACACGATTTTAAATGATATTTATGTAATTTGCAAATATTTTGGTATAATAGAATAGCGGATAAATTAGGAGGTGTAAAATGTTTCATATATGTTTGCAGCTGGGATTAACGGCTATAATAGCTTATTTAATCGGCTCAATACCTACCGGCTACTTAATAGTAAAAGCTAAAACCGGAAAAGATATAAGGACAGTAGGTTCAGGCTCAACCGGAGCAACAAATGTAAAAAGGGTGCTGGGAAAAAACTATTTTTTCCTTGTTATGCTTCTTGATGCTATTAAAGGGGCTCTTCCTGTAATATTAGCAAAAATGTTTGTAACTGTAGCTCTTTCGATTGGTCTGGCTCCGGTCATTGCAGCAGTCGCTGTTATTATCGGGCACAGCAAGTCAATCTTTTTACAGTTTAAAGGCGGCAAATCAGTTGCTTCAGGTGTAGGAACTATTATTGCATTAAACTGGATGGCAGGTTTAATAATTGCAGTTGTATGGGGAATTATAACCTACACTACAAAATACGTTTCAGTCGGGTCGATTATTGCATTGCTGATATCTCCGTTTGTAATGTATTTCTTGAATGCTCCTGCTGCTTATGCTGGATACTGCGCAATAGGTGCACTTTACATTGTTTACTTGCATAGAGAGAATATAAAACGTTTGATACAGGGAAATGAAAATAAGGTGAGATAATGTCAGAAATTTTTGGAAATATTCATTCAATAGAAAGCTGCGGCACGGTTGACGGCCCGGGAATAAGATTTGTAGTATTTACGCAGGGCTGTCCTCTAAGATGCCAGTACTGCCATAATCCTGATACCTGGGATATTAATAAACAGGCAAATCATATGAGTGTTGGCGATATTTTAAAACAATATGAAGGTGTTAAGGAATTTTGTTCCGGCGGAATTACGGTAACCGGCGGTGAACCGCTTTGTCAGATTGAATTTGTTACAGAGCTTTTCAAACAAGCAAATGCAAAAGGAATTAATACAGCACTTGATACTTCAGGTATTTTCTTTAATAGGGATAACACTGAAAAAATAGATGAATTATTAAAATATACAAGCATTGTACTTCTGGACATCAAGCATATAGATGACGAAGAACATAAAAAACTTACCAAACATTCTAATAAGAATATTTTAGCTTTTGCAAAATATCTTTCAGATATTAAAAAACCAATGTGGGTAAGACATGTTGTTGTACCAGGTATTACTTTTAAAGAAGAATATTTGACGCGTCTAGGAGTTTTCCTTGCAGGACTTCATAATATTGCCGCGCTTGATGTGCTGCCATATCACGATATGGCTGTGCCAAAATATGAAAATCTAGGTATTGAATACCCGCTTAAAGGTGTTCCGCCTTTATCTCATGAACAGGCAATGGAGGCAAGAAATATTATTATGAAAGCTTATAAAGCAAAAAAAGAGGAGGGTTAAACCTCCTCTTTTAGTTTATATCTTCCAGCTGTTTAAATATTCTTCTTGTTCTGCAGTCAAAGTATCAATAGAAATTCCCATTGATTCCAGCTTCAACTTAGCAATGTCAACATCAACGTGTTCTGGCAGTGTGTATAGTTTATTTTCTAATTTGCCTTTATTTTTAACAAGAAATTCAATGCCGAGAGCCTGATTAGCAAAGCTCATATCCATAACAGATGCCGGGTGGCCTTCTGCAGCAACAAGGTTAACTAATCTTCCTTCAGCCAGGACGTATACAGATTTGCCGTTAGTCAGTTTATATTCGTCTAAGAATGGTCTGATGCGTTTAATCTCAACTGTATGTCCTTTCAAATCAGGAACATTGACTTCATGGTCAAAGTGTCCTGCGTTGCATAAGAAAGCTCCTTCTTTCATAGTCATAATATGTTGAACGTCGACAACATGCTTATCGCCAGTAACTGTTAAGAAAATATCTCCTTCTTTTGCAGCTTCCGCAATCGGCATAACTCTGTAACCTTCCATTGCAGCTTCCAGAGCTTTTAGCGGATCAACTTCGCAAACAATAACGTTAGCGCCAAGAGCCTTTGCTCTAAGAGCACATCCTCTGCCGCACCATCCGTAACCGGAGATTACAACTGTTTTTCCCGCAATAAGAATGTTGGCAGCTCTCATTATACCGTCCATAGCACTTTGTCCGGTTCCATAGCGGTTGTCATATAAATGTTTTGTTAAACTTGTATTAACTCCAAGTGCTGGGAATCTTAATTCCTTTTGATTTTCCAATGCCTGTAATCTTATAATACCTGTCGTTGTTTCTTCTGTAGAGCCGATTATATGACTTGCAAGTTCCGGTCTTTCTGCATGTAAAGTCGCAACTAAATCACAGCCGTCATCAATAATTATATCCGGATTGTGGTCTAATGCTGAACGTACGTGCTCTCTATAAACCTCAACAGACTCCCCTGCGTAACCTAATACAGGAATATCCCAGTATTTAACAAGAGCTGCAGCAACGTCATCCTGAGTAGATAATGGATTTGAAGCAATCAGTACAGCATCAGCTCCGCCGTCTTTCATTACTGTACAAAGTGCTGCAGTTTCTTTTGTAACGTGAACACAAGCTGATAATTTTAATCCTGCAAAAGGTTTTTCCTTCAAAAATCTTTCACGAATTTTTCTTAAAACAGGCATGTCTTTCATAGCCCATTCGATATTATTTTTGCCTTGTTCAGCAAGATTAATATCTTTAATATCATATTTAAGCTGAGTTGAATTCATAACTTCCTTCCTATTCCTTTAAATTTGCTACACTAACTGTATACATTTTATCATCAACATGAACAACAGCCCATCTTAAAGGTTTAATGTTGCGTTTTGTTAACTCTTTTTCGATATATTCTGTTGAAGGACTTCCGTTGTTAGGAATATCAATAAGTTCTGAAACAATTTGCATAATTGATAATAGTTTAGCAAGAATAACAATTCAAAAAAGTAAATGTAAAAAAATCGTAACAATATGTCAAATTTAAATTTTATTGATACTTTATATATTTAATATACAAGGAGGAATATTATGGGAATGAACTTGAATAATGATGTTTTTAGTACCGAGTATGTTTTATCTAAGTGTGATACAAATAAGGACGGTAAAACAACTGTAACTGAATTTTTGAAAGAGCGTAATAATTCAATATTTGGATATGATGATTTAAATAAAAAAGCAATTGCTTTACTAAAGGACTATGCTGGTTCTGATGGTATATTATCGACAGCTGAATATGCAAGCTGGCTGGGAAGTAGTGATTATGACAAACTGTTAGAGGAGTATAAAATTCGCAGTGGAAAAGATATTCAAGAACAGCGCAATAATGGTACATATAAGAGTGGAATCTCAAAAGAACATTTACAAAATTTATTAAGTGATAAAGCATATATGGAAGAAACAGAAAAAATACTCCTTCAGCGTGATGATAAAAACAAAGACGGTATTGTAACTGTTGAAGAATTTACTGAAGGTTTAGAGTTCTTAAAGAAATATGAGGGTGATTATTACCAAAGGGCAGTAGAGGCTGCTAAAAAATATGCAGTTGATGATAAAATTGATGCTAAAGAATACATAACCTGGCTTAATAGCGAAGATTATGGAACAGTGCTAGATGATACTAGAATTATAGATGGTAAAGAGCTTGAAGCGGAAAAGAAAAAAGCAACAAATACTTATGAGGTACCAACTTCGAAGAATTTAACAACATTTTGGAACATTCCTCAATTTTGGAATTTTTCTCAGTTCCAATTCCCTAAATTTAACTTTGCTCAACCATTTCAACTATTTTTTAATTGGAGTAATCCATTAATTTTATTCCACTGTAACTGATTTTGCGAGGTTTCTCGGCTGGTCAACATCCTTACCTAAAAATTCTGCAATGTAATAAGCTAATAGTTGTAATGGAACTACTGCAAGAGCAGGTGATAAGATTTCGGAAATCTCAGGAATTCTAATTATGTAATCAAATAATTCATTTAACTTTGTATCATCAGAATCTGTTAATGCTATCATTCTTGCATTACGTGCTCTTGCTTCTTCTGAGTTAGATAAAATTTTGTCATAAACTTTGCCTTTCATTAATATTGAAAGTACCGGCATTGTTTCATCAAGCATTGCAATCGGGCCGTGTTTTAATTCGCCGGCAGTATAACCTGTTGCATTAATGTAGCTTATTTCTTTTAATTTTAAGGCGCCTTCCAATGCCGTCGGATAATTGATACCTCTAGCAATAAAAATGAAGTCTTTTGAACTAGAAAATGCACGTGCGCACTTTTGTATATCTTCTTTATGGGAAAGTACCTTTTCTATTTTTTGCGGCAGAACAATAAGTTCGTGTTTTAAATCTCTTAACTCTTTTTCATTCACACCTTTAACCTCAGCCATATAGATTGCAAGCAGGTAGAAAGAAATTAATTGTGCCATATAAGATTTTGTCGCAGCAACAGAAACTTCAATACCTGCATAAACAGGAACAAGGCTGTCGGCTTCACGTGCCATAGTCGAATCCGGTCTATTAGTAACAATTAGGATGTGTGAGCCTTTTGCTTTAGCCTGTCTTACAGCTGTAATAGTGTCAGCAGTTTCTCCTGACTGCGAAACCCCTATCACTAAAGTATTTTGATCTGTAATTGTTTTTCTGTAGATATATTCACTTGATGGCTCTACATCAACAGAAATTCCACAAAAATCTTCAATGATGTACTTACCAACCATTGCTGCATGGAGCGATGTTCCGCAGGCAACGATTTGAATACGGTTTAAGTTCTTTAATTTATCTCTGTCAAGAGTTACTTCTTTTAAGTGTATAGGCTCATCCATTGCTCTGAGTTTACCGGAAAGAACATTTCTTACAACGTCAGGCTGTTCGTGAATTTCTTTGAGCATAAAATGTTTGTATCCCATTTTACTCAGAGCAACCGGTTCCCAGGGTAAAGTTTCAACTTTTCCCTGTATAGAATTATTATCAATATCAATTAATTTCATTGAATTTGGTGTTACTGTAACGATTTGATTATCATCAATGTACATAGCTTTTTTAGTATGCTGAATAATTGCCGGTACATCAGACGCGATATAATATTCATTTTCACCTAAACCAACCAGCAGAGGAGCATTTCTCCTGGTAGCAACAATTGTATCCTTAACATCCTGATGTATAACACAAAGAGCATAGGCCCCTTCTATTTCTTTTGTAGCAAGTCTTACAGCTTCAGTTAAATCATTTGTTTCTGCAAATTTTGTAGCAATTAGGTGTGCAACAGTTTCTGTATCAGTTTGTGAGCGGAAAGTGCATCCTTTTTTCTCAAGTTTTTCACGAAGTTCCTTAAAGTTTTCAATAATTCCGTTGTGAACAATTGCAACTCTTCCACAATTGCATGTGTGCGGGTGAGCATTCGCAACAGTCGGAGCCCCGTGTGTAGCCCAGCGGATATGACCTATACCAATAGTAGATTTAGAAATCTCTGCATAATTTTTTTCAACAATATCTTTTAAGTTTTGAAGCTTGCCTTCTGCTTTGTAGAGCTGAACTTTACCATCAACATTAACAGCAATACCAGCTGAATCGTAACCTCTATATTCAAGATTTGTAAGTCCTTCAAGCAATATATCAATAGCTTTTTTACTGCCAACATATCCTACAATTCCGCACATATATCATACTCTCCTATTATTTTCAGTATTAAGTGGATATTCAACCACTACCAACTCATTCTAGCATAAAATTATAAATTGCCTAATTAAGATTTTCTAAAGAAATCTCTGATTTTATTAATACCGGCAATGCCTGCGGTTGCAAGAGCAACGCCTCCAAAAATTTTAAAATAAAGTGATTTATTAAAGTCATTTTTTGCTTTCTCCTTTTTTGTACCTTGGTAAATGTCAGTATTGATTGCATTAATCTTTTGCTTTGCTTCTTTTTCAGAAAAAAGAGTATGCTTAGGAAGCGCTGCAGGTGCTTCTGCTACGGTTATTTTGGGGCGTTTGACTTTTGTTTCTGTCGAATAATGCCCTTCTAAAATGTTTTTGTTAATCTCAGTCATTTAGAATAGTTCTCCGTATCTTAAAAGTTTGTGCAGCCGGCTTTTGGGAAGGTACATCATTCCAACCTGAGCCGGAATGTCGGGTATTTTCTTGATAATACATTCCTCCATATATTGATTTGCCTCCGGACTTGTAAATCTAAACCCAAGTTTGTAAAAGAACAATGCTGGCGAAGACTCTTTTGTCATCGGTGCTGAAAAAGTGACAATTCTTCCGTCAGCTTTAGAGTCAAACATGGCTTTTTCTGCAAGATTTTTAATCGCTTCTGTGCCTAATCCGCATCGAGCTTTAGGTGATTGAATATAATCAATAATATAACAATTTTTTAAGTATTTTATTTGCCGTTTTATTGGCGGGGATACAAATTCTTGTGACGTGAAGAAGTTACTATTATTCTGCGGCAGAATTTCTTCTACAATATCAACATAATCATCTTCTATCTCACCAGGGATAATAATATTATCCCCTCTTTTAACTTTTTTGACTTTAATAATAGCCTTTTCTTTTAGAGGCGGAGTTTTAAATCCTAAAATTGGCGGCATACTGAAGCTCGATACTGAAGCCATCGGCTTAGCAACTGCCATCTGTGGACGCAAGTCCATAGTTGCAATATTGTTAATCATACCTACCTAACCTATATTTATCTAACCTTACTTATATAAAGTATTGTTTTTCCTAAAAATTGCCTTTTTGTAATAAAAGTTTACACAAAAGATAAAAATTTGCCCATTTGTGGCTATTGAAAATAAACTTTCTTTTTGTTACTCTTTAATAAGAAATTACTTAACAAAAATTTACTTAATAATTCTTAATAATTTGGGGATAAAAGGTTAAATTTTTTTGTGTGTGGTTTTTTATATATATAGTAGTTATGTGTGTAAGGAGTTTGTCTTATGAAGATTAACGCAGTTGGTGTTGACTATTCAGTTTTGAGAGCGAAAAACAGAAATGTGAAGGAGGCGGAAGCACCAAAAGATATTGCAGGTGTTCCAAAAGGAATGTCAATGATATCTTTTAAAAGTGGTAATCCTCGCCATATAGCTCATATGGTTGCCGAAGAACCATTATTTGGTTTTAATGGCGGCGGTGTTGGTACAGTTGTTAATGATTATAACTTTTTGGATAAAGATGTAGATAAAGTTGTAAAAATAATTCCTTTGTATAACCAGCAGGTAGATTACAAAAAAGATATAGATAAAAAAACAGGGAAAGTAAAAATGCCGATAGCTCAGGAGGTAAAAGTAAGATACATTCCTGATAATTTACCGGCAAACCATCCGTTTAAAGGAAAAGAAGGAACTCCGTTTGTAACAGGACAAGCAATAGATAATGCTACAAACCTTGTAGAATTTCTTGAAAATAAAAAAGACAGTGTATTTTTATTAGAAGAAGTAAAATCTTCTAAGATGAACTGGGGCATGGAAGAAAATGTTCCGATAAAGATGTTTAGGGCACAAAAGGATCAGCATTTAACAGACCTTATGACTAAAAAGGGTATGTCACCTGAGCTTCAAAACAAACTGGAATTTGTGTTTACATATGTTGATTCAACCGCAAGCATGCCAAAACAATATGCTGACGGTATGAGCTACTCATCAGCTACCGGCTCGGATTTGGAAAAAAGATTTGCTTCCGGCTGGAAAGGACAAGAATATCCAAAATACAATAAGGCTTCTGTAGAACTAATGTCCGGCTTAAAAGAAAAATATGGAATTGATCCAAAGTATTTCTTGTGTTCTGACGGACAGAACATGTTTACGATGCATTATGCCGCACAAAAAAATGCCGCAGGAGATTCATACTGGAAAGACAAATTTTTAGGCGGTGTAGGGCACAATATGAATGCAGGTTACGATCAGCCAATGGGGGCAAGGCAAGCGATTGTAAACCTTGGTGCAACAAAGGAAGAGCTTAAAAATTTAGCTAATAGTGAAGCTTATATAAATGCTCTGAAAAATGGCGAAGAAGAAAAGTTCTTACGAGAAACTGTTTTGAAGAATTTTGCAAGACCTTACGGAATGAATGCATATAGCGTAGCTGTTCATTATGCAAAAACAGGATACTCTCCTATGTTAACAACAGTTTCAGAAGGATATCATGATTCTTTGATAACTAATGATTTAGTTTCTAATATGTATGATGATTTAGTTGAATTAGATAAACTTGGTCGTTTTAAAGGGCTTACAAATCCCCTTATGGATCCAAAAATAACTCCTTTTAGTGATTCGGTATTTTTGCCTGGATTTGGTAATGATGTAAAATTGAAACTTGCAGATGGTTCAACTGTTACAGTTGGCAAACTTCAGCATTTTGATAAAAATAAATGCGATTTAAAAACTGTAAGAGAAATAAAACGCCAAAATAAAATAAATCTTTTAGAGAGATTTAATCCTAAATTTATCAATGCCGAAGAACTGGATAAAGATGGCAAAGTAATTGGCAAACCTAATGAAGGCAGAATGAAAATCTTAACAGGTTTGCCGAATAAAAATTCCAAACTTTACGGCGGGATTTCAGAAGAATATTTGAATAAACTTAAGAACGGAAAAGATGTAAAACTTGTCGTAAGCTGGGGACGTGGCGACCTTCAAAAAGGTATGGATACTGTTATTGATTCTTTCGAAAAATATGTTATAAAACATCCGGAAGAAGATGTAATCTTGCTTTTAGGCGGGCCGATGGAAAATGATGAGGCAAGAAAAGTTGTTGAAAAATTTGAATTATTGAATGCAAAGCCTAATCTAAATGGTAAAATGGTGTTTTCAGAAGGTTGGGCACCAGGTAAAGATTGGGCAATGTGTGCGGATGCAGCATTGCTTCCGTCAAGATTTGCACCTTGTGAACTTACAGACTTAGAGGCAAAGAAATGTTTGTGTACTCCAATTGTTCCTAATGTTCAGGGTATGGCACAAAAGAACTTTGATCCGGATATTGCTGCAGATGCAAAGTTAATGGATGCATACAAGGGCAAACACGAATACTTTATGTCAGAAGAAACTGCTTTGAAAGCTGCAAATGAAGATGCAAAGACGGCATTTAATAAAGTAAAAGATAAGCTTGTTAGCGATATAACCAAGAAGTATAAAGGACAAATAAATGAAGATATACCGGCAGAATTATTGAAAGGAACTTTGGAAGCTGATGAAGACTATAAAAAAGCTCTCAGAAAATTGAGAGATTCTGTGATTTCTGATGAAATGGCAGAATGTTTGGAAAGAGCATTAATAAGAGATAGAAACAGCAAGAATGCAGAAACAATTCTAGCTAATCAAATTAAAGCTGATACAACATGGTTCGGTAACGCCTGGTTGAGCGCAACCGGCAAATCTTCCGGTCAATTATATTTCGACTATCATTTCAATAATAAAGGTAAGAATATATCTAAAAATGATTTGATAAAACTTGATTTTTCAGGTTTAGGACATGGTATTACCGGTGGAAACAGTGGTAATTCTATTCACTTCAACGGTAAGACTAAAAAAATTGCAGCAGCTGCTCTAGGGCTTGCGGCTTTAACAGGACTTGGTATTACCGGATATAAATGCGGATGGTTATCTCCTAAATTTGCTGAAGAGAAAAAACACGGACATCTTTCCTGTGTAGGTTAATATCTTGAGATTGAATGTTTTTATTATAGAATTAATATATGATTATAAAAACATTTATAGAACCGCCAATAGATAATAATAATTATTTATTAATAGATGAACAATCCAAAGAGGCAGCTCTTGTGGATTGTTCTGCTGTAGATAGCAAAATTAATGATGCTTTAAGCGAAGCCGGAGCAGAACTTAAATACATTTTGTTAACACATGGACATTTTGATCATATTGCAGGGATTAGAAATAATCCTGACGTAAAGGTTGTTATGCACAAAAATGATATGGCTTGGCTTAATAAAGCAAATCAGTATTTACCAATGTTTGGCATGCCTCAGATGACTATTCCAAATATTGATATCTTTGTAACAGATGGGGACATAATTAAACTAGGTGACACAGAAATTAAGGTCATTCATACTCCGGGGCATACTCAAGGCGGTGTATGTTATCTTACAGATGGTAAACTTTTCTCCGGTGATACAATCTTTAGAGAAAGTGTAGGACGCTGTGATTTAGAAGGTGGAGATTTTGAACAAATAGTAGAAAGTATAAAAAATAAGATTTTTACTTTACCTCCAGAAACATTGATTTATCCTGGCCACGGGCGCATGACGTCGGTAGAATGGGAAAAAGAACACAATAGATTTATGTAAGAAAAATGCGATTGAATATTCTGTTCAATCGCATTTTTCTATTCTTTCTTATTTACCCCTGACTAGCAGCCGCAAGAATTTCCACTAAGTTGTGAATGGAATGTTCTTGAAATAACATCATCTTGTTGTTCTTTTGTTAATTTGATGAAGTTTACTGCATATCCTGACACTCTTACTGTAAGTTGAGGATATTTTTCTGGGTGTGCTTGTGCATCAAGTAATGTTTCTCTGTTAAATACGTTTACGTTAAGGTGATGTCCGCCTTTTTCAACATAACCGTCTAAAAGATTTATTAAATTTTCTTCTTGTTGAGTTGTCATTTTATTGTTCCTTTCTATTATATTCAAGCTGGTAGGATAAACCTACCAGCTAAAATTATATTTACCCTTATTGGCAAGTACCTTCGCAGCATCCGCAGTCGAGTTGGATATCCAAATCGCCCATGAATACTTCATCTTTACCTAAAGCATTAGGTATGATAGAGAAAGTATTTGAGATACCATCTTGAGCATCGTTGAACGGAAGTTTAGCAACTGAAGCTAATGAAGCAACTGCACCGTGAGAATCACGTCCGTGCATTGGGTTAGCACCTGGAGCAAGAGGTACTCCTGCTTTTCTGCCATCAGGAGTATTACCTGTTTTCTTACCGTAAACAACGTTTGAAGTAATTGTTAAGATAGACATTGTAGGAATAGAATTTCTATAAGTATAGTGTTTTCTAATCATATTCATGAATTTCTTAACGATATCTACTGCAAATTGGTCAACTCTGTCATCGTTGTTACCGTATTTTGGATAATCGCCTTCAACTTCGTAATCAACTACGATGCCGTCTTCATCTCTGATAGCTTTAACTTTTGCATACTTAATAGCAGAAAGTGAGTCAGCTACAACTGAAAGACCAGCAATACCTGTTGCGAAGTATCTCTTAACATCTCTGTCATGAAGAGCCATTTGAGATCTTTCGTAGCAGTATTTGTCATGCATATAGTGAATGCAGTTTAATGTATTAACATATAAACCAGCCAACCATTCCATCATATCTTCATATCTTGACATAACTTCATCGAAATCAAGGTATTCAGAAGTGATTGGTCTGTATTTAGGCCCGATTTGTTCTTTTAATCTTTCATCTACACCGCCGTTGATAGCGTATAATAAGCATTTAGCAAGGTTAGCACGAGCTCCGAAGAACTGCATTTCTTTGCCGACAACCATAGAAGATACGCAGCAAGCGATTGCATAATCATCACCGTGTGTAACTCTCATCATATCATCATTTTCATACTGGATAGATGAAGTTGTGATAGAGATGTGAGCAGCGTATTGTTTGAAGTTGTGAGGTAATCTCTTAGACCATAATACTGTTAAGTTTGGTTCAGGAGCAGTACCTAAGTTTTCAAGAGTATGAAGGTATCTAAAAGAGTTCTTAGTAACCATGTGACGTCCATCAATACCAACACCGCCGATAGATTCAGTTACCCAGGTAGGGTCGCCGGAGAACAATGAATTGTATTCAGGGGTTCTAGCGAATTTAACTAATCTTAACTTCATGATGAAGTGGTCAATCATTTCTTGAGCTTGTTCTTCAGTAATAACACCGTTTCTCAAATCTCTTTCAATAAAGATATCTAAGAAAGTAGAAGTTCTACCGATACTCATAGCAGCGCCGTTTTGTTCTTTTACTGCTGATAAGTAACCGAAGTACAACCACTGGATAGCTTCTTGAGCATTTTTAGCTGGTTGAGAAATATCAAAACCATAAGCTTGTCCTAATTCTTTCATTTCTTGAAGAGCTCTGATTTGTTCAGAAATTTCTTCTTTTAATTGAATTTTATCAGGAGTCATTTCGCCGTCTAAAGAAGCGTGTTGTTCTTTTTTATCTTCGATTAATCTATCAATACCATAGAGTGCAACTCTTCTGTAGTCACCGATGATACGTCCGCGTCCGTAAGCATCAGGAAGCCCTGTAAGGATAGCTGCGTGACGGGCTTTTCTCATTTCAGGAGTGTAAACATCAAATACACCCTGGTTATGAGTTTTTCTGTATTTTGTAAAAATTTCTGTAACTTCTGGATCTACTTCATAACCATATGATTTGCAAGAAGTTTCAGCCATTCTAATACCGCCAAACGGTTGAAGAGAACGTTTTAGAGGTTTATCAGTCTGAACGCCGACAATCTTTTCTAAGCTCTTGTCAATATAGCCGGCACCGTGTGAAGTGATAGTAGAAACAATTTTTGTATCCATATCAAGTACACCGCCGTTTTCGCGTTCTTTTTTGAACAATTCGCAGCATTCCTGCCACAATTTAGTTGTAGCTTCAGTAGGACCTGCCAGGAAGCTAGAATCACCATCATAAGGTGTGTAGTTTTTTTGGATAAAATCTCTTACATTGATTTCTGACTGCCATTTGCCGCCTACGAAATCTGTTGTAGAAGATTGTTTTTCTAATGTTAATTCTGACATTTTAATCTCCTTATCCTTTGCTGTCATGTCAGACAGCATACTATTACTATCTTTAATTCTATTATACCCCGTAAATAAAATATGGTACAGTTGTTTATACAACATTTATTAAGATTTTATTAAGTTTTACATCCGCTGCAGCAGCTGCTGCCATTTCTCATACATTCAATGCACTCACTCTGCATTTTACCCTCTTTTATGTAATGCTGAAAACTTTTTATCCATTTAGGTTCTTTGCAGGAACAGTTTTGCATAAATGTCAGATAGCCGACAAATTTTTCCAGAACTTCGTCTGGCATCGAATATTCAAGTTCATCTGCATAATTTTTATCTAGCAAAAGAACACTAGTTAAAAAGTTTTCTATTGTTTTATGGCGTTCTATTTTTTTTCTTGCAGCCAGACTGCCCTTTGATGTAAGAGTTATTAAGCCGTATGGTCTGTAATTTATGTATTCCTTTTTAGCTAGCAGCTTAACTGCTTCTGAGGTAGACGCAGCTCCAATATTCATCTTTTGGGAAACATCACGAACCCGTGCTGCATTATTTTCTTCCACGAGTTCATATATTGCAAGAAGATAATTTCCAAGACTTTTTGTTAATTCTTTCATAAGAATAATATACCATAAAATTATTTCTGGTATATAATAAATTTTATGGTATACCATAACACGAGGCAAAGAATGGATTATATACAGAAAATAAATGAATTAAAAAGAAGGAAAAACGTGGTAATTCTTACTCATTGCTACCAGTCTGTAGAACTTGATGAGGTTTCGGATTTTGTAGGAGATTCTTTTTATTTGAGTAAAAAGGCAACTACAACAAATGCTGATATTATAGTTTTTGCGGGAGTATATTTTATGGCGCAGTCAGCAAAACTTCTTAATCCGGATAAGAAGGTTTTGCTTCCGAATATGAATTCTGGATGTTTTATGTCTGATATGATCGGGTTAAGTCAATTAAGAGAATTTAGAGCAAAATATCCTGGTGTTCCTGCTGTATGCTATATTAATTCTACAGCTGAAGTCAAGGCAGAATGCGATATTTGCTGTACAAGTTCAAATGCGCTAGATGTAGTTAGAAGTCTTAAGGCAGAAAAGATTTTGTTTCTTCCTGACGCTTATCTTGGCAAATGGATTGAGAGGAAGATTGGTAATTTAAAAGTTATTACATATAACGGCTTCTGCCCTACGCATTTACGTATTCGGCCGGAGGATATTGAAACCGCGCGTATCAAATATCCGGAAGCTAAGATTCTAGCTCATCCTGAATGTCACACCGCGGTATCAATGCTGGCAGACTTTGTCGGTTCAACCAAAGAGATTATGGAATATGCAAGCAAGTCAAGCAATACGCGGTTTGTAATTGCTACGGAAAAAGGTGTTTATGACAGACTTAAACGAGATTTGCCAGAAAAAGAATTTTATATGATTCGTGATGACATTATTTGTACAAATATGAAATGGAATTCTCTGGAAGATATTTATAATGTTTTAAAAACGGAACAGAATGAAATTGAAATAGAGCGGTCAATTCAAGAAAAAGCATATAAATGTATAAATCGAATGATGGAAGGAGCAAAGGTTTGAATATACTTGTAGGAATGTCCGGCGGAGTAGACTCTTCAACGGCAGCTTTAATGCTTAAAGAACAAGGGCACAAAGTAATTGGCGTAACAATGGCTATATACAGGGGTAAATTGAATACAACTACAAGTTACAAGTGCGGAGGAGCTTGTTACGGTCCGGACGAGAAAGAAGATATTGAGGCAGCAAGAAATATTTGCAATCAAATCGGAATAGATTATTATGTTTTCGACTGTGTAGAAAAATATAATGAAATTGTGCTAGAAAAATTTAAGAAAGAATACCTTTCAGGACGTACGCCAAACCCTTGTGTATGGTGTAATTCTCTGATAAAGTTTGATGTATTGCCCCGGATAGCAAGACTTAACGGTATTGAGTTTGATAAGTTTGCAACCGGTCATTATGCAAGGATTGAAGAAGAAGACGGGCGTTATATTCTGAAGCGCGGAAAAAATCCTAAAAAAGACCAATCTTATTTTCTTTATCGCCTGAAGCAGGAACAGCTTAAAAATATTTTGCTTCCTCTAGGAGATTATACAAAGGAAGAAATCAGAAAAAGAGCAGAGAAGTGTGGATTGGCGGTTGCTGACAAGCCGGATTCGCAGGACTTTTATGAAGGTGATTACAATGAACTACTCGGAGTTGACCCAAAGCCCGGAAACATCGTTGACACAGACGGTAAAGTTTTGGGTGAGCATCAGGGAATATGGAATTATACAATAGGGCAGAGAAAAGGGCTTGGAATTTCTTCTTCAGAAGCTCTTTATGTCATTGAATTACGGAAGGACACCAACGAAGTTGTAGTAGGGTTCAAAGATAAAACTTTTTCTGACAGGCTTACAGCAGTTGATTTAAACTGGATTGCGATTGATAAATTAGAAAAAGAAATATCTTGTCAGGCGAAGATTCGATCGACTCAAAGTCCGGCAAATGTGAGAGTAAAGCCGTTAGATTCAGGTAATATAGAAGTTTTATTTGAAAATATGCAGAAATCTATTGCACCGGGGCAGTCAGTTGTGCTTTATGACGGAGATATTGTATTAGGTGGAGGAATTATATTATGAATAAACAGGAATTATTAAAATTATATGATATGGATTTGAACGAACTCGTAGAGATGGCAGAGCAAGTGACAAAATCAAATTTTACAAATGAGGTTGAAGTTTGTTCAATCATAAGCGCAAGAACCGGCAAATGCGGAGAGAACTGCAAGTACTGCTCTCAAAGTATTCATAATCATGCTGAAATCAAGTGTCATCCTCTTCTGGATGTTGAAGATGTGAAATCTGCGGCACTCAGAGCAAAAGAAAACGGGGCTTCAAGATTCTGTATCGTGACTTCTGGGAGAAGTGAGTCCGGCAGGGATTTTGAGAAAATCTTAGAAATGGTAAGAGCAGTAGCTTCTATTGATGGTATACATTGCTGCGCTTCACTGGGGCTTCTTACAGAAGAGCAGATAAAGCAAATTAAAAAGGCTGGTGTAGAAAGATTTAATCACAATATAAATACTTCAAAAAATTATCATAAAGAAATTTGTACAACGCATAATTACGAGGATAGAATAAATACTGTAAAATTACTTATGAAAAATGGTATTGAAGCCTGCACCGGCGTAATTCTCGGCATGGGGGAAACAAGGGAAGACAGATTAGAGATGGCACTTTCTTTAGCAGAGCTTAATCCCAAAACAGTACCGATAAATATTCTTAATCCTATTAAAGGAACACCTCTGGAAAGTTATGAGGATAAGATTACTGAAGAAGAGATTATAAGGACTATTTGTGTTTTTAGAATACTGCTTCCCAAAGTGATTTTACGTTATGCCGGCGGAAGGACTTCAAGACTTTCAAAAGAAATGCAGGAGCTCGGGTTTAGAGCTGGAATTAACGGAATGCTGTCGGGAGATTACCTTACAACTAAAGGCGCAGATGCTGCGGAAGATTTGGAAATGCTTGCAGAGATGGATTTAAAAAATAGTACTTGCAAAGTATAAAAAAACGTGTATAATATACACTATGTAGTAAGGAGATGTGTATTTATGAATTTCATGAATATTCCGGCTATAAAAAACCAACAACAGACTTTAATCAAGAGGAACTTCGATAAAATTTATGCACACGAAGCAGCTCATAAAAGAGCAGGAGGAGCTTTAGCTGGTGCTATAGTTATTGAAAAAAACGCACAGGGAATTCCTGTGGGCGGACATGTTTCAATCAAAATGCCGGTTTTAAATCCAAAAAATCCAAAACGTACTATTGACAATGCAAACACTGTTATAAATTCTGCAATGGCGCCGGCAGATCCATCGCCGCAGGACTACAGGGTTGCTGCGCAGGCTAAAACTATTAAAGCGCAAGCTCAGAGATTACAAAATAAAAATAATAAAGGATTAGATTATTATGCTTAATTTTATAAAATTTATTTACAGCTTACTAACTCCGGAGTTTTGTTATATCCCTGTAAGAAAAGATTATTAATCTTTCTTACCTACAGCGCTTTTACTTCTGCGTTCTCTGTGGAAAGTTATTGCGAATCTATGTGCTTCATCCCTTATCCTTTGGATAAGGTAAAGTGCGTTTGAGTCGCGCGGAAGCAGGATTGATTCTGACTGATGCGGGAGAAACACTTCTTCTTCCCGTTTTGCAAGCGATACAAAGTCAATTCCGTCCTTTCCAACTTTAATTCCCATGCCTTCAACAATTTGCATAACGCTTGAAAGCTGGCCTTTTCCTCCGTCAATAATAATCAAATCAGGCTTTTCCCACTTAGGCTCTCCTAATCTTGCAAGTCTGCGTGATAAAACTTCTTTCATTGATAAAAAGTCATCCGGTTTACCTTCTGTCGAGCGTACTTTAAACTTCCTGTATGCAGTTTTTTTCGGCAGTCCGTTCTGAAATACTACCATTGAAGCGACTGTGTTTGTACCTTGAATGTGAGAAATATCATAGCATTCAATTCTGTTGGGAAAATTTGAAAGGTGCAGTTTTTCGGCAAGATAAGAGCCGACTTCGTTAAAATCATCCCTTATTTGTGCCATCTTTTTTAGTTTTGCTGTTTCTAATAAATTTCCCGCATTTTTTATTGCCAGCTCTGCCAGCTCTCTGTATTTACCCGCCTTGGCATAATTAATTGTAACTTTTTTACCGGAAATGATTTTCAACCAGTCTTCGTAGAGTGATTTATCTCCGATTTCTTCAAGTTCTTTAGAAACGATTTTGTCCGGAAATCCGAGTTTAAGCCCAGTGTAATAATCTCTGAAAAATGTTTCAAAGTATTCTGTCTTGTCAATATTATCAACAAAATAAGTAAAGTCTTTTTTATCAATAAGTCTTCCTTCTCTAATCATCATTATTACGATTGCGAGAATTCCGTCTTCATAAAGAACAGCAATAATATCTTCATTAAGTTTCGTGTTCTCGTATACAACTTTCTGCCTTTCAAGCGTTTTTTGCAAATCAAGATAGCTGTCACGCATTTTTGCAGCCTTTTCAAACTGTTCGCTATCTGCATATTTCTGCATTTGTTCCTGAATTTGTTTTAATAACTCTGTCTGTTTACCGCTTAGGAACAACTCAACCTGATGTATAAGTTTCTGATACTCCTCCGGTGTAACTTTTCCCTGACAGGGAGCAAGACACTTTCCAATATGGTAGTACAGGCATGGGCGGTTTGAGAATTTAGGAGTTTTGCATTGTTTTAAGGGAAAAAGTTTTTTTAAGAAATCAAGTGTTGCGTACATTGCACCCACATCAGTGTAAGGCCCGTAGAATCTTCCCTTATCTGGATTTAAATTCTTTTTTCGCACAACTTGAATGCGCGGGAAATCTTCATCTGTAATAAGAAAGTACGGATATTTCTTATCATCTTTTAATAGTACGTTATATCTTGGCTTATGCTTCTTAATCAGATGTGATTCTAGAATCAGCGCTTCTACTTCTGAATCAGTAATAATGTATTCAAGCTTTTCAATTTGTGAAACAAGCACAGTTGTTTTTACGCTGTCATGCTGTTTATGGAAATAGCTGTAAACGCGCCGCTTAAGGTTTTTAGCTTTTCCGACATAAATAATTTCACCTTCTTTATCATAATAAAGATAGCAGCCCGGCTGGTCGGGAACAAGCTTGATTGTTTCTTTTAAAGTTTCGTTCATTGATATTATTATACATTATTTCTGAAAAAACTGCTTCAAATATTGTCCTGTATAAGAGTTTGGATTTTTGGCAACTTCTTTCGGTGTTCCGCAGGCAACGATATTTCCGCCCATATCACCGCCTTCAGGCCCGAGATCAATTATATAGTCTGCAATTTTTATTAAATCAAGGTTGTGTTCAATGATTAAAATTGTATTTCCATTATCAGCAAGCTGCTGGATAATTTTAATTAATTTATCCAAATCATACCAGTGCAATCCTACAGAAGGCTCGTCAAGAAGGTAAAGAGTCTTTCCGGTTGCTCGTTTATTGAGCTCAGAAGCCAGCTTAATTCGTTGTGCTTCTCCGCCAGAGAGTGTTGTGGCGCTTTGCCCGAGCTTAATATAATCCAGACCGACATCAACAAGTGTTTTTAATTTGTTAGCAATCTGCGGTATATTTTCGAAAAATTCGTAAGCTTCTTTTACACTCATTTCCAAAACATCTGCAATAGTTTTACCTTTGTACTTAACTTCTAATGTTTCATTGTTATAGCGTTTTCCTTTGCAGACATCGCATTTGACGTAAACATCAGAGAGGAAGTTCATTTCGATTTTTAATACACCGTCGCCGGAACAGGCTTCGCACCTTCCGCCTTTTACGTTAAAGCTGAATCTGCCGGGTTTATAGCCTCGCATTTTAGCTTCATTTGTTTTTGCATAAAGTTCTCTTATAGGAGTGAAAACATCTGTGTAAGTTGCCGGATTTGAACGCGGAGTTCTTCCGATTGGCGACTGGTCAATATCGATTATTTTATCAAGATTCTCAAATCCTAATATTTCGTCAACGCCCTGAGGTTTCGGCCGGTTCTTTCTGAGCTTGTGAACAGCGTATTCATAAATCAAATCCTGCATAAGTGTGGATTTACCAGAACCAGAAACCCCTGTTAATACAACGATTTTTCCGAGAGGAATATCAATATCTATATTTTTGAGGTTGTTGAGATGTGCGTTTCTAACCTGCAGATAATTTCCATTACCTTCTCTTGTTTTTTTAGGTACAGGAATATTTCGTTCACCGCTCAAATATTGTCCGGTGATGGAGTCAGACGCTTTAATAATATCTTCTACACATCCTTGAGCAATAATATTTCCGCCGTTGACTCCTGCTTTAGGGCCGATATCTACAATGTAATCTGCATTTCTTATTGTATCTTCATCGTGTTCGACTACAATAAGCGAGTTTCCCATATTTCGGAGTTTCAGTAAGGTTTTGATAAGCCTGTCATTATCACGCTGGTGCAGTCCTATTGAAGGTTCGTCCAGAACGTAAAGAACACCAGACAGTCCGCTTCCGATTTGTGTAGCGAGCCTGATTCTCTGAGCTTCTCCTCCGGAAAGTGTTCCAGAGGTGCGCGCAAGGTTCAGGTAATTAAGTCCGACATCGCAGAGGAATTTTAACCTTGCGCGCACCTCATCTAAAATCTGTTTTCCGATTTTCATCTGAAAATCAGAAAGTGTTAAGTATAAATCTGTTACAAATTCATAAGCTTTATCAACCGGCATGAGGCAGAATTCGTAAATATTAATACCGTTAATTCTAACCGCTAGGGGGAATGGTTTAAGCCTTGCTCCGCCGCATTTTTCACAAGGTGTTGTAACCATATATTTTTCTATTTCGGCTTTCCAGTATTCGCTGTCAACATTGTAATGTTTCATGAGGAATGGAATAACACCTATGAATTTTTGCAGACTTGTTCTGTATCTTTTGCTCCCAAACTCTCTAATACGCATTGGTATACGCTCATCAGAGCCGTATAAGATAATGTCTTGATGTTCTTGCGGAAGTTCTTTAAACGGGATGTCAAAATCCATTTTATACGCTTCCTGTACAGCTTTAAGGACATCATCGTAGTATCCGGTTGAAGATTTACTCCACGGATAAATAGCACCTTCTTTTATTGATTTATTCCTATCGGGTATAACCAAATCAGGGTCGATTTTGAAATCGACACCAATCCCGCCGCATTTATCGCAGGCGCCGTAAGGAGCATTGAAAGAGAAAATACGCGGAGTTAATTCCTCAAAACTTAGGTTACAATCCGGACATGCAAGCTTTTCACTGTATATTAATTCTTCTGCACCGATTACATCAATAAGACAGAGTCCGTCAGCTTTTTGGAGTGCTATTTGAACGCTGTCAGCAATTCTTGAGCGTGCTTCCGGTTTGACTACAACGCGGTCTACAACAACGGATATTGTATGTGCTTTTGTCTTTGCAAGCTTAATTTCATCCTCATCAAGATTGTAAACCTCTCCGTCAGCCTTAATTCTAACAAAACCTTCCTGCCTCAATTCTTCAAACAGAGATTGAAATTCACCTTTTTTACCTTTAACTATAGGAGCAAGGATTTGTATTTTAGTTCCCGTTTCCAGTTTAAGAATACTGTCGACAATTTCGTCAATTGTCTGTGGTCGTATGGGTTTGCCGCACTTTGGACAGTAAGGCGTTCCGATTCTGGCATATAAAAGCCTTAAATAATCATAAATTTCAGTAACAGTTCCTACTGTTGAACGCGGGTTGTTGCTTGTTGATTTCTGGTCAATAGAAATAGCAGGAGTAAGCCCGTCGATGTAATCAACATCCGGCTTATCCATCTGTCCTAAAAATTGGCGGGCATAAGTAGAGAGGCTCTCAATATACCTTCTCTGTCCTTCTGCGAAAATTGTATCAAAAGCTAGTGAACTCTTCCCAGATCCGGAAACACCGGTAAAAACTACTAATTCGTTTTTAGGAATTTCCAGAGAAACGTTTTTCAGGTTATGTTCTCTTGCTCCTTTAATAACGATTTTGTCTGTCATAGCATGATTATAGCATTAACATTTTAAGTTGGACTACTTTTGGGGAATATACGGGTTCATATTTTGATTCTGCATTTCTTCAAACAACTGGGCTTTATGGTCCATTGCTACGATTTGCGCATCAATCTCCACAATTGTTTTATGGTCTTTGTCGGCGTTAATAATGTTCTCTATAAGTGTAGCTTTTGGTTTGCTCAAATATTTAATAATATATTTGAGTCCATCTGACATTAAGAATGCTGAGGAATGAAATTTATCGTTTGCGACAAGATCAGGATAATCATATAAAACAGTTGTTATGTTTTTTGTGTTAACATATCTTCCGGTTTTAAACTTAAGATATCCATTAAAATTAGTCTGTGTATTATTAATCGGGTTTATATTCATAATTACGCACCTTTCTATATATAGAAAGGTGCGTAAAAAATAAATTTGCTACTTTACTGTCTGTATTCATCAAGGAATATATAACATGATTCGAGGTCTTCATTAGAGCAGTGATAAGGTGCTGAGCCTGAAAGCGACGACGGTTCAAGAGATTTTAAGTCAGGGAAATCACTAACAATTTTGCTTCCGGAATTTATAGCAGCTCTTATAGCATCGTTCATTGTAAACGGTTCATCAGGATTGTATTCCATCGGATCAGGTTTTGTTCCGCTGTAATATCCCCACGCAGCGCCTTTAGCCTGATAATATGCCATAGATTTATGCGTGTAGAGAGGATCGCCGGAATCCGTAAAATATGCAAATCTTGCCGTTAATACATTTGAATCATATTCAGGAATACCAATCGGACATATTCTTCCTGTGTCAAGAATTGCAAATGCGTAAATATCCGGTTCTATTCTGTTCTTTTCTGCCTTTTTTTCACTTTCTATATGAGTAAATTTGTAGGTATATTCAATTGAATTAGGTTTTTTAGAACCGTTTATATCAACAAATACAAGGTAGAATTTTAAGTCATCTTTTGTTATTAATTTACTGATATAAAATTTCATACCATTTGATGCTATAAATTGCACATTATCATCAGTAAAATCTTCCGGCTCAGCCATCTCGCTTGTAAGCTTGGTAGACGAGCAGGTTGTACTGAAATCGTCGTCCGCATCTTTTTTATTAGTAGCAGTGTTAATATAAGTCGTAAGACCTTCACATAGAAGCTGAGTACCCGTATCTTCTGTATCTGAGTGAATCAGCACATTTCCGGTTTCATCCGGTTCTTCCCTGAATGGATTTTTACCAATAAGTACAGAGTTATAATATGCTTTTTCTAACGAGTTATAAGCATTCATATACAGATATTTAGTGGCTTTTTTCTCCGCAGGTTTCATTGTTGTAAGTGCAAGAGCAGTACATATTCCGATAATGCCCAGTGCGCACAATACTTCTCCCAGAGTGAATCCGAATTTTATATTTTTCATATTATTAGTATCCTAAATCTTGTTTGACTTTTGATGTTTCAGCCTTACTATCTTTGCTGATATTAATCTTATTAAGATATTCTATTTCCATAGTTCCGTCAGCTTCAACCCTGCCGTCCTGATAAACTTTTATAGTAAATCTGTCAGGAGTTTTACATTTATCCTTGTCATAGAAACAGTTTGGCTTTTTGTTGCCATTAACATCCAGATAAATCTTTTCTGCAGTAGTTTCGTTTGCAAAGTTACTTACCGGAAGTATCCAAACAATACCATCAGCAGCGGTCAATGTTCCTACAGGATTAGCACCGTTGGTAAATGTTTTTGCTTTACAGTCAACGTCAGATGCTTTATTAAGCCTCATAGCAAACAATTCGCAAAACTTTGTAGTTCCTTCGTATTGTCTGCCCTGTGATACAACTTTTACAGTATTGCCGAAGTATTGTTTTGCGTCAACATCATCGTCAATTTCAGGATAATAATCTTCATCGTTAACCAATTCCGAAACGCTTCTTTCTGTCAGGTAATAAGCTTTTTTAAACATTAACTGTTCCTGATTTGGTATTGCATTTTTAATCATCGGCAGAAACATTGCTGCCAGAAACCCGACTACTGCAATTGTGATTGCAATTTCACCTAAAGTAAAACCCTGTTTATTATTCATAAATTATTACCTTTCTTTTTTACCATGAGATTATAATTACACCGGCAGAGCCGCTGCTGCCTCCAGTTGTACTAATTTGTGCCTTTTCATCGCATTCAGTACGCGGAATTTGGTGATGCGATGTTTTATCAACACTTGAGCCGTATACTCTATTAATCCAGTATTCGCCCCAAGGTTTTGTACAACCGTCTACGATTTTACTTCCGCTTCCGCCGGCACCAAATCCGCTGCTGCCTAGAATGTATTTTGTAAATACATCTTTAGGGCTGTATGGAGATGTGCCTCCTTCTGCAGATGTTGTAAATGAGCCCGGTGCTGTAGATTCACCATCTGGTGTTAGATAGTCAAATCCTGCGTAATCTTTTTGAGTAAACGATTTGTTATAATAACCGCCTTCAGCATCCAAACGCAGCGTTCCCTCATTACATACAAGCGATGTTGTCAGGCTGTTATGTAAATCATCAAGCTGTGAGTCAGAAATGCTTTCATTAATGGCCGGACCGCCGCTGGAAACATTGAATACGCAATCATCAGCAAGACTTGAAACATAGGCAACTTTATAAGAAGCTGAACCGCCGCCGTTTCCAACCTGATGGTGTCTTACATTAAGCTCTGTTTTTGTTGTAACGCTAGGTATTCTATCGCTTGTGTTACCTTCTTTTACTGCATAAGGCCCATTAACACGTCCGCAAATACCTTGTGCATCTTTATCACTCTGAATCGGCGAACTATCAGAGTAGCTTCCTGTTATAGTACTGTAATTATCATCAATCCAGCCGCCTCTGCCGCCTTTAGCTCTTCTACAGTTAGTAGCACAAGCTTCCCAGCCTTTGAGGGCATTATAATGGAGCACATCGTTACCATTCTCACCCATTAAGTCATGTGAGCCGAATGAAACTGTGCTTTTTTTAGTTTCGTTGTATCCCCAGCCGCCGCAGCTTCCACTGGCACTTGTTGTACCTTTTTGATAACTAGTACCGAATAATTGGCTCAAATAGCTGCGAACTTCTGAATTCTCAACTTTTTTACCGCCATTTTTATAATCTTTGAAATCAACTTTTCCCTCGATATACATTCCAAGGCCATAACCGCCTCTTTCAGGGTTTCCTGTGCCAGAAGTCCCAGCCCCGAAGTCGGCTAGAACACCGGTATTGTCAGAACCGCCTATAGCAGCGGCTGCAGATTGATAACCTGAAACAAAACCGGAAGTTGCAATAGTATAGCACCATTCATCTCCTGCACTGCAAGTTCTCTGGCTGCTTATCTCAGATGCAAGGCTATTTGCTTCTGAACGATAGCCGCTGCAAGTTGAGCATAAAATTAAATTATCCGGATTATCAGTAAGCCAATCACGACAAGTAGATTCATATTCTTCTTCTACTTCTGTATATATAGGGTTACCTTCTTCATCTGTGCCTGTTTGTTTTTTTACTTTTCTTGTCTTAATACAATCATACCAAGGGCCGTAGTGATCAGACCAGCAATCTCCCTGGCAAGAACCCTGTATTGAAATATGAGGGCTTCCGATACCAACATAACTCATGGTAACGCTTTCCCCGGATGTGCCGCCTGTAGATTTTGTAGCCCATGTAAATGGAGCATTTTCTAATATATAACGAAGCTGACCATCAGTAGGGTCAGTATAGCCATCTCCATAATGTCCGCTTTTTAAATCATATCCGCCGGTTCTTGTATCATTATCTTCCCAAAACTGAGTATAACTGTAACCGCCGGCACCGCCGCCAACTAATTCTATTTTAAATAAAGTAGCTCTTTTGGGTGGTGTAAATTTGCATCCAGCTCCGGATGAAATCAGTTTGGTTGCATTGTAATATTCATACCTGTCGCCATAGCATACAAACTTGCCATGGTGAATTTTTATAGGCAGATTTTTAACACGCTTTGTTATGATAGGTGTTGCAGCTGCCATAAGTAATGATATGAATATAAAAAATACCATTAACTCTACTAATGTAAAACCGGATTTTAATTTAAGTTTTTTCATTTGAGTCCTCTTATAATGCTTACCAACTAATTATTACGCCTGCTCTTATATTTCCATTGTTATAAATATGAGAATCAGGATATAAAGTATTAAGAAACATTTTTACATTCTCTTGTGTAGAATTACTCTGCAAGTCTAATGTTCCGGTGTCTGATTTAAGTATTATACCTGCACCGGTGAATGTAATTTTTATTGTATTTTTAATATTAGGTTCAAAACTTGAGTGGAATACCGGACCATATGAATTGATGTTATAGAATGCAATTCCATTTGGCGGTTCAAAGGAACAAGAAACTTCTTCAGCAGCGGTTGCAACATTATTTCTAACATATCTCTGTGTCGGACGGCTGACTGTTACTTGTTGTCCGGCTGCATTTATAGTCTGATAAACATTTAAGTAACATTCGTAATAGCCGTGCTGGTTAACCTGTTTTGGCGGTTTTGGTCTTGTTGTTATAATTTTAGACGCAGCAGCGAAGAATATTGATATAATCGCCATTACAACAAGTGCTTCTGCTAAAGAAAAACCTTTTTTTACCATGATATTATCACTGCTCCTGGATTACCGCTTGTATTACCGCTGCCACAGGTTCCGGTAGTACTTTCTGAACCGTCATAGCAAGTAGCACTTGCTCCTGATATTGGCGCTAAACTCTCATTACCTGTTGTAACGCCATTAATAATGTGTGATGCATTACCGCTAACATGTGTAACTATAGGATGTGCTCCGGCTCCTGATGCTCCCGGTGAAAAATTGTTTTTAGCAAGATAACTGGTGTATCCAGCTCCTGATGAAATCGACAGCTCAGGTGTAGATGGTCTAAATGCATCTGGATAGTATGCTTTAGGGAATGGTAAATCGCCTTCTTCAACAGCAATTATTTCTTTTCCGCCCCAGCCGTCTGCTCCGGAGGAAACACGCATAAATACTTCCCAGGCACCGGTTTGTTTGTTTTTTATATAAATTGTAGATTCTGTATTAGACCCGCTGTTACTTTGGGCAGGTACTAATTTGAACTGTGTTTCAGCAGGTAGTTTTTCAAGAATTCTCATCTCTGCACTTCCCGGAGAACCGGCTACACCATAGTTTGCGTTTATTGCAAGAGATTGGGTATAGAATGAAATAGAACTTGGATTACCGCCGGAGATTGAACCGCGTTTTGCGAAAGAACCAGCCATATTGGAACAATCATGTTCTGTAGCTGTACCACCTGCCTGAAAAGAAGTTTTTGCAGAACTCTGAACTTTCATCCCTGATAGAGAGAAATACTTATTAGAGCCTGTAGTTAAAGGAATATCCTCACCTTTTGAGCCAGGAGTTGCAGCGCCTTCATAAGGATAATTACCTTGAGCATTTTTCCCTGCACCACTGGCTAAAAGCTTGGCCTCTTTAGTTCCTATTGTCAGTGTTGTTTCGTCATATGTAGGGTTGAAAACAACACTATCCTGCTGCCCTTCCGGATCATATTCTAATTTTGTTTTAACTACATATTTGGCACCATATCCTGAGTTTCCCCCATCTGCAACTAAATTACTTAGACATTCTGGAGGACAGGTTTCTGCAAGGTTTGTTGTACAGTAATCAGCACATTTATTATAACCAGAGCCGTCATTCCAGTCGACACGTCTTGGTTCGCAATATGCCCTGCCGGAACCTCCAATAGGAGATTCTAGTGTATATTTAATCCATTTTGATTCACTTGTCCATTGTTTATTCCATTCTTTTCTCACCCAGTCAGGAACATTTTTGGTGTCATTTATTGCAGCAAGAAATCCGGTACCGGTAGGAATACTGCCGCTAATTGTTTTTGTAGCATTTGTATAAGATGGAGCTCCTGTCATTCCTACAGCTCCGCCTCCGCCTGCACCAACTGCCTGTAGTACAAACAGATTAGCAGTAGGTGCGGTAAAATAACAGGCGCCATCAGCTGCATCTGTAAGCTCACCGGCTTTATTATCAGTATTGTTGGAAATGAACTGCTTTACACCGCCGCCATCCCAAAAACACTCTATTGTGCCGTGCCGGCCTATAACCTCTATAGGTTTTTTTAATTTATTCTGTCCGAGCATTGGTACTCCTAAAGCTCCAATAAAACCTATTATAACCAGCGTGATGAGGATTTCTGATAATGTAAATCCTCCAGCTCGTCGTCTTCTTAAATAGCCTGTGTTTTGCATATTTTAATGTATCTCCAGCGCAGCACAAAAATACAATAATAGTGCTTAAATATATAATAACATATATACTCCTCTTTGTAAACCCGTAAAAATTTTTTAAAAATCTTTGATAACAGGCAAACGCTTCTTAATTCTTTTCAAAAATACGCCTGTGTAAGTAGTTATTATCATTGTTAATATAAAATATAAATATGTATTCTGAACCGGATTAAAAATCCAGTAAATATTATGTGTATTTCTTTCGCTTATAGGAATTCCGTTAAGCTTAAATATAACTGCTGTTATTATGTACATTACAAAAAGGTGATTTGCCATTATGTGATAAGTATTTTCACCTATAAGTCTGACAAACTTAATATCTTTAAGATAATTGTATGTAATCTCTATAAAAAATAACGAAAACCAGATTCCGGTTATGCTGGTAAGAACCGGTACAATTATCTGGCTGTCAAACCTTGCCCAAACAAGAACATAGCTTAAACCAATTCCGTGTACAGGGTCAAAATCTCTGTTAAAATGCCACAAAACAGCCTGTAAGCATAGAACAATCCCTAAAATTTTCGGGGTAAAGATATTATAATTCCCGTGGATTTTTTTTATATAAAAATGACCGAGATAAACAAAAAACAGCGAAAACATTGTTCTTATAATAACTAAAAACACAGGTGTCAGCGGAAAAACTTTAGAAAGAGGGATTGCTGAAAATCCCATAAGGGTATATATTATACTTTTCTTTGTTGTCGAGAGATTTCTGAACATTCTTTCCAAAAATAAGAATGTCACCATTGTTATGAATAACTGCGTTACAAACCACATCGGGCAGGATAAATCAAACTGGTGTCCGTTCAAAAACGGGGTTACAAAGAAGTTATATAAATTTAAATCCATTCCCCAGAATTTGCCGGTAAGCTTTGCCAGAATAATGGTTACTATTGCGTAAAAAGCTGAATATAAAAAGTAAAGAAGAAGCAGGCTTTTTACTCTCCGCTTTATAAAATCTGCAGCATTATCCAGATATTTTTCTTTAAAAAGCATTCCTGATATAAAGAAAAACAAGGCAAGCTGGAACGAATACGGCGGAAACATATCAAAAAAACGAAATTCCAGATGACCTGAAACAACCAGTACTATTGCCAATGCTTTTAGTATATTAATCTTGTCAGAAAAGATTTTGTCCATAAGTATATTATACAAAAAAAATATATATACATTTACTCTATACATTTACCCCTCCCTGTGATACGATTAATTCAAAATTAAAGGGAGAAGAGTATGAACACAGCCGAATATTTAGTAAAAAAACTTGAAGAACTCGGGGTTAACGAATTTTTTGGACTTCCGGGAGATTATAACTTTAATTTATTATACGCAGTAGAAAATAATCCGAATACATGCTGGATTGGATGCACAAATGAGCTTAACGCCGGTTATGCTGCTGACGGGTACGCAAGAATGCGCGGTTACGGTGCGCTAATTACAACTTACGGAGTCGGGGAACTCAGCGCTATGAACGCTATTGCAGGAAGTTTGGCAGAAAATGTGCCTGTTATAAGTATTGTTGGGGTGCCTGCTACTAAAACAATTGAAAATAAAACCTGTGTGCATCATAATTTTCAGGATGTAGATTATCACGCATGCTATGAGGCTTACAAACATGTGACTGCAGCTGCAGCTTTTCTTACAAGAGATAATGCGAAAATGGAAATAGACAGGGTTTTAAAAACTTTTGTTAAAGAAAGAAAACCCGTATACATTGCTGTTCCGCTTGATATTGCAAAAATGGAAATTTCTGACAAAGAGGTTTCTTACGATTGGTTCAGTGATGAGGAAACATTAAGGCTGGTTTCTAACAAAATCGCTGCAAAAATTAACAATGCGCAAAAACCTGTTATACTTGGCGATTTGCTCGTAAAGCGATTTGATTCAAGAATTGAGTACAAAGAATTTGTTGAAAAAACAAGAATTCCAACTACAAACTTCCTTATGGGAACAAATCTTATTGACATGGATTATGACCTCTATCTGGGAGGTTACTATGCAGGTTTTGAAAATCCTACGGCTGAAAAATATGTTAATGAAACAGACTGTCTTATTGCAGTAGGCCCTGTTTATACTGATTTAAATGCATTCGGATTTAATCTGCCTTATAAGATTAATAATCAGATTGCAATATATGGAACGCATACATATGTTGATGGTGAAAAATATGATAATGTTAAGATGAGTGATGTTCTTGAGGCGGTTACAAAGCTTGTTGATTCAAAGGATATGAAAATCCTAAAACCTGCAATAGGTTATGAACACAAAGCCTCCAGCCCTGACGCATTAACGTCTGAATATATTTACCCGCGTTTGCAGGAATTTATAAAAGATAATGATATCATTGTTGCAGAAACAGGGATAATTCCTCACGGTGTTGCTCCAATGAAATTCCCTGCTGCAGCTGAACTTCAAACACAAACCCTCTGGGGCTCTATCGGTTGGGCAACTCCGGCTGCTCTCGGGGTTTGTCTTGCAAAACCTAAATCAAGAGTTATTTTAATTACAGGAGAAGGCTCGCATCAGCTAACAGCGATGGAAATCGGAAATATGCTTAGAAGAGGGGTTAAACCTATTGTTATTGTTTTAAATAATAAGGGCTATACAATTGAAAGAGTACTTTCTGAAACTCCGGAAGATTGTTTCAATGATATTATGCAGATGAATTATTCGAAGTTTGCAAGAGTTTTTGAAGGTGATGTATGGTCGACAAAAGTTAGCACGGCTGATGATTTTGATAAGGCGCTTAAAGTCACACAAATTATGAATAAAATGTGCTATATTGAAATCTGTACAGAAGCAATGGATATGCCTAAGCTTACGCAGGATTTGATTGCTAATTTTAAATCAAAAGCTCCTAAAATAGAAGCTGTCAAAAAAGAAGAACCGGTTAAACTTGAAAACTCCGGCAGCATGGCTTTTGAAACAACTGTACATAAAGGTTTTACGGAGGAATAATGGCTGGATTGTTTGTTATATCAGGTTCTTCCGGTGTTGGAAAAGGTACTGTTATTAAGGAGTTTTTGAAAAAACATCCGGATTTTAAGCTCTCTGTATCCTGTACTACAAGAGGTATGAGGCTGGGGGAAGTTCACGGGGAAAATTATTTCTTCCTAACACAGGAAGAGTTTAAGAACTGTATACAAAATGATGAATTTCTCGAGTGGGCAGAGTTTTCCGGAAATCATTACGGAACAAAAAAAAGTTTCGTAGAAGAGTGCCTTAAAAAAGGTGAAAATTTGATTCTGGAAATTGATACAAAAGGGGCGCTCAATGTAAAGAAAATTATGCCGGAAGCTGTTTTGATTTTTATTGCTCCGCCTTCTCTTGAAGAGTTAGAGGCTCGTTTGAGAGGCAGGCATACGGAAACTGAAGACGCTATACAGAAACGTTTAGCGTCAATTAAACTTGAGATTGAAAACTCTAAAAAGTTTGATTATCAGGTGATTAATGATACCGTAGAAAATGCAGTTGTAAATCTTGAAAAAATTATGTTATAAAAAAAAGCCGGCAGGATTATCTTGCCGGCAATATTTGTTTTTAATACCAAAACCTTACATCTATTAGTCTCTGATGCCAAATACCCTGAGTATTAAACGGTCAACAGCTCTTAACTTGTCTTCCGGGCTGTTAAATACTTCATCAGTAATTCCATTTTTATATTTCTCAAGTTCTTTGTATGCGCTCGGGCTGTTGCTTCCATACTGTTCGCAATAGTCAAGTACAGCTTTGATAATATGGTTTATTAATTCTTTCTGCTGTTCTTTTTCTCTGCCGTATTCTGTTGCAATTTGTTCAAGTATGTTATCTGTACCCCAGCCTTCTTCTGCTGCATAGGCTTTTATTACGCTGTAAACATTTTCTTTATCTATTTTGTTTATATTATCAACTGCAGTATCCCATTCATCCTTGTCAGTAATGCCCATTAAGTCAGTTGCTATGTCTTTACCAATCTGGTCTGCACCATCAACTTCATGAACTTCAAATTTCTTTTCGTATTTTTCTTTTAGCTTTCTTTCTTCCTCTTCTTTTTGAGTTTTTGCTTCTTCTTTTTTGCGTTCTTCAGCCTTTTTCTGTTCGTCTTCTGTTGCAATATTAGAATCGCTTATTGTTGAAAAACTGCCGTTTGCAATATAGTCTTTGAATGGTGTTTTGCTGCCGTCATTGCCAACAACAATGCCATTGGCAGTAACATATTTGCAATCCAATTTCATTAACTTATTATCTTTAACGATAAAATACTGTCTATTACCATCTTCTTGTTTGCCTTTTGAACGATAAAGAACTGCACCGCCAAACTGCTGCTGGCATTTAACAAGTGTACCTGCTTTAACAAGCTCATCAACGCGGGTTAATGTGTTGTTGTAATCAATAATATCCTGTGCAGAAACTTCTACTGCATCAGCCTTAACCTGTTCAAGTGTTTTGATAGTGCCGTCTGCCATTGTGCATTTGCCGTCTTTATCAATAGATTTAACATCCTTAAGTTCAACAAGTTTGTCGTCCTTAATTGTATAGAAGTGTGCAGGTTCATTTGATGAAGTTACAACTGATTGGAAAACTCCTTCTTTTGCTGTTTGTTTCAAGTTTTCTTTTTCAACTAACTTTTCAACTTTTTCTTCTGCTGTTTCACTTACTTCGTCAATGTCTGAAACTTCTTCAACTTCTTCTGTCGGAACATTATCTGTTTCAACGCCGGCTAGTGAAATGCCTTCTTTTCTTAAATCTTCTTTTGTTGATTTTAATACTAAATCGTCGTTTACAATATCTCTGTCGCTTGATGAAATGTCGTTAAGGAAACTGTATTTTGTATTTATTGTATTTCTAATTCTTTCTGCTTCCATCATTCTGAGCATTGCATAAAGTTTGTCGAATTTATCTGCAAGAGCTTCAAGGTTAGCTTTTGTAAATTCTTTAGGTGCTTTTGTTGCATTAGTCAAAGCTTTTGATAATTCTTCTGTTGCTTTATCTAAATTAGTAAAGTTTCCATCAACACTGCCCTTGAAGTCTTCAACTTTGTTGATTAATGACATAGAAAGATTTTTGACACCTTCAATATGCAGTGTTCTTTCACTTTCTTCTGCTGGAATATGTTGAGCAACTAATCTAATAATACCTCTGTTCTCTTTAGCAGAGTGGTTGTCATTCCAATAACTTACAATTCTCAAAATCTGCGCGTTGTTTTCACTTGCACTGATTTGAGCAAGCAAATCGCCTTTTCCTGATTTGATGTCCTGTTCAAGGCTGTTTAATTCTTTTTTGAGCTTTGTATCATATTCTTTATTTGTGCCGTTGAAGTTGTAACCAGCTTCGTCCAGCATTATTTTATACTCTGGTAATTCAAGTAAAGCTTTTTCTAATTTAGTTTTATCAAGAGATTTGTATAAATCTTTTAATGCTTCTAATTTTTCTTCCGGTTTGCCTGATTTATTTAATGCAGCATTAATCTTATCTAAAAGAGCCGGACTTATAGTATTATTTTTTGTACCGATTTCTTTATATTTATTTATAAGAGCTTTTAAAGCATCGTATTCAGCGTTTCCAGCAGTGCTGCCGCCGTTGTTTCCGCCTCCCCAAGGGTTATTCCAGTTATTCCAAGGCATATTATTAAACCAGTTGCCGCCATTAATACCATTCATCCAGTTTCCATTCTGGAATGACTGCATTGTTTGCTGAATAGCAAGCATCGGGTTCAGAAGATTATTGCCCCATATACCGAATTCCGGATATGTATAACCTATTGAAGGGTCAAAGTTAGGTGTCATATACATAATTGAATTAGCTTTTGATTTTTCACCAAGCTGATTCCAAAGAATATTAATAGAGCCGCTCGGGGTGCTCATCGCAAGATCAAAATTTAAACTTGAATAATGAAACATATTAATATCCTCTGTTTATACTCTTATATATATAAAGTATGACGCTAATAAAAAATTGCCTTTTTTGTAAAGCTTTGTAAACTTTTCTAAAATTTGTTAATATAAAACAGATATACTCTTGTAATAATTTCTTTATATGATATAATAGAGTCCTGCAGGGGTAAATGTAAGGGTAATGTGTAAGCTTAACTACTCCGCCTATTTGAATAAAGGAGGAAACATGGCAAGAGTATTAATTTCAATGTCTAACGATTTTCTTAGCAAGGTAGATAATGTGGCAAGCTCTGAACAACGAACAAGAAGTGAACTAATCAGAGAAGCTCTTCGTGTTTATATCAAAAGAAACAAAATTTCTAATAACTTGAAAGCAGAAGAAAATGCCACTATATTAACAGAATTGCTTGGCTAGCCGCTTTGTCTGCTCCGGTGCATATTAAGAAAATAAAAACTGACTCAGATTTTGAGTCAGTGTAAGTTTTCTCTAATAATTTTGGGAGGAGATTTGGGGATAGTTGATACATGGCATGCTACTATAAATTTCAAAATCATGATATGTCATGTCAAGAAAATTTTACAAAAATTTACAATTTGACAAAAGTTTTGAATGCCGAATTCACTTATTCACTTTAGAAAACTATTATAGTAATATATTATTATGAAGAAAAAATTTTTAGGGACAGTTTGTTGTTTAGCACTATGTACTATCATAGGCAGTTCTAATGTTTTTGCAGCTCCGGCTGGAGCTTTTGGAGAACATTATGAAGCCGCTCAAAATTATTTGATGCAGAATCAGTACTCTTCATCTATTGTTGAGTTCAGAAAAGCTTTGAGAATTAATTTTCTGGATAATTCAGCGAGGATAGGGCTGATAAATGCTTATCTTGCAAGGGCTACATATTATGCAAATCAGGATAAAAATTACGAAAAAGCCGCTAATGATTTTAGAAGTGCTATATTTTATCTAAAAATATACCCGAATAAAGAACAGGCTGTTCAGAATTCTGCCGGCATGATAACCTCAGCTGCAGAAAATTTAAACCAGTGTTTAAAGGTAATAAGTTTTGATACAACCGCCGGTTCCCGTTATAAAGAAGCTGAAGAATTGCGCGCGGCAGGTAATTTCTCTGCTGCTGCATATGAGTTTTCTAGAGCTGCACAGAGTGAAAAACTTGCTGCTGACTCTAATGCGCAAATTGCAGATTTGCTAAAACTTCTGGGTAACGAGCCGCGTTCTGCTGATTATTATAAAATTGCTCTTGACTTAAAGCCGAATGACGGCGTACTTAGAATGAAATATGCAAGAACTCTTGATAAACTTGGACGATATGACGAAGCTGTCGTTCAGTATAATGAGGCGCTTGCTAATTCTAAAGGCGATCAGGAAGTTTTATACGCTTTAGAAAGAATTTATTTGAAAAAACTCGCTCAAACTCCAAGTGATGCGGAGCTCAATGCAAATATCGGAGCTATAAAACAGGCTCAGGGAGATTTTGAAACGGCATTAAGCTATTATGGAAAAGCTGAACAGCTTAACCCTTCTAACGTTACAACAAGGTTAAATGTTGGTACTTTATTCCAGCAGAGAAAAGAGTACCAGAAAGCAATTCAATCTTATGATTCTGTCCTAACGCTCTATCCTAATAATACTCAGGCTCTTTTATATAAAGCGCAGGTTTATAAAGAAATGGGAGATGGCAAGACTGCAATGGGACTTTATAAAAAAGTTCTGGCAATTGACCCTTCGAATGCTGCTGCTAAAGATGAAATTGCTATGGTAATGAAAGACACAATGAGTCCTTCGGAATATATTGCATATCTATCTCAAAACGGCAGTAGTGATGAATTGTATGATTATGCATATAAACTTCACAAGGAAAATAAAATTGATGAAGCTATTTCTGCATACAAATCATCAATTTCAAAAAATTCTTCTAAGGTTGATGCGTATGTAAACCTTGCAATATGTTATGCCTCAAAAGATGATTATAATAATGCAGTAAGTGTTTTAAACACAGCAAAAGAAAAATTCCCTGCAAATAATCTTGTTTTGAAGACGCTGCAGAACGTTCAAAAGGATTCAACTTCTACGAAGCTAGCCTCTGCATCTTCAAGCTACGAAGCTAAAGATTATAAAATGGCTGTACAGCAATACCTCGCAATAAATCCGGCAACAGAAGATTCTATGCTTGGAGCTGCTGCATCTTACCAGGCTATGGGGGATTACAACAGCGCTATAGAATATTACAAACGAGCAGAAAAATTGAACCCCAATAATACTGAAACTCCTTATTATATAGGGTACTTGTATTCAGAACAAAAAAATTGGGCTCTTGCAGAGGCATATTTGAAAAAAGCTTTACAGCTAAACCCTCAATCAGAGGCAAAAGAATTGCTTTCTTATGTTGTACAAAACGGTTCACTTACTGTTCTTAACGAAGGTATAGATTTATATGAAAAGAATAATTACCAAACGGCGCTTCTAAAATTCAATGAAGTTTTGAAAAAAGAAGCAAATAACGCTTATGCATATTATTACAGAGGGTTGATTTATGATGAGCAGAAGCAGCCAAAACTTGCTATAAATGATTACTTAAATGTTTTGAAATATTCTAACGAATTTCCTATAGCCAATTATATGCTTGCTGTAGATTACGACACTCTTTCGAATTATAAAGAAGCATTCAAATATTATCAGAAGTTTATTTCATCATACTCAACGGATGATGAATATTTGAAATACGCAAAAAGCAGGTTGGAAGAATTGAGACCATATGCAAGTTAGGGATTTAATTTCAAGCAGGGTATCTCTTGCTCCTATGGCCGGAATAACTGATTATGTATTGCGTTCTCTTGTAAGAGAATACTCAAAAACCTGCTTGTTAACAACAGAAATGATAAGTTCAGAAGCTCTGACGCAGGTTAAGGATACAGATATTGTTGCAAGGGATGAAAATCATTCTCCTATTTCATACCAGCTAAGCGGCCACAAGCCTAAAATGATTGCAGAATGTGCAAATTATCTGCAGAAGTATGCTGATATGATTGATATAAATATGGGCTGTCCTGTTAATAAAGTTGTAAAAGGCACAGATGGATGTGCATTGATGCGTAATGTTGATTTAGCTCAAGAAATTGTAAGAACAGTTAAAGCTGAAATTTCAATTCCGTTGAGTGTAAAATTCCGTTTAGGATATACATTTGACGAATTAAATTTTGTAGAATACGGACAAAAAATGCAGGAAGCAGGGGCTGATTTCATTACAATTCATGGTCGTACCCGTTCGCAGATGTATGGAGGCAAAGCTGATTGGAAAAAAATTGCAGAACTTAAGCGTAATGTTGATATTCCAGTTTTTGCAAACGGTGATGTTGTATCGATAGAAACCGCTGTTCAGTGTCTGGAAGAATCAGAAGCTGACGGCATTGCAATAGGGCGTGGTGCGCTGGGTGATCCATCTTTACTTTATAGAGTTGAAAGATATATTAATGCGGGGGAATATTTGCCTCCTCCAACATTAGAAGAAAAAATTGAAACGCTAAAACATCATCTAAAAAAAGAGGTCGAGTTTAGAGGAGAAAATGTCGGTGTAAAATTCTGCAGAAAGTTTATACCGTATTATTTAAACGGTTTTCAAGGTGCATCAAGATTGCGTGGAGAACTTATTCTAATTGATAATCTAAACGAGATTTTTTCAAGGCTCGATAAAATATTAGTTAGTGTTTAAGTCCGTTATACCAGTCAAAAGCCGGCATTTCGCCTTTACCTTCAGGTTTTATTTTTATAATACGTAAAAGTCCTTTGCCTGTTTTAACGTCAATTCCGAGCTTTGAAATCCTGACAAAATCGCCAATGCTGCCGTTTGTTTCATCATTTAACGGCTCAGTATTCAAAACCTTAATTATTTTGCCGTTAAATTCGAAAAACGCACCAGGGCATTTGTAAACCCCGCGAACTAAATTATGAATTTCCTCTGCAGACTTATTCCAGTCTATTTTGCATTCTTCTTTTTTAAGCTTGTCTGCAAAACAAAGTCCTTCTTCGCATTGAGGAGTCGGCTTCAATGTGCCGTCTTTAATTCCAGTTAAAGTCTTTTCTAAAAGCTCTGGAGAATTAGAAGCGCATAGTTCAAACAGCTCTAAACAATTCATGTTTTTAGAAATTTCAATAGGAAGCTTCATGCAAATGTCGCCGCAATCAAGCCCTAATTCTGTAATCATGGTACATATTCCGGTTTCGGTATCCCCGTTAATAATTGCACGTTGTATAGGATTTGCTCCCCGGTATTTTGGAAGTAATGAAACATGAAGGTTTATTGTTTCGTATTTAGGAATATCCAGAACTTCTTGCGAAAGAATCTGACCGAATGCAAAAGTTACAAAGAAATCAGGTTTTAATTCTTTTAATGCTTCAATAATTTCCGGTTCTTTTCTGATTGATTTTGGCTGAAATACTTTAATACCTTTCTCCAGCGCAAAGCGTTTAATCGGGCTTGGCGTAAGCTTATGTCCTCTGCCTGATGGTTTATCGGGCTGTGTTACAACTGCAAGAACTTCAAATTTATCAGAATTATAAAAATGTTCCAAGGACTTTAAACCAATATCGGGTGTTCCAAAAAATACAATACTAATCATTCTTTTCTTCACTTTTAACTTTTTGTTTTAATAGTTCTTCAATTTTTGCTTCTAATTCCGGTTCATCAAGCAGTTTTTCAATTTGAATTGGCGGCAGGTTAAATTTTTTCAGAACTTCTTCTGCTTCAAATCTGTTTATAACGTGATCAATGAAAAGAATTCCGTCAAGGTGGTCAAATTCATGCTGAATTGCTCTTGCAAGCAGGCTTCCATCTTTTGCTTCCAGAACAAAAGAACGTCCATTCCTATCCATTGCTTTTACCATAACATCAGAATATCTTCTAACATCAGTAAATGCTTCAGGAAAGCTAAGGCAGCCTTCGTGGCTTATTACAGCACCTGATTTTTTTATAATTTTAGGGTTAATAAATACAATTGGATTTAAAGGCTCATTGCCAGTCGAAACATCAATTACAAATACTCTGTAGTTCTCTCCAATCTGGGGTGCAGCAAGCCCGACACCGTTTTGAGCGTACATTGTATCCAATAAATCTGCAACCAGATTTTTAACTTTTTGTGAAACCTTATGAACTTCTTTGGACGGCTGTCGCAAAGAGTCTTCTCCATATCTGACAACTTTTCTTATAGACATATTTTCTTCCTCTGGTTAAATTGTAGCATAAAAAAGAACATTTTTCTAAGAATGACGTTATAATTGTAGTATGAAAAAACTTTGTGCAATAATTTGTTTATTTTTTATTTCCGGAGTGCAGGTTTTGGCAGCTTCAACAAAAATATATGATGAAAATGGTTTTAGGCTGGGAATTTGTACGAAAAATGGAGAGATATATGAGGCATTTGATTTAGACGGCAAGCCTATTACAAAGGATGCATTGAACAACCCTGTCCCTTCCAAAATTCTTTATTTTTATGATATTAGCGGTAATTTAATCCGGTTTTCTAATGAAAAGAGGACTATAGCACCTGTAAATATAGAATACAATAATAAACTTTATAAAGGCCCGATTTATAGCCGCAGGGAATTAACGTTTTAAAACCCAAAAATCTTTTTGGAATAACACAAGAATTGGTATTAATTCTAGTCTGCCAATAAGCATATCAAAAATTAGTATTAATTTAGTCAATGCATTCAGAGGAGCAAAACTTCCCAGCGGGCCGATAGCACCAAATCCCGGGCCTATGTTTCCTACTGCGCTGACAGCTCCGGTCAATCCAATAGTAGTATTTTGTTCAACAACAGCTATTAAAAATGCGGAAACTCCCAGTATTACAAAATAAAAAGCAACAAACATTAAAGTCTGGTCAAGAATTTCCTTAGGCACAGAGTAACTTCCTGTTTTGATATTACAAACAGCTTTGGGATGTAGAATTTTAGTCATCTCTGTTTTTATAATTTTAAAGACCAGAAGCCATCTCATAACTTTTAATCCGCCTCCGGCCGAACTTGCACAGCTGCCAAAAAGCATTATTGCAAATAAAAGGAGCTTGCTTGTGTAATCCCATTTTGTGTAATCTACACTGCAGAAACCTGTTGACGAAACCAGAGTTGAAACATTAAAAAACGAGTGTGTTATACTTCCTGCAAGGTCATAATGCATATTAAAGAATAAAGAAATACTGAGCAAAATACCAATTAAGAAAATTGCAGAGAAATAAGTCCTGAATTCTTCATTTCTAAATAAAACCAGCGGGTTAAGTTTAATCCACGCTTTGTATTGGAGATTGAAGCTTACACCTGCAAAAAACATGAAAAATGCAGTAATCCATAGTAATGGATAAGAACATCCAATCATACTCTGGCTGTTTGGAGAAAGTCCTCCTCCAGAGATTGAAGATAATGAGTTACAAACAGCTTCAAAACCGCTCATTCCATTAATTTTCAGAAAAGCAATTTCAATTATAGTTAATCCTGCATAAACTTTCCATAGAGCAGCAGCCGTATTCTTTATTCTTGGAGTAAATTTATCTTCTGTAGGCCCGGGTGCTTCTGCAAAAAACATTTGTCTTCCGGCAATTGCAAATTGAGGCAGAATTGCAATAAATAATACGATAATTCCCATTCCGCCCAGCCATTGTGTAAAGGAGCGCCAGAAAAAAACAGTATTTGGATAGTTGAAGTGTGTAAGTATTGTCGAACCTGTTGCCGTAATTCCGGATGTTGCTTCAAATAAAGCATCAACTGGGCTTATTCCGAAAAATAAATAAGGTATTGAAGCCAGAATGATAGCAAAAATCCAGGAAAAACTAACAACACAGAGCCCTTCAGATTTTTTTATATCATTTATTGATTTAATCTGGGCAATTCCGCTGATAACCTTTTTTATTGTTATTGATATCATAAGAGCAGCTGCTCCTGTTAATAAAAACGGCAGCACAGCACCGGTTTCATGATAATAAAGCGCTACTAATACAGGCAGCATCAGCATAAAACTAAAATACATTATTGTCAGACTAAATGAGTATGCCAGATAGTTTAATCTCATTCAATTTCCTCAAAAAATTCTTTTATATTTGGCGCATTTTCACTTGTTGTAAATATTATGAGATTATCACCACCCATTATTTGTGTTGCACCGTTTGGAATAATTATTCTCTTCCTGCGCTGAATAACTCCTACAATAGCTTTTACAGGAAGTTTTAATTCCATAATTTTTTTTGTTTGGTAATTTTCAGGGATTTCTATAACCAGTACTTCTCCTTTTCCCTGTTCTACAGTTGCCAGAATACCAATGTTTGTTTCTTTTATATTATTTTTTATTTCATTAAGCGCAGCTGTTCTGGAAGAAATTGCAATATCAATACCAACCCGTTCAAATAATTCTACGTTTGTAGTCTTGGAAACTCTTGATATTACTCTGCTTGCACCCATATGTTTAACAAGTAGCGAGCACAAAAGATTTTTTTCATCATTGTTAGTTACACTTACAACTACATCAGAAGAAGCAATGTCTTCTTCATTTAAGAGTTCTAAATCAGTTCCATCTCCATTAATAATTAATGTGTTATTAAGTTCCTGTGATAAATACTCACATCTTGCTGTATCTTTTTCTACAATCTTTAAATTGAGCTTTAGATTTTCCAAATTTTTAGCAAGTTTTAAACCAACATTACCACCGCCTATAATAGTTACATTTTTTACGAACTCTTTTTCGTGGAAAAATTTACCGGCAAGTATATCGAGCGAGTTTGATAATCCCATAAAAATAACTTTATCATCTTCATGCAAAATTGTTTCTCCATTAGGTATAAATAATTCGCAATTTCTTGTAATACCGACAATAACAGTATCTTTAGGAAACTCGCAATTTTTAATCATCTGATTAACAAGAATAGAGTTTTTTGCAATCCTATATTCAAGCAAACGTGCCCTGCCATCAGCAAAATGTTCAACATCCAAAGCTTTTGCAACAGTGATAATTCTAAAAATTTCCTGAGTTAATAGTTCTTCCGGCCAGATTACATTATCAATATAAAAATCACAGTTATATTCTGCATCCTTTGCAAGCCCGAGAGAATATTTGTATTCTTCTTTGCGAACAAAGCAGATTGTTTTAACGGTACTTATTCTTTTGGCAGTTAAACATGCAACAATATTGAGTTCGTCAGAAGCTGTACAGGCAATAAATACATCCGCAGATTTAATCGAAGCTTGTTTTAATACCTCTATATTTGAACCATTCCCCGGTACAAACCCGACATCCAGCTTATTAAATGCGTCTACTCTGTTATGTTCATCATCTATAACAGTAATGTCGTTTTCTGTATATAACTCAGAGGCTATCATTGAACTAAGTTCATTTGCACCAAAAATAATTATCTTCATAGGAGATATTTAACTTCAAACGGAAGGTAAAAGCAAGTAAAATTATAAGCCGCGGCTTTTGTTATGTAATGTAACGATTTATATAAGTATATGTTTTTAATGAGCAGCTTTATACGAAAATCAGGTTTAATGCATTACCCTGAAACTCTTGCTGCTGTACAGGAGGCTAAAGACCTTAATTTACAGGGCTTTTTAAGTGAGGTGTTAAAAATATATCCAGCTTAATAGTTCAATCCGACTTAAAAACGTCAACCATAGGCTTAAATCAAGCAATCGATCGCATGACAACGGGCTTTAAGATAAACCAAGCGGAAGACAATGCAGCGAATTATTCAATAAACACAAAACTTACAAGTGGCACTTATTCAATCTCAACAGCAGAAGAACTTGCTAAGCTCACAACAATGACCAATAACTATAAAATCTGCTCAAATTGTGAATTTGTTTTAGCTGATGATATCGACCTTTCTGCTTACTCAACAGGTGAAGGTTGGACTCCAATAGGAACTTCTAACCAATTTACAGCCACCTTTGATGGTAATGGTTATGTGATTTCAAACCTGTATATCAACACTCCATCAATTAATTGTGTCGGTTTGTTTAGGTGGTGTAACTTTGCAGAAATAAAAAACGTTGGCTTAGAAAATGTTGATGTGACGGGGGATTATGAGGTCGGTGGACTGATGGGGAGAGGATGCAACGTTACAATAAGTAACAGCTAACTGGCAGCGTGAGTGGGACTGGGAATGTAGGTGGTCTTATAGGGTATGGATATTTCCCATATTGATAATTGTACTGTTTTTGCCGATGTAACAGGCACAACTTCTGTAGGAGGATTAGTTGGAGGTTCAAACTTTGACCTTGACCTGATTATAAACAACTCAACTGGTTCATCTCAGAAAGCATTTGAGTTAACAAGAGCAAATGCACTTTCAACAATAGACGAAGTATTAAAATCAATAATTTAGTATCAACTCAATCAACAATTCGTGATGCAGATATAACGGAAGAATCAAGTGCAACTCTTCTTGCTACAGCAAACCAAACACCGGCTATAGTACTTCAATTATTGTTGTAATAGCTCCTTCACCCTACAGATAAGAATTATTGATACAACAAAATTGCGAGCCTGAAATTTTAATCCAATTGTTTCACAGTTGCGACAATTTTACCGATAAGTATTAATTCTGCGGCAGACTTTCCGTTTATGGTTCTAATTCTGTATTCAGGATTGTCAGACTTGATAATAATCTCATCAAGATTTTTTGATAAGCGTTTTACAAAAAATTCGTTATTAAAACAAAATACATAAATTTTATTGTCCTGAATCTGGTTTCCGTTCCAGTGTTCTACAATAAGCTTATCGCCATTATCAATAGTAGGCGACATACTATTTCCGGAAGCATTAATCATAGAATATAATTTATTTTTTGAATACCCGCTTATCATTGAAATCGGTATAGGAAGTTTCGTTTTTTCACTCGAAAAGACAATACTGCCATTTCCGCAGCTTGCAAAAACATCTGTATAATAATCTATATAAGCAATATCGTCGGTTACAGAACTGAAAATACTAATCTTAAAAAATTCCTCAACCCGTCTTATTTCGCTAACCGTAACTTCGCTCTGAGTTTTTATTCTATTGCTAATTGTCTGACGTGTTATGCCAAGGCTGTCTGCAAGCATTGACTGGTTAACAGTTATCCCTGCTATATTGGATATTAATTGTATTAATTCATCTAGTTTCATCGTTTCACCAGTATATGAAAATAGTACTTGACATTTGTATCATATCGTCTTACAATAAGACACAAGATGTAAACTATCAATTGATATTTAATCATATTTTTTTGCTAATGTCAATGTTTTAAATATTTGGAAGAGGTTTTGTAAAAATGAATTACAGATATAATGTATCATGTAGTGAAACAATGTCAAAGAATTGGACCCCGAGTGCAGTGGATTGTTACAAGTTAGGGTGCGTATGTGCTAGATGCAATTTGTATAAAATATATTTTAGTAATTCTTATAATAAATGCAGAATGAAAGAAACTGTAATAGAACTGGTGCGCAAATTAGGAGCACCTGTGGAGGATGATAAATAATGAGTGGATATTCAAGTATAGAAAATGGGAAAAAGGGCGGCAGACCGAAGTATGACAGCGAGGTAAAAATTTCTCTGCCCGATATAGATTTTGTCATATTAACACCAACCCAATACGGTTCATTGATTGAAAGATACGGCTATGAACTCCTGAGAAAGGCTCTTTTAATCCTTGAAGAATGGCTTAAGTCAAGCCCTGAAGGAGAAAAATACCGGGGAAAAAATAATTATGCTCACTTCCGCTCTGACGGCTGGGTTATAAATTCTGCAAAAATAACCCGTTAATTAATATTTTTTACGGCGAGAACTTTTTCTAAAAATTCTCTGGAAGCGTTTACGCCTCTGTTAAAACAAGCCTGCTGAATGGAAATCCAGTTTTTCTTGTTAAATCTTTTTACCTTGAACTCCGGATTTTGAGAATATTCAGCAGTTTTTGTAAATAAATCCAGTATAGAACTGTACTCAAGATTTTCTGCCTTAAAATTTTGGGTTAGTATGTCTAAATGTGCTGTTGCACCATATTTTTTACCGCGTTCAAAATTTCCGTGAAGCTTGTATTTTAATATTTTATGTATTAATCCGCCCGGTTCTGTATGAAGCGGAACAGACATATCTTGCAAATAATGCAGTGCATAGCCGAGTTTTTTTAATACTTCTTCTTTGTCTTCTGAAAGCATTGCTTGCTGCAAATGTTCTTTAAACTGGCTAAAGGCATTTAGTTTATCAGAGTCTGGCCCGAAGCTTTTTTTCTTAGAATTTGGAAAGAAGAAGTGAGTGTTATTATGATATCCCAATTCTGTCTTTGCAAAGTCTGGCATTTGGGCATATCTGGCAACCTGTCTTTTAGTAATATCATCAATGCTGCTGTTTTGTAGTGCGAGCATTGTCATTTCTAAATGTGTTGTTTTATTCCATTTAAAATTTGTCTGTCCACCCGAAGTATTGATTTGCATTTCCTTATTATACTGCAAAACGGAAGTGAACAATATCTCCGTCCTGCATTATGTAATCCTTTCCTTCTAATCTTGTAACACCTTTATCTTTGCAAGCTGTATAAGAGCCGTTTTGTACAAAGTCATTGTATCCGGTTACTTCAGCTCTAATAAAGCCTTTTTCAAAGTCAGTATGTATAACCCCTGCCGCCTGCGGAGCTTTAGTTCCTCTTGTGATTGTCCACGCGTGAACTTCTTTTTCGCCCGCAGTAATGAATGTAATAAGATTAAGCAGTTCATATACTGATTTAATCATTTTATTAATCCCGCTGTCTTTAACTCCAAGCTCTTCAAGGTACTCTTTAGCCCCTTCTTCTCCGAGTTCAACAAGTTCTTCTTCAATTCTTGCGCAGATTATAACTGTTTGAGCGCCATGCGATTTTGCATATTCTTCAACCTGTTTTGTGTAATTGTTGCCTTCTTTTAAATCAAATTCAGAAACATTCGCGCAATAAATAACAGGCTTGATAGACATTAAATTAAGCGGTTTAATTGCTTCAATCTCATCTTCTGTAAAATGTTCTTTAACATTTATGAACTTTCCTTCTTGAAGCAGTTCATTAAGTTTCTTTAATGCTCCATCTTCGACGACCGCGTCCTTATCACCGGATTTTACCTGTTTAGAAATTCTTGCAGCGCGTCTTTCTACAGAAGCCAAATCAGCAAGGGCAAGCTCTGTATTAATAATTTCAATATCTGAAATAGGATCAACTTTGCCAGCTACGTGAATAGTGTTTTCGTCATCAAAGCATCTGACAACCTGAATAATAGCGTCGACTTCTCTAATATTATGCAGGAATTGGTTGCCTAATCCTTCTCCCTGGCTTGCACCTTTTACGAGTCCCGCAATATCAACAAATTCTATGACAGTAGGAATAATTTCTTTTGCTTTGCACAAATCAGAAAGTATCTGGAGTCTTTCATCCGGTACAACAACAACGCCTACATTTGGTTCAATTGTACAAAACGGATAATTTGCACTCTGTGCATTCTTTGTAGCTGTTAATGCATTAAATAATGTTGATTTTCCTACGTTTGGCAGTCCAACGATTCCGGCTCTTAGCATAAATAAATCCCTTTCAAAATACTATATGTGTAAATTGTATCATGAACAGAAATAAAATGAGTTATAAAAATATATAGAATGTTTTTTTAATAATAAAAAATATTACAAAAAGGATATAATCCAAAATTGTATTATAAATTCAATATTTTTCATGATATTAGATTACAGGGAATAAAACTTAAGAATAAAAAAACAAACAGAAATAAAACTTTACAAAAGGGGCGAAAATATAATAAAACAGCTTGCATTCAGATTTTTAGCAAATATTATTATATTAAGATGCCTCAAAGTGGCATTATTTGACAGCCGAAAAATAGAGGAAAATATGGCAAAAGACGTAATAGAAATAGAAGGTACTATTCTGGAATCCATGCCGAATGCGATGTTCAGGGTAAAACTTGAAAACGGACACGAAATTCTGGCACACATATCAGGAAAAATAAGAAAGAATTTTATCAGAATATTACCGGGTGACAGAGTAAAAGTAGAAATGACACCTTATGATTTAACCAAAGGCAGAATAACATTCCGTCTTAAATAATAAAAAGTTTTTAAGTATTACAAAAAGATAAAGGATAAAACAATGAAAACAAGATCATCAGTAAAACCTATGTGCGACAAATGCAAAGTTATTAAAAGAAAAGGCAGAGTTGCAGTAATTTGTGAAAACCCTAAACACAAACAAAGACAGGGTTAATTTTCGAAGAATAAAGAATAAGTAAGTACAAGAAATATAAAGGAAAGAAAACATGGCAAGATTAGTTGGGGTAGATTTACCTCGTAACAAAAGACTAGAAATCGCTTTGACCTATATCTACGGTATAGGACCTGCAAGAAGCAAAAAGATTCTTGAAGTAACAGGTATTTCACCTGATTTAAGAACAGATGACTTAACAGATGATGATATTAAACAATTACGTAATGCATTGTCTGAATACAATATTGAAGGTGACTTAAGACGTGAAGTAACAATGAACATTAAACGTCTTCAAGAAATTAACTCATACAGAGGTATGAGGCACAAAAGAGGTCTTCCTTGCAGAGGTCAGAGAACAAAAACAAACGCAAGAACAAGACGCGGTAAAAAAACAGGACCTATTGCTGGTAAGAAGAAATAATAGGGAATAAATTTAAACGAAATTAAAAATAGTGAAATATAAGGAAAAGAAAAATGGCAAGACCAAAAACTACAAAGAAAAAAGAAAAGAAAAATGTATTGCAGGGTGTTGTTCACATACAATCCACTTTTAACAATACAATTGTAACTTCTACAGATACTCAAGGTAATGCTATTGCTTGGGCAACTGCCGGTGCTACAGGCTTCAAAGGAGCTAGAAAAGGAACTCCGTTTGCAGCTCAGTCAGCAGCAGAATTAGTTGCAAAGAAATCAATTGACCAGGGTATGAAAAAGGTAGAAGTTCATATCAAAGGACCTGGTTCAGGTCGTGAAACAGCAATCAGAGCTATTCAGGCTGCTGGTTTGGAAATTACTTTGATAAAAGACGTAACACCTATTCCTCACAACGGATGCCGTCCTCCTAAAAAGAGACGTGTATAGGGTGTAATAAAGTTAGATACAATATGCAGGGGCTTGCTTTAAGCCAAAAAAGTAAACCATAGATGCCCTGCAAAAGAAAAGGAGAAAATAATGGCAAGATATACAGGACCTACGAATAAATTATTTCGTAACTACGGCGTAAAAGATTTGTCTAACAGAAAATTAACATCTTCTATGAGGCAAACAGCATCCGGTCAACACGGTGCAGTAAGAAAGAAACTTTCTGAATACGCTATTCACTTAAATGAAAAACAAAAAATCAGATTAACATATTTGGTAAGCGAAAAACAATTCGCAAAATATTACAACGAAGCTGCAAGAAAGAAAGGTGTAACAGGTACTATCCTTCTTCAAATTCTTGAATCTAGATTAGATAACGTCTTATTTAGAGCAGGTTTCGGCGTAACACGTAAACAATCAAGACAAATCGTTAACCACGGTCACGTTCTTGTTAATGATAAGAAAGTAGATATTCCATCATATTTAGTTAAAGCAGGTGATGTAATCACTATTAAATCAAGAAGCAACGATTACCTTAAGACTGTAATGAGTGCAATTGATTTATCTTGTGCTCCTGCTTGGATAACAGTAGATAAAGACGCTTTGAAGATTACATTCGAAAGAATTCCTCAAAGAGAAGAATTAGATCCTGAATTCAAAGAACAACTTGTTATAGAGTACTATTCAAAATAGGCTGATAGGAGAAAATAATATGGAATTAAAAATTAAAACTGTTAATACAATGACCAGTTCTGATGGTTCACAATATGGTAAGTTTACTATTGAACCGTTAGAAAGAGGCTTTGGAACAACTATCGGTAACGCACTTAGACGTGTATTACTTTCAAGCTTAGAAGGTACTGCTGTAACTTCTTGCAGAATTGAGGGTATAACTCACGAATACACAGCAATTCCGGGTGTATTAGAAGACGTTATCGACGTAATGTTGAACCTTAAAGGTTTGGCAATTAAAACAGACTCAAAAGAACCTCAAAATTTGAGAATAGATGTAGACAAACCAGGTCCTGTATTGGCAAGTGATATCCAATTACCAGCCGGTGTAAAGGTAGTAAACCCTGACTGGTTGATTTGTACTATAGCTGACGGCGGTTCATTCCACGCCGATATCGTTGTAGAAACAGGAAAAGGATATGTAGCAAATGATGTTCCAAGAAATTCTAAATCAGGAGCTCCTATTGATATGTTACCTATTGATGCTACATTTATGCCGGTAAAAAGAGTTCGTTATGAAGTTGAAAATGCTCGTGTCGGCGACAATATCGACTTTGATAAATTAACTCTTGAAATCTGGTCTAATGGTACAGTAGATGTAACTACAGCTCTTACTCAGGCAGCTGATTTGCTTATTGAACACTTTGTTCAAATCTCATCTATTACAGGCAAAACTTCTCACAAAGATATTGAAGAAAAGGCTGTTGTTATGGAAGAATCTCATGAAGAAACCGAACAAGAACCTTCAATCACTATTGATGAGCTTGAATTATCTGTAAGAGCATATAACTGTTTAAAAAGAGCAAGCATTAACTCAATGGCAGAATTGTTAAAGAAATCAGAACATGATTTGTTAAATATTAAGAACTTTGGTAAAAAATCTTCAGATGAAGTAATTGAAAGATTACACCACTTCGGTTTAGACTTAGCTCCAAATCCGGAAGTAGATGAAGAAGGTTATGCTATTCAAGGTTCAGAAGAATAATAGAAATTAGTAAATTATATAAAAGGAAAGAAAACAATGAGACACCAAACAAAGAAACATACACTTGGTAAAGCACAAGACCAAAGAAAAGCTTTGTTGCGTTCATTAGCTACTGAACTATTTACTCATGGTGAGATAAAAACAACTATGGCAAGAGCAAAAGCTTTGCAGCCATATGCTGAAAATGTAATCACTATGGCTAAAAAAGGTGATTTGAATTCAAGAAGATTGGCTGGTAAATATATCTATGATAAAGAAATCGGCCAGTTAATTGATACAACCACCGGTGAAGTATTTGATGCTCCGCAGGAAGGCAAAAAATTAGCTAAGCAGACTGTTTTGAGAAAATTATTCAGCGTTATTGGCGTTAAATATTCTTCAAGACAGGGCGGATATACAAGAATATTCAGACTTCCTCCACGCAGAGGGGATGCTTCTGAAATGGCATTAATTCAGTTGGTATAATTAATGCGCTACGCTCTAGACGTTCAGTACCGTGGTAAGAACTATGACGGCAGTCAGATACAGTTCGAAGCCGGCAAAGAAGTCGGTAACACGATACAGGGCGAATTAGAGAAAGTATTATGTACTTTGATAGAGTCTAAGGCTCAAATTAATAACAGACCGATTAAAACAATCTTCTCCGGAAGAACTGATAAAGGTGTAAATGCATTAGGACAGGTCGTTCACTTTGATACTGATAAAGAAATTGTTGCTTCAAAATTTATCTATCAAATGAACGAAATCCTTCCTGATGATATATCTGTCAGTAACTTGAGAATTGTACCGGATTCGTTTCACGCTCAAAAGTCTGCAAAGGCAAGATATTACAGATATGAACTGATTAACAGACGTTATAAACAGGCATTTGACGGTGATATCTTAAGAGTAAAATACGAATTGGATATAGAGCGGATGCAGACCGCTTTGAATTTCCTTCTGGGCGAACATGATTTTTCAAGTTTTAAAAGTTCCGGAACGCTTAACCCGAGCAAAGTTTGTTTTATCTCTAGAGCAGATGTTGAGAAACAAGGTGATAGAGTGTTTATACATATTGAAGGAAACAGATTTCTTTATAATATGGTAAGAACAATAGTCGGTACGCTTCTTGAAATAGAGGGGCATAAGCTGCCTGTAGAGCATATGAAAAATGTTCTTGAGGCATGTGACCGCCGTAAGGCGGGGCAAACAGTCAGCCCGTATGGTCTGACACTGGTAAAGGTAAAATATTAATACTACGGAGATAAAAAGCATGAAAACATATTCAGCAAAACCTCTTGAAGTTGAAAGAAAATGGTATGTAATTGATGCAGAAGGCGAAATTCTTGGTCGTTTAGCTGTAAGAATTGCAAACATTTTAAGAGGAAAAAATAAACCTGAATATACACCTAACGTTGATACCGGTGACTTTGTTATCGTTATTAATGCTGAAAAGGTTGTAGTTTCAGGAAATAAAGAAACTGATAAGATTTATTATCACCATACCGGTTACCCGGGTGGTTTAAAAGCAGCTTCTGTTAAAGAAGTTCGTGAAAAAGATGCAACAAAGTTAATTGAAAAAGCTGTTAAGGGAATGTTGCAGCACAACACTCTTGGCGCTGAACAGTTCAACAAGTTGAAAGTATATTGCGGTCCTGAACATCCGCATGCAGCTCAAAAACCTGTTGTATTGGGAAAGGAGTCTAAGTAATGGCTGAATCTAAAGAAATAATGGCAACAGGCCGCAGAAAGTGCGCTGTTGCAGTTGTAAAACTTGTAAAAGGTAAAGGCAGAATTTTCGTTAACGGAAAAACATTAGGTGCTTATATTGGTAATATGCCGGCTGTTGAAATGATGATTTACAGACCGCTTGTTTTAACTGAAAATCAAGACAAGTATGATGTAAGAGTTAAAGCTGTTGGCGGCGGTATCGTTGCTCAATCAGCGGCTATCAGACACGGTATTTCAAGAGCATTATTGAAAGTTAATGAGGAATATAAAAATGTATTACGTTCAGAAGGCTTGTTGACTCGTGATGCAAGAGTTAAAGAACGTAAGAAATATGGTAGAAAAAGAGCTCGTAAGAGATTCCAATTCTCAAAGAGATAATTTTTCGAGATATGTATTTAAAAGGCGGCTTTTCAAGAGCCGCCTTTTTTATTAATTGTGTATAAGTTCCAGTTTTTTACCCACTTTTTTGTTTAATATTTTTATTCTTTCCTCATCTGCAAGTGTTAAAGAAACATAAACTTGTTGTGCAGAATCTGTAGGATGCTTTACCTGCGAAAGCATATAATAGTCTAAAAAGCTCATATTTTGCCAAAAACATTTGATATATTCAAATACTTGATCGGCATCAAAATTGAAACTTTGTATTCCAAATATTTTAGTGTAATCTTTTACGAAATTAAGTATTCCTTCTGAAATAAAAGGGAATAGGCTTAATCTGAAGAAGTCATTATCATTTAGAAGTTTTCTATATTCAGGTTTTTCATTTTTCATATCTTCAACAGGCGCTTCGTTTGATGTAAAAAGAAACTCGATTAAATCCCAACTAAAGCCTATTGCTTTGTTGGAGTGCGGTTTGATGCTTAAATTTATATAATTATATTTATAATTAAGCGTTGACGCTATATAAATCCCGAGAAAACTTTTTGCGCTGAAAAACTTTTCAATTAATGTTTGTGCGGAAAAATTACCTGCACAGGTATCAACAATTCCAATATTTTCTCCGGATAATTTGATTGAAGCTGCGTATTTTTGATAATTATTTTTAGTTATTTCGCTAAATATAGGATTATCATTTATACATAAGTTTTTCATTCGTCTGGAAGCGTATATGTAATGACTTTTTGGTGCATTTTCAGGTTTAATTAAATCATATACTAATTTAAGCATATACCCATCTCGGGCAACAAAGAATATATCGCTAAGATTTCGCTGCTTTGCTATTGTAAATATGCTTGTTACAACACTAAGCGCTAGCGGGCCGCCGATATTATAACCTAAATCTTTCCAGTAATTAGATTTGTCATTCTGATTAATCCAATTAATTGCTGACAATGCGATAATTGATGAACTGCTAATCTTATCAATTGCATAGTTATCAAAATATTCAAAAGCATAGTTGTTTATTTTCGAAATTTTAAATCTTTCGAAAATGTTTTTATAATAGAACGCTTCGATACTGTTTTCTTTGGCTTTTTCTATATCAGAAATTTTATTATCACCAATATGTAATATTTTATCAGGACTTATATTTAAATCTTGGATAATGAATTTATATAAGTTTCCGGTAGCCTTACATTTTCCAATTTCACCTGAAACGTACAATTTACTGAAATTTTTAAAACCTTTATCATTCAGAACTTGTGCAAGGAAGTTTGTAGGAAGATACATGTCTGATGTTATTATAATTTGCTTTCCTTGTTCTAGTGCATAATTATAGATTTCAAGAATTTCTTCATTACATTGTAATATTTGTGCTTCAATCTCCATTTCTTTATCTCTGAGATTTTTATCGAGTTTAGAATATATTTCATCAATTGTTATATCTTCTATTCTTCTGTCGCGAATAGTCTTAACCATGCGTACTTTCTTTTCGCTAACGAGCCTTGTAAGTGCAAAATTGGGTATATTATATTGTTGTTCCATATATTTAAAAACATCAGACGGGGCTAAAAACGGACGTAAAAGAAGTGTATCAAAAATATCAAAAGAGATTATATCTTTTGTATCGATAATTTTTTTTAGTACCTCTTTATTAAAGTAATAAAATTCACTTAGGTTCTTATTAAAAAAATCGTAAAAAGTCGCATTTATGTCAATATTAAACTTAAAGTTTCTGAAAATTCCTGCCATTCTGCAGAATAGATATTCACTGAAAATGCGAGAATTATTTTTGTTTAATACATCTTGTATTATTGTTACAAACCAGTAGCCTAAGACATAGCTGTAAACCTCCGGCGTAATAGAATTAGAATTTGCCAGATGCAATAAAATCTCCATCCCCTTAATCTTATCTTTAAGCTGTTGGAAACAGAGCTGTCTTCTGGTTAGAGAATTATCTCGCTGTGTAATTACGATATACAAGTCTTCAACTATTTCAATTTTATTGGCGTGTAATGCTGCTTCAAAAGCAAATACCGGATCTTCCATATCAATAATTTCAGGAAATGTGATATTATTATTGATTAGCAGACTTCTTCTGAAAATAGCACTGCAATATGTTGAACAGAAATTATTCTTATTTTCTTTAATCTTATTATTTATTTCTTTAAAAACAGTATTATCTGACGAGTTTTTATATAATCCTTTTGTAATATCTGCATTTGTTTGTATGGCTTTATTGTATAATTTTTCATAAAAATCGGCTGTTTCCAGATAATCATCGCTGTCAATAAAACTGATAAACTCGCCTTTTGCAATCTTTATTCCGTAATTTCTTGCTTGAGCAGCGCCTTTATTAAGCCTAAAATTAATTACCTTTATGCGCTTATCCTTATTTGCAAAATCATTGAGTATATTAAGAGAGTTATCCCCAGAAGCATTATTTATACAAATTATTTCTAAATCTTTAAGAGTCTGGGTACAAATACTAGTCAGGCAATTACCAAGATATTCTTCTGTATTATAAACAGGAATTATAACAGAGATTTTTGTTTCCATCAATTACACTCCTGTAAATAATTAACATCAGCAAAAAAATCCGATTTTAAGTTGAAGTACTCTGAAAAAATAATTAATTCATCGGCTTTCATTTTTCTTTTGCCTTGCAGCATAGCGCTTAACTTAGCTACAGAAATTCCTAATAGATTAGCAAAGAATTTTTTTTTAATCCCATTTGTATTTATAAATTCTTTTACTTTTTCTTCCAGAGTAATCATATTTTCTCCAAAGTGTATTATAGATTAACAGTATCGTAATAATTAACATGTGAATAATAAAACACATCCGGATTATTGTCAAGCAAATTTTTAAATATTTAATTTTTCGATATAATTATGGTATAGGAGAAATATTTATGACCAAATCAAAAGAAAAAACGGTAGAGTCTTTAAGTACTTCATTACCGTTGCAGTTAAGGTTATGCCGACAGAACGCAGGGTTGAGTATGCGTGAAGTAGCAAAACGCATAAATAAGACTGCTGCAACAATTAGTAAGTGGGAAAGCGGAGAAACAACTCCTTACGGCGATACGTTATTAATGCTGTGTAAAATTTATAATGTAGATATTACTGCTTTTTATGGTGTAGCAACACCCCAGTCAATTCGTATTACACCAGCTGAAACACGGTTAATAGAGCTGTATAGAAATGCAACGAAAGATGCACAAAATGTAACTGTAACTGTTCTGGAAAAATGCCAGAAAAATTGATTTTACTTATTATCCGGACTCAAAATAGAAATAACGGCATGATTAAGATCTAAATATTTCTTTGCGGCATCTTTTAAATCTTCAATAGTGATTGATTCACAAATTGGCAGATATTCTTCTGCCAGATTTAAGTCATCGCATACAGTCATATAATATCCTATTGCTTCACCGATATCAGAAACTGTTTCAGCTTCACAGGCAAAACGGGATTTAAGTTTTTTCTTTGCTTTATTAATTTCTCGTTCAGTAATTTCATTTTGAACTTTTTTAATTTCTTCCTTAACAAGTTCAATAGCTTTTTCTTTGTATTCAGGATTAAAATTTGCCTGTACAAAGAAGTTAGAACCATCACGGAATGAGTAATTCTCTGCATCAATCATGTTAAATATATGCTCTGGCTGATTTTCTATCAAATTATTATATAATCTTGAACTTGCACCTTCGCCAAGTATTACAGCAAGCATCTCAAGTGCAATAATATTTTTTAAATCTTTTGCCATGGCTCCAAGAAAACCAAACATCATAAACGAAGAATTTATATTTGCTTTATTCTCAATATAGACTGTTTCCTTTACTGGAGTATCCGGCCCGAAATCTTTTTCAGGAGGATGAGGTCTATCTCCCCAGCTGAATCCTTCAACTACACGGTTAAGAATATCTTCGCTGTCGAAGTCGCCGACAACAATTGTAGTTACGTTTTCTGGAGAATAGAAGGTTCTGTAATAGTTCATAACCTCTTCCTGAGATACCTGTGAAATAATTTCTGGCGTGCCTATAACATCGCGTTTGTATGGATGTGAAGTGTACATTGCATGATTTGTCGCATTATAAACCTTTGTCCAAGGCTGGTCTTTGCGCATACGAATTTCTTCTATTACAACATGACGTTCACGTTTGTCTGTGACGGTTTTGTCATTTATATCAAACGGTGCACCCATTTCATAATCAGGTATTACAGGGTCTATCATCATGTCGGCATGAAGTTCTATTGCTTTATAGAAGTTTTCATTGTTCTCACCTTTCGGAAGGGTTACATAATAAAACGTATAATCTTTCCACGTTGCAGCGTTTACAATAGCGCCTCTTGCTTCAAGTATTTTATCAAATTCACCAGCCTTATGTTTATGAGTACCTTTAAACATTAAATGTTCAAGAAAATGAGAGATTCCATTGTTTTTATCATTTTCATTTATAGAACCTGTTTTGACCCAGGATGATATATTTACCATCCCGCCTTCTTTATGCGCAAGAACAATTTTATGCCCGTTGTCCCGCTCATAAATCTCTACTTCTCTTGTCAAAAAAGGATACTTTATTAATGATTTCTTCATAAACACCTCGCTTAAAGTTATTATAACTTAAAGATAAACAGATATAAATATTATTCCAGTCGGGTAATTGGTATATACCCTCTTCGGCTATTGATTTACATATTATCATGAGGTACAAAACAAGAATAAAGAAAGGAGATTTTTATGATTGAAGAGAACAACAGAGAATACCATTACGAACACAAAAGTCACTGGTTAAGAACTTTAGGAGTCATTCTAGCGACACTTATAGGCGCTTTTTTAGCTTTTTATTTTGTAGCAGACATGACATTTAACAGAATGACAGACCCGTCATACCAGATGCGTAAAATGGAAAAAATGATGAGGCATGAGCAAAAGCGTATTGAACGTATGGAACAGCGCTTCGGGGATAACCCGTTTGAGCCTAAAATGGCACCTATGCTTGTAAATCTAGTGAAAGAACCGGGCGAGTATAAGTTAATAGTAGATTTGAAACCTCTAGGCGGAAGCGAAAAAAATATTGATGTCAAGCTTGTTGATAACGTAGTTACTGTTTCTGGCGAAGTTGAAAAAAAGGAACACCACAGAGAAGATATCATGAATTTCTCTCAGGCATATTATCTTGACGAAAAGGTCGAAGGGGATAAAATGACAAAAGAAAGAAAAGGTAATAAATTTATTATAACAATACCGTTTGAGGAATAAAAAAAAGACCGGTTTTTAAAACCGGTCTTTTTTTTATCTACTTGATATTTGAGTAAGTCCAAGCATCAAATGTAGGAGTTTCAGAAATATTTAATTCTTTCTTCTTTTCTCCAGCAGAGCAATCGTCATGAGCGATTGGCTTGTACAATCTGTTGTAGTACTCAATAACCATTCTGTCAGAATTGAAGTAAGCTTCAGCAGTTCTGATAGCCTGCCTCATCATTCTAGCCCATTCCTGCTTGTTGTTGTAGTAAGTAGGAATAATCTGGTTTTCGATGATATCCATCATGCATTCATGATCTTTCCAGTGTCTTTCTTCCCAAGGCATATCATCATCAAGTTCAGGGTATTCAACAGTGTAGCCGTTAATGCCAGGGAATGTACCTTCAACAGTCCAACCGTCAAAAGTAGAAAGGTGAAGAGCACCGTTAGCATTAGCTGACATACCAGAAGTACCTGAAGCTTCAAACGGTCTTAACGGAGTATTTAACCATACATCAGTACCGCGTTTCAGCATACCTGATAGTTGTAATTCATAACCAGGAAGAACTACTACGTTCTTTAATGTGTGAGATCTGTTCAATAACTTGTTGAACATTTCTTTACCCATTACATCATCCGGATGGAACTTACCAGCAAAGATGATTTGAACCTTATTTTCATCTAACAGTTTGTTAATTCTGTCTTTATCCATCAAAATCAACCATGCACGTTTGTAATCAGCAAATCTTCTTGCCCAGGTGATAGTTAATACATCAGGATTAAATCTCTTACCAGCAACGTTAGCAACGTATTTGAATAATTCTTCTTTCATTTCACGTTTAGCAGCAAGTAATTCGTCGAAAGATTTATCTCCGTTCATTCTCTTATCTTGCCAGTAGTGAAGGTTAACAGCATTGGTGATAGCTCTAATAGGGCATCTTCCGTCAACCCATTCCCACATCTTGTTAGCAACAAGACCGTGAAGCTGAGATACAGCGTTAGCAATTCTTGACATTCTTAAAGCTGCAACTGTAAGAGAGAAGTTTTCTCCGCCTAATTGAAGAGCTCTTTCTCTAGAAGCACCGGCAAAGAAACCGCCTTCTAATAATGTATCAACCCAGTGAACTTCGTTACCGGCAGCAACAGGAGTGTGAGTTGTGAATACAGTTTTTCTTCTAACTTCATCAAGGTTGCCGTTGTATTGTCTAAGAAGTTCAAAAGCTGCAGGAAGTGCGTGACCTTCGTTCATGTGGATTACATCAAAGTTGTAACCTGCTGCTTGAAGAACTCTAACACCTGCAATACCAAGAACTGTTTCCTGAGCAATTCTGATTCTTTCATTTCCATCATAAAGCTTATGAGAAATGCTCTTAGCCCAGTCGCTGTTACCGTCAATATCAGTTGTAAGAAGGTAAACAGGGCAAGTGCCAAATAATTCAGGGTCAACTCTGAATGCTTTAACCTTAACTTTTTCTCCAAAAGTGTCAACTTCTACAGTGATACCTGTATCAACAAGGTAATCATAATATTTTCTGATGTAAGCTACTTCAACGTTGCCTGAATGGTCGATTCTTTGATCATAGTAACCATATGACCATAACATAGTTACACCTACCATAGGCATTTGCAAATAACCGGCAGATAACATGTGTGAACCTGCCAAAAATCCTAAACCACCAGAATATGTCTTGAGTGATTGATCCATTGCTATTTCCATTGAGAAATAAGCTACGTTTGGTAATGTCATAATTTTTAAACCTTTTCTTTTGTGTACTACTAAAGGACTAATCGTCCATGCAAATTTATACCAACAACATAACAGATAATCAATGATTTTATAAAATGTTAGGCGTCCGAAACTTTTGTTTTTCCGCTGAAACCCGCGATTTTCCATACGGTAAGAAATTGTAAAGAAATGTAACAAAATAATACTTTAGAATTAGTTCAATATAATTAAATGCGCGGAATAACTTCCGCGCATAGTTTTATATCTTGATGAGTAAGAATTTAGAGTCTTTAAGGGCATGAACTTTATGTTCTTTGTCCTTTTTGAACATGAGAATTTCACCTTTGTCGAGTTTAAACTTTTCAGCATCAAAATGCAGCTCAATCTCGCCGTCAATTACGTAAACAGCTGCATCAGCAATTGAAGTATGCGTGTCTATTATTTCTCCTTTTTTGATTGCAATTATGTTTAAACAGCTGTCGCCGTTTTCCATAAGTACCTGTCTGTCGAATTTGGTTTCATCCAAATTAACAATATCTTTGGCTTTTAATACATTGTAGAACATATAATCTCCTTTCTTTAGTTCATTAGAACAGATACAATAAATAACGGCATTCCCAACCGGGGTAAGGCCGGAATGGCTAGACGATATGTAGTGAGAATTTTTTTTAGTTTCCTCTTGACTGAGAGTAGGTCTAAGGTTGTAATATAATAATTAATTATAAGAAAGGAGCGAAAATGGAAAAAACGTTAATGGTTTTGGATAAGATTAATACTCCGGAAGATTTGCGGGGGTTAAGTGCAGAGGAAATGAACCTGCTGTCTGCTGAGATAAGAGATTTAATATTGAAAAAGGTAAACACAACCGGAGGGCATCTGGGGCCGAATTTAGGCATGGTAGAGGCAACAATTGCACTTCACAGGGTGTTTAATTCTCCTGTTGATAAATTCGTATTTGATGTTTCTCACCAGTGTTATCCGCATAAAATTTTGACCGGAAGAAAAGAAGGGTTTACAAATCCGGCAAAGTATCATACTTATACGGGTTATACTGCTCCGGAAGAAAGTGCGCACGATTTATTTAAAGTAGGACATACTTCTACTTCTGTCAGTCTTGCCTGCGGATTAGCAAAGGCTAGGGATTTGATAGGCGGTAAGGAAAATGTTGTTGCAATTATTGGCGACGGGTCTTTAACCGGAGGTGAAGCTTTGGAAGGGCTTAATAATGCTGCTGTTCTTGGCAGTAATATCATTATTGTTGTAAATGATAATGATATGTCTATTGCAGAAAATCACGGCGGCTTATATTCAAACCTTAAGCTTTTAAGAGATACAAAAGGGCAGGCAGAAAATAATTTCTTTAAAACACTCGGCTTTGACTATTATTATATAGATAACGGACACGATTTTAATGAATTAATATCTGTATTTGACAGAGTAAAAGATGCTGACCATCCCGTATTGGTTCATATGCATACAATCAAGGGTAAAGGTTTGCATGAAGCAGAAGTCGACAAAGAACATTATCACTGGATTGTTCCGGGTGAACTTGACAAAAAGCCTGTTGCAGAGAATGCTATCCGTAAAGAAAGTTATGAAAGTATAACTGCTGATTATATTCTTGACAGAGCATCAAAGGACAGTTCAATTATCGCTATTTCTCCAGCAACTCCGGGGGTAAGCGGATTTACTCCAGAATTCAGAAAAAAACTGGGTAAAAATTATGTTGATGTTGGTATCGCAGAAGAACACGCTGTGGCATTTGCTTCTGGGCTCGCTAAAGGCGGAGCAAAACCAATGCTTGCTGTAATGAGTTCTTTTATACAAAGAACATATGACCAGCTTTCTCAGGATTTAGCACTTAATAATACTCCTGCCACTCTTCTTATTTTCTGGGGCGGTATTACTGGCATGGATGCCACTCATCTTTCAAAATATGACATTCCTTTGATTTGTAATATTCCAAATATTGTATATCTTGCACCTGTGAATAAAGAAGAATACATTTCAATGATGGACTGGGCAAATTCACAAAGTGAGCATTCTGTAGTTATCAGAGTTCCATTCACTCAAGTAATAAGCACAGGAGAAAAGGATACTACAGATTATTCAAAGATAAATAAGTATCAGGTTGTTGAAAGTGGTTCAGAAGTTGCAATTCTAGGGCTTGGCAATTTCTTCCATCTTGGTGTTAAGGTAAAAGATGCTCTAAAAGCAAATTTGGGCATTTCTGCAACCTTGATAAACCCTCACTTTATTTCCGGCGTTGATGAAGAACTTATGGAAAGCTTGAAGGCAAATCACAAGCTTGTTATCACACTTGAAGATGGAGCTCTTGAAGGCGGTTTTGGAGAAAAAATTGCTTCATATTTTGGTAACTCTGATATGAAGGTGTTGAATTTCGGCGCCAGAAAAGAGTTCACTGACAGAGTTCCGCTTGAAGAATTATACCAGCGGTATCATTTAACTCCTGAACAAATTGTAGATGATATAAAAAATTGTTTGTAAAATTTTTTAATTTCCTAGTAAAAAGAGAGGTGAAAGCCTCTCTTTTTTTTACATAACATTTTCTGCAAAATGTTATGGCTTCAATATTTTTGGACATTTGGGGTAGAAAAAGTATTAATTTTTGTAACAATTTGATGCGGAAAATTAAAGTTTTATCAGATTATGCCGTAAATACAAATATAATATAACATTTTGCAGAAAATGTTAGTTCAATAAAGAAAAGATGTAAGAAAAATTAGAACTAGAAAGGGCGTAAGATGTCAGAGAATTTGTCGTTGGGAAAAAAAGGGCAGTATGGTGAAATTGATTTTAGCAAAATTAGAAGCGGTATCAAAAAAGATGAGCTTCTTAAAGATGTAGATAAAAAATTAAAGCCTGTATTTGAACAGATATTAAATAAAATTGATTCAAATCCTAATGATAATATGCTCAGCAGAAGTGAGCTAGAAGCTTTTTTTGCGGAAGTCAAAAATCTTGCCGGCGAAGATAATGCCCTGTCTAAAAGAGAAGGCAGAAAATATGAATTAGATGGAGAAAAGATAGGCAGAAAAGGCAGAGATGCTTTATATGCTCTTTTGAATAAACTGTCTGCTCTTTCAGAAGATGTAAAAGAAATTACAAAAGACAAAACAAATCCTGATGTTGAAATTATAGAGTATAAGAATGGTAAAATTGAGAAAGTTTTTCCCGACGGTTCTAGAATTATTACAGTAAAAAACGGGGGTAAGACTATTTCAACTACCAAAGATAAGGATGACGTTAAAACAGAAGAAAGTGTTACAGAAGGGGATGAAACCGTAACAACTACTTATAAAGATAATAAGAAAACAAAGGAAGTAATTACCAGCAGTAAGCATAGCGGCATTACCACAATTAAGTATGATGCAGAAGAAAAGCCTATAAGTCAGGTGTGCAAGAAAGAGGACGGCAGCATTGAAGAGTATGAATATATTGATGATGGTAATACCAGATCCCCTCGTCTTGTAAAAACCGTAAAAGACGGTAATACAACCGTTTATAATTATGACGAAAATGGCATAAAAACAGGAGAAACTGTTACAACATCTGACGGCAAGAATATTGAGCGTACTTATAATGAGGATGGAAAAACAGAGGTTATAACTCAGAATGGACAGCCTACACACACAAAAAAATATGATTCGGATGGTAATTATTCAGACAGTTACAGTGAAGATAATACAGATGTAACAGATAGTTATGATAATCAGGATAGACATATAGAGCAGACTAAAGTAAGAAACGGTCAGACTTATAATGTAAGGTATGATGAAAATGGCAATACCCTTGGAATTATTGTTCAGAATGGTGAAACGATTGAAGATATTGCGAATAAATTTGGTGTTAATGTAAAAGATTTGATTAAGGCAAATGCCGGTAAAGTTAGAGGCAAGTACCCTAATGCTTACTTCAATGTTGGGGAAGAGATTAAAATTCCTCGTAAACTTGCTGCGGATGATGCTGCTCTTCAAGGCAGACAGACAAAAGAAGAAGCAATTGCTGCATATAATGAAGATGCGCAAAGGAGAGCAGAAGAAGCAAGACAAAGAGCAGAGGCAGAAGCTAATAAACCTCAGGTCGTTGCTAAAGGTAACAATGGTTACTATGTAACAAAAGATAAAGATGGAAATATACGTTATTATGATCCTAAAGGCAAAGAAATCAGCGGTGCTGAATTTAAAAAACATTGCCCATCAATTTATGATAGTGTTCAGGGAATAAAAACTAGAAAAAAATATGACACAGCTACAATCCAGAAACAAGCTGATGAACTTGCAGAAGCTCTTCACAGCCAGATATCAGGTGCTTCAACAAATTCTAAGACAATTGGACTTTTAAAAACTATAACATATGAGAATGTTGCTTTTGTTGTGGCTTCATATCAGAGTAAGTATGGTGTATCTCTTGCGAAAGATATAGATGATGAATGGGGCCTTGATATTAATACCGTAAAAGAACACATATGCAAAAAACTCGCAGCTCAGGCTAAGGCACTAGGTGTAACAGGAATTTATTTTGGTGATTATCAAAAAATTAACGATATAGATACTCTTAATAACTGGATAAATAATGCTGCTGCAAAAATTAGGAATGCAATGAATAATGCAACCGAAAAATATAAAGCCGGGGATGCAAATGATGTTTCACCTGAGCAGAAATCAGTTCAAAGATCTTCTGCTGCACAAATTGTTGCTGATATAGAAAAAGCAATTTCCGGCTGGAATGATATAGATGCACTTAAGAGAGCTATTTCAAGAATTGATAAACCGGAAGAGTTAAAAGAAGTAAACAGACTTCTTGCGCTAAAAGGTTATAATACAGATGAAAAATATTCTCCTATAGAAAAACTTATTTATGAAGAAGCAAATCATTCTGCAGTTCACACCTATAATTCATCTGATTACTTAGAACAGGTTGTTCAGAAATGGATATCAAATGGAACTTTAACCGGTCAGGAAGCTAATAAAGCTCAAGCAAGAATGGCCGCAAGAGTAATCTTTGACGGTGGTGACGGATTTGGCACAGATTGTGAAAAAATCAAAAAAGGCGTAAGGATGATTAAATGTCCGAAACCGACCGGCAACAGAGAAAAAGATAATGCGCAAGCAAGAGAAGTTTACAAATTAGTAAACCAGATACTTGTAAACCACCGTACATTCTATGGTTTAGGCTCTCCAAGTAAAAATCTTCTTGATTATTGTAAAGGAGAGATGTGGGATAGTGAAGTAAAATACTTGAATGGTATTTTAGCCGAAACAAATGCAATTCAAGGTGAAGAAAAAGCTCAGGCAGTTAAAGATTTGACTCAGGAAGCTGTCGAAGGTGCAGGTACAGATATTGAATATCTGGAACAAGCTATACGTGCAATAGATTCACCTGCAGATAGAAAAGCTGTGGAAGCAAAATTAAAGGTATATTGCGAGAAAAAAGGTATAAAACCGCAAATAGCAGGCCAAAGCTATTTACAGGCTATCTTGTATGATGAATGTGATACATTCATGGGAATTTCTACAGATCATAAAGAAATTCGTAAATTCAACGAAATGCTTATTAAACAAGGAGCTTATACTGAACAGGAAATTATAAATCTACGTGCAGAACAGGCTGCTTTGCAAATTCTGGAAGGAGATTTCTCTAATATACAGGATGCAGTACAGCAAATAAAAGACAAACGTGTTTACTCAAAAGTTCTAGAATTGCTAAAAACCAAACATCAAGCAGGGTTTGATGATTTCTTAACGAAGAAACTCGGACAGGAAAAGAGCGATTTAGTATATGCAGAATTGGCTGCAAATACAATTCTTGGCGGAACAAAAACTGTTGAAGTTGTTTTTAGATTAATACAAAGCCCTGACTTTAATGTAAGAGCAAAAGGTATTATGGCAATTAGAACCAGTGAGGTAGCAAACATGGTTGATGAGCTGCTTAAAAAGAAAGGTTCTTCTCTTGCAAAGGTCTTAGAGCAGTTCAATAAAGAAAAAGCCGAATACAGATCAAAAGCTGAATTCTGGAATGGTCTTGGTAAATTTTTAATAGGAGCTCCTCTGGCAGAAACTATTTCGGATGCGTATAAAGAAAATACAGATAGTTCTGATAATATGTATGTAGAAACAAAACAGGTGCAGAATATTCCGGAAGATAAAAAAGCAGCATACCAGATGACAGTACAGGTTTTTGAACAGAAGCTGGAGCAGATGAAACAAGATTATCAAAAAGCTCTAGATAGTCAAGGTGTTGTTTCCGGTGCTTTAAATGCTTTTTGTGAGGCTTATGGAATAGGTACAACTCGTGAGGAAATTGCTGCACGAATTGAGCATGATACAGAAACTTTGCGCTTATTAAAATTAGCAGCAGATGGCAAACTTGCAAAAATCGAAAACGGTAAAGAGGTTGCTGTAAGCTTTGAAGCAGTATTTAAAGAACGCAATGTTGGTATTAACTTTGATGCAGAAAAAGTAGAAAATGTTGCAAATCAGGCTCAGAGATTAGCTTGCATGGAATATGCAAAAGATAATATTACTGCCTGCTGGGACGAACTCAGTACCGCTCGTACAGAGCAGCAGTATGCTTCTGCAATAATTGATACATTAGAAAAATTATCTAATATGTCAGGTAAAAAATTAAGTCTTGAAGGGCTTGGATACAGTTATAAAAACGGTGTTATTGTTGACAAGTCAGGAAAACCGGTTCCTGCCGCAAAACTTCAAGAAGTTGTAAATCAGTTAAAACAAGGTCTTGCAGATGTTTCAAAGGCTATGCTTGGAGTTGATATTCCGCTAAATTCTAACAGCAGTAAAGTTTCTGAAATGCTAAGCGACGGATATGAAAGCAAAGTTGAAGGATTCAAAAAAGAATACCGCGATGCCTTCGGTGTAGATGCACCAGACTCTATGATAGAAGATTATATCTCAACAATAGAAACAGGAAAAACTGTTCTTAATATTGGTGTAATGATTGGTGCTATAATCGCAGCTCCATTCACCGGCGGTGGTTCACTAGCTGTATTTGCAATGACAGCAGGAGCATCACTTGGTTTGAATGCTCTTGAAAACTCTACAGATGCTGACGGGTGGACAAATTCAGAATGGACTTCAGATGTTTCACAAGCATTCTGGGATGGTGCATTAGCAGCAGTCGGAGTAAAAATAGGACAGATTGCTGAAACTTTTGCAAAAGGTGGGAGCGCAATTGTCACTCAGAATAAATGGCTTGCACGGTTACCAAAGGGTAAAGTGGCAGAGGCTTTAGAAAAAGCAAAAGATATTGCATATAAGATGCAAAATCAAGCCGGAAAAATTGGTAAAGGTGTGCTTGAAGCTAAAAAAGCCCAGCTTGCTGCAAAATTCCCTAATGTAAGCACTGAAACAATAGAAAAAATGTCTATAATTATTGCAAGAGCGGAAGCCTGCGGATTTGAAGTATCAAGTGATACTATCCAATCACTTGTACAAATGTACTGTCAGCACGGTCAATTTGATGAAGCAAGTTTCCTGCAGGCTCTTGTTCTGTCATTAGGCGCAAACGCAGTAGGCCATGCTATGTCCGCTAAGGGAACAGAAAGCCATAAAACAGATGCATTAGATAAAGCAACCTCTAATGGTGCTGCACATCCTTCCAATGTTCATGTTGGGTCTAAAAAAGCAGAAGTTATTCGCGCGGAAGTAGATGAAGCTTTAAACAATCCAAATATAACAGGAGAAGAACTTGCAAGAATTAGAGCAGAAGTAGAAGCGCTTGCTGATAGAGATTTGAGGCGTGAGCTTATGGCTAAGATTGACGAAGCACAGAAAAAACTCTCTTCTCCGGAAAAAGCTGCTTATGATGCTGCAAAAGAAGCAAATACACAAAATGCTATAAATCATATTTTTGAAAAACATAGTATATTAAATGATTCAGATGTTCGTCTTTTGAGTGATTATATCAAAAATACCAATGACATAAATGTCTTAAATGAACTTAAAGATAAGTTAAGACAAAAAGAATTGACATATGGTGGTGTAACTACTAATTATAGAAAACTTTATGACGCAATTGATGCCAGAGTTAAGGTTTTAACCCCTAAGCCGAATGTTACTGATGAGGCACAGAAAAGCTATATCCATTCAATGTTAAACTCTGATAAGGGTATGGTAAAAGAAGAGTTTGAACAGTTAATGAACTATATCAGTAAAATTGACTCAGAAGATGAACTTTCAGAAATCAGCAGGCTTGTAAATAAAAAGAAAATGCTTGGAAGCTATAAAAAACAACTGAAGGCAGCAGTAGAAGCAAAATCTGCAGAATTAAAAGCTGGCATAAATGAGAACGTACACGCAGAAGAGCCTAAAGCAGAAGAACCAAAGACGGAAGAAGCTAAAGCTGATAATTCTGCTCATGCTGATGGTGCTCGTGAAAGCGGCACTGCCAATAATGTGAGAGATCCTAAGACATATCGTTTCACAAAAGATGAAATTGAAGATTTTGCCAATATAAATGCAAAAAATGTAAAAGAATTAGAAGAAAAATTGAAACCTCTTGGCTTTGAAAGAGAAATGATTGGAAAAGACGGCTTTGTCGTAAATGGAAATGACGATATATTGTGTTCATTTATTAACAAGAATACAGGCGTAAGATATGTATTTTCGGTTGATTCAGGTAATGTATTACCACTGAGAATGATTTCAACAGATATTAATACTGGTAAGAATTATAGTACTATTGAATTTAAGCGTGACGCAAACGGGAATATCGTAGAAACTGTAGAAAAAAATATTGAAAATCCAAAACAAAATAATTCTACAGAATCGCAGGCTCAGGAACCGGATAATTCTTATTCAGTACGCGATACGAATGGTGCTGTAATACATATTGATACAGCAGGCGGTGTACCTGTCAAAGCGCATGTTGGTGATAAAGTCTATGATATAAAAGATGGTAAATTTACAACTGAAGACGGCATAGAATATAAAGTTACTGATGACGGTATTGAAAGAACTAATTCAAAATCTGATAATTCTGCTCATGCTGATGGTGCTTCCCAATCATCTCAAAAATCATATGCAGAAATGAATCATGAAGAATTGTTTGCAGAATACTATAGATTAAAAATGGAGGTCACTTATTCACCACTAAACAACGCTGATAAGGCTGCAAATATTAACAAAATGAAAGAAATTTCCGTTCTGCTTGAACAAAAAGGCTTCAAAATAGAAGGCGATAGGCTTGTTAAGATAAAGAGCGAAGCTCCTAAGAGTGATGCTGCAGAAGCTGCTGATACACCAAAATCCAGATTTAGTGTGGCAGAATTACGTCAGAAACTCGGTGAAAAACTCTATAAGGCTTATCAAAAAGCAGAAGAACTTATAGCACGTGTTAGAACAATGGCTGACTATGAAAAAGCAAAAGCTTATATCCAGGCTAATTTCAATAAATTCAGCGAAGTAATGACGGATTTGCTTGATAGATTAAAAGCAAAGGCAAGAAGTATTGGCTTGAAATTTAAAAAAGCAATTGATGATGTTAATGAAGCCAGAAATGCAAGACGTGCTGCCGGAACAGCTATGCCAGATTGGATTAATTCTTTTGGCGGTAAAAATTCCGATATCGTATGTCCTAAAGGTGAACGAGTAAAAGCTGATATCAATTCAGTAATAAGACTTGGGAATAAAGTTGATATTGACTTAAGAGATTTGCAAGGTAAATTAAATGCAATGAAAGATGGCGATTCATTTATGATAGGCCGTACTGTTACAGGAATTAATGATATAAGAATTAATAATGAATATATTTCGGGACAACATCTCAAAATTGAAAAAATTAATGGGGAAATATATGTAACTGATATATCTACTAACGGTACTGTATTAAATACTACAAACCCTAATTATGCTGCAAAATGGTCACCTGATATGGCTGGTCAATACAATAATGCCCGTAGTTGGGACTTTAATAGCAAATGTAATCAATATTATGATGAATTACGTATGGCAGACTATTCTTACGCAGAAAGTGTAAATGCCGGCCGTATTACCGATGCTGATATCAATCCGATGTTTGCCGAGTTTGAATTTGTTACAACAAGCCCGCAGAATGGCTGGAGTTGGAGAAAGCCTAAAAAACTAAAGGGCAGAAGTATTAATGTAGTGGATAGAATTTCACTTAATGTAAAAGCAGATAAAAACTGTTTGCGAGAACTTGATATGTTACTTGAAAAAGGCGTATATGTTAATAGTAAAGGCGAAAAAGTAAAAATTAAAGTTCCAGATGCATACTATAAAACTCCTCAGAGTTTGGATGAATGGGGAACAAGACATGACCCGATAACGATGTACTTTGATGGAAAAGTTTCTAAAGAATTAGAAGATGCAATAGCAGAAATAACGGCTAAATATGCAAGAAAACCTTGTAATGGCAAAGCTTTAATGAATAGTTTAGAGGGTAAGCCTTGGATTGCTCATGAAGCCTATACTCCTGTAGAAGATGCAAAAAAACTTTATGATGAAGCTATGAAATTGAATCCTGAACTTGCACAAGGCATTGCAAGTTGGGTTGGTAAAGACGATGCTTGGAATTGTTCTACCGGCATGTTTGCAGCAGCGCAAAGAATGGTTGATGAATATAAGTTATCATTACGTCAATCTGGTAATTCAAGTTCGTTTAATCATGCGGGCAGAGCAAATGGAAGCAACTCGGGATATTCAGGAGCTCGCGGGGCAGATACTTCACACGGACGCACACACACAACTATGTATCAATTCCGTGATATGAATGATTTAAGGTACCGTATGGCTGATAAACTTAACTTATTCAGTGAAAGAACACAAACCAATATTATTAATAATTTGAGAACAAGTGGCGAATTCAGATGCCAGAAAAATGGTGTTGAGTACCAGTTTGTAATGCGTGGTAATGCAGTGAAACTTGAAGAATTTGATATCAAAACTAAATACGATATTAAAGAAACAAAGGTCGATGAGTACAATAAGCAAACAACATATCAAATTCAGGATCAGAGTGATATATACTGGGCGCTTGTATACAAACTCCATTTGTTCAGTAACGAAACTCAATCATACATAATGAATAAACTTGTAAATGGAGAAGTTGCAGTGCTTCGTAAAGGCGGTATCTCATATGAATTTTCTATAGATGCAAACGGCAAGATAACCGTCAAAGAATTTGAGTACTTACGTCACACTTATGAAACAGGTAACAATCGCTCAAATGAGAGCAGTGGTAGCTCAAGAGCTGATGGCTCATCTTTTAACGCATCAAACGTCGCTAAACAAGAAAGGATACAGCTGCTTGAAGATATAATTGCAAGAGCAGAAGACATCAAGAAATTCACGGATAAATTTGCAAGTATTTTGTCAGACAGCTTCAAGGTAACGGATGAAGCCGGCGTACAAGAACTTAAAAAGACTACAAGATTGATTAAAGCATTCTGGCATACAGATATTGGAAAAGGTGCTCCAGATGAATTACAGCAGTTATGTGATGAGCTCTTTAATATGACAGATGGCAGATATACTGTTATGGGTCAATCACGTATGGGTACGCCTGACGAGGTCAACGGCATTCTCCACAGAATTAGAGAATTGACCAATATCGATGCACTAAAATCTGAATTGGAAAGATTAAAACAATAGGCTATGCTGAACGGCTAATTTGTTTATACCCGAAGTTTGTTAAACTTTGGGTATGACAAATTATGTAAATAAATTATTGACAGCTTTGAATGAAGATGTAAAGTTAAGACCTGATGAATGGTGCAAAGACCGGCTTATAACAGCCGGCATGAAAAAATGGGTAGCTAACATTTTACCGGTAGAACTTTTGACCCGTTCTGTAAAACAGGCTGTCGAAACGCTTGTGACAATTAATGAAAGCGGTGATTTTTATGAGAATTTTCCTGACAGCATAGAAACTCCTAACTATGGCGACAAGTGGGGAAGAAGTGCAAATTATATTGAAATTAATAACCGTGCAATCGCAGAAATGTATGGTGACAGAACAAAAAATGGGATATTAAGCTCAATCAAAATTTTACCGGCAATCCCTCCTTCAGCAAAAAGCTGGGCTAATTGTATAATTTTATCTCAGATATTCCCCAATATTTTCGGTGACAGCTATAACAAAGGCCCGTTTGAAGAAAATTCTATTTATGGAATTAAGCTAAATGCAGGTTACAGCGGAAATATTATAGATTACGATATTGATTTATCTTCTGAAGAACAATTTCGAGCATTCAATGATCTTGCACATATTCATGGACTAAAAACCGGATTTAGAACAGTAATTTCGGCAGACCAGATTAAAGTTGCAAGACCGGACGGGGATGATGTAACTTTTGATTGGAATAATCCTGAGCATCAGGAATTGTTTATAGCTGAGCATGTAAAGTTAATAAACATGGGGTTTGAAGCGGTATTTATAGATTCTGCTAAACATATCGGCGGGTACGATATGGTTAATTACACAGGTGTCGGAGCTCTGCCAGGGTACGAACAAATGCAGTATATCTTGATGGAAATTCGCAGGCGTTCCGGTGTGACATCAATCAGTTTTGCAGGGGAAAAGAGTACAGGTGATTTTGAAAGGTATAAAAACCTTGGACTTACTACAGGAACGGCTTTTATACCACCTGATAATTATGATAAAGTCAGATGCTGGTCGGAAAAACTTAAATATAATAAGGAATACGCTCCAGGTGTAGAAGTATCAAATGATAATGACGAAGGCGGAAGAAGTTATGAAGACAGGCTTAACCGCATAAATTCTTCACTTTTTGCATATGAATATCCAAGCGATAAACTACCAAGCTTTATGCAGATGGAAGACTTGTTCCCTCTGAGATATGACACTAATACACACCATCTTATGATTACAAATCCGTCATATTCAACAAATGGTACGCCAGAAAGTCACTGGGAAAATCTTTTTACAAAAGACGACGGAAGAGCTTATAACGCTAAAGCAGGAGAGTTGTTTTCACACGCCATGAATCTATAAAAATAAATCTTATTTTACCTCTTGACTGAGAGTAACTCTCATATGTTATCCTGAGTTTGTAAATCAAATTCAGGAGCAAAAAGTTGAAAAAATTTTTAGTATTAATAGTAAGTGCTATGCTTATTCAGCCGAATATTTTGTTTGCAGCGGAGGGTAAAAAAATGACGAGAAGTGATATTTGTAAGAAAAATTATGAAAAATTGTTCAATAGCGATTGGAACCCGAATGTTGGTTCAGATCCGGAAATGATGGCAATTCTGCAAAAATATATTTTTGGTGAAGTTTTCACTGTTGGAAATCTTGATATGAAAACGAGAGAGATGCTTACAGTAACTTCGCTTGCAGTACAGCAGACTTTACCGCAGTTAAAAGCGCATATCAATGCCGCTCTTAATGTCGGCGTTACACCGCTGGAAGTTCGTGAAAGCTTATATCAATGCGCGCCGTTTATCGGTTTTCCTAAAACCCTTAATGCAATTGGCGTAATGAATGAAGTATTTAAAGAAAGAGGTATTAAAACCCCTCTTGAAATGGCAGGGACTACTGATGAAAAATCTCGTTATGAAAAAGGCGCTGCTATTCAAAAACCACTCTATGGAGATGAAATTTCTAAGGCTTTGGAAGGTCTTCCTGAAAGTATGGGAGATGATGTTTCCAGATTTTTAACAGAATTTTGCTTTGGCGATATCTATACAAGAAAGGGGCTTGATGTTAAAACACGAGAGCTTCTAATAATTAGTATACTTGTGACTACAGGTGATACTGAGACATTACAAAGTCATATTAAAGGAGCTTTGAAGGCTGGTAATTCTAAAGAAACAATAACGGCGGCAATTATCCAATGCCTTCCATATGTTGGTTTCCCGAATACGATAGCGGCATTAAAATGCTTGAAGGGAGAACTTCAATGACAAAAAAAATATTAACATTATTTTTGATTACAATATTAGGAGGTACTGTTATGGCAAAAGATTTTGAGCAGCCATTTAGTAAGGGCGAGATAAATCCTTATAACAAGTTTTTTACTGGAACAACTTATCTAAACCTGTTTGTAGCCAAGGACGATATTTGGAATTCTTCAATAGCAAATGTAACCTTTGAAAAAGGCGCAAGGACTAATTGGCATAAACACTCAGGAGGACAAATTTTGATTGTTACTGCAGGAGAAGGAAGATACCAGGAACGCGGCAAACAGATACAAATACTTAAATCCGGTGATGTAGTAAAAATCCCTCCTGAAGTGGAACACTGGCATGGTGCTGCTCCTCACAGCATGTTTGCACATATTTCTGTTGAAACAAATTTGCCGGATAATGAAACAACATGGCTGAAGCCGGTTAGTGATGAAGAATATAAATAGATTTCTAAAGGAGGAATTATGTCAGATAAAAAAATATTAATTGCTTATTATTCTCATTCAGGTAATACCAAAGAAGCTGCGGAAAAGATACAATCTCTAACCGGCGGTGATTTGTTTGAGATAAAGCCGGCAAACGAATATCCGAAAGATTATAATGCTGTAGTAAATCAGGCAAAACAGGAAAAGGCAGATGATGTCAGGCCGGAGCTTGTTAGTTTAGGCAATGTTAAAGCATATGATATCCTATTCATTGGTACACCGGTGTGGTGGTATACAATGGCATCTCCTGTAAAAACATTTTTGGCAGAAAATAATTTCGACGGAAAAATTATTGTACCGTTCTGTACTCACGGAGGAGGAGGCGCATCTTCAACTTATACAGATATGCAAAAACTTGCTCCTGATGCCGTAGTTAAACAGGGGTATACTTCATATGAAAATTCTGCAAAAGATGATGAAATAAAAGAATGGGTCAGCAGTCTGAATTTATAATGTTTTAAACTGCAGATATTCTTTCCCGAGTTTGTTGTTTACAATATGAATAATCTTCTTTGCAAAGTCATTATAAACCCGCCTTGAAAAATGATTAATACATTCGTTGTAATCATCATCGCTTTGTATTAAATCAGTTAGTTCAAGCAAGCTTATATTATTGAATTTTTGGGTAAACTCTCTAACATATCTGTTCATTATGATATGTTTTTCTACCATACCTTCATAGCCTTCAAGAGCTTTTTGAGTAGGAATCTCACTGCCCAGAATTAGTATAAGCTCTGTTTTAGAATCCAGGTTTTTTCTAATATATGCAAGATTTTTAAGCACCAAATCAACTGGAGGATCTCCGGCAAATATGTATTCTTCCTTAAACACTTTTAAAAGCTGCCGGTTTTCTTCCTTATATTTTTCCGGAATTGATGAAAGAACCTTATCCCAATTGTTTTCATCAGTAATATCACAGTTTGCATAGCCGTATTCTACATAGGTTCCGTCATTTTTATTTATGTACAAACCTCTGTAAGTAGTAGTTAAAAGACTTAAAATAATCGCATCATATTTCTTGCTGAAAAACTTTGTTTTAAATTCATCCGGATGCGGAAACGGAAAACTCTTTGTGAGTTCCATAAGTTTATTGTATGTAAGCCGTTGTGTTTGTTCAATAAATGCGGTATGTGTATGTGACAAAATATAGATTAGCTGTTTATTCCAGTAAGGAAATTCTGTGTCAATATTACAATCTCCTGATATATAGTTAATTACTGAATACAAGTCGCAAGCACCTTTAAATAAAATATTAATTGCATCTTGTTTTTTAGGCTCTACTGGTTTTAGCTCGAGGTTATTAACCTGTTTAACCCACTCTCCGTTACCGCCGAGAAAAGATGAAACAGGGAGAACTATATTAATATGGGGCTTTTCCAAATATGAAAAAACAAAATCTTCTATACCCATGTTCATAATTCTGCAGGAGAACAGAAAATGTTCCAGTGTCTTACAAGTTTTATTAAGTACATAAAAACCGCAAATTCCGTAGCTGCCGTACTTATCTTCAGCAATTATGTAAGCTGAGTCATATGTACTTTTATCTTCAAAATATTTCTTTAAATCTTCTTTAGAATCACGTTTTTTAGTGAAATTAAGCTGATTTGTCCGGTGTATAAGTTCGTCAATCCTGTTAATGTTTTCAAGACAGTCTTTTTTTATGCAAATTTTAATTTCACTTTTTCTTAAAAACTCTTCATTGGAGCAGTTAGTTTTTAATTTTTCTTTATTTTTAAGTTCAAGAATTTTGTACTGTTTAAGCCTTGTAAATTCAAAATCATAACTGTTAACAAGATATAGTTCTTCTGCAATTTTTGCAATTTGTTCAGGTAATGCTGACATAATATTGGGGCAATAATACTTAATCTCATTTATATTTGCTTCATTATCATCAATAATAATTACGTTTTGTTCTCTTAAGTTCATTGAAGAGATAATGCTTTTAACTCTTTCTCCCTTTGGAGCCCAGTTTATGGATGGAAAAAGAAAATACTGCCAGTATTTTCTGTAACCCTGAGTGAGAAATTGGGTTAATACAGCCGAATGGTCATTTTTCGAACAAATAGAGTTCATAATCCCTTTTAGCGTAAGATCTTCTACCAGTTGGAGATGCTCTGGATTGAACTTTATGCTGCCTTCTGATAACGTACCATCCCAAAAAGTTTCATCTAAATCCCATATAACCAGTTTGGTTTTTGTAATATCAAAATCTTTTTTCACCTTGCCTTTTAGTATATAGACTTTTCTATCAGTAAGTCAATCATCTAAACTAACTAGCTTAAGTTCATTGTTAGTCATTGAATTTACTTACGATATTTAAATAAAAAGGATATAAGTGAAAATGGAATGCCAATAAATATTTGTTCAAGCTTTTGTAAAAAGTTTGCTGAAGGCTCTAGTAATTTAGATATATGTTTGTATATCCTTAAAAGGTTATATCCAAAATTTTCATCTTCAAATATTTTCTGTCTACGGCTTGTCATTTGATAATTTTTATCACAAATTCTTTTATATTCAAATTCATAACGATAGAAGTTATAAAGTCCAATGTACTGATCTCCTGAAAATTTTTCATTTTTACTGTATGGATACTTATTTAAGTAAATACCGGATTGCGCAAACTCTAGTACAATGAAATTATTAACCAGACACTCTCTAAATTTTTCCATTAACTCATCGCTATAATCAGCAGCATCTTCCATATATATATCTTTAAAATTTCTAGCAAAACAAGAATATCCAAAGTATTGCTCAGGTGAAAATTTAAATTTTGTTTTACCATATGGTGTATTTTTGTGCTTGTTCTCTTCTTTGGTAAAATATTCTGTAAAATATGGTTCTTCTGCCAATTTAGTATTGGAAAAATATGTATTTAAGTCTCCACGAAGACCGAACAGCCACCAGTCAGAAACATGAAAAGGTATTTTTACGCGCTCGTATAGATTGTCACATTTAATATTAAATCGCGTAAATAATGCAGGTACAATTATTTTTCTATTAAAAAGAGTATAATTATCTGTCCTCGCCTGAAATTTATCGAAGTAATCTAAAAATCTATCACTTGTAAGTATTAAATCGCTTCTTACTTTCATTGCATATCTGCGTGATGCTTTTTCTAGACCGGCTTGTGTGCTTAGAAGCTGTCGATTAATATTGTTATAAACAACTTTTTGAGCAGATTTCTCTATAATTGCTGCTCCTGGATCTTTACTAAGAATTAAATTATCATAGTCTAAGTCGGTAATATTACTACCTTCCCAGGTTGATAATATAATCTCGGCACCAGGAAGGTAGTGCCTTATGCTTTGAAGACATTTTATGGTTTCATTTTTGTTTATTGCACCTTGAACTATAACTGAAATATCTTTAGTATCCATCTTTTACCTTATCCTTTAGTCATTAAAAGTTTAAACAAATATTTTATTATAGCAAAAGGTTCTAGAAAATACTTAAGTGGTGAAAACATTATTTTTATGTGTTTTTTTAACTTTTTCTTTATTTCAGCTCTTTCATATTCTCTTGGATGTGAAGTTATTAAATGATTTAATACATTATTAATTCCTATTTCCATTTTTATATTTTGCACAGTAGTAGTATTTTCATAATTATTTCGATATATAAATAGAACTTCCGGAATATTGTAAAAGTCTGTTTTATCAAATAAGTATACCCATAAAGCAAAATCTTCAGCAGGAGAGTATTTTTCTTCATAAATAATATTATTGTCAATTAGAACAGATTTTCGAAGCATTGTTGCTGGATGATGGAGGGGACATTCCCAAAAAATAATGTTTTTAATCTCTTTATTGGAAACAGGTCGTTTAAAAATTTTATTATTACCTACAAAACCATGCCAACATCCTACAACTCCAATATTTGGGTTATTATCAAGAAGTTTAACCTGCTTTTCAAATCGCTCAGGCAATGAGATATCATCATGATCCATTATTGCAAGGTATTCTCCTCGCGAGTCTTTTACTAATTCATTTCTGATTTTCGAGATTCCTTGATTTTTCTCAAATTTTTTATATATTATTCTTTCATCATTATATGACATAACAATGCTCTGAAGATCTATATTTGAGGCATCATCATAAATTAAAAATTCATAATCTTTATATGTCTGGTTTAGTATAGATTCAATCGCGGTTCTTAAATATTCCTCTTTAGTATTATATATTGGCATCAAAACAGATACTTTCATTAATTTTCTCCTATATTTGGTATTAATAACTCTATATCTTCTTTAATAAAGAAATCATCATTTAAATACAAGTTTAACCAATCACTATGGCGCATTTCTTCAAGCATATTAGGCCTAAATAAACGCCACCTGCTATCAAGGTTCGTATATTTAGGCCAATACATATCAAGAATTTCTTTATCAATAAAGATAAATAAATCTTTGTATATTTTCCAGGTATGCTTTAGAGTAAATTCCGGGGTTACTCCAATATTTTTGAGAAAATGTGAAGCAATATATGTCTCAGAACAGTATTGCTGCCACAAATCTTTCTGTTTTATTGTTTTGTATTCTTCATATTTTTTTGTGTCAAGGGGTGAATTCCAGTATTTGAGCATATCTTGTGTATTACCGAATAAAAACATATCAGATATACCATAGTAACGATATTTAAAACTATTAAAAGATAAAGCAATAAGTCTTGAGTGCATATTATAATTGGGGCTAGGCGGATAAATCTTTAATAAATTAAATAAATCTCTGCTTAAATTTGTCGAATAAAATCTTTGATCCGTTCGTGTTTTTATCGCATATTCACAACCAAGCTTTTCGCCTTCTTCAAGTCCTTTCATTGTAGATAATATCTGATAATTCAGATTTGCCCTTCCTGCAAAATCAGGAGCTTTAGATAATAAAACTTTAACGCCAATAGATTCAAAGTTTTTTAGATATTTTTTATCTTCAGTATCCCATGTAGAAAGAATAATAGTTTCTGAATTATTAAAAATTTTTTTATAGATTTTACATGTTTCTAATGTAAAATCATTTTCTTTTACAATTGGCCCCTGTATAACAATACAAAGAGAAGGTATTGTATAGGCATCAGATTGCAACTGATAATTCTTAGCTTTTATAGGGAAATTTTTTAAATTATAAAAATCTCCATCTATTATAAGCGGTACTTTAGAGTTTTTTATTGAACATTTTTTATAATTTTTTGTGCTTTTTTTAGATATTTTAAAACCCAATATTCTATATATGATTCTATGTGAAGCAGGCTGCTTCTCTTTAGAGTAAATAAATTTTAGTAATAGTTTCCAGTAATACTTAAATAACACATCTTGTGGTAGTTTAAAATTTTTTTTATTTTTCTCATAATCTTTTATTATTCTCTTAATTCTGCATTTTTCTGATTTTTTGAGTACTCTTTTAATCTCTTTCTTATTTAAAATCCCGCACTCTTGTAGTTCATTTGCCATAAGCAATGCTAAACGCTTCCATTCGGTAAAACATGTAAGAATACCTTTTGTACTTTCAGAATCGCTATGTTCTCTCCAGCCTACATAACCTTGCGGTATTTCAATGAAGGTTAATTCATTTTTATATAAATAAACTAATACAGAAAATAAAAAGTTCCAATCATATACAAATGCGAATTCTCCTTTGGTAAAATTTATATCTTTCAAAATTTTTTTATTAAAACACCAGGCGCTGGGAACTGTGCAATCTGTAAAAATTTTAGACTTTAGCCAGGATGTTTTAGGGCATTCTATTTTATACTCATTATGTTCATTGGAATAAAACTCATTTTCAAATGCATGATGAATATGGTTTATGAATAAATTTTCCGGATATTTGTTAATGAGTTCTTGTTCAAGTTGTATACAATTAGGTGATAAAATATCATCGGTGTGTAATATATGTATAAAATTATTACTTGCATTATTTATTCCTTGTAAAGTGTTAGAAATCGCTCCGAGGTTTATACTTGATTTTACATATTTGATATGCAAATCAGAGTAACTGTCAATAAGCATTTTGATATTTTCTGTATCATCAGTGTCATCACTTATTACGACTTCAAAATCTTTAAATGATTGCTTTCTTAAAGATTCAAGTGTTTCTTTGAAAAGACTGAGGCGTCCGTGATATGGAATTACAATGGATATTTTTTCAATCATTTTTTCCCTCTTAGTGCATACATGTGAAAGAATTTATATAATTTAGATTTCTGTTTAGTTTCAATTTCTTTATTTTCTAAATTTCTTACTCTTTCCTCTAAATTGTGATATTGAATGGTTAAATCAGATAAAGCATTTCCTATTATCCAAAACAGCCGTGCTAATATTCTATCTATCTGAATAACAACAAAGAGATTTTTGTTATTCCATAGATGTAATGATTGCTTTGCACACATATAAAAATCATGCTTCAATGCGTTAGCAGGAATATAACAATAACCTTCCGGCATATTTTCTCCAGCTCCGAGATAACCATGCATTTTTAAATCTACAATTTTAAAATTTTGATATAGTATAAGATAATACATGTATATGTAATGATCAAAATCAAGTCCGGTAAGAGTAGAAATTGAATTGTTAAAATCTATTGAGACAAAGAAGTCTTGAAGAAATTCATTTTTATATACAGGAAGGTTTGAGAACCATAAATACAAATCTTTTTCTTTTTCTGCAAGAGTTGAAAAGTTTTCATTTGATTTGAAATGAGATTTACATTGTTCCCTGATTTTACACATGCCAATGTGTTCAAAATTCCAAACGGTATTACCATACAGTTTTTTTGTTTCATATATACTATTACAGATTGAATACAAATCGACATTTTTTATTATTTCGGATTCGGAATCTAAAACAATATAATAATCATATTGGTTTTGAAGTGATTTTAATGCAAAAAACTTTTTGATATTAATTATGCCTCCATTTTCAAAAATACGCAGTTCATCAGGAAGAATAATTTTATATTCATATTCACCAAATTCTTGTGCTTCTGATTCATTAGAGAAAATAAAAAATAAATCAGCTTGCAAATTTAAATAGTTCTTTCTAAATGTGTCTAAGAAATTTTTTGCATAGTTAAAATGTGGAGGATATGTTGGAATTATGAATGCAACTTTGTTTACCATAAATCTTCCCTCTTAAATTAACCCGTTTTTTTTGTAAATATCTATTCTATTAGCCAGTGACTCTCTTAAATCACAAAATGGCATAGCAAAAGGTGTATAATATTTGATATTTCTATGCCTCCAGGGATTGTAAAATGGTAAAGCTCCATTTTTATCAGATATGAATTTGTCTTGTGCTAAATTTTCTTGTATAAAAAATGCATTAACACCATTGACGCAAGTTCCGACAAGCCGGTAGCCGTAATTTTTGCACAAATGGTAGTATGCACTCAGAGAGGCTCCTTGGCTGTCATCAACCGGCCAAATCCAATCTTCTTTATATGGAAGCACGTAATCTGTAGAACAATCCTTCGGATCAGAAGCAGGTGGTATTAGCGGGTTGTATTCTACACATATAACTCTTGGTATGATTTGTTTTCTTTTTAGTATAGCTTCCAGTACATGCCAATCGTTACCATCAATATCTATAGATAAAAAATCTATTTCTCCTTGAAATCCTGCTTTTGCAAATAATTCATTAATGTTATCTTTTGTAATAAAATCATTTAATATGGCTAACTTTTTATTCTCTATAGACGTTTTAAAAAAAGTCTTTATTTTATTGCAATCGTCTTTATTGCCATCAATCCAGAGGCCTGACCAGCCTGTATCTAATAATAAATGACTATTGCATTCAATTCCGTCCTGTACGCCAAACTCTATAAATTTCTTGTTTGTGGTGCCTATTCGTGTAAATATTTCATTGATTATTCCGTCTTCATCATTCTGTGAAAAGACTTTATAACCAAATCCGTCAAGATAGAGCTTATTTTTGTAGCGTTCTTGCAACTCAATTTCCCATCTCTGGCCTCCAACATAGTTTGAACGTTCTAATATTTTATTATTTATTTGTAAAATAGATTGCAGACAATTTAGAACATTCTCTAAAAGCTTTTTATTCTCATTCTGTTTTTTATTGCGGAGTTTATCTATAATTTTTTGTCCTAATTTAAATTTCATTTATGCTCTCCCTAAATATTTATCATTATTAGCACCAGGGTATTTAACGACTACGTTTTGTGTGCCGTCTTCTAGGCATTCAAAATCAGTTGCCTCCATAGGTTCCATAACAATAATGTCACCTTTTTGGTATTCAACTCCGTTCATTTTTACTCTGCCTTGAATGATAACAGTGAGCTCTGTCGCAATTTTGTGATAATGTTTTTCTTCATAATCTCCCTTATTGTAGCTTTTTACCGCAACTTCCACATCATTAGTTTTTATAAGTGTCGGTTCAAAATTTCCGACAAACCACCCTTTTACCATATCTTCAAGTCTTGCTGTTCTCATAATACTAATGCTCCTTGCTGCTCTTTTACCGTTTCAATGTATTTATCTAAATCTTCTGGAGTTCCGGTTCCGTGCATTTGGGTTTTATCTATTGTATAAATTCCAAACTTTTTACCCTGATTAATTGCATAGTTATAAACAGGTGCAACGTAAAACTCGTTGTTCACCCTCTCATTTCTTACAATCATATCAATAGCATTTTCTACAAAATCTCTGCCTTTATTGAAATAATAAATTCCAACTGTTGCATTTTTTGAGATAACTTCTTTTTCTCGAATTTCCGTAATGAATCTATTTTTATCTAGTTTTGCATATGACCATTTTTTGTCGTTATCTTCAAAACAAAGAACAGAACCGTCAAGCCCTCTTTTTTTGCTATCATTTATGTACTCTGAAATATCCATATCAACGATTTGATCTGAATTTGCTATTAAAAGAGGTGTATCATTATTGATTAATCTATGAGCATGTAAAACTGTACAGGCGGCACCTTCTGTTAATTTGTCAATCATAACAAATTCAACTTTATAATTAGACTTTATCCATTTAACAGTTTTTTGTTCATTGTTATAATGTTCAAATCTTGTGAGTAGAATAAACTTTACATCTGGTATATTCAGATTGTCTAGAACATGGCATATCATAGGCTTGCCTAAAACATCAATAAACGGTTTGGGCTTTTTGTATCCTGCTTTTGCAAATCTTGAGCCAGCTCCAGCCATTGGTATTACTATATTAATCATATTTCTAACCTCTCCTGTGTGCTAAATAATTTTCATACATTTGGTAATTTGAGAATGTTACATAATCCTTTTTGGGAATTTCATAAGTTCCTATACTTTTATTGTCTAAAATCATTTCGTTAAAAGTGGCGCTTATATAATATTGTCCGAGTGTATCAACATCTTTTTCTATTACCCCAAATGCAGAGCGTACAAAGTCTTGTCCCTTTTTAAAGTAACAACATCCTGTTGATGCGATATTAGAAATCGGACGTTTCTCACTTGTTTGTATGACAAAGTTATTTTCATCTAATAAAACGGAACTGTATTGTGGATGAACTGCATTTATTGTTACAATACCAGCGTCAAGATTTCTTGTCCGAAAACTTTCTATGGCAGGCTTAATGTCAGTTTTTATAAGCTGACTTCCATTAATTATCAATAGTTCCTCTTCATTATTAATTTCATCTATTGCAAATAATGCTGAGCATACAGCTCCTTTTGTATCTCCAGCAATTTCTATAATTTTACATTTTGGGCATAAAATTTTTAATGTATCGCCTAAAAAATATTTATCCTGATCTTCTTTTCTTATAATACATGTAATGTTGTTTCCAACTGTTTTCAAGAGCTCAATAGTCCTCTGAATAATAGGCTTATTTTTAATTTCAATTAAATACTTAGGGTAGCCTTTTTCACAGAAATCTTTATCAGAACCTGCCATTAAAATTAATATATTCATTATCTAACACCTCCTAAAATTGGATTTGAGCTTTCTGTTTCGATTTCTTTTATTTTATTTTTAATGTTTTGATAAGTTACATCATTTACTGTTTCAACTTTCAAAAGATGAGCACCGCTAGATAGAGCTGCATTGATTCCGTTTAAGTTATCTTCTACTACCAGACATTCTTGCGGTTCTAAACCAAATCTTTTTATTGCTGTTTGGTAAATTTCAGGATTAGGTTTTGGCATTGTAACATCCTGATTAGACAGGGTAAAATCAAGGTATTTTTGTAAATCAGCTTTTTCCATCATCATATCAATAGTTACTCTGACAGAATTTGACGCGAGAGCCAGCCCGTAACCTTCATTTTTTAATTTTGATAGAGCATATTGGTGACAAAAAAGAGGTTTACATTTCATGTAAACATGTTCCATTGTATAAATCTGTTTCATGTGATTAATAAATTTATGTAATCCCCTGGGTAAGCCCTTTTCAATTGTAAGCATTTCAAGTTTTTTTTTCGTGGGAAGCCCGTCAAAAGTAACAAGATGATCATATCGTGAAATTTTGTAGCCAAATAGTTCTAAAGCCTGATTTAATGCTTCATAGTGCCAGTCTTTTGCATCAATAAGTACTCCATCCATATCAAATATAACAGCCTTAATTTTTGACATTGAAAAACTCCTTTGCTTCCATAGGATAATCAGTACACAGCATTATCCCATTAATATTTCTATATATATTCCACACTTTTTTATATTCTCTTTTGTGTAAATCTGGAGAAACAATACAGACTTCTTTGTCTTGATTTAAAATATTTTTGATTTCTTTTTCTCCAAACCAGTCAGAGTAAAAACTATCAAGCCAAACCCCAGTAGCATTATCAAGCATAATAGGATGAGGCATAATATCGCTTTGACCGGTAAAGAATTTTAATCCTGTTTTGTGTTGATAAACCATCTCCGGAATGCTCATATCAAATGTGAAATAGTTTGAAACTCTGTATTTCTCAAGCAGTCTTTTAATCTCATCGGCCATGCCGTCAGCTTTTATATTCAATGCAAGCGTTAAATCTCTGCCATCAAGGAGTTTTAATAAGTCCTCAAATTTCATCTCTCCACCTTGCGGCATATTATGAGAAATTACAATTTCACCTTTGATATCACGTAGATCTGTTTCAATACCAAAACCACTGTTGAAAGCACGCTCAAATGCTATCTTTGTGTTCTTTTCAGTTTCTTCTTTCCAAAAGCCCCTGTGAGCTAGTATTTTTATATTAAATTTACTCATAAACCATCCTATAAACTAATTCCATCCCGATACCTAAGATTCATATTTTCATCTTCATCGATGAATTTTAGTGCCATGTTTATATTTGTCTGATTAAATAACCACTGAAGATATGATAAATCCTTATACTTGTGATAGTAATGATATGCAAAAGTCTTTCTCCAGGAAGCAACCGAATATTTATTACGTAATCCTAGTTCTGCGATAATATTTTTGAAAGAATAAAAAACTGTTGTCCGATGTCTCTTATTGCCGTTTGCATTTGAGAATAGATATTCATTATTCTTTTTATCTTTTATAACTTCAGCAATTAATTTTAAGATTTCTTCGTTTAATGGTATGGATTTATTTTTTTCAATACAGAGATATTTTTTGTTTTTAATATCCTTTACCCTTAAATTCAATAAGTTTATTAAATCAATTCCTGTGTTAATGGCTAATGTGAACATTAGTAATTCACTAATTTGATTTTTTTGTCTGTATAAATCTTTTATACAATTTATTTCTTGGATATTTTTTATTGGTATACTGCTACCCATTATTAAAGCTTACTTCCTAAGAGAATTTTCCATTACATCGTTAGATAAAGGTTTTAAAACTCTACTCATTTACACTTGTGTTGAGTTTTAAATAAGCTGAAGTCTCTTTAAATATTTATCTGTTAAATATAATACTGTAAGCCACTATGTAATTTTTTTATTTTGTGATAGACTTGTTAAAAGTAAAGTGTTTTTTAACAACTCAACACAAGTGTAAATATGTTGAGTTGTTTTGTAGAAAGTTGTGTTATTCTGACATATTATAGGATAAAGTTGTTATAACTATTGTCAATTATATCCTGGTCAATTCCTATATAACGAAGCGTAACCTGCGGTGAATAGTGATTGAATATTTTTTGCAATACTACAATATCTTTAAACTTTCGGTAATGGTGATATCCAAAAGTTTTTCTTAAAGTATGAGTACCAATATTATAATCAATTCCTGCCTTACGGCAAATATCATTTATAATTCTATAACATTGAGTTCTTTCCATTCTATTATTGAATACAGATAAAAATAATGGCTCATCAGCTTTTCTGCCTTGAGTAAATTGGGCAAACATGGGCTTTAGTTTTGAATTAATCGGGAAACGTTTATATTTTCCGGTTTTCTTTTCTGTAATACTTATGTAATCTTTATTTTGGACATCTCTAACATCAAGATTTAAAATATCAGAGATTCTTAAACCACAATTTGTGCCAATCGTGAAAAGTAATAGATCTCGCAAACTTTGTTTACGTAGTATGCTTTCAATTTTTTTTAAATCTTTTTTTCGTCTAATCGGTTCTACAATATTCATAGTATCTCCTTTCTATAATTGTTTTAGTATAAAATTTTTTGAACCAACTATTATTTTTATAGAAAAATGACAATATAGATTTTGGAAAATAACAATAAGTTTATACTATAATGGCTAAATACTTATATAAATAATCATTCTCATTGTTTTCGATCTTTTCAATACCTCATAATAAACTTTAAATCATTTATATGATTCTGAGTTGAAATTTTTGCAAAATAAGGTGTAATATAATTAAACAGTGCATTTGCCATTTGGCAATACACTGTTTTTATTTTAATAAACAAAAAAGGATAGAAATGTTTAATAATAACTATGGACTATAATTTATTCATCTCCCGACCTTTGTGATTTATTCAAAGTGGTGTATAAATTAAGGCTTGACTATGGAGTAAGTTATGAAGATGCACAAAAATTAATGACTTTCGGGATAGATAACAGGCATTACAAACCGAGTGATTTATTGTTCCCTAGTGAAAAACAGGCTATTAAATTTCAAAAAAATCGTGAAATTACTTCCGAGAAACTCAAAAATGTTACCTTCCCAAAAATTTAGAGGATAAAAATGGATAGAAAAAGAATTATTACTTTATCAGTTACAGGACTTATCTTATAGGCAGGAGGATTAACTTATGCAAATTTAGGGAATTTCCAAACTAATAATCGCTACAAATTATGTCAAAGTGATGAAGAAATTTGTATCAGGTGGAGTCATGATGTTCAAACCTGTAAAAATAATGCTGATTATAAAAAATTATATGCAGATGTCATAAAAAACGGCGGTTGTATAACAAGTGTTCCAGATGTTGGACTTATGGTTAGAAGTTGGGGTTACTGCAAGGAAACTTCAGAGAAAATTAATCTTTTATTCTTACCTACAGGCGAAGTATTTAATTTTCTTGAAGAAGGTGAATACGGCGGATTTTTTAGTACACCTCTTAGAGATGCAGAATATAAACAGGCTTTAGAAGAAACTGCAAATTAACTGTTTAATTTTTTGATTTCAATTCGGTCAAATAATTTCATTATTTCATATTCTTGTTCACTGTCTGATACATTCTCAAAAAATTTGATCAGATTAATTACATCATTTTGGCAGATTTTGATTTTATGGACAAGTTCTGAACTTTCATACTGGTAATATGGGATTTTTTCTTTTGGCAGAACTTCAACTTTTTTCAAATCGGCAATTTGTAAAAGTTCATTTATGCTACTTACACCATATTTTTGATATAAAGCATTAAGTCTTAAATCGTTTTCAATCAGTTCAATGCCAAATTTTTCTTTTATTTCTGTATTATTTAAGCCGATTTTTATTGCACTAAGAATAATAAATTCATCTTTTGTTAGGAACATTTTTTTGTCTCCGATTTTTCTAACCTGAACTTATTATAGAAATATTTAAAAAATCTTGCTCCCAAATCCTTGACTTCGATTGATATAAAAGAGTTTAAGACCTGTTGATTTTAAAAATTTATTAATAATAACGCATATTTATTAAAATTTGCACAAGAATATTTGTACGCATGACAAAGGGCTGGATTTTCTAAAATCCAATAAAATCAACATTAATCAAATTGGATTATTCGGGTACGCATAGTCCTTAATTTCACTAAAAATTTGCTGTCGCAAAATTGTCGTTCAATCGGACTATATGCTCTTACGAGTTTCGCAACTTCGTTGCTCACTCTACCGAAAATCCCGCAGCCCCCAAACAGCCCCCTAAATGGCAAAATTGAGCAATTTTCACGATTTAATAATGGGGTAAAAATGCACTAAAAAAGAGCCTGAAAAGGCTCTTTTAAAATGGAGGAGGAGGTGGGATTCGAACCCACGGTACGCTCGCACGTACGACGGTTTTCAAGACCGCTCCAATCAACCGCTCTGGCACTCCTCCAAAGATATTTAATTGGTAACAAATCTATACTACACAAAACAAAATTTATTGTAAAGGGGGTAAAATAATTTTGTAGCAGTGATGCCCATCTACTCCGCCGATTGTAAAGGAGAATCTCGATTTGATTGTTTGTTATATAATTATTTATAAAAGGAGCGGGGTATGTTTGATTATTTTAAGGGGATTATTTCTGATAAAAGAAAAACTTCTAAAGGGACTTTTATAACTATTGATGTTTCGGGTATAGGATATCTATTAGAAGTTACTGAGATTGATTTTAACTGTACAAAAGTTGATGAGAGTGAAATGCAAAAGGTCTATGTGTTATTAACACATAGAGAAGATGCAATGTCTTTATATGGTTTTTCTAATAAAGAAACCAGAGATATTTTTCAGATACTTTTATCTGTATCCGGTGTTGGTGCAAAAATGGCAATTGCACTGCTAAATGAGTTTGATGCTTGTGATTTAATTTCGTTGGTTATTGATGGAAATTTCAAGGAACTTACAAGAGCAAAAGGAGTCGGTCCAAAGCTGGCACAAAAAATTATTCTTGAGCTTAAAGATAAATTGATGAAAACGGAACTGCCAAGAACTTCCTGCAAACTTCCAAAATCTCAGGCTTTTGACGATACGCAAGCTGTATTACTTTCTCTCGGGTATGAAGAAAATGAGATAGAAGATGTTCTTGAAAAAATTATGCCTACTATTCAAGATCATTCAAATTCAGAGGAGGTGATAAGAAAAGCTTTAACATGTCTATCTATGTAAATTATTGTAAAGTTTTTAAAATTTTTAGCAAATTTAATTTTTACAAGACTTACTATAGTAGAGTAGAAGGTTTTATATATGAATTTCAATATCCAACCAATTAATTTTAATATCGCCAACGTCCGCTTTAAAAGTAATTCTAATATTAGCCAGCCAAAAGGTTCAGATTTAGAGCGAAATCCTAAAATGGACTCCTTTGAAATGTCTATAGGATATGTAAACGATGCCCACGGACAAACTAATAACATGATGAGAATATTGTCTGGTATAAAGGGGGATTTGAAGCTTTCAGCTGGAGATAATGACATTGGTGATGAAAAGAATGATGCGATACATCAAGCGACAACAAAATTTTTAAACATTGCAGACATAAAAGCCTCTGCATTAGGTAACCACGAAATTGATATGTCACAGAAAGATTGTATTGATGCTATAAATAGATTTAATGGCTTAATGCTTTCTATAAATTTTGAACAAATTCCGTTAGAAGAACAAGATCCTGAAGATATTCAAAAATATGGTCGTGCAGATTTAAAGAACCATCTCACAAAATCTGCAGTTGTAGAAGTTAAAGGAGAAAAAATCGGCTTAATCGGAGCTTCTCCAATTGATATGATGAGCCGTTTAACACATCCTAATTATTACACAGATTGTTCTGTCGATGACTTGGATGATACAATAGAACTAATTCAAAATGAGATTGATAAGTTTAAAGAACAAAATATAAACAAAGTTATTCTTGTATCGCACTTAGGACATAAAGCAGATAAATTTGTCGCTGAAAATATTGATGGAATCGACGTAATTGTCGGTGGTCACACCCATGAACTGATAAAAGATATTAAAGAAGGGGAAAATTTATTATATTCAAAAACAGGTGAGCCAATAATAATGACAGAAGCAGGTAGAGATGGTAATTATTTTGGAAAACTAAACCTGACTTTTGATAAAAATGGTGTTATTACTAAAGCTCAGAATAATTTAGGTGAAACAAGATTATTCCATAAAAACATGATTAACCAGTATGTATTTGACAATATTTTAGGCGTTCCGGAAAAAGTAGGTTATATAAAACAGGCACCACCGCCGCCTAAAAATTTAGCAGAAGAAAATCCGCATGCAAATTTTGTATGTGATGTAATGAGAGAAAAAACAAATTCGGATATTGCACTATGGCACCATAGCGGAGTCAGAAGCTTCTTCCATGAAGGTGAGATTGATTCCCGTGATGTAAAAGAAATGGCACCGTTTTTAGATTATGTCGTAACGGCTCAAGTTTCTGAAAAAACTCTGGTAGATGCATTCAAGAAAGCTGTAGATATGACATTTGAAACTTCGGCTCACAAACCTGGGCTGATAGCAGTTTCTGGTCTGAATTATACAGTTGACCCTGAAGAAGGGGAGCTTCTTGCTATGAATTTCATAGATAAGGAAGGAAAAGAACATAAAATTGATGTAGAAAATCCTAGTGAAGATAAAATGTACAAAGTGGTAACTGACGAATTTTTGATGTCAGCCGGTGCTGATTACGATATTCTGGCTCCAGAAGAAGTTTATGTGGAGAAATTCCCATATGATAAAGATGTGCTGACTTGCGAATATATAAAGGAAATGAATGAACCTGTTGTGATTAATCAAGTTGGCAGAATTAAGTTTGTACATGAAGAAGATTAAAAGCAAAATTTATTTTTAGAAGTTTTAATATTCAAAAAGCAGGAAAATATGAATATAAAAGTAGCATTATCTAATATCAACCCATATACATTTACATTTAGAAAATCTCAGGATACATCTAAACATAATAACCTTGAAAAGACTCCTGAAAAAGATGTATTTGAAATGTCTGTTGGTTATGTGAATGATCTTCACGGGCAGACAAATAATATGACAAGAATTTTATCAGGCATCAAAGGTGATTTAAAACTTTCTGCCGGTGATAACGACATCGGAGATGAAAAGAACAAAGCTGTAAACAGAGCTGTAATGAAATTCATGAATTTGGCAGGCATTTCCGGCTCTGCCCTGGGAAATCATGAACTTGATACAAAGCAAAAAGATTTTGTAGATACGATTAATGGATTCAATGGAGATTATTTTGCAGTTAATCTAAAACAATCTCCTATAGAAACTCAAGATCCGGATGATGTTGAAGAGCAGGAACATATAGAGTTAAATAAGTTTATAAAAAAATCTTCAATTATAGAGGTGAAAGGGGAAAAAATAGGTTTAATAGGCGCTGCTCCAATTGATTTAACAGCAAGGGTTACTCATCCATCATACCATATGGATTGTTCTGTTGAAGATTTAGACGATACTATAGAAGATATTCAGGAGCAAGTTCAAGAACTAAAAGAACAAGGGGTGAACAAAATATTCCTGTTGTCGCATATGGGAAATCAAACAGATAAAATAGTTGCACAAAAGACACAAGGAATAGATGTTATTATTGGCGGTCATACACATGAGTTAATAAAAGATGTTAAAGAAGGAGAAAATCTCCTCTATTCTCTGACAGGAGAACCTGTTGTTATAACAGAAGCCGGAAAAAACGGAAATTATTTTGGCAGACTTAATCTTACTTTTGACAAAGACGGAGTGATTACAAAGATACAGAATAATTTGGGTGAAACAAGACTCTTCCAGAAAAATATGATTAACCAGTATATAATTAATGAAATTTTAGGACAGCCGGAAGAAGTCGGATACATTAAATCAGTTACGCCTCCTCCAACTACATTGATTGAAGAAAATGCTCATGCAAATTTCATGTGCGATGCCATGCGCGCGGAATTAGCCACAGATATTGCGATTTGGAATAACAGCGGAACAAGGAGTTTTTTCCAGCCAGGTGTAATTGATTCCCGTGATATTAAAGATATTGCTCCTTTTGAAGACAGAGTTTCCGTAGCAGATGTTTCGGAAAGAAAACTTGTTGACTTCTTTAAGCATGCAATTGAAGATACTTACAGAACTCAGGGGAATAAACCTGGATTGATGGCTGTTTCGGGCATGACATATTCTGTAAATCCTGAAAAAGGAATTTTAACAGGCATGAGCATTATTGATAAAGACGGTAATGAAATCAAAATAGATGTTGATAATCCAAGTGATGATAAATTTTATAAAGTAGCAATGGATTCATTTATGATGTTTGATGGAGCTGATTTTGATATTTTGGCACCAAAAGAAGAATGTATAAATTATCCATTTAACAAAGATTTTCTGGCATGCGAATATATTAAGCATTTGAATGAACCTGTTGTTATTAATCAAACAGGACGTATTAAATTTGAATCATAATAATTCTTTTATGGCTAATGGCAGGTATTTTGGAAGTTCTGATGCAAGGACAGAGTATTCTGTAAGTTCTTCCGAAGCGATTTCACCGGTGCGCGAGTGGAGGTAAACTCCAAGTCTTGCCGCTTCGTAAAGCGGTATCTTCTGTGCTAACAAGCCTGCAATAATTCCCGCAAGTACATCTCCAGAACCTGCTTTTGCAAGTGCTGAGTTTCCATGCTGGTTAACAAAATAATTCTCTTTGTCTGTAATAATTGTTCTGTGTGTTTTTAGAACAACAGTGCAATTATATTTCTCTACTAATTTTTTAGCAGAATTTTCTAAGTCGGCCAGAACTGCATCTAGACTAATTCCTAAAAGCCTTGCTGCTTCAAGTGGATGCGGCGTAATAATCGTTTCTTCCGGTAGTTTAATGTCTGTTTCAGCAAGAATATTCAGACCGTCAGCATCAATAACAATCGGAGAAGATGTGTGTGTTATTACTTTTTTAAATAATGTTTTATTTTTACCCAAACCGCAGCCAATTAAAACGACAGAAAAATCTTTTATTGACCTTAAGCCTTCTTGTGTTGAAAGATAAACAGCCTCCGGAAGCAGAGCCGATACAGAATGTATTATATCTTTTTCCGTTGCGAGAGCGGCAAACCCGCCGCCGCATTTTAAGATTGAAACCGTCGATAGATATGCCGCGCCGATATAGTTTTTAGAGCCGGCAAAATTCAAAACTTTACCAAAAGTCCCTTTATTAGAATTTTGTGCTCTGATTGGCATTTTATAAGTTGAGTTGTCGTATGATTTCATAAGCTACTATTGCAACAGAATTTGATAAATTTAAACTGCGCTGTCCTTCTACCATCGGTATTGTAATTGCATTTTCTTGAGTTACATATTCCTGCGGAAGACCTCTTGATTCAGGACCAAAAACAATAAAATCTCCGTCTTGGAATTTAATATCTGTATATTTCCTTTTTGATTTTGTTGTCAAGTAGAAAAATCTTCCATCAGGAAACTGGTTATATAAATCGTCCATAGAATTAACTTTATGTAAATCTACACTTTCCCAGTAATCCATTCCTGCACGTTTAGTGTATTTATCTGTTAGTGCAAAACCAAGTTTTCCAACAAGATATAGAGATGCACCTGTACAGGCGCATAATCTTGCAATATTTCCGGTATTTTGCGGGATTTCCGGTTCATATAAAACAATATTAATCATTCTTTTTCTCAAACAAATATTTAGCTTCTATTACAACCGGCAGTCCTCTTACCACACAGAATACAATCGCAAATACAGCTGCCCAGAAACCAATTGTCCAGATAATTTCTCTATTCGGACAAACCGGAATTTTAGCTGTAATAATTAAAACAAATGCTAGAACTTTTGCAACAGCATAGCTTATTCTCATAAACTTAGAACCTGTAATAAATTTGCATACCGGGTTAACCTGCATTGCAAAAGGAGTTAAACCTTGTTCCATTGCTGCACTTCTTATTGTATCTGTAATAAAACCTCTTGTAATTGCAATCAACGGGAATAAAATATTGAGCCATCCCATAACAGCAAATAAAATCCAGTATGTGTTTTCAACAATTCTGTCGCCCATAATATCAAGAAGTGCACCGAATTTTGATTCTTCATGAAATTTTCTTGCAACATAACCGTCTAAACCGTCTAGAGCAAAAGCAATAATAGTTAAAGCCAGTGCCCAGAGATATGCAGCTGTGTTACCCTGGCAGGAGTATATTAGATACACTGCTGCGAACATTACGAATATTCTAAATATAGATATAAAATTAGCCATTTTTTTCAACCTTTTGGCGGGAGACATTCCGTATAACTACCAGCTTAAACTTTACCTACTCCGTCTCCCTTTGGAACAGACTACCGGCTGGATGAGCTCGTCAAATCTTCATTCTGGAAAGTGCAAAGTCTTTTTTGTTCAAATCTTCAACTTTAGAGCCTAGCATAATTTTTTCTGCTTCTTCAAGTACGCTTACAACCGCATAGCCATTGGCACCGTCCGAGCGGGCTTTTTGACCTGAAGCGCAGCAATTAACAAAGTGCTGGCAGGCAAGTTTCAATGGTTCGATTTCGAGATAATCAAGTGCATAATTTTGTGAATTAGCAGGTTTGAAGTTATCATAAACTTTAAGTTTGTCAGTTGGAGCTGTATCATCAAAAATAGCAGTGGCTTTTGTGCCTCTGATTAGTAATGTCACGTGTTTTTGAGGTGTAATCCAGCTGTCTGAAATATGTGCAATCATACCGCCTTCAAATTCAACACCGATATGAGTTATGTCCATGATGTCATTTCTATCAGAAGAACAGCCAATTGCAGATATCACTTTTACAGGGCTTTTCCCTGTTACGTAAGCAATCATTGAAACATCATGAGGAGCTAAATCCCACATAACACTTCTGTCGTTTTTATGATAATTAACATTCAATCTGTCGCTTTGAGCATAAACTAATTCGCCCAGCACCCCTTCTTCAATAAGCATTTTTAATCTGTTTACGGCAGGATGATATAAAAGCAGATGATCAACCATTAGAACAAGTCCTTTTTCTTCGGCAAGTTCGGTTAAAACTCTGGCTTCTTCTGCAACTGTAGAAATAGGTTTTTCTACGTAGACATTTTTACCGGCTTCAAGCATAGCTTTTACCATTTTGAAATGTGTGTGGCTTGGAGTTACAACGGCAACTCCTGTAATAGATTCATTATTAATAATATCTTTAAAATCTCTGGTTACATTAACGCCTGGGAATTGTTCCTGAACGGTTTTAAGAGATTCTTCATCTAAATCACAAACAGTGTCTAATACATTAAGATTATAAAAATTACGGACAATATTTTTGCCCCACATCCCCATTCCGATTACTGCAATTTTTTGTTCTTTCATACCTTCTCACTCTTTCATTAACTTATTAATAATAATTATATTACAACAGTAGTTTCCCGTAAATACATTAATAAAAATTTAATCTGTAAATTTTTGTAAAAGAACTGTTATAAATTCTCAGAATGTGGAATATATTATATATATGGATATGTTAGAAAAATGTTTAAAGAATGGTCCTGAAACCCTTACAGCTGTAGGGGGGGGGGGTAAAACACTCTAAAAATTTACTCTTTTGGAGGTTAGTATGCAGAGCGTAAATACTAACCTTTCCAGTTTGATTATTCAGACTAATTTAAAATCATCAACCAAATGTTTGAATATAGCAATAGAGCGTATGTCTACCGGTTTCAAAATAAACCATGCAAAAGACAATGTGGCAAACTTTTCAATCTCTACAAAACTCTCAAGTCAGATAAACGCATATGAGGTGGCAGAGGATAATGCCATAGCTGGTTTGGAGATGTTAACAACAGCAACGGAAAAATTAGATATAATATCTGAACATTTGACTAGAATCAGAGAATTAGCAGAACTCGCACAAAATGGAACGTACGGCAAAGCCTCCATCGATGCTATTAATGCCGAGATAAAGGCACATGGTGCGGAAATCAATAGGATTTTGAAAAGTGCTAAATATGAAGACGAGATTTTTACAGAAAAATTTCATGAAACACGAGGAGGTTTTATAAACAAAGTTACAAAACGCGATACCTCAACAATGACAACTCTGGCAAGTGTCAATGAAAATACATCTATTTCAAGTGGCACGTATTCAATTTCAACAGCAGAGGAACTGGCAAAATTAGCAACAATGACTAATAGCAAAAAAATAGGTGCAGGTGCTGAATTTGTGTTAGCTAATGACATTGACTTATCAGTTTATTCTGATGGTGAAGGTTGGATACCAATTGGGGCTAAATATGCATCTTTTAAAGGTAAATTTGACGGCAATGGATATGTTGTTTCTAATTTGTATATAAATAATCCTACTAAGGAGCGCCAAGGATTATTTGGGACTATTTGGGGTAATGTGATAAAAAATATAGGTATAGAAGATGTTTCTATAACAGGAGCAGACGCAGTTGCTGGCATTGCCGGCTATAGCGGTGAAGGAACAATAATAGATAATTGTTATGTAAAAAATGGAGATATATTAGCAACAAATCAGCGTGCAGGCGGAGTTGCAGGGTGTAACCTGAAAGGTGTATTAAAAAATTGCTACACAGATGTTAATGTTATGAGTCGAGCTATTGCGGGTGGATTAGTTGGAACTTACTCCTATTCATATGTAGAAAACTGCGAGGTTTATGGCAATGTCGAAGGAGGTGCTGCTGTTGGTGGATTGATAGGATTAGTAGATTTCTCAAATCAGCCAGATGGTTATATAAAAAATTGCATATTATACAATAATGAGTTTGGTTATTTAGATGGTATATTTATAGGAGGCAAATGGTGGGATAATAGAGTTATTAATTACAATAAGTATATAATAGAAAATTGTTCATACAATTCAAAAATATCAGACCTTAATTTGATAGGTTGGGAACATGATTATGAAGTTGAAATAAAGAATGTAACCCAAATAGAGTGCAAATCAACACCACTAACTTCGTTTCAGATTGGCATTAATGGAGAAAGTACTGATCAAATTTCATGTCAAATGAAATTTGATATAGCGGGGTTAGCTTTTCTTAGTGGAACTTCTAATAAAAGTCTTTATAAAATAGACTATTATCTTAATAAGATTTCTGAAAAACAAACAGAGTTTGGAGCAATGGAAAACCGCTTAGAATCAGTTTTGGAAGAGATTTCTATCAAGTACGAAAATCTAGTTTCAACACAATCTACAATCCGCGATACTGATATAGCCGAAGAGAGCAGTGCTTATATCAGAAACCAGATATTACAGCAGGCAAGTGCAACGCTTCTTGCTACAGCTAATCAAACACCATCAATAGCGTTACAATTATTGTAGGTATAATATTGAAAATATTTTTAAAATTCCCTCTTGAAATAAAATTTTGTTAGCAATATAACGGTATTTGGTAAAATTACAATTTTGGGAATATAAGTAGTTATGGAAATTTATTTTTTAGCATTAGGAATGCTGCTTATTGGAGCTTTGCTTTCAATAGTGGTGAAAGAGCAATGGAAATTTAAAGTTTGCTCTATTTTTTCTTTTTTATCAGCCCTGACAATGATGTTACCGGCTGTTGCAGTTTTGATTAAAGGTATTCCGCTTATCAAAACTGTTGAATTATCTCCTATTACAGGAAATGTAGATTTCATTATAGATCCCCTTTCAGCTTTCTTTTTGATTGTAATTTCAATCATGAGCTTTCTCGGGGTTCTTTATGCAAACGGGTATATGAAACCTTACCTTAATAAAGGTATGAATGTTTCATCACACTGTTTCTTTTTAATGATGTTAATCGCGTCAATGACTATGGTTGTTACGGTTCAAAATGCATTATTCTTCCTTATTGTTTGGGAGATAATGTCATTATCTTCTTTCTTCCTTGTTATATTTGAAGGAGAAAAGAAAGAAGTTTTGAAAGCCGGTATTAAATATTTAGTTTACATGCACTTATCAGTCATATTTATTATGGCAGCATTTATTCTATTAAATATAAAAACCAGCAGCTTGAATTTTGGAGCATATGCTTATTATCTGCATAATGATGCTTCAATGGCAAATTTAATATTCCTGCTTGCATTTGTCGGCTTCGGCATCAAAGCAGGTTTTGTACCGTTTCATAACTGGCTTCCGGATGCGCACCCTGCTGCACCGAGCCATGTATCCGGTATTATGTCCGGTGTTATGATTAAAACCGGTATTTATGGTATTTTGAGATTTCTTTTATTTGTCGGTACGCCGTCAAAAATGATTTCTTATACAGTATTAACAATAGCTGTTATTTCTGCTTTGTACGGTGTTTTGTACGCAGTAACACAGCAGGATTTAAAAAGGCTTCTTGCATATTCAAGTATTGAAAATATTGCCATTATCGGTATTGGTATCGGTGTTGGTATGCTCGGCTTAACTTACGGAAATCCTTATGTGGCTGTTTTAGGCTTTGCCGGCGGTATTCTCCATATATTAAACCACTCAATATTCAAAGAATTAATGTTCTTTGCAGCAGGAAGTGTTTATTTAAAGACTCATACAAGAAATATGGAGCTTTTAGGCGGATTGATGAAAAAAATGCCTTATACTGGTCTATTATTTATTGTTGGTTCTATCGCAATCTGCGGATTACCTCCGTTTAACGGATTTATTGGTGAATTTCTAATTTATGCGGGTATGATAATGGGTATTCCTGCTTCAGAAATCAGCCTGTTTCTGGTGCTGATTCTTTCAATTGCTGCTCTGGGTATGGTTGGTACAATGGCAATGTTGTGCTTTACAAAGGCAGCTGGTATTACTTTCCTTGGTAATCCTAGAACTGAATGCGTTGAACATGTAAATGAAGATGTACCGAGGGTTATGCTTATTCCTATGGTAATACTTGCCTTTCTGGCATTCTTTATCGGAATGTTCCCTCAGTACTTTATATCAATAGTAATGTGGCCTGTATCAATGTTGGTTAATGTTGATAAATATGCAGCTAATCCGGCTCTGGATGAAGTATTTAAGAATACATTCGGCTTGATTCTATCTGATTTCAGCTGGTTCTTCTTAATATTCTTTGCAGTTGTAGCTGTTATGTTCATTGTAAAACTTATCGTGAACAGAAAAGCTAGAATTAGCAATACCTGGGGCTGCGGATACAACAGGCTTAATAACCACGTACAATACACAGGTTCTTCTTATGCAAATTTATTTATTTCAACATTGAAACCTTTATTCAAAAGAGTTTCACATATTAAGAAACCCAAGGAACTATTCCCTAAGGAAGCTTATTATGAACTTGAAATAGAGGACATAGAAGAAGCTTATATTGTAAAACCTCTTGTAATGTGGGATGAAAAATTTCTTACCAAGTTCGAGAGAATTCAGAATGGTAATATCCAGCAGTACATTCTGTTCGGTTTAATCTTTCTGATATTGGCAATAATCGGTATGATTTATTTTGGGGGTTAGAAATGACTATCTTTTGTATAAATATAATAATACTCTTGTTTGTACCATTTTTGATGATTGGTGTAATCAAGAAAACAAAAGCCTTCTGGGCAGGCAGAAAGGGTGTAAGCATCTGGCAGCCGCTATGGGACTTTATAAGATTGATGAAGAAACAGGCAGTTATAAGTGAAACAACTTCTTGGGTATTTAAATTTGCGCCGGTAGTTGGGTTTGCATCTGTAATTTTTGCATCACTCTTTGTTCCATTGACTTTCGGAAGTCCTATAATTAATGTTCCGTTTGCATTTGTAATATTCTCGTATGTTCTCGGACTTGGCAAATTCTTTTCTCTGCTTTCAGCATTAGATACAGGAAGCAGTTTTGAAGGAATGGGGGCTTCTAGAGAAGCATGTTTCTCTACAATAGTTGAGCCGGCATTCTTTATTGCCCTGGGTTCTATTGCAGCCTTGACTCAAAACTATACATTTGAAAGCTTCAAGCTCATTCTTCAAAATGCAGGCGGTTATGGAATATTAATTATCATTCTAGCTGCGGTAACTCTGTTTATAATGCTGCTTATTGAAGGATGCAGGGTGCCGGTTGATGATCCTACTACTCACCTTGAGCTGACTATGATTCACGAAGTTATGATTTTGGACAACTCTGGAAAAGATTTAGGACTTATTACCTGGGCTTCTGCAATTAAAATGTTTATTTTTGAGGCTTTGATTGCAAATCTTATAATTCCGGCTTCCCTCGGAGGATGGGAAACTTTACTCGCTTTCTTAGCTATTATATTTGTTCTTTCTATCGTAATCGGTACGGTAGAATCTTCAATGGCAAGATTTAGAATGACACATGTGTTTGAGTTTATATTTATTATGTCAATCACTGCGTTAATTATATTAGCTCTGGTAACATATAGAGTTTACGGCGGCTAGGAGGTAGGGGTAAATGAAAATGGTTGAATTTATAACTACAGGTATATAGGAAAAACATCATGGAAAATATATTTATAATTTTATTAGGTTTATCAATGATATACATAGCTTCAACAAGCCGCTTGGCAGCTCACGTCAATATGCTTATTATTCAAGGCTGGCTGTTGTTCTTTGTATGCTTGTCCGGTATTGCTAAAGAACCGTCCGGACTGGAATCTATTATGGCAAGTATGCCTCATATAATCGGATTTTTATTTATTGTTATAGAAACTTTAATAGTAAAAGCGTTGGTTATTCCGATATTTTTGAAAAAGGTTGTTAAAAAGACTCACGCTCACAGAGATACGGATGCAAATATTCCTCACTTTTACTGTTTAGTTATATCAAGCGTAATTTTATTTGCAGGATTTTTGATTGCTAATATTAATACTCCGGCATTTAAGCTTGTTTCTCCAATGTATTTTGGTGTTTCAAGCGCAATGATTATAATAAGCCTGTGGCTGATTACAATTAAACATAAAGTTTTATCAAATGTAATTGGTTTTATAACAATGGAAAACGGAATATTTCTTTTATCATTATCAGTGGCTAAAGAAATGCCGATTATTGTTAACCTTGGCGTATTGCTTGATATATTTATTGCCGTATTCATTTTAGGTATGCTTGTCAAAGAGATTAATAATGAATTCGACGACTTGGAAGTTTCACAATTATCAGATTTGAAGGATTACGAGTACAATGATTAATTTAATTTTATTATTTCCGCTAATTGCGTGTTTGATACTGTTTATATTTAAAAACAAATTTTTAAATAATTTGATGATTAATATATATGCAGTTATGCATTTTATCGTATCATTGGCATTTTGTATGGGGTGGGATTTCCTGCCAATGATAAAACCCTGCAAGTTCTTTGCAGTAGATGATACAAATAAAATATTTTTAATGGTTATGTCAATTGTTTTTCTGGCTGTTGCTGTTTATAATAATGGATATCTTAAAAACGACAGTTCTTTAACCAGAAAATTAAGACATTATACATATATGGTTTTGTTCTTTGTATTTTCTATGACCGGTGCAATATTAAGCTCAAATCTTGGTGCTGCTTGGGTATTTATTGAAGGTACAACACTGGCCAGCGCATATCTTATATATTTCCACAAAACCAAACATTCTATTGAAGCGGCTTGGAAATATGTATTTATTTGTTCAATTGGTATTGCTCTTGCTTTTGTAGGAATTATTCTTCTCACAATTGCAACAGGGAATTTAAACTCTTTATTCTATAACCAATTGTATGACAATGCAGCTTTGTTTAATCAGTTCTGGTTAAAGCTTTCATTTGTGTTCATACTGTTTGGTATTGGTACAAAAATGGGGCTTGCACCGGTGCATTTCTGGCTTCCCGACGCACACGCCGAAGCACCTTCGCCGATATCAGCTTTGTTATCTGCAACACTTTTGAACTCGGCATTTTTAATGATAGTAAATGTATTTAGAGTAATGGTTCTGGCTGGATGTGCTGATTACGCAAGGATTATGCTTCTGGTAATGGGATTTATCTCATTGTTTGTAACAGCTGTATTTGTTTATCATATAAATAATTACAAAAGAATGCTGGCTTATTCTTCAATCGAAAATATGGGTATTCTTGCTATAGGAACTGCATTAGGCGGAGTAGGTATGCTTGCTGCTATGATTCATTTAATCGGACATTCTCTGATTAAAGCTTCTTTCTTCCTTACTTCCGGAAATATATTGGAACTTTATGGAACAAAGAAAATAAAATCTGTAACAGGAATTATGAAACATGATAGAAAAACTGGCTGGTTGTGGGTTGCTTCTTTCCTTGGTATTGCAGCATTCCCGCCGTCTGTACTGTTCATAAGCGAATTTTTAATGGTTAAGACAATGTTTTTAAAAGAACATTATGTTTTATGCGCATTATTCTTACTACTGTTAACAATTATTCTTTTCGGACTTGGAAAGGCTGTTATCAAAATGGCATTTTCATCCGGTAAAAACGAGCATTCTGCGGAAGCCGAGAATAAAAAACTTTCTTGGACAATGTATGCTCCTCAAATAATAATGCTTATATTAGCATTTGTTATCGGTATTTATATGCCGCAAGGGCTTATAAAAATGATAATTTTTGCTGTAAAAGGTTTTTAGTGCTGCGCACGTAGACATTTTTTAAAAAGAAGGTAACTATGAATTGGATAATAACTGAAAACAATAAGAAAATAAATGCTTTTGATATTCCGACAATTTCAATCGAAGAGATAAAAGCGGATGTTGAAAAAATGAAAATGCGTGTAGTTGGTTTCTTCGGAAAACAAGAATTTAATAATGTAAGACTATACGTTGTTATGGCTGATGATAAGATAGGTAAACTTTATGTGACATCATCTCTGTTTACACCGGATGTAAAATCATATGAATCGTTTACTCAGAAATTTCCGGCATTTCATATCTTTGAAAGAGAGTTCTATGAAGAGTTTGGAATAGAACCTCTTAATCACCCCTGGCTGAAACCGGTTCGAAACAATCAGGATGCTTACCCGTTTTTTGAAATGGAGGGAGAAGATATCCATCAGGTTGCTGTAGGACCAATTCACGCAGGTGTAATTGAACCGGGACACTTCAGATTTATGTGTCAGGGTGAAAAAGTGTATGATTTGGAGATTATGCTCGGCTACCAGCATAGAGGAGTGGAAGAACTTTTCTTAAAAGGTAAAGGATATAACAACCGACTTGCAGAATCTGTTTGCGGTGATTCCGTAATTGGTTATAATATGGCATATTCTCAGGCAATGGAAACTTTATCGGATACGCAAGTTTCGTCAAAGGCTCAAATAATTAGGCGTGTAGCTCTGGAAATGGAGAGAATTGCAATACATATCGGTGATATGGGGGCAATTGCCGGAGATATGGCTTATTTAATGGGGGCTTCAATTTTTGGTATAACAAGAACTCTTGTTATTAATACAATGCTTGAAATTTCCGGAAGCCGTTTTGGCAGAGGGTTAATTAATGTCGGCGGTGTAAACTTCGATATTGATGAGGCTTTGTCTAAAAAGATTATAGATATGCTTGACGGTGTTGCAAAAACTGTTGACAGAACTACAAAAGTAATGCTGAAAACTCCTTCCTGTATATCAAGAATGGAAAGAACCGGTGTTGTATCAACAGAAACAGCACAGGCTCTCGGCGCAGTAGGTATGGCAGCGCGTTCATCAGGGGTTGATATTGATACAAGATTTGATTTTAACGATAAATGGTATACCTCTCTTGATGTTGTTAAACCTTTTAAAGCAACAGGTGATGTGCATTCAAGATTTAAGCTCCGCTATAAAGAGATTAAACAATCTATGCAGATTGTTAAAAAACTTTTAGACAAGCTTAAGGAGTTCAGAAATGAGCAGATTTTAACAAATCCAAACAAAACTCTTGCTCCAAATGCTTTTGCTATTTCAATGACTGAAGGATGGAGAGGCGAGATTGTTCATATTGCTTTAACAGGTGCTACTGGTGAACTTTTAAGATACAAGATGAAAGATCCATCATTCAACAATTGGTATATGCTTGCAATGGCTGTGAGAAATAATGGAGTTTCTGACTTCCCGCTCTGTAACAAGAGTTTTAACTTGTCATATTGTGGTAATGATTTATAAAAAGGAAGATAAAAATGTTTGATATAATTAAATTAAAATATTTTCAGGGAAATCAATTCATACCGGATATTCCAAATGCGCCAATGCGCAGTCAATTTAGAGGTTTCCCAATCTTAAAACAATGCGGTGATGTTGACGAAAGTGTCTGCCCTACAGGTGCATTGAAAGCCAATCCTTTGTCTATTGATATGGGCAAATGTACGCTTTGCGGTGCTTGTAAATGTCAGTCTGTACAATTCAGCAACTATTATAAATTGTCGTCAACAGACAGAAATAAACTTGTTATTACAGAAAATATGACGCCGGAAGAATTCGAAAAAGCTGCAATAACAGCAAGAAAAGAGATTCGACGAGTTTTTTCAAAATCATTAAAGCTCAGACAGGTTTCAGCTGCAGGATGCAACGGATGTGAAATGGAATTAAACGCGTGCTCAAACTGCAACTTTGATATGGGAAGGTTTGGTATTGATTTTGTAGCTTCTCCTCGTCACGCTGATGGAATTGTAATAACAGGACCTATTTCAGAGAATATGGCTTATGCTCTTGAAGACTGCTATAAATCTACTCCTGACCCTAAAATAGTAATACTGGCAGGAGCTTGCGCAATTTCTGGCGGTGTTTTCCAAAATTCTTCTAAACTAAATAGAGAATTTTTGGAAAAATATCCGATAGATTTGTACATACCAGGGTGCCCTGTTCACCCGCTTACATTTATAAACGGGGTTTTAGATTTTATAACAAAAAAATAACCGGAAGAGCTCTGATTTTCAGAGCTCTTTTTATAATCCAAAATATAGTTTGTTTAACTCTGCAACAGTTGTTGCACCTGGTCTTAGTTCTTCAAGCTGTGCTCTTTGGGTATCTTGAGCAGCCTCAAGAGGCTGAACCTGCAAATTCTGCTTTTGTTCTTCCTCCTGTCTTGTTTGAATTTTTTGAATTAATTCTGCCTTCGCCTGTTCAAGCTTCGTTTTGTCAATACTTTTATTCCCGCTCGGAGCAATTCCAAGTTTCATTAACTCCTGAAGTATTCTTAAATACTCAGGATCAGAATAGGCTGAATGTATTGCTTGAATGGCTGCTACCAATTTAGAACTCCTTTTAGCTGCTAATTATATAATTCCACCATTAGACTTATTTATAACTTTCATACGCTAATATCTTTACAAAAATTCATAAACGAGTTAAAATATATAATGTTACGTTAATATTTTGTTACAAACTGGCAATAAAATTTGTTTTGGGTTTTTAATTAAAATATAATGTCAGGTGTACTAATATTACAACCCAATAATCTAACTTAGGAATACGGAAATTATGAAGAAACAAATAAGCTATTTGCTCACCGTTTTATGCCTTTTGTCTGTAAATAAGGCATTTGCAGACCCTATGGCTGGAACAGTTTTGCCGGCTCAAGTTCAATCAGAACTCGGCGGATATAACCCCGGAGCATATAATACTACTGAATTGCAAAATATTAACCATTATCAAATTGATAGAAGTTATATTCAGTCATTTGATGATGTAAGTAAAGATGAACAGATTTATGATGCTTCAATAGAAGAAAATCAAGCTAGAGAGGGTGTATTATACAATCCTCACTTTTTACTTCAAAAAATAAATTTTGAAGGTAATACAAAAATACCTTCAGAAGAACTAGAAAAACTAGGTCTTGAAGTTCTAGGAGAAGATGTTTTCTTTGATGAACTGCTGGAAGTATGTCAGAAAGTAACAAATTATTATAGAGCAAAAGGCTACCTTACATCTTATGCAACAGTTCCTCCTCAGAGAATTGTTGATGGTGTTGCGACAATAAGAATTGTTGAAAGTAAAGTCGGCGAAATGAATATTGAAGGCGAAAAATGGACCAGAGAATGGTACTTGCGCCACATTATTATGGGTAAAGCAGGGCTTAGAGAAGGTGATGTGTTCAATGCTAAAAACCTTCAAAGAGCAATGAAAGAAATTAACAAGGAAGATTATGTTCAAGTGCAGACTGAAGTTGAAAGACAGGCAGAAGGCGATGAGAACACTACAATCACCTTGAATGTAAGAGATAGATTCCCTGTTAATCTTAATTTCTCATATGATGACTACGGCCGTTCTTATACCGGCTCTCAAAGAGTTTCATTCCTTGTAGGTATGGACAACCTTACAGGTTTAGGTGATAAAATCTACGGCGGTACTATTCTTTCATCCGGTGCAACAGGCTGGATGGCTGGATACTCATTACCGGTATCTTCATATGGAACAAGATTGTCTTTCGATTTTTCTGACTCTCATGTTAGACTGGGCGGGCCTTACAAAAACTTAAATGTTAAAGGTAACGCACAAAGCTATTTCTTTAAATTAACGCAGCCTATTATACAAACTGCTAAATCAGATTTGATATTCTATACAGGTTATGACTATGTAAATGCAAATACATCAGCAAATATTGCAGGCAATCCTTTAAGATTATCAAATTATAACTTGAATGTATGGCGTTCCGGATTATATGGTATGACTGATGATAACTACGGACGTTGGTTAGGAAATTTAGGCGTTGACTTTGGTATGGGCGGTGACGGCCACGGCGCAATACAGGACACTACATTCTTTAAAGTTACAGCAGGTGCTACCCGTGTTCAAAGACTATTCGGCAGAAGTATGGGTATTGTAAGAGTAAACGGTCAGTACTCTCCAAATAAATTGTTTGCAGCTGAACAAATGCAGATGGGCGGGCCTTATACATTAAGAGGTTACCAGCCGGCTGAATTAATCGGTGATTACGGTGTGACCGGTACTGTTGAATATAGATTCCCTGTTCCATTCCTCGATAGAATTCTTCCAAAGGTAGATGAAAGATTGAAACTTGCAGTATTCTATGATTGGGGCTGGTTAGGTGAAAACGGCGGTATTTATAATTATCCTCAACAGTTCTTGCATTCTGTAGGTTTTGGTACATACGTAAACTTTACAGACTGGCTTACAGCACAGGTTGGTGTAGGTTTCCCTCTCGGAAGAGATTATAATGAAAACACCGCAAGATTCTACTTCAGTGTTAACTCTGACTTAGACAGATTAATTCCTTTGAGAAACCCTGAAAAATTATAAAATAAAAAATAACCGGATAGTAAATCCGGTTATTTTTTTTATCTGAATATTGTCTGCTCTCTATCAGGACCGACGCTTATAATTCCTATCGGGGCTCCGATTAAATCTTCTACTTTTTCAATGTATTTTTTTGCATTCTCCGGCAAATCTTCATATTTTCTAATGCTGCTGATTGGAGTTTTCCAGCCGGGCACTGTTTCATAGATAGGTTCTAAATACTTATGAATAAATACATCTGTAGGATAAGTCGTATACACCTTATCATTTCTACAGTCTTTATAAGCAGTGCAGATTTTAATCTCATCAAAAGTGTCAAATACATCAATTTTGGTAAGTGCAACTTTAGTTATGCCGCCGACTAAAACAGCATATTTCATAATAACAGAGTCAAACCAGCCGCATCTTCTAGGGCGGCCTGTCGTAACACCGAATTCGTGACCAATATCCTGAATCATTTTTCCTGTTTCGTCGGTTAATTCTGTAACAAAAGGTCCTTCACCAACTCTAGTTACATATGCTTTTGAAACCCCTACGACTACCTTTATCATTGCAGGGCCGTAGCCGCTTCCAACGGCAGCTCCGCCTCCAATAGGGTTTGAACTTGTTACAAATGGATAAGTACCATAATCAACATCAAGCATAACACCTTGAGCGCCTTCAAAAAGGATTTTCTTGTCTTTATAGCGGTTTAATAAATCCTGCCAATCAAAGCATACATATGGCTTAAAGAGTTCGGCATACTTTTCGCATAATGAAAGAATGCAATCACGCGTATATTCTTCTAATCCATAAACATTTTTCAGCATCTTATTTTTTATCGGAAGAATCATGTCTATTTTTTCATTAAGTGCCTCAAAAGAATATAAATCTTGAATTTTAAAACCAATTCTAGCGGCCTTATCTGTATATGTCGGTCCTATGCCTTTCTTGGTTGTTCCAATTTTACCCTTACCTGAGTGAGCTTCGCTGTAACCGTCAATTTCTATATGATAAGGCATTGTAATAGAGGCCAGAGGAGATATTTTTAGATTTTTGAAATCAACTCCCTCAGCCTTAAGCTCATTAAGCTCCCTTTCAAAAGATTCCGGATGTATAACCGTTCCAGCTCCAATAAAACAGATTGTTTTATCATATAATATTCCAGAAGGTATCATGTGAAATTTATATGTTTTCCCCCCCGCTACAACTGTATGACCGGCATTACATCCGCCTTGATATCTAATGATTAAATCTGCTTTCTCCGCAAGCAAGTCTGTAATCTTCGCTTTCCCCTCGTCACCCCATTGGGCGCCGATAACGACAGTATTTTCCATTAATTTTCTCTCCTAATATAAAAAGCCGGTATAAATCCGGCTTTGCTAATTTCTATCCATTGTTACTCTGCGCTTGTTTCGCCTTTGCTTGTTTGGCTTGAACATCAAGCATAGAATTATGTGCCATCATATAAACCGAGCATATCTTATAGTTTTTCAGATACCATGCGCAGTTTTCTTGCATACAAACAATTTCTACCTGTGAGCCAACGCTCATTAGAGGACATAAAGGTATTGCTTTTTCTTGATCACGAGGTGCCATTAATTATCTCCTATATTATTACTTCGCCATTTTTAATAAATTGCAGTTTTCACTGCGTTTTTTTTCTTGATCTTTATAAATCTTTGTTCTATTGATAACTTCGTCAAAGTCTATTTCATGTGCATTAAAATCCGGGCCATCAACGCAGGCAAATTTAGTTTTTCCGCCAACCGTCACCCTGCAAGCTCCGCACATACCTGTGCCGTCAACCATGATAGGGTTCATGCTTGCTTCTGTATAAATTCCTTTATCTCTGGTTAAATCAGCGACTGCACGCATCATTGGCATTGGTCCAACTGCAATGGCATAATCAATCTTTTCAGATTTAATAAGCCTATCTAAAACTTGTGTGACAAATCCTTTTTCACCTAAAGATCCGTCATCTGTCGTTATAAATAATTCTGTGCATGCATCTTTCATTTTATCCTGCCAGAATATCAATTCTTTATTTCTGGCACCCATAATCATATAAACCTTGTTACCAGCTTCTTTAAAAGCTTTGGCAATAAGATAGCAGGGTGCTGCGCCATAGCCTCCGGCCAGACAAACAACAGTGCCATACTTTTCAATATGTGTAGGCTGTCCAAGAGGACCTACTATATCAACGAGTTCATCGCCTTCATTAAGAGCAGCAAGTTTTTTAGTTGAGTAGCCTACTGCCATAAAAACAAGTGTAAGCTCTCCGGTTTCTTTATTAGCATCAGCGATTGTTAGCGGTACTCTTTCCCCATTCTCTTCTGCTCTAAAAATAATAAACTGGCCAGCTTTGGCGTTACGTACGACAAAAGGCGCATCAATAGTTATTTCATACTGATTAGGACATAATTCTCTCTTTGATAATATTTTGTAGCCCATCTAACTAAGCTCCTCTTTCACATAGTATATTACCACAAATATGCTGTTCACTCAATAGACTAAAAAAAAACCTTTCTTCAAAAGAAAGGTTTTGGAATCTTTTTTAATTAATTCCTCATGTGTAGAAGGTTAGTGTGTAGGTTGTATGAAAGGTTTATATTATGAATTCGTTTTGTATATATATAAAGTATAAAACTTATGTAAAATTTCATAAACTATTAAATATTGTTACATAACTTTACAAATTACATGTTAAAAAAGCCGCAATAATATATCTCGGCCTTATTTTATTATTTCTAGGGTATATATACTAAATTAGACAATTTATCATGCAGCATTCTTAATTTATAATCATTATTATTTGCTTTCTTTAAAGCTTTTTTTAGTGTTTTATTAGATTTAGCTTTGGTTGCAGGCTCTCTTTGAAGTAACACATCTATGTAATTATTAATATTGTCTAATATTCCAAACAAATCCCTAGAATCAATCGAGCTTTTCAGTTCATCGCCGGCTTGATGGATTTTGCTTCTACGGACAGTTTTACATGTATGTATATCCATAAACCCATTATCAATGAACCCTGGTAATGTATATGGATCATAGGCTAAATCTTTTACAACAACAGGTTTATTCTTTTTATTACTTAAACTTTTGATAAATCTTACTATTGCGTTAGCTTCATTTTTATTTTTTACATTTTTCTTTTCTAGATTGACAGTAAGAACATCAGGATTGCTGTGACAGTGAATTTCTTGTAAATTAAATAATTTTTTTATTAGTTGAGTTCCTTTATAGTCACGGTCAAACTTTAGATTTATAGCATCTGTTAATGTTTTTTTCCCAATATTTAAATCAAAAGTGTGTGAGATAGCAGTCGGCTTTGTTGTGAACATTCGATATCCTTTATTGTTAGGAAGTTTGTAAAATAGGTATTCTGGTAGTTGCTTAGCAACAGGGGATAAATTTGTTGGTATCATATTTTTCTCCTTTCACACGAGGCGTTTTTATTCCGATAAAAAACGTGAAGGTTCTGAATTGATTAATTTTTACAATATTGTTACATTTGTTAACAAAACTTTTTGGTAATTCAAGGGGTTGATTTTTGTTTTTTAGCATTTAATAATAGAGTGTAAGAAAATTTATCGTGGGATGGAGCAGTCTGGTAGCTCGTCGGGCTCATAAGACTCATTTTAGATTTACTTCCTTGCTTGATATAATCAGTGTTATTGGTATTTATAAAATACTTATTTTTTGATGTAAATTGTAGGGAAGACCTATAATTATTGTAGGTCTTTTTATAGGTCTTTTTTCCCTGCAACTTATCATATTTTATGCACCCCAATCGTCTTGTTGAGATGTTTCTTTTTGCGGTAACATTTCGTCCGGAATGTCTTTTTCGTTACTGCTGAATATCCGTTTGAAACGATTGTCTTGTGCTTGTGCGACTTCTTCTAAATGATGTGGCAATATATGCGTATAAGTATCTAATGTAATACCTATGCAACTATGCCCTAACCAAGCTGATACTTTTTTAATATCAATCTTTTCTTCAAATAGAGATGTTGCACAAGAATGGCGGAATGAATGTATTTTGTGATGTTCAATTCCTGCTTCCGCTAACCGATTATTAACGAATGCTCTGAATGTTGTATCACATGTAAAATACCCGTCTTCTCTTGGAAATACCAAGTCTAAATCTCTGTGATACTTCTGTCCAAGCTTCATTTTATTTACCGCTTGCAATTTTCTTACATGGCGGAGTATTCTTTCAACTGGTTGCGACATTGAGATTCTGCGATTAGATGTTTTTGTTTTAGTCGAATCTATAATCTCTTTTTTATACTTGTATTTCGCATTTTTACTATTATCAGGCACCGCCTGCAACTGTTGGCAAATTCTAATTTCCCGTTTTTCAAAATTAACCTTTGACCATTGCAAGCCTAAAGCTTCGCCTAATCTAGTGCCGATACAAAGGAAGAACACGATAAGCATATCCCATTGTGTGCCTTGCTCAATACAGTATTTAACAAGTTTATCGTAATCCTCCGGGCATAATATCTGCGTTTCTTTCTTTGTGCATTTTGGATATTTTGCCCGTAAGTTCGGATTTTCTTTTAAAATGCCTATATCACAAGCACATTCAAGCATTCTATTTACAACTGCACGAATATTTTTAACAGTTTTCGGGTCAAGTGTACCACCCCTGCCGTTGCTTTTCTTTGAGCATTCTTTGTAAAATAATGTCAGGCGGTGTGCCGTTAGTGTATTTAAAGGTCGATGTCCTATCCCTGGAATGATGTGTTTGTCTAAAATACTTCTATCATCACTAATAGTTGTAACTTTAACATGACCTACAACATAGTTATCAAACCAGTTATTAGCCCATTGTGAAGTTAGCATATTTTCGTTTACATCTTCATCTGAATAAATGCCCAGTTCTTCTGCTTTTCGCTTTTCTGCTTTTGCAAGACATATTTCTTTTGTTTTGCCGTAAACATAGCCATATTTTGTGTTTCCTAAAGCATCTTTGTAGGGATATCTATAATCAAACCCGTTACCGTTTTTTGAAAAAGTTCCCTCGCCATTTTTACGTTTTGCTCTTTTCGTTTTTGGAGTTGTATCTTTAGCCATTAGCATTCTCCTCTCTGACGAACTTGTAGAATGCGTATTCGCTAATATTCAACTCGCGGATAGCAACATTTGATTTTATTTCACGATTAAGCCATTTCTTGTAAACCTCGCTAAAATTGGCAGGTTTAGGCACTTGCTTTCGCCCTTTGTATTTGCCCTGTTTTTTAGCAACCGCAATAGCGTCGCGTTGGCGTTCCAAAAGATTAGCACGCTCAAACTCGTAAATTGCGGCAAGAAATGTAATCATCAGTTTGCCGAAATTGCTTGTGGTATCAATGTTTTCCTTAATGCTAAATAAGCCTACACCTTTGTTATTAAGGTATTCGACGATACCTAATAAATCTTTGGTGTTTCTGGCAAGGCGTGATAAGTCTTTAACATAAACTGTGTCGCCCTCTCTAACATAATCTAACATCATTTGTAGCTGTGGACGTGCGGTGTTCTTTCCGCTTAGCTTTTCTTCAAAAACTTTGTCCATACCCACATTTCCCAGCAGCGATTTTTGACTTTCAGTGTTCTGTTCAATGGAGCTAACTCTGATGTACCCGACTTTTTGACCTTTGGTCGTCATTCTGTTCATAGTAAAAATCTCCTTTTACTTACTTGTAGGATGACGAGTGTTTGAAGTAAAGGACTTCACCACTGAAATGACTGAAAAATCAAAATCTAAGTCTATTCAGGGAGTTTTAAATACCAAATTATCGCCTGTTTAGAGTGTACTCTAACAAGTGACAAAACTTAATCAAGTTTGATTAAGTACTTCTTATTTATAACCCCCAAGATAAAATGTAAATTATATTCAAATGCTAGTTAAACTAGTCCTCAAAAGTTTATTATCTGGATAAGTTACCGATGTTTTTCGTCATCCAACTACTACTAACATCTGAACCCTTGTTTTAATAACCATGGCATCTGGTTCCACTGCCGGGGCGTTTATCCACTCGCTAACGTCGAAAAGCTTCTTATAATTTACTCTTTTATAATATCAAATTTTTGAGCGTTTGTCAAATAAATATTTCTGTAAACCCTTGTTATTATTGAGTTTATGTTATACAATAAATTTTTCAACAGGTCGGACATTCGCTCTAAATCAGCATTTTTACAAATGAATAATTATGAAGAAATATTAAATGCTTAACAAAATTCTTGCCCGTCCGCCACAAATCGTTGTCTATCTCTCGTGTAACAATCTCGGATTAGATATACTTCAAACTTTGTCATGATAATAAGGTCGATATATTCATCAGTGTTTTTATATAATCCATTACTTCCTATACTTCTATATATAGGATATTTATAATAAACTTGTTCTTTTTTTGTTTTTTCTTTTCCCCGCCGGCACTAAATTATTTATTATTTAATTTGTTATAACTTTGTTTCAGTATATCCAATAACAAAGGATGCTCTTTATAAGAGTATTTTTCTAATGCAGGAATTGTTATTCCATTTTTAAATTTTATTAGAACTGTAAAATCTTTTAAATCTTCATGCGAAAATTCTGTTTTTCCCTTAGCTATAAAATCTGTTACAAAATCCTTTGCTAACGTTTTAATCTTATCTAGTGCTTGTTGTTCTAGTTCGTATTTTGTTGGATATCTTTCTGCTTTAGTATGCGATATTCCATTTCTCCAATCTTTTATCATTTTTCTAGTTTTTTGTTCTTCTGGTGTTTCGTTTTTTGATTGCAGATATTCTAATAAATAATCCAATAGCAGGTCTATTGTATGATAGCCTATTACAATTACAAGAAAAGTAATTAAAATAAACCCTAAAGCAGCACCAAAAATGAAATATAAAACGGCTACTAATAAAAAAGATATACACATTCCACCTGGTGATATTATAAATACTAGCATTATTTCCCTCACTATGGATACATTCTTTTATATCTTATAAAGTTTTCATAATCTTCTTCAAAGTCTTTAGCTCTAAAATAGTCTTCTTTTTCTTTTTTTGTCATGTCTTTTGTCAAATCTACTGTTTCTGTACAATATGACCTATCATTAACAACATCATATTCATATTTACCATTACAATTTTTAGATTGATAATAGCTTTTGGCAATAGCAAGTTCTTTTGCATCTTTTACTATACTTTCTGGAGAATTATGCCATAAAGCGTATTCGCCATATTTTTCAAAAGCAAGTGTATCTAAATTTATCCAATCCTCTGTTGGAAATTTTAACGTATTTTTAAGCTGTTGACGCTTCATACACACGATATCTTTGCAAACAGAACATCTCAATTCTCTGTTATATTGATTACCAATTTTTCTGTAAACGACAGTACAGTTAATCTGTTCTGTTTTAGTTTTTGTATTAAGAAAATATGTATTACCGTATTTAGAAATTTCGGTTTTAATATTTTCATCCGCTAAAACAACCAATGATGATATTATAATAATACTTGATGTAAGTAACAATTTTTTCATATTTACTCCAATATTTTTTGCTTACGATAACACAACGAGAAATGATTGCAAGTTTTATTTTTGACAATACTTTCTGATTACACATTCATTGCATTTTGGCGTGGCGGTACAAATTTCGCCATAACCTTTTGAGCAATAATTCCACAATAGGTAATCCATTTTTGCTTGCCTAATGCCGATTTGTTTTGATAGCTCTTGAAATTCATCTATAATTTTGTAATCAGATTTAGCGGTTACCAAATTTAATCTGTCTGCTGATGCAATTCTCTTTATATGTACATCAGGTTTAATAATATCTATCCCGACATTTCTAACATATTCACACGCAATGGGCACACCCATATACTTAATTTTATAGGTGCTATTACTATCGGCAAGTAATTTGATAATGTTTGACGGTGTGCTGTGCGTTATAAATTTTTCAAGACTTCCGAAATCTTGCTCAATTCGTTCAAAAGTTTCAATGTTGGCTTTTAACGACCGCATTTGATTTTTGGTTGTATATGGATTATGACATTTTATAGCAGTTATCTCGTTGATTAAATCTTCTGCCGATTTTTCTTTTAATTGCTGACGGTCAAAGTTACAAAAAATTTCATTAAGTTTCATTTGATTGTCCTTAATCTTTTTCCACGACACCAAAGCACTAAGTTGAGCATATACAAAACCGCGTAAATGTTCCTCAAAGCTAAAACTTTTGCCGTTTTTTCTTTGCTCTACCGCCTCTAAAATTGTCAAGTCAATGTCTTGTACCTTGTCTTTCAGGTATTCCTCAAGGATATTAAACATTTTATTATATTCATGTGTTGAAAGATTTACCATATAATTACCTCTGATAATACTTTTCAAATTTAGGTATTATTTATATGGTCATCATATCATAAAAATCCAAATATGGGTATTGTAAATTTCTAAAATAAATAAAACTTATAAATTATAGGGTTATTTAGTTATTATTTGTACGGTATTTTTGAATAAATAATAAGGAATAATAACTATGTTTCTTTATGACGACAAAGAATTTTTAGGAAAGAAAATTAAACAATTACGGGTAAATGCCAAATTATCGCAGGCGGAATTATCTGAAAAGATTGGTATGACTGAAAAGAATTTAAGCAATATTGAAAGAGGATTACAGGTTCCTGCTTTGAATAGCTTTCTGAAAATGCTTGATGTATTAAATATTTCTTTATCAGAGTTTGGGGTATCAACTAACGAAACTGAAAACAAAAGTAGAGATGAACTAATAAAAGAAATTTACTTAGCAAATCCTAATGAAATTGAGGCATATCTAAAAATAATAAAAACCATTAAAGAAATAAAATAAGGTTTTATACCTCACCGCATATAAACATTTCATCATTCGCCAGAGAACGCTCTCATCTGAATTTATTTAGGCGGCGATTTTAAGCACCGAGAAAAATCTTACAATCGAAAACTTATTTCCACGACCAAGAAACCACATCACACAATGAGAGAGGTTGTATGGGGTGTATTTATAAGTTTAATTTATCAAATAATATCTTATTTCTATCTGATGCATCCTGTATCATTTTTTTATAAGATACGATTTCAAAATAAATTTTATGGGTTGGATGAAATCCAAAATAACCTAACCCATCCGGCGATATTGTTAAATAACCTGCATCATTAGCAACATCTTTAAGTTTTGGCGTTAAACTTGCTACTATATAAGCATATATAGGAGTATTAGGCGTAATGTTGATAGTTTCGCCATTTTTTGACTTCTTTTTAGATTCTCTAAGTAATTTTACATAATCTACAATCTGTTTTATTGGGTTTTCCTCATCGGTATAATCATCACGTTCAGGACGTTTAAATTCAATCAAAGTAATAGCACTAAGTTTTTCGTCTGGCGTTAACATAATTGGATAGTCAAATATTGCAATATCAGGTCTTTTATCAGAATCCGACTCAATACAATCAATTTGATTTAGTTTTTTATCAGATGCTAAATAATAATGATATGCAAGTTTTTCATCAATAGCCCATAGGTTATGTTGTGTGTAGTCAATATCATCTGAAGTACATTTCATTGGAAAAATTGTATCATGTACTGCATCTTCCAAAGCATATTTACCATTTATATTTTCTTTTTGAAGTTTAGATAAAAGTTCAAGTAAGGCTTTCCTATTAACCACATATTCTGCAAGTTGAGATTTCCCAACTTCAGAAACCTGTTCCAAATATTCTTTAATTCTATTATTAAAAAATTCTTTGTCTTCAACTTTCTCTAAATTTTTCTTTAATAAATTATTTGCATTCCGTTTGGCATCTCTATTTAATTGATATAGTTGTTCATATAGATCAAGTTCTAAATCTTTCCCTTTTTTATTTGGTTTGATATCATCTAACTTTTCTACATATTTATCATTTAATAAAATTCTATATTGAGGACTTGACGTTTTTATATAATTTGTAATTCTATTTAATTTTTCTGTTTTAATTTTTTCAAGTTCTTCATTTAATTCATTTTTAATTTGTGTAATTAGATTTTTAATAATATCATCTATGCTCAATGGAAAAAGAAATTTCATGTCTTCTTCTTTTGAATTAAAACCGCTTCTATCAGGTTTTACTAATTTATTTAAATAATCACTATATACAAAGACATGATAATAATATTTATCTTCTGTATCCTCACCTAGTTTAGAATACAAATTAGCAATATAGTCTTTTAAATTATATTCTTCAACTTCTCTTTTATCTGCACATAAATGAAGTTTATGATTTGAGTTTCCACTTTCTTTTAACTTGATAAAACATAGTTTAAATTCTTTATCAATAATATTTAAGTTAGTTGTAAAAATATCACCAAATAACCAAGTATTTTTAAAATAATCATTGAGGTTTATTCTATTAGAATCTTCTTCTATTATTATTTGTGGACAATTTTCATCAATAAAATAAGATACAAAGTGTTTAATTATTTTTTTTGCAATAGTTTCTAATTGTATTAAATATAACTCTTTATATTTGTCTTTTATGTCTATTAGTTTAACACAGGTACACGTTTCAAAAGATTTACTATTAGTAGTTTTTATATTATCGCTGTCAATTCCTTCGTCTTCAATACAAAAAGGGAACTCTATGTGTTTGTAATGATTATTTTCACTATAAACACTAGAAATTAAGGCTTTATCAAATACTTTTAACCAATAAAGACGACCTTCACCTTTACCGCCTCTGCTCTTTTTGTATGGAGAGTCATATATTCTAAAGGAGTTAAAATTATCAGCATTAAACCCAATCCCATTATCACTAATCATAATATTCTTAATTGGCAATAAAGATTTATCAATCCCATCAAAAGTTGTTTGATTTGTATCATCTCTAGAAATTTTTATAATAATTTTTCCATTTTTAATATTATTTTCAAACTTATCTTCAATAGCTTGCAAAGAGTTTGAAACAGCTTCAAATAATGGCATTAGGAACTTTTCTTTTGGTAATTTTATTTTAGAAACTCTGTTTTCAATATTTGATTGCATTATTGAAGGCATAATTTATAACTCCTTAGTAAAATAACAATACCATAAAAATTTATTTATTTTGATATTTGTAAAATAACATTAAGGATAGCTCGTTGGCTCATAAGACGCTTGTTAGTTTTACTTCCTTGCTTGATATAATCAGTGTTATTGGTATTTATAAAATACTTATTATAATATTCCTATTACTAAATACAAATTCTGCCGCTGCCCGAAACTTTACGCCGCAGGTTTTAACTAAAATTCACACAAAAAACTTCGCTCTACACCGCTCCTACAAATATACCTACAATAATTGTAGGTATAAATAAAATTTACATAAAAAATCGGGGTACTTGATTTTTAAAATTTACGGAGCATAATATAGATGTTGAGTGTATTTGCTCAACATGAAAATTAAATAACGCGGGATGGAGCAGTCTGGTAGCTCGTCGGGCTCATAACCCGAAGGTCGTTGGTTCAAATCCGGC
>ERZ827181.14-NODE-14-length-242341-cov-13.895273_pt1 | contig 242341 bp, 202 predicted proteins | sample MGYA00519778_ERZ827181 | MGnify/ENA primary metagenome ERZ827181 (study PRJEB31778, sample SAMEA3449273) | human gut metagenome | biome: human gut; feature: human-associated habitat; material: faeces | place: United Kingdom | collected 2010/2012 ...
TAAGCATTACAATTTGCGCGGAGACATAGTAGCGACGACGGATTCTGGAGGGAGCATATTATCGGAGCTTAGATACCTAGGTAATGGTGATATAGAAGGATCAAGCGGCACGCAGCCAGCGGACAAGTTTATGAACAACACAAAGCGTGTTGAAGACGGATTTGTGAAGGAAGGGCGGAGACATAGGGATATTGAAATGATGCGTTTTACGTCTCCCGATCCGCTGGAATACATAGACGGTTTAAATTGTTATGCCTATTGTGGCAACAACCCATGGGGCAGATTCGATCCCTATGGATTAGATTAGGCAGTTCAGAATTACCCTAGATCTCCACAAAATGAAATGAGAGATGGAGGAATTTGGCATAGAAAGGTAAATCCTGGGGGGCCAAATATATGGATTGCCTTTTTAGGATCGTGTGATACTCCGGTAAATATAGACAAAGATTTTATAGCTGTACAAATAGATATAGTTGTAAAAGATTTTGATGGTAAGATTAAATTAAGAGATTCGGTAGTAGTAGCAAATAAAATATCAAAGGAAAATACCACTGAAAAAAATGGGGAACGATATGTAAACAATTTAAAAATAAAAGGATTTTTACAAGATGAAGGTAATTATATGAATATTGTTAGTAATGAGGATGAAATAGAAATTTCTGTAAGACCTGCATTATATTCAGGATCACAAAATGATTATGGCTTTTATGAGACAGATGCAACTGTTGCGGATTGGGACGATAAACAACATGAATATTATGGTGATATAAAAAATCAAACGCAAGATAAATGGTCAGCATATTCACAAACAAAAAATGATTCACATGATAAGAAATTTATATCTAAAAGCGCTAAAACACTTGATCAAATAAAAGATAAAAATGGAAATGCTCCTAAAGCTAAAGATATTGCAAAAAGTCCAACTACGTCAAAAATAGATGCATTCTAATCATGAATAATATTAAATATATAATATCCTTGGGATTGGTTTTGACAAACTCAATATCTTTACATGCGTCAACAATATTAAATAATGATTTTTTTAATTCTCTGCAAGGAGATTGGATAAGCTCAAAAATTGAAATAAACTTAAATGCAGAATTAGATAAAGATACGCATCTCTACGCAGAGTCTATATCTCAATTTTATAAATCCATACAAAAATTAGATGATAGCATATATATTAGATCATACATGATCAGTAACTTTGATGATTCTATATTGAATGCGTATCAATTATCTTATAACTATTCATTTTCTGAGTTGTCTTTCATCGAGTATGATGAATTTTTTAAAAGATTTTTATATAGAGAATACAACATCTCGTTTCATGATTTTAATCTATCAAAACTAACTGGAAGAATTTCTCCAATGGATATACTCTCGGAAGGGTTATTTGGTAATTTATATTATATTGGTCAAGATATCCCTTTGCAGGAGGGAAAATCCGATAGATTTATAAATATAACTCTAACAAATGGCAATCTTAACGTCATTGCAGGAGATATATATGGAGGATGGGGAGGATGGGGGAAAGATCCTTATGTTGAAGATGTAGTATTTAAGAAATCGAACGAGGAAAATTTAGATAAAATAGTATCTGAATCTATTGATTTTTACTGGTTGTATTATTCATCATTGTATAAATCAAATGATAGATTAGTTTATGATGATTTTATAGAAGAATATAAGAAATTTTTAAGCGGGGACAAAAGTTATTTATCTGAAGAATATAAAAAAATTACTAATATGCGCAGATTCATAGAATCTTTTAGGGGTAAATGGACTTATAGAGATGACCGAAGATATATAACAAATATAAGTGCAGTTTCTAATCATGGGATAGCATCAATGTTTAATTTTCCAATTCGTGAAAATTTTTTATTTAGGGATTACGTTTTAGAATTTGGCGGAATAGATATTTCTTATTATCGGATGAATTATATGTTGTGCGATGAAAGTGCCAGGAAAAAGAACCCATGTACTAAATTTGTGCTTCTTCCGGAAATTAAAATTGACGGTAAAAAGACAGTTAAGCCTTTAATTTTCATTTTCCCCAATATTAACGAATCAAGAATATATTATATAAAGTTAAATGAGGTAATTGAAGAAACAAAAAAGGGGTTTCTTACAACATGGTATCTTTCTGTTTATCATATAGACTTCCCTAAAAATGGTACCCCTGAGAGCAAAATATATTGGAAGACTGAATATAAAGAATACGACAATAGGCAAATGGTAGGGAAAGCGCAAAAATTGAGGTGGATAATTTCTGATAATGGAAGAAAGATAAAAGAAGAAATACTCGGATATGACGGAACTTGGAAAGAAAATTTTACTTTAAAGCATATAGAGTAAATAGCGATGTTAATGGAAAGGATAAGATTATTTAAAAACTTATTACTTGAAGTTGACATTTAAATATTTGGAAATATTCTAGTTATTGTCTGACAATAACAATATTGCTATTTATGGCAGTAAGATATCAAAAAGCGTAGTGGTAATAAGAGAGGCAAAAATTCATAATGGGAAAATGTATAGCCAAGAAGTAAAAGAAATACTTCAAGATAAATATAACTATGCTGGGATAGATAAAGATAAGGTAGATTCAATTACGGTTGAATCAAGTTTCAGGATATACGAGGGCGAAATTCCCTCAAAGCTAAAAAAGAGTGATGTGATTTGCGTAGATACTAAATTTTTGCCTAATGGGGGAACTGAACCAACAAACGTTGGAAAAAATTTTAATGATGTGACAAGTTATTCAATGTCACAAGTTGGGAATGAATCTCCGTATGTATCAGACGCAAAAAATCTGGACGAATTTGAGAAAGAGAATAATGTAAAATCTATAGATGTATCGAATAAGGTAAGGACGACAATAGACATAAAAAATAAAAAACTTAAGAGTGAAAAGGTAAAGTAGTTGTATGAAGAGAATATTTTTTTATTTTTACATTTTATTATTATCAAAAGCGGTATTATTTGCGCAGGCGGATTTTCCGAAAGACTCGAGTATATATAAAACACTCGGTTGGTGGAAAGTTCGCAATGAATCTGAGAATATTACATATATCACTCATCGTTATATGTGTGGTGACAATGTATTGATAAGTAATTTTATATTAAATAATGGAGGGTTTGCACCAAAAGTTTTTAGGGAAAGTGACGGATTTGAATATACAATATATTTAAAGGAATGTTTGTTATATATAACTAAATATCAATATTCTTTTGATACTTATGACTCACTTGTAATATCAAAATATATAGGAGATAATTGTTATTCATATGCAGATATAAAAGAGTTTGCTCCGTTTACTTTGTATATAAAGGATTTTGCTTCGAGCGAATTGAAAGAGAATTGCGCCCATACGATTATTGAAAAAGACAGGATGATAGAAACGAACAGGTATTTTGATAATTCAAAACATGATAAGTTTGGCATAAAGAAGATGATTTATACCAGATTGAGTAAAGATGAAGTAAAAATGGAACCTGTAAATAATGCGCAGGGAATATTTTTTGATGCGTATTCTGAAAATTTAGAATTTATAAAGACGCGCAAAGAGCTATCCGAATTTTATAATAATATAAAAGAGGGTTCGTTTTATTATCCGTGTAAAGAAAAATTGGAGACATTGTCGTACCTTGTAAAGAAGCTTGAAGGCAAATGGGAATACAAAAATGTAAAGAGCGGGGTGTCGATGGAATTTACTGTAATAAACCAGTATGATACATACGCGCTTTTTCTGCCTAAAACAACTTTACCGCGAGATGTTAAATTATATCCTGAGGTTTATTTGTTATTTTCGAAAAGAGGAATAATGCCATGGGAAAAAGAAGTAATTGCAAAACCAAAAGTTAAAGTGCCATATATTACTTTAAAATTTTTATTTGGCAGATGGGGAATGAGACTATTATACAGCCCATCATGTATGTATTTAAGAGAAAGTGAGGATAATTATTATAATTTAGATTATCATTCTCCATTTACTTATATAAATAATAATAATAATATTTATTATTTTAATGGTGCGGCATGGGATGAAGCGGCTAACAAGGATAACGACTATCCCGAAAAGATAAAAGCTAAGAGAATCTCTTTAAAATGGGAAGTGAATGAGGATTTTACGAAGATAGACGAATATATAGATTTAAAAGACGGGAAAGGGTGGCAACATACTGTAAGTATGGAAAAAATCATTAATAAATAAAAGAATTGTTTTTTAAGAATAAAAGATATATATAGTTGTACAGATAAGTACATCAGTATTGGAATGAAGGCAATACGCTAAGGTTTTATCGCGGTTCGGACATGGGGGGCGGCGTAGGAGGTGTATTGTATGCAGAGGACGCGGACTGTGGTGCATTAAAATATAAGCATTACAATTTGCGCGGAGACATAGTAGCGACGACGGATTCTGGAGGGAGCGTATTTCACTCAATGGGGACTCAGAGACAGACAAGTTTTTAAACAACACTAACTATATGGGAAACGAATTTATTATTCTAATCTTCTATATGTGAAGTGATTTTTGCTTATTTTATTTTATTATAAGTATTTTATCTTTTTATGTGTGGGATTTTATTCGCAGTTCTAGTATCCTAGCTCTTCCATTTTTTTATATCTTTAATAGCTAATCTGATATAAAAAAATTCCAAAATTTTGAAACTTTCTGTATATGTGCGCGTTTAGCGTATTAGTTTACTCCCGTAAACTTTCTTGCCCATAGACTTTTTTAATCATCTTTGGCTATTACAATTATTATAAGAATAAAAAAAATAACAGTGAACAGGCGAAAGAAGTTTGCAGGCTTCTTAATGCGTGCGCGGAAAAAATGAGAAGATTTGTAGCGCACAAAGATAACCACCGCCTTTACGGGTTAAGCGTCGGGCAAATTGAAATACTGCGTTTTCTCGCGGAGGCGGAGGGCGATATTATGCTTAAAGATCTTATAAAAACATTCAAAATTTCAAAAAGTCTCGCTTCCCAATCCGTCGCACGGCTTGTCCGCCACGGCTTTATATGCAAATCCCGCTCAACTTGCGATTCCAGAAACATCATTCTTTCCAAAACAAAAAAATTAGAGCTTCTTGAATCTAAAATAAGGCAGATTGAAATAGACTACTTTTTTAAAGCAATAGGCAACCTCCCGCGAGAAGACTCTATCGCCCTCGCAAACCTATTGCGCTCTCTTCAAATAAATCTCGAAAAAGAACTCGTATGAAGCAATCCATCAAAAATATCGCTTTACATATCTCAATTGCGGCATTTCTCGTTTCGCCCCTTTCGGCCGCTCCGTAGCAGCCGCCCTCTGAAGCAGGCGCTCCAAGAATTTCCGTTCCAGTCTGCGAGGCGACGACAGAATATGAGCTTGCGGAGTATAGATACACGGGCAGGGTAGTCCCTATTTCGTCGGTTGACATCACTTCGAGAATTTCCGCAGACCTAACAAAAATCGGTTTCAAAGACGGCGATTTTGTCAAGCCAGCTATTGTATGTTTTTGACGACACGCGCTACGACGCCACCATGAAAATGGACCAGGCAAAAATTGCAGAATATGAAGCTAAGCTCATATATGCAAAAAACGACTACGAGCGCATTGACCAACTGTATAAGAAAGGTGTCTCCACAAAAGATGAAATGGAAAGCGCACTAAGCCAATATAAGTCGTACCAAGCCTCTTTGCTCGGCGCCAAGGCGGAGTTCATACTTTCCGAGGACGACTACAAGCACTGCCGCATTTATTCCCCCATATCAGGTGTAATAGGGCTTACCAATTACACCGAGGGAAATTATATTACGCCGTCTTCCGGAATTTTGGTGACCATCATTCAGCTCGACCCCATAAGGGTTAAATTTTCAATGAGCACGCGAGATTTTCTAAATAATTTCTCGGACATCGAGGGCCTGAAAAAAAACTGCACCGTAAGGATAAAAATGGCGGATAATTCTTTTTTCGACGAGGAGGGCGCCATCGAGTTTGTCAACAACGAGGCGGTTAAAGCCACTGACACTATCCAGGTTTTTGCAAAATTTAAAAATTCAAAGTCGAGGCTGCTGCCAAACAATACAGTTGCGGTTTATCTTGGAAACAAAAAGGGGGTTGAAAAAGTGGTCATACCAAGCACCGCACTCATGTATGACGAAGATTCCCCCTATGTGTTTGTACTCGACGACAACAACGTCCCTAAACGCAGGAACGTATCCCTCGGTCGCATGGACGGCGGGAGGCAGTTCGTAAATTCGGGCCTTAAAGCAGGCGAGCGCGTCGTGAGTGACGGCGTGCACAAGGTCATCGAAAATGTAAAAGTAGACATTGTAAAATAGGCGCGCCATGTTTTCAAAATTTTTTATAGAGCACCCGCGTTTTGCGGCGGTCATAAGTTTGCTGCTCGTCATTACGGGCGCGCTTACCATATTCAAGCTGCCTGTTGCGGACTATCCGGAAATATCGCCGCCGCAAATCCGCGTACAGGCAACTTACAGTGGCGCGAGCGCTGAAGTTTTAAAGGATACTGTGGCTCTCGTCATATAGGCTAATTTAAACGGAATCGAAAATCTGCTTTACTTTGATTCCGAGTGCTCAAATACCGGCACATACTCGTGCTCGCTTGTTTTTAAGACGGGGACAGATTCCGACATCGCAATGGTCGAAGTGCAAAACGCCGTCAAGCGCTCCGAGGCAAAACTGCCGAGCGAAGTCCAGCGGACTGGTATTGAAGTGCGCAAGCGCACAGGCGACTTGCTTGCAATGTTTCAGCTAATGACGGACGGGTCGCACATGTCCGATCTTGAGTTGAACAATTATGCCTCGACCACCATCGCCGATGCAATCAGCCGCATAGACGGCGTTTCCGCGGCCGACGCATTCGGCGGCAAAACATTTTCTATGCGCATCTGGACGGACCCCATACGAATGGGCGGGCTCGGCATTTCCACCGACGACATAAAAAATGCTGTGGAGAGCCAGAATTTGCAGGCAGCCGCAGGGCTAGTCGGCGCCGAGGGCGGAAACGACTTCCTGCAATTTAAAGTCGATATCAAGGGGAGATTAAAAACCGCCGAAGAATTTGAAAATATCATCGTCAAAAATGACGACGACGGAAATATCGTGCGCCTAAAAGATATCGCGCGAATTGAGCTTGGGGCGGACTCGTACGGCGCAAGCTGCAGTTTTAACGGCAAGAGTTCCGTCGGCCTCGGCGTATTCAAAACTACCGACGCCAACGCGCTCAATACGGTAAACGCAGTCAAAAAGGAGCTCGAGAGGCTATCGAGAAATTTTCCTGAGGGCGTATCGTGGGAGATTGCGTACGATCCGACAAAGTTTATAGAAATTTCAATGCGGGAAATTGTCGTCACCCTCATTTCTGCGCTTGTTCTCGTAGTTCTGATAACGTATCTATTCCTTCAAGACTGGCGCGCGACTCTTATTCCAGCTGTCGCAATCCCGATTTCCCTCGTGGCACATTTACCGCGATGTACGCGCTTGGGTACAGCATAAATTTGCTAACGATGTTCGGGCTTATATTGGTGATAGGCTCTTTGGTTGACGACGCTATTGTCGTTGTCGAAAACTGCCAGTCGGTCATGCTGCGCGAGAGAGTCGATGCAAAGACGGCGAGCATTAAGTCTATGAAGCAGATAACGGGCGCTGTAATTGTGACGACCCTCGTGACAATCGCCTGCTACGTGCCGTTGGCTTTTTACGGGGGAATGGTAGGCGAAATTTACACGCAATTTGCAGTGACTATGTGCATAGCCCTTTCAATATCGACGCTTGTGGCGCTTACGCTTAGCCCGGCGCTGTGCGCAATCCTATTAAAAAAGGAGGAGCTGTCGGAAAAGCTTTTCTTTAAGCCTGTGAATTTCGCAATAAACGGCGGCAGGAATCTTTATACGAAAATTGTCGGCTTCCTCGCCGCAAGGCTTTTTCTTACATTTGCCATTTTCTGTGCAGTGGTAGGTTTGTCTTACTTCCTATTCGGATACTTGAAATCCTCATTTATCCCTATGGAAGACAAGGGCACTATTATGTGCGATATTGAGCTTCCGCCGGGCGCATCACTCTCGCGCACGGAGGCCGCGACAAAAAAATTTGAAAATATGATTAAAAAAATCGGCGGCGTTAAAAACTACATGACTGTCAACGGCAGGGGCATGGTTAGCGGAAGCGGAGAAAATGTCGCCATGGCGATTGTCGAACTGGACGACTGGGACAAACGAACAACTGAAGAGTTGTCGCTAAGCTCCATCGTAAGGCGCATTCAGGAGGGGGCAAAATCGATACCCGAGGCAAATATCATGGCATTCACTCCGCCCGCCATTTGGAACATCGCCGGCGGCGCGGAAATGGTTCAAAATATTTTTAACGGAAACAGAAATATGAACGCAATAGAGCAGGCTGTTTCGGAGCTTAGGAGCGCAAGAAGCCAAATATCGGAGTACGAGCAGAAGGCGTATGCGGAGCTGACTACGGCGCATTTAAATCTCGAGAAATCGAAAAAGCAATACGAGGTTGCGCTCACGGCGGAGAATGTCGCTAAGGAGAATTTGGATCTTGTCACGGAGCGCTTTAACGTCGGGAAGGTGTCGGCTCTCGAACGCACGGACGCCCAAGTGTCGTACACATCGGCACAGGCGGACGCCGTCTCCGCCAAATACGACTGGCAGGACGCCCTCGCAACAATCGCCTATCTCACCGGCGGCGACGTAAAATCCGAAAACTAAGATTTGCTGAATGTTTTTATCTTTTTTCTAATCGAAGCGTGTGCGGATATTCATTGGAACAGGCTAATGCATTAAATGCAAAAATAAAAAATTTCCCGAGTGGGCATTTATACGGGAATGTTGAGTAATTTTGTTGCTATTTCCCGCGCGATTGCCATATTTGCGGCAAAATCGGGAAGATGAAAGATACAAAGGAAAGAATAATGGAGGCCGCGTTCGTGCTTATGATAAAAAACGGCGTCGACGCGGTGTCCACGGGCGACATAACAAAGGCGCTTAATCTTTCCAGAAGCCTTCCATACCGCTATTTTAAGACTAAGCGGGAGTTGGTTTACGAGACTTTCAAGCTCTATTTTTGCGACAGGTTTTTCCCTGATCCCGGAGTACCTTTGCCGGCTACCCTGCGCGAGACGCTTTTGCTTGTGTCAAACAGGCTCGCCGAGCTAATGGACGTTTTGGGGCGCGCGGTCGGCAGAAAGATGGACGTTTTTGATTATAACTGCCTATATCTTGAAGCATTAAAAAGGGAGCCCCGATTTAAAAAATACGTTTATTTGCAATCAGAAAAATTTTCAAAATGTGTAGATCTCGCCCTATCGAGCGGCGAGATAAAGCCGCTTCCGCCTGAATTTATAAAGAGGGTATTGCTCGATATATTTGACAGGGGATCCGATGTATTGGGAAAGAAAGGCAGAAGGCGGAATCTCGAAAACATAATTTTCGACATGCGCCAATTTTACGAGTTAATAAAGGCTTAGCATTTGCTTGGCGGAGAGTAGGCTTTTGTTGTTTGCAGCGAGTAAAAGAGCCTTTTGGTGCGGAGGCGTTTTTAGTTGCGATTGGGGAATTCTTTAAGCTGATCTTTTAACTTTGCGGAAAATTCCCGATAGCGGGTACGGCTTCTTTTGTCCCTGAATGCACACAATTATGCGCCAGAGACGCTCAGCGCATTGCATGCCGGCAGTCAGTCCAAACGGGGGGGCGCATATAGAGCGGACGTGCTATAAAAAATATTAAAATATTTTTTGCTTCCCATGCGGAAGGCTATCGCATTGCGCGGCGAATTCCCAAGACTCCTAAAAATCAGTCTTGGAATAAAAGCGCCGCGCAAAGTTTGTTGTTAAAAAATAACGCTATTTTCCGCCGAATTTTGCGCGCAGTTCGCGCTCTTCTTCCGGGGTGATTACGAGATACATTTTGGATTTTGATATCTCCACCGTGTAGTTTTGATTTTTGTCGATGCCGTACTTTTGCCTGAGTTTTTCTTCGTTTGACTGCATCGCCTTTTCGGCGGCGGAGATATTTGCGCTTATTTTAAGCTGAGCCTGCGGATCTACTGTTCCGGCGAGTTCCGTGCGCAGTTTGTCTATCTCGTTCTTGCGCGATATTGAAAAACCGAGCATTCTTTGCAGCTCTTCGTTCGCGCGCGCCCCGGATATATTTTTTAAAATGTAAAGGGAGGTGTTGCCGCGGGTAATTATTTTTAGCGGGTCGAGCTTCTTGCCGTCTTTGGATTTTAGTTCGGAAAGCTCCTCCTTCGTAATGGGCACGCAAATGTTGGATTCATCATAGGTGATGCGGTAATCCCTGTTGGAAACGAAGCCGTAGAGCTTTTTCATTGCCTCCTCGTTAGTGGAAAAGTCCTTTACGAGCTTGTCGAGGGCGGAGGATATGCGGGCTTTGTCGGCGGCGAGGGCTTCGAGTTTCTTCGGGTCTTTCTCAAAGGTCTTTTCGGCGTCGGTTATCTCTTTGATGCGGAGTTTGCATTTGTCTATGGCAGTTGCATGGCGGCGCATAATGTCGATATCGCGCTGGAAGGCCGCGTTTTGCTCCGGCGTAGCGAAAACCCTTACCAGATAGTATATGGAGTTGCCTTGGCGAACGATGTCGCCTGCCTGCGGCTCGCTGCCGGTTTGCGCGGAGGCTGAAAGTGCGGCTATTGCCGCAAAAATTGTAAATAGTGTCTTTATTCTCATTTTTTCGATTTTTTATTAAATATATCGTACAAATTTTTCATATTTTCCGGAGGCAAAATTTTGTAGAGTTTGCCTTTTATGCCCGGGGCGGAATTTTTTAGGGAAGTTTTTGCCGCTTCCGACAGCTTGTCTTCTGGGGTTATGTTGCCAATGAAGTCGTTTGAAAATATCGTATAAAACTCTTCGAGCTCCTCGACCGACGGCACTATAAACTCTATGGTTTTTGAATTTGTAGTGGCGGGAAACATTTTTTGTATTTGCGGGGCGGAGGTTGCCTGGGCGGCGTTGCTTTGGGCGTCGGTCAGGCGCTGCTTGACGGAGTCGGGCATCTTCGCGTAAGGTTTAAGGTTCTCGGGGAGCTTCGACTGGGCGAGCTTTTCCGCCTCGTTTAAGGGTTGCGCCATCTGCGCGTTGTATATCCTAACTTGCGACGGCGAGCCCAATATGTCTATTACAACTTCCGTAATTTGAAGGGGGCCGGCATAATAGCTCTGGCGCGACACCGATACCACCGCGTCTGCGTTGGCGTAATACGACGTGTTGTCGGGGAAAAGTATCCCGAACTTGGACTTGTTTTTTATGGCGTCGTTGTCTATTTCAACCGCAAACGCGCTCGCTGCCGAAAATGTTGCCGCCGCCGCGATTAGAATCTTGAAATTTCTCATGTCTCCATTTAGCTTAAAAAAATACTGAACATCAATACTAATTTTTTTACCGTACATGTTAAGTTGCCAGAACCTGACAGTATCCCCATCAGAGAGTCCCGAGCCCATTCTATACTCTGCGAGCGTCGCATTTAAGCGCGGCGCAATGAACGCCGTAATAGGGCCGTCGGGCTGCGGAAAAACGACCCTCGTAAAAGCCATGTTAAAAATAATACCGGCTGAAGGAAAATCGTTTTTCGCCGGAGAACAAATAAAATCCCCGGATGAGCTTGTCGGGAAAGTCGGGTTTGCGCCGCAGTTTACCTGCGCGCATCCGATGCTTACGGTGGAGGAGGCTGTGGGATCAGCCCTTGAAATCGCGGGAGTTCCCACCGAAAAAAGAGAGGAAAGGCTCGGCGAGATACTCGAAACGATAGGGCTTGCGGAGCATGCTAAAAAACTTGTGGGGTCGCTTTCAGGCGGACAGCTTAGGCGCATAGGGCTTGGTGTTGAGCTTGCTGGAGATCCTGCCGTGATGTGTTGCGACGAGGTCACTTCGGGCCTCGACCCCCTATCGGAAAATTCCATACTCGATCTCCTCCGCAACCTCTGCGACAGCCGCGGCAAAACTTTCGTCTGCATAATCCACAACCTTGCGAAGCTCGACTACTTCGATACTGTGACTGTCATACACAAGGGCAGGGTGGTTTTTAGCGGAACGCCCGAAAACCTCAAAAAGCACTTCGGAATAGATTCCCCGCTTTCGCTTTACGACAGGCTAAACGAACTGGACGTGTCTGAATGGCTCGCCCTCCGCGACGACGAACAAGAATCTGGCGCGGATGAGGCCTGCGTGGATAGCGGTGTCGCATCTTCGCTACCGAAACGCGCGGGTACGGGATTTTTGAGGCAGCTTGCGATGCTGCTTAGGCGCAGATACTTGCTTTTTTTCAGAGATTCGTCGTATCTACTCTTGACCCTTGCGATTACTTTTGGGTTCCCGATAGTGGTTGTCATTTTTGCGATAGGCGGGCTGCCGCAGATAGAGAGCCTCGCGCTCGACCGCAGCCTCGGCGCCCTCGACGAATTGCGCGAAAGCCTTAAAATGCAAATAAGCGCCGCAAACACTTCGGCGATAGTCACAGGGTTGATCCTCTTTCAGGTGGTATTGCTCGCGCTAATGGGCGCAAACAATTCCGCGCGCGAAATAGCGGGCGAGAGAGCCCTCTACGAGAAGGAGCGCCTATTGGGCTTGAAGCCCTCTGCGTACGCGCTTTCCAAGCTTATTTTTACGTCGTCGCTTGCGGTATTTCAAGGAATCTGGATGTGCGCTTTCGTAAAGTTCGTGTGCAAATTTCCGGGGGGATTCCCAATACAGGCCGCAGATTTGGCGATGTCGTGCGTGACGATGACCGCCGTATGCTTGGCGTTCAGTTCGCTTTTCAATACACCGGAAAAGGCGAATATAGTGTCGATTTATCTTGTCGGCTTTCAGCTTCCGCTTTCTGGGGTCGTCTTAGCTCTGCCGGAGGCTTTAAAATGGGTTTGCAGGCCTTTTATATCGACCTATTGGGGCTGGGCTGGATACATGTCGAGTATGCGCGATACCCGCATTTACGATGCTTATGTCCAGACCCGCGCAGTCTGGGAATATCTTCCAGACGCCGGAATTTCAATCGCCGTAATGGCAATCCAAACAATCATAGCCGCATTATTCGTATTTTACGGCTGCAAGGCGAGAAAATGGCAATAGTATTCTTCGCTCGCGGGCAAAAAAGCTTGCAGACAGCGGGCATACGCGCAAAATTATTTTTGTAAAGATGCCATCGCTTGCGCATTGGCGAAGGCGGCGGCAAAGCAATACTCTTAATTTATATGAAATCTAAAACGGCTCCGATAATTGTGGCGTTGCTTATACCGATTGTATCGGTCGCGGTTGCGCTTTCGCTTATATATTTTAAGAAGAAAAACGTCTCGGGTCTCGACGAGTTCCCATACTCGATATACATATCTTCTCCCGACGGCTTGCGGGGCAATAAATACACGCTAAACGCCCAGATGGACGTTCAGCTTGCGACAACCGGCGAGGGAAGGGTAATCTCCGTGAGCGAAGGGGTTTCCGGGGCGCCCATTGCGGTTTTAGTTCCGAATGAGCTCGGGGTCAACATCTCCGCAAAGCAGCGCTACGAAATGGTCGTGCGCGTTGGCGAGGGCGGAAAAATCATAGTGGAATCAATGGAGAAATATTAAATGAAAATACGCGCGTCAAAAACATCTCCAACTATGCGCCACGGCTTCTTTTTAAAAGGCGCAGCCGCTACATGTCTCATTGCGGCGGGAATCCCGGCGCAGGCGAATTTGATGGTATCTGGCATTCCCGGAGCCGCCCAGCCTGCCTCCCCCGTTTCCGCGCCTGTGCAAAGCGTGTCGGCTCCGGCCGCGCCAGCCGCGCAGCAGCAGGCTCCGCAGGCTTCCAACACAGGAATTTTTGAAAGCTCCACAGCAGAGCGGTTTGCCGACAGAATATTCGACGTAAAGACAGACTCGATTGACACGAACGGAAATTTGCGCTGGAAGGGCAAGACATTTTCCGTCGGGGACTCCCGCATAGTGCGCGCGCGGTTTGAACGCTATCTGAGCATGCCGGCCAATTTGGGCGACTACGAAAACTACCGCTCTATACTCGCGGAAATAGAAGCGCAGCTTGCCGCCAATAACGACAATCTAACCTTAGAAAACATAAAATACGCGTGGAGCAGGCTGTTCGACGCCGCCGAATATCAAATAGACGGCGATTCATCCCTGGTGATAGCAAACCTCGTGTATCTATCGTGGCGCATGCGCGACGAGTATGAAAATTTTAAATCCGCCGAAAACGAAAAGGAGCGCGACGTGAAAGCTGCCAAGTTCCGCGCCAAGGAAAAAGCGGAATTTATGGAGTATGCCTCAGACAAAATGAAGCGGCTTACTTCAAGGCGGGCCCGAAATTCGCAGTCAAGCCCGACTGTCGGAACGGCCGACTTGGGGTATAGGCTGCAGGATTTGCAGCGCCAAGTCGCAGAGCTTGCCACTGCAAAAGCAATGAAAGAGGCTGTCGCAACGAAAGCAGTATGGCAGTTCCAGTCGCAAATTCTCGCTTTTATTCTGGAGCGCAAATTCCAGCAGGCGCAAATTTCCGCAATGTTTTATAGGCACATATACCGCGGCAATGCGCAGGAATTGCAGGTAGGAAGGGAACAAATAAAAGACCTTGTGCAAGTCTCCAATTTCACCCCGACTGCCGACGCCCTCGAAATGATTGCAATAGACGCAAGAAAGGACATCGCAGCCGGCATGGCGGCGGTCGAAACCCTGTACGATAAGGGCGATAGATACGCAGCTCTCGAGCGCCTGCTTGAAACATTTTTAATTGGCGAGCAGGACGTCGCTTTGGCTGTATTCTCGCCCGAAAAGCGCGAGGTATTGCGCAAGATATACAAAGACGCCATTACAATAAAAGAGCTTGCCGACTCGAAGGATTGGGGGGGAGTCGAAGAAGTTGTAAACGAGATTTCCAAGCTCGCTGCCGATTTCCCTTCGCGCGAAGTGCTTTCAAAGGTAAAAACCGCGCAGACAGCGAGCAATATGGCGCTTCTTGCGGCAAAGCAGTCTGCGGCGCTCGGAGCGGCTGACGACGTTAAAAAGAATATAGAAAAGGCCGCGCTTCTTTGGCCGCTCAACCCGGGTATCCAGGCGTTTAACGACGAGCTTCTCGGGCTAACGAAAGGCATATCCACATATGTAAAGAAATTTGACGAGAATGTAGAGCGGGGCAATTTCAGGGATATTATGGACGAGGCGCCCGAATACGGAATCGCGTTTAAAAACGATTCCGAGAGAGCCAAAAAGTTGAGGGAAATTGTTGTAAAAATTTCCCAGATTGATTCGCTGATTGCCCAAGCTGCGGAGTTTGAAAGGCAAAAGAGTCCGTATTTCGCGTGGGATATTTTAGAAAACGCGTCGCGGATAGATTCGGCGGACCCTGTTCTCGCGCGGGCCATTGCGCGACTTGCGCCGGAGGTTTCCGACTACGTAAAAGCGCTAAACCGCGCCAAGGATGCGGAGAACAAAAAAGAATTTGCAGCGGCGCTTAATTATTATTTGGCGGCGCAAAAGATTTTCCCTGCCTCCCAAGCGTGCAGAATGGGTATAGAAAGGGTTGCGGAAAAGTACTGATGAAAAGGCTTACGGCGCTGTTTTTTGCTGTGCTCCGCGCGGGGCTGTCGTACGCGATATTTGCGATTTTCGGCGCGTTGTGTGCCTTTTGCGCGCTAGCTTTTGAATTTGGCAATATTTCTCGCAATCCGGGCTATTCCGACGCACTATCGGATTTTTTGTCTGACGATTCCGCGTCTGAGATTTCTCTTTCCGACAAAGAGCTTACAGAGGGATTTCTTGGACTGCTAATAGACTTGGAACAGAAAAAAAATCCGCGCAAGACTGCGTTGGCCATTCCAAATCCTCCGACGTTTTATTTGTCGGAAGGTGTGTTGACTGCGGGCGTTAGAGTGTCTTTGGCAAAAAGCGCCGGGGCTGAAATGAAATTCGACATCGCTTTTGACGGCTCCGCCCCCAAATTGGTCGGGGCGCGGCTCGGAAAGGCGAGAATACCGCTTTTTGCCGCAAGAAAAATAGCCGATAATATGAAATCGCTTTACAGAGTTGATGAAATCGGCCTTGAAAATATAAAAGAAATAAAATTGGAGAATTCCACTATAAATATCAAAAAATGAAAAAAATTGCGGCAGCGGTTGCGGTTATTGCGTATTGCATTGCGGCGGGCGGAGAAATTTCGCTCGCGGAAAAGATTGCGCTCGCAAAAAAGATGGCGGACGCGGCGGCCGCGGGAAAGGAGGAAAGCGGGCTTGTTGTAAACGGCGGCTTCGACTTTTCAAAGATGCTCGAAAAATATGGAAGCGAAATTGCCCAGAGCGATAAAACCGCGCTCCCCGCGCCTTCTGAACCGGAAACCGCCCCCGAGCCGGACTTGCCGCAACCTGCACCATCGCCCGCAACTGCTTCTGACGTGAAAGTTGTAAAAACTCCCCAAAAATCGGGCGACGCCGATTCAAAAAAAGTTTTGGTAGATGCTAAAGAGCAGGACAGGGCGAAAATCGCGAAAGAACCGGACAATAAAATTGCGCGCGATACAAATAAAGAGGCAGAAAAATCCCCCGATGCTCAACCGGGAGGGAAGCGCGTCGTATTGCCGGACGAAGTTCCTGTGAACCCCGTAAAGCCAAAATATGTTGTAGATACCTCAAAGCTTAAAAATGGATACTATATAAAAGACCCCTCGCCGTTGCCGCAGCCTGAGGAGAATTCAGAGCCGATACTATCGTGGTCTAACAGCGCTTTTTACCTAATAACCGACGACGGGGATTGCATATCACTTGCGCGCAAAATACTCGAAGGAGCCTCGTCTATGTTTTACGAATTTGAGACGGGAGAGGGCGGGGACATAAAACTCGGGGATAAAATCATCGTACAAATCGTAACCGACGCCGAAAAATATAAAAATGCCGCCCAATATTCCATGGATAAAAATGGCGGCGTGACTTTGACTGTCCTTTGGAATGAAAAGCTTGATTTTGCGCATTTTTGCAGGCTCGTATCCGGCGCCCTTTTCCGCAAGGCGATATATGAAAGGAGCGGCAAAGTCGTCCGCGAATGTCCCATGTGGCTCGACGAGGCGCTTTCGGTCTATCTGCAATGCAGGGTTAAGCTTGGACTAACCGGAGAATTTGCGGATATATCGGCGGAAAATCCTCCAAGGCCCTTGAAAGAAATTCTTGGAAAAACCGCGATATTATCCGAAATCGATTCCGCCGAATGTTTTTGGACTTTAAAAACTCTTGAGAGGCTCTCTTCCAGAAGCGGGAAATTTTGGCCGTTGCTTATGAAGCTTTCTGCTATGGATCCGCAAAAATCCTACGCTGAGATTGAAAAATTAAATCCGCAGAATTTTGAAATAGTATGGAACTGCTTTATTAGCGGCGAGATATGGTCGCGCGTAGGAGGCGTTTACAATACGCGCGCGTCGAGGGGGGAAATAGTAAGGCTGTCGTTTTTACAGGCTGAAGATACGTCGGGTGAGCCGCTTGGGCTAAATCCCGCCGATGCCTGGAAATACCGCGAAAACACCCTTGTGCGCTATAATATCGAACGCAGGCTCATGGAGATAAAGGTGGCGCTTCCGCGCATAAATCCGCTTTACGCGGAGGCTCTCGTAAATTTAGGAAGGGTCTTTGAAGCGGCGCTTGACGATGATAAAGATGAGTTCGACGACGCTTCAAAGGCTTTCGCGGAAAAATTTGCCGAGGCGGACAAAGTCTCGGATACGGCGAGAAAAATGCTTTCCGGAAATTGATGCATAAGTTATGAAACGTGATTCCATTGAGCGCGGCGTTAATGAAAACCCCAATATCGATAAAAACGCTTGACTCGCTGTTTATTGCCCTTAGCTTCTTATAAAACTCAAATAAAATACATATATGGAAAACATTTTAGCATTTGGCATGCCAGGCGGTTCGGAATGGCTCGTAATACTTTTGGTGGTACTTTTGCTCTTTGGGGCAAAGCGCCTTCCGGAGCTCGCCAGAGGGCTTGGAAAGTCGATACGCGAATTCAAAAAGGCGACAAGCGAAGTTGAAGACAATATTCGCGAAGCAATGAGGGAAGAGGAGACCAAAAAGGTCGAGGCTAAGCCCCAGTCCGAAGTGAAAAGCGAAGCTTCCGAAGAAAAGACGGAAACGAAATAATTTATTTAAATATAAAAAACGCCCGAAATTATTTTCGGGCGTTTTTTTTGCCTAAATGTCGTCGCGCGGCCTAAAAACTTTATTTAGACGCTTGTGTCCCCGTAGGGATAGAAGATTTTGCTTTCAAATATATCTGTTTTAGCGCGGAATAGTCTTCGTCTCGCGTTTTTGAGTCTATTTTAAAGTCAAATTCGTCTGCGGCGGCGTATTCCGAAACTGCCGTTTGCAGGCGTCTTTCTATTTCCGCGTCCGATTCAGTTCCGCGTCCTAAGAGGCGCTTTTTCAACTCTTCTTTGGACGCGGGGGCAATGAATACAAAAAATATCTTTTCGCCGAGTCCTTTTTCTGAGGCGGCTATTTTGCGCCAGGTTTTTGCCCCTTGGACATCAATAATCAATATCAAGTCTTTGCCTGCGTTGAAGGCGTCGTAAACTGCTTTTTTCGATGTGCCGTAATACCTGTCGTGGACTTTCGCGTATTCAAAAAATTCTCCTGAGGCGATTGCCTTTTCGAAGTCGGCGGGCGCCATGAAGTGGTAATCCACGCCGTCTTTTTCATTCCCGCGCGGAGGCCGAGACGTTGACGTGACAACCCTGCTAATCTGCGGAAACTCCGCCATAAGCCTTTCGGCGACCGTATTTTTACCGCTGCCAGCCGGGCCGCTTATTATGAGCATTACAGTGTTTTTCATATCAATAAAATAGTGCGGAGACTACGAGCGACACCGCAAAAATTTCGAGTAAAACTCCAAAATACACAGCCCTTTGCGGTTTAGAATATAAAAATTCGAGGAAATCCCTAAATCTATACGGCAACGCTCCCAAGTATAGGCTCGCCAAGACCACTATGTACGAGAGCGACACGAGCGTGAGCCTCGAAACGGGTTCTTGCATGAAGGCGGAATCGAGAAATTCGCGCGGCAGAAGGAGCCCGAGGATTGCAAGCCCCCTTACGGAGAGAAAGTCGTCGAGATATTTAAAGGCAAGAAGCCCGGCCACGCCAAAAATTGCAATTAAGTATATTTTTATGTCTCCAAAATCGGCTTCGCCAAGAGTTGAGAGTATGTATAAAAACCACAGCCCGCCGCCGCCAAATGTCACTACTGCCGCTGTTTTGCTTCGGGGAAAGGCAGTGACAAGAGGCTTAAATTTTGGAAAAATAAAAAAAATCCCGCAAACGAATAAAATCGCGGCAAAAAGATATGTGGACTGGTATAGTGTCATCGGATAAAAGATAATGCCTGAACTCTGCTAAGAATCAAGATTATTGAGAGCTTGCCACTGAATATTTATCCTTGCGCACTCCCGCTGCGTCTGCTTGGAGAGTATGCGGTGTAGCGAAGTTTCGTCTGCAATCTCGCATACCGACAGTACTTCGGCGTGCGGCCTTACTTCCTCCAAAAAATTGATGCAAAACGATTGCGGGGCAAGATTTAGCATATCCGGAAGCGCGTCGAGCGCCCACGCCATATATACAGAATTGTTTACGTGCCCGTTTAGGTCGATATCGCAGACGCCTGCCGCGCGCGCACTTGTGTACGGGGCGTTTTCAGATGGGGATTTCAAGTGTTCAGAGAGGTCGTAAGAGTTTGCATGCGCGTCCGGATTCCGCGGGAAATCCTCAATCCTGTCCATTCTGGCGAGCCGTCGCTTTTCAAAATCAAAAAGCAGCCATTGCGAGCGCGCGGTAAATAGTTCGGTCCCGTCGCGGCTTTTTGCTTCAAATTCCCTGTATGTTGCTATTTTTACCCTGTCGGACGCCCATGTCTTTATCCAAACGCGCTCACCCCATTCGGGGAGCTTTTTGATATCCACATATATTTTTGAAAGCGCCCAGCCAAGTCCGATTTCCCTTAGCGAGCGGAAGTCCACACCGAGTATTTCCGCGTGTTCCGTGGCGGCCTCTTGAAGCATTTGCAGCAGGGACGGAAGCTTCAATTTGCCGTCCGCGCCCGCGTCGGCGACCCTCACTTTATAGCTTGTGGAATGTTCCTTCATATTATAAAAAAAATCCCCGCGCAAACGGGGATTTTAAATTGAGCGGTTTTATTTTTTTACTTCGAGTTTCTTGCCCTTGTATTCGCCTGTCAGGGCTTCGAGGAATTTTACGATGTTGTCGATTTCCTCGTCTGTGAGCGATACGTCGCGCTGGTACTTTGCCATTATTTCAACCGCCTGGCGAAGGCTTTGCGTGGAGCCGTCGTGGAAGTACGGAGCGGTGAGAGCTACGTTGCGCAAGGTGGGGGTCTTAAATTTGTGCAAATCGCGCTCGTCTTTCGTGAAGGAGAAGCGGCCTTTGTCGTTTATCTTACCGACGTTTCCGCGGTCCCTGAAATAGTCGCGCTTTAGGCCCATATATTCAAAAGTCTGCCCGCCGAGATTTTCGCCGGAATGGCATACTGCGCAGTTTGCCTTTTTGAACAGCTCGTAGCCTTTTATCGCCTCGGGCGACATCGCGTTCTTGTCGCCTTTTAAATAGCGGTCAAACGGGCTGTCGGGCGTTATGAGCGTGCGTTCAAAAGCGGCGATTGCATCGGTTATATTCTTTTGTGTGAAGCCGTCGGGATAAGTCTTGGTGAACTCGGCTTTAAATGCTGGGTCTGCCTCCAAGCGCTTAGCTATTTTTTCCCATGATTCGCCGCCCATTTCGATTGGATTCATTGGCGGTCCGCCTGCTTGTTGCTCGAGAGTGTCCTCTCTTCCGTCCCAGAACTGCTTTGCGTTGAATGCTGCGTTGAATACGGTCGGGGCGTTTATATCGCCTTTTTGTTTGCGGATGCCTGTTGAAGTTTGCAGGGCGTCCACGCCGGCCTTATCGAGCGGGTGGCAAGACGCGCAAGAAACGGTGCCGTCTCCCGAAAGCGCTGTATGGTGGTAAAGTATCGACCCGAGCCTTACTTTTGCAGGATCAACATCGAGAGACTGGGGAATAGGCCATACGGGCTCATTCGCAAAATCCTTTGAAATTCCGGAGTTGGCGTTTAGTTTTGCCCTTTCCGAGATTATCCAATTCGCGATGGCTTTTCTTTCCGCGGCGGAGATATTGCTCTTCCAGTGGACAATCTTAAAGCGAAGTGGCGGCATAGTGTTGCTGTCGACGGCGTATTCTATTTTTGCGAGATCCGTGGAGCTTACTTTTGCGCCCGATTCTATCGCCTTTACGGTGTCCGTAATATCGTAGGCTCTAAGCCCCATCTGCATGTCGGACTTTATGAGCGAGCCGACAATCGGTATGGAAGCGTAAAACGGGGGTTTTGCGTTTTTAGAATGGCACATTATGCAGCCGGCCTCATTGAGGGCGTAAATGGCCTTTTGATTAGTCGAACCCTCGGGGATATTGGAGGAATTGCCGACTATCATATATCCAGTGCCATAAGCTATTGCCAATACTATGATTGCGATAAGAATCTTTTTTTTCATGACACAATAGGTTTTTACGAAAATAATTAAGGCAATATTGCAAAATTAAATCAAGAAAATAAAGAGCTCCGCGGCGCAAAATAAGCGGCGCAGAGCCCGTTCTTAATATAAGTTTTTGATTGAACTTAATCTGAGATAAAGGCGATATCGGAATTTTTTATCCAGCCCTGCTTCCCATTGGGGGCGGAGGCAAGGCTAAAATTTTCGCCTTTGCGCATAAGTTTTAAAATCTGGCCTTCCGCCGCATGCAATTCAACAGGGGAGTTTGGGGAAGGGGATATCCGCATGGGGGCGTCCTGTTTTACGACTACGCCAAGCGATTCAAAATCAAGCCACGTCTTTATTCCATAAGCGCTCACTCCGAAAGCTATAAAGAGCACCAATGCCAAAAACCATGACATTTTTCCACCTTTGCCGTATAAAGGAGGAATAACGATTACCAGCGCGCATGCCCAAAATGCAACGACCGCCGCCGCTATCCATTCGCCCTTTGAAAGCTCGAAGAACGCAGACGACATATCCGGTATTTGCAGTGAAGCTTCTTTCGATAGAATCTTCAGATTTGCCGATGCTTCGCGCATTCTCGGAGATATTGATATGGCTTTTAGATAGTCTGCGAGGGCGAGGGCGGGAGAGCCTTTTTTTACGTTTGCATTCGCGCGGTTAAAGTATAGCTCGGCAGTCTTCAAACCGTTTTTTTCGGCGAGCCCGTAGTTTTCCGCCGCTTTTTGGTAATCGCCCGCCTTGTACGCGCTGTTGCCCAGCATAAAGTATTCTTCCGGAGTTTGGGCGCATAGGGTGGAAGCCGCGCAGATTGCAAGCGCGGCAAATGCCCCAACTATCATTCTTAGCGTATTTTTCATTTTAATATCCTGCCAATTATTGCGGAAAGGTCTTTCGAGAGTTTTCCGCAATCTGAATGTGTCGCCCCAGCCCCGCCGAATTCTATGGAATCCGCGCCGTCAAACACCGCTTTTATGGAGGCGATGCCGTCGTAGTCCAAACCTAACTTGTCCGCCTGCTCAAGCGCGTCATTCAATGATAGCGACATGGCGTCGTTTTGCGAATTTGCCGAGAGCGCGTATCTGAGAGCGTCGCGGGCGCACGGGAAGAATTTTTCGGGGGCTCCCACATTTGAAAGCGCCGATTTGAGCGCAGATTTTGATTTCGCATAATACTGCATTTTCTTTGCGTATGCGGGATCGGTTTCAAGTTTTCTAACGCGATACCTGTATGCGGCAAATATCGCGACGACCGCAACAAGCCCAAGCTGCGAGAGCCAGAACCACGGAGAGTCGAAAATTGCGGAATTCCCTTTTGTATGGACGCCCTCGGATATTTTTGAGAAGGCGGGGGCGGGCTTTGCTTCCTCCTCCTGCGCTTCCTTTACTGTTTTGGAGCGGATAGTCGGGGCAACGCTTACTTTTAGGGGTTCCGAAGTATTTTCGACGTATTTGCCGGTTTCGGGATCGAAATAGTTGAAAGCCACTCTCGGGGCTGTCGCCAAGTCGGCGGCTGTCGGGACAACCGTGTATTCAAATGTTTTTAGGCCTATGTACCCCTGGTTGCCGCTTTCGTCGATGAAAGACGATTTCGGCTTGTAGGTTTTCCAATTCTTTTTGTCGGTCAGCGCCGGCGCATTCATTCGGTTGAAATTGCCTGTGCCTATCACTTTTACGAGAATCGTGCAGGGCTCGCCCACTGAAAGCGCGTCAGGAGTAACGGAGACTTCCGCAAGGTCGAATTTGCCTATGGCGCCCGTAAAGTTTTTTGGTTTGCCTTCGCTCGGAAGCGGAAGAATCTGGAGTTTCGTGGGCTTCATCGGAACGTCGAAGCGCATGCGCCTGCCGGAGCCCAATGAGAGCATTCTGTCCATCATAGACATTCCCATTATGTCTTCTAAGGATATCTCGCGGTTGAGTATCCCGGCGGCGGAAAATTCGAGATCGTACGAACCCGCCTTTAACGGGGTTATGACAGTTCTATATATCACAAACAATTTGTTTGGGTCGCTGTCTGTGTCGATGACGGGCTCCTCGGTGAAGGCGGGGCACTCAAATGCGTCGATATTCTTTATTTGCGGGACTATTTGCGATATTCTATAACCTTTTTCGTACAGGGACTTGTCGCACGATAAGACGAGCTCGCATTTGATAGTTTCGCCTACGTATATTTTTTCCCGCGGCAGTTTTAGCTCGAGGGTTATCGAATTTTTTAGGGAGTCGTCGTAGGAGTGGTTTTGCTCCCTCATTGAAGATGGGATTCTTCGGAATCCGCCCCTCATTCCGGAGTATTGCCGCGCAGGCGCGCTGTTGGAAACTTTCAGCGTCGCCGCAGCGATGTCGAATGATTTCCCACCGAAGGAAATTTTCCATGCGGGTATCGTATATTCACCCTCGCGTTCCGCCGCCATTGTAAAGTCGAGAGTCACGCTCGACGACGCGCGCCCGTTTATAAAGGAGTAGTTTTGCGACTGGCTTGTGCCGGTTATTACGAGCCCGTCGGGAACAGGTATGTCCGAGGGCCGCACAGAGGCGCCGTTCGTATTTCTGAATACGAGCCTGTATGTGGCGTAGTCGCCGGGGCGTATCTCGCCGGGGGAAAAACCCTCGGTTTCTATCGTCTGCGCGATTGCTGTGCAGACAAAAGAAAGTGTTAGGATAATTTGAGTCAGTCTTTTCATTACCAATCTTTATAAGAGCTTTCGTAGCGTTGTTTTTGCGTTCCGAACCCGCGCAGTGGCAAGAATTTTTCGTCGTCCTTCATGGAGTCGAGAAGCTGTCTGGCTTCCGCCCTTGTCATGGCGCCTTCGGATTCTCTGACATTCTCTTTGTCGATTTCGCCCGCCGCGCCGGCAGGTTCGTCTTTCTTCGGGGCGGGGAGCTCATCCCGCTTGTCGCCTCCTTGGGCGGACTCGGGCTTTTTATCCTCGCCTCCGGGCTTTTGAGAGTTGTCTATGGCTTGTTCGTCTTTTTTATTTTCAGGATTTTGACGATCTTCTCCGCCGTTTTTATTGTCGTTCGGCTGGGAATTTTCATCTTTGTTTTTATCGGCGTTGTTTTGATTTCCTTTATCCTTTTCGTTTTGTTTATCTTGCCGGTTCTCCTGCTTGTCCTTCTGCTGGTTTTGATTGTCTTTGTTTTGTTGCTCTTGGTTATTTTGTTTGTCTTGGTTGCTTTGATTTTGCTTATTTTGGTCTTGCTGGTTCTGCTGGTTATTTTGATTCTGTTGATTCTGATTTTGCTGGCTCTGTTGGTTATTCTGATTCTGTTGGTTTTGTTGATTTTGCTGGTCTTGATTATTCTGATTATTCTGGTTATTCTGGTTCTGCTGATTTTGCTGATTCTGTTGATTCTGGTTGTCGTCGCGCAGGAGCTTTTTTAGTTCCTCGACTAGTTTCCCGAGATCTTGCTTTATTTTTTGAAGTTCTGGGACGGAGTTTGCAGATATTTTTGAAAGCTTATCCATTTCTTTTGCCGCCGCAGATTTCGCCGATTCGGCGGCTTTGAGATTTTCTGCCGCATCTTTGTTTGAGGGGTTTAGTAGAAGGGCGTCGGAGTATTCGGAAACGGGTTTGTCTATCATTTTGGAGAGGTCTGCCCATTGCGAAACGGCTTTCCCTATAGATGCGGAAGTTTCTTCGGCCGCTTTTGAGGAAGCTTCGCAAGCGGATATGGCCTGCTTTAGCTTTTCTTGAAATCCGTTTTGCTTTAAGGGGCTTTTTTCGAGCGCCTGTTTTTTTTCGTTTTCATCTTTTGCGGATTTCAAGGCTTTCGACTCTTCCTCAAGAAGTTTCAGTCCTTCGCCAAGAGTCTGCGTACCGAGCGATGCGGATTGTTCGGATTGGGCGAAAACAGCGGCGGTGTTTTTTGCGACATTTTGCGGGGCGAGCATTTTAGAGCTCGCGGATTTTGCCGCGGCGTAGTCCATATTCCCTATATTATAGTAGATGTCGGAATGCAGTGCAAAATCTTCCGGAGAGAGCTTTGCCGCCGCGAGAAAAAATTCCCTCGCCTTATCAAAATCTCCCGCATTTTTAGCGTCGATGCCCAAGTTGAACATATCGCGGGAGTCCGGATTTTCAGGAATGGAATATTTTTTTTCTTGCGGCTTTTCGGCGGGAGCGTCCGTTTGCGGAATGAGCTTTTCGGCGGCGTCAGCGGCAATGGGTGCAGCGGCGGCAGCCTCTTGCGGGGCTTGCTGTTTATCTTGCGCAAAACTTTTGGGAGCGGGCAGGAGCGCGAGCGATAGGAATAACACCGCCGCCGCGCCTCCGCGGCCTACAAAGAATTTTCGCGTTCCGGTAAGCGAGCTTAACGCGAGCAACAATATCGCCAAGCCGAGCGGTATTTGAAACCTCTCAATCGCCAACTGCTTCATTCTAGAAGACATTTCCTGCGTCGGGATTTTTTTCAGGCCTTCGTTGTATATTATATCCATTCCGTCGGCAGTGAGCGGCTCGTAGAATCCTCCGGTGGCCTTTGCTATTTCCGTCAGAGTTTTCTCGTTTAGCCTGCTTTTTACGGGATTGCCCGATTCGTCTTTTAGAAGGGTTGTGCCGCCGGAGGCGTCGCGCACCGGAATGAACTCTCCGTTCGCGCCTCCGACTCCAAGCGTGTATATGACTACCCCGTTTTCAGCAGCTTTTTTAGCCGCGTTGAGAGCTGAATCCTCAAGCTCTTCGCCGTCGCTTATTAGCACGATTATCTTGCGGTTTGAGGTTGAAGCAAAGGCTACCTCGGCTTCTTCTATGGCGGCGGATATGTTTGTGCCGCCGCGCTGTATGACGTTTGTGTCGAGCGCTTCGAGCGACATTCTAAACGCGTCGTAGTCGAGCGTTAGAGGGCATTGCAAAAACGCCTGCCCGCTGAAAGCTACTATGCCTATCTTGTCCCCCTGCAATATGTTCACAAGGTCGAGTACGGACAGCTTCGCGCGCTCGAGCCTGTCGGGCTTTACGTCCTCGGCGAGCATGCTGTTGGAGGTGTCTATCGCAAATATTATGTCTATGCCGCGCGTTTTTGTCTCCTCCCAACGGTAGCCCCACTGCGGGCGCGCGAGAGCTGCGAATATGAGCATTACGGACAAAAATGCGAGGGTGTTTTTTGCGATTATCTTAGGCCGGCTAACAGTTCGCGTAAGTTCGGGCATAAGCCTTTGCGAGGCGAATTTCGAGAGCATGTCGCGCCTTTTCGCGCGGGAGTAAAATGCGAGCGCTATCAGCGCTATCGCCACAATTAAGCCGGCGTACAACCATATTGGCGAATGGAATGTCATGGTAAAGTCCTAAGTCTTGTGTTTACAAGCAGCAATTTTAGAGCAAGAACTGCGAGCGCCGCTATCGCGAACCACGGGAACAGCTCTTCGTAAGAGGTAAAGTTTTTTAGTTTTACAGTAGTTTTTTCGAGCGCGTCTATATCGGAGTATATATTCCGCAGCTCCGCCATGTTTTCGGCGCGGTAGAATTTGCCGCCGGTTATTTCTGAAATTTTTCTCAAAGTGCCCTCGTCGACGCTGCTTCTCATGTCGCCCGCGTAAACGGGCCTGTTGTAGTTGTCGCGCACGACCCTTTGGTTTTCGTCGAGGCGCGCGGCCGGGACTATCCCGCTTCTGCCGACGGCTATCGTATATACTTTTGTGTTGAAGGACGCCGCTGCCTCTGCGGCAGCTATCGGCGTTATCTGCCCGGCGTTGTTTTCGCCGTCCGTTAGCAGTATCACTACGCGGCTCTTAGCGTTTTTGAGTTCTTTGAGCCTGTTTACGCTCATGACTAGGGCTGTTCCTATCGCCGTGCTGTCGGCGTCGATTACGCCTATGTCAACCCTCTCAAAATTTTTTCTGAGCCAGTCGTGATTCAAGGTCATGGGCGAGACGATAAACGGATTCGACGCGAACGTTATCATGCCGATTCTGTCGTTTGGGCGCCTGTCCACGAACTCTTTTATAACCGCTTTTACAGCGTCCATGCGCGTTATCGGGTTTGCCGCGTTGGGGGAGAAATCGAGAGCCGACATGGAACCAGATACGTCTATTGTAAGAACGATGTCTATGCCGCTTTCTTCGCGCTCGCTGTATCCCTTGCCGAGGCGCGGGCGCGCGAGGGCCGTAATAAGCAGGGCGAGCGCTATAAGAGTTAATAAAAACCTCCAAAATCCCGGCTTTGCCCTATTTTTGCCTGCCGCTTCCTTTGCTATCGCAACGCTTGAAAAAATTATCGAGCCGCTCTTGCCCGAGGCTGAGCGCAATAGGGCAAGCACCGGCAACAACAGAAGCAGCCATAATAGATTTGGGTTTGCAAAATCAAAGTTCATTTCTCGGTATCGTTTGTTTTTTCCGTTCCGTTTTCTCCATCCGTTTCCGCGGCTTCTTCGGGCTCGGCGGTGGCGGATTTTTCCAAACCGCTCTTTATATCGCATCGGATTTTATCCGACTCCAAAAACTTCCTCGCGCAAGAGGAAAGTTCCGCGCGCTCGGCCGATGTAAATTTGTCTCGGGCGAATTTTGCCATGTCGGACATATTTAAAATTTGGGATATCAAAGCGCGCTGCTGTTTGTCGAATACTATGGATTTCGCCGCAATTTTTAAAAATTCCTGCGTCGTTTTGACGGGGGCGGGTATTGAGTGCTGACCCTCGATGTACGCCCTCACGGCAAAGCTTATTTGAGAGGCATATTCCTTTTCGTCTAGCTCCGCGGAGTTTTGCTCTGCGGCGTCTATCGCAGCCACGGCGAGCTCGTAGGGAGTTTTGGGGACGGGCTTTCTCGGCCTGAAAATTAAGTACAAACCAACAAGCGCCGCCGCGCATAAAGCCGCAATCCAACCCCAGTATTTTTCAAAAAAACCGATTCCGATTTTCCCCTTGTCGGGCGATATCTCCGGAAAAATATTTTCATATGAAACAGTTTCTGGCTGAGGTGTTGCCGGCTGGGAGGCCGGCATTCCCATTGCGGGAATTCCCGCAGGTGGCGCCCCGACCGCCGGCATTGCAGGTGCTACTGCCGCTCCGGGCGCCTGCTGCCCAAAAGCCGCAATCGAAAAAATTGCGACTGCGCAAATACAGAAAATTTTTCTCGTCTTTAAAATCCTATTCATTGCCTTGCAGCCCGCCTTTCAAAAAATCTTCTCAAAGCAGAGATGTATGGTTTGTCCGTGTAAACTTCGAGCAAGTCTATGTTAGACCGCGCGAGCGCCCGCTTGAACTCCCTCATGCGGGAGGCGTTTATCGCGGCGTATTTGTCGCACATGTATGAGCTGTTAGTGTCGATTGCGACTATCTCTCCGGTTTCTCCGTCTTCGAGCGTCACTACCCCAAGGCCGCGCGGCATTTCAAGCTCCCGCGGATCGGAGAGCGAAAAGCAGACCAAGTCGTGCCTGCGGTTGGCTATGTCGAGCGCCTTGAATACGGGATCCGCCGTCTTCTCCTCCGGATTGGGTAGTTTGCCGTCGGGGCCCTGCAAAAAGTCGCTTATTAAAACGACAATGGCTTTCCTTTTCAGCATCCTGTTTATTTCGTCGAGAGCCGCAGCTATGTCCGTGCCTGCCTTTTGCGGCCGCCACACGAGAATGTCGCGTATCAGCCTTAAAATGTGCCTGCGCCCCTTGCGCGGCGGTATGATGTGCTCGACCCCCTCGGTAAACAGCGCGAGCCCAACTTTGTCTCCGTTTCTGGCTGCGGAAAATGCGAGCGTGCTCGCAAGCTCCGCCGCAAGCTCTCTCTTAGAAAGTTCGCCGCTGCCGAACTGTCCGCTCGCCGACAAATCCACCGCTATCATCATTGTAAGCTCGCGCTCTTCGCGGTATTTTTTTACATGGGCTTTCCCAGTGCGCGCCGTGACATTCCAGTCTATGCTGCGTATTTCGTCGCCGGGCTGGTATTCGCGCGCTTCCTCAAAGTCCATGCCGCGCCCCTTGAAGATGCTGTGGTAGGCTCCCGCAAGCGCGTCGCTGACGTGCTTGTTGGTGCGGATTTCTATCTGCCGCACCTTCTTGAGCATATCTTTTAGTTTGTCGCCCATATAAGCGTTCTTTTTTTAGGGAACTGCAACTTTGCCGAGCACGCTCTCGACTATATTTTCGCTCGAAATGTTTTCGGCTTCCGCTTCGTACGAAACTATTATCCTGTGGCGCAGCACGTCGAGAGCAACGTCCTTGACGTCTTGCGGAACGACGTATCCGCGGCCTTCGAGGAACGCGCGGGCTTTGGACGCGAGCGCAAGCGCGATTGTAGCGCGCGGGCTGGCGCCAAACTGTATCATATTTTCGAGATTTTTCAGCGAGTATTTTGCGGGCTCGCGGGTTGCGAAGACAATGTCCACTATATAGTCTTTTATTTTGTCGTCGAGGTATATCTCGTCCACAACTTCGCGCGCCGACAAAATCTGTTCAGGGTTTACGACAGTGTTTACGTTTTCGGCGACCTTTGTCTTTGCCATGAGGTCGAGTATCAACCTCTCCTCTTTTTTGTCCGGATAGCCGATTTTTAGCTTTAGCATGAAACGGTCAACTTGCGCTTCGGGCAACTGGTAAGTACCCTCCTGGTCTATCGGATTTTGCGTGGCGAGCACGAGGAACGGCTCGGGCAGGGGATAGGTCTCTCCGCCGATAGTCACTTGGCGCTCCTGCATGCCTTCGAGCAGCGCGCTCTGGACTTTCGCGGGCGCGCGGTTTATTTCGTCCGCGAGAACTATGTTTGCGAATATCGGCCCCTTTTGCGTTAAAAATTCGCCTTTTTGCTGGTTGTATATGAGCGTGCCGATTATGTCGGCCGGAAGAAGGTCGGGAGTGAACTGGATTCTGCTGAACTTGGAGTCCATCGCGGAAGCCATGGTTTTGACAGCGAGCGTCTTCGCGAGCCCCGGCACGCCTTCAAGCAGCACGTGGCCGTTTGCGAGAATCCCTATCAGTAGTCTGTCCACAAGGTATTTCTGCCCGATTATGACCTTGCCGATTTCCTGTTTCAGCAAAGCGGTCCACTCGTAGGCTGATTTTACCTTGTCGTTTATTTGGCTTAGATTTGTGCTCATTTCTTTATTTAACGGTTTTGTATATAAAATAATACCTCATGCGGCATGTTAATTGCCTAAAATTATGCGGCTTGCCCGCCTTATAAAAATATAAGACAAAGCCCGGCGTACAAAGTTCATTTTTTAGCTTTTGCCCAGAAACTCACGGGCGCTGACTCTCGATGACTCTCAAATGTTCGAAAGTGATTCTCGGGCGCATATCGCGCTCATCATTGCCCTTCGAGCCGCCGCTTGCGGCTTCGCCAAAATTTTTATCTTCTTCCATATCGGATTTATGGCCAAAACTTAAAGAGTTTTCTTCGGTTAGGCCGGTTTCCTCAATGTAGGCGCGCATATTGTCGGCGCTGTATATGTATTTTTCGAGTTCATCGCGCAGTTTTTCGGGCGGAAGTTTTTTTAGCTCTTCAAAGTATTTGTCTTCATTATCGCCCTTGGCATCTTTGTCGGCTATGTCTTTGGGAGAGCCTTTTCCCGGCCCGTCTTGCGGGGCTTGTTTGGCTCCCGTTTCGCTGCTGGTGATTTCCGAATTGCCGGAGGTTTCTTCCGGGCGTTTTTTTTCGTCTCCGTCCTCAGGCTTGTCGTAGTCTTCCCCGTACGAGTCCGCCGAATAAAATATTACCCCGCGTTCGCCGCTTTCCTGCTTCAATATTATCGCAAAGTTTTCTATCTTGCCTAGGTGCGACCTTATGTCGGAATGCAGCCCTTGCGCAGAATTTATGCCGTACACAAAATTCATAAACTCCGTAAGCTCGCGCGATTCAAATTCTATCTTGTCGCCGTCGTCGTACGTATTTCTGCCCAAATCGAGCTCCAGCGTACCTATCTTAAATACCCCGACCGAATCTATGCGCCCGTCAACGGGGTCGTGCTTGGGGGCGGGGGCGTCGTTCTTGCCGTCCCACGAGACCCTGAATGCCTTTGAATTCGGCTCAAAGGCGGGATCGTCAACTATCCCGAAGATTGAAATCCTTATGATTTTCTTTTCGTCGTGCTCTGTGCCGCCTTCTTCGGCCATTGCGGCGGCTTCGGCAATTGCTGCCGCGGCGAGAGGCGAGGGGGCAGAAATTGCGCCTGACAAAGTTCCGCTTTCGCCGCCTTCGCGAGCTTCGCCGGACGGGGCGGGGGGATTTTCGGGTTTTTCGGTGTGTCTTAGGCGATCTTTCTTCCTTGCCTCTATTTTTTTCTCTTCTATCTGGGCGGCTGTGAAAAGCGGGAGGTCTTTTACGTAGAGTGACAGGGATACGGTTATAATTTTATCGGTTTTTTCGTCCAAACCTACATCTATGCCGCGCGCTGTAAAGGGAAGGTAGGCTATGGCTCTCTCCGACTTGAATCTCGATACTGCAAGAATCTCGGAATCCGAAAATTCTTCTGATTTTGCCGCCTCAAATATAAAGGTGTCCGAGCGGTTCGCAATTAAGTCCGTTGCGTCTGCGCGTTGCCACACTGACAACGACAAACATATCAATGCCGCGACCGCAATTCCCCCTTTCATGTTTTCATCATAACTGAATTTTTGCAGGCGTGTCGAGTGTTTTTGCTGGCGTATTGAGCGTTTTCGGAATTTCCGCATTTTTTACGCAAAAAATCGCTGAAAGAGCTATCCAACAATTCTAAAGAGCTACCGTAAATTCCAATATGCGTTTTGCGGGCTGTATAGGCAAAAAAAATCCCCGCATTGCGGGGATTAAATAAAAATTTCTTATGCGCTTTTTGAAAGCTTTGCGGGTGTTTCCGACTTGCGCTTAATGCGCTCGAGCCTGTGGCGGCGGCGAATCTTTCTGGCGAGTTTTACAAGGAGCTCGTCGATAGATTTATACATGTCGTCGCTCGCGACGCTTACTACCATATCGGGGCCCTGTATTTCAAGGCGTCCTTTCGCCGTAAACTCATTGTGGTGGTGCTTGTTTGGTTGGTAGGCGAGCTCGACCCTCAGCCTGATAATGCGTTCGTCGTGCACGAATAATTTTTGCATCTTATTCGTTACGCTTGCTTTTAACGCTTCGGTGAGTTCGAGGTTTTGACCCGATATGATGATTTCGTTGTCGCTCATATTTTCTTTCTTTCCTGTTTTTGTTTTGGAGGCTGCGAGCGTGGAAACTCCGCGCGCGCCCCGTTTAAATTCGCAAATTATATATCGTCTTTTCCCGCGCTGTTATTAAGCCTCCCGCCTTCTCAATACCCCCGGAAAAACTGCGTTTTTTTTTCAAAGAACCGTTGGCTCAATGCCTTCTGGGCTTAAAATTTTCCCCAAAAAAATTTTTCAAATACTTTCTTGGAAACATCGCCCCGACCGTTTATAGATTAGAAAGTTTTTTTGATAACGACAAGCTTTAAATATGAAAAGTTTATCAGCCCGCGCGTCAGCCGAATTGTCGGCGTACGACGCAATATTCATAACCGGAGGCTCATCGGGAATAGGAGAGGCCTTTTTGCGCGATGCTCTTTCCTGCGGCTCTTCCCGCGTATTCAACATATCCCGGACGCCTCCGGCGCAATCCCTGCAAAGCTTGCGGAAATTTTCGCACATAACATGCGACCTTACCGACGAGGCTTCCATACTGAGCCTTTTCGGGCGACTAAAACTCGAGTTTGAATCACTCGACAAATTTTGCTTGGACAATTTCGCGCGCCCTCCGCGCGTGCTGCTTGTAAACAACGCGGGTTTTGGCCTGTACGGCCCATTCCCAGAGCCAAATATTGGGCGCAACACGGATATGATAAGCCTCAACGTTTCGGCTCTCACTCGCCTTTGCGCTGAATTTCTGCCGATTGTAAAGAGGGGAAAGGGTTCGATAATAAACATATCGAGCGTGGCGGCGTTCGAGCCTTGCCCTGTGCTTGCAGTCTATGCGGCTACAAAAGCGTATGTAAAAAGTTTCTCGCTATCGCTTTCCTACGAATTGGGGAAATTCGGCTGTAAATGCCTGTGCGTCTGCCCGGGGCCCACTTCGAGCAATTTTTACAAAGCGGCAGGCTTTGACGAGCCTCCGCTCTCTTGCGGGCTGTGGAATGTGCCCGAGGATATATCGCACGCGGCGTATGCGGCGCTCGCGAAGGGAAAAGTTTTGCTAGTTGTAGGATTTCAAAATAGGCTTCTTGAGTTTTTATCGCGGATATTGCCTACGCGCTTTATGCTGACGTGTTCGGGAATGATCCTCGAGCGCGTTAGGGGAGGGCGCAAATCCAAGTAATGCCGCTATCCTTCAACTTGAATGTTGCATTTAGGTTTTTTTTGTGGTCTTGTTGCTATCTATGCTAAAATTTATAGAAAAAATAAAAAATCCGAACGCCAAAATGCACAATATTGCGCTCGGATTTATATACGTCGCGGTCTTTGGCGCGATGTTGGCATTTTCAATTTATTGGCATTTCTTTCTCCGTGCGGAGGGCATTTAAATGGGACAATTAAAGAAAACGGCAGTCGTCGGAGCCGGCGCTTGGGGTACGGCTCTTTCCATAATATTATCCAAAAATTTTGAAGAAGTGTCGGTTTGGGCGCGCGAGGCGGAGATTGTGGACTCTGTCGCGCGGCTGCGCGAAAATTCGGTATTTTTGCCGAATATTAAAATTCCGCAAAATGTGCGCTTTTCCCAAAATCCGGGCGAAGTTCTCAAGGGCGCGCAAATGGTCGTATGGGTCGTTCCCATAAAATACCTCGCGGCAACTGCGGGGGATTTCTCACAATTTGTGGAGGAAGGCTCGATTATGGTGAATGCCGGCAAGGGCATTGAGGTCGGCACGTGGCGCAGACCTTCGGAAATACTCGAAACGGCGATAAGGCAAGCTTCAAGCGTGGGTTCGATAATGGGGCCAAATATCGCCTACGAAGTCGCGCAGGACAACTATGCTGAAGATATCGTAGCTCTAACCTCCCATTCGGATTCGATTATTGCCGCAGAGGCATTTTCAACTCCCAACTTCATAGTTAGCCCCTCGGACGACGTTGTCGGGGTGGAAATTGGTGCGGCTCTAAAAAACATAGTGGCTCTCGCGGCGGGTTTTTGCGACGGAATGAATCTGGGGGCAAACACGAAAGCCATTGTTATGGCGAGGGGATTCCAGGAAATTTACAGGGCGGCGGCGTCGCTCGGCGCGTGGAGCGATTCCTTCATAAAAGAATCCGCAATTTTGGGCGACGTTTTGACTACCTGCATAAGCCCCGATTCACGAAACCGCACGACCGGCGAACACCTCGGCAGGGGGCTTAGCGTGCCGGAGGCTTTGAAACTATTGAAAGGTAGGGTTTGCGCGGGTTTGGAGACTATACAAATATGCAGAATGTTTGAAAAATCCAATGTAAAGCTGCCTATTATGACTGCTCTGTGCGATCTTTCGGAGGGGAAAATAGACAGGTACGAATGCCTTGCGCACATTTTGCGTAAAAATCCGTAGAGAGAGTATGCTCTCCGGTGCTCCCCGCAGGTTGGGGGAGGGCTAATTGGGAAAACTGAAAATATTTTGTGTTCAGTTTTCTTTTTTTTCGTCTATCTTGCGGTTTGGCTCTAAGAAATGAAAAGCTTTGCGCGCCAATTTTTTTGCCTTGTGGCTTCTATATTTGTGCGTGGAAACTTTGCGCATTAAACTTTCCTTCCGCATTTGTATGCTAAGTGGCTATCCCCGCGCGCGGCTTTGCGGTCGTTTTTCTTGCGATGAATTTTTTTATCCGCTGACTTTTTATGTCGGAGGCGAAAAATTTTTATTTAGGTGGTCTGTGGTTGTCGGCGGGCATTGCGCTAATTGGCGCAAGTGCGGCAGTTTTGCGGGAGGTTCTTATCTTTTAGCATTGGGTTCAGCGCAAAAGAAGGCGCGGAACGCCGCGCCTTCTTTTCGCCGGATAATCCGGCTTTTTATGGGCAGTTTTAAAAAATGTAGCCTACGCCGCCGCCGGTCCATACAAAATTATCCGGGCCCATATTCACGTTGTCGGGGCCGATTTCTCCGTCGTTGTTGCAGGCCCAACCGACTCCCACAAAAAACCTCCAAGATTTTCTCTCGTAAACAAGGTTGCTCTCAACCTGAATATATCCGTAGGAATTGCGCCAGTAGTTGCCGTTTGACAGGCGCGCCTCTCCCGCAAATCTATTGGCGCGGACGTACCCGAATATTATATGGGACTGAATTGAAAGCCCCTTTATTGCCGTAAGCTCTTCAAGGCTTATGACTGGGTTGAACCCGCCCTGGAATTTTAGCGAATCGTACGTCGGGTCGTAGCCGACATATACGAACGGGCAAAGAAAAATCTTGTCCGATGTGAACCCTACATACATATCTCCGCGCCAATTTTCGCCTCCGAGGCCCACGAGGCCGGGGCCGGCAACTTTTTTTGTCGTGTAGATTATATTTCCGCCGAGGTCTATATCGACGTATTTTGTAAGATTGTACTTCCAGCCTCCAAAAAACACCGCCTGCTGGGCATATTTAGAGTCCACTGGGGCGGAATAGTACAAATCCATATATCCGTCGCCGCCAAAGAACGCGCCCCTGTCGGTGAGCGACGCGACCGGCGTAAACTCTCCGACTCTCCGGCCCTCCATTACAGATGCCGAATAAGCCTCTATTTGAAACACGGTGCGGCGCGGCTGGTTGGCGCCGATTATCTCGTCGCCGTCAAAAGTCGTAAATACATCCCAAGTATGCGGGTTTACATCGTAAAATTCCGCGGACTCCGGAAGCGGCTTTATCCCGTACTTTGGAGATTCGCCGAAAGCCGTAATTCGCGCCTGCAATGTTGCTGCCGAGATTATTCCGGCAAAAAAAAGCAAAAAGAATTTTTTCATTTGCCTTAGACGATATTTTTTTATGCGCGCCAATGGAAGCATATTTTTTATAAAAAAGCCGATTCAAGGCGTTAAAAAAGAATTGCGCGCGGGCGAGCTTTTTGAAAAATTATCGGGATATGATTCGCAGAGTATTTGTTGAGGACAAGAACGGACATTGCGCGGGCGCGCTACTAAACGATTTGAAGGGCAATTTAAACCTGAAAAAGCTCGAATCGGTAAGGGTGTTGCAGCGCTACGACATAGAGGGGCTCGACGACGAAGTTTACGGGCGCGTCAAAAACCTCATTTTCTGCGAGGCGCCTGTTGAAAATTTATATGAGACCGACTTTCCTATGGAATCCGGAGAGACGGCGTTTGCCATAGAATATCTGCCGGGACAATTCGACCAACGGGCAGACTCCGCCGAGCAATGCGTGCAGATAGTTGCCTTTAAACGCCCGAAAGTAGCATGCGCGAGGGTGTATGTATTAAAGGGGGCGCTCTCGGAATCCGAAATTGCGGCGGTTAAAAATTATTTAATAAACTCTGTTGACAGCCGCGAAGCCGACATGAAGATGCCCGAATCGCTCGAGCGCAAGCCGAGCCCGGCGCGGGACGTCCAAAAAATAGACGGCTTTATATCTATGCAGCCCGCGCAGATAGCGGAGCTGCACAAAAAAATGTCGCTTGCGATGTCGGTTGACGACCTCGAATTTTGCCGAAAATACTTTGCCGAAACGGAGCGCCGCGACCCCACCATTACGGAAATAAGGGTTCTCGATACGTATTGGAGCGACCATTGCCGACACACGACTTTCCTGACGCGCCTTGAAAGCGTCAAAATCGACGAAGGAAAGTACTCGGAGGCAATGGAGAAATCGTGGAAATCTTACCTAAAATCGCGCGAAATTTTAGGCCTCGACAAAAAGGGCAAGCCGATATGCCTAATGGATGTCGCGCTAATAGGTATGCGTCGCCTTCGTGCGGACGGTAAGCTCGACGATCTCGAAGTTAGCGAGGAAATAAACGCGGCGAGCATAGTTGTGAATGTGGATATAGACGGCAGGCCCGAAGAATGGCTTGTAATGTTTAAAAACGAAACCCACAACCACCCGACGGAAATCGAGCCTTTCGGCGGCGCGGCGACATGCCTTGGGGGCGCAATCCGCGACCCGCTTTCCGGGCGCAGCTATGTGTACCAAGCAATGCGCGTGACAGGCGCCGGAGATCCGCGGACGCCGTTTTCCGAGACTTTGCCCGGAAAGCTTCCGCAAAAGAAAATCGTAATCGGCGCCGCCAACGGTTACAGCAGCTACGGAAACCAAATCGGGCTTGCGACAGGGCAGGTGACAGAAATCTACAATCCGGGATACATCGCAAAGCGCATGGAGATCGGCGCGGTTGTCGCAGCGGCTCCGCGCGATATGGTTGTCAGGGGAACTCCCGAAAAAGGCGACGTAATACTTCTCGTTGGAGGGCGGACAGGCAGAGACGGAATCGGCGGCGCGACGGGCTCTTCAAAGGACCATACTGAACATGCGCTCGAAAATTCCGCGGAAGTTCAAAAGGGCGACGCCCCCATGGAAAGAAAATTGCAGCGCCTCTTCCGAAACCCGGCGGCGAGCAGATTGATAAAACGCTGCAACGACTTCGGCGCGGGCGGAGTGTCTGTCGCAATAGGAGAGCTCGCGCCGTCCCTCGAAATAAACCTCGACGCAGTTCCCAAAAAATACGCAGGCCTCGACGGAACGGAGCTTGCCATTTCAGAATCGCAGGAGCGAATGGCGGTTGTGGTTTCGAGCGCCGATGTCAAGGCGTACAAAAAATACGCGGAAGAGGAAAACCTCGAATGCACGGAAGTCGCGGTAGTCACCGACACCGGTAGGCTCGTTATGAAATGGAGGGGCGGGGACATCGTAAACTTGTCCCGCGCATTCCTGGATACAAACGGTGTGACGGCGACAGCTTCCGCCGAAATTGTATCGCCTTCGGAAAACTCTCCGCTTACGACCCCGTCAAACCGCGCCCCGGGCGACACCGAGTCTTGGAAAGAAGCGCTCTCGGACTTAAACAGTTGCTGCCAACGCGGGCTTGTCGAAAGATTCGACTCTTCAATAGGCGCATCCGCAGTTCTGCACCCCTACGGCGGAAAAAACCTCGCGACTCCGCCAAACGCAATGTGCTCAAAAATACCGCTTTTGAAGGGCGACACCAAAACCGGAACTCTCTTTGCATTCGGGTTCAATCCGGATATTTCTATTTGGAGCCCTTACCACGGGGCGATGTACGCAGTGCTCGAATCCTTCGCAAAAATTGCGGCTTCAGGTGGAGATGTCACCCGCATAAGGCTGACTTTCCAAGAGTATTTTGAAAAACTCCGCAAAGATCCCAAGCGCTGGGGCAAGCCACTCGCAGCACTGCTTGGCGCATACGAGGCCCAGATGGGGCTCGGCGCGGCTGCCATAGGCGGAAAAGACTCGATGTCTGGCTCCTTCAACAATATTGACGTGCCGCCGACTCTCGTAAGCTTTGCGATAGTTCCGTGTAATGTTGAAAATGTGATTTCTCCGGAATTTAAAAAGGCGGGCTCAAGAGTCGCGATAATCGAAATAGATAGGGACGATTCTCTCGCGCCGGTATGGGCGGACGCGCTAAAAAAATACTCGGCCCTATTCGGCGCAATCAAGAAAGGTGAAATCCTCTCGGCGCAGGTAGTAGGGGTAGGCGGCATTGCGGCGGCTGTCTCAAAAATGTGCTTTGGCAATTCCATAGGATTTTCGCTCGATAAAAACTACGGCGGCGACATTTTCGCTTTAAATGAAGGCGCGATAGTTGTTGAGCTTGCCGACAGCGCCCAGGCTTCGGAAATCTTTGCAAAACTTGTGGGGGAAACGGTCGATAGCGGCAAGATTTTCGCAGGGGGAAGCTCAATTGAGTTGTCGGAGCTTTACAGCGCGTGGACAAAGCCGCTCGAGGGCGTGTTTGCGACTCTCGCGGAGCCGTCACAGAAAGGGGAGCTGCTGAAACCGTCTTACAAGTTGCGCGCCCCGAATCTCGCCCGCTCGAAGTTTGCCAGCCCAAAAGTGTTCATACCGGTATTCCCGGGCACGAACTGCGAGTACGATACGGCGCGCGCGTTTGAATCCGCGGGCGCAATTGCCGACACTTTCGTTTTCAACAATCTCTCGGACGAAAAAGTTGCTGAGTCGATTGCGGAGATGAAACGGCGCATTGACGCTGCCCAAATCCTTATGATTCCGGGCGGATTCAGCGCGGGCGACGAGCCGGCGGGCTCCGGAAAATTTATAGCGGCAGTGTTTAGAAATCCGGCGCTTGCGGATGCTGTGATGTCGCTGCTAAAAGACCGCAAGGGTTTGATATTGGGCATATGCAACGGTTTTCAGGCGCTCATAAAATTGGGTCTTGTGCCGTTCGGCGAAGTTAGGGAGCTCGGTCCCGACAGTCCGACTCTCACGTACAACAATATTTCCCGCCACGTATCAACCTACGTCAAAACGCGGGTTGCGAGCGTCCTTTCGCCATGGCTTTCGCAGTGCGAAGTCGGCGACGAGCACGCAATACCCGTTTCCCACGGGGAAGGCAAATTCATCGCCCCCGAGAGCGTTATACAAAAGCTTGCGGCTAACGGACAAATCGCTACGCAATACGTCGATGTCAAAGGCGAGCCGTGCTCTTGCATACCGTTTAATCCCAACGGTTCAATGCATGCAATCGAGGGGATTACAAGTCCGGACGGCCTTGTTTTCGGCAAAATGGGGCATAGCGAAAGGTTTGGAACTAATGTGGGAAAAAATATTGCCGGTAATAAAATACAGCCGATATTCTCGTCGGGAGTTTCCTATTTTAGATAATAGCTTTGTTGCTTAAAAAAATTGCGCGGGAATTTTTCCCGCGCTTTTTTTTGCCGTAAGATGGTTACATATTAGGCGCATCTATTTGCCCCTAAAAGCAATTGCGCTACCTGTAAAAATATGGCGCAATCTGAGGCGATAAGGCAAAGAAGGCATAAAAAAAGCCGCTAAAAAGCGGCTTTACATTTTTTTTAAAAAAACTATTCGGCTGCGAGCACGGAAACTTTTCTGTGCGCTCCGTCCCACTTTACAGTTCCGTCAACGAGGGCGAAGAGGGTGTAATCCCTTCCCATTCCGACGTTCTTTCCGGGGTGGATTTTCGTGCCGCACTGGCGGAGTATTATGTTGCCAGCCAAAACGTATTCGTCGCCGTATTTCTTGACGCCGCGACGCTGCGCGTTGGAATCGCGCCCGTTTCTTGAAGTACCCTGTCCTTTTTTATGTGCCATGTGGTGGATCCTTTCTTTTTACGCCTTTATGGATTCGACTTTTATGACGGAAAGCTCCTGGCGATGCCCGCGCTTGCGTTCATAGCGCTTCCTGCGGTGCTTTTTGATTATTACCACTTTCTTCCCGCGCTTGTTTTCGAGAATCTTGGCCGAAACGCTCGCGCCGTCCACATACGGAGCTCCAAATTTGGCGGCTTCTCCGTCACCGACCATAAGCACTTCCTTGATTTCAACTGTGTCTCCGGCGTTCGTGCCCGCAAAGCGGTTTACGAAAAGAATGTCGCCTTCTTTTACGGTCAGCTGTTTCCCTTGAATTTTGATTGTAGCTTTCATTGTGTTTAAATTGTCAAAAAGCGAACAAATAAACGCTTATTTTATTAGCTTGCAAGTTTATTTTTAGGTATCTGCCTAAAAAAGTAATTTTGTGATTTATTCCATAAAAAATTTTTTATGCAAGCTCTTTATTGATTTTTTTCAATTTTCGTGGCAAATATCTTTGAGAAAAATGTATTTAATATCGGAAGAGTTAGTTTTGGCGATGCTTTCGGATTCTGGATTTAGCGTCCTCGACTCCGACGACGACTCGCTGTCGCGTTCGTACGCGGCGGCGGCAGCAGCCGATATGCTGCTAAGTGGCGCCGCAAAATCCGACGGGGAACGCATATCGCCGAGCGGAGGGGCTTCCGAGCGGACTCTGCCCGGAAAATTCGCGTCTTTCATAGAAAAAGATTCTACCGTTCCCGACGCCCTACGCCTCCTTGAAAAAAATGCCGGCGAGATAGAATCCCTTTGCATAAAAAACCTCTTGGAAAAAAAATCCATAAAAATGGCCAAAACTTTCGGTTTTTTCGGAAGGGAAGTCTTAAAAGCCGTTGACAAGCAGGCTCCAAAGGAGCTTAGGCAAAAAATATGCCTAGCTCTCGCCTCTCCGATAGGCGAATGCCCGGAAAAAATTGCCGGCGCGATATGGGCGCTTTCGCGTGGAAATCTCGCAAGGGTAGCGCTTTCACGTGGGCAGTTAAAAAAATACCGCGCGTTTTTTTTAGAAATCTCCGCTAATTTCGAAAAAAGATTTGCAATCGCAGGCAATGCTGCGACGCCGCTTTCTGATTAGCTTTTTTAGTTCCTTTTTGTAAACTCTATCGGCGTCCAACTAAGAAACGACGCGGCAGCTGATTTTTTTGCGCTTCTTTGCCTACTTTATTCTGCTCCCTCTACGTCAGGGAAAAATGCGATATTTTTTCCCGTTTTTCACTTTTTCTATAAAGCAATCTCTTTTGATTTTACCGCGGCAAGATACGCATAGCCGGTTCGCGCGCGGGGACTCTTTATGCCCAGCGATAAAATGTGAAAATATCCAGGGCGCGTTTGCGCGACTTGATAATTAACTGTGCAAACATTTATAACGTGTCGGCATAACGAGCGGAAATTACAGAGATTTTACACTCTTGAAAAATTTTTTAGCGGTTTTTACGTAAAAAAATTCCGCGCTCTCAAATTTTTCTTTAAACAAAAACGTTTCGCAATTTTCAGATTTTTTTAATGGATTTTGCCTATCCCGAATTTTTTTGTATGAAAAATTTTTTGTCTGAAAAATCTATCGGGAGGATTTTTAAAAAGGGGCAAAGCGAGTGTTAAGAGCAAATAAGAAATATCAGCGTTTAAATTCCAAAACGCCTATTGCGGAGGAGTCGGGCGCAACGCCGATGCCCATTTTGCCCGTAAAATAACTCGATTTGAGCTCTACAGATTGGGCGGTAGAATGATTTTCTTTGTCGAAATTTCCAAGTCGTGTGGGTGAGGGCAACTCGAGCGCCGCGCAAATGAGAAGCGCGGCTGCAGACGCGAGCGCAGTGGCTGCCGCCCATTCGGCACGCGCATTGCAGGCGATTTTTTTCTTTGCGGGATTTAGAGGGTTTGGCACTCCGTCCAATTCTTGAAGCGTGGGCTCGCGCCCGTATATTTTGCATGTCGCGGCGTAAATTTTGCATTCTCGATAAAATATACGCGCCATTTCGCGGTCTTGCCTTATGCATTTTGAAAGCTCGATTTTTTCTTCGGGTGTGGCTTCGTTGTCGAGATATGCCGAAACAAGCTCCTCAAACTTCTCCTTGTAAATCTTCACGATAGAAATCTCGCATGGTTAGCTTCTCTTTTCAAGCTCGATTCTCAAAAATTCCCTCGCGCGCGAAAGCCTGCTTTTGACCGTTCCTACGCTTATGTCCAGGCGCTCGGAAATTTCTTCGTAGCTTAAATCTTCCGCCACCCTCAGCCTTATCACTTCGGAATATTTTGGGGGAAGGGCTGCCATCGCGGCGGGGATACCTGTGATGAACTCGCTCGATTCAGCCTCTTCCGCGGGGGTGTCGTCCTCGCCTGGTATGATGTCGCAAAACCTCACGTCCTCGTTTTCGGCGATTGGGGATTCGAGCGACACCGACTGCGAGCGTTTCCGCCTCCACCAATACCAGTGCTTGTTTCTGGCAAGGTTGGTTGCGATATGGTATAGCCAAGTCGATATGGAACAGTCGCCCCTAAAATTGCAGAGGCTTTTTCTCGCGCGCAAAAAGGTGTCTTGGGCTACTTCTTCGGCGTCTTGGCGGTTGTCCAGCAGCCCGTTGGCCCTGTTGTATATTTTTTCCCAGTTTGATTGAACCAACTCGTTGAAGGCGCAATCGTCGCCGCTTTTAAGTCTGCTTAAAGTATTGTCTGGATTTTGATTGGCGCTCGTTGCGGCATTCATATATTGCACCTTTCCCTTGTTATATTTTATTTTTAGACAGGAATTATTTTGTCTTGTTCCATTTTCCTTCTATTGGCAATTTCTTGCTTGGATAATAATGAACAATAAAAATTTTATTTCTATATTATATATATTTTTTTAAAAAATAAAAGAAAATAATTTTATTAAATAAATATGTGAAAAATTCTTCAAATAATTTTTTATAATGAGAAGGAGAAAGGGAGGATTTTATAAAAAAAAGTTTGCACAAACACCCGTTTTTACTTGAAATAAACAAAAAGTGTAAATGAACTATGTTTAGTTTTGGCAAGTCTTCAAAGAATTTCCTGGCGTTGGTGGATTGCGCCGACGCATCTTACAGTGTTGCATCAAAGTTTCCCGTTTTAGTAGGCGGGCAAAACGATTGCTCTTTAAAAATAGAAGGGGCTGATTTTAAATTTGAAGTTTCGGCGGAAAAATCGGGCGGGCTTACTGCAAAACTCCTCGAGCGCGGAACACTGCTCGTTAACGGCATTGAGCCCTCAGACGTATTTGAAGTCGGCGCGGTCTGCACGCTCCAATTCGGTGAACGCCTTTTCTACCTCATCTCCGATAAAGAAGCCTTCGAGCGCGCCAAGCGCATGGACGTTTCAAAATGGCTCGTTTTCTATGCGGAAAACGGCAGAATTGAGGACGAAGTCCCGTTCGGAAGAATAAAATCTTCCGTATTAAACAGAGGCTTGGACGGCACGGGCATAGCCATTTGCCCCAAGGGCTTTGAGACGGGCTTCATGTTTTCAAGCGTCTTCAAAACGGGAAACGCGTCCGAGACCCTGTCGGTGCCGCTTCTGCCAGAATCCGCACACGCTGTCACTTGCCCGCTTTGCTGGCTAAAATTCGACGTCGGCGACGCAATGAGTATAGCCGTTCACGAAAGTTTGCGCGGCGACCCAATCCTCGGAAGCGAAGAAATGCTGCGCTTCCTGCCGACCTCATTCAACGAAGACGGCGTGCCGCTCGATCCCGCCGGAATGCCCGCGCCAGATATCGCCTGCCCGCATTGCCGCAGGCGCCTGCCGCCGGGTTACTTGGAGCTTGACAACAGAATTTTCTCGATAGTAGGCGCGCCGAGCGCGGGAAAATCATACTATTTGAGCGTCTTAATAAAAGAGCTCCAAGGTTCGCTCTACCGCAATTTTGGGATAACCTTAAAAGACTTGGATCCGTCCGGAAACGTCCTTCTAACCCAGATGAAAAACCGCCTATTCTCCGCAAAACGGCCGGAGGACGCAATTCTTGCGAAAACCGCTCTCGAAGGCGCAATGTACGAGCGCTATCCGAGATTCGGCAAAATGGTGGCTCTCCCCAAGCCGTTCACATATTCCCTATCGGAGGACGGCAAGCCCGAAACATCGATTATTTTTTACGACAACGCAGGCGAACATTTTGAGCCCGGACTCGACATCGAGGAATCTCCGGGGGCTATGCATGTGGCGAGCTCCTCGGCGATATTCTTCTTGTTCGACCCGGTCTCCAACCGCAATTTTAAGCGCCTAATCGGCCAGCATCCCGACCCTCAGCTAAATATTGGAGGGCGAATCGACCAACAGGATACGATATTGTCCGAAATGGAAGTAAGAATTAAAAGGATTCTGTCGGTTGAGCCTTCCAAGCGCATCGACACTCCCATCGCAATAATTTTGGGCAAGTGCGATATCTGGCGCAATCTGCTGAAGGAAAATCTCGAAAACCCAATAAAAGACGGCTACCTCGACCTCTCCATTGTGGACTCAAACAGCGAAAAGTTGCGGCGCTTTATGCTGTCGATTGACCCGTCCATCCCGTCGGGTGCGCAGACAATATCTTCTAACGTAAGATTTTTCGCGCTTAGCGCGCTCGGGCATTCACCCGAGATGCTTACACTCGGCGAGTGCGCCGGGAAAATCGCGCCAATACCGGAAAAACTCAATCCGATAGACGTGGATATCCCGACGATTTGGGCGTTGTCGCAAACGACAAATTTGATACCAACGCGTTGAAATGGCATATCAACTGATATTCACAAGTTCGCCCGTCTCCCTAACAACGGGTAGAACCGGCTTCTCGACTGTCGCGCGGACTTCGGGAATGCCGGAGAAGTTGGCGGCGGCAGTCGAGAGGTGCAGCGTATATGAGGCTGCGCGCGGGGCGGTGTATTCGCACCGCATATTGTCGGTAGGCTCGCAGAAATGGTATTTGCTCTCCAAGATTAAAGATGCGGGGGTTGACTATACAAACCGCAATAATTTTCTCGCACACCATTTGATTTTGTCGCCCGAGGAGGCTGTTCAGCTAAATTCCAATCCTGCCGAAATACTCCTATTTTGGGGCGGATGGCTTGGCTCCTGGAGCGGAGAACCGCGCTATATTGAGCCTCCCCAAGGCCTATCTGAAATCAAAGAAAAAGCGGAATTGCCGGCGAGGGAGTGGGAAAAAATATTTTCCGATGCCGGGAAAGCCGCGCTGCTTGGGGCGTCTGCTGTGAAAATTAAGGCCGAGATTTCTTCGGCGGAAACGCTCTTGAGGCTTTATGCGGAAAGTTTAAGGCTGTTTATAAATCCCGGGCAGTCGTGGGAAATATCGTTTACGACGCATTTTAACGCGTCGGAAAACCCGCGCGATTTTATATGGCGCGCTGGTTCCGGGGCGGAATTCCAGTGCGAGATAGACGTCGAAAAACGCCTTTGCCCGCCAGCTCCGGATAATAGGTCGGCGGAGTATGCGCGCACCGGAATAATGAATAACCGCGAGAAATTCAATTTGAAAGTTTCTGGCCCGGACTTTGGAAAGCGCAAATTTAATGTTGTTGCCGATGCCGGCGAAGAGCGGACTTTATTTGATTGGAAAACTATTATTGTAGCTTCTTGCGCAGTTGCGGTGCTTGCGGTTGCTGCGGTTTTCGCGTTTTTCGGGGATTCTGGCGACGAGAAAAAAGCCGCCGCGCGCGAAGTTCCCAAGCTTGTCCCAATAAAAAAAGCGCCCGTTCTTAAAAAGTCGGAAATGACGCTCTCTGAAACGCGAGACGCCGTAAGGCTTGAAATCGAAAACGGAAATTTCCAAAAAGCCCTGTTGATTTGGGACAGATCCACGCATTCAAAAAACGACCCCTCTTACCGCAAAAAAATATTGAGCGACATAGGGCACAGGGCAGACTCCCTCATGGATTTTTCGGAAAAAGTCTTTTCCCTCGAATCCGCATCGCAGGAGGACTATTCCAAGGCAATTTCAAACGTTTTTACCGCGCGCAGGGCGTTGGATATTGCAGGCGTGCCGCGCATCGAAGAACGCATGAAAACATGGAAAACTTTAAACGACAAAATAAAAAAATAAATGACTCCGCAGCTTTTAATAGTTAAAATACAATCCATACTCGGAGGTTCCTCCACCGCCGGCGAACAGCAAAAGAGAGCTATTGCTGCAGAATACTGCCGCATGTGCGCGGCCGCGAATGAACAGCTCGAAAGGGTCGTGGCTCTGATACGCGCGGGCAGGGAGTATCCGGCGCTGCAAGTCGCGGAATCGTGCGGGCTGCTCGAATCGCTGAATGCGCTCGTATTCCCAGAGCTTCCCCAATGGCGCGACATTTGCGCGTCGGAAAACTATCCCGTGCCGCCGCCGTTCGACGAAGAGAGAATCGGGCTTGTGCAGTCTCTGTATTCCAAGGGTATTACACAGACACACCCGCTTTACAGGGACTTCCGCAGAGCAATGCGCCTGCGCGACTATCCCAAAGCCCTATCTGTCATTAGGACTATTGTAAAAATAAACTCCTACGATGCAGAGGCCGCGCGCGAGTGCGAAAAACTCCGCAAAAAAGTTGCTCAAAGCCTAATCGCGCCACTCGACGCCGCCCTCAACGCAAATGACGACGACAAAATACTTTCCATATGCGCACAGTTGGACCCCGATTCCGACGCCGTAATGAAAAGCTCCGTATGGGAGCGCGCGCAAAAAATAAGGAAATCCCTCGAAGAAAAGCGCAATGCAAAAAAGAAGTCTGAAATACTAAAAAAACTATCTTCAATAAATCCCTCGGAAGATTGGGAGGAGGCTATTTCTCTTTTGTCGGAATTGAGCCTTTTCTCTAACGAGGAGGATTTATCCGAAAATGAAAGGCAGATAGTCGAAAAATGCCTTTCCGAATCCGAGAAAAAACATTCTGAAAAACTCGCCGCCGAAAAGGCCGCGCGCGCCCGTAACCAGATATTGATTGAGCTTGAACATCCATCGGGCGGGTCTTCCTCAGCAAACCTAAAAAAACTTATTGCCCTAAAGTCCGAGGCAGCGGACAAATTGGACGAAGAAACTTCAAAGCGCCTCGACGAGCGCATTTTGAGGCTCCGCAAGTCTGCGTTTAGGTCGGCTGTGGCAACTATCGTAATTTCTGCCGCAGTCTTGGGCGTCGCCGCCGGAATATCGTACAAACTTTACGCTTCTTGGAAGCAAAACCAGAGGCTTACTGCAGCAGATTCCTTCATTGCCTCCATCGAACAACTCGACTCGCCAACGTCAAAATTGGAGGCCGTCGAAAAATTCGGCATGGAAAATCCGGATCTCGCGGATTCGCCGAGATATTCTACGCGGCTTACGAAAATAATAGATTCCGCAAATGCCGAGGCGACGGAAAACGCAAGAATTTCAAAAGCTTTGGACTCCCTCGAAAAAATCGACTTTGAAGCGGCAAAATCTTCTGACTTCGACGATGCCGCCGCAGTATCGGGAAGCCTGTCAACGGATATTGCAGTTCTCGATTCCATAAAGCGCTCCGAGTTTAAAGAGAGGCTCGATGCGTTTGTCAAAAAACTAAATTCCGCAACTCAGAGCAGGAAAATCGCGCTCGGCGACCGCACGCGCGAACTGCTCGAAGAATATGAGAAAATCCTCGCGGACTACGAGGGCTTTGAGTCCGAATTGCCGGTTTTGATTTCACGGGAAGAAAAAGTATTAAAAGAATTGCGCCCGATAATGTCGGATACCTCCAAAAATTTCAGGCCGCACAATATAGATTCGGACAGATTTGAAGAAATAACTTCCAAAATCTCCACCGCGCGCTCTAAGTACGAAAAATTCGGCATACTGCGCGAAGCTTTATTGTCTTCAAAAGACACTTACGACTACCTCGCGGCTCTCGATATGCTAACGGTTGACGGAACCGTGCCCGCGGAATTTTCGCGGAAACTATCGCCAATCGCGGAGCTAAGGCGGGAAATTAAAACAGGGCAGGCGGTGGAATTCGCCGACTTGGATGCAATAGCGAACCTTCCCGACGCCTTTTCGACGCCAAAAGCGGTATTGCCTGAAAGCAAAACCCTGACGAGCCTATACAGATATACAACAGAATCCGGCTCGCCCGTCTATACAATCGCCCAGGTTTCGGAGCGTACGCAAAAATGGAGCGGAGGGTACACCACGGTGCAGGAGGCGAAAGAAATTTCCCTCGGCGGAAATATCACATCCACCCGCTATATGAAAAGCAAAACGAGCGGCCGCGAGCCCGTTGGAGACTTGCTGACCGGCGGGGCGCTTACACCGGAATCTCTTGTCGGAGTTGAAGTTTTCAAGACGGCGGCGTCTAAGTCGCTCTTGGATGCGCTTGCAATGATAGCAAATTCTAATGTAAATCCTGCGTATAAAGCCTATCTTGAAAAAATTATAATTGAAAAATTGAAGGCAAAACCGGTTGAGACGGGCTTCGCGTATTCGCCGAGCGCCAAGGCGCATGCCGATAAAGTTCTAAAAAACACCTCCGGAATGTTCGACTACTCTTGGATTTTTGAAAAGGACTCTAAGCTCAAATATCTGAAATCCGAGCTGTATTCAGAAGTATTGCCCGATTTTGAGAAGGAAGCGCATATTTTCGCGAAAGCTGTTGAAATCGCGGAATCTTCACCCCTTGAACTCGTTGGCATTGTGCTCGAAAACGGAAAAATGCGGCTTTTTAAGGAGCCAAAAGGGGCATTGTGGGGAGTATCAAAAAAAGGCTTCGGACGCCTTGCCTCCAAAAACGACGCAATTGCGCTCAGCCCGGTTTTTTCTGAGACGCTCTCTTCAAAGGAGATTATCTCCAAAGCGAAAGAAAAATAAATGGCTAACTTCTATATAAAGTGGAAGGGCGAAATAAGCGGGCCGTTTTCAAATTCTGAAATTTTGGAAATGTTAAATACAGGTAAAATAGGCCTGTTGCACGAAATCCGCGAAGAAAATTCGGAGTCTTGGCAGTTTTTAAAGGATTTTGACATTTCCAAAGCGGAAAATGCGCCTCAAAAGAAATCGGACGCAGATATGATGTACGCCGCTTTTTTCCTCGGAGGGGCTTCTTTTCTCCACCCTATAATATATCTCTTTGCTATACTATTTGATGGATATATATTTTTTAGAGCGCGCGCACGAAAAAAAACACAGCCGGAATGGATAAGACTGGCCATTCTCATAACTGCCGTCTCCGGAATGGCGGGAATTATTTTTTACAAGAATATATATCCGGTACTTTGTGGCAAATGATTATTCTAAATGCGGGGAAATAGGTTGCAAAAAACATCTTTTGTGGGATAATACCCTAAAATGAGAAAAATCCTTTTCGTCGTAAACAAGACAAAGCAGAAGGCGCGTGAAATAGCCGAAAGGCTGTCAAATGTCGCGCTGAAAGCCGGTATGGAAATAGAGCTTTGCTTGGATTTCCCCGTTCCCGAGTCGGCATTTGCCGGCGCGGATATCTGTTGCGTGGTCGGCGGCGACGGAACTATTCTTTCGTGTGTCAATGCAGTCGCAGATTGCGGAATCCCGATTTTCGGCATAAACCTCGGCAAACTCGGATTCCTCGCCCATTACAGCGATTCAATCGACGACGAATCATTTCTGACTCTCGCAATGGGAGAGGGCAGGTTTCTCGAGCGCGAACTCCTTGAAGCGAAGGTGGACGGGCATTCTTTCGTGGCGCTTAACGATTTTGCAATAAAGGCTTCCGGAGCCGCGACAGTATCGGGATTGAGTGTAAATGCCGACGGGGAATTTATAGCGGACTACCTCGGTGACGGCCTGATATTTTCCACCCCGACAGGCTCTACGGCCTACAATTTATCCGCCGGCGGACCGCTCGTACACCCAAAGGCAAAAGTTTTTGTGATGACGCCTATTTGCCCGCATACGCTCTCAAATAGAAGCCTCGTTTACGACGCATCTGCCAAAATTAAGATTTCTTGCATATCGGGGGATTGCGTTTTCGTCTCCGACGGGAGGATTGTTGCAAACTTTCCCCGCTGCGCGCAGGCGGACATTTTTATATCGTCAAAAACTGTAAAATTTTCCCGCTTGCACGGGCATTCACATTTCAGTATTTTGCGCTCAAAACTCGGATGGGCGGAAGACCCACGGCACTCAAAAATATGAATTCCCCGGATATAAATGGCACCCAAAAGGTCGGGGCTTCGGAAAATGAAGCGCTTATAAAAAAGCTCCGCGCGAGGGACATGGCGGCTTATTTTATTTCTTACGCGGCGGTTGTCTTGACGCTCGCATGCGGAGTTTGCCTTTTTATCGTAGCCGACTCTTTCCCTCTAATAAGAAGATTTACGGAAACAGCTTTGGGAAAATCTGTCGCGGTTGACGCGTTTTTGCTTATATTTTTTATTTTTGGAATGCCGCAGTGGGGAATTCTTAGGTTTAAGGCGTGGGCTTGCGCGGGGGCATCCGCGTATATAGCGTACTCGCTCCCGGAATTTGCCCAGCAGGCGTGGGCTTTTTGCGCTGCTTCAACGTTGCTTGGTGCGTGCACTCTCCGCAAGGGGCCCGTACTTTCCGCATTTATTGGCGTTGCGGCTTTGCTCGCGTGTGCATTATTCTATAAAATATTTCAACCCTAAAAAACTATGGATTCACCTAAAAAAAATTCGCTGTTTTTTACCGTAAAAAATTTTTTGACCACAAGTATTTGGGACCCCTATTACTCTGAAAAGAAAGGGCTGGCGGGATTCGGAGTTGTTCTATTGAGAATAATTGTTACGACGATAAACGGGATTCTCAAAAACCGCGTATTCGTACAGGCGTCGTCGCTATCGTACGCTACGCTGCTTGCAATCGGCCCGATACTCGCGATAACAATTTTATTCTCAGGAATATTTTTTAGGGATAAAGGAGAAAAATTTATATACGGGAAAATTCTCGACGCCGCAACTTTTGTTATGCCGGCTGTCGCGGAAATGATGCCACCTGCAAATACCGACTCAGGAAGCGTCTCAAAAATCAATCCTGTTGTCTTTAAGTTTATAAACAATATATCAAAGGGAAGCGTTTCCGGAGGCGCAATAGGAGTGGCGACAATGCTCGTCACGTGTCTATTGCTATGCAAAAATATGGAGAGCTCCATCAATTTAATTTGGGGCGCGCGCAAAGGGCGGAAATGGGTAGATCGAATAGTCTTCTACTTCTCGATGATTTTCTTTGGTTCCGTAGGCACGATTTTTGGAATGACTTTTTTGGCAACTTCCCAGCTTTCGTCGTTTGTGGGCGGAATCCCGATAATATCGGATTACGCCTCATGGATAACGTATTTGATAGGCATGGCGGTGATGACAGTCGTTCTGGCTTCGTTCTATAAATTCTTTCCGTGCGCGCGCGTAAAATGGAAGGCGGCGCTCGTGGGGGGATTTATCATAATGCTGATGCTGATGCTAAACAACAAACTTTCTTTCATATATATCGGATACATTGTTAAGCAGCAAAATCTTTACGGGTATCTCGCAATAGTGGCTGTGGCAATGTTTAGCCTTTATATATTTTGGCTCGTAATATTGTCCGGAAGCCAGATTACCTACGCCGTGCAATATATGGATTTTCTATCCGACGACGACGCTTGGAACGCCATGGGGCCGCGTATGCGCGCGCTGTGCGGGCTTGCTGCTTTCGCCGAAATATCCCGCGAATTCTGCCTTCGCGACGGGATTCCGACGCAGGAGACCCTTTCCTCCAAGCTAAAACTTCCGTCGGCGGCAGTGGCAGCATCGTTGGACATTTTGTCCGACAAGGGATTTGTGTGCAAAGTTTTGACGGCAGATACGCAGGAATCCGCCGGCTATAAACCTTCTGTTCCCCCAGAATCCGTCACGCTTTCGCGCTTTTTTGAAGAATGGGGATACAACCAGTGCGACAAACCCTCAATTCTATCCCATAGCGAACCAGCGGTTGCCGAGGCGCTTAAATCGATAGACGAATACGCGGGACTCGACATAAGCAAAAAAACAATAAAAGACCTAATATAATGGACATATTTGAATTTAGAAACGAATATTTAAAAGGCGGGCTTTCGCGCGCCGACCTCGACGACAATCCCTTTAAACAATTTGAAAAGTGGTTTAACCACGCGTGCGAGTGCAATGTGACCGAGCCCAATGCGATGGTGGTGTCCACCGTTTCGGCGGAGGGAGCTCCTTCGTCGCGCGTTGTGTTGCTAAAATCGTGGGACGAAAAAGGGTTTGTGTTTTACACGAACTACACAAGCCGCAAGGCGCGCGAGATTGCAGAAAACAACAAGGTCTGCGCAGTTTTCACGTGGCTTGACCTTGAGCGCCAGCTGCGAATAGAGGGGATTGCCGAGAAAGTCTCGGCAGCGGAGTCTTTGCGATACTTTCTATCAAGGCCGTTCGGAAGCAGGCTCGGGGCTTGGGTTTCAAGGCAGAGCAGCGTGATATCCTCCCGTTCTTTGCTTGAAATGCAGTTTGAAAAAATGAAGGAAAAATTCAAAAACGGGGAAGTTCCATTGCCGGATTTCTGGGGCGGTTATAGAATTGTCCCAAACGCTTTTGAATTTTGGCAGGGCAGGCAAAACAGATTGCACGACAGGTTTGAATATGTCAAAAAATCCGATTCCAACTCTCCGGCGGTTTGGGAAATTTCGCGCCTTTCTCCTTAACAAAATTTTTTCAAGCGTTTGCTCGGAAGTCTGCGGTTTTAGGCTCCTTTATCTACGCTGATTCGTTGCGGCGCGCCATTTGGGGGCAAGGCAATTTTTATTTAAGCTTTTCCGCTAGCGCAGGAGAAGATTCCAGCCCTTTGGGGGGCGTCTCAGATACCACATCGTCGAATCCGAGCATAGGCCTGAATTGCGGCGCGTTTTTATATTTCAGGTTCTTCGCGCCCCAGTAGGAGGGATGGTACTGGCAGTTGGTGTCTATCCAGTTAGATAGCGCGAGAATTTCGGTGTCTGAAAGCTTAATTTCTTTATGGATTTTTGCGAGCTCACGCGCGCGTGCCGCGTCTTGCCGATCCTTTATATCCACTGCGCCAGGGGCGAACGCGCCTATCAAAACGCTCGTCCGCGCTCCGAGACTGCCTGAGGGCAGGTACTCTACATTGTTGTCCTTTTGGAATAATTCAGATATGATTTTGCCAAGCAATTTTCGGTCTACCTTTATATAGTCCTTTTTCGCCATATTTGTCATTCCAATGCGTTCCCCTTCAACATGGCGGTTTTGGGGAATATTCGTATGCCTCACGTAGTCGGGAACGAGAGATTCGTACGATACGTTGAAGAACTTTGTCTGGGTTCCCCGCAGGTCGAGACCCTTCTCGCACCGGTTTTGCCCGTGGCACGACACGCATTTTTTGTCGAAAATCGGCTGGATTTGTGCGGCGTAGTCGAAAAGCTTTTTGGCGGATTTCTCCCCTTTCTGGGGCTTTAGCTCTTGCGGAGGTTTGCACAGCGCAAGAACCCGCGAGAATTTCGCCGTCCGCGGGGTTTCGGATGCGCGTTCATGGCAGCCGATACAACCCCTAATTTCTCCGGGCATGTAGTTTACGAAAGTCCGTTCGGTTTGCAGCGCCATATAGTTTTTGTCCAAAATCTGCAAAAAAATGTTGCGGTTGGCAGGAACCAGAAAATATGCGCTTCCGTCGGACTCAATTTCCGCCACGCCTAGCTGAACCTTTACACCCAAGTGGGTATATCGACTTATAACAGCGTGTTGTTGCCCGTGGGCGTCCTCGGTTTTTTCACCACCCATTGCGATTCTATTCGCGCCCCACGGCCGCGCGATCTGGTCGAGAACGCGAACGTACTTTGCCGCGCCTCTTGGAATGTTATCAGTACCCGCGTAGACGTCTGTTATTAAAAGTGCTGCGAGATTCCGTCTTTCAAGGTCTTCGTCAGGCGCGGACGGAAGTACCGGCGGCATGGGGCGCGGGGCGACCGGAACAGGCTGAAATGCGGAATATTTTTTGTCCCTGTATATTCTTCGCGTCGAGCCGTCGGAGGACAAAATGGCAAGCTCGTATCCACTCGCGTCGCTCCATATGTATCCTTCGGGCTTCATAGCCACAAGAAATTTTTCGTCCGAAATTGGGTATGGGTCGCGGAAGAGTCTTCCGGACTTTCCAGACGGGTCGAATTCCCATTTTTCACCCTTTTTAAAATGGTAGCCGCTTTCATCGCGTATTTCCACGTCAGACGTGATATGGCGCATGGCGGATTCGGAGCGCACTCCTTTGGAAATATCTGCTACTATCACAGTCCCATTCGGGCCTTGCGGATAGTGCGGGGCGCCGATGAAAACATATTTGCCGTTCCCGCCGGGCAAGGGTCGCCCGAATATCATTGTGACTGGCAGCGCAATGTCGTTGCCATAAATTTCCGCGGACCCTGTCCCGTCCGGACGCATGGCCCACAGACATTTTACGGCAGAAGCGCCCTTGTCTACGTATTCCCATCGCGTATACATTATTCTGCCGTCCGGCAAAACGCACGGGGAGTTTTCGCTCAACGCTCCATAGGACAGCCGCTTCATGCCCGAACCGTCTGCTTCCATCCTGTACATCGTGGCGACGACTAGATCGTCGGACGGATCGCATAGCACCCCGTATCTCGGGCGTGTAGATACAAACGCTATGCCCCCGTCGGGCAGCCAGCATGGATCCATGTCGTCAGTTCCGTTGTGGTATTTACCGCGCTTAAATTTTTTCGCGGTTTCTGCCTCGCCAGGTTCTGGAAAAGTCAACTGTCTAAGGTTGGTGCCGTCTATATTTGCAGAGTAAATTCTAAAACCCTCTCCGGCGGATTTTTTATATGAAAACACAATGTGCTTTGCGTCGAAAGATATGTCGAAGCGTCCGAATACGCCGCCCGACATCTGCGGGAAAAGTTCGCGCTCGCTTCTATCCGCCAAATTCAATATGAAAATTCCGCCGCCGGGTTTCCATGAACTGTTTATAAATTCCGTGTAATAGTGGTTAGGATCAAAAGCGTTGCGCTTTATGAACGCCAATTCGGAAAATCCCGACAATCCACTGTATTCTGCGAGTATAAAACCCGGAAATAACAGCGTTACCAACGAAAATATCATTAGAAATGAAATTTTTTTAGGAAACATATTATGCGGATAGCTTTCTTTTTTAATGAAAGCCTTTGGCAAGAGAGTCAATAAAAAACCAGGTATGGATACCTAAACTGCGCCTCCTGAACCGGATTTATTATGTCTTTACAAATACCGCCATTTTTCTATTTTTATTATTTAAATGGAGTGTGTGTGAGCGGATTCTTTTCAAATATTTTCAATAAAACAGAGGATTCCGGCAGGAAAATTCCGGCGAATGCCTCCCTGTCCGGCGAGGGGGATTCTATCGTATTGCGCATTTGCGGAGATTGGCTCTTGAAAAATGTACGGACGCCGTTCGAGAAAATCGAAGGCGAACTTTCGTCGCATAGGAACGCTTCCTCCATTAAAGTCGACGCGGAACACCTTGGCGCGTACGATTCCGCGCTAGTCGCATTTTTGTTGCAAGTCTATGAACTCTGCGACGACTTGGATATAGACTTTGATATGGAGTCGGTGCCGGAAGGCCCAAAAGCCCTGCTTAAATTGGCAACTGCCGTGCCGGAAGCCGACGAAGCTTCTAAAAAATCCGAAGCCAGAAGGGGCGGGATTCTCGGGAAAGTCGGGTCGCGGGCGATAGGTGTATTTAGCTCTTTTAATTCAATCTCAGGATTTATAGGCGAAACTGTAATAGCGGTTGCGCTCGCACTTGTGGGGCGCGCGCGCTTCCGTATGAGAGACCTTGCGCTGCTCGTCCAGCGGGCGGGGCCGGAAGCGCTTCCGATTGTCGCACTGATAAGCTTCTTGGTGGGGCTGATTCTCGCATTTGTGGGGGCTATTCAGCTTGCAAAATACGGTTCGGAGATTTTCGTCGCGGATCTTGTGGGAATCGCAATGGTGCGCGAAATGGGGGCGATAATGGTTGGCATAGTAATGAGCGGCCGCACCGGCGCCGCGTTTGCGGCAGAGCTTGGCTCCATGAAAGTTAACGACGAAATTTCCGCTTTCAGGACTTTCGGGATTTCCCCAATGGAGTTCCTCGTTTTGCCGCGCGTGTTCGCGCTCGTGATGATGTTTCCGTTGCTGACTATATTCGCGGACGTAATCGGAATGATCGGCGGACTCGTCATAGGAGTGGGCATGTTCGACATATCATACGAACAATACGCAAACCGTTCCATCGCGGCCTTGAACCTCGTCCAGCTCTCGACCGGCGTCGGCAAGAGCCTGATTTTCGGCCTGATTGTGGGCATTATCGGCTGCAAGCAGGGGCTCGCGTGCGAAAAGAGCTCTGCGGGTGTAGGGCTTGCTACAACGTCGGCGGTCGTGCAGAGCATAACTTGGATAATTGTAGCGGACTCTATCTTCGCCGTAATATTCACAATTTTCGACATCTGACAATGAATGCTTCCGAAATCAAAAATGCTGTGGAAAGCCGGCCGGAGGATGCGACTGGAAAAGACGGTGCCGTATTCAAAATAGATTCTCTCACAATGGCGTACGGCGACTACATTGTGATGAAAAACCTCGACTTTTCCATTAAGAAAGGGGAGATATTTTTTATAATAGGCGGCAGCGGTTGCGGCAAAAGCACTTTGCTTCGCCATATGATTGGCCTCGCAACGCCCGCTTCCGGAAAAATTTTGTATCGCGGAGAGAATTTTTCAGGAGCCACCGAGGAGCGCAGACTGGAAATTCTGAGGGAATTTGGAATACTCTATCAAGGCGGCGCGCTGTGGACGAGCATGACTCTTGCAGAGAATGTAATGCTACCGCTCATGGAGTTTTCGGGGTTGTCGGAAAAAGAGGCCAAGATAATGGCGGATTTAAAACTTGCGCTTGTAGGCCTAAACGGCTTCGGCTCTTTTTATCCGTCGGAAATCAGCGGTGGCATGGCAAAAAGGGCGGGGCTCGCAAGGGCGATTGCTCTCGACCCGAGCGTGCTTTTCTTCGACGAGCCAAGCGCAGGACTCGACCCAATATCGTCTTATAGGCTCGACCGCCTAATCCTGCAAATGCGCGATTCCCTCGGGGCTACGGTTGTCGTCGTCTCGCACGAATTGCCGAGCATCTTCTCAATAGCAGACCGTGTAGTTTTTCTCGACGCAAAGTCTAAAACCCAGGGCGCATTGGGGGCTCCGCGCGATTTGCTAAAATCCGGCCCCGAAGACGTCAGAATATTTTTGAACCGCGGGGTGGACCCGCTTGAAAAAAAGGCTGAGTATGAAAAATAAAATAAGTCCCGCCGCCATCGGAATGTTCGTCATAGCGGCTTCCATAATCGCAGTTGCTGCGGTAATGGTTTTTGGAGCGGCGAAATTTTTCTCGAGAACGGAAAATTTTATATCGTTTTTCTCTGAAAGCGTAAACGGTCTCGATGTCGGCGCGCCGCTAAAATACAAGGGCGTTAAAATCGGGAAGGTGGAGGGCATATTTATAAGCTCCTCCAAAAATATAAAAGAAAGCTCCGTTTCCGTGGTCTATTCTATCGACGTCGCCCAGCTAAGGCGCAAGACGGGCGTGGACATGAAAAATTACTACGAATGGATTGACGAACAAATCGCGGAGGGGCTTCGGGCAAGGCTAAACTACCAGAGTGTTGTCACAGGCATGCTTTATATAGAATTGGACTTTATCGCCGACAGGGGAGACAAATACGAGCTGAAGTACGGCGGCACGCGCTTTAAAGAAATACCCGCCGCAAACTCCGGCCTTTCCGAATTGGCAAAAGGGTTTGAAAAAACAATGTCGGACATTTCGAAAATCGACTTCACTGCAATCGGAAACAATTTAAACGATGCACTCGCCAAAATAAATAAAAAGCTCGACGACATCGACGTAAAAAATATCAGCGAAAATGCAGTTTCTACCCTAAAAAGCGTCCGCGCGCTCGCCGAAAACAAGGACGTTGAAAAGTCTATAAAAAAGCTCGACTCCCTTCTTGGCAACGCCGACGGCTTAATCACAGACGCGCGCGCGGAGCTTAAAAGCTTTTCGGGCAACGTTTCGGTGTTGTCGAAAAGAATGGACGAAATGCTGCTTAATGTAAATTCCGTCGTCGCGCCAAACTCGCCGTTTAGATACCAGCTGGCGCTATTGCTAAAAACGCTAAACGGCTCAATGCACAACATCTCGAACTTCGCCGACTACTTGCAGCGCAACCCAAACTCAATAATTACGGGCAAGGACAAGTCCGGGCGTTAAAAACAATAAAAATTTTTGCAATATGAAAAACTCCTCAAAAAAATTCCTGACGATTATCGCTGCGGCCGTGCTGTCTCTCGCACAATATGGGTGCCTATCCGATTTGCTCGCGCCCACAGCTGATCCCACAGTATTCCATGTAATCTCTCCAGTGCAGATCGAGAAAAAATACGACTGCAAATGCGATGTAAACTTGCAAGCAGCGCAACTGCCGCAATATATGTCGCGCCAACAAATCGTATCCCTCGCGGAAAGCGGAATATTGCTTGTATCTGAGTTTGACAGATGGGCGGAGTTGCCCTCGGACGGCTTTGAAAGGGCGCTTGCTGTCGATATCGAATCTTCGGGGGTCGCGTCGGTATTTATGTATCCGGCCGTATCGCCGGCTGCCGAAAAGGCTTGCTCATTGAGAATATTTGTCTACGAATGTTTGGGAAAAATTGACGGAAAAGTTGTTTTAAAAGGGAAGTGGCAGCTTGACGCACCAAACAACTCAAAAAGCGTCGTCAAAAACTTCTCTTTTGAAACATCTTCAAACGACGGCTACGGCGGCTATGCAAGGGCAATTAACAAACTCATTGCGGAACTCGCCGGGCAAATTTCGGCAGAAATATCTAAATTTTAAAAAATATGAAAACAGGATTATTATTCTCGGGCCAGGGCGCGCAGAGCGTCGGAATGGCAAAATCATTGTATGAGAACTGCGCGGCGGTCCGCGAACTCTTTGAAAGGGCCGACGAGGCTTTGTCTATGAAGCTTTCAAGCTATTGCTTTGAAGGCCCGATGTCGGAACTTACAAAAACAAGCGTATGCCAACCGGCTCTCTTTCTGCACGGTTTTGCGGTTGTCGAAGTTATGCGCCAAAAGGGCATTTTGGGCGAACCGTCAACGGCCTTGGGGCTGTCGCTCGGGGAGCTTACCGCCCACGCTTTCGCGGGAACGTTCAGCTTTGAAACAGGCCTTAAAATTGTGGCGGAACGCGGCAGGCTAATGCAGGAGGCTTGCGACGCCTCAAAAGGCGCAATGGCGAGCTTTATCGGCGGAACGCCTGAGGATGTCGCTTTGTATTGCAAAGAGTTCGACGTAGATATGTCCAACATAAACTGCCCAGGGCAAGTCGTCATTTCCGGTGAGGAATCGAAAGTCGCGGCGGCAGTAGCAGCGGCAAAAGAACGCAAGGCATTTAAGATGGTTGTGCCCCTCAAGGTCGCAGGCGCTTACCACAGCAGGCTAATGGAGCCAGCCCGCAAAAAGTTTGAAGAATTCCTCGCCGACATAGAATTTAAGAGCCCGCGCATACCGGTCTTTACAAACGTCACAGGCGACGCGGTTTTCGACCCGAACGAAATTAAGAAAAATCTCGTAAAGCAAGTCGTCAGCACTGTCAGGTGGGAAGACTGCGTGCGCAACGCGACAAAGCTTGGTATCGAGCAATTCTACGAATGCGGCCCAGGAGGTGTGCTCGCCGGAATGGTTCGCCGCATAGACAAAACTCTCCCGGTTAAATCCCTTGCGGAATACCCGGATTTCCAATAATCGGTGCAAATCGCAAAAAATCCCAACCGGAAATTCCGGCTGGGTTTTTTTTATTTTAGGCACACAATATTTAATGAAAAAAGTCCGCTACTTCGCAAGTATAGCGCGCAATCTGGACTAAGCATGTGCTCGGTTCATCGAGAAAGAAACGAAGTTTTTATTTTAGGGCTATGTATATCTTGAAAAAAAGCTCCGCTAGTAAGCGGAGCTTTTTAAGTATTAGAATGCGGACATAATCGCGCTTTGGAATATGTAGGCTGCAATACCCGCAAAATACCCGATTAGCGCCAATAGGGAAATGTATTTAAGATACCACGAGAATGTTATTTTTTCTATGCCCATAACTACGACTCCGGCGGCGGAACCAATTATCAATATGCTTCCGCCAACTCCGGCGCAATATGCCAAGAGCTGCCAGAACGCGCCGTCTTGCGCGTAATGCGCCAGATACGCGGGCTCGGCAGAGGCCAGAACTTGCGCCTGCGTGGGAATGTCGTACATGCCCATAGCGCCCGCCACAAGCGGAACGTTGTCAACTATCGATGATAACAGCCCGATTATCGTGTTTATTACATATATATTATGGACTTCCTCGTCTAAGAATTTGGAAACTTCCGACAACACTCCGACAGCTTGCAGGGCTGACACTGCCATTAGTATGCCCAGGAAGAACAATATCGTGGAAAGGTCTATCCGCGCAAATACGTCGCCGATTCTATGCTGCTGGGCGCGCGGTATGTCCGTGCGGCGGTCGTAAAGGATTTCCATAAAAATCCAGATGGCTCCGAGTGCGAGCATTACTCCGATAAATGGCGGAAGCCCCGTTATCGCCTTGAAAATCGGTATAAATATTAGGCCCGCAATTCCCAGTATAAATATTGTCGTCCTTTCGGCGGGAGTGATGTACGAGGTCGAGGATTTACCGTGCATTGCAGGCTCTTCTGTATCGCTACCGTCCAGAAAAAATGTTAGTATTACAAGCGGTACAAGCATTGAAACGAGGGAAGGCAAAAAGAGCTGCGTTATTAAGGCTCCGGTTGTGACGTTCTCGTTTATCCACAGCATTATCGTAGTGACGTCTCCGGTGGGTGTCCATGCGCCCCCGCTATTGGCTGCAAGTATTACCATTCCGCAAAATATCCATCTCTCTCTTTTCACGTTTATCAGCTTGCGCAACAGCATTGTTATCAATATCGCCGTGGTGAGATTGTCGAGTATTGCCGACATGAAAAAGGTGAAGAATGAAATTATCCAAAGAAGCTTGCGCTTATTGCGAGTCTTTATCCTATCGGTAATGCAGGTAAACCCGCCGTGGACATCTACAAGCTCAACTATCGTCATCGCCCCGATAAGATAGAAGATTATTTGAACCTGCTCGCCAAGATAATGGATTATCTGGCTCTCGGATATGAATTTTATGCACTGCTTTCCTATCGGCAGCGAAGCGTATTCGGGATTTACAGATAAAAATTGCTTAAAAGCGTCTGAATTTACCCCCATTATAAGCGAGTTCCCCGCGTATATGTACATTACCCATAGTAACATACCAAGAGTGACCGCAACGGCCGCTTTATTTATTTGTATTTTGTGTTCTATCGCTATCAATATGTAGCCGAATATGAACGTTCCTACCATCAATGTGACCATATAAATAATCCCAAATAGTCCTTTATAAGTAAAAGGGACATTCAAATTCGCAACAGGGGGAAGGTCAAGACATAGTTTATTTTTTTTAACCTTCTTTACAAATGCGCTGAAATAAAGACACAAAACAATCGCTCACATTATGCAAAAAATTTAGGCCGCAAACATCGCTTTTTTTTTACGAGCCTGATGCGGTTAGGCGAATTGGCGCGTTAAAAAAATGCTGCAAACATCGCTTTTTTTCGAGCCAGATGCGCAATTTTTTAAAGTCAAATAATCAATATCTTACGTATTATTGCCCCTGGGCATTAGATTGCGCAAAATCACTGTGCTCTTTAATACAATACAAAAAATTTTCCAAATACGATATCGTCTTGTTTATAGGCTATGAGACAAATACGATGCCGCTTTGTTTATAGGCTATGCGACAGCTACATTAAAAAATAAATGCCGATGCAACCGGTAAACTATTTGAAACGTATCGAATCGAGCTATCGTAATCCGAATTCATCGGGGCGATGACAGGAGTCTCGGAGTTTTGCTGCATAGGATACATCTCATTGGAGGAGAAGGAGTAGTCTATACTCGGAAGGGGGGTCTTGGAAACTGCCGATGCTATTGCAGTATTTTCGGGCGTAGAGAAATTCAAGTCGTCGGAAACGGGGAATCCAGGAACAAAAAGAATTGCCGCCAAAGCCGCCGCACCAATTGGCACTATCGCCTTTATGGGAAATTTTAGGCTAAATTCCTTCCTCGGTTCTCGGAGCCTGCACATCATCTTTGATTTAAGGCGCTCGTCAAACTGCGCCCACTCCTCGTCAGTGGGGTGTTCGCACCTTTTGAGCCTTAACAGATCTTCGAGTGTAGGTTTTTTGTCTGGCATATTTAGCTTATATAGTCTTTAAGAAGAACTTGTAGTTGCTGCTTGGCGTAATGCAAGCGGGTCCTTACTGTGGCGGGTGTAGTTCCAGTTATCTCTGCGATTTCCTGGTGGCTCAAACCCTCAATTTCGTAAAGAATTACTACCGTTCTATGTTTTATAGACAAAGATTGAAGCGCTTCGTTCAATTTTTCGCGAATTTCCGACAACACCGCAGCTTTTCTGCCGCCAAAGTTTACGCTCAACTTCTCAACTACTTCCGCTGATGCCATCTCTTCGTCGGAATTTTCAAAGCTGAAAAATCGGCGCATGCGGGAGCGCTTTAAAAAAGTTATGCCCATATTTACGGCAATGCGGTACAGCCACGTGTAGAAGGCGCAAGATCCCCTAAACGACCCTATGCTTGAAAACGCCTTTATGAATGCATCTTGCACTATGTCCATCGCGTCTTCGCGGTTGCCGAGCATATTGTAAACGACTCCAAAAAGCCTCTCGCGGTATTTTAGCGTAAGAGTATCGAACGCAGACATATCCCCGTTTTTCACCCTTTCGACAAGCGCGGCGTCGCTATCCGCATCTTTAGCGGTTTGCACCGTCGTCGCGAGCCTCGCAGGATTGTCGTTTACAAGTTCCATATAATTAACTTCAAGGTATAGTTTGTGCTTTACCTTTTATTATTACAAGCATTTTTAATTTTTATCGGCCGAAATTTTTTTTAATTCATAGGCAAATACGGGAATTTTACCGTATTTTGTTCTCGCTGAAATTTTCGCCCTTGAATTCTCACGCTTTATGGGAATTTCACATAGCCGCTCGCCGTTGGCGGATACGGCGTAGCACTTCCAGCCTTCAAGCGGGGCGTCAAACGATATTTCTGCCGAAGCGTCTCTCGCAAGCAGGGGAAGTTCGCCCATATCCCACAAAATCTCTTTTTTGGGCGAAGCGTACCTCATAGCGGTATTTTTAATATCGCTTAAATGCAGTACAAGTATTCGGGAGCTATTTCTAAGCGGTTTGCCGTCAACTGCCGCGGCTAAAAATGCCCCCCACGACTTTACGGGCTTAAATTTTGCGAATTTTCCGCCGCCCTCCGTCCCCTCCGGGCCGACAAACGCTTCGCTCGCGCTTGTCGATACGCTGAGAGTTTCCTTCTTGCCGTCCATTTTAATTTGTCCAGTTGTGCTCGAATATACCTTTTCGTAGGCATTAACAAGACCCCCGCCCAGTATTCTCGACACTTCCCCAAGCGTCTTGGCGTCGTCGGCGAGCGTGGAAAATGCAGGAACACCAAATTGGCAGTTTTTCCACCTTTCGTCGGCGTACATTACAAATTTCGCTCCTTTGATTTTTATATTTTGAGGGGTGTCGGTTATCACTATTTTGGGGGCGCCTATTAAGCTCATTTTCCTGTACAATCCGCCCAGGTAAGTCAAGAGGCTGTTCTTCATGGGCGATGGGTAATCGAGAAAATCGCGGGAGACTACACACGGGAAAACTGCGTCAGCTTCGCGCACGTCGCCCCTTAATAGAAAAAGGGCGGCGGCTCGCTCGGAAAGGGATATTACGGGATTTGAATCGGTATCGAAATATTTTAGGGTTGTTGGCTTCAAGTCGTGCGGGGCGTGGCGGTAAGTGTATCGGCACAGCATGTCAAGCCCCTGCATCGAGCCGTACGCGCCCATTATAAATGCGCCCTCCGCGGCGGTGTCGTTGTTGACTACGTGATTCCACTCGGTTAGCGTAAGCGGTTTGCCGGCAACTGTCAGCGTACCCTTTGTGACTGAATCCGCGCCGAGTTTGCCGAGGCTCGAATCGTTCCTAACTTTTACGGGCATCTGCCATGACTTAAATATAAAATTAGGATGCCCGTAATATGTATGGGTATCGACGACGTCAAATTCTTCGGAGCCGAGAGACTGCGGAATGGAGCTCATGTGGTTTTCGTCGGTCAGCATTTGCCGTACACCAATCGAGCGGAGAAAGTCTTTCATTTCTTTATAGAATGACGAGTGTAGCTCTTTTAAAAATTTTGCAAAAAGCAGTTTTTCGTTTTCAGGAGTTTCGGAAAGAGCGTTTGCCGACAGCCATTCAGCAAACCTTTTTCTGAAAAGGGGAGCTGTCGAGCCGTTTACGGTAGAGCTGATTGTGTCCTCGTTTACAAGGCTTATCGAAACGAGGGCGGGGTCGTCCTTCCACGCGAGTTTCGTGTATGGGTTTACGTGGTTTAGTAGGTTGGCGGAATATTTTTTAAGATTGTCGCGGGCTTTTTGCGACAGGTAAAAAAGAGACTTTCTCTCGGCGAGAGTGCTTATTTTTAGGTTGTGAAATTCGGGCTCGAGAGTCTTGGGGTCTATTTCGCGCGCCATATATAAGTCGGTCGTGTAATAAACTCCGCGCTTTCTAAGCTCGTTCGCAAAAAAGTCCATCTTGTCCATATGCCTCGGGTTTATTTCCGTTGCGCCATCGGAATTTTTAATCGCAAGCATTTTGTCGTAGAAATGAAAGCGGCATATATTGTATCCGGTTCTCGCGAATGTGTCGGCGACAATCGGGGCTATCTCCTTTTCCGGAAAGTTGGCGTGCATCGTCATATTGTTACCGAAAAATTTTACGGGCACTTCCGGGCGCTTTTCAAATACTATGCTCTCTCCGGACGGCCTCGCAAAGCCGTATTTGCCTGCGGGGGCGTCGAGCAGAAATGAAAAGTCCAATACGCTGCCCTTAGCCACCGAGGGGGAAAATTCAATTGGAAAATAATTTTCGTCCGGAGCTGTAAAATTCCCCTCGCGCAGGTGCTTTGCCAAGTTTGCGTTCGAGGCAGTAGCCGCGTATAAAATCCAGTCGCTTTCGCCCGTATTTTTTAATTTGAGCGATTTGCCTCCGCCGCCGCACTCTATTTTCGACGAATAGAGAGCATGCACTTTTCCGTCGGGTTGCATAGCTCTCCACGCAACGGCTGCCTCCGGAGATTCCGCAAACCTGCCGTCGCAATCTCCCTTTGACAATTTTTGTGCCACACTAGTCCCGTCCGACTTTACAATTTCCGCCTCGGCAAGTGTATCGGAAACATCGGAAGAAAAAGTGCTTAGCAGGTATATGTATTTCGAGTCGGGAGGAAGAGTCAGCTCCAAGGATTCTCCGGGCGCAACTATCTGCGCCTGGGCCGGAGAATCCACAAAATATTTTACTTTGCCGAAGTCCGGCTTTTTAGGCAGCCACTGCAGCGCGGCGGGCTTGGGAGAGGGCAGGGGGATTTTCGCAAAACGGTATTTTTCAAGTTTTACGTCAAACTCTGCGGAACATTTGCCGTTTTCCACAGGCAAGACTATGCGGACGGAAAAAGATTCCATATTCCATGCACGGTTGTCTTGCAGGCTCGCATTCCCGCTTTTTGGGACAATAGTCAATATTCCGTTGTCGGCAAAAAACGAAAAGCTCTTCGCGCCTGCGGCTTCGTATGACGCTTTTTCTTTTTTTATCGGAAGCTTAAACGCTTTGCCGTCTATCTGCAATCCGCCGCCAAACGACAGCCCTATCGGGGAACTTGCGGAAAATGCTACTTGGCGCGCCTTGAATTCGGGCGGCAGGGCTATTTCATACTTCAAATTATAGCGGCTGCCGCTTGCGTCAGACTTCAAAAGCTCCAATTTTTGAGAAACTTCCGCGCGGCTTTTTTTGCCGGGAAGTAGCAATTTCCCGCGCACTTGGTAAATGTCCTGTTCAAATGCGGGCGAGCCGTCTGAATGTCTTATGTCCCCCCAAGCTATCGAAGAACTATTCCATGAGTCGTCAAATATTGAAAGATTTAAAGAGACCTCTCCGGGAGTCCCGTTGCCGGCAATTATCGCGCCGCCTTCAATGCTGAAATCTTTAAATGCCTTCCCGTAAGCTAAACACGCCGCCAATACCGCAGCCACAAAAATAGACAATTTCTTCATATGTATAAAAATTTGAAATTTACCTTTATTTTTATAACAATATTAATTTATGCGTGTCAATAATAGAGGCTTTTTTTGCCTAAGCTCCAAAGCTTTTAGCAATAATATATTGACAATAACTGCACTCTCAAAAAAATTTCCTGCAATTTTATACAATTAAAACCATTCAATAATTATGAAACTAATACAAATCGCGGCAATATCGGCGGCTGTCTCAATCCTGACTTTCGGGTGCCAGAAGAAAATAGAAAAGAAAGTCTCCTATCCGCCGACCCCCGCAACTCTCGCAAAGGCCGAGGGCAAAAACGTCCGCAAATACATTGATACCCTCGGAACTATTTCGTCGCTGCACAGCGTAAATGTCGTCCCGCAGGTTTCCGGGCAAATCGTAAAAATCAATTTTAAGCAAGGCCAGCACGTAAACGCGGGCGACGTCCTCGCGGAAATAGACTCCCGCCCGTACGAGGCGGCGGTCTTGCAGGCGCAGGGTAGCCTAAGGCAGGCGGAGGCCCAGCTGAAAATCGACTCGCTCGATGTTGAGCGCAACAAAAAGCTCGCAAAAGACAACTATATCGACAAGCAGACTTTCGATACCCTCGTCGCAAAAGTCGAGGTTGACAAGGGCATTGTGGAAACATGCAAAGCGGCCCTCATGACCGCACAGATAAATCTCGACTGGTGCAAGATAAAATCGCCGATATCGGGAAAGGTTGGGCTTTACAACATAAATTCGGGCAATGTTGTCGCGGCCGGCTCTTCGATAATCACGACAATCGAGCAGGTTGACAATCTGTACGTCGATTTTGTCGTCCCCTCCCAAAGCCTCTACGACGTTAAGCGCTTTATGGAATCAAACGGCGGCAAGACGCACGTTGATGTCTCTTACATAGAAAACAACCTCGGGAATAGAAAGACTGTCGCGGAGGTTGATATTATCCTGAACAAAATTAGATACGAATCGGGAACTGCCATACTGCGCGGTAAGCTCGACAACAAAGACGGACTATTTTGGCCAAACCAACCCGTAAAAGTCCGCGTAAATCTCGAAGAGCAAAAAGACGCGGTTCTGATTCCCAACATTTGCATTCAAATTGGGCCGAAAAGCCACTTTGTGTATGTGGCAACTCCATATAAGGATGGCGTCTATATCATAAAGCAGACCGATGTAGAAGAAGGGCAGCTGTTCGACAACGATATGCGCGCAGTCACCGGCGTAAAAGCCGGGGAATTTGTAGTCAAAAATACGAGCAACCTAAGGCTGCAGGCAGGCCCCTTCGTATATGCCGCAACTCCGCAGGGGCTTATTATCGGAGCGGACTCCAAACCGATTATAGATCCCGCAAAAATGCGCGAATTTATGGTAAACGCGACCAAAGTCGCGGATGAGTTGCGCGCAAAATTTATGAAGCAGGCCGCCGAGGCCGCCGCAAAAAAACAGGCGCCTATCGAGGCGCTCAAAGCGGCCGAAAAAGCGGCATCAGGCGTAAAATAACAACCCTTTAAAAGCAAATAAAATGTCTTCCGATTTGAAAAACACGCCTCCCGCGCTGAAAGAGGACCACTCGAAGCGCCTCGAAGGGAAGGGGTCTATTTCCGACATATTTATAAACAGGCCGGTGATGACCGTATTGCTGTCGCTCGCGGCAATGTTCTTCGGGATTTTTGGCTACATGCAAATGCCTGTAAACGACTTGCCGGGCGTTGACTATCCCGTAATCCAAGTGACGGTGAGCTATCCGGGCGCCGACCCGAGCATTATGGCGGCTAACGTAGCCTCGCCGCTCGAGCAGCAGTTTATGCAAATACCGGGCATCGAAATGATAACAAGCCGCAACAGCTTCGGCTCGAGCTCGATTGTCCTGCAATTCTCGCTGAGTAAAAATATTTCGGCCGCCGCCACGGACGTCCAGAGCGCAATCCAGCGCGCTATGGGCAACCTGCCTGCCGACCTCCCGTCTCCCCCATCCTTTACCCAAGACAACCCAAACGACCTGCCCATTTACATCCTCGCCGTAACGAGCGATGCTATGCCGGAAAGAAATCTTTACGACTACGCCTTCTCGGAAATCGCCCAGCGCATACGCATGATTTCCGGCGTGTCCAACGTGGATATTTACGCCGCGCCGCGCTCTGTGCGCATAGAGGTTGACTTAGACAAACTCTACAATCTCGGCTATACTGCAACTGATTTAAAAAATGCACTCGCGGTTTCGACTAATATGACAGGTGTCGGCAATATCGACGGCCCGACAACCCAATTCGTGCTGCTGCCCGACACCCAGCTCTCCACTGCGAGCGATTACGACAACATCGTAGTAGGCTTCAAAAACGGTTCCCCAATATTTTTTAGGGATATCGCCAAGGCAATCGACGCCCTCCAATACGACACTCTCAACATATCGTTCTCCCTCGGAAATAAAAAACCGGAAGGCAGGCCTAAATCTTCCATCGTAATGGGCGTCAGAAAGCGCGCCGACGGCAACGCCATAACGACTGTCGCCGACATAAAAAACCTCGTCGAGGAATTTAAAACAATCCTGCCGTCGAGCGTTGTAGTGTCGGAGTTCTACGACCGCTCGACTCTCATTATAGACAATATCGACGACGTTAAGGAAACGCTGATAATAGCATTCCTGCTCGTTGTATTTGTAATATTTATGTTCCTCGGCAGAATCCGCGACACAATGATTCCGACGGTGGCGCTGCCATTCTCGATTCTCCTAACTTTCATATTCATGTACGCCTTCGGTTTCTCCGTGAACAACCTATCTCTCATGGGGCTTACGATGGCGATTGGATTCCTCGTTGACGACGCTATCGTGTTCCTAGAAAATACGGTGCGAAGAATGGAGGATTTTGGAGAATCTCCGGCGGTGGCAACTTTTAAGTCGGCGCGCGAGATTTCTTTTACAATCCTTAGTATGACGCTGTCGCTCGCCGCGGTGTTTATACCGCTAGTGTTCATGAGCGGCATAACGGGCAGGGTATTCATGGAGTTCTCTGTGACTATCATAACAGCGGTTCTAATGTCCGGCTTTGTAAGCTTGTCGCTAACTCCTATGATGTGCGCGCGCGTCTTGAAACCGCGTACCTCCGACCCGGCCGATAAGACGATAATCGAAAGAATGTCGCATAAAATTGAGGCGTCTTTTCTCGCCTTCTATTCCCCTACGCTCAAATGGATGCTCCGCCAGAATTTTCTCACTCTCGTAATAGTGGCGCTCTGCGGCTGGGGTGTATGGTTCTTCTTCGGGGCTCTCCCGCAAATCCTTTTCCCAGTGGGCGACAGCGGCTTTATGCAGGGCGTTTTTATATCCGACACTAAGACTTCATCGCGCGAAATAGGCTCACTTCAAAAGCAAATCGAGGAAATTTTTTACCGCACTCCAGAAATCAAGAATTTTGTGCTCGTATCGGGCGTTTCTTCATTCGTAAACCAAAATATGGGATTCGGCTTTGTGACCCTTGTGCCGCGCGACAAGCGCAGGCCAATTGACGTCGTCGCCGCGGATATAAACGCGCAAATTTCAATGATCCCGGGGCTGATTGCAAACTTCCAGCCCCAGCCAACCTTGGAAATCTCAACCGGCGCCACCAGCACAACCCAGGGCAAATATTCCTTCGCGCTTACTTCCATGGACCAAAATTTGCTTTACAGCGCCGCACAAACGCTCATTCCCAAGCTGTCGGCTCGCAGGGGAGACATGTTTTCGAGCATTCAGACAGACATGTACCTCGACAATCCGCAAATTGTCCTAAAACCGTTTAGGGAAAAAGCCGCAATGCTCGGGCTCTCGCCCAACAACTACTCCAACGTCTTTAAAGACGCCTATGCAAAGCTCTTTTACTACCTTATAAAAACTCCGTTCCAGCAATATTGGAGCATTATGGAGGCTTCCCAAGACTACCGCTCTTTTGAAAGCAACCTTTCGAGCCTCAACTTCCAGGCAGACGCTGTGCTGACAGGCGGATACCCCGTGCAAACCCTAACAGGGGGCGGCTCGGAGCCAAACCCGCCGTTTAACCTCTCGAGCCTGATTCCGTTCAGGTCTATCTCTGACACGGACACGATTCTCGCTCCGGTGACTGTCAACCACATCGACAACTTCCCGTCCGTAACTATATACTTCGACCTTCAACCCGGAGTTGCCATCGGAGACGCCGTAAAGTGGGTTTCGGAGGTTGCCGCCCAGACTCTCCCGCAGGGAGTCTCGGGCCAGTTTATTGGCGAAGCTGTCACCTTCAAGGAGACTATGATGAGCCTCGTGTACCTCATTGGCGTTGCGGTTTTCGTCATGTACGTAATCCTCGGCATACTTTACGAAAGCTATATACACCCGATAACGGTGCTTTCGTCGCTGCCTATTGCAGTCGTCGGAGGTCTCGGCAGCTTGTGGTTGCTCGATATGGAGCTCTCGATTTACGCTATGATTGGCCTCTTTATGCTTATGGGCATTGTTAAGAAAAACGGAATTATGATGATTGACTTCGCAATCATGCGCGAACAGTCCGGCATGACGCCCCGCGACGCCATTCACGAAGCCTGCATGGAGAGATTCAGGCCGATTATAATGACTACTTTCGCGGCCCTCATGGGAATGCTGCCAATCGCGCTCGGCTGGGGCAAGGCCGACTCCGAAAGCAGAATCCCGCTCGGTGTGGTTGTCGTAGGCGGGCTCATTTTCTCGCAGGTCGTCACTCTTTACATAACTCCCGTCATTTACCTGTGGCTCGACGCTTTCCAGAGAAATGTTTTAGATAAAATACCTTTCTTCGCGCGCGGAGAAATTGGAAAAGAATAAAGGTCTGCCGATGAAAGAAAAACTCCAATTCTCAACGGTAATTCTCGCGGCGTCGCTGCTCGGCGGCTGCGTAAATGTAGATTCCGAAGTCTCGGAAACCCCGTCAGTTTACTGGAAGGCTCCGCAAGACTCCCTCCCCAAACGGGTGATACAGCCCGAAGATATTAAAACGGACAAAATCATATCTCCGGAATCAAAACAAGCCGGACAACCCTCCGCAGAGAAGCCGAAAAAAGAGACGGTCGCAAGCGGCAATACTCTTACGCCGGCAGAAAAAATGCAGGCGGGCAAGCCACTGTTACTCGACGACCTCATCGACATTGCCCTCGAAAACAATACCCAGACTCGCATTTACTGGTTCCAGGCGAAAAGCTATGCGGCGCAGAAAGGTTCGGCAATGGCGGCTTATTACCCGCAGGTGTCCGTCGGCGCGCAGGTTTACCGCAGCAAAGTAAGGCCAAGCCTCGGCTACGGCGGCTTTTCTATCCCGATTGGCTCTTATTACGAAACGGGATTCGGCCCAAGCGCAGAAATAAATTGGCTTCTATTCGACTTCGGCAAGCGCGAAGCCCAGGTTGAGTCCGCGCAAAATGCTCTGCTTGCCGCAAATTTCGACTACAACCAGTCTATCCAAGACGTAGTCCTCAATGTGGCGCTTGCGTACTACCAATTCTACGCAGCGTGCGGCAGTGTAGAAAGCGCAAGGCTTAGCCTCGAAGAAGCCCGCATTGCCTACGAATCCGCAAAGGCGCGATTCGACCAAAGTGTGGGCAACAAACAAGATATGCTAAATGCCCTCGCAAACGCCAAGAACGCCGAATACCTCTTGGAGGAGGCGCGTTCTTCGGTGGAGACTGCGCGCGCAAATATCGCCCAAGTATTGGGCGTAAGGGTCGGCCCCAATTTTGTCGTTTCGGAAACGGCCGTGGTGCCTACAAGCCCGGAAACCTCCAAAAAAATAGACGAACTCGTGGTAAAGGCCATGCGCTCGCGGCAAACACTGCTTGCTTCATATGCAAAACTTGCAAAATCAGCAAGCGACGTTAAAGTAGCCGAGCGCAACTTCCTCCCGCAAATAGGCGCTTTCGGACAATTCTCATACACCGACTATTCCCAGGATTCGCGCGGGCATCAAGACACATATACGGGCGGGTTCAGCCTCTCTTGGAGCATTTTTGAGGGTTTTGCGAGAAAGTATGCGCTAATTAACGCAAAAGTCGCCGAGAGAGCCCAGGCTCAGTCCTTAAAGGCGGCTGAAATCCAAATAATTTCAGACATATGGAACTACTACCACAAATATACGAGTTCCGTAAAGCAGGTGGCGAGCGCAACATCGGCTGTAGAGGCGAGTATGGAGGCTTTCATTGCAACTAAAACCGCCTATGAAAACGGGGTGAGCAATATTACGGAATTTCTGAACGCGCAAAGCAGGCTCGCGACGGCCCGCCAGCAAAAAGTTTCGGCGGAGGCCTCGCTTTCAATGTCTATTGCGCAGCTTGCCCACGCGACGGGCGCCCTCTCAGCAAACACCCAGGCGGACAATGCGGAAAATCTGCCTTCAATACCTGAATGATTTTTATCCGGTTATCGCAGTGCGCAACACTCAAAGCTCGCTCGAAAAAACGCCCTTTATTTCCGGGCGTTTTTTTTATTTCTTGCCTGATATTCTCTTTGGCATATGATTAAGCCTTATGCAAAAAATAATCTCCATTGCGGCTATTGCCGCCGTTGCGTTTTCGGCAACGTTCGTTTTCTTTGTAAAATCTCCGCATGCAGATTCTGAAACCGCTACAACCGAACTTGAGGGGCGCCTAAAAACCGCAATCCCATACGAAATGGACGGCTGGACTTCAAAAGACTCCGGATTGGGCGATACTGAGGAAGTTCAGCGCGCGGCGGAAAAAGTTTTAAATGTCACGGACTATGTGAACCGCACATATTCAAAGAACGGAACCGATTTCACTGTCTATATCGCATACTGGAAGCCGGATACCATGGAAATACACCGCGCATCTTCCCACTCTCCCGACCGCTGCTGGGTCGCAAACGGATGGAAGAATATTGATTCCGAAAAAAAGGAATTCAAATCTCTCGATATTGGCGACGAAAAACTTCTCGGGGGATTCTCTCGCGCATACACGCTGCCGACAGAAATGGGGATTGTTAAAAGGTATGTTTGGTATTGGCATATTGTTGACGGAACTCCTTATGGCTATGGAAAGTCAGACAATTTTACGCCTACTTTATCAAATTGGCTAAAAGGAGTATTTTCTGCGGCTATCAAAGGTATGCCGGAACAGTATTTTGTAAGGGTTGATTCGTCGGTGCCGCTCGAAAACTTGAAGTCGGATCCCGGCTTCATAAAAGTTATGAAAGCTCTTGGAAAACTAACCCTCGAAGAAAAAAACAAAAATTAATTTGCGAAAATTATGCAAAAAATTCCTTTCTTTGCGCGCGTAGATGCCGCGGTAGTAGCGGTTATGGCTTTGATGTTGACATGCGTCCTTTGGGATACGTGGTCGACGCGCCTCGATTACGCCTTCGGCTACCTTATGCCGGTTTTTATGCTTTATGTGATTTGGGACAGGCTACCTAAAATAGAGAAATATTTTCTCGGCAAACCTTCTCAGAATAAGGGCGGGCTGCTCGTCGCAGGCACAACTTTCCTATTCGGAGGAATGGCTGTTTGCGGGTTTGCGGGTTTTATGCTTTTTTCCGTCGTTTACTCAATCGCGCGCGGAACTACGGTGCCGTTGTTTGGCATGTCGTTTTGCTTCGCATTCGCGTTTTATGGATTGGCGTATTTTGCGGGGGCAAAAAATCTCGAAGGGCTCGATATGTCCTTCTCCGATAGATTTAAATTCGCAAACTTCTTCGTATTCCCGGCATTTGCGTGGATGATTGCTTCCCCGCTTTTTAATTCTTGGGAAACCCTCATAAGCGGCTATCTGCTCTCAAAAGTTGCCGTGATCGTAACTGCGGTTATGGACTTTTTCGGATACCTCGTGGAACTTCGCGGAAATTCGATACATTTTCCCGACGGGGCAGTTGGGGTAGCCGACGCATGTAGCGGGATTCGCAGCCTTACTGCGTGCCTCTTCTCCGGATCTTTCCTCGCGGCGATATTCCTCGACAAGCTTTGGAAAAAAGTGGCGCTCGTTGGAATGTCTATGGTCTTTGCCTTTATAAACAATATAATACGCGCGCTCTTCCTTTCACTTTGGGCGTATGAATATGGGTCGGACTCCATTTCGGGGTTTGTCCACGACGCCGCTGGATATGCCGTCCTCGGGCTTACAATTTTATGCCTGTTTATATTGCTTCCGCTATTTACTCTAAATCCCGTGCCGAAAGAATACCGCGACACTGATGAGTCGGACTCTGAATCTGAAAACGGCGAGGGCGGGGAATCCAAATAACATCCCTCAAACCCTCTGCAATTAAAAATCCCTCAGCCATAAAAAAACGCCGTTAAAAAACGGCGTTTTTTTCGTTAACCCCCAGGCTATATCATGAATTCCTTGTTGTATTCGTATAGCGACGAAAGGTATTTGTTCGCGGATTCGCGCCTCGGGAAGGCCATCTTTTCGGCATCGTATATGAGCTTGCCCTTCTCAAATATCGGAACTAGCATAAGCAATGACAATTCCGTAAACTCAGAGGCGTAGTCAAAGTTTGCCGGGGGCTGCTTGTTGTCGAAGCATGCCTTTACCCATTCGGCCTGCGGATTCCACGGATATTTTGAACGGGGCACGGAAGGGGCGGGCAGTGCGCCGGAACGCTTCATCTCCACCATTCTTTCGCGCGGGAATATTATTGGGTTGCCGCCGTATTCGGTTGTGAAAACTGTTTCTTTCGTCCCGACTATCAGTGTGCCGTTTGAGGTTTTGGGATCGTCGATAAAGCTCTGGTCAACTCTCTTTACGTTCTTGGGCTTGCGGCCACCGTCGTACCAATTCAGCATTATCTTGCCCTTGACGCCGCGCGGATTGCGGAATTCCAAGTGGGCGGTCGTCTGCTTCGGCCATGAAATATCGGTATACTCAGTAGCTTCGCCGCTGATTCTATATGGCAGTCCCAGTTCAAACGCCGAATACGAGGCGTCGAGTATATGGCATGCCATGTCTCCGCCGGCGCCTGTTCCGTAATCGCGGTATCCGCGCCAGTTAAAATGGGTGGAGCGCGGCGAATACGGGGCTTGCGGTGCTACGCCAAGCCATAATTTGTAGTCCAAAGACGCTGGAACTGCCTCTTCCGGCGGGCGCTTTGAAAATCCCTGCGGCCAGACGGGGCGGTTTGTCCAGCAATGTATTTCCTCTATTTTGCCGAGTATGCCTGCGTCGTACCATTCTTTTATTACGCGCCACCCGTCGTTTGTGTGGCCCTGGTTGCCCATCTGGGTGATAAGGCCGCTCTTTGCTGCTATTTCCCTGAGTTTGCGCGCCTCCCATACTGTGCGGACGAGGGGCTTTTGGCAGAATACGTGCTTGCCGGCTTTGAGCGCCCATGCGGCTATCGGAAAGTGCATGTGGTCGGGGGTGGAGATTGCAACGCCGTCGATTTCCTTGTCCATCTTGTCGAGCATGCGGCGGAAATCCCTAAATTTTGGCGCGTTGGGATATTCTTTTGCTCCTCCCGCAATTCTTGTGTCGTCAACGTCGCACAGCGCGCTAATTCTCGCCTCCGGGCATTTTTTTAGCGTGCTTATTGTAAGCGAACCTATGCCCCCGACTCCTATGAGGGCTATGTTCATTTTGCCGTTTATGCTCGTCTTTTCTGCTTTTGCCATCGACGGCAGAAACATTGCGCCACCCATAAGGGCAGAGTTGAGAATAAATTGTCTCCTTGAAATTTTTACCTTCTTCATATTTAAAATTTTTTATTCTTTTTAGTGATAAGTCAAACGAATTTACAGTTTTTGCACAGGCAAAATATCTCCTTTGACGACACTTATCTTAGTAGATTCATTGCACCTTATTTTCAAAGCTGAATAATATGGAAGCCAACCCACACTTATCATTGCGGATACATTGCGCCCAATCTTAGGCAAAAGAATCCGCTTAGCAAATCAGATCCTCAAAATCCTTAAAATCTGCCTTAAATCCGCCCGGCAAACCTTTGCATATAACACCGACTGCGTCGTGCGAATGCAGGCTTTCAAGGTGTATGCATGCAATCTCAAAATCCTTTATGCGCTTGTCGGAGTTAAATCCGGCGTAAAGCAGGCGGGCGGCGTCTTCGATAAATTTTACATACGCGCCGTTTAGCTCCGCAAACGCCTGTTCGTCCTCTCGCCTGACCATTACCTGGGTTTCCGTATGCAGAGATTCTAAGCATATTGCGTGCATATCCTCTATTGAAACGTGCGCCGAGGGCTCTATCTCCGCCGATATGCGCGCCTTGCTCCTTTGCGAGTGCGGAACGCAATACACGTTGCGGGTGCGCCGCGCGTGCTCGCTAAGCTCCGAAGAGCAGGGGCATGCCGACGAATATACAAAGTCAAACACTATAAATTTCCTAAAAATATCCAGATCGTCCATCGTGCCTTCGTAGGAGCATTTGTAGTATTGCCATGCTTTTAGATTGCTCCTAAGACTCGTCTGCAATATCGGGTAGTTGAAATCGATTTTTATCCTCGCGCGCGATGTCTTTAACTGCTCTTTCATCTTGACGAGAATTTCTTCGAGAAGATCCGGCGTGAAAACCCTGTCCGTAAAAAGGTAAAACACCCTCATTATACGCGACATATTTATACCTTTTGAATCGGCTGCAAGCGACACTGTCGCCGTCACCGAAGCCTCGGCTTCGCGGATTCCGCAGTCTTTTGTCAGAAATTTTAGCGGCAACTTAAAATTGTGCATTCCCACCTGCATAATCGGCACATTTGCGCCGCTTATCGTGTTCTTGTCGGCGTTTTGCACGTCGGGGAGGCTTGACAGGTAGTCTTCGCGGACTTGAAAATTCTTTTCGTAACGGTGCACCGGAGAATTCTGGGCACCGACTGTCTCAGCCCCATTTTGAAATTGCGTCTGTTCTTTTGCGTCTTTCATCATTTATATAAAGCCTGTAATAATCGACTTTTTCCTTCGCGCGCGCAAGCTTTTTAAGATAATTTTCCCTCCGACGCCTTTGTCGCAATCGCCCTTATTGAAATCCATACAAGCCCACCGGATATTGCGGCAAATACAAGCCCGGGCATCGGAATTCCCACGGCCGCCATCAACCCCAAATCTATTATGCACGGGGGCGTTATCGCAATCAGCGCTATTTTTACGCACTTTAAATATCCGAGGCTCGGAAGCACCGCAATCGCGAGAGTCTTTCCCGCAAGCCCCATCGCGAGGCAATACGTCAAGTTCATCGCGCCGCTTACCACAAAAAATACGCACGGCAATATGATGTAAAGCATCGCGTTTTTCGTTGGAAATATTTCCGACAGCTTTATTGATTGCCCGCCCTGCAACAGAGTATCAAGCGGCACTGCCTGCTCAATATTGCCGCCGTAAAATGAAAATCTGTCTTTCTCGACCGAAAACACCAATCCCTTAACCTGGGCGGCATCGAGCCTTCCGGGGGTCGCTATTGCGAGCAGCTTGCCGCTTTTGGACTTAAATTCAACGGGCTTGCCATCTGGCGTTTTAACGCCGTCTGTCGATATCTCTACGCTCCCCATGCGCTCCGCGTTTACGCCGATAAATCCGTCGTAAAATTCCGACACGGATTTTACGGACATTGCAGTTGTCGCTGCCGCGCATATTGCCGTCAGCGCAAAAAAATACGCTACCGCCTTCCACTTCCATTCAAACGCGGCCCGCTCATAGGCTTCGGGCGGCGCGAACGATTTTATCATCGCCTTAAAAATCTCCATGCTAAATCTTTTGTTTCTGCATTATTGCTTCAAAGCTTTCGGGCAGCTTCGCCGCCGCCGAAAACACAACTTTTTTCCCGGAAATTTCCGCTTCAAGCTCGGTGCAGGCGCAATGCAAAAAAAGCCTGTTTATTTTTGACATCGAGCGGATTTTCTTGTTTGCGGCAAAATTTCCGTAGGTTGCGTCCCCGAGTATCGGCATTCCGTGCTTTGCGCATTGTACGCGGAGCTGATGGGTAATGCCCGTCAGCGGCTCGAGCCTCACGAGACACACTCCGTAATTATTTTTATCGAATCCCTCGACAAAAAATTTAGTCTCGGCCTTCTTTATCGACGAGTCTGCCACCCTCACGAAAGAGTTGCGCACGTATCCGACAAGTTTGCGCTCGTAAAGAGTGTCGCGCCAAGTGCCCGCCCGCACAGGAGCGCGGCACACGCACAAGGCGACATATTTTTTTGATACCTTGCGCTCTAAAAACGCCCTTTTTGCCGCCGACGCAGCCTCCTGATTTGACGCGGCGAGAACTATTCCCGAAGTTGGCGAATCGAGCCGGTTTATGAGCCAAAGCCTATTCGCTTCTCCGTCCGCGCCTTCCCACGAATAATATTCGCCCTTGAAATTGTACGGCGCCCTCACCATTGGCGCCGACTTCCCCCCGTCGGGGTTCGGGTGCGTTGCTTTCCCAGCCTTTTTGGATATCGCTATCAGCCCGCTTTCGTCGCACGATGCTATCTCGCAACCGTCGCCAAGCGGTATGGTTTTTGCAAAAATTTCAACGTCGTTCATCGGTAATGAAAGGTTATTCGCACGTCCTGGTTGCTGTCGCCCAATACTGAAATCATTTCGCGGGTCCATTCGCCGTAGGGGGCGGTCGTCAAAATCGACTGCTCGCACAATCCGCGCCCGGTATTTGTCGAGTTTGAGTACAGCACAGATATTGAAACGAGATTCCCACTCTTGTCGAGAGAGTATTCTATGACGACCATCGTATTTACCGCCGTGTTCAAATCGTATTGGGACCCGAGCAGATTCCACTGCCTTGAAATCGCCTCTATCATTCTCTGTTGGTAGGCGCCGAATTCGCTGAAGCGCGAGTCCACCGCAATAGTCCCCTGGTTGCTTGCCCGCGACCTATTGTCGGCTAGGGGCCCCGCAGGAATCCTCATGCTAAGGTATGGGCGCGGCTTGGGGGCGGGCAGGGACTCGTCGGTAGGCGGGGTGTCCGGCGCAGGCTGGGGTTGTTCTTGCGCCGGGATTCTCGACCCATTTTCGGCTGCCTCCGCGCCGCCGTCTGGCTTTCCGCCGCCGTCTGCCGCGGATTTTTTAGGAGGCGCGGACGAGGTGTTTATTGTTTGCTCCCCGCCGCCGGAGGGGGCAAATTTTTCGTCTGCAAGGCTTGTATCGTTCGGTTTGTCGGTTGGCAGGGCATTTTTTTCGCCTGAGGTTTCCGACTTTGGTAGGCCGTCTTTCTCGCCCTCCGCGCCGATTTTTGTCCCTTCCGACTGCGACGACTTTTCGGCGGAATCCGCGCCGAATTCCCCCTCGGTGGTTGAAACAGCCGGAATCGGCTTGGGGAACTCGGATACGCGGGCGGGCTGTTCGAGGGGTCTCTGGAGAGTTTGAAAGGGTTGTTGCGGATTGAGTATGTCTTCCGGAGAGCTCGTGCCTTCGACAATCTTTTTCCCGTCCTTTATCTCGCCTTCGACATACGGCATTTTCGACTTTGACGAAGGGTCGGGAATGATGTCGGAGGCGCGTTGGTCGGTAAAAGAATCTGGCGCGTCGGGGGAGTCCGGCTTTTCAGTGTTGGCGAATGGATTCGCCTCGACAAATTCGGGAGGGCGCTTCGATATTTCAGGCGGCAGAATTTCAAGCTTCAATTCATCGCCTCCGCGCGTTGCAGTTTCGTATTCGGCAAATCGGTCGGGCGCTGCAAAGTAAACGAGCGCGTGCAGGAGCAGGGCGGCGGCTATCCCCGAAAGCGCGGCAATTTTGTCTTCCGCCCTGCCGCTTTCGTATATGTCAACTTCTCTCGTATTGCCGGCCATTTATTTATGCCATTAAAACTCTTTGAGCATTTTTTTTACAAGTCCGCACGGAAGCCCCATGACATTGTCAAAATTCCCGTCTATTGCCTCTATTATCATATAGCCGCATTCCTGCGCCGCATAGGCCCCGGCTTTGTCGAGAACATTTACGCTTTTTAAGTATTTTTCTATATCTTCCGCCGAAAGCTTTTTAAATTTAACCCTCGATTCCTCGGCGCATACCAAGACTTTTTCGCCGCCCTCCGCCGCGAGCGTTACTCCCGTAAAGACCGAGTGAGTCTTGCCCGAAAGTTCGGCGAGCATTCTTTTGGCGTCGTCAATCCCCGCGGGCTTGCCGTAGATTTTCCCTCCGAGGGCCACTATTGTGTCTGCGCCTAAAACTGTCGCTTCGGGGAATCTGGCGGAGACTTCGCGCGCCTTCGCGAGCGCGTTCCTACGGACAATCCCCTCGGGAGAGTCAGACGAAGAATTATCCTCATCTGCCTTTGAAATCTCCACCGTAAACGGTATGCCAGCGCGCGCGAGCAGTTCGCTCCTCCGCGGCGAGGCCGAAGCGAGAATTATCTTGTTGTAAATTTTTCCGCCAATAATAGACATTGGAGAAATGATAATGAAAATCGCCGCACAAAAGGCAAAAGAAAAAAAAATTTTAGAAGCCCGCGAGCTCACATTTGAGGCGGGAAGAAAAATACTCGACTCCATAGACTGGACCGTCTACAAGGGGCAGCGCTGGGTTTTGCTCGGCGCAAACGGCGCCGGAAAGACCTCCTTGCTTTCCACAATTTGCGCCTACAACACACCTTCATCGGGCGATATGTGGGTTGACGGGAAAAAATACTCGACTTGCAACTGGCAGAAAATGCGCGAAAAAATTGCGCTCGTGGGAAGCCAGGTCAAGCGGAGGATTAACCCCGACGAAAAAGTCCTCGAAGTAGTCGTAAGCGGCAAATTCGCGCAAATAAACTACTGGGGAAAAATCACGCGCCCGCTGATATTCGAGGCATACAAGAAAATGAAGGAGCTCGGGATAGGGAATCTCGTCGATGACCGCTGGGAGTACATATCGCAGGGCGAGCGGCAAAAAGCGCTCATTGCCCGCGCGCTAATGCTGAAGCCATCGGTTGTATTTCTCGACGAGCCGTGCACGGGCTTGGACCCGGTTGCGCGCGCTAAATTTGTGGAATTTTTAGACTCTCTTGCCGCCTCCCCAAAAATACCGGCTATCGTAATGGCTACCCACTATGTCGAGGAAATACCTCCGTCGTTTTCGCACGCTATAATTATAAAAGGCGGAAAGGTTCTTGTGTCGGGAGAAATCTCAAAGGTGCTTACGTCGAAAAATCTGAGCGAGGCCTATGGAGCCGAATGCGCTCTTTCAAGGAGCAACGGAAGATACGAACTGCGCATAAAATCTCTGCACTAACCATCACAACCCATCAATGTCCAATACAAAAAATATGCAGAAGTACTCCATTTTTTGCGCTGTTCTGTTATCTGTGCAGCTATTTGCGCAGGCCGCACAGTTTCCCGGCCTCCCAAACAGGTTTTCCGAGGAAAATTTTAAGTTTGAAAAATTCGAGGACAATGCAAGCCCATACGCTGGGACGCTGCCGCCGGCCCCGTCGGGGTGCGCAGATTTTGAAGTTGAACAGCCGGTTTTTCCGGAAAATTTTACGATAGTCAATGCCGCAGACTTCGGCTTCTCCGAGGAAAACCAAGATTGCGCTGCCGCATTAAACGCCGCCATAGAGCACTGCAAAAAAATCGGAGCTTCAAAGCTTGAATTGCCGCAGGGCGTATTCAAATGCTTTGGCGCCGACGGAGTATTGCTCGATTCCCTCGAAAACTTTGTTTTAGACGGGAAGGGGGCTACCCTAATTTTTAGGAAAACCAAGGGCAACCCAAACTTCTCCATAACCAATTCCAAAAGGATAAAAATCTGCAACCTCAAAATGGATTGGGACTGGGAATCCGATCCGCTCGGGGCGTTTGTAAAAGTCGCGGGGAAGCATGTCGATAGAAATTCCGACAGCTACATCGACGTAGAATTTGTAGGGTACGAAAAATATCCGCTCTACGGCAAGCCCATGCCCATAAAAGTTTTGTACCTTATGGACGAAAAATGCGAGGGAGTGTCCAACGAGCGCGGAGTTGCGTACTTCGGCACAGGCGACGGGCATTATGGGACTAAAAACGAATGGCTCTCTCCGAATAAAGCGCGAATTTATCCGGGGGTTGCACCTGTCGGTCTTCCGAGGCCGGAGGATTACCCAAACGAATATTCAAAAAGTAAAAACTTTTGGATATCAAGCCGCGCAATGGTCGGAAGAACTTACAGAATTATGCACCATTATTACGGCAAAAACGCCTTTTCCATGCGCGACAGCAAACATCTTACCTTTGAAAATATCGACGTCTATTCATGCCGCGGTATGGGGTTTATCGTTTCTTACGGAACGGAATACTGGCAGGCTTTAAACGTGGCTTTTGTACCTAAAAAAGGCTCCAACCGCCCGTGCTCGACTACTGCGGACGTCGTGCACTGCACGTCAAACGGCGGCTTCTGCAAATTTGTGAATTTCCGCGCTTCGTTAAACCAGGACGATATTTTCAATTTCCACGATAAAGCTGCCGTCGGCAAAAAAATCTCCACCGATAAAATCGCCCTTGTAAATATGGGCGGCGCGCGCTATATAAACGCGTGCGAGGGCGATGAAATGGAATTCTTCCTGCCGGACTATTCCCCTCTAAACTTTAAGGCAAAAGTTGTTTTAGTAGCCGCAAATACATTAAAATTTGATTCCGCGCTGCCGAACTTCGACAATTTTGTACTGCAAAAAAAATCGCATCGCACCCAAAACATTTTGCTAAAAAATTGCCTCTTTAAAAACTACGTCGGCAGGGGAATCGTGCAAACAAGCAATGTCACCATTGAAAATTGCACGTTTGAAAACGGCATAAACTCTCCGCTGAGATTTCAGCGCGCTTACTCGGCAAAAAATTGGGCTGAGGGATACGGCTGCAAAAATGTCGTTGTAAGAGGATGTAAATTTATAGATTCCGAACTCCGCCAGCCCCTCTATGAAATATTCCACGAGATTTTTGCGGGAAGCAGAAGGATTGACAAGTCTTCCGATTTCTTAAAGTCGGAGACCGCTTCGGATATTCTTGTGGAAAACTGCGACTTCAAAAATTTGACGGCTTCACCATTATTTTGCCTATACGCCCAAAATGTCGTTTTTAGAAACAATTCAATAGAACTCTCCCCGAAGGCAAAACCATACGTCGGTTGCCCAATCATAGAGCATTCCGACAATGTCGCATTCGTAAACAATAAATTTTATGTTGATACGGCGGCAAATCTCGGCGCGTATGTGGGAATCGACTCCAAAAACGCGATAATATCCGGAAATTCCGTTATCACGCAAAATTCGGAGATTGGCGCAAAACCGCAAAATTAAGTCGGACTATTTTATTTGCGCCGCGTCGAATCTTCCGCAATCCAGTTGCTCGCCCCTTGTGAGGAAGCGCGCTCATATAAAGCATACCCTTGCCGCGAAGCCCGCCGCGCCAAGCTAAAAAAATCGCCACATTGTGACTATTGCTTCTTGCGCTTGCGCTGCTATTCGGGCTTTGCCGGAGTATCAGTTCCCTGCGATTGTGCGGCGGCGCTATCCGCCACAAGTGCCTCTGCAAGCTTTTGCGCGGTATTGGGGAAGGGGGGATATATAAACGGCTCTATCGATACGGCTTTGCGCGCCTTCGCGTCTATGTCGATTACGCATGCGCATATTCGCGGATCGCCGTCGGCCATCAAAAATGTGCGCGGACGCCCGTCGATAAAGCGCTGCAAAATTACTTCCCACTTGCGCCCCAAGCACGAGGCCCACGGCCCGGTCATGCCGGCGTCGCTTAAAAATGCGAGCCCTTTGGGAAATATTCGCGCATCGTTCGTCGGTATATGTGTGTGTGTCCCAACAACTGCCTGCACTCTGCCGTCCAGATGCCATGCCATCGACACTTTTTCAGAGGTCGTTTCGGCGTGGAAATCGAGAAATATTGCGTCGCAAACGGGCTTTATCCTGTCAACCATTTCCGATGCCGCCGCAAAAGGGCAATTCGCCTTTATTTTCATCAGAGTCTGACCCAAAAGCGAAAATATCCCGAGCTTCTCCCCGTTCTTTTCAAGTATCAAATATGTTCGGCCGGGATTGCTCGAAGGCAGATTTGCAGGCCGGCACACTCTTTCCAGTGAATCAATCTCGCCATCAAAGCAGCGTTGGTCCCAAATATGGTCTCCGAGGGTTATGGCGTCGATGCCAGCCCTGAAAAGCTCCTCCGCCATATTCTTTGTTATGCCGTTGCCTCCGGCGGCGTTTTCGGCGTTGGCGATTGCAAAGTCAATTCCCAACGCCTCGCGTATGCGCGGCAAATTTTCCGACAATATTCTTCTGCCGGGCTTGCCTACAATATCGCCTATGAAAAAAATCCTCATTTCCCAATAAGCCCGAGCTTTTGGGCAAGTTCGCGCATGTCGGAAACAGCGCCTTTCTCAGACAGCTCCGGCGGTATCTCAACAAGGATTCCCCTCGATTTATAGTAGTCGACAAGCGGGAATGTCGTGGAGCGGAAAACTTCGAGGCGCTTCTGGACAGTCTCTGGCTTGTCGTCGTCTCTCGTGTAGAGCTTGCCGCCGCACTTGTCGCAAATATTCTCCTTCTTGGGCGGATTGAATTCCTTATGGTAGGGGGTTTGGCACTCTGAGCATATCAGGCGCCCGGATATGCGGCGGATTATCTCGGCGTCCGGAACGTTCAAATATATGACGTACGCAATTTTTTCGCCGAGCTCTTCAAGAATCTTATCGAGCATTTCCGCCTGCGCTATTGTGCGGGGAAATCCGTCGAGTATGAACCCGTTTGCCGTGTCCGGATTTTTAAGGCGGTCTTTCACCATGGCGGCGGTGACGTCGTCGGGCACTAATTCCCCCTTATTTATATACGACTTGGCCAGTTTGCCGAGTTCCGTATCCTGCTTTATATTGTATCTGAACAGGTCTCCAGTGGAAACTTGCACGATGCCCAAAACTTCGCAAAGCGCAACCGCGCGCGTTCCTTTGCCGCTTCCGGGCGCTCCAAGCATTATTAGATTGGCTTTTTTCATGGTATAAAATTTAAGCTGAAAATATTTGCAACAATGCTAAAAATCGGCAAGCATTTTTTGCCATGCAGGAATCCGACAAGACGAATCGCATTTGCGGCTTAAGCTACGACGGGAACGGCAAAGTTTTGCTATATCTCGATTCCGGCGGCCGGCGAACGCGCGAATACGCCGACTTCCAACCTTTCGCTTGGATAACTTCCGATGCGGCGCAGACGCCTTTTGAATCATCGCGCGAGCATCTTTCGGGCCCCAGTTGGGCCCCCCTAAACACAATTGTCAATTTTCCCGGAGACTCCGCCGCTAATTCTTTTATGAAGGCGCGCGACAAATCCTTGCCCGTAGAAAAATCCGCATGCTCAGAAAATCTTTTCTTGGCGCGCAACAATCTGCGCATGTTCGCCGGAATGGCTTTTGAGGAAATCAGAATAACGGAAATATACGCCTCAATTTCAGATTCCCCCGACACTCTCGGAAAAATTTACGCCGTGTCTCTCGGAGGATTCGGAGGATTTAAGATTTTAAAATCTGCGGATTTTTCGGACGCCAGCGAGCGCGCGCTAATCGAATCTCTCAATGCCGAAATTCTCGCGCGCGACCCCGACGTGCTTGCAGGTCACGGCATTTTCAGAAGAGACTTGGCTGCAATCAGCGCAAGGGCGAAAAAATTAAAAGTTAGACTCGAATGGGGCAGGGCGGGCGAAAGCGCAGTTTTTAAAAAAACGAGGCTCAAACTCGCCGAGCGCACATTTGGCTATTCGAGGTGCGACATTCCCGGAAGAACTGTCGCCGACACTTTTTTGCTTGTGCAACTCTACGATTTGAGCGTACGCGATATGGCGTCTTATTCGCTGGGGTATTGCGTAAAGCACTTCGGAGTGCGCCAATCCGAGCTGAGGTTCGCCCCGCAAGAGGAAATAAAAGCTTTTTCGGAAGACTTCGGAAAGTTCGAAAATTTCGCGAGGGAAAGGCTTGTCGACATTGAAAAACTTATCGGCAGGCTTTTGCCAACATATGTCGCGCAGGTAGGAAACTTCCCGATGACATTGCAGGAATGCATGTCGCGCGGGAGCGGCGCTAAGGTCGAGAGCCTGTTTGTCGAAAAGTACCTATCGGCAGGGGCGGCGCTGCCGCTGCCTTCCCGCAGCAAGTATTTTGAGGGGGCTTTGTCGGAAAGCTTTGCTTCGGGTATTTTTAAAAATGTTCTGCACTACGACGTGGCGTCTCTGTACCCGAGCATTATGCTGCTTCTTGGCAAATGCCCCAAAAACGACTATTTGAAGGTTTTTATACCGCTTCTAAGCTCCCTGCGCGAGTATAGGCTAAAATACAAAAAACTTTCCAAAACCGAAAAGAATCCCGCGCTCGCGCGCGAATTCGACGCGCGGCAAATGAGCTTTAAGATTTTAATAAACTCTTTCTACGGCTACTTGGGGCTCGACAACGCGACTTTTGCAGACGCCTCACTCGCAGAGGAAGTCACGGGAAAGGGCAGGGAGATTCTCGAAAAAATCATCGGCGCGTTTTCCTCCATTAAAGACTGCAAACTTCTCGAAGCCGACACGGACGGGCTGTATGTGCAAAGCGAAAAATATTTTGAAGCTCCACTCGAATTGCTTTCCATGGTCTTGCCGGTAGTTCCCAAGGGCATCGACCTCGAATTCGACGGCGCTTACGACGCCATGCTCTGCTACAAGGCTAAAAACTACGCCCTCTTAAAAGACGGAGCCGTAATTCTGAAAGGCTCGGGATTTAAAAACCGTTCAACAGAGCCTTTTTTGAGGGAGCTTACCGCAGAAATGGCTAAGGCTAAACTCTCCGGAAATATCGATATTTTGCGCGATAAAATTGAAGCCGCAAAAAAAAGTATCGCATCGGGGCAGGCGGACGTGGAGTCAATCTCCAAGAGCGAATATATAAATAAGCCCGTTTCGCAATATCTCGACGAGATTCAAAACGGCGGGGCGCGCAGGGCGCCTTTGGAGGCCGCCGCAATGCTCTCTCCTTATCCGGAAGTGGGCGACCGCATGTCGTACTACATAGCCCGCGGCGACGGCAAGCGCTCTCCTGACTGGAAGAACGCGAGGCCCTCCGCACTCTACGACCTCGAAAAACACCCCTACGATTCCGACTATTATTTGAGAAAAATAGACGATTGGCAAAAGCGATTTTCAGACCTTATAGATGGCGGGCAGCTCGAGCTCTTTTAGCCGCTTTGACCGATAATTCTTGATAAAAGCAACTCTTTTGAAATAATGGCTGCATAATGAAAATTTTAGACTACAAAAGCGCCGATTTCTGGCGCGAATTAAATTCCGCCTGCAAGCCGGATTCAGAAAATCCGCAAATTGCGTCTGCCGTTGACTCCGTGATTTCAAAAGTGCGCGAGTCCGGCGATTCGGCGCTCGAAGAATTGACGCTTAAATTTGACGGAGTAAAAATCCCCGCAGCAGATTTGCGCGTAAAGCCCGACGAAATTAAAAAAGCCCTATCGCTTGTCTCGCCTGCCGATAAAAAGGCGATAAGGGAGGCGGTTGCTTGCGTAAAGGCGTACCACAAGCATACGTTCCCGAAAAATTGGCGCGCTAAAAATCCCCACGGCGCGACTGTCGGCGAAAACTTTTATCCGATTAACCGCGTCGGCATTTATATCCCCGGGGGCAAGGCGCCGCTCGTATCGACGGTTGTGATGACAACTACCCTCGCCAAACTCGCTGGCTGCCCCGAAATCTGCGTCTGCACTCCACCCGCCCGCGACGGAACTATAAACCCGCATATTCTTGCCGCGCTTTCAATCGTGGGCGTATCCGAAATTTACAAAGTTGGCGGAGCGCAGGCGATAGCCGCAATGGGGATAGGGACGCAGACGATTAAACCTGTCGATAAGCTCTTCGGACCCGGAAACGCCTTTGTCATAGAGGCTAAACGCAGGCTCTTTGGCTCAACGGGCGTAGATCTGCTGCCGGGGCCGAGCGAAGTCCTCGTAATGGCGGACTCGTCCTCAAACCCGCGCTTTGTGGTGGCGGATTTGCTCTCGCAGGCGGAGCACGGAAGCGGAAGGGAAAAAATATTCCTCGTAAGCACGTCAAAAAAACTTGTGGAAAAAGTGAGGGAATCTCTCCCGGATGCGGCGGCAAAACTATCGAGAACACAGATGCTGATGAAAATAATTGCCGACGGATGCATAGCGATAATCGTCCCAAATCTCGACGCCGCATGCGAAGTCGCAAACTTCATATCGCCGGAGCACATGGAGCTAATGACGGATTCTCCCGAAAAGCTCGTCCCCAAAATCAAGACTGCGGGCGCGATACTCGTCGGAGAATACACTCCAACAGTATTGGGCGACTTCACCGCGGGGCCGAGCCATACCCTACCGACCGGGCGCACCGGCCGATTCTCGGGCGGATTGCAGCTTGTTGATTTTATGCGCCGAAGCTCCTATGTTAAATACGACAAAAAGTCGGTTCAAAAAGCTATGGGGGTTGTGGGCGCTTTCGCGTCTATGGAGGGGCTCGACGCCCACGGTTCCAGCTTAACCCAACGCATTTGGTAATATGCCGGCTTCCGGAGATGCATCGTCAATAGCAAGTCTTCTTAGAAAAAACAAAAGGCTTGCGAGAGAATTGTCGAGAATGGATGCCGTATTTAACGCCATACATTCGGCTATTGTAGTATGCGACGATTCCGGAGAGATTCTCTTCGCAAACTCTTTTGCAGACAGTCTGCTCGGCTTAAATCCGTCCAGCGGCGGCGTGTGCATTTTTAAGCTGCTTCCGGGTATGGACGACGCGCTCGCATGCGCGGCAAAAGGCTCTTTCGCCTTGCGGGAGTTTGAAATATCGTATCCGGAGCGTAAGATGCTAAGCGCGCAAATTATCCCTTTCAACTTTGGCGAAGGCGGGACTTTCGCTCTGATTTTAAACGACATTACCCGCGAAAAACTCTCCACCGAGGAGCGCATAGAAAGCGAAAAGCTTTCGTCCCTCTTGAACCTTGCATCGGGAGTAGCGCACGAGATTGGCAACCCCTTAAATTCAATAAATATCCACTTGCAACTCGTTTTGCGCAGGCTCAAAAAAATGCAGGCGGGGGATAAGTCGGACGATATAATCGGGGCGATAAAAGAATCTGTAGAAATATGCGCTTCCGAAGTGTCGAGGCTCGACTCCATAATAGAAAATTTTCTAAAAGCCCTGCGCCCAATGCGCCCAAATATGGCCGACTGCGACCCGATAAAGCCCCTCGCGGAAACTTTGAAGCTTCTAAACGGAGAGCTTGAAAATCTCCGAATATCGGTGAATGTGGATATCGACGCGCTTCTGCCGACAGTTTACGCGGATTCCAATCTTCTAAAACAGCTGTATTTTAACATACTCCACAATGCAATGGAGGCAATGGACGGCGGCGGAAATATTTCTATTCGGGCTTCGGCAGACGACGATTTTGTAAAAATTTCCTTTGCCGATACGGGCTGCGGCATAGACGAGGAGGGAATGTCAAAGCTCTTTAAGCCGTACTACACGACAAAGACTGGTGGGCACGGGCTCGGAATGACAATAATACAGGCAATAGTGCGCGCCCACGGCGGAAAAATCGACGTCGAAAGCAAGCCAAATATCGGGACAACCGTCACTGTTGCGCTGCCGCGCACTTACCGCAGAATACGCCAGATAGACGCCTGAGAGACAACTTAAAATCGGTTTGAGTTTTTCTGAAAGGGGCTTTTTTGTTTTTTATGCGGAGCGCATTTTGAAGTGCTTAGCGCTGAAAACCTCAAAGTTTTTTACAGAGTTTTCTCTCGAAGTCAGATTTTGACACGCCGGTGATTCTCTCAAAAATCTCGTAGTCGAAATTCGGAAGTTTGAGTGTTTGCAGTATCTCCTCAACGCTCGCGCGCTCGAATGCCTTTGGTGGATTGGGAAAGTTGAGCCATTTCGGAAGTTTTATATCGGATATTTCAGCGTCAACTGGCTTGTTGAACATAAAGATCTTCGGAGGAATTGTATTAAAATAGCCGGAATTGCGGTTGCCGATATTCCATTTGCCCGAGTTGCGGTTGCCTACATTAAAACTGCCGCTGTTTGCAAATCCACGGTTGTAGTCGCCGCTGTTGTACGAGCCTTTGTTGAAATTTCCGGTGTTAGAGTGGCCAGTGTTGTCGCATCCGACATTGCCGGAGCCGCAATTTCTGTCGCCTACATTGTCGATTCCCGAATTGCTGTCGCCCGTGTTAAAGTCGCCGCTGTTGAGAGAGCCTGTATTGCGGTTTCCCGTGTTAAAGTCTCCGCAATTCCAGTTGCCGGTATTGTGCTTTCCAGTATTGCCTACGCCCGTGTTTGCAAAATTTTCCGAGTCTGAAAACTCGGCGGGCAGCAGGGTAGGGACAAGGTCCGCTGTGACGTCTTTTAAAAGCCTTATGCGCGAGCAGCAAACCTGTTTTTCAACTCCCGCGCATTCCGCGCGGCTGATGCCCTCAACTTCAACTTCGTAAATTTTTGCGCCTGGGGCATACCACATATTCCAGTATTTTGAGACATAGTATCCGTCGGAAAAAAGTTTGTTTTCCGGAATCTCCGGTAACCATTTCCCGGGGGTTCCATTCTCGGAGGGCAAATATGGAGAATAGTCAAACCGCTTGGTGGGAGACTTGCCGTCATCGGAAATAACTTTGTAGTATTTTTCTTCCATTCATTGCAATTTTCAAAATAAGATAAGAGATGTCAAAACGCTTTTATTTTATTGAAATAATTTTTTTTCATATTATATAAGATTATATGAATAAAGAGATTATTTCAGCTTTCATTTTTGCTTTTTGCGCTGTCGTCTGCAATATAGTAAAGGCGGATACCGGGGCAGGGGGAGAGAATAAAACGGGAATATCCGCCGAAGATATGAAAACTCTCACCGACGGGATTGGCGGAAAGAATTTTGAAAGCGCCCGCCTTGCGTACGAAAACCTCGGATATGTATCGGGGCTTGTAGAGCTTGCCAAGAGCGATGAAAAGGCTAAAGAATACCTCGGGAAATTGGAGGAAAATCTCGCGAAACTGGCGTTAGAAAACGATAACTACGCCGTAATGCGCCTTGCGGAAATCGCCTATTTGAAAGGTGACGCCGAACTGTTTAAAAAATATGCGCGCAAGGGGCTTGCCGAATCCGCCGCCTATGCCGCGGGAATTTTCGGTAAAAATCCGAGCCTCGATGGCTTAAAAAAGTTTAAGAAGTATAATAGTACGGTTGTATATAGAGATATGTTGAAGGCATATATGCGGTCGGGGAAAGATAAAGAGGCGGGGGATCTTTTGGATTCAGATTTATATTGCGAATTAAAAGATGGTTCTCCCGACACTCTATTGTACGATTTTGGGAAAATGGGCAAGGAAACGCGGAGAAAATTAGTTTCGCTCCTAAAAAACTTAAAAAATAAAAATGTATCAACCTATGCGGCAATTTATGCGATTTCTCTGAAAGATAAAACTTTTGAAGCCGACGGTAAAAATGCTTTAAAGGAGTTTGAAAAATATCCTGAAGCGATGAGATTGCGCGAATTGTCCAGAATGTGCAATTTCTTGAATTTGAAAAATGAACGTTTAAAAATCTTTGAAAGACTTTATGAGCTTGAAGCCTTATCCGCATACGACGAGTTAGATCTTGCCAAAAAATGGCTTGGAGTTCCTTCATTATACGGTGAATTGTCTTTTAAAGATTTTTCGTCAAACCCCAAGCGCGAAGAAATATTGAAAATATTTGAGGAGAAATACGCATCTCAACCAGATGACTTTTATTTAATATCGAATCTTGCGGGAATGTACAGAGCTCTCGGAATGGAGCAAAAACGAACGGAGTTTCTTGAAAAAGCGATAAAAATTATTTCCAATCCGGGCACAGTAAAAACCCTTGCAGTTTCATTTGCTTTGGGAAGCGTCAATATCGATAAAAATACCCAAAAATTTGAAAAAATAATTGAGGGGTTGGGCAACTCGGAAAAAGCCGACGCCTATATTGAAATTGTGCATGGGCTATTAAACGGCAATTACTTTAAAATGGTTCCGGAGAAATTAAAAGAAGCCGTTTCTTACAACAAAAAAGCAATGGAACTGGGGAATTTTTCCGAGTGCTATACAGTCTATTCCAAGCTTGGGGAAGAGGAATGGAATAGCCTGTTTTTAGAATATCCCGAAAATAAATATATAAAATTTTTAGAGGGAATGCACCTCGCGGAAAACGGCGACTGGGAAAAGGCGCGCAAGGTATTTGAACGCTCCTCTGGCATGGGCTGCGTCTATGCGAAAGGAATTCTTATGGCGTGCGCATTCCAAGGAATAAACGAAAAAAAGGATAGGGCGAAAGCTGAAAAATTGCGTTCCGAGATTGAGTCGGCGTTTGAGAGCGAATGTATGGATAAAACACAGGTTGGAATCAAAATATCGAACAATATTCAGCATCTGTTTGCATTAGACAACGAGACGCAAAAGTATGTATATAGCATTGGCCGCGACAGTGAAGATAGGGGAGATTACTATCAGAATTCCATATATCATAAAATAAATTCCATAAAATACCGGGCGGACAGGGAAAAATATGTGGACGAATTATATCAAAAATGCGTCATAGAAAAAACAGGCTTGGAAAATCTGACCTTTCTTATTAATCATTACGCATACAATAAAGATTACAAAAAGTTACTAAATTGCTCCAAGTTGGCGCATGAACGGGAGAATCTGCTGGCCGTTTATTATCCCGCTATGCTGATGTTTGGCATTCCAAATGAAAAAGACGAAAAGTTGGCATTTGAAAAATTGAATGAACGACCTTACAACGACTTTTATAAATACCTTATTTCTTACGCTTACCGCTATGGAATAGGAACCGCAAAAAATATAAAAAAAGCCGACGAAATAATTTCAACAATTAGTGTCTGGCAAGATTTCGATATGTCACTTTTAAGAGAAGTCGTGGACTTATCGGAGCATACGGAATATGTAATCAATTATCAATTGGAAAACAAAGACTTAAAAGTCAATGAGCGTTTATATAAGATAAGAAGCCTTATTAGATTATATGAAGAATACGACGTTTCAAAACTCCCCAAGGCTTTAAAATTATACGAAGATTTTGCGAAAGAAAATCCGGCTACATATAAAGAATTGGCGGCGCTATATAAAAATCCTTTTATTTGCGACCCTAAAAAAACTTTTGAATACAATCAAAAATATGCGCAATGCTACAAAAAATTGTATTCGATAGACGATATAAATTCAAACCTCGACATGGCTTTTGCCTATCTTCACGGCATTGGGGTGGAGAAGGACGAAAAGAAAGCTTTTGATATTTTTAAAAAGTGCTCTGAAAAACCGTACCGCAACGGCTCGATGAAGGCGTTGGAGTGCATGGCATTCTGCCTTGAAAATGGAATAGGAACAGCAAAAGATACAGCTAAGGCAGATAAAATACGCGAAGATATTAAGCGCATGGTGTCATACAATATAAAGCCTATGTATTTCGACGCCGTTTTGCTCTTGAAAGATTTATATCAGAAAAATGCGCTCGGAAATTATCCCAATAAGCGAAAATATTGGACAGAATTTTTTGCCAAAAATTCCCCCGAAGATAGAAATTCCAAGTTGTGCAAGCTTTATGACTTGTACACATTTGACAGAGAAAACGCCGACCCCAAAAAAGCTTTTGAAATTATAATGGAAATAGAAAAAAGCGGTTCCAAGTTAAGCGGGGAAATGGAACAAAGAAAAGCGTTGTCGCTTTATTACGGCATCGGCACGGAAAAAGATGAACAGAAAGGCATGGCGATTTTAGAGGAATTGCTGAAAAGAGGTTATTTTGGCGCTGCTGAATCTCTGGACTATATTCACAAAATGAACGGAGACAAAACAGAAATCCCGGAAATTTCCGAACTTTTCCGCGTTGCAAGCCCCGAAATACTTATCATAGCCGCTAAGAAATATGTAAGCGGCTTAGCGGGTGCAAAAGACCTTGAGCGCGCAAAATATCTCTTAAAGCTTGCCGCAGGCAAAAAATCAAAAGAGGCAAAAGAGTATTTTGACAATTTTGAAAAGTTTGTAAGTCAAAACTCTTAGCTTTCCTATTACAAGTTCAACGGACTTACTTTCTTGTCGGCTTATATCTTTTTCGCGCCTAAAAAATCCGCACGAATAAAGCGGAAAAAATTATGCAGTAAATAAAATTCTACTTAACATATTTAAACTCGACAGAATTTTTCAGGCGTTGGAGAATTTAAAAAAACTTAATGTGATAATTTAAATTCTATGGAGAAATTTCTATCGTCTTAGCGGTTTTCAATTAGTCTGAGAAAAATTTTTAATTTAAGGAAATTGTATTAAGATTTATCGCAAAAGATAGTCTTTTATAACCTAATAAATATTATAAAGATATGAAAAATATTAGAGATTTTTATTTGTCGTACAATGCGCATTATGTCTAATTGTAAAATATTAGAACACGCTTTTTTTATGAGAATATTAAATCGGATTTAATAATTAAACATTTGTAATTGCCTTTTTTATTTATATTTTTCAAGAAGACGAAAAGCTTAAGCTCAAATTAAAAATGGAAAGAATCATTATATAACACTAGAGTCACCCGCAAAATATCTTCTTTCTTCCAAAAATGAGAATTTTTTAGATCGATTCTGGTCCTTTTCTAAAAAGATTTTCTCAAAAATCTCCTACTTGGAAAAATTTTTAGAATTTTTTTATATTTTCTAATTTTTTTATAACTAAAAAATCAGAGAGAAAAATCTAAACCATATTTATTGCGTCAATGAATTTGAAAAAAAATATTGCCCATTAAAGACGCCGCCTTTTGCCTAATTAAATATTATCTTTGGTGGGCTTTGGCAATTTTCTGCCCTGCACTTTTTTTACTCCACAATTTTTTCTGTGCGTTGCAGAAAAAATATTTTCTATACTTAATTTAAATAAATATCTAAAAAAATTACAAAAGAGCTGATTTTACCTGCGCCTTTTTTAGTTAAAAATTATGGTTAGAATTTTAAAAAAATTTCTTAAATTCTTTCCCAAATAGTAGCGGCTTCGGCGATAGTTTTGCCGCCACACGAGAGATCATGCAATGCGCAATCGCAATATACGCGCGCAATGGAATCTACTGTATCTCCCATTTTTGCTTCGCGTTTAAATTTTATAGAATATCCGGCGAGCTTGCGCGATATTAAGAAATTGTCAGGCAGCGCTTCTACCGCCCTCGGTAGATATTTTACATTTGTTAGGTGCGAGTTAAAATCTATATCGTCAAACCTAACTTTGCGCGATACTTTTTGGGTATATTCACCGTTTTTTGCAATAGAACAAATCTCAAATATTTTGCCGTATCCTGAAAGCGCGCTCATATTTTCAATATCAAAGGCTTCGGAATATTCGGAAATTTTACAAGGTCTATGCGATGGAATTTCCGCAACAAGATAATCCGCTTCCCCGCGGGCAAAAGTTTCCCCCTTCTCGTCCTGCTGGATAAAGTTGACATACATTCTTGCGGCAGAAACACTGCGAATCCAAACTCGGACTTTTACGCGCTCTCTCCAGAAAGGCATTTGCCCAGAAAAACGAGTTTCGACGCCGCTTATTAGCCATGTAAGAGAATGCTTAGCCATGTCGTACCCAGCGAGCCCTTTTGAAGTAAAATATTCGGCGGCGCATTCTTGAAAGAAAAAAGCCGCGCCTGTTTTAGTCAGCCTGTAATCGGAACCGATTTCAGAACTCCTGACAGAATAAAATGCCTCGTATGCCATATTAAGAGAATATGGCAGAAAGAGAAACGCGTTTTGCCCGAGTTGTCGATAAATAATGAAAAAAATTTTTATAAAAAAAGCTTGCCAAGCGAGGGGATAAAGGTAATGTGATGAGCTTATTATTAATGCTATGGACCGCTAGCTCAACGGTAGAGCAGTTGCCTTTTAAGCAATTGGTTCGGGGTTCAAATCCCCGGCGGTCTACGGCTTAAGAATAAAGGCTTTCCACTCGGAAAGCCTTTTTTTATGCGGGGTTGCGGCAGATATGCCTATAAACTTTTATAAATATATATATTTGTTTATTTTTGTTTACAAATTTTGCCGTTTTTTCCGATTTTGCAACTTCTGCAACTGATATGAAAATGGCAAGGCATCAATTTGCCATAAGGTATTACAATACTTTTAAACAAAGAATACCACTTCGGAGAGCATCGGACTATTTTATCCCCTACCCATTTTGTATCGGAAATTTTGGGATTGTTTTCAAAAACAATTATGGAAGCAAAAAACGGCGACAAAAAAGTTAACGCATTTGCGTTAACTTAAATTGGTGCTCAGAACGGGACTCGAACCCACACGGCTTTCGCCATACGCCCCTCAAACGTACGTGTCTACCAATTCCACCACCTGAGCATTTGAGTTATTTTTAAGCCTCATAATATGGATTATAGGCGGTATATTTGGCAAGCTTTTTTTTGAAAAAAATTCAAATTTCTCTAAATACGTCTAAGCTTTTATATATAAACACTTTTTACGAATTATAAATATAATAATGTTGAAATCTCTAAAACCGATGCTCTAATTCGACCCCTAAAAATGGAACTACCTAAGCTAAATTATACCCCGATTGTATATCGGATCGCCCTTGGTTGCCTTTTTTTTAACCAAGGAATTGTATTCGCAACCTGGGCCGGAAGAATTGCAGACGTCAAGGTCAAGCTCAACCTAAACGAAGCGGAGCTCGGAGGAATCCTTTTCGCATTGCCGCTGGGTCAGGTTTGCGCGATGGCTTTATCGGGGTATCTTGTGACTCGCTTCGGCAGCAGAATAATAACGTTGATTGCCGGAATATTCTACCCTGCCATACTCGTAGCCCTCGCGTTTGCAAATTCTGCGACTGCCCTTTTTGCGACATTGATGGCTTTTGGGGTGGCTGCAAATATGAATAATATTTCAATAAATACGCAAGCCGTCGGTGTCGAATGCGTCTATGGACGGTCTATTATGGCGTCATTTCACGGACTGTGGAGTTTGGCGGGCTTTTGCGGCGGGATAATCAGCGCCGTGCTTGTGGCGTGGAATGTCGATATTCTTTCAAATTTTGTTGGAGTTTGTATTTTCAGCATAATTTTGGCGGTTGTAGCGCGCCAGTTCATTCTCCCGGAAGACATAAAGCCAGACCCGGACCCCGCAGACGCCGGAAAAAAGCGTACAATGTTTTCCCCCACACCTTTTATAATCACCCTTGGGATTATCGCATTCGGGTGCATGAGCTGCGAAGGCACAATGTACGACTGGAGCGTTGTTTATTTTAAGGAAATTATAGGTGCGGACAACGATACGAGCCGTTTTGGATATATCGCATACATGTCTGCGATGGCGGGCGGGAGATTCCTCGGAGACGCATTTATTACGCGATACGGCGTGATGAAAGTGCTGCAATGCAGCGGAGTTCTCGTATTTATTGGAATGATAGCGGCCGTTGTATATCCTGACGTTTTGATTTCGTCGCTTGGCTTCTTGCTTGTCGGCGCGGGAGTATCGACAGTTGTGCCGATATGCTATAGCATGGCCGGGAAATCGCGCAGAATGAGCTCGGGAATGGCGATAGCGACTGTTTCGACAATAGGCTTTTTCGGATTCTTAATGGGACCGCCGCTAATTGGATTTATAGCGCATGCGTCAAATTTGAGGTGGTCGTTGGCTACAATGGCATGCATAGGAATGTTGGTGACGATTTTGGCGCCAAGGATAAAGTCGCGCATTTAGTTGGCAAATAAGCAAAAAATACTTGAAAGTTAGAAGGAATTTTACGATAGCATAATAAAAGTAGGTATAAAAACCAAAAGAAATTACGGGGATGTTCCGGAATTCGACTTTGGGTTGTAAATTATGCTTGCATGCCGGAGACGACACTTGGCTCCGTAAAAATGTGTCACACAAAACAATAAATGGCGAAGAATACGCTATCGCTGCTTAATTAAGCGGCGCGTCGGCTCTCAGACTCCCGATATGGGAAGCCCGGCGTCGACATCGGGAACAGGGGCAGCGCTTGAACCGTCGGGGGCGATGCCGCCACAAACCGGCGGGTGCCGAAGCGAAGGAAGTCTCGACCTAAGCGCTTCGAAAGATTAACCGATGACTAAGCATGTAGAAGGTATGGTTGAAAACGCTCAGGACGCGGGTTCGACTCCCGCCATCTCCACCATTTGTTAAAAAGCGGATCCATTTTAATGGGGGCGCTTTTTTTTTTGGGCCTTTGTAGAGTCTGTTGTTGGTGGAGGAGTAAAAGGTATGCAAAAACTTCCCTTCCCTTTTAATCCATTTAGCAGCCTTTGGAGGGTGTGGCTCTCGTAATTCTACAATTTTGAGAAAAATTGAATTTTTGACGTATGAGAGTTGGCGCGTCGGTTATTTAACGATACTTTGGCTGTTTTATTATTCAATGATGCTGACTTAAATTGTCAGAGTCGATTATTCTTAAAATCTAACATCTGCAAAAAAAGACGAACCGCATAACGGTTCGTCTTTGTTTTACACTTTTTATTAAATGTGTGTTTGGGGAACGACTGGCTTAACTATTAGTTGTCGTACTTATCGCTAATAATCCATTGCTGCGGATTCTTGGGAACATATCCGTGCGTAGAACCCTGCACCCATTTTATTTTCTTGGGGGCTTTTATATTGTTGTAGAGCACTGCAAGCCCCGACGGCGGGCATGTGTAGTCGCCAAGCCCGGCCCTGGATATCACTGTTTTGCACTTTATGCGCTTGCCGTGGTTTGCGGCATCGTAATACCCGAGCGCCGGGACGTATTGGGGGCGCCATCCGCCGAGTCTTCCTATCGTAGGTCCGGCGAAATCGCAGCACCAAGTTATGGAGGAGTCAGCCTCGGTGACATCGGGATCCAATCCTGCCGCCCATATAGTTTGCAGGCCTCCCTGGCTGCCGCCTGAAACTTTCAAATCTTTACCGTTCCATTGCGGAAGCGATTTCAAAAATTCGAGCGAACGCAGCAGGCGCAGCACCATTCCGTTAAAATACGCCTCTTCGGGATTCGAGTTTTGCTTCGGATCAAAAGCGTAAATATGGCCGTTTGACTTTATCCCTTCAAAGAATTTGTCGTAATATTGTTTGTCCTTGCCAAGATCGTATCCGTGGGCGTTGACGTCGAAGCGTATTGCCCCTCCCCACCCTTTGGGCGCCTTCTGGACATGCGTTCCGTATCCATGGTAAGACGCTTGTGCGGGGAGCGATTTTTCGGCGGCTCCTGCCGGAATTGTAAGGTATCCAGTCACAGGCCTCGGCCCAGCGCAGTCGATAGTGACGGCGTACACTTCCGGATTGGCTCCCTCGGCGCTTACTTTTTCCATCTTATATTTCATCGGAACTTTCTTTAAGCGCTCTTTCTGTTTTTGCCAGAATGCGTCGAAATCTTCGGGTTCCGGAACAGCTTCTTTTATCTTGGAAATTTCAACTCCTGCACCGCCGTCAAAAAATATTCTCTCTTTTTTATCTTTTGAAGTCTTTGTCACTTGTTTGCCGCGCGAATTGAGCAGGTTTGCGGTCAGCCTTACAAACCCGGGTTTGCCGAGTTTTGTCTTTATCGCAACGGGTTTGTCGGGCGATATTTCGCTCGTGCCGCTTTCGGTTAGCCCGTCGTCTCCGGTTCTCGTCCACTTAAACGAGTATGGCTTTTTCGGCGCGGGCTGGCCTCCGAAGTCGATTGTAAAGGTGAATGTCATTTCTTCATTCGGAGAGTAGTCGAGTTTGTCGCTTACGGCCCTGAAATCGATTTTATTCGAGTCTATCGGGGTTACCTTTTGGAATTTTGCATTCTTAAACTTTGCAACAACGTACAATTCGGCAGACTCGAGTTTTTCCGCAGACTTTGAAAATGTCCAGTCGAGATGTCCGCCTGCGGGATTGTTGCCTATCCCGATGTCGGGTGAGCCTTGATTAAAATTGTTGAAGGCAATTACGGTCTCTTTTTGCAGATAGTTGTGTATTTGCATTGAGCCGTATCCGCCGTCTTTTGAGGGCTCGTCGCCAAAGTCGAATGCGCCGGTCGCGTTGGGAATTTTCATTACGTTTGCGCCGCCGTAGTTGTAGGGCCAAAATTCTATATTTCCCTTTTCAAATTTCCCCGTTTTTACTTTGCCGTTGCCGAAAACCTCCATATTGTTTACGTAGGTTTGAATTGTTCCGCTTCCGTAGTCGGGGACCCCAATTTTTGCCAAATCTTGCGTGAACGGGTCGAAAGATGCAAACGCCCACGTCTTGCTGCCGTCTTTGGCGGTAGTTTTAAGCAGATACCCGATTTTTACGACTTCCCCTGTTATGCCTTCGGAGTTGTCCACTTGGTATCCTTCTTTTGCATAATTTTTGGGATTTAATTTGTATACGAGTTCATACCCCTTGGCCTGCGGAACGAGCTCGAGCAGTTCCGGAACCTCGGCGCACGCTATTGAAAGCGACGCGCAAAACGCCGCAACATACGCAAGTTGTTTTTTTCTCATAGATGTTTTGTTTATATATTAACCTAAAATTGGAAGGTATAATAAAACATTATTTTTCTAATACAAGTATTCTTTTCTCCTGTTCCATTAGGGGAAACTTGCAATGCGCTCTTGCATTTCTTACTAAAATTTACAAAGCTTTCCAAATGTTTATGAATACTAAGTTTTTTAGGTTTTTTTTCGTTTTTTGCGCCACTATTGCGAGCTATTCCGGCTATGGGGACGGATTTGTAAGGGTTTCTGAAAAGAATCCCAATTATTTTGAGCTTTCAGACTCGTCCGCCTATATCCCCTTGGGTTACAATCTGTCATTCCCGCGTTTTTGGGACAAGCTTTCGGAAGAGGAGTCTTTCGCGATGATAGAAAAGCACCTAAAAAATATTGCGGAAAACGGTGGCAATTACGCCAGAATATGGATATCGCACCCTTTCTATGAAATTGAGGATTCGCGCCCGGGGGTTTACAATCCAAAAAAATTCGCGAGAATCGACCGCTTGGTGGGGCTTGCGCAAAAATATGGAGTCCGCCTAAAAATATGCCTCGAGCATTTCAGGAATATTAGAAAATATAGACCAGCCGAAAACGAGTCCGGCCTTCAGACCCATATTTTTCAGCGCCCCGCATACGCCGGCGAATTTGCCAATATGAAGGAATATTTTTCCTCACAAAAAGGGCGCGACTTATTCTTCAACCGCTTCGAAACACTCTTTAAAAAATATTCCGACAATCCCATAATTTTCGCATGGGAGCTGTGGAACGAGCAAAACACAGTCCAAGCCGATGCAAAAGTCGTAAAAGAATGGGAAAAATATATGTTTAAGCGCATGGGCGAGGTATGCAAAAATCAAATGATTGTAAACAGCTACGGAAGCCTCGATTCCGACTCCTCAAAAAAAGCCTATAAATTTTACTACAATGATAGCTCCAATATGATCGCCGCCGTCCACAGGTATCTCGACGAGGGCGCGGCATACGACGTTTGCCACGAGCCTGTCGATTTGGCGGCTGCCGACGCTATAAAAGAAATCAAAGAAATGTATCCTGAACACCCCGCGCTGCTCGCCGAAACCGGCGCTGTCCAGCCCAAGCATTCTGGACCTTGGCGCTATTACGACGCCGACACCGACGGCATTATTTTTCACGACGCCCTATACACTCCGTTCTTCTGCGGCTCCGCGGGCGGCGGGCAACCTTGGCACTGGGACGTGTATATTTATAAGCATGAACTATGGCGCCATCTAAAGCCCTTTTCCGCGCTGCTTGAAAAAATCGACCCGCGCGACGAAGATTTTAAGCCTTTCAGGGCCGATACAAAAAAACTGCGCGTCTATGCGCTCGACGGCAAAAAGACTCTGCTGGCTTTCGCCCGGGATATCGACAACAACTGGGTAAACGAGTTTGAAAAAGGCATAAAACCCTCAGAAATTTCTGGTGAAACCATCGATTTTACGAATGCCGTAAAAGGCAGGAAAATATCAAAAGTGCGCGTCTATGACTTATGGGGCGGCGGGGTTAACTCTGCTGAACCTTCGGCAAAAGTTTCTCTCCCGCCGTTTAAAAGGTCCTGTGCCGTAAGAATTGATTTTGAATAAATTCTTCCGCACAGTGCGCTCAAAAATATAGTTTTCCCCTCTTTTATATAAGTTAGAAAGTACTTATTTTAGCGGAAAAATGAAACCCGTTATGCTAATACCCCCGAACGTTGCCGGGCTGCCGCAATTGGCGGCCCAGATGGGTATAAAGTCGGCAGTGACAAAAGCTACGTCGGAACTGTCGGGGCTGTTGCCACCTTACGACTTTGATTCCCTTAAAAAAATTCGGGAAAATTTCCGCGATTGCGGCGTAAACTTGTGCGGGCTTGAAGGCGACCAGTTTGATATGTCGCCGATAAAGCTCGGCCTTCCCGACAGGGACGAATGGATTGAGCGCTACGCCCAAATGGTTCGCAATATGGGCAGTCTCGGAATGGACCTCCTTTGCCTAAATTGGATGGCGGTAATCGGCTGGTTCCGCACCGACGCCGAAACGCCGACAAGAGGCGGCGCGCTCACCACGTCTTTTGACTTATCAAAGGCTCCGGACGGTCAAAAGGACAAGCAAATATCCGAGGGCGACTTGCTTAAAAACCTCTCGTATTTTCTCGACGCAATACTGCCAATAGCGGAAAGCGAGGGGGTTAAAATGGCCCTCCACCCGGACGATCCCCCGCTCTCCCCCTTTTGTGGAGTCGGCCGCATATTGAAATCGCGCGCGGACTACGAAAAAATTTTTGCCCTCCACAATTCCGAAAATCTTGGAGTCACATTTTGCCAGGCAACTTTTAAATTGGCAGGCGAAGACTTAAAACAGTTGTCGGAAGACTGGATAAAGCGCAAAAAGATATTTTTTATACATATAAGAGACGTCATAGGAACCGCAAAAAATTTCACTGAAGTTTTTATAGACGAGAACCCGGGTTTTGTATCGGAGATGCTCGCCCATTATGCCGCGTGCGGCTACGACGGCCCAATACGCTCCGACCACGCCCCTGCCATGGGAGTTGAAACACAGTCGGACTTTGGCGGCGGCGTTTCCGTCGGGTACCAGCCGAACGGACAGATTTTTTCTTACGGGTATATAAAAGGCTGCTGCGACGCCTTAAAAATACCCCTCGAATAAAAATGAACAAAATTTTGCTTTCAAATTTAGGTTTCCCCGAAGGGCCGGCTGTCGGTAAAAACGGTGAAATTTGGTTTGTTGAACTTCACGGCGGAAATGTTTGCCGGCATATTCCCGGCTCGGATACGCGCCGCTTTCATATCGAGGGCGGAAAGCCAAACGGCATAGCAGTTGATTCAAAAGGAGAAATATGGTTTTGCGACGCAGGCAACGATTGCGTTAGCGTTCTTTCGCCCTCCAATGGGAAAGTTCGGACAGTGTGCGCGGAAATAGGCGGCGAAAAACTTGCGCACCCTAACGACCTCGCATTTGACTCGCTTGGGAATTTGCTTTTTACATGCCCCGGGGAATCGCGCACTTCTCCGACCGGATATGTTTGCGCGCTCTCGAAAGAAGGCGTTAAAAAAATAATAGACGGAAAGTTTTTTCCAAACGGCCTCGCTTTTACTCCCGAGGGGAAATCGCTTGTAATTGCCGAAACCTACAAAAAAAGGCTCTGGAAAGGCGACTGGAATCCCGAAACCCTCGAATGGTCAAACCCGCGGATTTTTGCAGAAACCGGCGGCAATATCGGCCCCGACGGAATGGCTTTTGGAGACGACGGAAATTTATACGTTGCAGTCTTTGGAGGTGGGGCTGTAAAAATCGTGTCCCCGGAAGGTAAGATTGCGGGCGAAATAAAGCTTGAGGGGCAAAACCCAAGCAACTGCGCCTTTATCCCGGGCGGCGGGCTGCTAATAACGGAAACGGAAAAGTCGCAGCTTTTGCTTGCCGATATAAATGTTGGCCCCGGAGGCTTGTTTTACGCTTAGGAGGGGGAAAGGAAAATCCTCTTTAGGCAAAATAGTATTTTACGGGCGCGAAATGCTATACTCCGCGCCCGTAAAATTTTATATTTCCCTTAAAATGCGGTAGCTATATTTGCCGTATTAAAATTCAAGAATCTCTCCGTCGGAGGGAATGATTAACGAATCGGAAAGGCCGTTTTCCTCGGCGAATTTTTTTAACGCTTTTCTATCGAGAGTTGCATGGGCAACTGTGTCCATATGGCTTGCGACCAATTTTACGCTTGGCGCATATTTGTGAAATTCTGCAACGTCGCGGGTACCCATAATTATTGAACCGCTATGTTCAAACCTCGCGTCGGCAGAGTTTAGCACTGCGATGTCCGGCTTAAATTCGTCTATGGCTTTCTTTACGCAATCGTGCCAAATTGTATCCCCTGCGATATACAAGGTTTTTTCTTTGGCGGATTTAAACACAATCCCCATGGCTTCGTGTCTTATCCCTGCCGCTTTAAAATAGGGCATAGTAGTCTCTTCTATGCCGTGCATGCAGCCGGTTTTGTATAGTTTGACATCTCCCAAAACAGTCCCAGTTTCACTTACAATTTCCGTATCCTTAAAGCCCAAATTCCCCAATATTTTCTGGTCGTAGGAATCCTGGACGAAAATCTTTATTTCTTTGGGCAAAAATTTTGCCGCGTATTCGTCAAAGTGGTCGATGTGGTAGTGCGTCATTATGACTGCATCGACGCCTTTGATTATCTCGTCCACCGGCATAGGCAAATCGCAGAGAGGCCAGCGGATATCTGGCGTAAAGCACATTGGTATTGGGTCGTAGGCGTCTTTGGGGGCAAATAGAGGATCGGTCAAAAACACCTTTCCACCGAATGTTATTTTAAGTGTGGCGTTTCTTATTTCTTGGATTTTCATAGTTTTTTGAATATTTACAAACCCTATAATTGATATAGGGTTTTAAAGTGCAATAAAAAAATTGCGAAAGGGCATTTGACATAGATTGGCGCCGCCATATAAGCAGATTGTATGAGAATAGGAGAGCTATCCAAATTGACTGGCTGCAAGGTCGTGACAATAAGGTATTATGAGTCGCAAGGCTTACTGCCTGAGCCAGGGCGAAGCGCCTCCAACTATCGTAACTACGCCGACGAAGATGTTCAAAGGCTGAATTTTATCCGCAACTGCCGCCTCTTAGGCATAGGAATACCTGAAATACACAAAATGATAGACTACAAAGAGGGGCGCATAAGCGGAGGCAGCTGGTTGAGAGAGATTGTACAGAAGCGCATAAAAGACGTCGAGAGGCAGATTGCAGAACTAGTCGATTTAAAAATGCACCTCGAATTTTTAGCCGGAGAGGAATCCGGCAATTCTTGTGAGATAATCGACAAACTCAAGCAAGGCGAAGAATGCCCGTTATGCAAAAAATCTTTGCGAAAACGCGCAAAAACGCTTTCTGAACCGCGAGTATCCTGTTCTAAAAAACAAGTTTCTTAAACTAATTTTCATTGTCGCAATTCTATTTGGAAGCCCAAAGGCAAAAGCGCAACTTGCCGCAAAAGCGTTTTATGTAATGTAAAGTTTTTAAGCGCGGAAAAATATACCGGTCAAATTTCCTAAAAAGCGCAAAAAAAATACGAACAGAAAAAGTACCCGGAGAGGGGGTCGAACCCTCACGATGTTGCCATCGGTGGATTTTGAGTCCACTGCGTCTGCCAATTCCGCCATCCGGGCAAAAAATTGTAGGCTAAATGCGCCGCCATTTTGCAATTTTCCAAAATTTTCGGCAAAAAAATAAGCCTCAAAAGAACTTTAAAATATTTGTCGAGTATCCCATAATTTGGCAGCAAGTCAAAACATTTTTTCTCAAAGTTTCAAAAAGAAGGGAAAAAAACAAAACCTCTAATTTACATTTGCCTCAGGACAAACGCCAGAGGGCGGCTAGTATGAAGCCCTGTATTATTTGGCCGCGAGTGCTTCGGATATTTCGGGATATTTGAATTTAAATCCGTTTTTTAAAAGTTTTGATGGAAAAATATTTTGGTTGGCTAATATCAGGCTTTCGGCGACTTCGCCTCCCAAAAGCCTAACGATAAACGCGGGTATTCTTAGTCGCACTTTGCTGCCGAGGGATTGCGCGAGGGAGCATGCAAATTTTTCGGCTGTGCAAGAATTTGTGGAAGTTGTATTTACGGGGCCGCTGATATTGCTGTTTTGTGCGCAAAATAGCGCCGCCCTTGCGGCGTCTGCAAGCGATACCCACGATACCATATTTTCCCCGTTCCCAAAGATAACTCCAAAACCTTTTCGATAGTATGGCGACAGTTTGCCGACCATTCCACCGCTTGAGTTTATCACAATCCCAAAGCGAAGATTTACAGTTCTTATTCCGGCGCTCTCAGCGCATTTTGTGGACGCTTCCCATGCGGCGCAGACGTCGGACAAAAACCCCGAGCCCTTTGGCAGGGATTCGTCCCCGCAGGCGCGGTTGCCGTAATATCCGACAGCGGACGCGCAAATAAAAACTTTCGGGGGTATTTTTGAATTTGCGGCAGCCTCCGCCAATTTTTTCGTAGAGTCAACGCGGCTTTTTAAAATTTTTTCCCTCTTGGATTTTGTCCAAAAGCCGAATACGCTTTCAGCCGCTAGATGCACTATTACGTCGTAGCCGTCGAGCGGCGGCGGATTTGAGTTTGAGGAATCCCATTTTATAAAGCCCACCCTGCCGTCTTTTGGTGGAGTCCTTCCAATCGCCGTCACTTCGGCTGAATCCGCAATAAATTCAGAGCACACTGCGCTTCCGACGAAGCCCCCCGCCCCGCTTACGAGCACTTTATATGATTTGCCGTTTTCCATGATAGGATTCAGACACTTAAAAATTGCCTTTTGTTTCATTTGCCGCCCGCAAAACGGCCAGCGGAAATTTCAAAGCCTCACGATGGAAAAACCGCAACCGCCGTTTTCTACTTTCCCGAGTTTATATTTGAAAGAATTTCAAAAACGGTAAGCGGGCGGGAATAAATTCTAAAACGCTTCATATTAATGCCGAAGCCCTTTGCGACAACTGCCGACCCCAAGGCGTTAATGGAAGAAATTTCCGGATAGAAAGTTTCCCACCCGTACGGTCTCGCAAAATCGCCGTCGCAAACTTGCCCGTCATAGACTGACATCGCGAGCTTCGACTTTCCGTCGATTACTATTGCGATATGCGCCTCTTTCCCGAGGGTAAAGGCGCCGCTGTCCGTCACCCATTTTACTTGCGAAACCCCGTCGTTTAGAATTACCGAAAAAGCGCGTCCCGGCGCCGTTTCAATTTTTAAGCCCTTTCCTTGCGTATCGGTATTGTCGAAAATCGTCACTCCCGCAGCTGCGCTTTCAAAGTTCGCTATAAACTCTACGGTAAGCCCGCCCTTTTTTATTTCCGGTATCCGCGGCATTCTCACAGTGCGCCCGCCGTCGTCGAGATTTTTCAGGTTCAGTATCAAACCGCGCGTAGTAAGAATATTTTTTTCAGGCTCGCGGTCTATAAACTCGGCTTTTACGGGATCTATTTTCCTAAGTGCCCCGCGTTTGCCTACGCGCGTGTAAAGCCAGTATGAACCGTTTTTCTGAAAAAACATCGGCAGGGAATATTTCCGTTCCGCCTTTTTTGCCACGTGCAAAGCCTCCGGCTGCGACCATTTAAAGTCTTTCCCCGACGGCCTGCCGACTGACGCCCATACGACATTTCCGCCTTCATATGAATCCGACGTATTGTTGTAAAACAACAAAATTGCCGATCCGTTTGGAAGCTTGAAAATTTGTGGGCGCGAATTGGGGTTTAAAATAAACTTGCCGGTGTTTGAATATGTGAGGGCGGTGGGATCCGTCCATGTTTTGCCGCCGTCGCCGCTCGTGCGGGAAAATATTTTGCCTATGTCCGTCTTTTCGACTTTATAAATGGTACCGTCACCCAAAGTGACGGTATCGTGTGCCGAAGGCTCGTTTGGCAATCCCTCCGCCAAAATCATAAAAGCGTCCGAGTCGCTCTTTTTTGCCGCGGTCTGCGTTTGACTTTTTTCCGTATTTACCGACGCGCAGCCAAATAAGGCGAGCGACACCGCAAGTATGCAAAAATTTCTCATGGCGGATAATGTTTTTTGTTGAATAGAAAGCTCTGCAACTTTCATTTTTAATATAATAAGCCGCAAAACCCGATAAAGTCAAACCGCAATTTTATAGACTGCGAAAACTTTTGTCGCGGGCTGTGGCAAATGTAATCAAAAAAATTGACACGCGCCGCGGCGTGTCGCACGATAGACGGAATCAATATGGGCGGGCAACTGAAAAACATAGCTAAAATATCTGCGGCTACAATAGGCTCGCGCGTGCTCGGATTTGCAAGAGATGCCGCAACAATGGCGTATTTGGGCCTGTCGGCTGTAAACGCCGCCTACACCTTCGCGTTTACGCTTCCAAATCTTTTTAGAAGGCTGCTTGGCGAAGGCGCGTTGTCGTCCGCAATGATACCGATATTCGCGCAGTCGGTCGAAAAATCCGGCAAAGAGGCGGCGTTTGGATTTCTTAACAAAGTGCTTACAAGAACTGCAATACTGCTTGCGGCTCTTACGATTCTCGGAATGGCGCTTGCCTTTGCGGCGTCGGAAGCCGACATTCAAACCCAGCGCTTCCATTTGGGCGCGACCTATTTGGTGGTTCTAATGCCCTACATGTTTATGATATGCCTTGCCGCGGTTTTCGGCAGCGCTTTAAACGTTTTGGGATCTTTCGGAATGCCCTCGATTGGGCCAATGCTTCTTAACATATCCATAATTTGCGGAATATTTATTGGTGCGTGGCTGTATCCGTCCGACGATGTCGCGCTCGGGTACGCGATGTGCGCGGCATGGCTTGTGGGCGGCTTTTTGCAAATGCTGATTCCCGCGGTGTGGACGTACAAAAAGGGGTGGAGATTCAAATTCGACCTCGGCAAGTCGGACGAGTTGGGGGAGCTGTATGCCCTGTTTGTGCCTGCTCTTGCAGGGGCCGCAATCATACAGGTAAATATTTTTGTATCCAAAATGCTCGCGCTGTGGCTCAACGACTCCGCAATCCCCGCGCTGTATTTGGCAAGCAGGCTTTTGGAGTTCCCGCTCGGCGTCTTTACAATAGCAATCGCGACGGTATTTTTCCCGAGGCTTTCGGCTTTAAAAGCTTCGGACGACACAGAGGCGCATAAGAGGGAGTACGCGAAAGGTTTTTTGATGACGCTCGCAGTGGCAATCCCCGCCACGTTCGGGCTTGTGACTTTCGCGCCGGACATCATTGCCCTCCTCTTTCAATGGGGAGTTTTTAAGACGAGGGATGTCGATATATGCACGCCCGTTGTAATTGCCGCGGTGTCCGGTTTGCCGTTTTTTTCAATCGCAACTTTCGCAACGCGCGGGTTCCATTCGTCGAAAGACACCAAGACGCCGGTGAAAATATCCGCGTATTCATTCGCCGCGAACATTGCGCTGTCGCTTATATTGATGAAGCCCTTCGGCGCGGCGGGGCTTGCCGCCGCAAACGCGGGTGCCGCCGCCTTGCAGGCGTGGATGCTTTCGACGAAGCTTAAAATGAAATTCGGGAAACTTGGGCTCGTGGACGAGGTCGGTAAAATATTCGCGGCAAGCGCGGTTATGACGCTCGCGGCTCTTGGGCTCAGGGCGGCGGGCGCGGAATTTTTCCAAGGCAAAGGGCTTGCGCTCTTTTCCTGCGCGGCGGCAATTCCCATTGCGGCATGCGTATATTTTGCGTGCCTTGCCCTTTTTAAATCGAAACTTGCAAACGTGGCTCTCGCCGCGATAATTAAGAAAAAATAAAAATGTCAAGCTCACCGAAAAATTCGAGGGAACTCTTCCTTGCGGCCTGCGGAGGGCAAAGTGTCCCCCGCCCGCCGATATGGATAATGAGGCAGGCAGGCAGGTATTTGCCGGAATACAGGGAATTGAAGCAAAAGTACGGATTTTTGGGGATAGTAAAAAATCCGGAAATTGCGGTTGAGGCCGCTTTGCAGCCCATGCGCCGCTTTGACTTCGACTGCGCGATAGCCTTTTCCGACATTCTTACAATCCCCGAGGCGCTCGGCTTCCCATACCGCTTCAAAGACGGCGGAGGAATAATGCTTGAGCGCACGGTGGAGAATGCAGACGACGCCGCGATAGATTCTCCCGCCCAAAAGGTCCGCGAAAAGCTCGGGTATGTCGCCGAAAATATATCTCTTTTAAGGTCGAGCCTTCCCGAAAAGGCGGTTTTTGGATTTTGCGGCTCTCCGTTTACGCTTGCGGCATACATGGTGGAGGGCGGAGGCTCAAAAACCTTCCCTAAGTTTACGCGCTTTATGCGCGAGTGCCCGGACGCCTTTGAAAGGCTCATGGAAGCCCTGTGCTCCGCTGCCGGAGAATACGCCCTGATGCAGGCCGAACGCGGCATAGACGCCTTTCAGATTTTCGACTCCAACGCATTCTTGATTCCCGACGGAAAATATTTTGAGCTGTCCGGAAAATGGAACGCTAAGGTCTTTTCCAAAATATCCGGAAAAGCGAAAACTTTTTTGTTTTCCCCCCTGCCCTCCGGAAGATTCACGGAGCTCTTGGCGGTAGGCTCGGACGCGTATTCCATATATACGGGTCAGGATATGTCGGATATCCGCGCAAAAAATCCTGGCAACTACGTTTTGCAGGGGAATCTCGACCCAATGCTGCTGTCGGTTGCAACTCCGGCGGAAGTCGAGCGGGAAACTTTAAAAATATTATCGGCGCAAAAGCGCTTCGGAAGGCATATTTTTAATCTTGGGCACGGAATATTGCCCGACGCAAAAATTGAAAATGTAGAAGCAATGCGCAAGTGCGTCGCAGAATTTAAGTGATATGGAAAATCTCAAAAGACTAATCGCTAAATACGCAGTTCCCGGGCCGAGATACACATCATACCCGACGGCTCTCGATTTCTCAAAGGACGCCGACAAGGGGAATTTAAAGCGGCTCGCGCTCTCGGAGCTGCCCGACGCTTCGCTGTATGTCCACATTCCCTTTTGCGCCAACCTATGCCGATTCTGCGGCTGTACAACGACCCTCGGGCGCGACCTGAAAGCATCGGAAGATTATTTGACGCTTGTCGGTAAGGAGCTTGAAAATTGGCGCCGCGCCGGCATGCCGAGGCGCCTGTTAAGGCAGATACATTTTGGGGGCGGAACGCCGAACTTTTTGTCTCCGGAACAAATAATGCGCTTGGGCGCAATCATACGCGAATATTTTGAGATTGCAGATGCATGCGAATTTTCTGCGGAGCTCGATCCGCGTACCCTAACGCTCGGAAAGGTACAGGCATTTGCAAAAATAGGGGTCAACCGCGCTTCGCTCGGCGTGCAGGACACAAATCCGGAGGTTCAAAAAGCCGTGAATAGGATACAGCCCCCGCAGCGCAACAAAGAGGCCGTGTCGTGGCTTAGGGAAAGCGGAATAAATAACATAAATATAGATTTGATGTACGGTCTGCCCCTGCAAACCATAAAAACTTTTGAAAAGACAATCGAAGATGCGCTCGAGTTGGAGCCCGCGCGAATTGCGCTTTTTGGATACGCCCACGTGCCGTGGGTAAAGCCGGCTCAAAAAGTCCTCGAAAAATGCGGCATTCCGACGTCCGAGGAGAAGGCGGATTTATTCATACTCGGCAAGCGTTCTTTTGAGAAGGCAGGATACGAATTTATAGGCCTCGACCATTTTGCAAAACCGGCAGATGCGCTAATCAAAGCGCGCAAAAACGGAACCTTGCACAGAAATTTTCAAGGGTACAGCACCTGCGCGGGCATTGATTTGTTTGCAGTCGGGCTAACTTCCATATCCGAAACGAGGACGTCGTACAGGCAGAACTTCAAGACTATGGAGGATTATAAAAATGCAGTGGAATCCGGAGAACTTCCCATCGAGAGGGGTATTGTCCTCGACGGGGAGGACTTGCTCAGAAGGGCGGTTATAATGGATATAATGTGCGCGCTGAAAGTTGACTTCAACAACTACGGCGTTGATTTCCGCTCAAAATTCGCGGAGGCGCTCGCAAAAATGGAAGATATGCAAAAAGACGGGCTAGTCGAGATGCGCGAGGGCGGATTTAGCGTCTTGCCAATCGGAAGGCTTTTTTTAAGAAACATAGCAATGCTTTTTGACGGCAGGCTTGCCGCCCACAAAAACACATTTTCAAAAACAGTCTGAGCTAAAATGAAACTATTTCTAACCCGCCATGCGAAAGCCGAGGACACCTTTCCGGACGAGAGCCGCAAATTGTCAGACTTTGGCAAAAGGCAGATAAAATCGCTTTGCGGGCATTTGGATTCTTCTGTATTTAAGAATGTCGCGCAAATATGGCACAGCCCGTACGAGCGCGCGCTTGAAACGGCGGAATCCTTAAAGAGGGAATTGCCTTTGAAGGCGGAATTGCTGGAAGTGGCAAACATTACGCCGTACGACCGCCCGGCTGAAATCGCGCGCACGATTTGCTCCGTTTCCACATTTGGCGGCGACTTGATACTCGTATCGCACAATCCGTTTTTGGAGGAGCTTGCAAACCTGCTTCTAAACGCGGAAACCGAAGCCCCGCGCATAAATTTTAGGACTTGCACCATGGCTGCCCTGCGCCTTGAAGACTGCGAATGCGGGGAATATGGAACTTGGTCTGCCGACTTCGTAATACACCCAAAAATTCTCTCATAAAACGGGCTTTTTTTTTGCGGGCGCTTGCTTTTCCATTTATGTTTTCGCCGCAAATTCAATAGTTGCCGGCGCAAGTTTTTTTCGCTATTTCCCGATAAAGGAATTTTGGGGCTGTCTTTATAAAAGATATTGGGCATCGCGCGGCTTTTTAGCCGAAAAAGTTTACGCCCCTATTTTGTCGCGAGCGCACAATTCGTTAAAAGCCATAAAAATATCGTTTCTGTTTACAATGCCGTAAAATTTTCCGTCGGCGGTTACCATCGGGAGCTCGTCAAAAGTGGGGTTTTCGGAAAATACTTTGACTCCGTCAACCAGAGGTATTGACGGGTTCAGCTTCGGGATATCCGTGCGCATGAGGTCGTCTGCGATAACGTTTGAAGACAGCGTCCCGGATTTTACGAACTCCAAGACATCGGAGCGCAAAATTCCCCCCATGTACCTGTTGCTGCGCGAGACGACATATACCGCGTAATCCGGATTTTTTATAAAAATCTTCGCCACGTTTTTGAATAGTGTCGTGGCGGAAACCGTGTTGTATCCCTTTCGGAAAAGGTCGCCAACTTTTACGTTTTTTAGCGGCTTGTTGAAAACCGACTTTACCCCGCCCGACGCCTCCGAATAGTACATGGATTTCGCCTCGGTAATTTTTGATACGCTGTACGAGACGAGCACGCCTATCGCGAGAGGAAATATCATGTGTCCCGCCATGGTAAATTCCAAAACGAGCATAAGCGACGTAAGCGGAGCCGCCGCTGCCGTCGTAAAAAACGCGGCCATACCCAAAAGCGAGAATCCTATAATTTCCTCCGCCCCGAGCGGGAAACCAGCCAGAACCAGCAGCTGAGAAAATATGAAACCGAAGACGCACCCAATTGTGAGCGTGGGGGTGAGGACACCGCCAACCGCGCCGGCTCCGAAAAACAGAGCTACTGAAAATATTTTTAAAGCAAGTATCGCGGAGATTTCTTCGAGGGAAAAATCCATATTCACAAGCCCGCGTATGATGTGCGCGCCGTTGCCTGTCACCTCAGGATACCATATGGCGATTGCGCCCACGGCGATTCCCGCCGCGGCGAGCCTGATTGGCAGAGGCGCAATTCCGCTCCTGTTGAGGAGTTTACGGGTCTTGTTTAGCCAGAGAATCCAAAATTTTGCAAGCAGAGATGCCGCGACACCCAGAACCGCGCTTAGCAAAGCGGTGTGGAGGTTAACCCCCAGAAAAGCGTCAGAAATTTCGTATAGTGGCGCGGGGTTTGAGATTGCGCACATTACAAGATAGCTCGTGCAGCTCGCCGCCATTAGGGGCGCGATAATCTCCATAGACATAACCCCTATTACAATCTCGCAAACAAAAAGCGCCCCGGCGAGCGGCGCGTGGAAAACCGACGCCATTGCTCCTGCAGCGGAGCATGCGATTAAAAGCCGTAGTCTCGGAGTCGAAAGGCGCAGCCGCCTGCCAACGACAGATGCGAATACGGCGACTGTCTGCACGAGGGGGCCCTCGCGCCCTATCGAAGTGCCCGACCCTATTGTTATGATTGCGGCAAGGCTTCTGAGCAAATTTGCGCGCACGGGGATATATCCGTTGCCGATTGAAACGGCCTCCATATACGGGGTCGGCGATTTTTTTATTTTTTTTGCGGCAAATAGCAAAACGATGCCCGCCAGTACCCCGCCTGCGAAAAGCGAAAATATCCTGCGCCACGGCGGAATTTGCGAAAAGGCCGCCACAACCCTCTCGCCGTCGGCGCCGGTAAGAATCGACAATATGCATGACGACGCATATTTGAAAGCGAGAGCTACAAAAGCAGAAATAATCCCCGCCAATACGGCGTAAAAATAAATTCCCCCTTTACCCGAGAGGTTAAAACGGATTCTGAGGCAAAGTAGAAACTTTAAAAGTCCGCTCACAGTCGAAGCCTAAATTAAGGGCGTCAGCGCAGCGCGAGCTCGAGCCCGCGCGAGATGCTTTCGATATCGCCACCTGAAAATGAATCGCCGAGTGACTTTCGCCATTTTATTATTTTTTGCAAAATCGATAGGTATGCCGAAACCCTTTTCTTATCGACCGCCACCAAAACGATTATTTTAGCGCGGCAATCTTCCGTCGGCCAATCGACGCCCGATTCGCATATCCCCGCAAGCACGTATTCGCGGTCGAGGCCCGCAATTCTTCCGTGGGGGACGGCGAGGCCTTCGTCGAGATACGTTGAGGCAGTGTCTTCGCGCAAATATACGGCTTCTTTCAAATCATCGACTTTCTCGGGCGGCAGATTCGGCGAGAGTTCATTCAGTAAAAATTCGAAGCATTCCGATTGATCGGCAAAATTTCCCAGGCGAATGGCTTTTATAAAAGGCATATTCTTATAATATCACAAAAGTCGGGCAAAACGTCAAGACAACTCGCCCGCCAATATGCCGCGCTGTGAAAATTTCTATCGGTTTTGCCGCGTCAAGGCGGAAGATATTATTCCGAGACTTCTGCCATTATAAATCCGTACGGTTCAAGGCGGAGAGAGAGTTTGTTTCCAGACTTGTACAATTCGGCGCCCGAGGAAATCTTGGTTTTAAAATTTTTGGAAGCGTCAAAATCAATAAAAACGTCTGCTTTAGAATTTTTGGTGTTAGCCGCGCAAATGAGAGTCTGACCCGAGTTTTTGTCGGCTCTTGCAAACGACACTATCTTTTCGGGAGAGGAATTTTTTAATGGGATAGTGGAGCCACGGTACAATGCGGGCAGGCTTTTTTTCAATTCTACAAGCTTTTTTACAAATTGCATTCGCCGCTTCCCGTCGTCGGTAAGTGCGTTTGACCAGTCGATTCCAAGCCCACCGTAATACCTGTTTGAAAAAATGCTGTGGCGCGCTGCGTCGGCGACTTCGTTTCCGTTATATATAAAAGGAACTCCGTCTATAGAAAAGTTTAAGAATAAAATACTGTCCGCGCCCGCTCTGCCTATTGATTTATCCGGGCGTTTATCCCCCGCGTCCATTGCCATATCGTGGTTTTCCCTGCAGCGCAGAAATACGGAGTTTTTCGGGAATTCCGACTTTTCGCGCGCGAGGGCCGACATTAACTTTTCCGCGGAACCCCCTTTTTCGTAAACATCCTTCAAAGCCCACAGCCAATAGAATCCGTAGCTTGCATCGTAGGTTTGCAAATGGTTTTTCGGGCGTATGCCCTCGCTGAAAAAGAGAAAATCCGGCTTTAATTTTCTCATTCTTTTTGCGCCCTCCTCCCAAAATGAAAGCGGTATGAGGTCTTCAACATCGCACCTAAACCCGTCGAAATCGTATTCTTTGACGAGATATTCCATATTTTTAAGCATGTATTCGCGCAGCTTGGGGTTGTCGTAATCGAGCTGCGGAAATTTCCAGTCGCCGACTTTTACTGTGCCGTCTGGGTTGCGCTTTACGAAATCGGGGTGCTCCGATATTAAATACGCCTTTGGCCCGCAGTGGAAATAAACTATGTCGTAAACTACTTTTAGCCCCAGTGAATGCGCCTTTGCCACAAATTCCTTCAAGTCCTGCGGCGTCCCGTACTCGGGGTCTATTTTAAAATAGTCTTTTTGTCTGTAAGGATTTTTTGGGTTTTTCCCAAACGCCTTTTGTCTGCCGCTCCAAAAATCTTTATTTGCGTCGTCGTCCGCAAGGACGACCGGGCAAAGTTGTATGATGCCAACGCCAAGCGACGCCACGTGTTCGAGCAATTTTTCTCCCGCTTTCAGAGTTCCCGCCCTCGTGAACGGTCTCAAAAAAATTTGGTATACCGTGGATTTTGAAAATTCCTCCGAAACTGTGCGCGCCTCGCTTTGCGGGCACGGTTCGTCATCGTACCTAACCTGCTGGGAATGCAATGGAAGGGCACAAACGCACAATATACTTATAAGTGTGTACTTCATATTAGAAATTTATATTTTCGCCCCGCCCCATTTCAAGTAAAAAAATTTGCCGCTCGAAGTGACCGGTAAATTCTGAGTTTTACTCTTGCTGAAAGAACGTTTTTTTGCCATATTTTTAATAAATACGGCTTTATTATTAGGGAGAGGTTATTATGAAAAAAATATTGATTGCATTGATTTTTGCTACGCAGGCGGCTTTTGGCGCAAGCCAGCCCCATAGCGTTGCAACCGAAGGCAAAGGCGCCGCGCCGACTGACGGATATACGCCCCCGATAATCGGGAACGGCTCGATTTGCACGAGCGTCGATTACCTCGGCGGACAGACGCAGCGCAAGTACGTAAATTATTTTCCGGAGGTCGTCTGGGCCGGGCGGCGCACGAATCTTCCGTTTACGTCGCTTTCCACAATGGGGCACTTTGAGTGCGAAATTTCCGTTGACGGGGCGCCGCTCGGCGAGCCGATATCGTGGAGGCAAACTTTGAACACGACGGAAGCCTACACCGAGTGCGAAGTGGAGTACGCATCGGCCACAGTGAAGACTGTCGCGTTTGTCCCGTACGGGTACGATATGTTGGTTGTCAAAAAAACGGTTGCCCCTAAATCGGGCGGCGCGAAAACAGCCGACGTAAAATTCAAGTACAAGTTTACTGACAAAGACTCCACTTATCCTCCCGCGAGGACGATAATGCGCCAGAGGCAATACGAAGCCCAGCCAAATTCGGCGTCTTTATTTTATAGAATATTTGGGCATAAAGACTATAACGGCGAGATATCCGCAACATCGTCCGCGCCCGCGAAAGTAATCACCGACAACACCTCAATAACTCTCGAATCCCATTTCGACCTCTCAAAGGGCGATGCGACTTCGGCATATTTTGTGACATACGCAGACGATTTTAACAAGGGAAACCGCGAAAAGAACTCCGCCGCACTAAAAAAATATATTTCCGAAAAGGGTTTTGAAGGCATATTTTCAGACCATAAGCAAAATTGGAAGAATTTCTGGGGAAATGAGTTTGTGTCGCTTCCCGACGCCCCGATGCAAGACGCATACCAAACCGGCCTCTACCATCTGAGGACTGTATGCACAAAATGGTCGTTCCCGGTCGGATTGATGGGGCATGGAGCGGCATGGTCCGGAAGATTCTTCGGGTTCGACGAAATGTTTGCGCAGTCCGGGGCAGTTTCCGCGGGAAAATTCGACATTTCTGTGCGCACTCCGAATTTTAGAAAAGACCTTCTCCCGGTGGCAATGAGGAGAGTCCAGCACTACTCGGACAATTCCATAAAAAAATTCGGAGCCCGCTATGCGTGGGAGTCGCTAGAAGACGGCTCGGAAGGTGCGCCAAATCCCGCGGGATTCTGGATTGACCATGTATTCCACATGGCAAATATCGCCAATAGCTGCTGGAAACACTACCTTTACACGGGCGATAAAAAATTCCTCGAAGAAACGGCCTATCCGGTAATCCGCGAGTGCGCCGCGTTCTATTACTCCCACATGCTCTACGAGGACGCCGAAGGCCGGACGATTTTCGGCAGATGCACGGACATCGAAAGGCTCGGACCTGCAGTGCTCAACGCATTTATGAGCTCGTGCGGGGCAATATACAACTTTGAAATAGCAGCGCGCGCGGCAGAGATATTGGGGGTGGATTCCGACTACGCCTCAAAGCTTTTGGCCGCCGCCAAAGGCCTCCGTGCAAGCCTTCCGCACGACGGAGAAATGTATCTTCCGTTTGAGGGCTGCAAAGAAAAGAGTTTTGTATCCATAACCGGCTTGTACCCCTACACTATCTTCGACGAAAGCGAGAAAAAACAAGTCGCCGCCCTCTACGACTTTATGAAAAACATAAGCAAGGCCGGCAATATGTATCCCGTCGGGAACAAGACATGCACTTGGTACGCGGGCATACTTTCGTCCGCGCTCGCCAATATACGCGACTGCAATGGCCCTGAAACAATGCTCTCCGCCACCGCCCAAACAACCGGCAAATTCGGCGAGACTTGGGAAATAAACGAACCCGGAATCCGCAGCACTCCGTGGTTTACGACGTCCGCGGGTAGCTATGTGCACGCCGTCAACCAGATGCTCGTCAATCCACGCGAAAACGGCGAAGTGGACATAGCAGTCGCAGCCTCGCCAAAATGGAAAGACTACTCTTTTGAGCTTCCGTCATACGGAGGGGCGAGAGTCAAGGCAAAGGTGGAAAACGGCAAATTTGCGAGCCTCGAATACATCGGGGGCAAGTCTGACTCCCAAAAGCGCACTCTCGTAGTGCCCAAGCGCTTGATGCCGGCGGATAAAATCTCAAAAGACTGGGAGGCTAAAGATAAATACTTTAAAATTCCGATAAACGGAAATTTCTCTCTCTAAAAATAAAATTTTTATGAAAAAACGCTCTTTAACGGGGCGTTTTTTTTGCCTCTTTTAAAAAAATTTGCAACAGCAAGCGAGTTTAATTTTGCGCAAGTATTACTTCCTCCAAAAAACGGAAAAAATCCGCATTTTTTTGAGCGGAGCGGAAACTTTTTCGTAGATAGATTTGCGGGGCTGCGTATTTTATATTTAAGGCGAATTGCCTTGACTGTAAAATCGCGCGAGATAATTTTATAACACAATGGATTTTTCCAAGATAATCGCATGAAAATTGACAATCTTAAAATATTTACCGGCAGGGCCCACCCCGCCCTCGCGCAATCAATCTGCAAAGAACTATCAATGCCCCTCGGCAACGCGGTAGTGGAATCGTTTCCTGACAGCGAAACATTCGTAAAAATAATAGACCATATCCGCGGCGACGACGTGTTCATAATACAGCCGACGAGCAAGCCCTCGAACGAAAGCGTAATGGAGCTGTTGATAATGATAGACGCCGCCCGTAGGGCGTCCGCAAAGCGCATAACGGCGGTACTCCCGTTCTTCGGATACGCGAGGCAGGATAGGAAAGACCAGCCGAGAGTGCCGATTACCGCAAAACTCATAGCCAATTTGCTCGTTGCCGCAGGCGCAAACAGGGTTTTGACGCTCGATTTGCACGCGACTCAAATCCAGGGATTTTTTGATATCCCATGCGACCACCTCTATGCTTCTCCCGTTATATACGACTATCTCGAAGGGCAGTCGTACATAAATAACCTAACGGTTTTCTCTCCCGACGTTGGCGGGCTGAAACGCGCGCAGAGCTATGCAACGCTCTTTGACTGCCCGCTTGGGTTTATCGCCAAGCGAAGAATAAGCGCCGAAGTCGTGGAAGCCACAAGCCTTGTTGGAGAAGTTGAAGGACGCGATATTTTGATTGTTGACGACATGACCGAGACCGCCGGAACTCTGACAGCCGCCGCCAAAATCCTAAAATCAAAAGGGGCGAAATCAGTGAGGGCTGCAGTCACGCACGCGATACTTACAGAAACTGCATACGACAGGCTCTCTGAACATTGGCTCGACGAACTGATAATAACGGATTCAACTCCTCCGGACGAGCGCTACAAGGAATATCCGATTACCGTTCTTACTATTGGACATTTGCTTACAGAAGCTATTTTGAGAATCCACAACAATATGTCTGTGACATCTCTTTTCAAAGTAAAAGGTTTTTAACTGCTAATTCTCTTTTGCGTATATAAAAAAGAACCCCGCAAAAGCGGGGTTTTTTAGCGCATAAAGAAGCCTTTAAGCTTGAAAAAACGAGACGATTAAAAAAAATAGTAAAAAACGCATTTCAATGGACGAATTTTATTCGGATAACTTTTTTGACGGGAACGCGCCAATCGGGTGGTCGGAGCGCGACTGGTTCGACTATCTAAAAAAATCGGAAAGAGAAATTTCTAAATTTGCGTCCGTGTATTCCGTAAACAGGCTGCGCGGAAAAAGCCTCGAAGAAATAGCAACAATAGCGGGCTGGCCCATACCTAAATTCGACGACGAATATTTTGAGGAGTCCGACGCGGAATTTTCCGACGAGCCGTGGACCCTGCTAAACCACCCCGTATATATAATAACGCGTGGATTGATGCGCTGCTTGCAGGAACATCTTGGCCGCGTGATAGCTGAAACCCTCATAAGCCCAATTTTAGTTTGGGATATTTCAAAAACAATAGGCGAAACGTCTTTTTTTATGGCGCTTGGCGCAAATTCCACGGATCTGAGCGAAGATTTGCTCGCGCGGTGCAACTATAAGATGGCGGCGGTCAAGCTCAACGAGATAATCGCAAAACTATCTGAGATTGGCATTCCGGAATCCGAACAGGGAGCTGAACGCATAAGGAGAATAAATGCGATAGTCTTTGATCTCCGCCAGTTATGCTTAAATCTCGCCGAACAATCGGCTGCCAAACCAAAAAATTTATGACAATAAAAAAATCCCTAATATTTGCGTTCGTTGCGGCTGCTGCGACGGTTTTATCGGCAACCCAAACAATGGTAGGCGACGTTGGCGTCCGCGAGGCGCGCGTATGGTTTAACGGCGCTGGCTCGGACGTTTCGGCTACATGCACAGCCGGAGGTAAAAAATCTGAAGGAGCAATAAGAAAAGCGTGCGGCAATGCTGCCGGCGAGTCGGGGGTTGCAATATTCTCCGGATTAAAAGCCGGCACCGACTATGAATATTCTATAAGCGGCAAAGACGGCAAAGTTTTAGCCTCTGGCGCTTTTAAGACAGCCCCCGACCATAAAGACCGCACTCCCCCGCCAGATTTCGCATTCGCCGTTTTTGGCGAAAACTATGTAAACGACAAAGAATTTGACCCTCCTTTCAAGACGCCCGGCGGCGAGTACGAAATATACTCTGCGGCGGCTTCAAAAAAGCCCGCATTTTGCATTTGGGCGGACGGCATGAACACTCTTAGAAACGCCGACGAAAGCTCGGAATCCGCAAAATTTTTAAGGGGAGTATCCGCGAGGGATTTAGGCGAAGTAAAAGACTTAATTTCAAAATTTCCCAACTACGGAGTTGCCGCAAGGAATTCGTTTTACGGCAAAAATAACGATTCAAATTCTGCAAATATCGCCGACGCATCTTGCGCATTCGATATGCTTTGGGCAAATCCTGCGGCGCGCCCCGGAGGAGCAAAAGCCTACTCTTTCCAATACGCCGACGCCGAATTCTTCGTTCTCGACGACTGCACCAATCGATCTTACCTCGACTACCGCGAAAACCGCCCGTCATATCTTGGCGACGCCCAGCTCAACTGGCTTATGGGCGCATTGCAAAACTCGAAGGCAAACTTTAAGTTTGTGGTGCTAAATTCCCCGTTTGCGAATCCGGTAGCTACGCGCGACAATTTTGCTTTTTCCGCAAACGAGCGCAAAATTCTTTCAGATTTTCTCGTATTTGCAAAGATACCGGGAGTTGTGTTTTTATCGGCAAACAAGCCCTATGGCGAGCTTTCAAGGCTGATAAGAGCGGGAGGCTATCCATTGTACGATCTCACCGTAGGGCCATTGACAGGGCGTCCGGTAGATGAAATTGCGGAGATGAATTACTTCCGCGTCCCGAGCAGCTCAATCACAAAGCGTTCCTTTGCGATGGTAAAGGTTGACGGGCCGGAAGACGACCGCGCCGTGACATTTGCGTTTTTTGACTCAAAAGGCGGGCAACTGTTCTCATCGACGGTAAAGCTTTCCGAGCTTAAAAAATTTGAATAACGCCTTTTTTAGGGGAATTGGCGCTGAGACTGTAAATGCGATTTTTACAATTCCGCGACGCGCAAATATTTTTTTAAGGCGAAAAATTTTAAAATTCTAAAATTGAATAAAAAGGAGCGGTATTTCCGCTCTTTTTTTTGCCGAAGTGGATTTTGGCGACTAAACAAGGGAAAAAATATTAGTTTTGGCTAAGAGTTTAAATCCCGCAAAAAGACACTTCTGCAAAATTTCATTAAATTTAGCAAAAGTATCAAGTAATAAACCCGTCTTAGACGGGTTTATATCGCGCAATTTATACTCTAAGACTGCTTTTTTACGAATTTTTTGAAGCCAAATCGTAAAAAACGTCGAACGGGTAGCCCGTTCCCGGAATGCCGGGAGCCGCCGACGGGTGGTATTGTATTGAAAACACCGGCAATTCCTTGTGGCGCAACCCCTCAACCGTTCCGTCTTCAAGATTTACTTCCGTGACAATGCCCCCGGCGTTCTCAATAGAATTGGCGTCTGCCACAAAGCTGTGGTTTTGAAATGTAATGCCAACTTTTCCCGTTTCCAAATTTCGCACAGGATAATTGCCGCCATGGTGGCCAAATTTGAGTTTATGGGTTTTGACTCCAAACGCTCGCGCAATAATCTGATGTCCAAATCCTACGCCAAATACGGGGTATTTTTTTATCAATTTTTCCGCCACTTTGACCGCTCCGTCTGCCGCCGCAGGATCTCCCGCCCCGCTCGATAAAAATACGCATTTCGGCGCAAATTCGGCAATCTCTTCCGCGGAAACGCCAGCGGGAAATACCGTCACTTCAAAGCCGCTGTACGCGAGGCTCAAGAGCATCGACTTTTTTGCGCCGAAGTCGATTGCCGCGCATTTTAATAGCGGCATGGTCCGCCCGCGCGTATTTATATGCACTCCTCCAAGCGAAAAAGGTTTTATATTTTCGGCGGAATCGTCAAAGCGGTAGGCCGACTTGCAGCTTGTTTCGCCCAAATAATTTGAGCCCTCTATTCCGCTCCACGACTTGGCGAGCCTCACAGCCTCCTCGTCGGAAATGTCTTCGGTGGATAGGCAGGCTTTTAGCGAACCTCCAATTCTAATTTTTCGCGTAATCGTGCGGGTGTCCACGCCGCTAATGCCGGGGATTGAATTTATTTCCAAATATTCGCCGAGCCCCATGCTGCTTCTCCAGTTGCTCGGCTTTTCGCAGTCCTGAGCAACCACAAGCCCTGCGGCTTTTATTCCACCGCTTTCCGCGTCCTCCGGGTTTATCCCGTAGCAGCCGATTTCCGTAAAAGTCATTACCAAAATATTCATGAAGTTTGAAGGGTCCGTGAGCAATTCCTGGTATCCCATCATCGAGGTGTTAAAAACGGCCTCTCCAACTACGGTTTTCTTCGCGCCGAAGGGCTTCCCCCTAAATACGGCGCCGTCTTCAAATGCAAGTATAGCGCTTTTCATTTTCTTATTTATTTAACATTGCCATATATTCTTGGAGGGATTTTACATTCAAATCCCGCTTGCCGATAGCCTCTATTCCTTTTATGGCGGCATACGCCCCCATTATTGTGGTTATCATGCAAACTTTTTTAAGCAGCGCCTCCTGCCTTATATGGTTTTCGTCGAGGCGCGGATACATTCCGGACGGGGTGTTTATTATCAGCGCAATTTCGCCGTTTTTTATCATATCTACTACATTCGGGCGCGCGCCCTCGTTTAGCTTGTAGGTTTGGGTTACGGGGATTCCGTTGTCGCGCAAAATTTTTGCCGTTCCCGCCGTGGAGAAAATCTTGAAACCGAGCCGGTCGAGCGATTTCGCGATTTCTACAGCCATTGACTTGTCGTGGTCCTTTACCGACAAAAATACGTTCCCGGAAGTCGGCAATCCCGGCTGCGCCGCTATTTGGCTCTTGGCAAACGCCGTTCCGAGGTCGGTGTCCAACCCCATAACCTCGCCAGTTGAGCGCATTTCTGGGCTTAGCATAATCGAGGCTCCGCTAAACCTGACAAACGGAAATACGCTTTCTTTTACCGCGATGTACGGGATTTTTACCTCCTTTGTAAATCCAAGGTCTTTTAATTTTTCCCCCGCCATTACTCTCGCCGCAATTTTCGCGAGCGGCACGCCTATTGCCTTCGATGTAAACGGCACTGTTCTCGATGCGCGCGGATTGACTTCCAGTATATAGACTTCGCCGTTTTTTATGGCAAACTGTATGTTCATAAGCCCCACGACTTTCAATTCTCTTGCGAGGTCGTACGTAGCTTTGCGTACTTCATCAAGAATGTCTTCAGGCAGCGTATGCGGCGGCAAAACCATTGCGGCGTCGCCCGAGTGGACGCCCGCGTATTCGATGTGCTCGAGCATTCCCCCGATGACCGTCGTCTCGCCGTCGGATATCGCGTCCACATCAAGCTCGATTGCGTCTTCGAGGAATTTGTCGAGCAGCACAGGCTTTCCGGGGGCGGCCTCAAAGGCCTCGCGCACGACTTTTTTCATATCGTCCATTCCATAGACAATAAACATCCCCCTTCCGCCCAAGACGAACGAGGGTCTTAGCAGAATCGGGAATCCTATCTGGCCCGCGAGCTTATAGGCGTCCTCGGGGGTTGTCGCTGTGGCGTTCACCGGCTGGCGCAAGTGGAGCTTTTCGATTATATGCTTGAAAATTTCCCTGTCCTCCGCGGCGTCTATGGATTCCGGCGAAGTCCCTATTATATTTACGCCGTTTTCCTTCAATTCGCTTGCGAGATTTAGGGGAGTCTGCCCCCCGAATTGCACTATCGCGCCGTCGCATTTATTTTGCCTGTAAACTTCGAGCACGTCTTCGAGGGTGAGCGGCTCAAAGAATAGCTTGTCGGAAGTGTCGTAGTCGGTGGATACGGTTTCGGGATTGGAATTTACCATTATTGTTTCGTATCCGGCTTCGCGCAGTGCGAAGGACGCATGCACGCAGCAGTAGTCGAATTCTATGCCCTGCCCGATTCTGTTTGGGCCGCCGCCTATTATCATTATTTTCTTTTTTGCGCTCGGGGTAAGCTCGTTTTCGGAGCCGTAAGTAGAGTAATAATACGGCGTGTAGGCTTCAAATTCGGCGGCGCACGTATCGACAAGCCTGTATATTGTATCTATGCCGAAGTCTTCCCTCAACTTCTTTATGTTTCTAATTTTTGTATTGCAGATTGTAGCAATTTGCAAATCGGTGAATCCGGCTTTTTTGGCTTTCTCGAGCAACTCGGAATCAAGATTTAAGAGGCCGCGTTCTGAGAGCTCCTTTTCTATCTCCACAATTCCCGCAACTTCATTCACAAACCACGGGTCAATTTTTGTGTACTCGCTTATCTGTTCGCGGCTCATGCCGGCAAGCAATGCGTACCGCATGTAAAAAATTCTTTCGGCTGTCGGGCGCACAAGCCCGTTTGCGATTGCGGCGGTGTCGGTTATATCAGTGCCGCCGAATTTTCCGCCGCCTCCGAGCCCGCGAGCGCCGATTTCGAGCGACCTCAACGCTTTTTGGAGGCATTCCTTAAAACTTCTGCCTATCGACATCACTTCGCCGACGCTTTTCATAGAGCTCGTGAGAGTCGTGTCGGAGCCTGTGAATTTTTCAAAGGCAAACCGCGGGACTTTTGCGACTACATAGTCTATTGCAGGCTCAAAACACGCGGGTGTTTCGCGGGTAATGTCGTTTTTGAGCTCGTCGAGCGAATATCCCACGGAGAGTTTTGCCGCAACCTTCGCAATCGGAAAGCCCGTCGCTTTAGAGGCGAGCGCCGAAGAGCGCGAAACTCTCGGATTCATCTCTATTATTATCATTCTTCCGTCTGTCGGATTGAGCGCAAACTGAATGTTGGAGCCCCCGCTTTTTACGCCGATTTCCCTGATGATTGCAAAAGATGCCTCGCGCATTAGCTGGTATTCTTTGTTAGTGAGCGTGAGAGCCGGGGCTATTGTAATCGAGTCGCCCGTATGAACCCCCATTGGGTCGAAATTTTCGATTGAGCAGATTGCGATGCATTGGTCCTTGCAGTCGCGCATAACCTCCATTTCAAGCTCTTTCCAGCCAAGCAAAGATTCCTCTATCAAAATCTCTCCGGCGGGAGAGGCGTTGAGCCCGAATAGCGCCATTCTTTCAAATTCGTCCCTATTGTATGCGATTCCGCCGCCGGTGCCTCCAAGCGTAAAGCTCGGGCGGATAATTAGCGGATATTTTTTATGTTTATCCGCCCATTCGAGAGCCTCTTTTAACGAGTGCACAACAACGCTAAGCGGGACGTCCAAGCCAATTTTAAGCATGGACGCCCTGAATTTTTCCCTGTCTTCTCCCTTTTCTATTGCCTCCGCGTCGGCGCCTATCAGCTCGACGCCGTATTTTTGTAGAATCCCGCGGTTGTAAAGCTCCACCGAAAGATTTAAACCCGTTTGCCCGCCGAGAGTCGGGAGCAGTGCGTCGGGGCGCTCTTTGGCGATTATTTTTTCGAGGATTTCCGGGACGAGCGGCTCGATATATGTTACGTCCGCCATTTGCGGGTCCGTCATAATCGTGGCCGGATTTGAGTTTACCAGTATGACCTTGTATCCTTCTTCCCTCAGGGCTTTGCAGGCTTGGCTACCGGAATAGTCGAATTCGCAGGCCTGGCCTATGACAATCGGTCCGGAGCCCACGATTAAAATGGATTTAATGTCTGTGCGTTTTGGCATACTTGGAGTATTAAACTACATTTTTGGCGCGGCGTCAATTTTAATTATAACAAGCCGCAGAAAAATGAGATTCCAATGCGCCAATTACTATTTTTTAGAGGTAAAATTTCTATATAAATTAAAAAAATTTTGCTTAGAGCAATTTACCTCAAAAAACTATATTGCAGAAAATATATAAAAAATACCCCTCAAAAATAAGGACTCTTAGCCGATTATAAAAAGGCGCACGACTAAAAAATCGCATTTGCTAATATCAATATTTATGCAACTTACGGGAAAAATGAGCTATGCAAACAGTTAAAATCTTATTGCGTATTTGCAAAGCTCCCGCCGCTGCGCCGAAGTGTAGGAATAAACTTTTAAAATTACCGCAAAAATCCATAAAGCGGTAAGTACGGACATAAATATTATAAGAATTTCATTGTCTATCATTCGGCTTAGGTAGCTCGGCTCTTTCGAGACTGCGTTTATTACTACAAAATTTGCCGATAGTGCCCAAAGGGTGAAAATCAGCGCCGATAGTAATCCCAAATCAAAGAAACTTAATATATTTATAAGCCTTCCCGACTTAGGTTTTATATGGTCGCTAAAATAGCTTAGGTATGCAAACGGCCCCACGAGAATTATATCGACAAATATTAGCGACAACGTTGCAGCCACTTTATATGTATGCAAAAAGGTGAGTTTAACTGTCTTCGATATTTCCGGGAATTTTGAAGTCAGCCTTTTTAAATCTTCTAAATCGATTAGGTTGAAGTAAACTATTGTAAGCACAGAAACGCATACGAATACCCAAAAAATGCGATGGGTCACCCCCACAATTTTATATTCGTCCGTATGCGTTTTCATATTACGACAATAACTTTTCCGCCGTGTCAATATCCTTAAAAGACATTACCATTACGGGCTTGTCTTTAAACGGGCGGGTAAGCGCATACATGTATTCTATATTTAATCCGGCTGCCGACGCTTTTTTAAGTATGGAAAGCAGCGCCCCCGGAGTGTCGTCCACTTCCACAGCCAATACTTCTATTATTTTAGCGAAGAAACCGGCTTCTTTTAGGGCTGCCGCAGCCTCCTCCGGCTTATCGACTATCGCCCTTACGATTCCGTATTCCTTCGTTTCCGCAATCGTAATAGTGCGGAGGTTTACGCCCGCGTCGGCGACGGCTTTGCACACTCCTTCCAAGTGTCCGGGAGTATTTTCGAGGAAAACCGATATTTGTTTTAGTCTCATGGCGCTATCCTGTTGTTATATGTTGCGTTTATCCAGAACTCTCTTTGCTTTGCCTTCCGAGCGCGGTATGCGGTTCGGCTGCACAATTTTTACCTCGACCCTTATGCCGACTATATTGACAATCGATGCCTGGATTTTTTTGCGGAGGCTTTCGAGTTGTGCTACGCTGTCGCCATAGCAGCTTTCCGCAACCTCGACTTCGACTGTCACCGTATCCAAGTCTTTTTCGCGTTCGAGTATTATTCTGTAATTCGGAGTGCATTCCTCAACCCGCATGAGCCCGACTTCAATTTGCGACGGGAATACATTTACCCCGCGTATAATAAACATGTCGTCGCTGCGGCGCCCTATGCGCCTGATTCTGCGGATAGTGCGGCCGCAAGCGCAAGGCATATTTATTATTGAGGTGATGTCGTGCGTGCGGTAGCGCAAAATCGGCATGGCGCGCTTGTTGAGCGTAGTCAGCACGAGTTCCCCCTCCTCTCCGTCGGGAAGCGGAATACCGGTATCCGGATCAACTATCTCGGGATAAAAATTGTCTTCAAGTATGTGCAGGCCGTTTTGTTCGCAGCACTCTCCGCCGACTCCCGGCCCGGCGATTTCCGAAAGCCCGTAGATGTCGAACGCGCGTATGTTTGTGTGCTTTTGCATAAACTGCCGCATATGTTCCGACCACGGCTCCGCGCCAAATATTCCAATTTTTAGGGGAAGTTTTTTGAAATCAACTCCGTATTTATTTTCGCCCTCCTCCACGAGGTGGATAAAGTAGCTGGGTGTGCAGCTTACCGCGGTCGTGCCGAAGTCGCGCATAATCATAAGCTGGCGTTCGGTGTTGCCGCCGGAGGCAGGGATTACAGTGCAGCCCATGCGCTCGGCTCCGCAGTGCAAACCCATTCCGCCCGTAAAAAGTCCGTACCCGAAGCAGTTTTGCAAAAAATCCCCGCGCTTTACGCCGAACATCGCAAGGCACCGCAGAACCGAACTCGCCCATGCGTCCATATCTTCCCTCGTATAGCCTACTACTATCGGCTTGCCGGTAGTTCCGCTCGAAGCGTGAAGGCGTACAATCTCCTTCGTATCGACCGCGAATAGGCCGTACGGGTAAGTGTCGCGAAGGTCGCTTTTTTGGGTGAATGGAAGTTTTGATATGTCGTCTATGGACTTGATGTCGGCGGGCTTGACCCCAAGCTCGTCCATTCTCTTTCTATGCAGCGGCACGCGCTCGTAAGCGAGCTTTACTATTTCCGCGAGCCTTTGGGACTGTATGCGCCTTAGCTGTTCACGCGGGAGAAAGTCCATAGCGCTTTCCGTGTGAAAGTCGCCGTTGATGTCGTTCCAGTTATGCATAGTTATATAGAGTTTTCGCCGAGTATGAAGGCGGATTCGTTGGCGTCGTGGAGTTTTTGCGGAAAGAATTTTTTAAGGACTTCGAGCCATTTTTCGCGCGGGATATCGAGCTTTTTAGATAGCATGCCCAATACAGCGACATTTATGGCCTTCGCATTTCTCAATTTTGAAGTGTCGATGGAGTTTGCCGAAAGGACTACGCCGTCGGGCGCGAGCGACTGTATGTGGGTGTCCGACCACTCCGGCGCGAGCGACAGCAGAAAATCTATTTTTCCGTCCGGTATCATCGGGCTTACAACTTTTTTGCCGAAGCGCACATCGCTTGATATAGAGCCGCCCCTTTGCGACATTCCGTGGACCTCCGCTTTTTTGACGTCGTACCCGCATTCAAACAGGAGCTCTCCTAAAATAAGCGACGCCTTTAAGACTCCCATGCCGCCGAGGCCGGCGATTCTGACATTTGTAATTTTATCTTGCATAGCGCTATTTCCCCGCGGCCTTTCTCTTTGCAATTCCCGCCGCCGCCAATAAGCAGGGCTGGCGCAGAATAATGAGTGTAAGTTCGTTTGTGGCCAATTTTTCTTCGAGATATTTTTGGAATTTTTCGCCTTCCGTCACAGGTTTGAAAACGACGACGTTTTGCACACCTATGGCTTTTGCGACATCTTCTATCGAGACTGCGTAAGCCGGCGAGTGGTCGAGTTTTCTTCCCGTTCCGGGGTGTTCTTGCTGGCCTGTCATAGCCGTCGTCGAATTATCCACAACAACGACTACATGGCCCGTAGCCGGCGGATTGTAAACCATTTCGAGCAGGCCTGTAAGCCCGCTGTGCATAAAGGTGCTGTCGCCGATAACGCTTACGACTTTTCTAGCCTGCGCTTCGGGGAGAACCTTTCTGAGGCCTATTCCCATGCCGATTGAGGCCCCCATGCAAATTTGTGTGTCCATTCCGCTGATTGGCTTCATTGCAGCGAGGGTGTAGCAACCTATATCGCCTGCTACGATGCAGTTTAGGTTTACGAGCGGCTTAAAGCTGAAAACATGCGGGCAGCCGTTGCAGAGCTGCGGCGGCTTTGATTTGTAAACGGGCGGCTCGTATTCGAGGTTGCCGTCAAGCTGCGCCTTGACTTTATCGACGCTCAATTCGCCAAAGCGCCATTTCTCGGCGCGGGGCTCCACATTTATTCCTTTGGCGCGCAGCCTGTCTGTGAGGTAAGGGTCTCCTTCTTCGACGGTCACGCACCTCTTGTATTTCTTTGCAAACTCGGCTATTTTTGAGACAGGCAGCGGATTTGAAAAGCCCACCTTAAAAATTCCGGCATGGGGGGCCGCTTCGCGGGCGTGCTGGAACGCAACTCCGGAGGATATTATGCAAAGCTCGTCGCTATCGCCGTCTATCGCGACATTCGGGCCTTCCTGCTCGTTGAATTTTAGCATTTCGGCTAATTTTGCGCGGAGTTTTTTATGCGCGGGTTTGGCATGGCCGGGAACCATTACTCGCGCGGGAATGTCGCGCACGAACTCGGCTTTCGGCAATTTTAGAGAGGTTTCTGGATATTCGACTATCGTATTGCTGTGGGCAATCCTGGTAGTTGTCCTTATTATAAATGGGATTGACCATCTGCGGGAATATTCAAAGGCGAGTTTAGTAAAGTCGTACGCCTCCTGCGAGTCGGCGGGCTCGAGAACCGGAAGCCCGCCCGCAAAGGCGAGAGAGCGGGTATCTTGCTCGTTTTGGCTCGAAGCCATGCCGGGGTCGTCGGCAACTACTGCGACCATTGCGCCCTGCACTCCGCTGTATGAGGCTGTGAAAAAGAGGTCCTGGGCGACGTTAAAGCCGACGTGCTTCATTGTCACCAGGGAGTTTGAGCCAGCGAAGGCAACCCCGAGCGCGACCTCCGCCGCGACTTTTTCGTTTGGAGCCCATTCCGCGCTTCCGCCGAGAATGGAAAATGTTTCGAGAATTTCAGTCGACGGGGTGCCGGGGTATCCCACGCCGAGCGCGCAGCCGGAATGGAGCGCGCCGAGTGCGATGGCTTCGTTGCCGCTTAATAGTTTTCTGCAAATGTCGGACATATTCCTTCATATAATGTCGATTCTTTGATCCAATTCAACATCATTTTATTTTTAGAGCATTTTTTTGGAGATTTTCTTTTCGAATGCGGCGGCGATGCGCTCGCGCGCATTCGGTGCGCAAAAGTCGGGGAATGTCGCAAGCCATTCATAGACGCATTTTGCGCTCTGGCTTGGCAGCACAGGAGGAATTTTTGAGAGCTTTTCGAGCGCCTCAGATATTTTTAACGCCATTTTTGAAACGGAAATCTTTGCCCACTCAAAGCCGTTTGATGCGGATGTGTATGTGGAGTTTTCCTTCGCGTAGTATTCGGATACCGCGTTTTTGTAGAGTTCTGCCGCGTTAAAAATCAATACTTCCGTGCGCGGGTAGAATGAGGTCATCAGGTTCCACGGCAGGGATTGGGATTCCGCGACGCAGTCGCCGCCGCCCCTAAAATCCGAGCGGATTAAGAGCGCGGGAATGTCGGCGAATTTTGCGAGCATAAATTCAACAACTGTTCCGCTGTCGAGCTCTTGGCCGTCGTAATTAAATATTGCGAAGTCGCACTCGAGCAGCCCCAGTATGTCTTCGTCCCTAATGCGCTTAGGCTGGAATTTGCGCTGTTCAAGGTTTTGCGGAAGCAGACAGCGGAATTTCCCGCCGCTGCATGCGTACAGAGCCTCCGCTAGCATTGCGTTGCCGAGTAAATCCTTGTGCGTGAAAAGCTCCCCCGCAAAATATACTTTAAAAAAATCTTTTGAATCGCCGTTCATTTTTATATATACGAGTATTTAAATTTTTTCTTTTAAGACGATTAATTTTATTATGTCCGAAAGACAACAGATTTTTAAAAATAATTAATATATGGAATATAAATTCAAAGCAGAGGTAAAACAGGTATTAGACATAGTAATAAACTCGCTCTACACCGACAAGGAAATATTTGTAAGAGAGCTTGTTTCAAACGCTTCCGACGCCTCGGGAAAGCTCCGATACAGCAAGCTCTCAAAAGATGAACCCGTTTCCAACGACGATTTTAAAATTTCAATAACTCTCGACGAAAAAGAGAACACTTTCTCTATCGAAGACCGCGGCGTCGGCATGACCGGCGAAGAGCTTGTAGAGAATCTCGGGACAATCGCCCACTCGGGCTCGAAATCGTTTGTGGAGGCAATAAAAGCCGCTAAGGGCAACCTGAGCGAAGGGCTTATCGGACAGTTTGGAGTCGGCTTTTACAGCGTATTTATGGTTTCCGACAAGGTTGACGTCTATACTTGCGGCGAAGACGGCAAGGGCCACCACTGGAGTTGCGACGGCTCAGAAAATTTCACGATAGAGGACTTCGATAAAACCGAGCGCGGCACAAAAATAGTCGCAAAACTCAAAAAGGAATGCGACGAATTCTCGAAAGTTTGGCGTGTAAAATCCATTCTCGAAAAATACAGCGCGTATGTGGACTTCCCGATTGAGCTTAATGGCGAAAAAATCGGCACCCACAAGGCTATTTGGCTAAAATCCAAATCGGAACTCAAAAAGGAGGACTACGACGAATTTTTCAAATTCCACTTGCACTCGACTGAAAATCCGATAGACTACCTGCACTTTAAGGCCGATGCCCCAGTTGAGCTGAACGCCTTAATATATATTCCCGCTACTAATCCCGAGCGCCTCGGGTTTGGAAAGACTGAGTGCGACGTATCCCTATACTGCAAAAAGGTTCTAATCGACTCGCAGCCGAAAGACTTGTTCCCTGATTGGATGCGCTTTGTCAAGGGCGTTATCGATTCCTCCGACATTCCGCTTAACATCTCCCGCGAAAGCATGCAGGATTCGGCCCTCGTGCGCAAGCTTGGCAGAGTCGTATTAAAGAGGTTTATAAAGCACCTGTCGGACATCGCAAAGACGGACGCCGAAAAGTACTCTAAATTCTTTAAAAACTTTGGAGCATTCATTAAGGAAGGCGCCGCAACTGACTTTGAGAACCGCGGCGAACTCTCCAAACTGCTGAGGTTTGAGTCGAGCGTCCAGAAACCCGGAGAGCTTGCGGGGCTTGACGACTACGTTTCAAGAATGAAGGACGGGCAAAAAGAGATATTTTATGCCACGGCTCAGGACAGAGCGGCTATAGAAAGCGGTCCGTATCTAGAAGCGTTTACTTCGCGCGGAATAGAAGTGTTGTTTATGTATGAGCCGATTGACACGTTCCTCGTTGGCAACCTTGGAGAATTTGAAGGCAAACCCTTTGTATCGATAGACTCGGCAGAGCTTACACTCCCTGAGGCTCCGAAATCAGCAGACGAATCAAAAGCGCTTTCAAAAGAAGAAACGGAAGAGCTAAAAAATTGGATAAAAGAGACGCTTGGCTCCGAAAAAGCCTCGGAAGTCCTGACGTCCGGCAGGCTTGTTGACAGCCCGGCAGCAGCTCTCAACGCCGACAGCCTTACTCCCCAGATGCGAATGATGCTCCGCTCGATGAATCCGGACTCAAAGATGCCCGCTCCCATCGTGAAGTTTGAAATAAACACGAAAAGCGACGTCATAAAGAACCTTGACGAGCTCCGCAAATCGAGCCCCGACCTTGCAAAGCTCGTTCTCGAACAGCTTTACGACAACGCCCTTCTCGCCGCGGGATTGCTCGAAAATCCGCGCACAATGGCAAAGCGCATGAATGAGATTCTCGCAAAGGTAAAGCCGTAAAATTTTTAATTTTTCCGCTTGAGGGCGGCGCATGGCAGTAAATTTTTTAAGCCCGCGCCGCTCTCAAATGACTGATTGAAGCTTTTTCAGGTGGCGACAGCTAACACCTCCGCGCATTGGTAAAGCGCGTTTTTAGACAATGCGTATTGCCTTACAGATTCTCTTTAAGAATTTTTGATGCGTATTGCGAATGCAAAAAATATTCAACTGCTTACGCATATAAAAATCTGCGCCGTTTCCAATATTTTCTAAAATACAAAAAATGCCCCGATTTTCGGGGCGTTTTTTTTAGTGCCTTTGAAAAAAACTATAATTTGCGTAAAAATTTGCGTCTTAAGCGCGCATTAAGAAAAAGTTTCGCCCGCGCGTCTCTTTACCGCTATTATCTGGGCTGCAAGCCCCGATGAAATCGGCATTATAACGCGGTATCCGGAACGCTGGAATGCGTTGCCTATGCGATTTGATTGGGTGACATTTTTTGAGAATCCGTCGGGCTCGATATTCTGCCTATCCATAAACCAATTAAGCGTCTTTTCGGCGAGCCCCATGTAAGAGGAGTCTATGAAGCCTGCCTCCGCCGCGAGCGCGAAGGCCGCCGCAATCCCAACAGACCCGGACGTTTCCAACAATGTTTTTTCGTCGTCTATGAAGCAAGACCACGCGCCGTTTTCCCCTTGAAATTTTTTTATGTATTTTGAGGAGTCCGCGATTGTTTTCTTAATTAAATCTACTCCGTCAAATTTTTCACTTTTAAGCGGAGAATTTTCTAGGGCGCGCATTGTTTGGACTATGCCGAGCATAAACCATGCGATTCCCCTTCCCCAATTCCTCATTGCGGGCTTTTTATTTGCTGGGGCGTTTTGGGAGATGCCGCCGTCAGACGCCACAAGCCTTTCAATTCTCGCGCAAATTTCGTCGAGAGCAGTCTGGGCAAGCCCCGCGTCCCTGCGGTTTATCGCAATCTGCATAAGCGGATATGCGTATGTATAGCAGCCCTCGGTGCTTAGAAAGCGGTCCGCCGGCTTTTTATTTGAAAGGTATTTTATTTGGGGCTCGGCCCAGTCCAAAAACATTTTTATGGACTTGTGGTTAGGATATAATTTTCCGATTGCAACAAAAGGCAGAAAATCCTCGACGGAATGGAATTTTCCGTTTTCGCACAGATGCGCTTCTGGATCGTTGAACACTACGCCCTTTTTGTCGTCGAGGAAGAAGTTTAGGTGCAATTTTAGGGCGTCAGCCGCCGCAGCATCCCCCGATTCCGCAAGCTCCCGCAACCCCTCGGTCTGGCAGCCGCTCATCCAGCCGAACGGAAGAATCGAGTCTATCGAGCGCAGATTCGTGTAAAAGGCCTTGCGTACATCGTATTCTGCATCGTACGCAAGCAAATGCGGTGCATGCGCTCCGAGCGTCCTTGCGGCGGATTCCGCAAAGAAACACACCGGCTCGCCCTTTCTGACTTCTGCGTCTTTCACCTCTATTGGCGTGTATGTGACAACCAGCCCGTACTCCTCAATTTCTGCCGCCTCTGAAACGGGAATATCCAAGCGCACAATTTGGAAGCCGAACAAGTTTACGACTTCAAGTTTAGAGAAAATTCTGCCATTTTTTGCCGAGCGCGCAAAAAGCGCAAAACTGCAACGGTTTTCAAGCGCGTTGCCAAGCGACAGTTTTAATGAGGGGTTCTTAAATTTTTTCAGCCTGTCGGCAAATTTGGGGAATTTAAAAAGTATTCCGTCGGCGTCGTCGTCCAATCTAATATAGTCCAATCCGCCCGAAGAACGTTTGCCTTTGGGGATTGGAGGGTTTTTTTTGGAGTCGGTTTTCGCATATATGCGCTCAAACCCAGACCTTGCGCCATCCGCGAAAATTGACGGGGCTGCAATCGCAGCCGCCGCGCATGCCCCCGCTATTTTTACAAATTTTCTTCTGTCCATAAATCGTCCGAAAAACTACCCGGCTCCACCAGAAAATTCGGTATATCTGCGCTCTCTGACAAGCGTGATTTTTACGGGGAAGGAGTTGTCCACGCTCTGCTCTATTTTCTCGCGGATTTTTTTCGCGATTTCGTGGGCCTCGATGTCGTTTACTGCGTCGGGGGATACCATTACCCTCAATTCCCTGCCCGCCTGCAAAACGTACGCGCTTGCGACGCCTTCAAAAGAGAGCGCTATTCCTTCGAGTGATTTTACCCTCTTTATATATCCTTCGGTAGCTTCCATTCTCGCCCCCCTGCGGGTTGCCGAAAGGGCGTCTGCGGTCTGCACGATTATTGCATAAACGCTTTCTGCCTCCACCTCCGAATGGTGCGCTTCAACCGCGTTTACGACATCTGGGCTTTCCCCGTATTTTAAAAGCAGGGCGGCTCCGGCTTTCGCATGCGACAAATTTTGGTCGGACACGGCTTTGCCGATATCGTGGAAGAGCCCGGCGCGCTTTGCAGTCATTACGTCGCAGTTTATTTCCGAGGCTATCAGCCCAGCAAGACACGCCGTCTCGATTGAATGTTCAAGTGTATTTTGATTCAGCGAGGAGTGGAAGTTTAGCTTGCCCAAAAGCGCCGTCAATTCAGGCGCAACTCTCGTAATGCCGAGCGAATCCAGCGCCTCCGCCCCATAGGAAAAAGTTTTGTCCTCTATTTCCCGCCTTGCGGCGGCAACAGCCTGCTCTATTGTGGTCGGATTTATCCGCCCGTCGGCGAGGAGCGATTCAAGCGCCATTTTCGCAATCTCCCTTCGCACGGGGTTGAATGACGAGACAAACACGTAATCGGGCGTTTCGTCTATCACGAGCGTCGTGCCTGTTTCGGATTCGAACGACCTTATATTTCTGCCTTCTTTCCCTATCATTCTCCCCTTCATCGCCTCGTCCTGGATTTTAACCATGGACACTGTAAGCGACTGCGGAAGCTGGGGAACAATCCTCTGCATTGAGTCAACGAGAATCCGCTGCGCCTTGTTGTCTATCTCGCGCTTGGATTTCTCCAAAAGTTCGGATTTATATAAAGAGAGGTCTTCGATGCATTTTTTTTGGACTTCGCGCTTTGCCTCCTCTCTCAATTTTTCAACGTCGAGGTTTGCAAGCCCCGCAAGTTTTACCGCATAGCGGTCCGCCGACTTGCGGTATTCCTCCCTGACTGCCGAATACCTTGCGTACTCGGCTTCCGCGCGGGAGGCCGCAAACTTTGCGTTCCGGATTTTTGCGTCGAGGTCAGCTATCTTCTCCTCTTCCTCGCGCTTGGCGGCCTTCGCCATTGACAGCAGATCTTCGTACTCGCTCTTAAGCTCTATCTCGCGCTCTTTATAGAGCATTTCGAGTTCGTTGTTCTTTTTTTCGTATTTGAGCTTTTCTTCCGTGCGGATTTTTTCGGACTCAGTGCGCATGGAATTTTTTAGGGAATTTACCCTGACGAGCAATATTATGCACTCGGCAAAGAGGCATGTAGCCAACAATCCCAGTATGATAGAGTTCCAGTCGTAAATTTCAAATTCCATGTCTTATGCGGCTGGCGCGCCGCAAACGCCGCGCCCAATATTTTTAAGCGATTTTCAAAGATTTTTAGGGCAAATGCAAGCCATAAGTCGGCCCGCATTGCCTTCCGCGCTATCCACCGCCTTAGCTGCGGGGAAATGCGCGGATTCTCTTCATAACGCGCTCCTTTCCCAAAATTTCGAGTGCCGGCATTAAGTCCGGCCCGCCCGCCATTCCGGAAATGGCATATCTTAAAATCGGAAAATATTCCGTAGTTTTTAAACCGCGCTTCTCGGCCTCTGCCGCTATCGCCGCATAGATGCTATCGTGAGAGAAATCCTCGATATTTCCCATAAAGCTTTCAAGCTCCGCAAGCCTCGCAAGCGGGTCGCCCTTCTTAAAGACCTTTTGGCGCGCGGCTTCGTCGAACGGAAAGTTGTCGTCAAAGAAAAACCTCACCATCGAGGGAAAGCTCTCCATGTTTGCTACTTTCGGCTGGCATAGGGCGAAAACTTTTTCCACATAAGCCTCGTCGCCTCCCATATCTATGTCAGACTCCGTTTTTACGGCTTTTTTTGCCAATTCTACAAATTCGGCCGCCGGAAGCGCGCGGATGTGCTCCGTGTTGAAATGCGCCATTTTGCGCTCGTCGAAGCGCGCGTTGCTTTTTACTATCCCGTGGAAATCAAACAGCTCGATTATTTCCGATATGTCCATAATCTCCTTGTCGTTTTTGGGATTCCAGCCGAGCAGGCACAGATAGTTTCTGACTGCCGCCGGAAGAAAATTCTTCTGCTGGTACTCCTCTATGAGCGCGCCTCTGTCGCGCTTGCTCATTTTTCCGTGGCCGTCGGTTTTTAATATCAGCGGAATGTGGGCGAATTGCGGGAGCGGAGCGTCGAAAGCTTTAAACAACTCTATGTGCTTGTTCGTGTTTGTTAAATGGTCCTGCCCGCGGATTACGTTTGTTATTTCCATGCAGATGTCGTCCACTACATTCACAAAGTGGAATACGGGCGTGCCGTTTGAGCGGAATATCGGGAAATCCTTTTCCTCTAAGCGCTCGACGTCGCCGTAAACGGCGTCGTGCAGCACCTGTTTCTCCCCGGAAACTTTGAAAAAGACCGCGCCGTCCTTGTCGTATGCCCTGCCTTTTTTCCTCAGTATTTCGAGAAAGTTTTTATAAATGTCGTCGCGCTTGCTCTGAAAGTACGGGCCGTAGTTTCCGCCCACATCCGGGCCTTCGTCCCAATCGAGCCCAAGCCACTTCATGCCGTCTTTTAGCACGTTTAGGTATTCCTCGCCGTTGCGCTCCTTGTCTGTATCCTCGATTCTAAGGACGAATGTACCTCCCGTATGGCGCGCGTAAAGCCAGTTAAAAAGCGCGGTTCTTGCGCTTCCGATGTGGAAAAAGCCCGTCGGGCTTGGTGCGAATCTTACTCTTGTTTTGCTCATTTATTTTGAATTTGTTATTCTCGTTTGCCGGCGCGTCCGGAGGCTTTGTAGAATTCATAGACGCACGCGAAGGCCGGCGTAAAATTTTCAGGGTTTTGGGAAAGCTCCGATTCAAAATCGGCGACGTCCGCCCATTCGAGTGATTCAACCTCGTCCGGGGAAAATTTAAACGCCGTCGATTCCGGTATTTCCATTTCGTACACAAAGGTAAATTCATTGCCCGTCCGTGCGCAAGCTTTGATTTTGCCCACTTTGCGCATGTCGGCAACGCTTGCGACGACGCCGGTTTCCTCGCTCAGTTCGCGAAACGCCGCTTCGTCGTAGGTTTCGCCGGAGTCCACGTGCCCCGAGCAGGACGTCGTGTAGCGCCCTGGATAGGAGTCTTTCGACATAGACCTCTTCTGCAAGAGTATCTTTTTTCTCCCGCCGACGTTGCAAAAAATCAATATGTGCGCCGCCCTGTGCATAAGGCGCTCGCGGTGGACGATTGACCGCGGCGCGGATCCTACCACGGTGTCGTTTGAATCTACAATGTCAAAAATATCGTCTGGCATAATATTATTTGCGTCTCAGAGGCAGGCGCGTGCGCTTGGCGGCGCGCGGATCCCAATCGCCGATTTTCAATTCTTTGCAGTAGTTTAAGAGAGCTGGCATGGGTTCGATTCTATCGAATTTATTCATCGAGCGGTACTTGTTTATAAGTTCCCATGCGATGTAATCCAGCGCCACGGGATTTGCGCTCATCAAAATCAGATTTTCCCTAAATGTGCAGCGCGAGTTGAATACAGACCCGCCCACAAATTGCCCCTTTTCGAGCGTTAAAATCGTAAATAGGTTGCTGTCCTTCAATTCAGGTATGGAGCAGACTTCGGCGGCGGCCATGGAGGCGTTGGCGGGGGATTTTAAAAATCTCTCGTTGTTGGACATATTCCAAATGCTAGCATTGCCTATTGCCGCGCAAACCCCGAGCCCCTCCATATCTGTGACCATCGGGAGGTTTATCCAGAAATCGACCGATAGGAAAAGCGGCACAGGCAGATAGCTTTTTCTGAGTTCCGGGTTATAAATGTCGTTGGAGGCTGCGCCCCTGACGCTTTGCGGGGATAGCGGATTGTCGTAAAACCAGCGCGAATCGAAAAATCTGCCGCTTTCGATGTCCGCAACCTGCACCCCTTTGTAATCGTCGGCGGCGCCCGACTTTATCTCCGAGCGCTTTGGGAGGAATCCGGATTCGCGCAACTTTCTGCGCGACATATCCACTATCGTTATGTCTTTTCGCGCATACCCCCTGCGCACAAGCTGGTCTATCACGCCGTCGACAAGTTCCGTAGGCGTCGCGAGCCCCGCCCCGGAATTGGTATATACTTTTATGCCTACCCGCCCCTTTTCTCCTTTTCTTATCGGTTTGCCGGTGGATTTTTCGTAGGCTCTAAAAAACGCCGCGGCGGCGCGCGCATAGACTATTGGGGTAAATTCGGGAACTCTTATCTCGAAAATTTCGTCTGAAACATTGCCCGAAGCGGACTCTTCCGCAAAAATATTGCCCGGCAGCGCCAAATTAAGCGATATTGCCGCAAAAAATAATTGCAATAGGGCCTTTTTATTTAGAATATTAAACATGATGTAGAAAAACCGAAGTCGGCGTAATAATCGTTAATGTTAAAAAATTAAGTGAATTAAAGCGCAAAAATTTCGATTATGCAAGCAATGAAGTTTATTTTTAAAAGTCTGTGCGCGGGGCTGGTCGCAGTACTCTGGCTTTCAGGCTGCGGGGAAAAAACACCCGAGCAGATAGCGGCGGAAAACCAAAAAGCCCTCGAAATTGCTGTTAAAAGGGCGCAAGTGCTGATGTTTGAAGGCAAATACGAAGAATGCGCAGGCACTCTCGAAGAAGCGTCGCGCAATTACGGAACAAATGCGGCGCTCTGCGAACTTCTCGCATACTCGTATATACAGACTTCAAGAACGGCGGACGCCGCAATCTTTTTTGAAAAGGCGTCGGATATGGCGGGCGGCAACCCCCAGTTGCTGATAAGCTCCGCGAAAGCGTACGAGCAAAACGGGCAGTTTGAATCGGCCGCGCGGGCGTACGAAAAGTACCTGAAACTTAAACCGCGCGACATGGTGGCATGGAAATCACTTTCCAGATGCCTGGGCGTCATGAATAAATATAAAGACGCCGTTAACGCGTATCTCGACGGCGTAAAAAAATCAGAGCGCAACCCCAATACGCGCGAAGCATGCGACATAGGCAATCTCTTTCTAAAAGTCGGAAACGTTGTTCAAGGCAGAAGATGGCTTGAAGCCGCCCTTTCGGCCGTCGCCCCTGACAACCTCAAGACGCGCCGCGACATTCTCGAAGGGTTGCTTTCGGTGTATCTTGCACAGAAGGAAACCGCGCTGCTCGAAGGTGTCGTCAAGCAGCTCGATGAAATAGACCCCAATTTTGTAAAGGGAAAATATCCGCAATTGCATTCGCAAATCGAAGAATTTAATAAAAAATTAAAAGAAGCCCAAGACGCTCTAAAAGCCCAGGAGGCGAAGAAAGCCGAAGAGGCGAAAAAGGCTGAGGAAGCTAAGAAAGCCGAAGAAGCCAAAAAGACGGAGGAAGCTAAAAAAGCTGAAGCGTCTGAAAAAAATAGCGCATCATCAGGGCAGAAACCGCAAAACGGCGACGATGCACGGCAAAATTCGGCACCCGAGGGCAAAACTGGCGGCGAATCCGCCAAAAAAGCCGATGGCAGCGGAGAACCCGCAGCAGAACCGGAGATAAAAAATGTAGAAATAAAGGACGTTCATGCCGAGCCCGCCCCCAAAAAAACGCCCGAAGAATTGCTGATAGACAAGGCATACGCCCTCATTTCCGAAGGCAAACCGGCCGAAGCGTCTAAAACTGCAAATCTCGCCGTTGCCGAAAACCGGAATTCGCCGTCGGCATGGCGCGCCCTGGCGCTCGCCTACGACGCCGAAGGCCGCTCGTTCGATTCCTACATGGCCGCCCGAGAAGCCTACGTGCGCAACCCCGACGACATAAATGCAACCCTTCTATACATTCGCACCGCAAGCGGCGTTCTAAACAACGAGCAATTTTTAAATGCCCTATACCGAGCCCAAAAGAAATTTCCCAATAACTCGGAAATAATGCTCGGGCTTGCGCGCACCTATAAAATTATCGGGGACAAGCCGAACGCAAAATACTTTTACAACGCCTTCCTCAACGGCACTCCGAAAGAGCACCCCCTGTACGACGAAGTAAACGAGGAGTTTGAGGAATACGTATCGGGCGACAGCAAATAGCCATGCCAAAAATTAAGGCGTCAAGCATAGAGGAGCTCAAATCGCGCGTAAATATTTACGATGTGGTTTCCGCGTATGTGTCCCTTAAAAAGAGCGGAAGCTCCTACAAGGGGCTTAGCCCGTTTACTACGGAAAAAACGCCGTCGTTTTTCGTGCATCCCGATAAAAACTACTACTATTGCTTTTCGACCTCGCAGGGCGGCGACATTATATCGTTCATAATGATAAAGGAGAATTTGTCGTTTGCGGAAGCGGTGGAATTTCTGGCGAACAAATATGGCTTTAAGCTCGAATACGAGGACGGAGGGAAGTCGGACAAAGCGTCAGCGAGCATAAGAAAGCAGATATACGACATACACGAGGACGCCGCTGACTGGTACGCAGGGAACTTTTTTTCAGATACCCCGCAGGCACAAGAAATACGCGACTATTGGACGAATGAGCGCGGATTTTCGCTGGAAGACGCCAAGGTTTTGCGCATAGGCTACGCTCCGCTTGCATCCGACCCCCTAAAAAAGATTTTGGCGAAGAAGGGGTACTCGGCGGAGGCGATAATCGCGAGCGGAATTTTCTACGGCAAGCCCGGGGAGAGTCTGTCGGATTTCTACGCGCGCTTCCGCGGCAGAATGATGATACCTATTTCCGACATACAAGGGCGCGTAATTGCCTTCACCGCGAGAAAAACGCGTTTTACGCCAAACATTCCCTCCGAGGAAGGCAAATACGTAAATTCCCGCGAAACCGAGATTTTTAAGAAAAATGCGGTTGTATTTAATCTTGATAAGGCGAAATCCGCAATAAAGGAGAAAAACGCGTGCATAGTTGTCGAGGGGCAGCTCGACGCGATAAGAATGTATTGCGCGGGGTTTAAAAATACTGTGGCTACACAGGGAACCGCGGCTGGGAGCGAGCATTTTGCGCTGATAAGGAGGTTTGCCAACAAGGCAATACTGCTCTTTGACGGAGACGCCGCCGGCAGGCACGCAGCATTGCGCGTAATACCCATATGCATAAAGGCCGACATTGAGCCGTTTGTGGCCCCCCTTCCCGACGGTGAGGATCCCGACAGCTTTATAAAGAAATTCGGGACAGAAGCCATGGGAGAATTGGTCGGGAACAAGCTGCAAACGGCGCTGTCGTTCGCGGCGCGCTCAATTCTTGCCGACGTTAAAAATCCGACCGCGGCAGACAAGCGCGAGGCAATGCTGCAGCTTTTTGAGATTGTCGATAACGCCTCTTCCCGCGTACTGCGCGACGACTATTTAAGGGAAATTGCAAATTCCCTTGTGCTCGGCTACCCTTCCGTCGCAGAAGATTATCGGACATACAGGGCAAAATCGCAAACCCGGGAGCGTTTCTCCGAAAAGGAACCCGCAAAAAAAGATTCGTCTGTGATGTTGACAAACGCCGTTTATGACTCCTTAATGTTATGCCTTTACTCCGACGGGCTTGCGCAGGATATGGCGGATATTTTGCAGGACGAATGGATAGACGGGGATTCGACCGTAGCCGTTGTCCTAAAAAAAATTCTCGCACTCTATCGCGAGGGCGTCGGGCTCTCCACGGCGGACATAGAAACATATTTCGACGCGCCCGAAGAGAAGAACCTAATATACAGGATTCTTGCCGAAAAGACAACCGATCTGGAAAATTCCACAAAATTAGCCAACGATTGCATAGCCAAAATATATAATAATTACATAAAAAAGGAGATTGAAGAGCTTAATAAACAGCTCGCTCATGCCGATAACAATGGTTTGACTGAAAAGTTTGAAATTCTCAAGCGCATAAGCGGGTTAAGGAAATTGTCAACGACTCCTCCTGCGCGGATAGAAAAAGTCAAAGGGTAAAAAATTTCTTCTATAAACAATGGCAACTAAGACATCAAAAACCCCAACAAAATCCGAAAAGACCGCGAAGGCGAAAGCCGCGGTAAAGACAGCCGTGAAGTCCGCGGCAAAACCCGCCGAGAAACCGGCGGAAAAGGCGGCTGCCAAAAAGACTTCGGTCAAAACAGTTGTGAAAAATGCGGATAAAAAACCGTCGCCGCAAGCCATAGTGATAAAGACCGGGGCAACCCCATCCGAAAAATCCGCCGAGGCGAAAAAGGCTAAAAAAGTCTCCCAGATATCTGAGCACCAGCAGAGGCTGAACGAAAAGATACGCCAGCTTGAGCACCTCTCAAAAGAAAAGGGATACCTTACAAACCAGGATATAAACAAATACCTGACAGAGATTCTAAGCCGCCCCGAAGAATACGAAAACGTCCGTAACATTTTGGAGTCTTTGAATGTAGAGATTCTCGACACGGACGAGGAGATAGAAAATTTCAAACACAGGCGCGAGGAAAGCGAGGAGAGGCAGTCCAAAAGCCTCCAATCCGATTCGCTCGACGACCCTGTAAGAATGTATTTAAAACAGATGGGGCAAGTTCCCCTGCTCTCGCGCGACGAGGAAGTCTCGATTTCCAAGAGAATTGAGGCGGCGGAAAACAAGGCAATACGCCTTCTTTTTTCTGTGTCGCTTACCAATAAGTTCCAGATAGATGTCGCAAAGAAACTCTTGGACCGCGAGGAGAGATTTGACAAAATTGTCATAGACAAAAAAGTCGATAGCCGCGAAAATTACTTTAAGGAGCTGCCAAAGTATATAGAAGAGCTCGAAACACTTGAAGAAAAACTTGAAAAAGCGTGGGAGAGCGCCGAGGCTTGCGACAACCCGTCAATAAAAAAGCGCCATTACACACTCTATAAAAATCTCGAATCAAAGCTTAAGGACATCTATGTCAAGGGGTTAAAATTTAAGCTTAAAATATTTGAAGAATTTTTGGACGGGCTGTCGCCTGTCATACGCGAAATCGAAGACTGCCAATACAAATTGCGCGCAATAGAGAGAATCGGCAAAAAGACCAAGATAGGCGATACCGAGCAAATCCAAAAACGTCTCGACGAGATACGCAAGACCTACCGGCTCGACCCGACGGAACTTGTAAATTTGGTAAAGGAAGTGCGCGTCGATATGCGCGAGGCTCACCGCGCAAAAACCGAGATGGTGAGGGCAAATTTGCGCCTTGTAATATCTATTGCGAAAAAATACACCAACCGCGGGCTCAATTTCCTCGACCTTATCCAAGAGGGCAATATGGGGCTAATGAAGGCGGTCGAAAAGTTTGAGTATAAGCGCGGCTACAAATTCTCTACATACGCTACATGGTGGATACGCCAGGCGATAACCCGCTCCATTGCAGACCAGGCGCGTACAATCCGCATACCGGTCCACATGATAGAGACGCTCAACAAGGTAATGCAGGTGCAAAAGCAGCTACTGCAAGAGCTTGGACACGAGCCTACCCCGGATGAAGTTGCGACTGAAATGAATTTCCCCGTGGAGCGTGTCCAGTCCATAATGAAAATGGCCCAGCAGCCGATTTCCCTCCAGAGCCCGGTGGGAGATTCTGACGACACAAATTTTGGCGATTTCATTGAGGATAAAGCGGCGGAAAATCCCTACGATATGACCGCATATTCGCTTTTGCGCGAAAAATTGATGGACGTATTGGAATCTCTTACGCCGCGCGAACGCAAGGTATTGAGCCTGCGCTTTGGCTTGCAAGACGGCTATTCGAGAACCCTTGAAGAAGTCGGCAAGCAATTTAACGTCACGCGCGAACGCATCCGCCAAATTGAGGCAAAAGCCTTGCGCAAGATGCGCCACCCGACGAGAATCCGCCAGTTGCAGGGATTTTTTGAAGCTGAAATAAATACGACAGGCCCCGGTTTCGACCATTTCAAAAAGGCGAACCAAGACGAAAAATAATTTTAAACCTGCATAGTTTTTTGATAAAAATAAAAAATGCGCTTTAAATTAAAGAGAATGCAAAAGCCTGCGCACAAGCTTGTTTTGAGGCGTATTTTGCTACTTTTTGGCGCATTTGCAATGGTCTGCCCGATAGGTGTCGAAGGCGTATCAATGAGGCGCGATATAGACGCGCCGTCGCCTACCCACCGCGCAAGGAGGCTCAATCCGCCGCCTGAACGCGACATAGACGTGTATCTTGGCAAAGTTGTCCGCAAAGACGGAAATGTTATTATTGTAAATATAACGACCAACTTTAGGAGCCCCGACCGCAAGGCGATATTTTTCGGCTGCGACACGTCAATGACGCCCACTTCAATATTAAAGCCAACCGGCATAACTCACCGCAACTGCGCAGCATTCGAGATTGCCGAGGGCGACGCCATTGTGGGCGACTCCGTAATGGCAAAGTACCTCGCGCCCCAAAAAGAGGAGAATAAAGAATCGGGCCGCCAATAGCGGTGCGCGGTAAAAACTTTTCGGCTTGGAAAAACGGCGTCTTTACGAACTCCGTTTTTTTAATAAAAACTTTTTTGAAGTATAAGAAATGCAAGTCTGGAAATTTAATGTAAAAAATTATTTCCCGTTTTAAGACAAATTGAACACTCTGGAGAAGTCGAATTTAAGACAAAATGAATTCTTTACGGAAGCAATGTAAGGCAATAAGGTGTGTTGCTTATGCGGCTTATTAAACAATGCGCAGAGATATACCTTGAGTAGCGGAAATACTCTGCGGAAAATCAAACTCTACATTAAAAAACAAAGAGGTATAAAAAGATTTTACCTCCTACCTCCCAAAAAAGAAAAAAATTGGCCCGATAAATACGCTGCGCAAGCGCATAAATAAACCGACAAATTGCGCTTTTTAGTTAATTTGGAGATTATAAATTGCGCTGTTTTGTGTCGATAATTATTGTCACTGGCCCGTCGTTTATTAAAGAGACGTCCATCATTGCTCCAAATTCGCCCGTAGGAACTTTTTTGCCGAGGATTTCTTCGAGGGTTTTGACAAAGTTTTCATATATCGGAACGGCAATTTCCGCGCGCGCCGACCTGTTGAACGAAGGTCTGAAACCCTTGCGGACGTTGCCGTATAGAGTAAATTGGCTTACGGTCAAAATCTCACCGCCAACGTCAAGTACGGAGAGGTTCATTTTCCCTTCCCCGTCCTCAAATATCCTTAGACCGCATATTTTTGACGCAAGCCACTTTATGTCTTCCGGATTGTCAGAATCTTCGACAGCCACGAGGACCAAAAGCCCTGCTCCAATCCTTCCCTTCTCATAATTGTCTGGAAGAATGTTTACCGACGCCCTCTTTACCCTTTGTATGACGGCCCTCATAGATTAGATAAGCGATATTTCTGCAAAAAAAGTTTTCGACGCCCCCTGTGCTACAAAGTGCTTTGGGCTCGACGCGGAATTTGGCAGCCCCATCCACGGTTCCACGCAATAATATGGGCTGTTTTCAAATTCCGACCAAGTCACTACGCAAAAGCCGACATCCGGCTTTCCTCCTCCGCCGACTTTTAAAAAAATGTCCTCTTCGCCGTTTTTGGGCCCGAATGCGACTTTTGCAGTCTTAAAATTCGTAAGGATTCTATTGTTGAATTCGGCGTCGGCAAAGCAGTTTTTAAAAATGTCCTCGGGCACAAAAGTTCCGTCCGGGAGGAATCTGACAGCTTTTTTTGCGTCGCAAGAGAGCCTGTACATTTTCCTCGTATGTCCGGGCGCCCAAGGCAAAAAGAAATACGGGTGCAAGCCGGCGGCCCACGGAATTTTTCGGCTGTCGAGATTTTTTAAAGTTAGCTCGCAATACACTGAAAGCTCTTCAAATCTGTACGTCACCCTAAATTCGTATTTATACGGATAGGCTTTCGCGCAATCTTCACTCGGCATAAAAAGCGCGGTAAAGCCTATATCGGAAGCCATTTCCACCTTAAACTGCCCGCCTTTTGCATAACCGTGCATTCGCATTGGCAGCAATTCGTTATCCGGAGTTTTCCAAAAGCCTTTTTCCCCGTCAGCAAACGAGGCTCCCGCAAACGGGAACAGAACGGGTATGCCGCCGCGAACTTCGCCAAAATCTTCGCCTCCGCCAACGGGCCCGTTCTCGGGCCAATATATTACATCTCTTACGGCTCCGTCCGCAAAGGAAACGGCCCAGTTCATAAGCCGCGCCCCGTTCTCAATATTTGCTATGAAAGTCGATGGGCCGCGCGTAAATTTGTAAAGTTTTGCTCCGGACTGCTCAAATGTTTCCATGCAAATAATTCTCCATAACCATCGGGCAATTTCAACCATTTTCAAATTTTTCTTGTGAACGGCCGCCTTATTAGAATACTGGCGAAATGGATTTTTTGGAGATTTTTCTGATTGGTTGCGCGCTTTCAATGGACGCCTTTGCGGTTTCCGCCGCATGCGGCATTTCTCCTAAAAAAATTTCCGCGCGCGACTCAATCCCGATTGCCGCTTTATTTGGATTCTTTCAGATGCTGATGCCAATTATCGGCTGGGGAATGGGCAACGCCGTTTACGAACTCGTAAGCTCTTTTTCAAAATACGCGGCTTTTGCAATACTTGCAGCCGTCGGCGGAAAGATGATTTTCGATTCCCTGCGCGAAAGCGAATCGGGAATGTCGCTGCCACTGCCCTTGAAGACGCTTATGCTGCTTTCTGTCGCAACGAGCCTAGACGCGCTCGCTGTCGGCGTGTCCTTCTCCCTCGTTGATTCGCCGATTATTCTGCCGTCCGTCGTAATAGGGCTTACGACTTTTACAATTTCGCTTGTGGGTGTTTATATGGGAAAACTTCTCGGAGAATCTGTCGGCGGAAAATTCGGAGTCTTGGGGGGAATTGTCCTAATATGCATCGGAATTAAAATTTTGTTGTTTTAGTTTCCGATACAAAAAGCCGAAGCCGCGCGCGGCTACAAGTCGGGCTCGATGTCCATTTTAGAGCGCGGGTGCTTGCGCTCGTATTCCGCGCGTATGTCGTCGTTTGCAAGATTCGTATATATTTGAGTTGTCGAGAGGCTGCTGTGCCCAAGCATATCGCGTATCATCATTAAATTGGCCCCGTTGCGCAATAGATGCGTTGCGAAAGAATGCCGAAGCATATGGGGTTTTACATTTTTTTCAACACCCGCGAGGCGCGCGTACTTTTTTAAATTGTACCAAAAGGTTTTTCTCGAGATTTTCTTACCGCGCCGCGTTATGAAAAATTCGGAAGCGGAGGATTTTTTGCACAACAGTGGGCGCACAGCCCTATATTTCTCTATGGCGCTAAGTGCGGCGTCGCCGACAGGCACAATCCTCGTCTTGCCGCCCTTGCCCCTTACGCGTATCATTTTCTGCTCTATGTCTATATCGGCGTACGAAAGCGCGCATAACTCCGAAACGCGCAGTCCGCTCGAATAAATAAGCTCCATCATTGCCCTGTCGCGCGTCTCTTCGGGAGTCCCGTCCGTGGGGACCGATACGACGTCGTCTATCTCGTCTGCTTCTAGAACTTCCGGCGGAGCCTGCCTCGTTTTGGGGCGCAAAAAATAGTCGCACGGGTTTTTATCCCATATGCCCTCCTCCATCAGAAAGTGGGCGAGAGACTGCAATGCGCTTAGTTTCCGCGATTGGCTTGTGGGCTTTTCCGTGCGGCTTATGTGTGCGAGCCAGTCCGATATCAAATCTTCGTCAACGTCGGCGAAAGATTCTATTCTGTTTCCCGCGAACTCGCAGAAAAGCACAATATCATTCGCGTAGGAGTCTATCGTATTTTTGCTGCGGCCAAGCTCCAATTTAAGGTATGTTTTATACTCGGACAAAATTTCCGTGATGCGGCTCGGAAGCTCGCGCCTCTTTTTTCGAGCGTCGGTTGCAATGCGGTCTCTCGGCATAAGCTTTACTTGGTGGCGGAATCCAGAAGGTTTTTTACTGCGCTTGCCGCGGTAATCGCCCCGTCTGAAATCAACTTTGTGTAGTGGGAAATCATGTCCTTGACGCCCGGAATGTGGTAAAACCTGCGCAATATTTCGTCCTGCATGAGCGCCTTGAACCATTCAATTTTCTGGCTTGCGCGGCGGCGGGCAAAGAATCCCGACTTTTCCATCATAACTCTAAATCCGTCGATTCTCTCCCAAGCCTCGCGTATGCCTTTGCCCGTATATGCGGAGCATACATCGCAGAATGGAGTCCAGCCGGGAGTGGGGGAATTTAGGTAGTGTAAGACTCCGGCGAGTTCCGCGCGTTTTAGGTTGGAGCGCTCGACCATATTCCCGTCGCACTTATTTACGAGAATCGCGTCGGCAAGCTCGATTACGCCCTTTTTAATGCCCTGCAATTCGTCGCCCTGCGCGGCAAGCTGTATCAGCAGGAAAAAGTCCGTCATAGACCTTACGGTGACTTCGCTCTGGCCCACGCCTACTGTCTCTACAAGGATAATTTCATACCCGGCTGCTTCGCATAAAAGCATAGTTTCCCTGCTTTTTCTCGCGACCCCACCAAGCACCCCGCCCGACGGCGAAGGCCGAATAAACGCGTTTTCGCAGCGCGAGAGGTTTTCCATTCGCGTCTTGTCGCCAAGAATGCTTCCTCCGGTAATCGTGCTCGACGGATCGACAGCCAAGACCGCAACCTTCTTGCCAAATTCCTTGCACAGCATTGTTCCGAACGCCTCTATAAACGTGGATTTGCCAGCCCCCGGAACGCCAGTAATGCCGATTCTAAAAGATTTACCGCTGTAAGGCAAAAGCGACGCGAGAAGCTCTTGCGCCTTTTCAAAGTGGGCGTCGGAATTGCTCTCGATTAGGGTTATTGCGCGCGCGAGAATTGTCTTGTTGCAAGACAGAACGCCCTCCTTGTAGTCCTCGAGGGAGAGCTCGCGCCTCTTCGGGCGGGGCTTCCACGATATTGTGTCGTCGTGCGCCTCGTCTTTGCGCAGGTTCAAGCCGGGCATTACCGAGCTTGCGAAAAGCTTTTTGTCGGCTCCGTCCGGAACCCATTCTGGAGTTTTATTTTCCATCTTGTTTATCTTCCGATTCTTCTATGTTGAGCGATAGTGCCCCCGTTTTCACGCCGAGCCTTTTTGCCGTTGCGAGAACGCTTTTGGGGCTTTCAGAAAGAGTGGTCTTAGTCTGCGCATAGTCTCTTGAGAGCGCGGCTATTCTGTCTCCGAGCGACTCGAAGCGCGACATAAAAAGATTTACGCGCTCGTAAAGCTTTACGCCGAGATCCGCAATCTGCCGCGTGTTTTTCGATATCGCCTCATTGCGGACCAATATTTCGGCGTATTTAAGCACGGACATCACGGTTGCGGGCCCCACGATTAAAACGTTTACCGCATATGCGTCTTCAAGCAGCGATGGGTCTGCGCTAACGGCAAGTTCGTACGCAGGCTCGATTGGCATAAACATCATCTTAAAACCGCAACGGGCGTCGGGCAGATCGTTGTATTTTGAGGAAAATTCTTTCAAGTGCGCCCTGACAGACTTTTTAAATTTTTCGAGATTCGCCTTTTTTAAATCGGCAGTTTCGCTCGAGGAATAGTCGGAATAGCTCACCAGCGACACTTTTGAGTCCACCACAATAGAGCGCCCCTCGGGAAGGTCTATCACAAAGTCCGGCACGAGCCTTTTCTGCGCCCCCGATGAGTCTGCGTACGACGCCTGTGAGCGGAAATGCACGCCCTCGGCAAAGCCGCACGACTCCAAAATCCTATGAAATACCGATTCGCCCCAGTTGCCCGTAATTTTATTTTTCCCGCGCAGCGCCTCCGCGAGGTTGCGGGCGTCGTTTGAAAGGCGGCTATTCATCTCAACGAGGCTTTCTATGTGTTTTTCAAGTCCCGCATGGCCTTTTATATTAAGCTCGTTGAGAGCTTCAATCCTGTCTCGAAAATCCGATATGGTAACCTTCATCGGTTTTAGGACGAGCGATAGCTGCTCGAGGTTTGAAGCCGACATCTTTACGCGCGCCTCCTCCAAGAGCTTTGAAGAGAGAGTTTCAAATTCGGATGCGAGTTTTTTGCGCATCTCTATTTCCGCGTTTTCACGCTCGGCGAGGCGCTCGGTGAGATTTTTTATATCTTGTCTTGCGATTGTAAGAGAGTTTTGCGCCTCGATTTTTTCGTCGAGAAACCCGGCGGTCTCCGAGAGCCTTGCCTGCATGATTTCTATTTTTTGTTTGGCGGCGGCAAGTTCAGTTTCTGCGCGCATTTTTTCGCGAAGGCGCTCCTCTGATTCGTGCGCGAGCGCGTTCATTCTGTCGGTTGCGGCAGACCTACCTTCCTCCGAGCGCGCGAGCGCTTCCCTGACAGCCGCGGCCGACTTTGCAACGCGCTCGTAGCGCATGTAAAAAAATACGGCCGCCGCAGCGAAAAGTGCGCACATTATCGCGAGCGCAGAGCATGCAAAAATTGATGTCATTCGGATTCCTCCTCTTCGAGTTCCCTTATAGTCTCCGCGTCCTCCGTTTGGGAATCGGCGTCCGAGTCGTCTGCGCGGTTTACGAAGCGCAAAGCGCCTCTTACAAGGCATTGCGGGTGCGAATCGAATTGCGATTTAAAAAGGTCCAAAATAAATCCCGGAATTTTATCGACTCCCTCCTCAAACGGGGCTTCGCCTTCTCCAAAGACCTCGCCCTCCCCGGGGTCAGAGAGCACTATTTCTTCGTTTGGTTTCGATTGTCCGGCGCGCCGCTCGACTCTCTCCGCATAGGCCGAAGCAAATTCCCGCGACTCGTCTAAAACTTTTCTAAGCAGCAGGGCTATTTTTTTTTTGCGTCTCGGCGGGAGCCGACGAAAGCTTGTCGAGTTCTTTAATTAGCGTGTTTATTGCCCTTGCCCTGCTTTGCTCCACCGCCTTCAAAAGCGCCACCTCAAAATTTGCCTTCTCAGACAGCCCGTTTTTCATAGACTTTGTTGACGACTGCAAGACGTCGAGCATTCGCATTATCTGCTCGCTCGAAAGCTTTTTCCCTTCGAAATCCGCCTCCCCCGATTTAAAGGAATCTATCATTGCGCTGCGCAGGGAAATTTGCAGGTCGCACATAGTTCTGTAAAGATCGCAGCCGCTGTCGGCGAGTTCGTCGACGCTCTTTACGACAGCCCCGTAGTCTCCGCGCGCCATATTCGCAAGCAGCCCCGATATTTGCTCGTCAGACGCAAGCCCATACACTCCAATGACGTCTTCCACCGAAAGCTTATTTCCGCAGAATGATATCATTTGGTCGAGTATGCTTTGGGCGTCGCGCATTCCGCCGTTTGCGAGCCTGGCTATGGCGCGTATCGCGCTGTCTGTCGCCTCAATTTTCTCCTTTGCCGCTATGTCGGAAAGATGCTTTGCGATAAGCTCCTCCGGTATCGGCCTAAATTCAAAGCGCTGGCAGCGCGAAGTTATTGTTCCCAAAACTTTGTGCGCCTCGGTCGTCGCAAATATGAATTTTACGTGCTTCGGCGGCTCTTCAAGCGTTTTTAGAAGAGCGTTGAAGGCGTCGGCTGTAAGCGAGTGAACTTCGTCTATTATATATATCTTATAAGTGCATTGCGCCGGGGCGTACTGGCAGTCCTCGCGCAATTTCCTTATTTCGTCGATTGAGCGGTTTGAGGCGCCGTCAATCTCGACAACGTCCATGCACGAGCCGTTCATTATTGCCCTTGAAATGTCGTCGTCTTCCGGATGCACATTCGGGCCGCCTTTGGCGTTTAAAGCTTTCGCGAAAAGCCGCGCGACTGTCGTTTTTCCGGTTCCGCGCGGGCCGACAAACAAATATGCGTGCCCTATCCTGCCGGATTCAATCGCGTTTGTGAGCGTGCGCACAATATGCTCCTGCCCGACGAGTTCCGAAAACTGCTTCGGGCGGTATCTGCGCGCTATTACCTGATAACTTTCGCTCATTCTTTTTAACCCTATTGCCGTTTTTTTTTAACACAAGTTTTTTTTGCGCCAAAAATATTGTTGAAAGCTCCGCAAATTCTGAAAAAATCGCCTGAAAATGCCTAAAAAACCGACAACCAAAGAAGACAAAGAAGCCGCATACGACGACCTTGAAATGTCGGTTTTGTATAAAATCAGCCGCGCCGTCGCCCAGCGCAAGAACGTCCACGACCTCATCACCGAGACTCTCGACATTCTCGACGGCGAAATGGGGCTAATGCGCGGGACAGTCACCCTGCGCGACGGCGACTACCTCTTTATAGAGGCTGCGGCGGGAATGGACGCCGAAAGCATACGAAGGGGGGTATATAAAATCGGCGAAGGCGTGACCGGGCTTGTCGCCGCCCAAGCTAAATCGGTTGCCATACCCGACATCTCTAAAAACGAAAGATTTTTGGATAAAACCCGCACGCGCCGCTATACACAAGATAAAATCGCGTTCGTGTGCGTCCCGATAATTTATATGGAGCAGGTTATCGGAACTTTGAGCATAGACCGCATTTCCGACACCGCAGTCGACCTAAACCGCGACCTCGTCCTGCTCGAAACAATATCCAACATACTCGCCGACGCCCTCGCAATGATATACCTAAGGCGCGAGGAACGCAACAGGCTTCTCGACGAAAATAGACGCCTAAAACTCGAGCTCAGCACGGAGCTTATGCGGCCAAAAAACATACTCGGCAATTCCGGGGCCATGCAAAAATTCTACCGCGAGCTCGCGAAAGCCGCCCCACTTTCAACTCCAATATTTTTAAGGGGGGCGACGGGGACCGGCAAAGAGCTCGCCGCGCGCGCGGTATTTGAATCAAACGATGCGTTTTCTGAGAGGTTTAACGTCGTAAACTGCGCCGCCTTGCCCGACTACTCTCTTGTCGGCGAAATTTTCGGATACGAGAAAGATTCGCCCGAGCTTGGGCTTTCCGCAAAAGAAGGGCTTCTCGAAAAATATCCGCACTCGACATTTTTCTTTGACGAAGTGTCAGAAATATCCCTTCCTGCACAAAAGATGATAGCCGACTTCCTGTCAGTCGGGCGCTTCCGCCGGCTGAACGGCTCTGCCGAAATATCCGCCAAGGCGCGCATGATTTTTGCGAGCTCCATAGACATAGAAAAGCTTTTGGAGCAAAAACTTTTCGACGAGAATCTTTACGCCGCAATATCGCAAAATATGATATACCTCCCCGCCCTGCGCGACAGAAAGAGCGACATACTGCTTCTTGCCGAGCACTTCGTGGAAAAATACAGCAAGATACATCACAAAGATATACGCAGAATCTCCACTCCCGCCATAAATATGATGACAATTTACGCGTGGCCCGGAAATGTCAGAGAGCTTGAAAACTGCATAGAGCGCGCCGTAATATCCTCGCACGATTCCGCAATATCCGGATACAATCTGACTCCCGCAGTAAGGTCCGCCTATATGCATAGAAAGCTCCCCTACGGCGAGGACGTCGATTTCATTTCGATAGTCGAGTCGTTCGAGCGCGAGCTAATCACCGAGGCGCTGAAAGCCAACCGCGGGAATGCGGCCGCCGCCGCGCGGAGGCTGAACCTCACCGAGCGCATCATAAACTATAAAATCAAAAAATATTCTATTACCACATCGTGGTACAAATCCGGAAGATAATATGCCTGAAAAAATAATGGTTGCATTGTCCGGCGGCGTGGACAGCGCGCTTGCCATGGCCCTTTTAAAGCAGGAGGGCTTCGAGCTGCGCGCGGCGTATATGAAAACGTGGATGAACGAAGAAGGCATAGACGTTTTTGGTGACTGCCCTTGGCACCAGGACATAATCGACGCCACAGCATGCGCCGAAAAAATAGGCGTTCCCTTTGAAGTTGCCGACATGATTGAGGAGTATAGAAAGCAGATAGTAGAGTATCTTGTGGACGAATACCAGCGCGGGCGCACTCCCAATCCCGACGTGATGTGCAACAGAAAAATGAAATTCGGGAAATTTCTGGACTTCGCCCTTTCAAGGGGCTGCGATAAAGTTGCAACCGGCCACTACTGCTGCCTGCGCGACAATCCCGACGGCACCCGCGATTTGATGATGGGCGCAGACCCCGGCAAAGACCAATCATACTTCCTTTGCATGATAACCCAGAGCCAGCTTATGCGCGCAGAATTTCCGATAGGGTCTCTTTTAAAGAGCCAAGTCCGGGATCTCGCCCGCCTAAACGGCCTGCCTAACGCCGAAAAAAAAGACTCACAGGGAATTTGTTTTCTCGGGAAAATCCGCATTCAGGATTTTTTGGGGCACTATATCGAGGAAAAGCCCGGAGACATCGTAAACGTCTCGGGGAAAATCCTCGGGCGGCACAAAGGCCTTCACAACTACACCATTGGGCAAAGAAAGGGAATCGGCGTGCCTTCCAATACCAACGGTAAATGCTATGTGGTTGTGTCGAAAGACTACAGCGCAAACACGCTCGTCGTCGCCTTCGACTCCCCCGATGCGCCGAATCTGTACACCACCCGCGCCGCCTTGGAGTCCGCAAACTGGATTAATAAACCTATTGAAAGCCCGTGCGACATTTACGCCCGCGTGCGCTACCGCGACGGCCTCGTCAGGGCGAAATACACGCCGCTTGGCGGCGGCGAGGGTTTTGTAGAATTTCAGGCGCCTCAGCGCGCTATCGCCCCCGGGCAAATAATGGCAATCCACGATTTTAGCGAGCCTTCCGTAGTGCTTGGCGGCGCGATTTTCAAGTCTGCCGGGCAATCAATATGAGTTTGGAAACGCGCCAACTGCCGCAGTATGCCTGTCATTACTCCTCAATCGCCTTTTGGGCGGAATTTTTTATAAGAACCGCAAAAAAAATTTGGATAGGAAAGCAACCAAACCTATCCAAATATTTTTTCAAGTAATCGCGCGGTTTCCCCGCACTCAGATTGCACACAAAATATCGCGCACGCCTGAAAAAAATAAACGCAATTTTTTTCGAGAAACACAAGGCAACCTCGACGGGAATGCGCATCAAATAAACGCGCTAAATAGAGCGATAATATTCCATTGCCGACTTAAATATAGGCGAAGATCTGTCTTTCGCGCGCCTAAAATATTCGGATAGCGTCGCGTTCGCCTCGCGCCTAAGGCCGAGAGAATAGAGCGATTGCGCCGCATAATAATATGCTCTCGACCCCCAGTATTCATATTTAAAGTAAAGCACAAACACTCTCTCAAAGTAAGCGTGCGCCTTTCCCCATTCTCCCTGCTCAAACCAGTTTAGCCCCGTTTTATAGGTAGCTTCGGCAGCGAGTTCACCACGGGTTGCCTTGTTCATAACTACTTTCAAGTACACCGCGTCTGCGTCCGCGTATTTTTTTAGGAATCGCAAAGCGTCAGCCTCGGCTATTAAAAGGCGCCCTTGGTATGCCATTTCAGGAGGCGCGAGAAATTGCGCGGTCTTTGCGAAGGCAAGCCCCTTTTCGTAATCTTTTTTAGCCGTATAATATTCCGAGAGTATAAGGGCGGCCCTCCATGAGAACGGAGCTTGCGAATATTCAGAAAGCGATTTTTCGAGAGCTTGCGCGTCGAAATTTTCATCGCCCGAGGCTCGCAACTGGTCAATTTTTTCAATCTGCCCCAAAAGCGATAGTTCTGCTTGCGGAGGGGTTGTTTTCTCTCCCTTTAAAATCTGCAATCTGGCAAGAGATGCGCCATTTGATGCTTTTAGCCCGGAGATATCCACGGCTTGCGCAAAATCGTTTTTTGAAAGCCGCGCGTCTATAAAAATATCGACACCGACGGCGGAAACGGAAGCAAAGTTTTTTTTCAGCGATTCCAAAAACAGATTCTTTGCCGAATCTTTTTTGCCGACCGCCCAAAGCGCGGAGGAATAATACCAGATAGTGTCAGTTGAAGCGTCGGGAGTCGCAAATTTTGACAGAGTGCTCTCCGCAATTTCCGGCTTGCCGTTTAGAAGCGCAATTCTCGCGCACTGCACCGCCGCCGTTGCGTCCATTCCCTTTGGCGCGTATTTTACGGCGTATTCAAGAAGCTTAAAGGCGTCTGTCGAGCCCTCGTTCGCGTAAATCGAACCCAAGAAGAACGCCGCAACCCCCGATTCCTGTGAGCCGTCGAGCTTGACCTGCTTAAAAAGCTCTTTCGCCGAGGCGTAATCGCCGCGCGCGTAAAATGAGGCGCCGCGCTCTATAAAATCCTTGGCGGAAGTTTCGGTTGCGGCGGAAACCGCGTTTGCGGCAATCAGAAGCGCCGCGCACATTTTTAGAAAAACTCGCATAATATATCTTTTAATTCGTCCAAAGTTTTAATTTTTAAAATTTCTACTCTCGCGCGCTTGAATCCCGACGCTTCGCGCAGGAAGCGTATCACGCGGCTTCTTATGTGCATAATGTTGCCCGCAGACACGCCGGAATCGCGGCCGTCGCACATTAGTTCCGCGTATTTTAGCGCGAGCTTCGCGCGCTCGGACGCGCTTGGGGGAATATATTTTTCACCCGCAATCTCGCTTTTTACGCGCGAAAAAATCCACGGATTTCCGAGAGCCGCGCGCCCTATCATAAAGCCCGTGCAGGCGCTTGAGCGCAAACGCCCGGCAGACAGCTTCTCGACCGAACCGTTGCCAATCAGCGGTACGGACAAGGATTCTGCCGTGCGCTCGATTAGCTCCCAATCTGCGTCGCCAGAATACCCCTGTGATTTTGTGCGCCCGTGCAGAGTAATCATCTGCGCGCCCGCGTTTTGGATATCTACCGCCGCTTGCGGCACGACTATTTCCCTCAGAGACCACCCGGTACGCATCTTCGCTGTAATGGGCGTTCTCGCAACCGCCGAAGACATCGCCTCGATTATTCGCGCCATTTGTGGGACATTTTTTAGAAGCGCGCTTCCCGCTCCGGCGCCGACGGCGTTGGGTGCGGGGCATCCAAAATTTACGTCTATAAAATCCGGAGATATTCTATCTTCTACTATTTTTGCCGAGAGCGCCATCTCTGCGGTATCGGAACCGAATATCTGTACTCCAAACGGCCTGTCAGCCTCGGAGAACGAAAGTTTCTCAAAGACGCGCGCGGCGTCGGAGATTATCGCGCGGCAATAGACGAACTCGCTAACCACAGCGTCTGCGCCCGATTCCCTAAAAATTCTGCGGCAGGCGCTATCAGTATATCCCGCCATTGGCGCGAGAAACAAAATGTTTTTTTTTAGAAACTCCATACGACAAATCCCTGCGCCGCCTTGACGCAAAAAACGCCGAGATTGTAAGCCAAATGCGCCGCGACGCACGGAATCAGCGACCGCATTTTATTTTGCGGGCAGAAACGCAGCGCATAGAACACCATCGACGACAAAAATACAAATATTGTGTCGCGCGCCGCCTTTTCAGTGAGATTGATTGTAAAGCTTGCCTCCGCCAAACCGCCGCTTTCCGGAATGGAAAAATCCCAGAGGAACGGGTGGCAAAGCGCAAATATGAGTGAGAATAAAATTGCGCTCCCCCATAAGAGGAGTTTCCCCTTGTTTTGAATAATCAAATATCCCCTAAAAATCAATTCCTCGATAAATGCCGCCGCAGTCCAAGAGAAAATCGCCATGAACGAAACTTTTGTCTGTTCCTCTACCCCGCCGCCTGCAATTTCAGCCGCCGTTATTGCTGCTAGCAATACAACCCCGCACAACGCGCCAAAGACGGCCAATTTTATTGAAACGGGCCTCGCCCCCGGGAATTCCCCTTTTGTAGAAGCCCCCGTGCGCACAAAATTGCGCGTATCGGAAAGCCACATTTTAAACAGCCATGCCGCCACGGCGAACATGCCCAGAGAATAAAGCGCGTCGTCCTGAAACATATCAGCTCACTGCTCCCCAGACGATTATCGCTATTTGCAAGACTACCATCGCCGCGACACATACGTAAACGCATACAAAAAACTTGTCTGTCTTATATTTTGCTATCGGCGGTGTTTTGCTTTCTTTCATAACGGCGTATAAAATGTATATATAAATATAATCTTTCCAATACCCGCTTTTTTCAAGTAAAAACGCCAGTTCAAACGCCTTTTTTGCAAAAAAATCATTTTTTTTCAAAAAAAAGTGTTGCAAGATTGTATTGAGTTCGGACAATTACGGCTTCATTTACACGATTTTTATCAACAAAATCAAAAGGAATAAAAATGGCAATCAAAGTAGGCATTAACGGTTTCGGCCGTATCGGCCGCATGGTTTTCCGCGCAGCAGTAGAAAACTTTGCTAATGACATCAAGATCGTTGGCATCAACGACCTCCTCGACCCCGACTATCTGGCGTACATGCTCAAGTACGACTCCGTACACGGCAGATTCGACGGCGATATCAAGGTTGAAGGCAACTTCCTCGTCGTAAACGGCGAAAAAATCCGCATCACCGCGGAAAAAGATCCCGCCAACCTCAAGTGGGACGAAGTTGACGCTGATGTGGTTGTGGAATCCACAGGCTTCTTCCTCACCGAAGAACTCGCTTCCGCCCACCTCAAAGCCGGCGCCAAAAAAGTCATTATGTCCGCTCCCTCCAAGGACGCGACCCCGATGTTCGTTTACGGCGTAAACGACAAGTCCTATGCAGGCCAGAAAATCATTTCCAACGCTTCCTGCACAACAAACTGCCTCGCTCCCATTTCGAAAGTGCTCAACGACAAGTTTGGCATCAAGCGCGGCCTCATGACGACCGTTCACGCTGCAACCGCAACCCAGAAGACCGTTGACGGTCCCTCCAAGAAAGACTGGAGAGGCGGCAGAGGCATCCTCGAAAATATAATCCCCTCCTCCACCGGAGCGGCGAAGGCTGTCGGCAAGGTTCTCCCCGAACTCAACGGCAAGCTCACCGGTATGTCCATGCGCGTTCCCACTTCCGACGTTTCGGTCGTTGACCTCACCGTCGAACTCAACAAGGAATGCACCTACGAAGAAATCTGCAAGGCTATGAAGGAAGCTTCCGAAGGCGAACTCAAGGGCATCCTCGGCTACACCGACGAAGCCGTCGTCTCCACAGACTTCCGCAACTGCCCGAAGACCTCTATCTTCGACGCAAAGGCCGGCATACAGCTCGACCCGACCTTCGTAAAGGTCGTATCTTGGTACGACAACGAATGGGGCTATTCCAACAAAGTTTTGGAAATGGCTCGCGTTATCGCCAAGTAGCAGGGGAGAATCCCCTGCACCTCCGCGACTGACGTCGCGGTCTTGCGATAAATCAGGCGCGCATTTACAGCGCGCCTTTTTTGTGCCTTCTACGCATTGCTTGGCTTTTAGCCGCGCAATTGCTGTCCACTCTAAACCGATAAAGTTTTTTGGGGAGAATCCCCTGCACCTCCGCGACTAACGTCGTGGTCTTGCGATAAAACAGGCGCGCATTTACAGCGCGCCTTTTTTGTGCCTACTACGCATTGCTTGGCTTTTTAGTTAATATTTCCTTTCTAAAAATTTTCTAAATAAAAAATATTCCTCGACATAGAGTTTTCTATATGGTTTGTGCAAATTGCAAACTAGGCATAAATATATGGCAGCCAATCGCGGTTATAGATATTTTGTTGACTCTAAAAAATATAAAAAATATATTCTTTATATGAATAAGTTTATATCTTTTGCGTCCTTAGCACTGCTCGCTTCCTCCACAGCTTTTTGCGACATGATGTCCGATATTGTAGGAGATTTGACAATGCCTCCGCCCACGGATATTTCCCAGAATTTTCCCTATGGCATCACCGCAAAAACTCCACCTTATATACAAAAAATTTTAAGTAAAAAAGGGCGCGCTCCGTATCGAATGAACCTGCGCATATTCCAGGGGTGCCCAACAATCGAGTCGTCTAAAAACGGAAGGCTATGGGCGGCGTATTTCGGCAGCAACGAGCAAAATGAAGGCAACGGAATGTTTTCCAAAAAAGAAAAAATATTCCCATATCAGCCAAACGATGTTGCACATGCGGGACAATTCACAGTAATTGCTACAAGCGCCGACGGCGGCAAAACTTGGAAGGAAGTTTTTGTATTCGATCCCTCAAAAGTCATGAACGGGACATCGAGCGACCCCCTACTTTGGAAAGACGCCGACGGAAATATCCGTTTTACAGTAGTGAGAAATATGGATGTAGGCGACAAGGAGATTGGCACAACCGCCACTTGGGAGTTTGTAATGCTCGACCCTGAGAGCGAAAATACGGGCTGGTCAAAACCGAGACTTGTCTGCAAGGTAAATGCCTCTGTAATGAAGCCCCTCGTATTCCCGGACGGTTCCCTTCTAAGACCGTGCGCCACGTGGGGTCATCCGCACAAGGCCTATTTTATAAAAGAATCGCGCGACGGTAAAGCGGAATTTGTCTCGCGCATATATGACGACAAGGTGAATTTTGGAGAGCAATCGGTTATTCTCCGCAAAGACGGGTCAATATTTTCGACTTTGCGCCGCGCCCCATGGAATCCGGTCGCGGGGTTTGAATCGCGCGACGGCGGCAAAACTTGGAAGGAAGTAGGGTTTCCGGAAAAAATTTCGGTGGCGACAAAAACTGTTTTATTTAGGGCAAAATCCGGGAATATAATACTTGTTGGCAACGACGCAAAAATTGTAAAAATTGAGAATAACAAACCCGAATTTGAAGAAGTGCGGGACATTAACGGCAAAGTGGTTAAGCCGCGCGGGCTCAGAACCTGCATGACCGCATTTATAAGCTACGACGACGGGAAAACATTCCCTAAAAAAATACTGCTCGACGAGCGCTTTACTAGCTATCCGTCCATATGCGAGCACGATGGCTTCCTTTATATCGCCTACGACAATTCTCGCACGGGATACAAACATCAGGAAATTATGCTGGCAAAAATTACGGAGGCGGATATCGAGGCCGGGAAACTCGTAAATCCGGAGTCAAAGTTGAAGATGGAAATATCTGCGCCCTACAAGCACGGAGGCGGAGTTAGAAAAGACGATAAGCTACTTTGATGCAAAAAAAGCCGTCTTAAAAAGGGCGGCTTTTTTCATGCTTTTAATATCTTCCAAAAAATAGAAATTTCGCGGATATTTTTATTGATACCGCATTTTGCACTTATACTTATGAATCCTGCCCTAATCAAAAAATTTTGCATTAACTAAAAAACATTTGGCTCTTTTAAAAAACTTGCAATCCCCAGTGTTGCGTGCATTATTTTTTGCAATTTTTATATAAAAACTCGAACGGTAAAAATTATGTCACAGATAAAGACGATAAAAGACGTGGATCTCAAAGGCAAAAAAGTCTTTGTGCGCGTAGACTTCAACGTCCCCTTCGACAACAAAGGGGAAATTAGCGACGACACCCGCATCGTTGCGGCTCTGCCGACGATAAAATACCTCATAGACGAAGGCGCCATGCTTGTTCTGACAAGCCACCTCGGACGCCCGAAGAGCAAGGAAGACAAACAATTCTCCCTCGCGCCCGTCGCCAAGGCTCTCTCGGAAAAACTCGGCAAACCCGTCGTATTTGTTGACGATTGCATCGGACCGAAGGTTAAGGAAGCTTGCGCGGCCATGAAACCCGGAGACGTCGTTTTGCTCGAAAATTCCCGCTTCTATCCCGAAGAAAAGAAAAACGATCCCGAATTCGCCAAAAAGCTCGCCGAAGACACCGGCGCTGAGGCCTATGTCAACGACGCTTTCGGCACAGCCCACAGAGCACATGCTACAACCGCAGGAGTAGCCGCATACCTCCCGATTAAAGTTGCGGGGCTCCTCATCGAAAAGGAACTCGAATTCCTCGGTTCAAAAACCGAAAATCCGGAACGCCCCTTCACTGTAATTCTCGGCGGAGCGAAAGTTTCCGACAAGATTACTGTCATCGATTCCCTCCTCGACAAGTGCGATTCAATGCTCATCGGCGGCGCTATGGCTTACACTTTTGCGCTCGCGCAGGGCAAGAAAGTCGGAAAGAGCCTCGTTGAAGCCGACAAGGTTGATCTCGCTCTCGCCGCCCTCAAAAAGGCTAAGGACAAGGGTGTCAATTTCCTTTTGCCGGTTGACAATGCCGTTTGCCAAACAATTGATTTTGCGGCTGGAACTGTCGGAGAATTGAAGGTAATGGAAGGTATCGAGGACGGCTGGGCAGGCGTTGATATCGGCCCCAAGACTGTCGAGCTTTACAAGAGTGAAATTGCGAAGAGCAAAACAATTCTTTGGAACGGCCCGATGGGCGTATTTGAAATTAAAGAATGCGCAAAGGGCACTTTCGCAATCGCGGAAGCTGTCGCAAAGAGCGACGCCATAAGCATTGTCGGCGGCGGAGACTCCGTAAAGGCCGTAAAAAAGAGCGGCTATGCGAAGGACGTCACATTCATTTCCACTGGCGGCGGCGCTTCCCTCGAATTCCTCGAAGGCAAGCAATTGCCCGGTGTCGCAGTTCTCGACAGAAAATAATTTTAACAAAAGGAGAATAAAAAAATGTCCCGCAAATATTTCATAGCAGGAAATTGGAAAATGAACAAAACGGCCGCAGAAGCGACCGCTTTGATAAAGGCAATCAACGAAAAAGCCGGCTCGCAGACCAAGGTTGACGTCGCTGTATGCCCGCCCTTCACCGCTCTCGACGCGGCTTCAAAGGCGCTTGCAGGCTCGACCGTAAAGCTCGGCGCACAAAATATGTACTTTGAAAAAAGCGGCGCCTACACTGGCGAAATTGCCGCCGATATGCTCAAAGAATTCGGCTGCACATACGTCATCCTCGGTCACAGCGAACGCCGCGAATACTTCAAGGAATGCAACTGCCTAATCAATAAAAAGGTGAAGGCGGTTCTCGCAAACGGAATGAATCCTATCCTTTGCGTTGGCGAAAAGCTTGAAGAACGTGAAGCCGGCAAGACTCTCGACATTGTCTCTGAGCAGACGGTAAAAGGCCTCGAAGGCTTGACCGCCGCCGAGGCTGAAAAAGTTGTAATCGCTTACGAGCCTGTATGGGCTATCGGAACGGGCAAAACCGCAACTCCCGCAATGGCGCAGGAAGTGCATGCCGCAATCCGCAAGATTCTCGCCGACACTTTTGGCGCAGAAGTTGCCGAAAAAATGCAGATCCTCTACGGCGGCTCAATGAAGCCCGAAAATGCCGACGCGCTCCTCGCCGAAAAAGACATCGACGGCGGCTTGATTGGCGGCGCGGCATTGAAAGCGGACAGCTTTGTCGCCCTCATTGAAAGCGCCTCGAAAGCATTGTAATTTTTCTTAAAATTTTCCAAGAGCCGGGTGCATAAACGCCCGGCTTTTTTTATACAAAAATCCATTGCTGACTGTTAGGCCAACATTGTCTGTGCTCATTGCGCAGGGCTTTTTTATATGAATTTTCAGATAGGCTTGCGCCGTTTAATCCGCGCGGGCTCATTGCACAGGGCTTTTTTTATATGAATTTTCTGCCAGTTTCTATGTGTTTAATAAAAATGCTTCAAAAAAATATAAAAAAAGGCGCAAATAAAGGAATATGCTTGCAAGGAAAGCAAATTTTTGAGGTTATAGAGTGCAAGGTCGGGCCCCATGCAATTTGCGGCGACGCGAACCCCGCCAGATCCGGAAGGAAGCAACGGTAGCGATCACCCAAATGTGCCGTGGGTCGCCTGACCCCCTACTCTTTATTTTTTAAGACTCATGGCTCCCGAATCCGACATTTTTATAAAAAATGCGCCTGCGCATGTGGCGATTATTATGGACGGCAACGGAAGGTGGGCTAAGGAGCGCGGAAAACCGCGCATTTTTGGGCATAAAGAGGGCGCCAATAGAATCCGCGAAGTGATGGACGCCGCGCGGGAAGCCGGAGTCAAGTTCCTTACCCTCTATGCGTTTTCTTCCGAAAACTGGAATAGACCCCAGGATGAAGTCGAGGCATTGATGAATCTGCTTGTTGCCGCAATAAATGAATACGGCGGGGAGCTTGTTGAAAATAAAATAAGATTCCGCACGATAGGCGATATCTCAGCCCTGCCGCAAAAATGCCAAGACGCCGTTGCAGATCTTTCTAAAAAAACCGAAAACTTTTCGGAATCCACCCTCGTGCTCGCACTAAACTACGGCTCGCGCGACGAAATCGCTATGGCTGCGAGAAAAATTGCAGAAATGGTTTTGAAAGGAGACTTGGATCCTTCCTCGATAAATTGGGAAAAAATTTCCGGGCAGCTGTACACATCGGATATTCCTGATCCTGACTTAATAATTAGAACTTCCGGCGAACAGCGCCTGAGCAATTTCTTAATGCTACAAGCCGCATATTCGGAACTATACTTTACAGACGTTTATTGGCCAGACTTTGGCAGGAAGGAGTTCCTCAAGGCCGTCGAGGAATTCAAACTGCGCGAAAGGCGTTACGGCAAAACCGCCGATCAACTCTAAATATCCGTATGTTAGCCAGAACTTTTAGCACGATTCTGCTTTGGGCTGCAACTTTGCTTGCAATAATATACTTCGCCGCATACGGCTGGGCGGTCATAGTGGCGCTTCTGTCGGCCGCCGCGTTGCATGAAGTTTTTGAGGTTCAAAGAAAAATCGGATTTAAACCGTCGGAGACTTTTGGGCAAATTGCCTCAATCGCAATTTTTTTATGCGTTTGGATAGATTCCGAACTCGCAATATCGGGCGGCTTTGGGGGGAGCTTGGCGTTTGCGCTTTCGCTTACGGCAATATCTTGCTGCGTCCTAAAACACCCATACTCCGAATTTTTTAAAGAGACTACTTTGCCGACAATTTGCGCTATATCCACTGTTCCGTTCATGTTGCAGTGGCTCGTTGTCTTAGGGTTTGCGGATTTCGGTTTGTCGAAATATACGGGGGTAATTCTATCAATTTGGATTTTGGCCGCCGCAAAATTTTCCGACGTCGGCGCGTACGTTCTTGGTTCGGCATTCGGCCGGCACAAAATGGCGCCGTCCATAAGCCCCAAGAAAACATGGGAGGGCGCAGTCGGAGGGCTTTTTTCATCAGCCGCAGTGTCGGCGGCAATCGCTTGCGGCTTTGCGGATTCCCTGCCCGCGCAATTCACTCCGCCCACAGCCGCAGTAGCCGGAATTTTAATCGGAGCAGTCGCTATACTCTCAGACCTCCTCGAATCCGTCTTTAAAAGGGTCGCCGGAGTCAAGGACTCGGGCTCTCTGATTCCCGGAATTGGAGGAGCTCTCGACCTCGCCGACTCGCTATTGCTTTCGGCTCCGCTTGGAACAGTCCTGCTAATCTTTATACTTCAACTATGAAACGCAAAAATCTTGTGATACTCGGGGCAACAGGCTCCATCGGGGACAGCACCCTTAAAGTCGTAAGGGGAAATCCCGAAAGGCTAAACGTCCTCGGAATCGCCGGCAAAAAGAACTACGAAAAACTCGCCAAAATAGCCGACGAATTTAATGTGCGCCACGTTGCAATTTTCGACGACGCCGCTTACGACGCCGCAGTGGAATCCGGGCTTTTCAAGGGGCGCAAACTATATAGAGGCGCGGAAGGCCTTATGGAAATATCCGTCTTGCCTGAGGCCGACACTCTCGTTGCGGCGGTAGTCGGAACGCAGGCTCTAAAGCCGACTTTGGCCGCAATCCGCGCCGGAAAAGATATTGCGCTTGCAAACAAAGAGCTGCTGGTAATGGCCGGAAAATTTGTCATGGGATACGCGAAGGAGAACAATGTTGCAATCCTCCCGCTCGACTCCGAGCACAACGCGATATTCCAGTGCATTAACGGCGAGCGCAAGCGCGACATCGCAAAGCTTCTCATCACGGCTTCCGGAGGAATGTTCCGCGACTACACGCGCGAGCAAATGCTCTCCATAAAACCCCAAGACGCCCTGCGCCACCCAAATTGGAAAATGGGCCCGAAAGTCACGATAGACTCATCGACCCTCGCCAACAAGGGGCTTGAAGTTATAGAGGCGAAATGGCTTTTCGGCGTCGAGCCTGAAAATATACAGGTTGTTGTGCAGAGGCAGAGCCTCGTCCACTCCATGGTGCAATTTGTGGACGGGTCCGTTTTGGCGCATTTTTCTCCGCCGTCTATGACTTTCGCTATTTCCCACAGCCTCCTCTACCCCGAGCGCGGAAATTGCGTCTGCGAGCCCATAGATTTTTCAAGGGGCTTTTCGATAGACTTCGCCCCGCCGGACACGGAGCGCTTTCCGTGCTTAAAGCACGCGTACAACGCGCTCAAAGCGGGCGGGACAGCCACGGCTGTATTCAACGCCTCAAATGAACTTGCGGTATCCCGCTTCATAGAGGGAAAACTCCCGTGGATAAAAATACCAAACGTTATAGAAAAAACCCTCGAAGCCGTATCGGCAAAGGATCCACAGACACTTGACGACATTCTTGCCGACGATGCGCTCGCGCGCGTCAAAGCGCTTGAAATTGCGGAGTCAATCGCGTAAATGACGGACATAGCTGAGATTTTTTCAAACACGTGGGCGATAATACTCGTTCTGCTGTTTTTCGGAGGCTCGATTTTTGTGCACGAGCTCGGGCACTTCCTCGCCGCAAAAATGCGCGGGCTTAAAGTAATAAAATTTTCTATTGGGTTTGGGCCCGCAATATTCTCGCGCAAAGGCAAAGACGGCTGCGAATACCTTGTCGGCGCGCTCCCGCTCGGCGGATACGTAGCGATTCCGCAACTTGCCGACTTGTCCGCATTGGAGGGAACTGATTCATCGGAGGGCAAAAACCTTCCAAAGGCCTCATGTACCGACAAAGTCATAGTAAGCGCGGCAGGCGCATTTTTTAATTTATTGCTCGCGGCGTTTCTCGGTCTATTTGTATGGATTTTCGGAGTCCCCACAAGCGACTCGGAAGCGACAACCGTCGTCGGATACGTCTCAAAGACTCTCACTGGCGCCGACGGGAAATCGGTGGACTCGCCGGCGCACAAGGCCGGACTGCTCCCGGGCGATAAAATTTTGTCTGTTGACGGCTCCAAAGTGTCCGACTTCATGCAGATTATAGAGAAAATCGCGATAGGCTCGGGGCGCACTGCAAACGGCTCACCAAAAGCGGTGCTCGAAATCCAAAGAGGCGCGGACATCTTTCCGGTGGAGGTTTTCCCCGAGCTTATAAAAACAAATCCGTCATCCGGCGACGAGATACGCATGATAGGCATATCCCCCGCAATGACTATGAAAATCGGCACTCTTATGGAGGGCTCCCCCGCGAAGGCCGGAGGGGCGAAACCCGGCGACATAGTCGTATCCATAAACGGGCAAAAACTTTATTCAAATATGCAGCTTTCCGACATTTTGGCGAAAGTCGAGGAAGGCGAAACTGTGGAACTTGGCGTAATCCGCAACGGGACTCCTACATCGCTAAAAATTGCGCCTGCGAAAATCGCGCTTACAAAGTCTCTTTGCAAAGTAAAACTCCCCGAAGGAGCCGGATTTTTATCGTTCATTTCGGTATCTCCCAAAAATCCCTCTAAAACTTCCGCAGAAACAATAAAGCTTTTCTCGGAGGAGGCGGCGTATCCGCAATTCTCAAAAATCGAGGCGGGCGACATTCTTTACAGAGTCGGACAAACCCGGGTTGAGTCGCTGTCGCAGCTCAACGCGCTAATAAATGCGGGTCTTGGCCCGGACGGAGCCGCAATGTTCTTTTCCGACGAGAATATGAAATTGAAATCGGTGCACCTCCCCGCCGGCTCCACCTCCGAAATACTGCCGCCGCGCGAAAAAATGATGCTCGGATACATCCTTGAAAACGTAATAGTTGTGCGCCACCCGTCCATCGCAAAACAATTCCGCGACAGCCTCGAGCGCACGTACTCCGCAATGGCGAGCCTCGTGAATCCGCAAAGCGACGTCGGGATTGCGAGCCTTGCGGGGCCTGTCGATATCGGAAGGGTTATTTACAAGCTCTCTCTTACGGACATCTCTTTGATGCTTTCCTTCGCGGTTCTGCTAAACGTAAACTTGGCTATTTTAAATATGCTTCCGGTTCCGGTTCTCGACGGGGGGCACATTTTGTTTGCGCTGATTGAAAAAATTCGCGGAAAGCCCCTGCCGCCCTCTTTCTTCATGGCGGTTCAATCCTTCTTTTCCATCCTTTTTATGGTACTCATGGGCTATGTGGTTTACCTCGGATTTTTAAGATGGAGCGGAGATTCAAAATACGAATCTTCCATGGAAAAAACCTCGCAATACTATTTAAAGGACATTTCATTTAAAAAGCATGAATAACTATTGCCTATCAAGATTCAACTGCGTCAGAAAACCGGTTCGCACTGTCCATGTAGGGGGTGTCGAAATCGGCGGCGATAAAATCGTCGTGCAATCAATGACAAACACAAAAACTTGCGACGTTGACGCTTCCGTGCGCCAGTGCATACAGCTTGCAGAGGCCGGATGCCAAATCGTGAGGCTTACGGCGCAGAATCTCGAGGCGGCAAAGGCTCTTGGGGAGATTTCAAAGAAATTCCGCGCGGCGGGCTTTGAAACGCCGCTTGTTGCGGATATACATTTTCTGCCGGCAACTGCAATGGAGGCTGTTGAGCATGTCGAAAAAATACGCGTAAATCCAGGCAACTTTACGGACAAACAGCGCACCGACTCCAAAGCGGAATATTCGGACGCAGAATACGCCGCCGATCTCGAGCGCGCCCGCGAAAAATTCATACCCCTCGTCCGCCGCTGCAAAGAGCTCGGCAGAGCCATACGCATCGGTACAAACCACGGTTCGCTATCCGACAGAATAATCCGCAGGTACGGCGACACCCCGGAGGGAATGGTCGTTGCCGCATTTGAGTTTGCGCGCATGTGCATCGACGAAAACTTCCACAATTTCCTGTTCTCGTTTAAATCGAGCAACACGCGCGTAATGACGCAGGCTTACAGGCTCGCGGCTTCAAAAATGAGCGCGGAGCTCGGGGCGTCTTACCCCCTGCACTTGGGAGTGACCGAAGCGGGGCTCGGGATTGACGCCCGCGTAAAAAGCGCAATGGGCATAGGCGGCCTGCTATTCGACGGGCTTGGAGACACTATAAGAGTGTCCTTAACGGAGGATCCTGTGGAGGAGATACCTGTCGCGCTTTCGCTTGCGCGCCTTGCGGAAAAGGTGCGCTCGGCCAAGGCTGTCGCGCAAAAGCCGGAAGGAATTGACTTTTACTCGTACTCGCGCCGCAAATGCCGGACCCTCGAATGCGGAAAGCTTAAAATTGGTGCCAAGGCTGTTCCAGCGGCGGCGGCTTTCGGCAAGACTTCATGCGCGGATTTTTGCGTAATAGACGGCGTTGCCAAGCTCGAGAACGGCGCAAAACTCGAAATTTCCGCGTACGGGGCAAATGACGCCCAAAAACTCGTCGCAGACGCCTCCCGCGCCCAGATTTTGGCCGCCCTTATAGATACTGCCGACGTAAAGGCGCTCGCCCCGACCTTAAAAACAATAACCAACGTAGTATTGATAGTGCCCTCACCCGCGGACGGCCGCCACAGCGTGGGCGAAGCGCGAATGTTTGCAGCCACCCTGCGTGAATTTGGCATAGACGCGCCGATATGGCTTAAATTCGACAAGTCCATCGCCGTAAATCCCGAAGCCGACGAAATGGGGCTCTTGAACGAGGCCGCCATATATATCGGATCCCTAATGGTGGACGGCATAGGCGACATCGCCTCGGTCGAAATAACGGGCGATCCCCAAAAAGACGCCAAATATTGCCTCGCTATACTCCAAGGCGCGCGTGCGCGCCGCTCAAAGGCCGAGTACATCGCATGCCCGAGCTGCGGGCGCACCCTGTACGATATTCAAGACGCATTTGCCAAAATACAGGCGGCGACGAGCCACCTAAAAGACGTCACAATCGGTGTAATGGGCTGCATTGTAAACGGCCCCGGAGAGATGGCAGACGCCGACTTCGGGTATGTAGGCGGAGCTCCCGGTAAGATAAACCTCTATAAAAACAAAGTCTGCGTTGAAAAAAACATTCCACAAGAAAAGTCCATAGAAAGGTTAGTTGAGCTAATCAAAAAAGAAGGTCGTTGGACTGAACCAAACGGAAAGTAAGCTTCCGCAAATTTTAAAAATTTGCAAACGCAGGATTGGCGGAAAATCCCCTCCTTAAAATAAAGAAACGCGCTTGTTGGGCGCGTTTTTTTTATTTTTTTGAAGGCAAAAATCAGGCGTTTTTTTCAAATAAAATGTTGCCTAAGCGCTAAGCGTATATAATATTACTAATATGCCGCCAACAAAGTGGGGGACTCTCTTTTTTTTGCGGGTTGACGCGGAGTCGGCGGCTTGAAATATCGGCGCAAAAAAGGCAGAAAATACCGGAAAATTTTTACCGTAAAAACGGCCTTCCCCGCCCGAAAAACGAATTTAATAAAATAAATAAAAATGGCTGATACAAACAAACCTAACGACAATTACGACGCGTCAAAGATACAAAAGCTCGAAGGGCTCGAAGGCGTGAGAAAACGCCCCGACATGTATATCGGAGACACTAACGAAAGAGGGCTGCACCACTGCGTATTTGAAATTGTGGACAACTCGATAGACGAGGCCCTCGCCGGATACTGCAATCTCATCAAAGTAAGCATTCACAACGACGGCTCATGCTCGGTGGAGGACAACGGCCGCGGCATACCGGTCGATATCCACCCCAAATATAAAATTCCCGCACTCGAGCTTGTAATGACAAACCTCCACGCAGGCGGAAAATTCGGCAAGGGCGCCTACCAAGTATCGGGCGGTTTGCACGGTGTCGGCGCAAAATGCGTAAATGCGGTGTCGGAATATTTTGAAGTCGAGGTCCGCAAGGGCGGAAAAATCTACAAAATGGAATTTTCCCGCGGTAAAACGACCATGCCCATGACCATCATCGGCAACACTAAAACAACCGGCACAAAAATCACCTTCATTCCCGACCCCCAGATATTCACCCTCACAAGGGAATTTAAGTACGAGATTCTTTCCAAGCGCCTAAGGGAGCTCGCATTCCTCAACCCGGGTATCACAATCGAACTCTCCGACGAACGCATAAACAAGCGCGAAACTTTCAACTTTAAAAACGGAATCTCGGAATACGTCCAATACCTAAACCGCGCAAAGGTGGTCGTAAACCCGAAAGTGATATACTTTTCGGGCGAAGCTCCCGCCGCGGAAGGTTCCGATTCCCTCATTAAAGTCGATATTGCCCTGCAATATAACGATTCCTACAACGAGCAGGTTTACGCCTACGCAAACTCAATCTTCAATGTCGAGGGCGGAACGCATCTGAGCGGATTCAGGACGGCTCTCACTCGCGTAATAAACAACTACGCGAAGGCTAACGGCCTCATAAAAGACAAAGATCCCGCAATATCGGGCGACGACTGCCGCGAGGGACTCACCGCGGTAATTTCGGTAAAAGTGCCAGAGCCGCGCTTTGAGGGCCAAACAAAAACAAAACTTTCCAACGGGGAAGTTGACGGCATAGTCCAAAAAATCGTCGGCGAAAAATTAAAGTACTATTTTGAGACAAACCCCTCAATCGCCAAAAAAATAATAGACAAGTGCGTCATGGCAGCGCGCGCGCGCGACGCCGCCCGCAAAGCGCGCGAGACAGTCCGCAAGACAGTCCTCTCCGCAGGCGGCCTACCAGGAAAACTCGCAGACTGCTCGGAAAAAGACCCGTCTTTGTGCGAACTTTACATTGTCGAGGGCGACTCCGCTGGCGGTTCCGCCAAGATGGGGCGCGACAGAAAATACCAGGCCATTTTGCCGATAAGGGGAAAGCTCTTAAACGTCGAGAAGGCGCGCCTCGACAAGGTTCTAAACAACAATGAAATCCGCACGATAATCACCGCTTGCGGAACCGGCATAGGCGAATCCGGCGAAGGCGCGTTTGACGTCACCAAGGCGCGCTACCACAAGGTTGTCATTATGACCGACGCCGATGTTGACGGCTCGCACATCAGGACGCTGCTTTTGACTTTCTTCTTCCGCCAAATGCGCGGGCTAATTGAAAACGGATACGTGTACATTGCCCAGCCTCCCCTTTATAGAATAAAGAGAAAAAAGCGCGAGCAATACGTAATGAACGACGCCGAAATGAATAAAATACTTCTCACTCTCGGCTCGGAAGACGTCACCCTTACGCGCGTGCGCGACAATTTTGAGTTCCCGCCGCAAAAGGTTGACAAATTGGTTGAGATGCTCTCGCGCCTCGAAACGCTCGGGCACGGAATTACCCGCTATGCGTGCTCGCTTTCGACGTATCTCGACACGAACCGCGATGGCAAGCTTCCCAAGTACATTGCCCGCGTTAGAACCGGCAACAAGGAGGAGTTCAAATACATATTCGATGAGGACGAACGCTCAAAATTCTTCGTGGAATACGGCAACTCCGAGGATATTTTTGAGGGCAACACAATCCGCGAAGTCGTGGACGAGCTTGGAAATAAAGTCCAACAGCGCATAAATGTGTACGAAATCTACGAGGCGCACCAAATAGAAAAAATCCTCGCGGAATTCGCAAAAGTCGGGCTTGTCGTGCAGTCGTTCACACCCACCGAGGAGCCGCGCTACATCTTAACGGAAAACCTCGGCGCCGACAAAAAGAACGAGTACAAGCTGTACAGCATTCTCGAATTAGTCTCAAAGATACGCGAGCTCGGCAGAAGGGGGCTTAGCATACAGCGCTACAAAGGCCTTGGAGAAATGAACGCCAAACAGCTCTACGAAACAACCATGGACCCGAATAAGCGCTCATTCCTCAAAGTGTCGATTGACGACGCCGCCGAAGCCGACGCAACATTCTCGATGCTTATGGGCGAAGACGTTCCCATTCGCCGCGCCTTCATAGAAGACAACGCGCTCAACGCTTCGTACCTCGACATCTAACACCAAAATTTTTAAAAAATGTACACTGAAAACGAAACAATAATAAATACGAGCATTACCCAGATAATGCAAAGCGCGTACATCGACTACTCGATGTCGGTGATTATATCGCGCGCGCTGCCCGACGTGCGCGACGGCTTGAAGCCCGTGCAAAGAAGGGTTTTGTACGCAATGCTGCGCGAGGGCCTTTTGCACAACCGCCCGTTTGACAAATGCGCGGGCGTCGTAGGGGAAGTTTTGAAAAACTACCACCCGCACGGCGACTCCTCCGTTTACGACACGCTTACAAGGCTCGCGCAGGACTGGGTTATGCGCTATCCCCTCGTAATGCCGCAGGGCAACTTCGGCTCGATTGAGGGCGATAGCCCCGCCGCATACCGATACACGGAATGTAAGCTCGCAGAAATAGCGGAAGATTTGCTTGCGGATATAGACAGCGACACCGTCGATTTCATGCCCAACTACAAGGAAACGACGACCGAGCCCGTCGTCCTACCCTCCGCCCTTCCCACTCTGCTTATGAATGGCTCAACGGGCATAGCAGTCGGCATGACAACAAATATTCCGCCGCACAACCTCGCGGAGTTGATTGACGGAATCTGCATGCTAATCGACAATCCCTCTACTCCATTCGAGGAATTGCAAAAGGTCATAAAAGGCCCCGACTTCCCGACCGGCGGCGTAATAGTCGGCAGAAACGGCATCGACAGCTACATGAAAACCGGGCGCGGCATTGTAAAGATACGCGGTGTCGCAAACGTCGAGGAGTTGAAGAACGGCAAGGAGCAGATTGTCATTACGGAAATTCCCTACAACGTCAACAGAAACTCTCTGGTTGAAAATATTGCGCAGCTCGTCACGGACAAAGTCTTGACGGAGGTTAGCGACATCAGAAACGAGTCGGACGAAAATACGCGTGTGGTAGTCGAATTAAAGCGCGGGGAGTCGCCGAGAGTCGTGCTCAACAAGCTTTTTAAGCACACGCAGCTTGAAGCGTCGTTCGGCGTAATATTGCTCGCGCTCGACAAGCGCAAGCCGAAGTTGATGAATATGCGTGAAATGCTCGAATGCTACATCGAGCACCGCAGGGAAGTCGTTTACCGCCGCACTTGCTACCTATTGCGCAAGGCCGAAGACCGCGCCCACATACTCGAAGGCTACAAAATCGCCCTAAACAACCTCGACGATTTCATAAAAATCATAAGGGCGTCGAAGGACAGGGACGAAGCCAAGGGCGCTCTAATGGCAAAATATCCGCTCTCCGAACGCCAAGCAAACGCAATACTCGACTTGCGACTCCACCAGCTGACAGGCCTCGAGCGCGAGAAAATCGAGAACGAATATCTGGAATTGATGAGGCTCATTGAAGAGTACAACTCCATTCTTAAAAACGAGAAAAAACTGCTTTCCGTAATAAAGAAAGAGCTTCTGCAAATGCGTGAAAAATATCCCTCCCCGCGCAAGACCCAGTTTATGGCCGCGGAAGGCGAATTCCGCATGGAAGACGTCATTGCAAACGAAGGCTGCATAATCTCCGTTTCCCACAACGGGTTTATAAAGCGCACGAGCGTTAGCGCATACCGCTCGCAGAAGCGCGGCGGCAAAGGCGTCATCGGCAGCGGGCAATACGACGAAGACTTCATCGAGCATATCTTTACAGCCTCTACGCACGACTACATTATGTTCTTTATGAATAACGGCCGCGTGTACGTCGAAAAAGTCTATGAGATTCCCGAAGGCACGCGCATATCAAAGGGGCGCTCTATAAAAAATGTACTCGCGCTCCAGCCAGACGAAAAAGTCGCCGCAATGATTTGCGTCAAAAACCTCGACGACCAGCACCACTCGCTCGTTATGGCGACTAAAAACGGCGTCGTGAAAAAGACGATTCTGTCCGAATACAAAAATTGCCGCAAGGGCGGAATAATAGGCATAACTCTTGACGAAGGCGACGACCTCATAGGAGTTGTCCTCGCGGAAAACGAAGCTAATATCATTCTTGTGACATACGCGGGAATGTCCATACGCTTCAACGAGACCGACCTCCGCGCGCAGGGCCGCGCAACACGCGGTGTAAAGGGTGTCACCCTCAAAAAGAAAAACGACTGCGTCAAGGCGATTGTCGTTGTAGATCCCAACTCCACGCTGCTCATAGCCGGTGAGATGGGCCAAGGCAAAAGAACTTCGTACGATGAATACCGCCTGCAAAACCGCGGAGGCTCGGGAGTTATAGCCATAAAGACCCACGGGGTCGCGGGCGCACTCTCCGTTAAGGAGGACGACGAAATAATGATGTTTACGCAGGGTGGACAGGCAGTTCGCTCACCGGTGAAAGGCATTCGGATAATAGGACGCACTACACAGGGCGTAAGGCTCATAAACCTCGCTGAAGGAGACAAGCTTATCGGAATTTGCAGGATAATCGACGCAAAAGACGACGATATAAATGCGTCGGAAACGCCTGATGACGCTGGCAATCCCCCCGAAGAAAGCGCTCAACAGCAGTAAAACTTTAAGGGCGTCTAAAAAACGCCCTTTTTTTATGAACTTCAAAAAACTCTAAAAAATGTCCGATTTTAAAGAGGCTGCATTGAGGGAAGAAGTCCGCGCGTTTTTGGAAAAATTTCCAAAGCGCGGAGGCCCTGTTATGGCGCGGGCGATTTTTGACGCGAAAGACGGCAAAAATAAAATGTTAAACTTGATTCGCGCACAGCGCAACGCCGGCGCGGAAAGTATAAGTACCCAAAACTATTTTGAGACGCCAATTGAAGTCGGCAACGGGCAATCCATTAAAATCAGGGTATATAACGCCGAGCCTGAAAGGCCTAAAACCGCTCTTATATACCTGCACGGCGGGGGCTGGACGATAGGCTCCGCGCAAACCTGCGCCAAAGTATGTTCCGACTTCGCAAAAGATTTCACGGTAATCGTGCCCGAATACAGACTCGCCCCGGAGCACCCCTACCCCGCGGCGCTCGACGATGTTCTTTCCACCGTCAAATGGGCTCTTGAAAATTCTAAGCGGCTCGGAATTTTAAATGGGGACTTTTTTATGTGCGGAGACAGCGCGGGCGGGCATCTCGCAATTACCTCCGCGCTAAAAAGCATCTTACAGAAGCTCCCGACTCCCGCAAAACTCGCGCTATTCTATCCGGTGACGAGCATGTTTTACAAAGGAGATTCGTGGGATAGATTCGCTTCCGGATATGCGCTCGATGCCGAGGCAATGGAGGCCTTCAACTGCGCATATTGCGGAGATATTTCGGCGAGGCGCCAGCCATGCGTCTCTCCGCTTGAATTTGCCGATTTAAAAGCCTTCCCTCCGACAATAACCATATTTGCCTCCCACGACATACTGCGCGACCAGTGCGAACAATTCGCAAAAAAACTCGCCGAAGCCGGTGTGCCGTCGCGCTGCGCATGCATAGAGGGTGCGCCGCACATTTTTATGACTATGCCGGGCATGGAGGAATGCTACAACGAGGCGTTTAAACTTGCCCGCGACTTTCTAATTTCCGATATGCCGCGCGAATAGAGCGCAAATAGGTTTCGGCTTTACGCTCTAATAATAGGGGTATAAAAAACTACATTTTACCGGCTTCGAGAACGAGCCCGTAGCGCAAATTGCAAAAAGTGTGCGTCAAGCTCGGCGCGCCAAGTTTTCGCATAAGGGCGTAAATGCACGCAAAAGCCGCGGGAACTATGTCTGTGCGCCCTTTGCTTACGGCGTATTTGCTCTCACGCACGTCAGAGTCGCAAAAGCAGACCGCATCTAAAAGTATGTGCATTTGGTCAAAACTAATGACATTTTCCCCGCCGCCAAGCCCGAGCGCTTTTTTAGCAAATCGCGCGGCAACTACTGCGCCCCCCGCCCCGACAAGCGTTTTAAAGCTCGGAACTGACGCGCCGAATGCATTTTCCATCACCATGTCGAAAAAATTATCCAAGAACGAGAGTTCTGCAACAGTAAGCGCTTTTTGGGGATTATTTATAAATCTGCGGGTTACATTTACAGCTCCAACAGGCAAGCTTAGGCATTTGTCCATTTCCCCGCCGCTTCCAAAAACTACTTCAAGGCTTCCGCCGCCCAAATCGAAATACGCAGTCGGCTCCGTGGAATCTATGGAGGGGTCTGACATCGCGCCGAGATACGAAAGCCTTGCTTCGTCGTTTTCGCCCAAAATCCGCACTTTTGTACCGCATATATTAAAAATATCATCGGCTGTTGACTGCCCGTTGTGGGCGAGTCTGAAAGCGGAGGTTGCAACGGCGTACGTCTTAAAATTTTTAGAAAAATTGCGGGCGGCGGATTGGAACTGCGATATACAGGCTGCTGCAAGCTCCGCTGCGTTGGGAACCAAGCCTGAGGATTCCATTGAAGACACTCGCGAGTTTTTAGTTTCCTCGTAAATTCTTTCAACGCTTCCGTCGGGATTGGCGCGGCCTAATAGGCATTTTATGGTGTTCGAGCCTATATCTACAGCAAGTATATTTTCGGAGGTCATAATTTAAAGTCCCCCGGTGCCACTATAACGGTAAACTCGCCTTTTGTTGAAGCGTTTTTCAATTCAGCGCAAACTTCGCGGAGAGTTCCTACAAAAAATCTTTCGTAAATCTTTGAAATTTCCTTAGCGAAGCACACGACTCTTTCCCCTCCAAAAACTTCAAGGGCGTCGTCGGCAAATTTCTCGATTCTGTACGGTGACTCGTAGAAAATAAGCGTGTGAGGAAAATCGGCGTATTTTTCAAAAAAAGCCTTTCGGGCAGATGTCTTTGGAGGAAGGAAACCCGCGAACAAAAAAGAGTCGCTTGGAAGCCCCGACGCGCATAAAGCGGAAATAAAAGCGCATGCGCCCGGTATGGGCACAACCTTTATTCCCGCGCGCCTGCATTCGCGCACTATCCTAAAGCCGGGGTCGCTTATGCACGGAGTTCCGGCGTCGCTTAATAGCGCAATGTTTTTGCCCTCCATTAGCTTTTCAAGCAATGCGGGGGCAGCGGATTTCTCGCGGGAATTCTCGTTTACGAACATAGTTTTCTTTATGCCGAGTTTTCCCAGAAGTCCGCCCGTCACTCGGGTGTCTTCGCAGGCGACCAGGTCGCATTCCGCGAGCGTGCTTTTTGCCCTATCTGATATGTCGGCGAGATTTCCTATTGGCGTCGCCACAACATAGAGAATGCCCGGTTGCATGTCAAAACGCGCCGAATGGCTCAAACATTTTGCTAAACTCGGAAATCTCCGCCTTTAAGTCGGAAAATTCTTCGCAGTCAAAAGCGCCGCATGCGAGCAAATCCAAAAGCGGGGTTTTTACAAAATCCCTCTCGCGCCAGCGCGGATGCGGCACAGTAAGCTCGGCGTTTGAAATCGATTCGCGCCCGTAAAAAATTATGTCTATGTCTATCGGGCGCGGGCCGTTTGCAAAATTCTCCTCCCTCCCAAGCTCCCTTTCAAGGCGTTTGCATTGCCTAAGCAACTCCATTGGCTCAACCAAAGTTTCGCCGAATACCGCGGCATTTAGAAAGTCCCTCTGATCCTCATAACCAACTGGAGGGGTGCTATATATGCGCGACTTCGCCGAAAATGCGCAAAATTCTTCGAGCATTGAAAGCGCCTTTACGAGATTCTCGCGGCGGTTGCCCATATTAGAGCCCAGCGACAGAATTATTTTTGTTGCCTTCACTTTATGTAATCCTCTCTTTTCCTCCGTATTTTAACGGAGATTTTTTCAAAATCGTACCCCACATCGACTCCCAATTTTGCGACTTCAATTTCCGCTTCTGCAAGGTTTTCAAACCTCGTAAAAAGCCTTTCCGCTATCGTGTCGGCGAGCTTTTCTATCAGCCTTACGCTTTCCCCCGACAACACTCCCTCCGCTATCGCCATCGCGGCGGGATAGTCTATCGTCATAGACAAATCGTCTGTTTTGGCGGCCGGGCCAAGATTTAAAAAAAGGCGCATCGAGACTTCAAAATCCCGCGATTCGTCGCGCTCCGCCGCAAAGCACCCGTGTTTGCCGGAAAGTTTTATCTTTTCTATTATTATTTCGTCCATATTTCCTTAATTGTAAGCGCGGTTTTTACGGCGTTTAAAGTCTTTTTTACGTCGTGCACGCGCAGTATGTCTGCAAAATCGTTTAGCGCCGCAATTGCGCCCACTGAGGCGGTGGCGTCGTCCCTGTCGGAAAAATCGTCCCCGACTATTTTAGAAAACATAGACTTGCGCGAAACCCCAAGCAAGATTGGAAATCTTAATTTTCTTAGACCTTTGAGGCGCGCTATAAGTTCTACATTCTGGGGAAAAGTTTTGCCAAAGCCGATTCCAGGATCAAGTATAATATTTTCCGTACAAACCCCTTCCGCCAAGGCTGCGTATATTTTTCGGCGCATATTATCCAAAAATTTTTCAAAAAAGTCCGACTTTATCTCTGAACCTCTATTGTTGTGGGTTATTACAAGCCCGCAATCGAGCTTAGCGGCAACTTTAGCCATTCTGTACTCTCCGCTAATATTGGAAACTACATCGTTTATTATATCCGCTCCCGCTTCCACCGCCGCCTCGGCAACTGCAGGCTTATAGGTGTCGGCCGACAGCACAACATCTGGAAATTTTGCGTGGACCGCCTCGACTGCTGGAATTAGGCGCGTAAGCTCCTCCGACTCGGATACTATTTCCGCCCCTGGGCGGGTCGATTCAGCCCCAATGTCGATGATTGCGGCGCCGCTATCAACCATTTCCCCCGCCTTTTTGAGAGCCGTATCGATAGACGCGTATTTCCCGCCGTCGGAAAACGAGTCCGGAGTGACGTTTAGTATGCCCATTATAACTGGGCGCCCGCAGCTAAATATTTCCCGAAGTTTTCGCATTTTTTAGATATTGCAAATATTCGCCGATGTCCTCGCGGCGCGTTTGGATATAGAGTGAGCGCGCCATTGCAATCGCAGAATTTATATCTCCGGTTTTAACCGCAACCGACATCAAGCCGATTTTCGCCGCAACTGCGTAGGATTCGTCTTTTCCCGACCTTTCATAGTAGATTTTTGCCGCGTTGAAGTCACCCTCAGCAAAGTATATTTTCGCAAGCTCAAAACATGCGAGCGGGTCGTCGGGCGCGGATTCTACGCACTTCAAAAAATCCCTCTTTGCTTCGCCCTTTTTGCCAAGAGCCATATTTGCAACCGCCCGTATGCGCGATTTTTCATTAGACTCCGGCAGTTTTGACAGCAATTTTAGCGATTTTTCCGATTCCCCGGAATGGGCAAGCGCCTTTGCGGCTTCCAAAAGCCTTTCCCTATAGCCCTCCGACTCGTAAATTTTTGCAGCCTCTAAGTACGCCTGTTTTGAAAATAAAATATCGGCGCAAATAACTTGCGTTTTTTTACGGTCGGCGTCTGATTCCGGCACCATCGAGAACGCCGCAATCGCACCCGCGGCGTCCTGCAATTTCGCCCTGCACTTGCCCAATAGTTTAAGCGCTGCGGCGTCTGGAAATTTTTTATTTAGAATGTCCTCGCATATTTTCGCAGCTTGCGCGTACATATCGAGGTTGAATAAATAAAAAGCCTTGGCGTAAAGCGCGTCGAGCCTCTCTGGGGACTGGATTAGAGCCTGCTCTACACAGCTCAATGCCGCCGAATAGTCGGCGCGGCGCGCGGCGTATGCGGCAAGCCATAAAAGTATGTCTATATCCGAATTTCCGGAGAGCGCGAGAGCCTTAGCAAAATTTTCGCGGGCCTCTTTTTCCTTTCCTATCCTATCGAGCGAATACGCCAGATTTTTGCGGGCGGCAAAAAAGTTTGGCATTTTTTCGAGAGCGGAAGAATAGGCAGCAGCAGCAGCCTCAAAGTTTCCGCTGCGATATTGAAAATTCCCGAGGGTAAACGACATAGCCGCACTGCAATTTTCCTCTCCGGCCGCCTCCATGAGTATTTTTATGCTTTCGTCGCTTTGAGCGGAGGCTTTTTTTAGAATTGCAGCCTCGCGCTTTGTCACTGTCGGGATATTGCCGAAAGGCGACTCCAACGCATTTTGCCCCAATGCCGCAAGGCATGGACAAGCTAATAAAATCGCGTAAAAAATAATTCTCATTTTATTTCTGAAATTTTAAACGGAACCGGCAGTATGAACTGCGCGCGAACCTTTTTGCCGTTTTTCATGGGAGATTCATATAAAAATTTCGACACAGCCTCTTTTGCAGCCTCCGCAAATAAAGTATTTGTGCAACGCTCCACGTCAAGCACCTTGACGCTCCCGTTTTCGTCTATCTCGACAAGCAACCTTGCTTCGCCAGAAATCCCGCGCTTAAATAACTTTGGCGGATATTTCACGCGGACGGATTTTAAAAGTTTTGGAATTGAGTCGAGCTCCGACAATTCGAAAACAGGATTTTCAAACGTCTGTCCGCCCGCCTGCGCAAACTCAATTCCTTCCGTGTCGGCGCCGCCTATGGAAAATTTCGCGGGAGAATCAGAAATTGCGGATATGTCCGCAGATATATCGCCTGAAAAATTTTTTACAGCCGTTGTCTGCGAAGGCGAAAAGCCCCTAATGCTTATTTTCTCCGACGATTCCGCAGGCCGCGGCTTTTCCGGGCCAACCTCTGCAGCGTAAACCTTTGTGTACTCGACAGGCACTTTTTTTGTTTCGACGCCCGTAAGCGATATCGGAAGTATCGAAAACGTTCCGAACGCCAATAGAGCCGCCAATGCGAAGGCGGCGGCTTTGTTTTCAGGTATGTCGAAAGTTGCCTTCATTTCTTTCGCGTCGCAACAAATATCTCCTTTGCACCGCACTCTTTTGCGCAATCCATAACCTCGACAAGGCGCTTTACCGAAACGGTTGCGTCGGAATTTATTACAAGTGCCCCGCCAGACTTAGACAGGCGCGCTTCGAGGGCGGGTTTTAAAGAATTTATGCCGTATTTTTCCCCGTCAAGCAACACGCTTCCATCGTAAGTTATCGCGACATTCACCGCATTTGAATCGGGGGTCTGGGAATTTTCGGCAGATGGGACATCGACGCCCATTGCGTCGTTGTCGGCAAACACCATCGTCACAATAAAAAATATAAGCAGTATAAAAATGACGTCTATTAGCGGCGAAATATTTATCGCCGACGCCGGTTCCTCGTCTTCAAATCTCGGCCTCCTAAGACTCATGCCGCCGCCTCCGAACGTATCATTTGCGACTCTCTGCGCGAAAGTATTGCGAGAATTTTAGACGCCAGCGCCGACGCGCATATGGCAATAATCCACGAAGGGATAGCCACCACAAGCCCCGCCTGCGTAGTTATGAGCGCCACAGATATGCCGTCCGCAACCCCTTGCGGATTCTCTCCCGCCGAAGCTATGCTTGCGCACATTCCAGAAACCGTTCCGAGCAGCCCGATGAGCGGCGCCACTGACGAAAGCACTTTTAGAAATAAAATGCGCCTGTCCACCCCGCCCATGAGTTCCATTCTAAGCCGCGGGAAAATTTTCTTTGCGTCATGCGGAAGCTCGCGCGAGGTTATAAAGTTTTTAAGCGCCGCGTCGAAAAGCTCGTCCGAGTCGCACACTCTTTTTATTTTGGAAAGCCTTATGCACACCCCAACCCCTGAGTAGTAGAGATAAAACGCCAGCACGGCAAGTGGCGCCATCAGCAAGCCGCCCGCCTGAAAAGTTTCGCAAAACGCCTTAAAAAAATCTTCCATTTAATTTCCGCTTAAATAAGACGACGCTATTTTTTCCATGTCAGACAGCACGGACTTTGCGCGGCGGGAAAATATCGCATGCGCCACATATGCAGGGATTGCCACCACGAGCCCGTACTCCGTCGTAATGAGCGCCTCGCTTATTCCGGCGCTTATAAATTCCGCTTGCCCCGCACCGGAAAACGACAAATCACCAAAAGTTTTTATGATGCCCGTCACCGTCCCGAGAAGTCCGAGCAATGGCGCGACTGCCGCCGATACGGAAAGCACCGACAATCCCGAAAAGAGCTTTTCGCCCGCAGAAAGCATCGATTCGTAAGAGACCTCTTCGAGGGCTGCCTGCGATAGGTTTCTCGACTCTATCAAGTCTGTCAAAAGACGCGAATACGGGAACCCCGAAGCGGATGCGATTCCAAGGGCCGCGGATTCGTCGCCTTTTGAAAGAGCCTGTTTAATTTTTCCCGCGACACCTTCGGGAGCCCTGCGCACCCGCAAAAAATACGCAAGTTTTATAAGAAATACAAGCGCCGATAAAAACCCGAGCAATAAAATCGGATACATCCAAATTCCGCCGAGCGATATTTCCTCCGCGATACTGCGCGCATTTTTTTCCGCGCTAAAAACTGCGCCGGAAGATATGTCGGCGGGCAGAGAACTTTTTTTGCCGCCGGCGAAATCGCGAATATCGCGCGCAAAGCTTTCGCCGTACAGCACGCCTTCCGAATCTACAAACCCCGCTCGTTCGGGCGATATAAAATAGGCGAACGCCCCGATGCGAAAAATCTTCCCGTCAACTTTTTCGCGCGAAGATATTGGAACTGCCGCAAAAGCGCGGGGCTCCAAAGGATTGAATAGGGATTTTAGCCAAAAATCCCCTTCCCTCCGAATGACATCAAGCGATTCGGACGCCGAGGAACGCGCGGCAACCGTCTGCAATTCGGGGAAAAAAGATGTCCTAAAATCCCTCATATCCGCCGCGAGTTCTCCCGCGCGGGAATCGCAGAAAGCCGCCGCAGATGAAAGCGACGCCCTCTCCGCTATGGACGCCCTCAATGCTTCTTCCAGCTCCCGCAATTTTCTTATTTCTTTCGATAGGGCGTCGAGCTTCGATTTCTTTTGGGAGATTTTTTCCAAGCGCGATTTTCTGAAATCGTCGAGTTTTGCGCGCGAGCTTTCGACGGACTTATATGCCGCGTCTTTCATATCGGAGGCATTCGCAAACAAGGCTGCGAAAGCGAGCATTGCAATAAAAATTCTCATTTTTTAGCCTCCGCCGGCTTCTCTATTTTTATTTCCGCAATGCCCGATTTATCGGATTTGCCTGAGGCTTTTACAAACAAACCTGTGCGAACCAATCCGTCTTTGAGCGAAAGTTCGCGGTCCGCCGTTCTGCTCCGCGCGTAGAGAGAGGCAAATTCCCTAAACTTTTCGTTGACCGTTTTTGATTCGAACTCGCGCTTTGCAAGCGGAGATATTTTTGAGTTTAAAGAAAAAAGTTTTTCGGAAAGCTTAGAATATAGAGTGTCGAGCATCTTGGAGATAGCGCCAAAGGCAGCTTCGTCCCTCGATATTTTTTCGGCCGCCGCGGCATCGTTTTTTGTTGCGGATTCGAGCCTTTTTTGGAGGGAATCTGTTTTTTTCTTTAACTCCGAAACGAGCGCTTCGGAAGCGGAAATTTCCGCGTCAAGCATCCGTTCTTCGTCGGCGAATTTCGCCCTTTCTTCGGCAAGCTCCATTTTTAGCCTCGCGTCCTCCCTCAACAGGGCGTCGAGTTCGTTAAAATCGCCGCCGTACGCGGATACCGCCGCGCAAGCAGACATCAGCAATGCTAAGATAAAAGGCATATTAATCCAACTTTATCCTCAAAAGTTTTGTTTCCTTGTAGTCCTCCGAAAGTATTACCATTTCCTTTACGGATTTGTCGGAGTTTATTTTTGAAAGGATTTCGACAGCCTGCTTGTACGATTTTATGGGCACTGAATTTATTTCCCTTATGATCTCGGAGCGTCCCAAACCGTTGGGCTGGGCGGAACTCGCGGGGCTGTTGGGCTTCACAAACTGGACGACCGGCGCGTCAATAATCGGCTTTTGCATATTGCGCGCCATGGCGTCGTTTATGATAAATTCCCTTATGGAAAATCCGAGTCGCTTAAAATAGACGTAGTCGCTTTCGCGGAATTCGCGAGGATAAGCGGCTGCGGTAAATTCAACAGCCTTCTTTTCCCCGTCTCTGAGCACCTCCAGCTTATACTTTTCACCGGGTTTTAGATTCTCCATCTTAAATATGAAGGCAGCCAAAGTATAGCCGTCCGCCTTCATTCTCGGAAGCTCTTTCCCTTCAAACGATACAATCATGTCTCCGCGTTTAAGGCCCGCTTTTTGCGCCGGAGAGTCTTCAAATACCCTGCCTATTACCACTGCGCCTATATTTTCTATCCCCAGAAACTTTGCCGCATCGCGCTTGACGGCCTGTACGTCGGTTATTCCAAGCCACCCTATTTTATCACCCACCGGCTTTGACGGCACTCTTTGCGATATTTTCTTAAAATTTTCAGGTTTGATGAACATTCGGGTTAGCATATCGTCCCAGAGTTCGACACGTCCGCCTTCGCCGTTCTTTAAATATAGCGTGTAGGAATCTATCGCAGCCGACTGCCCCCAGCCCGCAAAATTGCCCTCTAAGTCAAAGGCCGGCAGCCCCACGCCAGCCACAGGGCGCTCGGACATAATCTCGCCCTTGTGCGACAAATTTTTAGCAGAGACATAACTTTTGTATAGCAATGGAGTATTGTCCATATCTGCGGCGAGCAGAATGCCCCATATCTCCTGCCCTACGGAAACTTCTGCCGGCTTAAAATCGGTTATTGGACGAAGGCCTTGCGCCAATCCGTCCCTTAATTTTATGAAATACGCCCCCCACGGAACGTCCATTCCAAGAAAATCCGCCTTGTAGCCGTCGGAATCTCCGCCCTCAAAATATACGCGAAAATCTTTTAAATTTGACGGGCGCGAATAATACGGAATTGCCGCCGGGGGCAATATTATAAGCCCGTCTTTGTTTACAACCGTGCCGAAAACCGTCACTTCATTGCGGTTCTCTTCAAGCTCTATTATATACTTTATTGTCGCGCAAGTTTTCGCGCGTTCGGCAAACATTTTTTCAAAATCGACGCCGTCCGCAAATAGCGAGGCCGCGGCGATTACAAAAGCTATAAATATACAATATATCCGCATGCATTACAGTATCGCAACTTCCATATCCCAACGCAAACATTTTAGTCGAAAAAAAATTTTTATTAAAGTCCGTTTTTTGCCTTGATTGAACAAATTTTTATCCATAAGATTTTTATGGAAAAAAACTTTTGCTTACCATGAATTTTTAATTCTATGAAATATAAACTCTCCATAATAATTTTATCTGTTTTATCTATTCTATCCATTCGCGCATTCGCCCAATATCCGTGGAAACCTTTCGGCAAAAATGTCCAAACCTCCATTTCAAGCGGCGGCGTATTGAAAATCCAAGGAAAAACGGGGGACTCCTCTGCCGGTTTTTCTGCCGAAGCAAAGCTAAAACCGGCGTCGTCTTATGCGCTTTCATTCTTGGTTTCGGGAAATTCGACGGGAGGTGCGATTATTTCAGGCACACAATTTATAAACAAAACTTTCTCCCATACAGGAGGGCCGTTTGCCGAATGCCGAATGCTCTTTTCCACAACTGAAAATCCGACGCTAATCCAGTCAATTTTGCGCCTCGGCGGCTGGCAGACGAGCTCTTCTCTCGAATTTAAAGACGTTAAAATATCCGAATATCTTCCTGTATTGCAAAAATCCGACTTTCCGAAAATGTCGCCTTCGGAATGTATTAAAGACGGCATATACAAGTACGATTCGCAATGGCAAAACGGATACGACGTTTTCGACAAAGTCTCCGTCTCCTCCGGTACGTATTTTAACGATAACCGCTGGGTGCTCCAAAAGGGAGAATCTGTGACTTTTGTATTTGAACCCTACAGATACAGACAGTCCGACGCGGAAATTGACGTTTCTATATCCTACAACCCCTCGGGACTCCCACTACAAATCTCTGCTTCTGCCGACGGAAAAACTTTTCGGGAAGTCGCAGAAATTAAATCGTCCGGAAATTCCCTAAAACTTCCAAAAGATTTATTTCCGGCGGGGAAAATTTTTTTAAAGTTTAAAACTGTCGGCGAAAAAAACGGACAAATTCAAATAAACAAGCTCAACTACCGCGCTCCTATAATAGGTACCGCCGCGGACGTTCAAAACAGGCTCGCCGGCGCATTTTATATTGGGCTTTCCGAAGATGTAAAATTAGACATCTCTTCCGCCGTCTGCGACTCTAAAGAAATAAGGCTTTTATTAAGCCCGGGCTCTAATGCGGAATTTTCGGCAGATATTGAACCTCTTGAAGGAAGCCCGTCAAAACTGCGAGGGTTGCGCGCGAATCCAAACGAAAGCGGCGTCGTAAAAATCCCGTTACCGCTAAAACTTTCGGATTTGAAAAAAGTAAAAATTGCGGCAAAAGATAAAAATTGGTCGGCTACCTACGAATCAAAGGAGTCAACACCCGCCCTCATTAAGCGCGACATTTACGGATTTAATTTATTCGATTCAGACCAGCTAAAAATCTGGTCAACCCCCGCTGAAATAAAAATTTCAAGGGAATGCACTCCCCCTAAAAATACGGGGAAAGTTTTAAGCATTTCCGCCGCCGCAAACGACTGCGAATCGGCTCAAATTGTTTTTAGGGCAAAAAAATCAGGCAATTTAAAAATAGAAATATCCGACTTAAAAAATGCGGAAAGCGGCGCAAAAATTCCTGCTTCAAATATAGAGCTCTTTTGCGTGGGATACGTCCCCGTATCTCAGCCGACAGACATTCTTGGCGAGAAAAACGATTGGCCGGATCCGCTTTTTCCCATAAAAACTGGGGAATTGAAAATAGAAAGGGGGAAAACTCAACCGCTTTGGATTAGATTCAACATACCTAAAAATACTCCCTCCGGGAATTACGCAGGCACTCTAAAAATTGCCTTTGGAAATTTTTCAAAAAAAATTCCAGTGTCTGCAAAAATTTACGGATTTGAACTTCCGGATACCCCTGCCGTGCGATCCGCCTTTGGGGCTTTTGAAAGGGGATTTTTGCCTTTTTATAAAAATCCAAAAGCCGTCGCCGGAAAAGTGGACAGACAGATAAAAACAAAACTCTCAAAAGCTCACATATCCCCATATAACTCCATCGCGCCAAAATTCGACCTACAATACCCAAGCGGCGACAAATCAAAAACCCCGAAAGTTGTTTTCGACTGGAAGGAATTTGACGAGAAAACGCGCTCGCTAATTTCCGAATACCATGTAAACGCAATAAATCTTCGGGTTGCAGGTATAGGAGGCGGCACATTCCACGCCAGAACGCCCGCGCAAATAAGGGGAATAAAGGAATCCGACCCGCGCTACGAAACAGTGCTTGCCGACTACCTCGGGCAGATTGACAGCCACTTGCGCGAAAACGGCTGGACCGGTATTTTTTACACATACACTTTCGACGAGCCTTCTGAAAAAGACTATCCTTTTGTAAAAAGAGAGCTCGACAAAATAAAAAAATACGCTCCCCATATAAAAGTAATGCTCACAGAGCAGCCCGCAAAATATCTCGAAAATTCCGTTGATATATGGTGCCCCGTGACAGGCCAGCACTCGCCCGAGGACTGCAATAAACAGATAGAAAAAGGAAAAGAAATATGGTGGTACATATGCATGCAACCCAAAGCGCCCTATGCAGGCATATTTCTCGACCACCCCGGAATAGACTTGCGCGTATGGTTGTGGCAAAGCTTTAAGTACGGCGTAAACGGAATTTTAGTTTGGGATAGCACTTATATGAGCAGCAAAACCGCATATCCTGATTCCACCCAAAACACATATTTAGATCCGATGAGCTGGGCCACCGGATACGGCCTCCCCAAAAACGCAAAAAGCCCCTGGGGCAACGGCGATGGCAGGCTCTTTTATCCTCCGCAATCAATGGCAAAAGGAAAGCTTGCCGACGACAAAGATGAGATAGTCGAAACAATCAGGCTTGAAATGCTGCGCGAAGGCATAGAAGACTACGAATACCTAAGCATTCTAAAAAAACTTATCGAAAAAAATGCCGATAAGCTCGACACCCCAAGCCGAGCGCGCTACAGCAAGCTGCTCGAGATTCCCGAAACCATTACGCACTCCATGAAAGAGTTTTCATACGACCCCAAGTTTATCCGCGCCCATAGGGAAAAAGTCGCAAAAGCAATCGAAAAACTGCTTTTGATAAAATAGGCCATTGGCAAACAACTACAAAAAAAGCTCCCTTTCGGAGCTTTTTTTTGTTTCGGCGCGAATGTAGATAGCGATACTTTTTGCGCTCTATGTTTTGCCGGGCTTTTTGCGCTCAGCGTGAAGATTATATACCAAATGCCTTATTTTACGAGGCATTCGGCAATTTGCACGGCATTCAGCGCCGCTCCCTTCCAGAGTTGGTCGCCCGCAACCCAGAAAGACAGGCCGTTTTCAAAAGCCAAATCCTTCCTTATCCTGCCAACACCGCATTTTACTTTGCGCTGGTACATCAAAGGCATCGGGTATTTTTTCTGCGAGACGTCGTCGTCGAGTTCCGCTCCCGGGAAGGCGGCAATTACTTCGCGCGCCCTTTCTACGGATACGGGCTTCTCAAATTCGGCGTTTATCGCCACGCTGTGCGCCCTCATTACGGGCACGCGCACGCATGTTGTGGAGCACAATACATTCGGTACGCCCATTATCTTGCGCGTCTCGTTGAGCATCTTCATCTCTTCCTTCGTATAGCCGTTATCGAGGAATACGTCAACATGGGGAATAACATTGAACGCAATCTGGTAGGGATACACTGAAACCGGCATTTCCTCGCCCTTCGCGAATGCGCGAACTTGGTTTTCGAGCTCCTGCATTGCTGCAACCCCCGTGCCGGAAACAGCCTGGTATGTAGCCGCAAAAAACCTCTTTAAGCCGAACTCCCTGTGGAGGGGGCAAAGAGCCATTAGGGAAATAGCAGTTGTGCAATTGGGGTTGGCAATAATGTTTTTGTGCGAAGCCAGCGCCTCGGGGTTGACTTCCGGCACAACGAGCGGAACTTCCGGATCCATGCGGAATGCGGAACTGTTGTCTATGGCTATGCATCCGCGTTTTGCCGCCTCCGGAACGAGAATCTTCGAGACGCTCGCGCCGGCGGAAAAAATCGCGATGTCGAGGTTTTCGAAGCTCTCCGGTTTTGACTCTTCCACCGTAAATGTTTGCCCATTGTGAGAAATTTTCTTGCCCGCGCTCCTCGCCGATGCCAAAAGTGTTAGTGAGGACATCGGAAAGTCTCTTGCAAAGAGAAGTTCTATGAGTTCTTGCCCGACCGCCCCGGTCGCGCCGACTATGCCTATTCTGTATTTCTTGTTCATGGATGATTTATCTAAAAAAATTATAGACGTTTGTAATGAATTAAAAGTATGCCCCACGCAACATTTAATTTACGTTTCAATAGCTCTCCAAAAACTTTTTCTCTACAAAGGTAGTGTTTTGGAGAAAATCTACCAAGTTTCAACCTCGCGCAATCCGCCCAGTTGCATTGAAAACTCTCTCGGAACGCCTACGGGCCTCCATAAAATCGACGGGAAAATAGGAGCCGGCGAGAAGCTCGGCACGGTTTTTAAAGGCCGAATCCCGCACGGGCTTGTCTGTGAACAGCCGGAACAGGAACGCAAAAAAAACCTAATCACAACGCGCATTATGCGCCTTAGAGGCCTCCAAGACGGCGTAAACCGCGGCGGAAAAGTCGACACCTACAACCGTTTTGTGTATATCCACGGCACAAACCAAGAGGACAAGCTCGGCTCGCCAAACAGCCACGGCTGCGTTCTCCTCTCAAATGCTGATGTCGCGGAACTTTTTGACCTTGTAGAGGACAATTCAATAGTATTTATTTCGGAAGAGTAAGAGATTTTTCAGATGCAAAGCGTTCTTATAGTTGACGACGAAAAACACACGCGCGACGGCCTTGTGGCTGCACTGGCCGACAATTACGATGTTCTCGCGGCGGCCAACGCCGACGAAGCCATAAAGCTACTCGACGCCGAAGAATTCGACGCCGTAATCACAGATTTCAGAATGTCGGGCAAATCCGGCCTAAGCGTAATCGACAAAGCCGCTTCCCTGCCCAACAAGCCCGCATGCATAATGCTCACGGCCTACGGCAATGTCGAGACGGCAGTCGAAGCGATGAAGCGCGGCGCGGCCGATTTCCTGTCCAAGCCGGTAGATGTTGACAAGCTTGAAAAAATTTTAAAAGACGCGCTCGACAAGCGGGAAGAAAAGCGCGCGGAAGAAAAAAAGATTCTCGAAAACAACCGCGCTGAAGCTCAGCATGCAAAAAAGCATATTCCGTCGGCGGTAGTAGCGGGAGCGCACTTTGAGCTTGGCGACATAATCGCCAACAGCCCCAAAATGCGCGAGGTTGTCGATCTCGCAACGCAGGTTGCCCACTCGAAGGCGACTGTCACCCTCACTGGCGAGACGGGCACGGGCAAGGAGCTTATCGCAAACCTAATCCATACGTCTTCGCCGCGCGCTGAAAAGCCGTTTATACCTGTACACTGCGCCGCCATTCCCTCAAATCTCCTCGAAAGCGAGCTGTTCGGCTACGAAAAAGGCGCTTTTACCGGCGCCGTGAACCGCCGGATAGGCAGGTTTGAAGCGGCGGACGGCGGCACAATTTTTCTCGATGAAATTGGCGAAATTGACGCCACAACACAAGTAAAACTCCTCCGCTTCCTCGAAACGAGGACGCTCGAGCGCATTGGCGGCAACCAAAGCATTAAAGTTGACGTGCGGATAATCTGCGCGACAAATAAAGACCTTAAAACGCTCGCAGAAAAAGGGGAATTCAGGGCCGACCTCTATTATAGGCTCAATGTTGTAGAGATAAACATTCCGCCGCTGCGCGAGCACCCCAGCGACATTCCAAGCCTTCTTGACGCCTACTCAAAATATTTTGCCGATGAGAATTCGATGGAGCCTGTCGTATTTTCTGCCGACGCCGTATCTGTCTTAAAAAAATATCCGTGGCCGGGCAATATCAGGGAATTGCGCAATTTCTGCGAGAAAACAGTCGTGATGAGCCCCGTCCGTGAAATAACGGCAGACAGGCTCGAAGCACGCTTTAAAAACGCCGAACTTCCGCCGCGCCCCGCCGCCGCGCACGGCAATCTTCCACAGCTTCCAATGCCTACAAAAAAAGAAAGCGAAGAGGCCCTTATAAAGCAGGCTCTCGAAGCCGCCGGAGGCAATAAAAGCAAAGCCGCGGAAATACTTGGCATAAGCAGGCGCACTTTGTACAGAAAGCTCTCATCGACTGATACCGGGAATCCTTAGTTTAACAATAAGCAAGCAGTCTTTCAATATTGGATATAAGAATGCAAAAAGCGCGGCATAAAACCGCGCTTTTTATTATCACTTTTCCCTGTCCAATTTTATGCGGTTCGTTGTTCCCCTCCTTCTGACAAGCGATGCCAATATCAATGTAAGTATTGCGGCTATCGCATAGGATACGTTTAAATCAAGACCAAAGCCAACCGGCCCACCGTGCTCGGGGGAAATCCACAATATGTACGATATGACAATAAATGTCATAAACATTGCAGGAATGAGCGCGACCCCTCCGTTTTTACCCTGTTTATATAGCCAAACGGCGGATGCGCTTAGGGTGGCTGCAGCAAGCACCTGATTGCCCCAGGCAAAATAATTCCAGAGCTGCGCAAACGTGCTGGCGCTCGCATTCGACCACGCCAATAATAAAGATACCATAACTATAAGAGGCGTGCAAAGCACTATTCTCTTTGACAGTTTTTTTTGGGGGAAATCCAACATTTCCGCGAGGCTCATTCTCAGGCTCCTCATTGCGGTGTCTCCGGAGGATACGGCGAGGATTATTACACCCAACAAAGTTATCGAGCCAACCCACTCGCCCAAAAAATACTTTGCGATGTCCGAAAGCACCCAAGTTGCGTTTTCGTCCATTTTTTCAGGAAAGAGATTGTATATAGCAAGGCCGGCGGCGGCCCATATCATCGCAATTACCCCCTCTACTATCATCATTCCATAAAATGCAGACCTGCCCTGGCGCTCGGACTTCATCGTGCGCGCTATAATCGGCGATTGAGTCGCGTGGAACCCGGAAATTATGCCGCAGGCAATCGTCACGAACAAGAGCGGTATCACCGGATGCCCGTTTTCCGCCGTCCACATTTTTTCTTTAAATGCGGCAGTTTCAGTCAAGACAAACGGATCTTTTGCCGCGTACGCTATCACCGCTACACATATGGCGAGAGTTCCAACGAGCAACAACGCCCCGAAAAGCGGATATATTTTGCCAATTATTTTATCTATCGGGAAAATCGTGGAGCATATGTAATAAAAGAATATCGCAATCACGGCGAACCAGAATATCGGCACCTCCGGCATCATAGAGTCTATTATTTGAGCCGGAATATTCACAAAAACTGCAACCACAAGAAGCAGCAACAGCATCATGAATACGGAAAATATCCCGTAAAATTTATTTCCGAGATTCATTCTTACGAGAGCCGGAAGATTTGCGCCCCCGTGGCGCATGGACATCATTCCCGATAGAAAATCGTGCGTAGCGCCGGCGATTACGTTGCCTATTGGAATTACTACAAAAACGATAGTCCCAAACTTTATCCCGAGTATTACGCCTATTACGGGGCCTACACCCGCTATGTTTAAGAGTTGGATTAGCATATTCTTCCAATGCGGAAGGCATACGTAGTCAACGCCGTCGTATTTTGCGACGGCGGGCGTCTGCCTGTCGTCGGGCGCAATCATTTTTTCTATAAACCGTCCGTAGGTCATGTACCCTACGGCGAGCAAAATAATTCCGAGAAAGAATAGTGTCATAGAGGTGCGACGCGCTATTGCCAAAATTGGAATTGCGCGAAGTTTTTAGTCAACTTTTCTGCGCAAGAGTTGTCAAGGATAATACTTATGCCTTTCTTCGAAAAATATTTCGCGCGGGCAAGACTCGAAGTGCACTCGCTTGCTGTGGCGTGCGGGGGCGCATTTGGGGCTCTTGCAAGGTCGGTAGCAGACTGGCTATTTCGGATAATTTTCTATCTGTTTTAATATGCAATATTGCGGGCGCCTTCACGCTTTCCGCCGCGATTTCTTTTAGGGCGCAGAAAAATACGGAATTTGAAAATTTTATAGCCACAGGCTTTTGCGGCGGTCTTAGCATATTCGCTACATTCTCAAAAGTATCTGTGGGCTTTTTAAAAGACGGAGATTTCTTAAAATTCGCCCTTTTTGGAGCCACAAACCTATTTTTTGCGTATGGGCTGTCTATCTTGCGGAGGCCGCAGTATCGAAAATTTTTCCAAGCCGGGGGAATGCGCTTAAAAACGATATGCTGAAAGAAGAATCAAAAAAATTGAGCATGCAAGAGCCGAAAAGCGGCAAAAATAAAAATTTTGGAGAAAACAAAAATATTTAGGGGAGACGGTACGAATGAGCCCATTATTTTACATATTCACAGTGGCTCTTGGCGGAGCGGGCGGCGCGCTATTTAGGGAATTTTTATCGCGTGAGCTAAACGGGCGCGCAAGATTCCCCGCTGGGACATTTACGGCAAATATGCTCGCGTCGTTTTTGACTGGAATAGCAGTTGGGCTTCAAAATTTCGGGATTCTTCCCGAATCCGCATATCCGCTTGTAGATGTCGGTTTCTGCGCAACGCTCTCGACATTTTCGGCGCTCGCTTGGGAAATTGCTGAAATGATTAAATCAAAAAAATTTATGAGTGCAGCAATTTACGTTTCTGCGACTTTTGCATTCGGAATGGGCCTTTTTTTATTGCTTCGGAAATTTTGATAAAATGGAATTTTTGAAAGAGCTATCCTTTACTCATCTTAGCATGCCTACTGAAATACTTACATTGCTTAAAAAACGGATATCCCTTTATTTCTATATTATGGGCAATAAAAAATCGCTCAGCACTGCAATATTTAAAAATTTTCTTTTGTATCAACTCGCGCTTTAAGGTTTAGAAATTACCGACAATTTTAATGAACATATTGAACTTTTTATTGATGAAAATTGTATTTGCCGTTGTTATTGGCGGCGTTGGTTTGTTTTCATTTACTTGAATTGCATTTTTTGCAAAATGCCGCGCGCGGAAAACTTATAATTATATAATTTTATCCGTTTACACCGACTTCACTCTGCCGAAGATATAAAATTGCGAGCTTTTTTTAGTTACCAGCCCCGCAAAAGTATGGCGAAACAGAGTGCCACAGATGTTGGCGCCCTTTTTAATCGCAAAGCGATACGCAATGAAGCCCGTCGGGGCAAATTGTCAGCTTTAGCCTTATGTCGGCGGGCGGAAGAGCCGCTTCGACGGCCTCCGGCCACTCCACGCAAAGAATCCTCGGAGACGGCGCGACCTCATCAAGGCAAAGCTCTTCCAATGCCTCTGGAGAGGAGAGCCTGTATGCGTCCATATGCAAAAATTTTCTGCCGTCCGGAAGATTGTATATCGAATAAATATTATATGAGGGGCTCTTTACTTTTTCAGCAACCCCCAATCCTTTAGCAATACCCTTTACAAAATTTGTCTTGCCGGTGCCAAGATCTCCCGAAAGCGTTATTGTTGCGTCCTTCGGGAGAGTTTTTGCGAACTCCGCGGCAAATTCCGCGGCGTCGGCTGCTGCGGAACTTTTAAATCCCGCACGCAACATGAGCATCGCCTCGTCAAATTTCATCTAATTTCCGAGCAGAACTGCGCCATTCGTTCAATCCCTTTTTGTATTGTCTCGTCCGAAACGGCGTAGCTAAAACGCACGTTTTCGTCGGAGCCAAACGCCGAACCGGGAACGACAGCGACAAGTTTTTCCTCCAATAGCTTTGCGCAAAAATCGACCGACGCCATTCCGAACGATGAAATATTCGGGAACAAATAAAAAGCCCCTTGCGCCCTGCGGCAAAATACGCCGTCAATCGCATTTAGCCCCTCTAAAAGCATTAGCCTGCGGCGGTCGAAACTCTTTTTCATTTCCGCTACGGCGGCGTCCGCAAGGGCTTCGTTTTCCATTGCGGCAAGCGCGCCGTACTGCGCAAACGATGTCGCGTTGGAGCTCGTTTGGCTCTGCAAGTTCGCAACCGCCTTCGCTATCGCGTCGGGAGCGCACAATGTGCCGAGCCTCCAACCGGTCATCGAAAATGCCTTGCTGAATCCGGAAACTACAATCGTATGCTCCTTCGCCTCCTCCGACAGGCTCGCCGGGCTTATCGCCTCGACTCCGTCGTACACGAGTGTCGAATATATTTCGTCTGACATCACGAGTATGTCGCGCGCGATTGCAAAATCCATTATTTCCTTCAATTCCTGCGCAGAATATACGGCACCCGTCGGATTTGAGGGGCTTGTTAGTATCAAAAGTTTGGTCTTCGGGGTGCACACGCTCTCGAGCTGCTGGACTGTCACCTTGAAGTCGGCAGCGTCCGTCGCTTTTACATATACGGGAGTCCCTCCTGCAAGCTTTACCATTTCGGGATAGCTCACCCAGTACGGCGCCGGTATTATAACTTCGTCTCCGGGCGAAATTACTGACATTATCGCCAAGTAGCAGCTGAATTTGCCGCCGGGGCTGACTATGAAATTCGAGGCGTTGTAGCTTATCCCCCTGCGTTTCGCATAGTGCGCCGCAAGAGCTTCGCGCAAGGCGGGCAAGCCTGCGGAAGGCAAGTATTTTGTCTTGCCGGCTTCTATCGCCTTTATGCAGGCCTCTTTTATGAATTCCGGTGTGTCAAAGTCGGGCTCGCCGGCTCCAAAGCCGCATACGTCCTTGCCTTCGGACTTCAATTTCTTGGCCTTCGCATCCACTGCAAGCGTAGGTGAAGGTGATATATTTTTTGCCCATGTGGAGAGTACATTCTTCATAGATGCCGTTTAAACTTTATATATTTATTTTTTCTTCAAACTTATTCTATAAAAAACTTCAAATCCTACATTTTTGTACTTTTTTTAGGCTCTTTAAAATTCTCTATCAGCCCACGCACTCTCTTTTTGCCACCACCAACAAAATAAAAAATCCACCTAATTAAAAATACTGCGAAAAAATTTTCGCCCACCGAATCCTGCAAATATAGGCGACAAAAAAATTATTTTATAGATAGGTAAACCGGACAATGGTCCGAACCTTGCACATCGTCCAATATCCCCGCGCTTTCGACTCTTTCAGTCAAATTTTCCGAAACGAGAAAATAGTCAATCCTCCACCCTCTGTTGCGCTCGCGGGCGCGCCTAAAATAGCTCCACCAAGTGTAGCCAATTTTGCCGGGGTTTTGCTCCCTCCATACGTCGCGCAAGGCGCACTCCGACAAAAGCGACTCCATTCCGGCCCTCTCTTCGTCCGTAAACCCCGCGCTGCCGCGCGCCCCCTTGACGTCAAATACATCAAGCGGCGTGCGCGCAACATTTAGGTCTCCGCACACTACGGCGCTATCGACCGATTTTAAGTATTTTTTAAAATCCTCGTCCCAGACTTTCGTTCGGTATTCAAGGCGCCGCAATCCGTCCTGCGAATTTGGGACGTATGTGTTGACAAGCGTAAAATCTCCAAACTCCGCGACACATATCCTGCCCTCGCGCGGATGCCCGTCGAAAATTTTTTCGTACATCGCATTCGGGCGCACGTTTGAAAATATAGCCGTCCCCGAATACCCTTTCTTTTCGGCGCACGAAAATATTTTGTATTTAAACGGAATTTCCATAGAATCCGCAAGCTCCGTCGGCAATTTCGTCTCTTGAAGGCAAAGTATGTCGGGCTTTGCGGCATCCACAAACTCGTAAAAATTTTTGGACATTACAGCCCTTAACCCGTTCACGTTCCAAGACACTATCTTCATTCGAGTATCTCCGCTATTGTCTGTATAAATTTTTCCCGGTTGGAGACGTCGCGCAGTCCGCCAATCAAATCGTCAAAAAGCTTGCGCTTGCGGGATTGCAGGCGCAGAACCCTATCCTCAACAGTGTCCCTTGTTATCATTCTATATACAAATACGTCTCCGCGGCGCCCAATTCTATGCGCGCGGTCTATCGCCTGCTCCTCGACCGCGGGATTCCACCACGGGTCCGCGAGAAATATGTAGTCGGCCTCGGATAGCGTTATGCCAGTCCCGCCCGCCCTGAGGCTCACGAGCATAACAGATCCGCTTTTCGCTGTCTGAAAGGCGTTCACCGGAAGCGCGCGATCGCGGGTGGAGCCGGTTAGCATGTATATGTCGGCCTCGCTTATGCGCGTTTTTAGCGCCGATTTCGCCAAATCCAGAAATTTTGTAAACTGGCTGAAAACCAAAACCTTTTTCCCCGCATTGCACAGCTCTTCAACTTTGTCGAGCAACACGGAAAGCTTTCCGCCATACTCCGGTGCCCCAGCTCCTCCAATCCACGGCAACAAAGCCGCGTCGCAAGCAGCCTGCCTCAGCCTGGTTATCAACGACAGTATCGTAAGCCTGCCCTTTGCGTCGCCAACCGATGCTTTTAGTTCTCCGCGCGCAAGGTCGAGCAGCTTTGCGTATTCCGACTTTTGCTGTTCGGACATCGGGCAGTAGAGCTCCACGCGCACCTTTTCGGGAAGCTCGGATGCAACTTCGGATTTCATTCGCCTGAGCACAAACGGCGAAATTTGCCTGCGCACTGTCTCAACTATCGCGGCGTCCCCGTGCGCGAGCCTCTCGAAATTCGCGCGCGAGCCAAGCAGCCCGGGCATCAGCCACCGGAACGCCGTCCAGATATCCATCAATTTGTTCTCTATCGGAGTCCCAGTAAGGGCAATTTTGCGGCGCGCGGAAATATACATGCACGCCATAGTCGTCTTGGAGTCAGGATTTTTTATAAATTGGGCCTCGTCCAGCACGGCTAGCTCAAAGCGGATTTTTTCAATCTCAGAACGGTTGCGGCGCAACTGCGTATAGCTGCATATCCACAAGTCCGCTTTCGAAAAATCGGTCTTTGCGCCAACTATTCCGGTTTTTATTTTCGGGAAAAATTTTTGCGCCTCAGCAATCCAAACAGGTATGACGCTTGCGGGACACACGACGAGAAATTTAGCATCTTCCCCTGCCTTTGCGCGCGACATATAGTAGTCCACAAGCGCGAGAGTTTGAAGGGTTTTCCCAAGCCCCATCTCGTCGGCAATCATCGCATTGCACGAATGTTCGAAAAGATTTACCGCCCACGCAACCCCCGCGCACTGGTATTTGCGCAGAAAATTCGGCAACGTCGCCTTCATATCCTCAGGATTTTCGAGCGACTTCCTCCATTGCGACAGTTCGGGAGTCAGCTTTAAACGCCCGCCAAAATCCGAGGCCGAAAGCAGCATGTAGCGCGGTATTTTCCCCTGCTCAAAACCGAATTCGCGCGAGCGCTCCACGTCCCTCACAAGGGCTGTGTCGTCGCCGGAAACCCTTAAAATTCCGTAATCGGGTATTATCCTTAGCGAGCCCGCCCCGCCCATCAATTTGGGAAGTTCGGACGCGTCTATCGAACGACCGCCTACGCTCGGCAGCCATTTTATGTCGAAGTCAGCCCCGTCGCCGCCGACCTCCACAACCTCGGGGGTTAGCGTCAACTTGCGCTCTCCGCCTTTTAGCAGTTCCACGCGCTTGTCGCAAACTACTTTAAACAGTTCCGACCACTTTGGCAAAATGTTGTTTAAAAACGGCGGTATTTTGGAAAGCTCTTGCAAAATATGGCTCTCGCCGTCGTACTTAAACCCCACCTTTCGCGAAAGCCCCGCAAGCGACAGCAACTTTTCGCGCTCGCATTCCAACAGATCCGCAATCTTTACGCACCTGTCGCCGTACGCAAAGCGCCTCAAGCCTTTTTCGTCGAGCCATTTCGTCGAAAATACAAGACCCTTGCGCTTGGAATGGAAAGAAAGCTCAAGCACCATCGGCTTGCGCTCCGGAGCTTTATTTGAAACCTCCTCCTTTTTGGATTCTGCGTCATCCTCGGCGGAATTGTCTTCGTTATTTTCTTTTGCGGAATCCGCGCCGGTGGAAGACTCTGAAAATGCGTCCGGCGAGGCGGACAAGTCGCCTATAAGCTCGTCTATCTCGTAGAGAGCAGCGACGCACAAAGCCGCCTGGTCCAGATCCCAGCCGTCGCGGCGCACATATCTTTCGCCCTCAAAATCCAGAACGCAAAATGGCTCGGTGCCGTCTTCAAGTTTTGCGCGCGCAAGCGCCTCGGATTCGTGCAACTCGATGTCGCGTATTACGCAATTTTTATAAAGTTTGCGCCCGTATTCGAGCTCCTCCAATCGGAATTGTCCCTGCCAATCGCATGCAGCCCTCGACAGCCATAGCGGAAGTTCGCTCTGCCTGTATATCCTGCGCGCTGTATGCTCTATTGCCATTTTGCCTTAAAATCTTGCAGAGCGCGCGGCTACTGCCCACTTGTAAACAAGCGCATATTTCTCAGCGGATTTATTCCAAGAAAAATCCTTGCTCATTCCGTTGCGGCGCAATTTCTGAATATCGGCAGGGCGGTCGTACCAAGTGGAGCACGCCCAGCCTATCGTGTTGTATAGAGCCTCGCAAGTCGCGTCCGAAAACTTAAAGCCGTCTCCGCTCCCGGTGGCTTCGGAATACTGGTCGACGCTGTCTTCCAATCCGCCGGTAGAGCGCACTATCGGAAGCGTTCCGTAGATCATCGAATACATTTGGTTCAGCCCGCACGGCTCAAACCTGCTCGGCATTATGAAAAAGTCGGAGCCTGCCTCTATCTGGTGCGCCAACTCATTGTCAAAGCCTATGTACGCCGATATTTTTCCGGGGAATTTTGCCGTCAAATCCGAAAATGCGTTTTCAAGCCAATGCTCGCCAGTGCCAAGAATCGCTATTTGAATGTCCATGTGCCCCACAAGCTCCCCCGCAATCCTCGCGAGCAAATCCAGACCCTTTTGCGAGTAAAGCCTCGATACTACCCCAAATACGGGCTTTTTTGCCGAAACCTCCAAACCCAGTCTCTTTTGGAGCGCTTTTTTGCAGGCGGATTTTCCCTTCATATCCGACAGAGAGTAGTTGGCGGCGATAAATTCGTCGGTTTGCGGATTCCATGCTTCGGTGTCAACTCCGTTTATTATTCCAATCAAATCCGCCCCCCTGAAACGCAGCACGCCGTCGAGCCCACAGCCGTACTCGGGGGTTCTTATTTCATTTGCATAGGTTGGGCTTACAGTCGTGATTTTAGTGCAGTTGTAAAGCCCTCCTTTCATCAAATTTAGCGACCCGTACGATTCGCAAGAATCCGCCCTGAATTCCGACGAAGGTATGCCCGCATATTCGAGTACACCTTTGTCAAATATCCCCTGATGCTGCAAATTGTGTATCGTAAAGACGCTCGCTGAGCCCCCGAGCGGAGAATTGTATAGCGACGTATTCAACAGAACCGGAACGAAACCTGTGGTCCAATCGTGGCAATGTATGACATCTGGAATCCAGTCGTTTTGCAGGCACCAATCGAGGGCCGCGCGGCACATAAAGGCGAACCTCCCGCCGTTGTCGGAAAAATCTACCCCGTTGTAATTGTAAATGCCGGGCCTGTCAAAATACATATTGAACTCCAAAAAGAGCATTTTGGCATCACCGAGCGCCGCCGTCCAAACAGACGCTTTGTATTCGAGCCCGAGCCCCATGTGGACTGACAGATTGTCCATCTGTTTTTCTATGTCGGCAGGCCGTTTTACGGTAGCGTAAAGAGGCGTAAAAACCTTCACGTCGCACCCGGAAGCCGCGAACTGCTTTGATATTGAAGACACCATATCACCCAACCCTCCGGCTTTGGAGAATGGTGCGCATTCGGGGGAAATCATGAGAATTTTCATTTTCATAGCTTTTTAATACTGCCTCGGGGTTAATTTGTGTGCTTTTCTTGGGTATAAAATCATAAAACTCTCTAAAATCTCCCGAAACTTTGCAAAGCTTTTTTTTAAAGTAATTTTTCAGTTTAAATTATTTTTTTTCATCAATGTGAGACTTTCTTCTTTTCGTTTATCTCTTATCGGGAAAAAATCTTTAATTTTTACAAAATAATAAGCCCCTGCTAAAACCTAAGAGTCTTTATGGAGCAATTATTGCGGGGTTAAGTTCCAGAAGTTTTTAAACTTGCCTAAATATTCGGCAATTTCATTTTCGCAAGTCAATAAAAGCGTTTTTTGCTAAATGTAAAGTTTGGAGGGTTTTTCTTGAACAATTTTATAAAATAAATGAAGTTTTACATATGAAAGCTTTTTGTATTTTCTTTCTCGCGATATTTTCCATTAAACTTCTCGGCGCGGATATTGCGGTAAGTTCATATCCATGGCAAAAAACTTCTATAACTGAAATGTTGGCTGATTTCAAAAAAATGGGCGTCAGAAAAGCATCAATGTTTCAAAATATAAAAATCGGCGGGAGCGGCCCTAATAAAAACGTCATTTTTCATTATAAAATGCCCAAAATGGCCCGTGACGAAGCAAAAAAAATTTTTGATGACGCAGGTGTAAAAATAATTTCTATCGGGCATATATCTCTTTCTGAAGAATCGGAAATTGAAAAACTCTTTGAGTTCGCAAAATTTTTCGGGATAAAATACATGACAGTCGAAGCCCCCAAAAGCGCGCTTGAAATTTACGATAAACTTTCAGCAAAATATGGAATAAAAGCAGGCCTCTACAACCACCCAAATAGAAAAAGCAATCCTCCTCCATATTCAACCCCTGAAAAAATGCTCGACGCCATACGCGGCAAAAAGAATCTTGGCGCTTTCCCAGATTGCGGACACTGGGGCCGCTCTGGCTTTGATATTGTAAACTGCCTAAAAAAACTTGAGGGCAAGCTTGTCGGCATAAATATTCAGGATTTATCAGAGACAAAAGAATGCGAAACATACGGGCGCGGCATTCTCCCGCTCGAATCTTTTATGTCGGAGATCGAACGCTCAGGGTTTGATGGTCTTTGCGTTGTAATGTTTGACGCCGCAAACGACCACTCTCAAATAGATAAAATTCCGGATTCAGTCGAATATTTAACCAAGCGCGGATTAAAAAAATAACTCTCCGCACAAAAATCTTCTCGCAAAAAAGGCGCTTTCAGCAAAAATGCAAATTTTATTTCCAGTAAATAATGGACACCTCCGACTTGGACTACAACCTACCCGAAGAAAGGATAGCCCGCTATCCTTCCCAGCGCCGCGACGCATGCAAGCTGCTCGTTTACGACAGAAATTCCGGAAAAATTTCCCATGCTAAATTTGCGGATCTGCCAAACTTTCTCGGCAAGCCCCACAATTTTTTCAGGAACACGGCGGCGGTTTTAAAGGCGAGAATTTTTGCGAAAAAACCCACCGGCGGTGAAGTCGAGTGCCTTTTGCTAACCCCGCTAAACGGCTCCGACGAATGGCTCTGCATGCTTAAACCCGGCAAGCGCCTGCAACCCGGCGCAATTTTCGGGATAGATGGCGTCTTTGAAGCAACGGTATTATCGAAGGATCTTGACGGCAACGCCGCCGTCCGTTTTAATACTTTCGGCGGCGGCGGAGTCGTGGAATTGAGCGAGAAAATCGGAGTTGTCCCCCTGCCCCCGTATATCGAGCGCGACCAAAAGTCGCCTGGCTACGACAGGGATTTCGACAACACGTATTACGAGACCGTTTACGCAGACCCCGCAAAGCGCGTCGCCGCGGCCGCCCCCACAGCCGGCCTGCACTTCACCCCCGAATTGGACGCCAGGCTACAATCGCAAGGCCACAAATTTTATTCACTTATACTTCATGTGGGACTTGGCACGTTCAAGCCTATGAAGACTGAAAAAATCGAGGATTTTAAAATTCATTCGGAAATATACGAAATTCCCGCAAAGACGCTCTCTGCCATGGCCGATAACAGCCGCCCGCGACTCGCTGTGGGAACTACATCGTTGCGCGCCATGGAGGACTTCTGCCGCAAAAACGGAGTGCCGTCGGGATTGCTCCGCAATGACTTTGTGGGCTCGGCAGACATCTTCGTTTATCCACCCCAAAAAATTATATCGGCGGACGCCTTAATCACAAATTTTCACCTTCCGCGCTCCTCGCTAATGTGTCTTGTGGCGGCCTTCATAAAGCCAAACTCTCTCGAGGGAGTAGATATTTTAAAGGAGCTTTACCGCGAGGCAATAGCCGAAAAGTACAACTTTTACTCTTACGGAGACGCAATGCTTATCATTTAAATTTCCCCGACCCGCCAGAAATTTCCTGCAACAAATAAATACGCAAATTCTTAGAGAAAAATTTTTACCATTTTGGCGCGCGTACTCGCGCGCGCCTTTCCGTCTAAGTCGTCAAATATTTTTACTGCGCGCTTTAGCCCTGCCGACTCCCGAATATAGCCTGTCTTTTATCAGTTTTTCCAGCCTGAACAGTTGGTAATCCGAACGGTTTAATATTACGGATTCCAGCATTTGCATAAAAGACTCGGGCGTATAATTTGCCGATTCAAGCAAAAACAGAACTATGGCGTCGCGGTGAACTCTCATATAGGTCTTTTTTTCGTGACCCGGCTTTGCAAGGCCGTTTGACAGGTGCCCGAAAATCTTACCACTGTAAAAGCTGTTTCGCACAAATTGGTCCGACCTGCCTATAATGTAGCCGGTCTCTTTTGGGCTGAACCACTCCTGCCCTTTGGGGAAAAGCGAGGAAAAATGTTCAAACCCCTCGGATAGCTCGTCGCTATTTTTCATTTTCTTCTCTCCCCCATTCGCGCTCGGAGGCGACTTCTTTTTTTGTGTGTGAGTTTTTCATAATCTTTTTAATATTTTATCCTTTCATTCAATGTCTATTGCGATATATTATAAATGAAATTCATTATTTAATATAAATAATGGAACATAATAATTATTATTTGTCAATATAAAATAGAAAAATTCTACTTTATAAATGAAACATTCTAAGCCATATAAAGATACAAATTTTGCAACTCGCATGAGACTGTTGATGGGAGCGAGAAATGTAAAACTTAAAGACATCGCCACAGCCACAAGCTGTTCGATAAGCGCCGCAAGCACTTGGCGGCGCGGCCGCCTTCCGCGGAATTACAAGACAATATCCAAACTCGCCCGAATATTCGACGTAAGCGAGAATTTTCTCATAAACGGAGATGAAGAATGTGTAATTTTTTCAAATGAAAAAAGCTGCGCCGAAAAACCCGCAAAAAATTCCGTAAAAGTACGCCCCAAAGACGACGGGAGCGAACGCAGGCATTCTGAGAGCCGCTTTTCGCGCGAGCGCGAGGTAATGGACATTTTTAAAAAACTCGCAACCCTTGCCGCGGAATCCGACGACGGATACAGCATACTGTTTGAAAGGCTCCTAAAAGCTTTTCCGGAAGCTGCCCCCGGTAATGGAGAAAATTCAGAAAAAAATATGGCAAACAAAATGTTTGCCTAACTCAAAAAAAAATACGTAATAAAAAACTATGACGACGCAAACTGCAGCATACTCTCCGGCGGAGGAAATATGGAACGCCGCAACCCATGGGATAGGGATTATCGCAAGCGTTGCAATGCTCTCAGTGCTCGTGACATTGGCGTCTGTGTACGGAAATGCGTGGGGAATAGTTTCGAGCTCGATTTTCGGGGCTTCGCTAATTTTAATGTACACTGCCTCGACAATTTACCATGCGGCAAAAGGGGAAGTAGCAAAGAAAATTTTAAAAAAATTTGACCATATAGCAATCTACTACCTGATTGCGGGCAGCTACACACCTTTTTTGCTCGTAGCAATGCGCTCGGCAGTAGCATGGACAATCTTTGGGATAATCTGGACGCTTGCCATATTGGGCACTTTTCTAAAAATTTTCGCGGGTGGCTCGGGAACAAAATGGTGGTCTGTCGGGCTGTACCTCGCAATGGGTTGGTTAATAGTTTTTGTTTCCGGAAAGCTTTTTGAGGTGCTGCCCACGTCTGCGCTCGTTTTTCTCATTTTGGGCGGGCTCTTCTATACGGGCGGCGTATTTTTCTATTTGAGAAAGACAAAAAAATTCTCGCATGCCGTCTGGCATATTTTTGTTTTGTTGGGAAGCTTTATGCACTTTTTTGCAGTTCTGTTTTCCTGCGTAATTGTCTAAAAAATTTCCTATGGAAAATTCCGAATTGATTAAAGCCGTGGAAAATGCCGTGCGCTCGTGGGGGCGCAGGCCAACTTGGGACGAATATTTTATATGCGCCGCAATCCTTATGGCATCGCGCTCGGCATGCGACCGCCTGCACGTCGGCTGCGTAATCGTAAGTGGCGGACAGCATAAAAATAGAATTGTCGCCGCAGGATACAACGGATTCCTCCCAGGCGCCCCGCACTCCTCTTGCGTTCGCGACGGGCACGAGCAAGCCACTGTGCACGCCGAACAAAACGCAATTTCCGACGCCGCGCGAAGGGGCGTTTCCCTAAGCGGCTGCACCGCATACATTACACACTTCCCTTGCGTTAATTGCGCAAAACTCCTCGCCGCTTCGGGCATTGCCAAAGTAAAATACCTGCACGACTACAATAACGACGAACTCTGTTTCAGATTCTTCAAAGATTCAAACGTTGAAATAGAAAAGCTCTAAAATGAGAAATTTTTATAACGACATTTCATGGAGTTTTTTAATATCGTCTCCGTCCCACACGGGAGATTTTTTTGAGGAGGCCGTAATATTGCTTCTCGAAGACAACGAGGACGGCGCCTTTGGCATTGCAATCAACAAGCCGCGCGGGAAAAAGCTCGGAGAGATTTCCGAAGACTTTGAATCCACTCCGCTCGAAGACGTTGAAGTTATGGACGGAGGTCCTGTCGAAAGCGGCACAATAACCCTCGCCGTATGCTCATGCGAAGGCAAATGCGAATGCGGAGGAACCTTCGCTTTCGGAACCTCCCCTAAGAATGCAATCGAAGAAATTTCAAACAACCCCGACGCAAAAGTTGCGGCTTTCGCAGGATATTCCGGATGGGGACCTAATCAGCTCAAAACCGAGATATCGGAGGGCGAATGGATAGTCTCAAACGCTGATATCGGGCTAATATTCGATATACCACCGGAAGATATTTGGCGCGAACTCTTAATTAGGGAACGCCCGGCATTCGCGTGCTTGCAAAAGCCTAAATCTGACGCTTCCTTAAATTGACGCCACCCTACGCAGGACTTTCCGCGCTTAACCCGCAATTCTTCGTTGAAAAAAATCGGGAAAAATGGCTCAGTGACGGTATGCAAAAAATTCTTAAATTGCGCGCATGCAATCCGACTTCTAAAATACTAAAAAAACTGGATTGGGAACGCGAATAGTAGGAAATGGTTGCCAATAATCATTGGCAAAAAAAATTGTAATACTACGAGCAGACGCTTACATTCATTTTGCGGCGCGCAAGTATGCGCCTGCAAAAATTGAAATTCATTACATGTAAAAAATGTCGATACCCCGCCCATGGCGCGTAAATAATCATCAGGCGGAAAAATCCAATAAAAATATAGGGCGTGCAAAATACAAACAGCCCCCCATATAAAAAAAGTGGAATTTTTATTTTCCGCTAAAAATCGGAATCTTTGACTTCAACGCGTATAGTTGGGCTCCCCGAACGCATGGTTTCAGGAACATTGAGAATGTCGAATTGCCTGCCGATATTTTCGTCAACCCTCTCCATGGATCTCAATTCTCCGCGATAACGCTGTGGCGGAACATTTTTATTCGGAGCGGAAGACGTAGCCCTTGGCGCTGCCGCAGGACTTGCGGGAGAAGATGCCGGTTTGGAGATTGTCGGCGGAGAATCGGGGGCGTCGAAATCCACAACATTACCCGAAGAATCCAGTTTTAGCTTTCGCACAAAAACCCTTCCTCTGCCTATTTTCTTATTTGGTGATAAAAAGTCCCAAAAAGACTCCTCGTTATCGCGCAATGCGCCGCCGGCTGTTGATATCGGTATGCCGGGATCCGCCGAATGTGATTCGCGAAAATAAAACTTGTTTATCTCGCGCATGGACATTTCCATCAACTCGGAGTATTGGTCGCGTAGGTATTCCTGGTATTTGGTGTCCCGCTTGTTGACGTCGATTTTACCGAGGTATTTTTTTGATAGATTTCTGTCGGTATTTTCCATTGCAAGCGGAACGTCCGCCCCGCTCCACAAATCGCGCTTTGTTTTGCCGTGGTATTCGGGCGTTGCAAAATCCATCTTATTTCCAAGCGCCCTTTGCTTGGACATTTCCGCGCCGGGCAACCCCTCCTCAAAATGGGGCTTTTCGTCTCTCAAATATGAGACGTCGCCGGTGTTTTCGTACATTTTACGCTCGAGCGTCTTGCCGGACTCGCGCGCTTTTTTCCCCTGCATTGAACTCATTTTCGACTCCTCGAAACGGCGCTTGGAGAAAGTCGAGTTTGCCCTTGTAAAGTCGTTGTTCAACAGCGCGTGCGCGTCGGCGAAAAACATTGCGCCGACGGCCGCAAAGAGAAATATTTTCGGCTTTATCGTCAAATTAGATTTTTACCCCGATAATTTCGAGAATCCTCTGCAAATCGTCGTTGCCGAGGTATTCTATTATTATTTTTCCTTTTTTGGAACCGTGGCGGACTTCGACACTCGCGTTTAGGCGGGTCGAGATTTTGTTTTGTATGTCGCGCACCACCGCAGATTGTGCGACCTTTGCCGCCGGAGTCGATGAATCCGCCCTCGCCTCGCCGTCTTTAAGCCTTCTTACGGCGTCTTCCGCGCCTCGGACGTTTAGGCCGTTTTCTATGATTCTGCGCGCGAGTATCTCCTGCTGGGTTTTATCTTCAACTGAAAGTATTACTTTGGCGTGCCCCGGGGATATCATTCCGCTCGAAATGTAGCCCTGCACGCTCTCGGGTAGCCTTAGCAGCCTCAGGGAATTTGCAATGCTTGAGCGCGGCTTGCCGAGCCTTTGCGAAACCGCATCTTGAGTCAGGCGGAAAGTCGCGATAAGATACGCTATCCCCCTCGCCTCCTCCATTGGGTTGAGGTCGGCCCTCTGTATGTTTTCAATCAGCCCCTTTGCCGCCGCTGAAGAATCGCTCGCATTTTGCACGCAAGCGACAATCTTTTTCATTCCAAGCAGCCTGCATGCGCGCAAGCGGCGCTCTCCCGCGAGAAGCTCGTACGTCCCGCCGGGAATCTGGCGGACGAGAATCGGCTGCAAGAGCCCCTCCGATGATATTGAGTCGGCAAGGTTGCGAATTTCCTCCTCGGAAAATTCCTTGCGCGCCTGATACGGGCTCGGCGCAACCTTGTCTATCGGAATCTCGCTAAAAAGTCCGTGCGCCGATATTTGAACTTTTAACGGCGCGGGCGACGGCACCGGCTGGGCGCCTATCTTCTTCGCGCCGGAATCGGCCGCCTTTTTGGCTCCGGCAGAAATTATCGAGCCCAGTCCCCTTCCCAGTGATTTGCGTTGGATTGCCATATCTTTTTATTTTTGCGGTACGAATATTTCGTCGCCGATTCTTAATCCGCGCGACGGATCGGCTATCTTGTTGGCGTCTTGAATCCATTTTATTTTGGAATTCATCTTCCTTGCAATTTTGCTTATTGAGTCCCCCGCCTGAACGGTGTACGTGACGCCCGTCTTTGGATAGTCGTCGGAAAATGTTGTGGGAAGGTTGGCTTGCGGCCTTGTGCCTATCGCCGCGGCGAGTTTTTGCATATTGGCATTGGTTTGCGCCGCCATTGATTCCAAGTCTTTTTTTACCAGAGATATTATTTCCCTTTTTAAAGTCTCGTTTTGGGCGGAAATTTCGCTTTTTGCGAATGACAGCTGTTGTTTTACGTTCTCGTTGTCATCGTTCGACGACTGTTTTATTTTGCGCAAAAGTTCTTCGTTTTCGCGCCTGAGCTGTTCGACTTCAAGCCTCAATTGCCCGACCTCGCGTTTAAGAAGCGCCATATCCTGCTGTAAATCGGCGACTGCGGCCGTCTGGCCGCACAGCGTAAACGCCGAGGCAAATACCGCAATGGCAACTGCAAAAAACTTTATTCCCATATCTTATAAATTTTCCGTTTAAATTTTCGGGCCGCTTTATCCGCACGCCCCTCCAAAATCAAAAGTATCTTTTATTTTATCGGCATTTCAAGTTTTTTTGACACTCGTTCATAGATAATTCAATGTTTCGCAACTTTTTTGCGCGTCAAAATATGAAAATTTTTTTGTAGTCATTTTTTTTGCAAGAGATTGCATCGGCAATTTAATTTTTGCGTTTTTTTCGGCGCGTCTTAAAAGTAATATTTTTTTGTTGAGAAACGCATAAAAAATTCCGATAAACCTTTAAAATTCAAAAAAAAGCCATTATATTATAATTTTATGTGCGGAATAACTGGATATGTGGGAAGTAAAAATGCCGTTCCAATCCTTTTGGAAGGCCTATTGAAACTCGAATACCGCGGATACGATTCCGCAGGAATCGCTTTGCTCAAAAACGGAATTTTGCGCGTATGCAAAAAAAAGGGGCGCGTCGGTACACTCGCAGAAGAAGTCCGCAAGATGAATTTCTCCGCAAATACGGGAATCTCCCACACGCGCTGGGCTACCCATGGCGGCGTCACCGACGCAAACGCACACCCCCACGTTTCCTCGGACGGAAATTTCGCGCTCGTCCACAACGGCATAATAGAAAATTACGAGAGCATCAAAAATTTTCTTTCGACAAAAGGCTACACATTTTCAAGCCTAACAGACTCTGAGGTCCTCGTAAACCTAATCGCCTACCACTACTCGCAAAGAACTGACGAAAATACCGAAAACAGGTTTATGGAGGCCGTCCGCAAGGCCCTTCTGCATGTTGAGGGCACATACGGGATTGCTGTCCTATGCCGCTTTAACGACGGCGAGATTGTCGCAGCAAGAAAGGGCTCGCCGCTCCTTATTGGAGTCGGGAAAAACGAAAGGCTCGTTTCGAGCGACGTCCTCGGATTCGCCGGCAGGGCTTCAAACGTAATATACCTTGAAGACAACCAAATCGCCCTCGTGACGGCCGACAGTTGCGACATCGTCACCACCTGCAACAAGCCTATAAATTATACCGTAAGCGAAATCGACTGGAACCTCGAATCCGCCGATCTCGGCAACTGCAAGCATTACATGCAGAAGGAGATTATGGAGCAGCCCGCAGTTCTCGAAAACGCAATACGCGGGCGAATTTCCGACGACGGCTCGACAGCCGTCCTAAACGGCTTAAATATGACCCCCGCCGATATGAGGCAAATAGACCGCATCCTATTTTGCGCATGCGGAACAGCTTGGCACGCATGCCTCGTCGCCGAATATCTCATTGAAAAATACGCGAGAATCCCGGTTGAAGTCGAATACGCAAGCGAGTTTAGATACCGCAATGCGCCTCTCGACAAAAACACGCTTGTGTTTGTAATCAGCCAAAGCGGCGAGACCATCGACACCCTGCAAGCACTAAGAGAATCCAAGCGCAAAGGCTTCAAGACACTGGCAATCACAAACTCTGTGGGATCGACAATTTCGCGCGAGTCGGACGGCGGGCTATACCAATATGCAGGCAAGGAAGTGGGGGTCGCCTCGACAAAGGCGTTTACGTCGCAAATCGCAATCTGTCTGCTTATCGCGCTCTACATAGGCAGAATGAGAGACCTCTCGTTCTACGAAGGAAGATTGATTGTTGACGCTATAAAATCCCTGCCGTCTCTCGCCGCCAAAGTTTTAAAACTCGCCCCCGCTATCGAAAAAATCGCAAGAAAATACGCGCATTTTTCGGATTTTTTGTTTATAGGCAGGCTGAGCGAATTTCCTGTGGCTCTTGAAGGAGCCCTCAAACTCAAAGAAATCTCCTATATCCACGCCGAAGGCTACCCCGCCGCCGAGATGAAACACGGGCCCATCGCCCTCGTGTCACCCGAGTGCCCGACGGTAGTCCTTGCGACCTCCGACGAAATACTCCCGAAAGTCGTTTCTAACGCGCAAGAGATAAAGGCGCGCAAAGGACCTATAATAGCGATAACCAACCGCCCCGAAGCATTTGAAGGCATTGCCGACGACATTATTCCAATCCCACAGGCCCACGACTGCGTAAAAGCAATCATTGCAACTATTCCGATACAGCTTCTTGCCTACTACATTGCCGTGCAAAGGGGCTGCGACGTCGATAAACCGCGAAATCTTGCAAAAGCCGTCACCGTAGAATAGCCAATTCTATTGGCTTTGTCTTTCTTATAAAATACATTCCATATTTTAGCGCGCCTTTCCGTTGCCGCGTCAAAAAAGATTCAGGCTCGGATTTTGCGCGCTTTTTTTGCGCAATAAAAACGGTAAAAAATTTTATAAAAACCGCTATTTTAACTTGGAAAAAATGTCGTTTTCCCTGCGGAACCTGCGGGATTGAGTCCGATATATGCGCTCTACGTGCTCGACAGTGTCTTTTATATTTTTGTCAGCCGCTATCGCAATGCCGCTTTTCATATAGTACGGCGTGCGCGCCTTTAACAGCTCGCGTATCCGAGAGAGCGGATTTTCAACGCGCACGAGCGGCCGCGTGTCGCTTTTTGAAACCCTCTCGTAAATATCTTCGGGAGTCGAAAATAAAACCACGCAAATTCCCTTCCCGCGCACGAGCTCCGGCATTCCTTCGCGGCAGCACAGCCCGCCACCGCAAGAAATCACGCACCCGCTTTCCGGATGACCGCTTTCCATAAAATCGCGCTCCATCTGCCTAAATTTTTCCTCGCCGTATTTCGCAAAAATATCGTTTATCTGCATGCCGGCAGATTTTTCTATTTCAGCGTCGGAATCTAAAAACTTTAATTTTAGCCGCGCGGCAACCTTTCGCCCGACTGACGATTTGCCGGTGCCCATAAAACCCAATAAGTATAAGTTTGGGCGATATAATGTCTTTTCTGGGCGCTTCGTCATATTTTCCCAATATTGACAAAATACAATTTGAGGCAAGTTTATTCAAACGCCAAAGAATAAAAAACTTTGCGGGCAAACAACGCCCAATTTGAAAAAAATAAAAAAAGCGCCTAACCCTCAAAAAATTTTTACATCGGAAAATTCCAATTCGCAAATTTAGCCGCCAAGCAACTTCAGCCAAATTAAAATAATACTCTTTCACTGTCATCGCAAACTTGCGCAAATAAAAAGCGCGGCTTTCCTCCGCGCTCAATATTTTTTATAGACTCTACCATACAATTTCAAGCGGTACCGACTTGGCGTTTCCGCCCGCCAGTTTCGCCCGACGCACTTAACGCACTCAATCGGCTTTCATCACTCTGCTCGCGAAGCCGAATTTATCATGCTTTCGTCTATCACGACTTCCCCGCTTTTCTTTTGGTCGGGCAACTCGTACATTATATTTAGCATTACGCTTTCCATAATCGAGCGCAACGCCCTCGCCCCCGTGCCAAAATCCATCGCCTTGCGCGCTATCGCTTTTACGGCTCCATCGGTAAACCTGAGCTTGGCGCCGTCCAGGGAGAGAAGTTTTGAATATTGCTTAATTAGGGAATTTTTAGTCTTGGTCAATATGTGGACTAAATCGGACTCCGTAAGCCCCGCGAGCGAGCATACTACCGGCAAACGCCCTATAAATTCAGGTATAAAGCCGAATTTCACCAGATCCTCCGGCTGCACCTTCTTCAGTATCTGCGCCTCGCTCTTCGAGTCTTCCGCAATATCCGAATTAAATCCCAAAACTTTCGATTCCGTCCTGCGGGCTATTATTTTGTCGAGCCCCACAAACGCCCCGCCGCATATAAAAAGTATATTGCGGGTGTCCACGCGCAAATATTGTTGGTCGGGGTGTTTGCGCCCGCCCTTCGGGGGTATATTGCATACAGTGCCTTCAAGGATTTTTAGGAGAGCTTGCTGCACGCCCTCTCCGCCGACGTCGCGGGTAATGGAAACATTTTCGTTTTTGCGGCAAATTTTGTCTATCTCGTCTATATAGACAATCCCGCACTGCGCGCGCTCTATATTGTAGTCGGCCGCGCGCACGAGATTTAAAACAAGGTTTTCAACGTCCTCTCCGACGTATCCGGCCTCGGTGACCGTCGTAGCATCTCCTATCGCAAACGGAACGTTCAGCATTTTTGCGAGCGTCCGCGCCAAATACGTCTTGCCGCTACCAGTGGGGCCGATTAGAAGCACGTTGCTTTTTTCGATTTCAACGTCAGGGTATTCTTCGTCCCCAACGTTCAGCATTTCCGCTCTCAGGCGCTTGTAGTGGTTGTAGACGGCGACACTCAATATCTTCTTTGCCTCTTCCTGCCCGACTACATATTCGTCAAGCCCCTTCTTCAATTGAGAGGGTGTTTTTATGTCGAAATCGAGCATAGCGTCCATGCGCTTTGCCCTGTCCTCCATATCGCGCAATTCAAACGCATTGTGGAGTGTCTCGACGCACATCGGGCATATAAAAGAGCCGTTTATTCCGGCTACGAGCGTCCCGACTTCTCGCGCGGGACGCCCGCAAAAGCTGCATGTCTGAGTGTCTTTGGCCATCTTCTTAAACGTCGCGCTTGCTCTCTATGACCTTGTCGACTATCCCGTATTTCAAGGCTTCTTCGGCGGTCATATAGAAATCCCTGTCCGAGTCCTTCTCTATTTGGGCAACGGACTTTCCCGTAGTCTTTGAGAGTATCTCGTTTATTTTGGCTCTCCACCTCAAAATTTCGTTTGCCGCTATCGAAACGTCCCTCGCTTGTCCCGTGGCTCCGCCGTAGGGCTGGTGTATCATCACCCTCGAATTCGGAAGCGAGTACCTCTTGCCTTTCGTTCCTGCCGCAAGCAGTATTGTCGCCATGCTCGCCGCCTGCCCAACGCAGTATGTCACGACGTCGCAATGCAGGAAATTCATTGTGTCGTAGATTGCCATGCCAGCCGTAAGCGAACCGCCGGGGCTGTTTATATAGATGTGGACATCTTTCTTGGCGTCCTCCATCTGCAAAAATAGAAGCTGCGCTATAACTGCGTTTGCAACTCCGTCGGTAATCGGCGTACCTATAAAAACTATCCTGTCTTTCAGCAGGCGCGAGTACACGTCCCACGACCTCTCGCTTCTGCCGTCGCGTTCAAAAACTGTCGGTATGTAATATTCTCCCATAATATATTTTCCTTATCGCCGGTCGGCTGTCCTTCCGGCGGTCGATAATTCTGTTTACCATAAAAAACCGCGCGCTCCTGAGGCTTCTATACAATGCCCCGCCGCGCGCGATATTTTCGCTCTATAAAATATCGGCTTCGCAGACTTTTTATAAAACAATAAAATTCGCGCCCGAAACTCAATAAAAATATTGCCGTTTTTTCATGCCTTCCGCCGCCGCGCTGGGAGGCGAAGCTTGGATAGTCCAGCCTGCCTGTCGGGACGCCAATTTTTTGCATAATTTCAAATGTCTCGCGCAACATGAACTTTCCCCCGTATGCAAAAAAACCTGCAAGCCCGCTTTCCCTATACAAAAAACGCGCGACCCTTGCCGTTTAAGCGATGGGCCGCGCGGAATTTCAAAGTTTTTTTTACAAAGCTTACTTTGCAGCCTCGGCAGGCTTTATCTCGACCTGCGTCTTTTCAGCTATAAAGTTTATCGCCTTTTGCAAGAGTGCGTCCGAGCGTAGACGGTTGGCGCGGGCGGGATCCTTGCGGAGCTGCTTTATCAACTCTTCCGGCTTCGTGTGCGAACGCATTGCCTCCTGCCACAACATGCGGCTCATGTCCTCGTTGTCTATCTTCAGATCGTTCGCCTTGGCGACGCGGTTGAGGAATATGCGCATTTTTGCGCGGCCCTCGGCCTCTTTGCCGGCGTTTTCATAAATCGCTTCCTTGTTCTTTTCAAGATCTTCGCGCGAAGCTCCGGACGACATAAAGCGCATCATCATCTCTTCGAGTATCGACTGTCTTTCGTCTTCCAGCGCCGTCTCGGGAAGCGGGAAATCCGTCTTGCCCATCAGCTGTTCGACTGCAAACTGCCTCTTTAATATCTCGTTGTTGCTCTTCTTTTCGTTTACGATGCTGTCGCGTATTTTATTTTTAAGGGCATCGAGGGAATCGACTTCAAATGCTTTGAAGAAATCGGCGTCGAGCTCGGGCAATTTCTTTTCCCTAATCTCGAATATCTCGACTTCGTAATCGGCTTTTTTGCCGGCGAGGTTCTCATTGGGGAATTCTTTCGGGAACTCGTGCGATAGCGTTTTCTTTTCGCCCTTCTTCATGCCTATTATTCCCTGCACTATCCCCTGCACTCCGGGAGCGCTTTCGTTGCCGGCCTCTTCCCACGTCGATTTCTGCTCGCCGAATATCGGCAGATTCTTTTCTATTTCGGATATGGGAGTGCCGTCAACGCTTCCCTTGTACGACAGCCTTACAAAATCGCCTTTTTGTATTTCCCTGTCAACCTCGTCGTACTTGGCGCGCTGGTTGCGGTAGTATTCCAAAGCGTTTTCTATTTCCGCGTCAGTGGCGTCGGTGGAATCGAGCTCCACCTTCGTTTCAAGCGTTTCGGGCAATTTCACTTCAGGATATATATCCGCCACAAACTCAAACTCGAATCCGCCATTTTTCTCTTCGTGTTTCATGTCTGCTATGGCGTAAATATCGAAGTCCTTTATTGCGTTTAACTCTTCGACAGCCTTGCCAGTCAGCGAGTGTTCGAGCTGCTCCTTTATCGATGCGGAATACAACTTTTCCACCATTGTTTGGGGAGCTTTCCCGGGCCTGAAACCCGGTATTTTGACGTTGCGCACAAAATCCGCTATTACCTTAGCGTTTTCTTCCTCAACCTGTTCCGGAGAGAAGGTTATTATTATCTTTTTTCTCGTGTCGCCGATATTTTCGATTTTTGTATTCATAATAAATAAATTTACCGCGTCAGCCAAGCTTCGCAGCCAAACGCAAAAGTTCTTTTGTAAAAGACTGTATATATTGGAATAATTCCCGCTCGCGTCAAGCAATTTGCCTCGACAATTTCACAAAAAATATACATTTGCCCGCACCCGCTATCAGCGAAAACCTCAAAGATTTTCTCTCCCCATAAAATTCTATAAAAAGCGCGCCTACTAAATAAAAAGCGCGCCTACTCTATACTTTTATTAGACGCAACGCGGCATTGCCTAAAAAAGTGAACCTGCGGCATTGCCTAAAAAGGCAAAATTTGACGCCATTTCTATGACAATTTAAATGCCAATTCCACTGCGTTTGCAAAACTTCCGCTATCCGCAATCCCGCGCCCAGCGATTGAGTATCCCGTCCCATGGTCGGGGCTTGTCCTTATAAACGGAAGATTCATTGTGATGTTTACGGCCTTGTCAAACTCAAGCGTTTTTAACGGCCCGAGCGCCTGGTCGTGGTACATGGCAACAGCGGCGTCAAACTCGCCCCTTCTCACCCGCGAAAACACGGTATCGGGCGGAAGCGTTTTGGAGAGATTCGGATAGCGCGCGCGCAATTTGTCGAGAATAGGGTCTATAATGTCGATTTCTTCGCGCCCCATAAGCCCTCCCTCGCCCGCATGCGGATTGAATCCGCATACCGCAATTTTTGGGTTTTCCAGCCCGCGCAATTTTTTAGCAAGTTTCGCCGCAGATTCTACCGCCCTCGAAATCCTGCCGAAATCGAGCAATTTGGGCACGCCCGCAAGCGCGTCGTGCCACGTCACAAGCGATACAAGTATCTCACGTCCCGCAAAGCACATCACGGGAATCCCCCCCCAACGCTCGGCAAAAAACTCCGTGTGCCCGGGATAGTTAAACCCTATTTTGCGCATTTCAAACTTTGATATGGGAGCGGTAGTCACGCCAAAATATTCGCCGCAGACGCACCCGCGCGCGGCGGTCTCGAGAGCGAGCTCCGCTATCTTGCACCCTTCCGCGGACGGCTCGCCTGCCCGCGCCTCAAAGGAAAAGTCGCCGACAGGCCTTTTGCCGAGTTCGGTTGGCAGGGTATCGAGAAATTTCTTGTTGCCCAGAACCTCGACTTTTTTTAAAAGCGAAGCGGGCGCAGCTTCCGCCCACTTTTTTATTACGTCCGGCCCCACTCCTGCTGGGTCTCCTATCGTAACGGCGAGCTTTTTAAACATATCTGCTATCTTTGTTTATCTCTGGCAAGATGTATAAAATGCCTTCCAGGCTCGGCAAAAAATCTTAAAAATTTTTCGCCTTCCGGGGTCGAATACGCCTTTTCCTCCAGAAGTTTCAAGGCGTTCTTGCGCAATGATAATCCGCTGTAAACCGCCATGTAAAGTTTCTTTACTTCGGCTATCGACTCCGCCGGCACGTTTCTCCTGCGCATGCCGATTAAGTTTATTCCGGCAACCGTATTGCGCTTGTGCGCATTTACGTAAGGCGGCACGTCTTCTGAAAATGCGGATACCCCGCTTAAAATCGCCCCGTCGCCAACGCGGATTTTCTGGTGTAGCATCACGCCGCCGCTTACAAACACGTCGTCGCCCATTTGGACAATCCCTCCCAACGCGCAAAACGGCGCAAGAATACAGCGGTCGCCCACAATGCAATCGTGCCCTATGTGCGAATTTGCCATGAGCAGGCAATTCTTTCCCACGCGGGTCGTGCCTCCGGGGACTGTCGCCCTATGGACAGTTGCTCCCTCGCGCACGGTTGTCCCGTCGCCTATTTCAACAAATGTTTCAATGGATTTGTCGAAATGCAAATCTTGGGGATCGCCGGATATTGTCGTAAACGAACATATCGTGCAGTTTTTGCCTATTCGCGCACCCCGCTTTATATGGGCGTAGGCCTCGATTATTGAATCGTCGCCTATTTCAACACCGTCCTCAATCACCGCGTATGGACCTATTTCCACATTGCGGCCAACCTTTACCGTATTCGGAACGATTGCTGTATTATGTATCATAAAATTATTCTTCTGCGGCGGTAGCTATCAAGAGCGTGCGCTTGTACCTGCGTACATGCACAATCTTAATTAGCGCCGTAAACAATATGCCGAAAAGCGTCGACGCATACGCCGCCATGAGGCTCGCCGTCACGATTCCGACCGTAAGCAGTATCAGCGAAAACACTGTTCCAGCCAACCCTATGTAGAGGCCGAGGTCGAAAAGGTTTTCCTCGTTTTCCAACAGTTTTAGTTTGAGCTTGGCGGGCGCCTTCACGCGCTTTATTATGGACAGCCGTATCAAGCAGAAGACGTATACCATCAGCTGCAATACAAAAAACAGCGCCACCGCCGCCAATGTTGCCGTATCGGTTTCAAAATTCATAGTTTCCTCCTCAATAGTGTTGATTACTTTTTCAAATGCAAACCTTAACTCGGGCGCCGGCCCGTTTTCCTGTATTTTTATCGTGAAGGCCTCGGGCTCCAAAAAGACAAAAAATGTCAGCGCAACCACAAGCGCCTCCAACAGCCCGCGCACGAGCGCCAGCGGCGAATACCACTTCGGCGTATCCCGCCGCATATTGAACAGCCGGAAGAATCCGCGTATGAAAAAATATCCGCCTACAATCGCCAGCGCAACTTTTACAAAGACAGCCGCCCCGGGAAATTTTGCCGCGTACGGCGCAAATTCCACTTTAAGCGGCGAGCAAATCGGAGAAATCAGGCGCCCAAACGCCCAGTCCTCATGTATCGGGGAGTCAGACTTCAACAGAAAGTCCAATGCGCCCTCGCCTTTTACAAAAGCATAGCGGAAATTTTCCCATTTTTGCGCGTCCGCGCCTTCGAGGTAGCGCGAGCACATCGCCGGATCCCCGCTCACAAACATTCCGGCAAGAAGCAGATTTTTATTTTTTCTGTCCGGCACGGATTCGTAAACCCTGGCGAAATCGTACGCCTCGGTCACAGAGGAAAAATGGGGAAATATGCTGCGTATTATCGTCCAGTCGTAGCGTTTTGCGAATGCCAAGGTTGCAAGGCAATATTTTTCAAAAGTCTCTTTTTGCTCGGGAGAATTGTCGAGCCCGTCCATAATCGACGTTATTTCCCTCAGAAACTTGCGGTCAAAATCGCCCGTCTGCGCCAACAGCGCGTTTATTAGCAATGCGGCCTCCAGCGGAGCGCCAGCCGACGAATATACCGGAGGGAACATCACGGGATTCAAGTCGCGCATGGATATAAATTTTTTTACAAGCCCCCCGTCCGTCTGCGACAGGAAATCGAGCATTTTTTTGCGGCCGTCGGCAGTGGCGAGAACCGAATACAGCGGAACCGGCGCCATCGCCCTTGGCGACTCCGCAAGGCTCGAATAAAACGCCTCAAAAAACGGCTCGTTCCCGCCAGCCGGAATCCACTGCGGATTGGACGCGTACAACTTCTCCACGGCTCCTGAAATCTTATCGTATTCCCCCGACTCTTTTGCGATTAAAGAGGCCGTCGACAATTTTGCGGCATCCAGATATATCTTTGCTATCGCAAGCGGCTGCGGCGTACCTGTGCCCGCGGCCGCGACTGTCTCGCGCCCGCACTCGCAAAAGTATGCTGGTATTCCGGCCGCCAACAGCAAAAGCGCAGCACCAATGCACATTCTCGTCGCGGACACTACGAAGTTTACGATAAAATTCATGCTTCTCCCCTCAAATCGCGGCAGGCGAATATGCCTCCGCTTAAATTGTCTAAAATATAGCATTCGGAAGTCGTTTTAGTCAAGGCAAACATATACGAAATTAAAGCACTCGTCGGGAAGCACAAACCCGCATAAAATTTGCGGGCGTAGAAACGATAAAAAATTTTATCCCGACACACGAAAAAAAACGAAAAAAAATTTTGCAGTCAGAAACTTTAAAAATTTAGCAATACCGCCGCAAAAAATTTAGCGCGCAAAAAGTTGCCGCTAACGCGGCTTCCTCGCCGAAGACTGCAAGGCACGCGCCATTTCGGGCATTATCAAGCCCTTTTGCGCATATATTTGACGTGCCTGCATGCTTATTTTCTTGCGGCGCGACTCAAATACCGCAAAAGAAACCACGCACACCACTCCGCAACAAGCCGTCACTACCGGCAGCCCTACATACGATGAAATCCATCCTTGCAGTATGCTTCCAATCGGCGGCACACCGAAAAACGCCATCGTAAATACGCTCATCACCCGCCCCCTCTTGGAGTCCTCCACGAGAGACTGCAGCATCGTATTGCAGGACGCCGCAACCGCGACCATGCCAAAACCTATCGGCACGCAGACAAAATACGCAGCAACAGGATTTTTTACTAATGAAATAGCCACGAGAGACACCCCGAACAAAACGCCAGCCACAACAATCACCCTCCCGAGCCCGAGGACGCTCTTGCGCGCCGCCAAATAAAGAGCCGCCGCAAGCGCCCCGCAGCCGACAAAACTCATTAGATTCCCGAGCGTCTGGCTTCCGCCCCCGAGGTCTCCTTTGGCGAATGCCGGCATAAGCATCGCAAACGGCAACCCAAAAAAGCTAAACGTCATCAGTATTATTATTACAAGCCTTATCGGGCGCATGTCGCGGATATACGCAAAGCCTTCCACAATTTCGCGAAGCGCCCCCGAAGCCGAATGCGAACGCTCGGACGAAAGCTTTATCATGTAGAGCGAAAACAGTATCGCAAAATAGCAAAACCCGTTTATCAGAAAACAATAACCCTCTCCGATAGACGCAATGAGAGAACCTCCTATCGCAGGGCCAACAAACCTCGTGCCGTTTATCGCGGTCGAATTTAGGGCGATTGCATTTCCGAGGTCTTCCGGCGGAACAAGCTTTGAATAAAGAGACTGCCGGGCGGGCGCGTCGAAGCTAAAAACAATCCCGGAAACAAAACAAATTAAAAGTATGACTCCTATATTTATAAACCCCACAAGCGTCATTACAGCGAGAATGAAGCTAAGCGACATCATGCAAAGCTGTGTGACTATCAATATATTGCGCCTATTAAATCTGTCCGCAACCACACCCGCAAAAGGGGTGAATACAAGCGCCGGTATCTGCGACAAAAATACCGAAAGCGACAATATGAATACCGAATTCGTCACATTGTACACGAGCCACCCCATCGCCACTTGTTGAATCCACGCCCCTATGAGCGAAAATAGCATTCCTCCAAAATACAACGCAAAATACCGGTGCTTTAACGATTTGAAAATCGAAAGCAAAGCCCTCGGATTTTTTGGGACGAGCACCGAGATATTTTTCCAACTGTATAGCGATTTTCTTTCGTCGTCCATATTGTCAGTAAAGACAAGTTTCTGCCACCGTTTGTTAAAAATTCAAAGAAAAAATCTCCGAACCAAAACGGTACGGAGATTTAAACCATTATATGCTTTTATTAAAAAATAGAGGAATCTTTCTTATAAACGGCATTGTACTTCGCGCCGATAGCGGTCATCGCGGTAAAACTCTTCGAGAGTTTTGTCGTTGCGGAGTCGATGTCGGAAGAAAACGCCGGCCATTGCTTTTTCAAGTTAACCGTAGCCTCGACGGGGTTCGACTGGTAGTCGGAAACGAAAGCGGCAATATCGGAAGACGCCTTTTGCATATTCTGTGCGTACATCTTCTTGGCAACATCAACCAGCGCCTCCCAACCTTTAATATAGTCGCGATATGCGTCGATAAAGTCCGCGGGGCAGACGTTCAGGCGGATTGATTGAAGCTTATCCACCACTTCCGCAGGCGACTTTGAATTTGACGCCACGCGGGAGTCAACCGAATATACGGCCTCAATTGCAAGTTGTTCGGGAGAGGCTTCCGGAGCCGACTGGCAACCGCACAGCGCCGCTCCCAAAACCGTTATTGCTATTATCTTTTTCATATTTTTTTGCTTTTGTTTAAATTTATCGGCTAAATATATGCCCAATATTAAGAAAATTTCCACAATTTATTTTTTTTTCGCGGACATTTTTATTTTTTTAGACTGTTTTTTTAGATTGTAGTGCGAAAAAAAATCCTTCTAATCAAAACAATGGCACTCGAAAAAATTAACAACGTAAAAGGTAAGGCGGTGTTCGTTCCCGGCAACGACATCGATACCGACAGAATAATACCCGCGCGCTTTATGGTCTGCGTGACCTTTGAAGGGCTCGGAAAATACGCCTTCTACGACGAACGCAAAAACGCCGACGGCACCGACAAAAAACACCCCTTGACTGATCCGCGCAAGCAAAACGCGAAAATTCTTCTTTCCGGGGCAAATTTCGGCTGCGGGTCGTCCCGCGAGCATGCGCCACAATCGCTATGGCACTACGGATTCAGGGGCATAATCGCCCAGAGCTTCGCGGAAATATTTTTCGGGAATTCGTCCACACTGGGCATTCCGTGCGTTTGCGCGTCAGCTGAAGATATTGCAAAAATCGGCGAGCTAATAGAGGCTGACCCTGAACTTCCAGTCGAGATCAATCTCGAAAACATGACTCTTTCTTGCGGAGATTTCTCCTGCAAATGCTCAATGCCAGAAAACGCGCGCGCCGCTTTGATGTCGGGAACGTGGGACCCAATCGCGGGCCTTATCGACGCCGAAGATGAAATCGCAAAAACTGCGGCAAACCTCCCATACTACAAATAAAAAATGAAATTCATCCTCGAAGGCGCCGGGATTTTTATCTACCCGCTTTTGCTTTGCTCGTTCGTCGGAATTTATATAATTTTTGAACGGCTTGTCGCTTTGCGGGAATCTAAAATCGTACCCAGGCAAATAGCCTCGGCGCTCCTATCGGGGAAAATATCCGACCACGAAGGCGACCTCTCCACGACTGTCGGCAGAATACTGTTTTTCAACAGAAATTCAAACCCAGATCCCGAGGCGCTGAAAGCCTTCGCGCAACTCGAAATGACGCGCCTCGAAAGAGGCATGTTCGCGCTTGACATCGTAATATCGGCAGCGCCGCTGCTTGGCCTGCTCGGGACTGTCGCGGGGCTTGTCACGGTGTTTGCTTCGGGCGAGGCGTCGCCAACTCCGGAGGCAATTTCGCGCGGGGTTGCGCTCGCGCTTTCCACAACAATTCTCGGGCTTTGCATCGCCATTCCCGCAATCGTTGGGAACTCATATTTAAATAGAAAAATCGACAAGCTTTGCGCCCAAATCAATATCTGCGTCGAGAGGCTTATCGATATCCGCAGGGAATCCGGCAAATGAACATTTTGCACAGAAAAAGGCGCCGGCGCGCAGAAATAAACATCGTGCCGCTCGTCGACGTGCTAACGAGTCTCATTTTTTTCTTCCTGCTTACAATGCAGTTCAAAGAGATATATGCGGTGGACATCACCCCGCCCTCCATGAAATCGTCTGAAAGCGTCTCAAAAAACAAGCCGGCAACAGTATCGGTGACAAAAGACGGTAAATTTTTTTGGAACTCCGACGAAATATCGGAATCGTCGCTCGAAGCTAAAATAAAAGACCTCTCAAAATCTCCGACTCCGGAGCTAATCGTCTTGGGCGACAAGGAGTCGTCATTGCAAAACGTGATGAAAGTGGTCGATTTCGCGCGCCTTGCAAAAATAAAAAAACTTTCGCTTCAATCTCTTTCCCAATAGATTAGCGGCGCATCTTTGTTGCGTTCATCTTTTGCCCGTTTTAAAGAAACTTTGTAATTGCGTACAGCAATTAGGCATTTCTCTGCGGCGCATTTTGAATCCGACGCTTATTTACGGACTTGGAATAATATAATTCAACCAAACTTCGCACATGGCAATTTGCTAAGGTAATTCCCAATAGAAACCTATTGCGTCAACGCTTCCATAAACTTGCGAAAAGATTTCCCGCTATTTTTCTTTTGTTTGTATCAACGTCGCCGATAAAATTTTAAACGGTAAAAAACTTTCCTAAAAATTCTTTTTTTCAAAAAAAGATTGCCTTAGCCCGCAATCTCTGGTCTGATTAAAGAACAAAATCCGCCGAAGTTCTTTTTGTCTGAATGAATATTGTGGCGGATATCGGTAAAATTTATTGAACCTGCGGCAACCGCCCCGTGTGGGCTATTAAAAATTTTCAAGCTGTGTGAATTTTACCGCGCCCATTTGCAATCCAAAACCCAATTAACAGCGTCCTGAGCGCATATATGGAAAATAGAAATCTTGAAATTATGGAAGTGTCGGGAATTTTCGCACCGACAACAAACAATAACGGCGTATTGCTCGACCCAAAACGCTCCGGCAAAATGCGCAATACTGACCCTTACGTCCCAAAGGAACTCGTCCAGCGCTTCAACGTAAAAAAAGGCCAATTTATTGTCGCAAAAGCCCACCAGGCAGACGGACACCCCAACCCCAAAGTGCGCTTTATCGAAACAATAGATGGCCTGCCGTGCGCCGAACGAAGAAAAGTTCAGCAATTTAGAAACCTGACGACTATCGCGCCGGAAGAAAAGCTTAAACTCGAAACCAAAGAGGAGCGCATGAGCGCGCGCATTATGGATATTTTTTGCCCCATCGGCAAAGGTACGCGCGGTTTGATAGTAGCTCCCCCGCGTACCGGCAAAACCACCCTGCTTAAAGATATCGCATACGGAATTTCCTCAAACCACCCCGAATGCCATCTCATGATTTTGCTCGTGGACGAACGCCCTGAGGAAGTCACAGACTTTAAAATGGACTTGCCCCAAGCGGAAATTTTCGCCTCCTCGAACGACGAAAATATTGACACCCACATAAGAATTGCGGACCTCGCCCTCGAGCGCGCAAAACACCTCGTGGAAGTCGGCAAGGATGTCGTGCTTTTGATGGACTCCATAACCCGCCTCTCCCGCGCGCACAATTCCGCGAAAGCAAACGGCGGCAGGACAATGACGGGCGGGCTCGATATACGCGCACTCGAACGCCCGCGGCAAATTTTCTCGTCTGCGAGAAACACCGAGGAGGCCGGCAGCCTCACGATTATCGCAACAGCCCTTGTCGAGACGGGCTCGAGAATGGACGATTTGATTTTTCAAGAATTTAAGGGCACCGGCAACATGGAAATGGTGCTCGACAGAAAAGTGGCTGAACTGAGAATTTGGCCCGCAATAAACCTCTCCGCATCGGGGACACGGCGCGAAGAACTGCTGCTGTCGGCAAAAGAGCTTGAAGCGTCGTCATTCCTCCGCCGCGCAATGGCAGGCTCAAAAGTGGAGGACGCCGCCGAGACGCTAATCGACCGCATGGGTCAGACAAAATCCAATGCGGAATTTTTGGCTCTAATACTATAAAAATTCCATTCTACACATAAAGCGGCATTCTTTTTAGTGCCCTGCACTCTTGCGGCCATTGCGCGCGTTCGACAAAAAATATCGTATCATAAGATATTTTTTTGCGAATACCAATGCTCTATTTCTCAATCCAAAATACGCTCAAAAATATTTTTCGCTCCCGGAGGGGTACAAACCTCCCAAACAAAATACTTTTGCGCGTTTTAGAGAAAAATCCAAATGCTTTGCGGAGGAGTTTAAATTTTGCGAACCGCCCTTAAAAATGCCGCCGATATTTTTCTTTGGTGAATCGCAAAATATTGTTTTAGGCGCAATGCAACGTTAACGCGCTAAATATAAAACATAAAAAAACGCGCGGAATATTAGATATTCCGCGCGCTGCACATTGCTTGGCGCATTACCAATTATGGAACGCGTCGCCGTCATAGAAATCCAAGTCGTCTATGTACGGAGACCACTCATTTGCGGAGTCCTTCTTGCCGAGTTTATTGTGGCGGTATTTTTCGGACGAAAATATTTTTAGGTTTTTGCCAAGGCCTATATTCATATTGTTAAATATATTGTTCCAGACCCTCGCCACTTTCTCCGAATTCCACGCGCCCTTTACGTCGTCCGGCGCGACTGTGAAAATCGCGTTCATTCCCGTTTCCCTGTCTATCGCGCCGAAGAGAGCCGGATTAGTCGAGCGCATCCATTCGGGCGCATTTTCTATAACGGGAAGTTCGCGGGCGTTTCTAAAATATAGATCAGCGTCGGCAATGCCGTCAAATAGCGGATCATTCTTGGGAGCGAACGCGCGGAATATATTCTTTTTGCCTATTTTCAAGTTGCCGCCAAATACGCTTAAATCCGCCCCTGGCAAAGCGACAACCGCAATCGAGTTTGTCCTGCCGGCAATCTTGCCGACAGATTCAAGAAGCTCTTTCTCAGCCCCAGCCCCGAGAATCACAACTTGCGCAGACCCGATCTCCCACCTATTTTTCGGGGTCAGCCGCTGGTACTGCATTCCCATTCTGTCGAGAAGTTTTGCGCCTTCGTCGCCTCCGACATACGCGACGCGCTGCGGGCCGACCGGCAAATAGCGGTTTGTCATTTCCTTGAGAATATTGTCTGTCAGCATTGTGGCGGCAGGATCTTTTCCGTATCTTGAAGTGACGTCAAGCTGGCAGAACAAAACTATTCCGTGCCCGCGGCGCATTTCGAGCAGCGACGAATGCATGAGGTTAAACCCGCAGTCAACAACCGCCGTAAAATTGCCGTAAGACGGCTTGCGAATGACATTTCCGCTCACTATGCCGCCGTTGCCGCACTTCCACTTGGAACGCGGGTAATGCGGGGAGTTTTCCTCCGAAACGACAAACGCCTCGACAGTGTCAGAGTCTCCGCGCCAATCTGAGAAATCCTCGTCGGATAGCCCCGCAACGTACGGGCTTTTCGGCGAGCGTATGAATGCGTTGCGGTAGCTCGGAGATTCGAATACAAAATTTGCGACGTTCGCCGTGGCTTTCTGCTCAAACACAAGCACCTTCAAGCCCTTGTCTATAAGTTTGGATTCCTCGACTTTTGCAAGCAGCGCCGAGGGCTTTTTACCTATCGCATTCTGACCTACTATAAGCAATCTTGCGTCGCCAAGCTCCTCGAATTTTTTTATTTTTTTGTAGGCGAGCCCCGCCTTCTCAAGCAGCTCCGCCGTATTTCCCTTCGGATCGTACAGTGCTACGGACGCGTCCTTAAAATTGGGCTGCACTCTTTTTGGGAAGAATTGCAGTTTGAGGGAGTCTTCCTTCAAGAGGGATCCGTCGCTGTTTAGCACGGCAAGCTCGAGCTTAGCATTGGTGCGCTTAAATACATTCGGTGCCGTGATTTCTATCAGGAACTTTTCAAGACCGCCGGCATCGACCGTCTTCTTAAACTCTCCGGATGCGGCAGGTTCAAAGCCGCCTTCAACAGTAAGGCGCCATTTGAACAAGAGCGTCTGCGGGGTTGTCCTGTCGTTTACAGTCACCGCGCTCTTTACAAATTTTTCCCCCGCATAGAAAGCGTGGTCCTTAGACGTGAAATTCTTGGGGTCGCCGCCTAAGAATACGAGAACTGGGGCAAAACAGTCGGCGACAACGTCGTTTAGATTTGCCCTCTTTGTGTAGTCCGTAAGCAAGTGGCGCTGGGTTTCGCTCCACCCCAACGGATTGTCCGGGCGCAGGCCGGGCGCCTTTACATTTGCATCGACGAGAGTGTCAAAAACAACATTGTGGTTGTCGTAAGTGACAGCCGTATGGCACATGTCGCGTCCGCCGGGGAAGTCGCCGAGCGCCGACATGTCGTATCCCCTCCAAGCCTTTACAACGCGCGTGTACATTAGCGCGGATAGGCGGCGAATATTTTCGTTGGGATTCGCGTACGGAGAATACTGCCACTCTTGCGTGTGCGGTATGGGATTAGTCTCGGCAGCGTACACGCAATCTCCAAAATACCTCGCGGCGTGTTCTGCGCCCAAGGTCCCGACGGAGTCGTCGTCAAAATGGCGCCACTGCGCGGGGTACGGGAAGGCGGACTCCACTACCATCAGAGGGCGCTCGTGCTTCTTAGCCCACTGCTGCGGCCAATCCTCCTGCTCTTGCAGCGGAGTTCCAAAAGATTGGTAGTTCATCGACGTGAAAATCTTTCCGGATGCCCCGCCGGCATGCTGGAAAAGCTCGCGAGAGGGATCGATTGCCCGCATGGTATTTTCGGCGACGCGCGCACGGCGGCGCGGCTCGCGCTTTGACGGAGGATCGTATGAGTAGTCCGTGAGCTTCGCGGGATCCTGGTTCCACGGATAGGAGCAAGTATTGAAATCCGTGTACCACATCAATATTGAGGGATGGTTGCCGTAATGCTCCAAAAATCTCTCAACCTGCCTTGAATATTCGCCGATTTCCTCGTCCTCGTATGGAGGCATTTGAAAGAGGTTGTACAAGCCTGCGCGGTCGCATTCGCGCAAGTATTCGGGCCATGCTACTTGCGAAGTCTTTCTGAAAGGATCAAAGCGTACAGTGTCGTAATTCATTCCCTTAATATGGGCGACGTACTGCCCCATGGAATTTGGGTGCCCAAAATATTGGCGGAGCCTCCCAAGAGCCGGCGATGTCCACATGCGCATGCGCATCTTATTGCCGTTCATTCTGAATTCTCCGCCCTCGACCCAAGCCTCGCGGAAGCCGAAATCCTTAGACGGGAAAGTATCGGCTATATTTGAGTCGGCAAATAGCGCGGCGCTCATTTTATAGAGATTCGGATTTTCGGCGTCCCAAAGGACTGGATTCTTCCATTTTTCGACAAACTTTACCACTTGCTCGCGCTCGCCTGTAATTTCAAACTTTTTGGAAAAAGTTTTTGTTTTTCCGCTCGCGTCCATAAAAGAGAATTCCACCCTTCCCTCGCCTTTTTGGGCGCCGGGATTTTGAATCCTCGCAAGGAGCGAAACATTGGAATTTCTGAACGACGGCAATGCAATGGCCGACGATATAAACATTCGCGACGGAGCCTTTTCAAGCCATACATCCCCGATTGCAATCTCCTCGTGGTCGCCAATGCTCGGGACCCCGCGCCATAAGGCTACATACGCCCTGTCTATAAATACAGTGACAACATTTTTCCCGTCCTTTGAGAGCAAGTCTGTGACGTCTATTCTCCGCGGATTGGGAATTACGGGAAAGCATTTGAAGTCCTGCCTGAACGAGTCTATCAGTTTTCCGTTGAGATATATTCTGCCGTAGTCGCCGTTGAGATTTTCAAAGTTCAGGAAAACGCGCTCGCCTTTCAAGTTAGCGGGAACCTCAAATACCCGCTGGTACCAGCCCGACCTGTTTTCGATGAGAGATTTTCCATTCCAGTATTGAGTGCCCTTCCCGAGCTTGTCGCCTGAGAGCGGATAAATGTTGTATAGGGGCGACCTGAAACTTCCGGGCACGCGCATATACCACCATTTCCCGGAAGGCGCATAAGAGTATTCGTTAGCTGGTATTACGCGCCAATAGCCGTTCAGGCATACGCCCGACCTTGCGCCGTCAGAGCGCCGCGCCGCGTCTGCCAGAGTCCACAAGTCGTTTTCGGCCGCATTTGTGGAGGTATCCGATAGTTTATTTAAGTCGTCTTTGGACGGGAAACCAGTGTTCGGATATGCCGAAAAATCTTTTGCAGCTTTCGCCGCAATAATTTTTGTAAATGAAGCGTCCTTGATAGAGCCTTGGAGGGAATCGTCTATATAAAATTCTATATCTTTGCCGTTTTGTTTTATGAGGATTTTGTGCGGCTGCGATAAATTAAGAATGCAAGCCGACTCTATCGCTGAATTTTTAGAGCTTCCGCTATATACAAAAGATACTTTGCCGGATGCCCCCATGGAAACAATGGATATCTTGTCGGCGCCTAAATCGAGCTCAAGAAGTTTCTTTGGGCCTTGGTATTTTGCATGCTTATCTGATATTATGAACTCTGCCGACCCATTCGCAAACGGAATGATGTCCGGATTTATTTTCGCCAACTCCGAGTCCGAACCTGAAGTCGAGAGCGCAAAAATTTCCTCCTGAGGAAGAGCCTTGTCGAATATCTTAATTTCATCGTACAGACCGTTGCCGACTTTTGCTTTAAAGCGGTCGCCTCCGGAATTTCCAAGCCACATATTGAGCGAATGTTTTTCGAGCTTCTGAGAGCGCGAAGAATCGACCTTCTTGCCGACCATCTTCCCGTTTATATATAAGATGGCCTCGCCCTTTTTAGTGTCCCATGTGAATGCTATATGCGCCCATTCGTTTTTTTTCAGGACGTTTTTGCAGAGTATTTGAAGCTGCTGTGGCGCGCAAACGCTCAACTCCATATATCCGCGCGCGCTTTTTAGAAAATAAAAGCGGAAATTTTTGCCGTTAGCTGTAAAGATTGGGAATCCCTCAGGATCGGTTTCCTTCCAATACGGTTTAAACCAAAAAGAAACCGTAGCCTCGTTCCAATCCGTTTCCGGAAGCCCCGCGAAATTTAGCGCAGTGGCCTGGTCGTACGCATGCCGCTTTACTTCAAGCGCCTTTCCAGAGACACCTTGAAAATATCCGGATTTTCCATATATAATACCACTTTTAAGCTTTGAGCCGTCGGGCGCAATAACTTCTGCGGAATCGTCAAGAGGCGCATAAAATACAGGTTGTGCAACCATGGAAAGACACGGCAAGGACAACAATAAGAGTGCCAAATATTTGCTCATAATATGTATAACATTAAAAGATAATAAGAAATTAGATAACGATAACATCGTAAAAAATCCACTACAAGAAAAAATTTTATAATATCCCCAGCTTCTACATTAAAAATAGATGGCAGCCTCCTTCATCAGCCCCTTATTCTATCAAAATAGTTCTAGCGATGTCCTACCGGATCTATTTTCTTTTAGGTCAGTTAGAATTTTCATTTATAATTTTACGTTTTACCCCACATCTACTTATATTTTCAGATAATATCAGTCTTACAGGCATCATTAACCCACTGGGAAGTCTTTCATACTGCAATGCCTTCAGCTACATCGCCTCTATTATACTTTATTAATAATATAGAAAGATTAGGATAAAAATTTCCAGAAGATTTTATATGTAAAGCAAGATCAACCACTGTTATAGGATTGTTGCCGATATTTAATATATTATCTTTCTGCACATTCGGTTAGAACGCTTCGCAAGCACTATATTATTTATAAACACACTATCTTCCATGTGATATATCTAAAATTTCAGCATTTTGTTTATCTATTATCACTTTAATTAAACCACCTCTTTCATTGCTAAAACCCGAATTATGTCCTTGTATTATATATGCCCCATTAGATTCACTTATCACCCAAGGGCGTTGCAATAGAACTCCTTCTCCATATACCTTCACCATAATAATCTCCGCAATTTTTACAGCTTCATCTTTTGATAAATTTAAGTTTAGCTTTAATGGTAAATTTTTCTTAATTACATAATTTTTATTTAGACCATTTCTATCGACAATAGCATTTAATATTTTTAGGATTTCAGATTTAGATAACATTAGATGCTTCTCAAATTTTTCAATTGAGTTAATATATTTATCCAATAGTTTTTTTTCTATATCAGAATATCTTTCGCTCCCTTTTAAGGACTTCCCATTTAGAATTAAATTATTAAGTTCCTTTATTTCTGTGCTACTCAAATTTGAATTTTTCATTAGAATATTTAAGCTTTCTACATAATATGTAGTGACATTAGGCGGGTCTTCCACTGCTAATAGGGAAAACTTTAAAACAAACAATATTACAAATACAGACTTATAAAAATATTTCATAAATTCTAAGTATTCTTCTTTCTTAGGTTATATTTAGTAAATGTGCATTAAGATATTTATTTAATTATTTATATATTACAGTTATTTTGCAAGTCTTTGAATCATATTTTTACACTTTATTACCCGATGTTGCAATATACTCAATTCGCTCACAGCATTGTCTTATTCCGACGATTACAATTACCATAGTTTTTCCATTTAAATCAAAACAATAATTATAACAATGCCCATATAAATTAAATTTACAAAAGTTATTATATTATTAAGCTCTAAAACATTTTATTATATCTTTTTATATTATGAAACAAAAATGACAATCATAATAAATATATTTTGTACGCAAAAACTCAAAATGGCAATTTATTGACTAAATATTTTTTATATATTTAACAAAATAAGTGGATTATAAGAAAAATTTTTCTCTGCATCTTTGTTGCGTTTGGCTAGAAAAATATCATTAATAAATAGGCTTCATACACTAGGCACTAAACATCTACATATTTGCCGTCTCAGTCAAAAAAACATTGACAAGACAACGCACTGACTTATCTAAAACTTTGATTATTTTTTTACAGTGGACGCCCGCATGGCATTCGCCCTTGCGGAGAAGGTCGGAAACAAAAACTCGGATTTTTATGCATTACCATTAGCCACATAAATGAAAAACAAACTTAAACTACATGGCTTCAACAACCTAACTAAGTCATTGAGCTTTAATATATACGATGTCTGCTACGCAAAGACTTCAAAAGAGCAGCTGAGTTATATAGACTATATCGACGAAGAATATAACTCCGAGCGCATCACAAACATAATGATGCACCTCACCGAGAAAATCGGCGCCAAAGTTATAAGTGTTTCAAAGCAAGATTACGATCCCCAAGGCGCTTCGGTCACATTCTTAATTGCGGAAAAATCTCTAATCCCGCATTGCGGCAGCGAAATACTCGCCCACCTCGACAAAAGCCACGTCACCGTACACACATATCCCGAATACCACCCCGATAGAAGTTTGGCAACATTTAGAGTGGATATTGATGTGGCTACATGCGGCGAAATCACCCCTCTCTCAACCCTCGACTATTTGATCGGAAGTTTCGACTCCGATATAATTACTATGGATTACCGCGTAAGGGGTTTTACGCGAGACGTCAAGGGCAAGAAAATTTTTCTCGACCACAAAATATACTCTATTCAGGACTACATCAATAAAAACACGCTCCTTCGCTACAACGCCATTGATGTAAATGTATTTGAGGCAAATATCTTTCATACAAAAATGCTCATAAAAGACATTAAGCTTCAAAACTACCTTTTCGGCAGAGACGCAAAAAAGCTCGGCAAAGCCGAGCGCGAGCGCATAACCCAAAGCCTGAAACGCGAAATGACCGAAATTTACAGCGGCAGGAATATATATTAAAATGTCCGAATTAGATCAAACCCGCGCCCCCCTTTACGAAGCCCTGCTTGAAATGAAAGACAGCCGCCTCGTCCCCTTCGACGTCCCCGGGCACAAAAGAGGAAGAGGAAATCCAGAGCTTGCCGAATTTCTAGGGAAGGACTGTCTCGACGTCGACGTAAACTCGATGAAGCCGCTCGACAACCTGTGCCACCCTGTATCTGTGATCGGCAAAGCTCAAAAGCTTGCCGCCGACGCTTTCGGCGCCGGCAACGCCTTCTTTATGGTAAACGGCACGACATCCGCCGTCCAGGCCATGATTCTATACGCATGCAAAGAGGGCGAAAAAATAATCATGCCAAGAAACGTCCACCGAAGCGCAATAAACGCGCTTATCGTAAGCGGCGCAATTCCTGTATATGTGGACCCAGGCATTGACGCAAACTTGGGAATACCGCTTGGTATGTCGGTAAAGTCCGCCCTAAAAGCTATGGACGAAAATCCCGACGCAAAAGCGGTTCTCGTAAACAATCCCACTTACTACGGCGTATGTTCGGACTTGCGGTCGATTGTTTCGCTTGCGCACGAGCGCGGAATGCTGGCGCTCGCAGACGAGGCTCACGGCACGCATTTTTATTTTTCGAGCCTGTGCCCACCATCGGCAATGGAATGCGGCGCAGACTTGTCGGCGGCCAGCATGCACAAGTCTGGCGGAAGCCTCACGCAAAGTTCGATACTGCTTTGCGCAAGCGGAATCGACGAGGGCAAAATGCGCCAGATAATAAATTTAACGCAAACTACGAGCCCGTCGTACTTGCTGATGTCGAGCCTCGACTTGTCGCGCAGGAACCTCGCGCTAAGGGGAGAAGAAACTTTTAAGAGGGTCATTGAATACGCAAGGTATGCGCGCGGTGAAATAAATAAAATCGGCGATTATTACGCCTTCTCCAAAGAGCTAATAAACGGCTCAGACGTCTTCGACTTCGACGAAACCAAATTGTCTGTCCACACTCTCGGAACGGGCATCTCCGGAATGGAGGTGTACGATATTCTGCGCGACGAATACGATATTCAGACGGAGTTTGGAGACATATCCAATATCCTCGCCTACATTTCCGTAGGCGACAGGCAGCGGGATATCGAGCGCCTAATTAGCGCCCTCGCGGACATACGCAGAAATTACAAGCGCCCGAAATACGGGCTGCCATCGCGCGAATACATTCCGCCTGAAGTTGAAGTATCGCCGCGGGAGGCATTTTATTCGGAAACGCAGCGGCTGCCGTTGCGCGACGCCGTCGGCAGAATATCGGCGGAATTTGCAATGTGCTATCCGCCGGGCATACCGATACTCGCCCCGGGCGAGAGAGTCACAGAGCAGATTGTTGACTACATAGAATACGCAAAGTCGAAGGGAGGCTCTATGACAGGCGCCTCCGACATAGAAACAAAAACCCTTAAAGTCTTGAAAGGTTGATATGGATCTCTGGTTTACCGAATATCATACCGGCAATGTCCGCCTATCGATAAAAGTGGACAAGATGCTGCATTCAGAAACCTCGAAATTCCAGCGCATCGACATATTCGACTCCCCGGAATTTGGAAGATTTCTAACGCTCGACGGCTACATGATGCTGACCGAGAAGGACGAGTTTATCTACCACGAGATGATAACGCACGTCCCCATGGCGGTGAATCCGGACGCCAAAAGCATTCTTGTTATAGGCGCCGGCGACGGGGGAGTCGCGCGCGAGCTTTGCAAATACGACGGTATAGATGAAATCGACATCGTGGAAATCGACGAGCGCGTAGTAGAAGCCTGCAAAAAATACCTTCCGAAAACCGCCTGCGGATTCGACGACCCGAGAGTTAGCCTATTTTTTGAGGACGGCGTAAAATACGTGCGCAAATGCGAGAGGCAATACGACATTATAATTGTCGATTCGACCGATCCTTTCGGCCCAGGCGAGGGTGTTTTCACAAAGGAATTTTACGGTAGCTGCTTTAGCGCCCTGAAAAAGAACGGCATAATGGTAAACCAACATGAAAGCCCATTTTACGCCGCCGATCGCGCCGCGATGAAAGCCGCCCACAAAAAAATATTCAGAACTTTTCCCGTATGCAAAGTCTATCAGGCGCATATCCCTACATATCCGTCGGGGCATTGGCTTTTCGGCTTCGCCTCGAACGGATTGGATCCGATTGACGACGCCAGGCTCAAAGAGTGGAAAAAGCTAAAAATTAAGACAAATTATTACACCCCACAGTTGCACGCGGGAGCTTTTGCCCTACCCGCCTATGTGACGGAGGCACTTGAAGATGTTGAATAAAAATTCCGAAACTTTTATAGCCTGCGACGCCCCCTACGCCGACGCCAAAATAGCAATGTTCGGCGCTGGCAGCGACTCCACGACCTCCTTCCGCCCCGGCGCCCGCTTCGCGCCAAAATATATGCGCGCGGAATCCTACGGCATGGAGACTTTCAGCCCATACCAAAATAGGGATATGGCCGACTGCCTGATAATCGACACCGGCGATTTGGACTTGCCCTTTGGCGACTCGGAGTCCGCGCTTAAACTGATTCAAGAGCGCGCGGAGAAGATACTGTCCGACGGCAAGCTGCCCTTTATGATGGGCGGAGAGCACCTCGTGAGCCTCGGAGCTGTGCGGGCATGCGCAAAAAAATATCCCGACCTTAGAATAGTGCACTTCGACGCCCACGCCGACTTGCGCAGTGACTATCTCGGCGTAAAGCTTTCGCACGCCTGCGTTATGCGCCGCTGCCACGAAATAATCGGCGACGGGCGCATATTCCAGTTCGGCATACGCTCAGGCGACCGCGCGGAATTTGAATGGGGCGCAGAGCATGTCTGCACAACGCGCTTCGGATTTTCAGGAATAGAAAATCTCGCCGAAAAAATAGGCAGCGCTCCCGTTTACTTTTCCATAGATTTGGACGTGCTGGATCCATCGGTTTTCCCCGGCACGGGAACCCCCGAAGCCGGCGGAGTCAGCTTTGAACAGCTTCGGGAAGCATGCGCGTGCGTATGCAAAAGCCTGAATGTTGTCGCTTGCGACGTCGTCGAGCTTGCCCCCCATTACGACCCCAGTGGCATATCCGTCGCCGCGGCCGTAAAAATTACGAGAGAACTACTTCTTAACCTCCACAAATAAAAAGATGAAAAAAGCCCTGATAATAGGCTGCGGGGCGGTTGCCTCCGTAGCGATACACAAATGCTGCCAAAACAGCGAAGTTTTCGGCAAAATATGCATAGCAAGCCGCACGAAGTCAAAATGCGACGCGCTCGCTGAAAAACTCGCCCCGACAACCAAGACGGAAATTTCCACCGCCTGCGTAAACGCTGACAATGTCGATGAATTGATAAGGCTCATAGAAGAACAAAAGCCAGACATCGTCATGAATCTCGCCCTCCCCTATCAGGACCTTGCGATAATGGACGCATGCCTTGCAACCAAGACCAACTACATGGACACCGCCAACTACGAGCCCGAAGACACTGCTAAATTTGAATACAAATGGCAGTGGGCCTACGACCAGAAGTTCAGGGACGCAGGCATAACGGCGCTTCTCGGCAGCGGTTTCGACCCCGGAGTCACTGGAGTTTTTAGCGCCTACGCCCAAAAGCACCAATTTGACGAAATAAACCAAATAGACATTCTCGACTGCAACGGCGGCGACCACGGCTATCCGTTCGCAACAAATTTTAATCCCGAAATAAACATAAGGGAAGTGTCGGCAAATGGCAGCTATTGGGAAAAGGGCAAATGGATTGAAACAGCCCCCATGGAAATTAAGCGCGAGTACGACTTCGAGGGCGTAGGCAGGCGCGATATGTACCTTTTGCACCACGAGGAGCTTGAATCTCTGGCAAAAAACATAAAGGGCATAGAGAGAATCAGATTTTTTATGACGTTTTCGCAAAGCTATCTAACGCATTTAAAGTGCCTCGAAGATGTCGGAATGACATCAATAAAACCGATAAATTTCGAGGGCAAAGAAATAGTCCCGCTGCAATTCTTAAAGGCGGTCTTGCCCGACCCTGCATCGCTCGGGCCGCGCACAGTCGGCAAAACAAATATTGGCTGCATATTTGTCGGCAAAAAAGACGGCAAGCGAAAAACCTACTACTTGTACAATATCTGCGACCACCAAGAATGCTACAAGGAGGTCGGGTCGCAGGCCGTGGCGTACACGACTGGCGTTCCCGCAATGATAGGCGCGTCGATGATTCTCTCCGGAAAATGGAATAAGGCGGGCGTATATAACATTGAGCAGTTCGACCCGGATCCATTTATGGAGGCGCTAAACAAGTGGGGGCTTCCGTGGAAGGAAAACTTCGCGCCTGTGCTTGTTGACTAATGAAAGAGTCGGAACTGCCAACGCCGTGCTATCTGATAGACGAGGGCGCAATAATCTCCAACTTGGAGATTTTGCGCGCTCTGAGAGAAGATACGCACTGCAAGATACTCCTAGCCCAAAAGGCGTTTTCGCTGTACGCGCTGTATCCTTTAATATCGCGCTACATTGACGGTGTATGCGCAAGCGGCCTGTATGAGGCCCGACTTGGAGCAGAAGAAATGCGCGCCCAAACGCACGTCTTTTGCGCCGCCTACGCGCCGAGGGACATTCCAGAGCTTGCAAAAATATGCTCGCACATAGTATTCAACTCCATGACGCAGGCGGAGCGCTTTCACCGCGAAGCGTCCGCGCATGGAGCGAGCCTCGGGCTAAGGATAAACCCCCAATTCTCGACGCAGACTGGACACGCGATATACGACCCATGCTCGAAAGGTTCAAGGCTCGGAATAACAGCCGCAAATTTTCCGGAAACTCTGCCCGACTGGATAGAGGGCCTGCACTTCCACACCCTATGCGAACAGAATTCCGACGCCTTGGAAGCCACGCTGTGCGCTGTCGAGGAAAAATTTGGGAAACATTTAAAGCGCATAAAATGGATAAACTTCGGCGGCGGGCATCATATAACAAGGGCCGATTACGATATTGCCCGCCTAAAAAGGTGCATAAATAAAATGGCGGACAAATACGGGCTGGAAGTGTATCTCGAGCCCGGCGAAGCGGTGGCTCTAAACGCAGGCGAGCTGATTTCTGAGGTTTTGGACATAGTGGAAAATGACGGGAAAATTGCGCTGCTCGACGCGTCGGCGGCATGCCATATGCCAGACGTAATAGAGATGCCCTACACTCCTCCGCTCGCAAACGCCGGCAAGCCCGGAGAAAAGAGATTTGATTATACACTCGCCGGCGCGACATGCCTTGCCGGAGACGTCATAGGGAAATACTCTTTCAATGAGCCTTTAAAAATTGGCGACAGGGTGAAATTTCAGGATATGGCAATATACAGCTTTGTAAAAAATAACACTTTTAACGGAATGCCGCTGCCGGCACTTGCCGTAAAAGATAAAAGCGGCAATTGCAAAATAATAAAAACGTTCGGCTACGAAGATTTTAAATCGAGACTCGGCTAAAATCGCAATCTGGGGAACACCAAGTTGCCCAATATGCACAGTGTTCCCTATACATTTTGATATTTTCAGATTGTAGGCGAGCCTTTGGCAGCCTCTTAAAATTTACCCCTTAATTTAGAATATGCCAAGAAGCGAACAACTCCGTTTCTTGTTAAAAAATTATTTGCAAAATTTATTTGACTATAAAAACATTAAACTTACGTTTTGCGCATTTATAATATTTTACTATGGCCGAAGATATAAGTAAAAAATTAAGGAGTGAAATATACTTTGCACACCCATACACT